>OASS01000001.1_pt1 | contig 548538 bp, 509 predicted proteins | sample 1475811 | NCBI WGS metagenome assembly OASS01 (sample SAMEA2579922, study PRJEB22360) | human gut metagenome | biome: human gut; feature: human-associated habitat; material: faeces | place: Denmark | collected 2008/2010 | reverse complement strand
CCATGCTGTTTGATTATGTGAAAATTCGTTTTCCTACGCTGGATATACAGCACATCATCAAAGAGATATTAAAACTGAATATCAATTATATGCTCCATGAAGATTACGGACATTACAGCTATACGGAGCATTACTCTTTAGGGGACATCTTTATCTATACGTCTGCTGACGAAGAAAAAGGTGTCCTTTTAGAATTAAAGGGGCGTGGTTGCAGGCAGTTTGAAAGCTACCTGCTGGCACAGCAAAGAAGCTGGTATGACTTCCTTATGGACGCACTCATAGACGGTGGCGTGATGAAGCGTATTGACCTTGCTATCAACGACCATACGGGCATTTTGGATATTCCAGAGCTTGCGGAAAAATGCAGGAAACGGGAATATATCGGAAAGTCCAGAAGTTATAAGTTTTACCAGTCTGGCGAGCTTATCAAGCACAGAGAGGACGACAGAGAATATATGGGACGAACCCTTTATCTTGGTTCACTGAAATCAGATGTGTATTTCTGTATCTATGAAAAGGACTATGAGCAGTACGTTAAGTTAGGGACACCGCTAGAAGAAGCTGATATTATCAACCGTTTTGAAATAAGGCTTAGAAATGAACGTGCCTATTATGCAGTACGGGATTTGCTGACCTATTATGACGCAGAGCAGACCGCCTTTTCTATCATCAACCAGTATGTGCGGTTTGTTGAGGAAGAACCAGACAAGCGGAAAAATGACTGGAAGCTCAATGACCGCTGGGCTTGGTTTATCGGCGATAACAGACAGAGCTTGAAGCTGACGACAAAGCCTGAGCCTTACACCTTAGACCGTACATTGCGTTGGGTACAAAGGCAGGTAGCACCGACCTTGAAAATGCTGAAAAAGATTGATAAGGGAAACGGTACTGACTACATGGAAACGATTGAGAAACAGGCAAAGCTCACAGAAAAGCATGAAATGATAATCAAACAGCAGACGACCCCTGCAAAAGATTTGGTGGAAAGTTAGGAGTGATAAAAATGTGGGAATTAGTAAAAGACATCCTGCTGGTATCTGTGGGAACGGGTATGGGCGTAGTCTTGATGTGCATTTTGAGTGTCGGCAAAGAAGCTGACTATGAAATGAAGAAATTAAAAGAAAGTGAGGACAATTAAATGAATTTTGGACAAAATTTATACACATGGTTTTTAAGCAATGCACAGAGCTTAGTGCTTATGGCGATTGTGGTTATTGGTATCTACTTGGGATTTAAGCGTGAGTTTTCAAAACTTATCGGCTTCTTGGTAGTTGCCTTGATTGCTGTTGGCTTGGTATTCAATGCTGGCGGTGTGAAAGACGTGTTGCTGGAACTGTTCAATAAGATTATCGGTGCATAAAACATTGTAAGAGGCGGTTTTTCTTTCGGGATTGACTGCTTTTTTCTTACCTAAATTTAAGATTGGAGTGATGAAATGAGCGATATTTTTAAGGATATGCAGGCAAAAGTTGGCTGTGAAACCATTTCCGACCTGCCCTCTTACAAACGTAAAGTGTGGCATGAAATGAAACGTCTGACCCCTGCCGATTATGAAGAAAGACAGTTAGAAGATTTTTCAAAGTATGTGTTTGGTATGTCATACCAGACCTTAAAAGATGTGATGAAACAACAGAAAGGACGTGAAGAACAATGCAGGAAACAAGGGTGCTGGTGGAAACGAAAGGAACAACTGGCGAAGAAACAACATCATACTGGTTCGACCTGCCGATAGATGTTGCCGAGTTTGAAGAAAAGTTAGGTGTGGGTGTAGAAAGTCAAGATTACCGAATTATTGAAAAGGTACTGTCCTTTGCTGATGAAGTCCACGAACATACCAGCGTGTACCAGCTCAACGAATTAGATTATATGTACCGCCAGCTTTCAAGCGTTATTCAGGAAGAATATAAAACACTTCTTATCGTGTATGAAAACTTAGAAGCACTTTATATTTGCCGAAACATAATTACAGTTTATCCCGACTGTAAAAGCATGATAGATGTTGCAAGGCAAAAGCTGATGAAAGACCCCACATTCAAACATTTATCCGAGGACTGTCAAGAATACTATTTTGACTTTGAAGCCTTTGCTTCACACTTGCAGGAACACGGGAAATTTCTGCAAACAGAACATGGTATCTTTGAACTGCCAGAGTAAGGAAAGAGGTGGTGCTTATGATTGATGATATGGCGGTTTATATTGCGAATCTTGGCAAGTACAATGAGGGCTTTTTAGTTGGTGCTTGGATTTCTTTCCCTATTGACGAGGAAGATGTGAAAGAAAAAATCGGCTTGAATGAACAGTATGAAGAATACGCAATCCATGATACAGACAACTTTCCTATCGACATTGGGGAGTATGTTTCCATTGAAGAACTCAATGAAATGTATGAAATGATAGAGGAACTTCCCGATTATATCGTGGATTGTCTGGACGAATTTATCGGTCATTACGGAACGCTGGAAGAAGTCATGGAACACAAGGACGATATTTATTATTATCCAGACTGCGAAACCATGACAGACGTTGCCCACTATTACATAGATGAATTGCAGGCACTTGGGGACATTCCCCCTAACTTGCAGAACTACATTGATTATGAAGCATTTGGGCGAGATTTGGATATGGGCGGTTGCTTCATTGCAACAAGCCGAGGTATGTGTGAGATACCGTATTAACGCTGGAAGATCAGTGACAAGCATTGTTGCTACTGACAGCGTATTTCTCTTTAAGGGACAGTCTGAAACATGGCTGTCCTTTTCCATTTAGAAACTTACGAGAGGAGTTGAAAGAACTTGAAAAAGATTAGAAGCTACACGGGTATCTGGAACGTGGAAAAAGTCTTGTATGCAATCAATGACTTTAACTTACCCTTTCCCGTTACCTTTACACAGATTACATGGTTTGTGATTACGGAATTTATCATCATTCTGTTTGGGGATATGCCCCCACTTTCCATGATTGAGGGAGCATTTTTAAAATACTTCGGTATTCCCGTTGCTCTCACTTGGTTTATGTCGCAGAAAACCTTTGACGGAAAGAAGCCATACAGCTTTTTGAAATCGCAGATAACTTATGCCCTGCGACCGAAAATCACTTATGCAGGAAAAGCCGTAAAACTGCAAAAGGAAACATTCAATGAAACAATCACGGCAGTAAGGAGTGTGAGCTATGTTCCCGATTAAATATATCGACAATAACCTTGTCTGGAACAAGGACAATGAGGTGTTTGCTTATTATGAGCTGATACCGTATAACTATTCTTTCTTATCCGCAGAGCAGAAATTTATCGTGCATGACAGTTTCCGCCAGCTAATCGCACAGTCTCGTGAGGGTAAAATCCATGCCTTGCAGATTGCCACGGAAAGCTCAATCCGAAGTATGCAGGAACAGTCAAAAAAATTGGTAACTGGAAAATTAAAGGAAGTCGCTTACCAGAAGATAGACGAACAGACCGAAGCGTTAGTATCTATGATTGGGGACAATCAAGTGGACTACCGCTTTTTTCTTGGCTTTAAGCTCATGGTTACGGAAGAACAGCTCAATCTGAAGAACATCAAAAAATCGGCGTGGCTGACATTTAAGGAATTTCTCCATGAAGTGAACCACATGCTGATGAATGACTTTGTTTCCATGCCAAATGATGAAATCAACCGTTACATGAAAATGGAAAAGTTACTGGAAAATAAAATCTCCCGTCGCTTTAAGGTGCGTCGCTTGGAAATCAACGATTTTGGTTATCTCATGGAACATCTCTACGGCAGGGACGGTATCGCCTATGAAGATTATGAGTACCAGTTACCAAAGAAGAAATACAAAAAAGAAACGCTGATAAAATACTATGACCTTATCCGTCCGACCAGATGTGTAGTTGAAGAAAACCAGCGATACTTACGATTGGAACATGAGGATATGGAAAGCTATGTGTCTTACTTTACCGTCAATGCGATTGTCGGGGAACTTGATTTTCCGTCCTCTGAAATCTTCTATTTCCAGCAACAGCAATTCACGTTCCCCGTTGATACGAGCATGAATGTAGAAATCGTGGAAAACAGAAAAGCTCTTACTACAGTACGAAATAAGAAAAAGGAATTGAAAGATTTGGACAATCACGCTTATCAAGCAGGAAGTGAAACCAGCTCAAATGTGGTGGACGCATTAGACAGTGTGGACGAGCTGGAAACCGATTTAGACCAGACAAAAGAAAGTATGTATAAGCTCTCTTATGTTATCCGTGTGTCTGCTGATGATTTGGACGAATTGAAACGCCGTTGTGATGAAGTCAAAGATTTTTATGACGATTTGAATGTGAAGTTAGTACGTCCTGCTGGGGATATGCTGGGGTTTCATTCTGAATTTTTACCAGCAAGCAAGCGATATATCAATGATTATGTGCAGTATGTAAAATCAGACTTCTTAGCTGGGCTTGGTTTCGGGGCAACCCAACAATTAGGCGAAAACACGGGTATCTATATGGGCTATTCCGTTGATACGGGAAGAAATGTGTACCTGCAACCGTCCCTTGCCAGTCAAGGCGTAAAAGGTACTGTAACAAATGCCCTTGCTTCTGCTTTTGTCGGTTCGCTTGGCGGTGGGAAGTCGTTCTGTAATAACCTGCTTGTGTACTATTCTGTTTTGTTTGGCGGTCAAGCGGTTATCTTAGACCCAAAAAGTGAGCGTGACAACTGGAAAGAAACACTTCCAGAAATCGCCCATGAAATCAATATCGTAAACCTAACCAGCGACAAAGATAATGCAGGACTTCTTGACCCATTTGTGATTATGAAGAATGTCAAAGACGCTGAAAGTCTGGCAATCGACATCTTAACATTCCTTACGGGTATTTCTTCTAGGGACGGCGAAAAATTCCCCGTACTTCGTAAGGCGGTGCGTGCTGTTACCCAAAGTGAAACAAGGGGCTTACTCCATGTGATAAACGAGCTGCGCCGTGAAGATACGCCAGTATCAAGAAATATCGCAGACCATATCGACAGCTTTACAGACTATGATTTCGCACATCTGCTGTTCTCGGACGGAACGGTAGAAAATGCTATCAGCCTTGATAACCAGCTCAATATCATTCAAGTAGCCGACCTTGTACTGCCAGACAAAGATACCACTTTTGAGGAATACACGACTATTGAATTATTGTCTGTTTCCATGCTGATTGTCATTAGTACCTTTGCCTTAGATTTTATCCACAGCGACCGCTCTATCTTCAAAATCGTAGACCTTGACGAAGCGTGGGCGTTCTTAAATGTAGCACAAGGAGAAACGCTCTCTAACAAGTTGGTGCGTGCTGGACGAGCTATGCAGGCAGGTGTTTATTTTGTTACACAATCTTCTGGGGACGTATCAAAGGAAAGTTTGAAAAACAATATCGGCTTAAAATTTGCTTTCCGTTCTACTGATATTAACGAGATAAAGCAGACCTTAGAATTTTTCGGTATTGACAAGGACGACGAAAACAACCAGAAACGACTTCGTGATTTGGAGAACGGACAATGTTTATTGCAGGACTTATACGGGCGTGTCGGTGTGGTGCAGATACACCCAGTCTTTGAAGAACTGCTACACGCCTTTGATACCAGACCGCCTGTACAGAGAAATGAGGTGGAGTGATGAAAGAAAGGATAAAAGGTGCGTTCACAAAAAAGAAGATTTTCCACTTTCTCAAAAAGGCTCTCTTTGTCGTGGCACTTTCCCTTATCCTGCTTTCACTTCTTGGGACGGTGGCTCATGCGACGGGGCTTGTGGACGATACCATAAACGCAGAAAATCTTTACTCAAAATATCCCCTTTCCAACTACCAGCTTGATTTTTATGTGGATAATAGCTGGGCTTGGTTGCCGTGGAACTGGCTGGACGGTATCGGGAAATCAGTACAATACGGGCTTTACTGTATTACCAACTTTATCTGGACGATAAGCCTTTACCTATCCAACGCAACGGGCTATGTGGTGCAGGAAGCCTATAAGCTGGACTTCATCAATGATATGGCAGATAGTATCGGCAAAAGCATACAGACCTTAGCAGGTGTTACCGCAAACGGTTTTTCCAGCTCTGGTTTCTATGTTGGTTTCCTACTTCTCATTATCTTAGTGGTGGGAATGTATGTTGCCTATACGGGACTGATAAAGCGTGAAACAAGCAAAGCACTACACGCTGTTATTAACTTTGTGGTCGTGTTCATTTTATCGGCTTCATTTATTGCCTATGCCCCCGACTACATCAAGAAGATAAATGATTTTTCAAGTGACATCAGCACCGCTTCATTGGACTTGGGAACAAAAATCATGCTCTCTAACTCTGACAGCGAGGGCAAGGACAGCGTGGATTTGATAAGGGACAGCCTATTTTCTATTCAAGTGGAACAGCCGTGGCTACTCTTACAGTTCGGAAACAGCAATGCAGAAGAAATCGGGACAGACCGTGTTGAAGCTCTTGTATCAGTAAACCCAGAGGACGAGGACGGCAAAACCAGAGAAGAAGTCGTAAAAACAGAAATCGAGGATAACGACAACAACAATCTGACGATACCGCAGGTGGTAAACCGTTTAAGTATGGTGTTCTTCCTCTTGTTCTTTAACTTAGGTATCACGATATTTGTATTCTTGCTTACGGGTATGATGTTGTTTAGCCAGATACTTTTTATTATCTTCGCTATGTTCCTGCCTATTAGTTTCCTACTCTCTATGATACCAAGTTATGAAAGCATGGCAAAGCAGGCAATCGTGAGGGTATTTAATACCATTATGACAAGGGCAGGAATTACGCTCATTGTAACGGTAGCCTTTAGTATTTCCAGTATGTTTTATAACATTTCCACCGACTATCCATTCTTTATGGTGGCGTTCTTGCAGATAGTGTGTTTTGCTGGTATCTACATGAAACTGGGCGATTTAATGAGTATGTTCTCCCTTAGTGCTGGCGACAGCCAAAGCATGGGACGCAGAATTTTCCGCAGACCATATCTATACTTGGCACATAGGGCTAGACGTATGGAAAGACGGCTTGCTGGTGCTGTTACCGCTGGCGGTGTAGCTGGTGCGGTTGCTGGAAGTACGCTTTCTAATGCAAGGACAACAAGAAACAATTCAACAAAAGACAATCGAGGGAACACATCTTCTTCCAGCATGGGACAACGTGCAGGTTCAAAGGTGGGTGCTGTCTTAGATACGAAAAATAAAGTCAAAGATAAGGCAAACGCCATGAAAGAAACGGTAAAGGATATGCCAACACAGACCGCTTATGCTGTCCATTCTGCAAAGGAAAAAGCAAAGTCCAGCGTGTCCGATTTCAAACGTGGCGTAGTGCAGGAACAGCAGTCCAGACAATCGGGACGTTCTGAAAAGCTGGAACAGCATAAGAAAAATATCGCTGACAAGCGTATGGAACTTCAAAAGGCACAAGAAGCAAGGCAGGCACGAAAGACGGACGGATCAGCGACAATGGGAGCTACCCGTCCACATGAGCGACCAGCCACAGCTTCAAAGCCGAGTGCTGAAAAAGTGCAAGAAGTCAAACGCCCTGCAACAGCCACAGCTTCTAAAGCAAGTGAAGCACTTAAGGCTACTGTGAAAGAACGTCCGTTAGCTTCTGTAAAATCTGCACAGCCAGTACATAGGCAGAATGTAGAAAAGGCTACGGTATCGAAAGAAACACGCCAGAATTATACGGCTGACAGAGTGACAAAGACACAGACCGTACAGCAATCAAAGAGAACTACGGAAACAACCGAGAAGAACCGTAAGTCTGTATTTACGAAAGGACAGAAGAAAAAATGAAACTGAAACATATCGCTATCATTGGCAGTCTGTTTCCTATCCTCTTTTCCATAGTCCTTTTCTTTGGGGTACTTATTAGTGCGGACAGCGATGACGGGGGCGGTAACTATTCTTCGGGTATCATAGGAATGAACCTTTCTCCAGAAGTCTTAAAAAATCAGCCTATGATAGAAAAACACGCCAGAGAAAACGGTATCTCCGAGTATGTCAATGTGTTGCTGGCTATCATGCAAGTAGAAAGTGGCGGTACAGCGGAAGATGTTATGCAGAGTTCAGAAAGTCTTGGTTTACCGCCTAATTCCTTAGATACAGAAAGTTCAATCAAGCAGGGGTGTAAGTATTTTGCGTCCCTGCTTTCTTCCTGCAAAAATCAAGGTATCGAAGATTTGAATGTAGCGATACAGTCTTATAATTATGGCGGTGGCTATGTGGGATATGTGGCAGGAAATGGAAAGAAACATACCTTTACCCTTGCGGAAAATTTCGCCCGTGAAAAATCGGGCGGTAAAAAAGTAACCTACGCCAACCCGATAGCCGTTGCGAAAAATGGTGGCTGGCGTTATGGCTATGGAAATATGTTTTATGTGGAATTAGTCAATCAATATCTGACTGTACCGCAGGTATCGGGAGAACTGGCACAAAAAGTAATGAATGAAGCCTTAAAATATCAAGGGTGGAAATATGTATATGGCGGTAGCAATCCAAACACTTCCTTTGACTGTTCGGGACTAACGCAATGGTGTTTTGGAAAAGCTGGTATATCCTTACCGAGAACGGCTCAAATGCAGTATGATGCAACCCAACATCTTCCACTTTCACAGGCAAAAGCTGGCGATTTGGTATTTTTCCATTCTACTTACAATGCAGGCAGTTATGTAACTCATGTTGGTATTTATGTAGGAAATAACAAGATGTACCATGCAGGCGACCCGATAGGATATGCAGACCTAAATAATAGTTACTGGCAACAGCACTTAATCGGTGCAGGACGAGTAAAACAATAGAAAGTGAGGATAATATCATGTTTAAGAAAAATAAGAAACAGACAGAAAATGTCAAAGAAAAAAAGGTACGTACTGTCAAGGTAGGCACACATAAGAAAACTGTAATTGCGTTTTGGGTGGTGCTTATCGTAAGTGTAAGTTTTGGGATATATAAGAATTTAACCGCTATTGATATGCACACTGTACATGAAACAGAAACTATCCAGTTAAGACTTAGTGATACCAACGGGATTGAAAATTTCGTGAAGAATTTTGTGAAGTCCTATTATACATGGAGTAACAGTAAAGAAGCGATTGAAGCAAGGACGCAGGCAATCAGCGGTTATCTGACAAAGGAATTGCAGGACTTGAATGTTGATACAATCAGAACCGATATACCGACCAGCTCCACGGTTACAGATGTGATTGTATGGAGTATCGAACAGTCGGGGACGGACGCTTTTTCTGCTACCTACGAAGTAGATCAGCAGATAAAAGAGGGAGAACAGACAAACAATGTGAAAGCAACCTATACCGTAAAAGTCCATGTAGACGCTGACGGGGATATGATAATCGTTCAGAACCCAACTCTTGCACCAGCAATCGAAAAATCAGACTATGAGCCTAAGACACCAGAAGCAGATGCAAGTGTGGACGCTGATACCATGAATGACGCTACCGCTTTTCTGGAAACATTCTTTAAGCTGTACCCAACAGCTACGGAAAAAGAGCTTGCCTATTATGTATCGGGAAATGTGCTTGAACCTATCGGCAAGGACTATCTTTATTCTGAATTGATAAACCCGGTCTTTACAAAAGACGGGGACAATGTGAAAGTCAAAGTTGCCGTGAAATTCCTTGATAATCAGACAAAAGCGACGCAGGTATCGCAGTATGAACTTGTGCTACATAAGGATAGTAACTGGAAGATTGTAAAAAAAATTGAAGATATACAATAGCAACCAAAACAAAAGCAAGCTATTGACAGCTTGCTTTTGTTTTGATATAATATCAACTACAAAAGGAGGAGATGTCTTGAATAAACAATTAACCAGCGGGCAAATAATTAAGCAACTTAATGACGCTATAGAACGTCGTGCTAACAATTCTTTAAGAGAAATTGACTTGACTATGGTTCAAATATGGGTGCTGATTTCCTTGAACGATACTCCAGATAAAACTTATTCTTTTAAAGAATTAGAATATATTTTAGGTGTAGCACAATCTACATGTGCTGGAATCGTAAACAGGTTGGCATTAAAGAAACTTGTTAATTGCTTTACAGACCCAGAAGATAAGCGTGTAAAACTTGTTCGTATTACTCCCAAAGGTGAACAATGTTGTTTGCAAGCAGAAGAAAATATTCACGATTTGGAACAGATTATGTTTCAAGGATTAAGTCTGGAAGAAAAGAATGTATTCCATATGTTACTTCAAAAAATCTATAACAATGTAAAATAAAATTATGCCCTGCTAAATGGGCGTTTATTTTAAAGTAATCAATAGCATGCTTTTAATTTTAGATAGGAGGAGAAATTTATGATATTAAATGGAGAAATACAAAAATCTACTGGTTTATTAAGTAGAGAAGATTTTCTAAAATTTATATTTGAATATCAACAAGCTATTATGCTCTATGAAAGTGCTATAAAAAATGTTACAACACAACTTGAAATTTTGGAACAGGAATACCATGCAAAAGGATGGCGTACACCATTTCATTCCTTTACAAGCCGTATCAAAGAACCATTAAGCATATATAAAAAAATGCAAAAACTGAATGTTCCATTGGATATCGAATCTATTCATTTAAATCTCAATGATGTTGCTGGCGTTCGTATTATTTGTAATTATATCCATGATATTTACAGTGTCAAAGAACTGTTGATAAAAAAAACAGGATGGGAACTATTAATAGAAAAGGATTATATTATGTCACCAAAAAAGAATGGTTATAGAAGTCTTCACCTCATTATAAATGTGCCTGTTGTATTAAGAAATAACGTACAGATTGTGCGATGTGAAATTCAGCTTAGAACCTGTGCTATGGATTCATGGGCATCATTGGAACACACATTACGTTATAAAAAAGAACTTGATTATGATGAAACAATAAATGCAGAGTTACGCAATTGTGCTGATATGTTATATCAGTCAGATTTAAAAATGCAGAGTATCGCTAATAAAACCCAACTATTCGACTGTGATATTTAAGTATGTTTAGAATTTATTTTATCAAAATAAAAGTATATTTTAAAACTAGGAGGAAAAACAATGAAAGAAAAATCTTTAGAAGTATTTGAATCAATGCCTGTTCCAAAGGCAGTCTTTAAAAATGCGTTGCCAGCTATGGCAGCCATGTTAATGGTGTTAGTTTATAATTTGGCTGATACTTTCTTCGTCGGTCAGACACATGACGCTTTACAGGTTGCAGCGGTTTCACTTGCTACCCCTGTCTTTTTAATGTTTATGGCAGTAGGAACAGCCTTTGGTATTGGTGGAACCTCTGCCATATCACGTGCCTTAGGAGAGGGGAAGAAAGAGTATGCTAAAAAAGTATGTTCTTTCTGTATGTGGGGATGTGTAATTACTGGCGTAGTCATGGCAGTATTATTTTTGATATTTATGAATCCTATTCTCTCATTAATTGGAGCAAGTGCTGATACATGGAATTTAGCCAAAACATATCTTACAATTGTTGTTTGTAGTGGACCTTTTGTATTAATTTCAAATTGTTACGCAAATGTAGTACGTACAGAGGGTGAATCTGCGAAAGCTATGATGGGACAACTTTTAGGCAATTTACTCAATGTAATCCTTGATCCGATTATGATTTTAGGATTTGGTTGGAATATTGCAGGAGCTGCGATTGCTACAGTAATTGGTAATGTATTTGGTGCTGGATATTATATATGGTATTTTCTTCGTGGAAAATCAAGTCTTAGTATCAATCTAAAAGATTTTACAGTCAAAAACAAGGTATGTAGTAGTGTACTTGTCATTGGAGTTCCAGCCGCTTTAGGCTCTTTGCTTATGAGTGTTTCTCAAATTATTATAAATAGTCAAATGGCAGAATATGGTGATATGGCGATTGCTGGAATGGGTGTAGCTATGAAAGTTGTAACTATAACTGGCATGGTGTGTATGGGACTAGGACAGGGTATACAGCCTTTACTCGGATATTGTGTTGGAGCAAAATTATGGAAACGTTTTAAGGAAGTTTTCAGATTTTCGTTGATATTTTCGCTGATTTTAGGTGTGGTATTAACTGTTATTTGTTACTTATTTACGAATCAAATCGTTAGTGCGTTTTTGACTGATGCTACCGCTTTTGAGTACGCAGTACAATTTGCTAAAATACTACTTACAACAAGTTTCTTGTTTGGTGTGTTCTATGTATTAACAAATGCACTACAAGCAATGGGCGCAGCCACTGCTTCATTGATTATTAATTTAAGCAGACAGGGAATTATCTTTGTTCCAGCATTATTTCTTTTAAAAGGAGTTATGGGCTTGACTGGTCTTGTATGGGCACAACCAGTAGCAGATATTCTTTCAATTTTACTAGCAGTTATTTTATACAAACGTACTTTAAACAAATTAAGTACACAACCAACTATTGCATGTGCAGAGTAAATCAGCTTTTTGAGTGGTAAGTGATAAAGTGGGAAAATATTAGTAATTGGCTTTGCTAACAAAGAAGAACAGGTTTTCCAACAACTTATAAAATGGTTATCTTCAGGGATTCATTGTATGCCTGCCCTTCTTCAAAAATCTCGTACAGGATTTCATGCCTATACAATCTAACACAATCTAATATAGCTTTAATAGCTCGTACAGACTATATGTTTTGTGCGGGCTTTTTTTAATGCAAAGAATTTTATCTGGTTTCAACTTAACAAATCACACTTGCCATTCCCTATATGGTGCGGAAAGAGGGGTAAACACTTTTCACGTCATAACGGAAAGGGGGTGAGATTGATGAAACCGTCTGACTTCCAGAAAACTGTTCAGTGCCGTTTTGAAAGCTGTTTGAAAAAAGTTGTCCGTCATGGTGTTAAGGACTATCAGCAGGGATTGAAGCGAAGAAAAGAGAAAGAAATTTCTTTTTGTGAACTTCCAGAAATCATTGTAGAAAAAATGGCTGTCTGGGACGACTACGAAACAGACTATACGATTTTCAATGTATGCGGTAATGATATTCGTGTCTATGATGATGAATTGGCAGAAGCCTTGAAACAGTTATCCGAACGTAATCGAGAAACTTTACTGATGTATTACTTTTTGGAAATGAACAATGAAGAAATCGCCAAAAAGCAAAATATTTCCAGAAGCGGAGTTTTTCAGAACCGCCACAATTCATTGGCACTTATGAGAAAACTATTAAAGGAGAAACGATAGCAAATGAAACACACATTTAAGAAGCCGTCCTACTACTTGCTTTCGCAGGCTATGGACGGGGACGAAAAAGCGATTGAAAAAATACTGGCGTTTTATGACCCTTACATATCAAAGTGCTGTCTGCGTCCACTCTATGATGAATACGGGAATGTGTATATTGTCGTAGATATGGAGTTAAAAGGACTTATCCGAGAAGCACTTATCAAAATGATTTTAGGGTTTGATATTGCCTTAGAAATCGAAGAAGAATAACAAGCAGTAACCGCAGAGCATGATTTGTCAAACACCCTCTTTTCTGCTCTGCACCCTGCTTTTCACATGAAAGCTATACGCTTTCGCCACAGCTCTTTGAAAATTGAATAAAGCAGACAGATACGTTTGTGAGATAGCGAGCCACGGGGACTGTACGCCATGACCTTTCCAAAAGAAAGCGAGCGACCCACGCAGTGATCCGAGAGCGACCGTTGGAAAAGTCGTTTTGCCATGACCTATGCTCACAGAATAATGATACTTCCGCATGGTGCGGTTCTGCCCACAAGAATGGGAATAGTTGAGATACTAATGGAGCTTTCCAAAGCCGTCTGCCTGCTTATGTAACTTTATAGATTGACACACAGTAAGGGGGTGCTACATGATGAACAATACTGATGTGCCTATCTGGGAAAAATATACGCTGACGATTGAAGAAGCGTCTAAATACTTCCGTATTGGCGAAAAGAAGTTGCGTAAATTAGCCGAAGAAAATATTGACGCTGGTTGGGTTATTGTGAACGGCAATCGTATTCAGATAAAGCGAAAACAGTTTGAAAAAATCATAGATACATTAGACGAAATCTAAAGTCATAGAGCCGTAGATATGGTATAATAAATTATAGCGTATCACGGCTCATTCCATGACGGAAAGGAGCTTTACACTATGTCTAATGTGAAACGAAAAGACAGTAAAAATCGCAATTTACGGAATGGAGAGAGCCAGCGAAAAGACGGAAGATACGTTTATAAATATACCGATATATACGGAAAGCCACAGTTTATTTATTCTTGGAAACTTGTACCGACAGACAAAACACCTGCTGGTAAGCGTGATGATATTTCGTTGAGGGAAAAAGAAGCACAGATAAAAAAAGACCTCTATGACGGTATCGACACAGTCGGCGGTAAAATGACGGTCTGCCAGCTCTATGACAAGAAGAACAACCAGAGAAAGAACATCAAAAGGGCTACTGAAAAGGGACGACAGTATCTTATGAACGCTCTGAAAAATGACCCATTGGGTATGAGGGCGATTGATACTGTTAAACAGTCAGACGCTAAAGAATGGGCTATCAGAATGAGCGAAAAAGGATATGCCTATAAAACGATTGATAACTATAAGCGTTCCCTGAAAGCATCATTTTACATGGCAATACAAGACGACTGTATCAGAAAGAACCCGTTTGAATTTAAGCTAAGTGATGTTCTGGAAGATGATACGGAGCAGAAAGTTATCCTTACACCAGAGCAGGAAGGACGTCTGCTTGCCTTTATGGAAAAGGACAAGATTTACAGCAAGTATTTCGATGAGGTTGTGCTTCTACTGGAAACAGGACTTCGTATTTCTGAATTTTGTGGATTGACAACGCATATTGATATGCAGAACAGAATACTCAATATAGACCACCAGTTATTGAAAGATAGCGAAATCGGTTACTATATTGAAACGCCAAAGACCAAAAACGGAAAACGGGAACTTCCATTGACAGAAAGAGCTTATCAAGCACTCCAAAGAATACTAAAGAACAGAGAAAAGGCACAACCGCTGATTGTAGGTGGTTACAGCAATTTCCTATTCTTAAACCGTGAGGGATTGCCTAAAGTTGCTGGAAACTATGATAGTATGGTGCGAGGGCTGATTAAGAAGTATAACAAGTACCACAAGGACAAGTTACCAAACATCACACCTCATTCATTCAGACATACTTATTGTACGAATATGGCAAACAAAGGAATGAACCCGAATACTCTGCAATATCTCATGGGACACGCGAACATAACCATGACGCTGGGCTACTACGCACACGGTACATTCCAATCTGCAAAAGCGGAACTGGAAAGACTGGCTTGTTAATATCGAAACGTATATTTACTACTCATTTACTACTTTTGGTTGCATTTTCATGCTGGTAAATGCCAGCTTATGCAAGGTATCTTCCAAAAAGAAAATACCGATGAAGCCCTAAAATATGGGATATATCGGCATTTACCAACTTATGAAAAGATAATCAGAAATTTAGTGAGTTTTTATATTGAAAAAAAGGTTACCTGTATTCTTTTTAGCTGCATTGTAGTATTATAGTGTTGTAAAGGATGTGGGTAGCTCATGCGAATGAAGAAAAAAGTTCTCATTGCCGGTATTGCGATAATACTTGCAGCTTCCGCCGTTGTTGGCTATATCTGGTCACAAAATCAAAAAAAGGAACAGGATTATGCAAAGATGGAGATAACATTCCAAAAGGATCGCCAGATTCTGGAATATGGGGAAAAGATAGACAGCCGCTCCTTTGTAAAGCATTCATTTGGTGAAGTGAAAACCTACCCGAACGTTAATACAAAGAAAACAGGTATTCAGACAATCACCTATGTATTGACCTATGAAGGGCAGACGAAAAAAATACCGTATACGGTTGAAGTAAAGGATACAAGAAAACCGACAATAAAGCTGAAGGAGAATCATATTACACTGGAATATGGGCAGAAGTATGATGTCGCAGATAATATAAAAAGCGTTCGTGATCCGATTGACGGACCCTTGAAGAAAGCAAACAAAAAAGTAGCCGGAAGCTATTGGATTGACAGCAAGCTGAATGTGTTGGAGGCAGGGAGCTACACCATCACCATACATGCACAGGATCTAAATGGAAACAGTGCAGAAAAAAAGTTTACGGTAACGGTAGAGAAAAAAACAGAGCCGGAGCTGAAGGAAAAAAATCCTTCTTCTTCTGATGAAGCGTCATCATCACAGACAGAAGGTTCCGAAGCTGCATCTGTCGAGCCGTATTACGTCAACGGAGTGCTTCTGGTGAATAAAAAGCATGCACTGCCACAGAATTACGGAGGGATGGATTCCAATGCTTACGCAGCTCTGCAGCAGCTTCAGGCCGGAGCTGAGGCTGCTGGTTATTCCATGCCGCTGATCAGCGGCTATCGTTCCTATGCATATCAGGCTTCCTTGTATAACAGCTATGTCGCACAGGATGGACAGGAGCTTGCTGATACCTATTCAGCAAGACCGGGACATTCGGAGCATCAAAGCGGTCTTGCCTTTGACATCGGTGCCTTGGATAACGGGTATGGTAATACGCCGGGTGGAAGATGGCTGAATGCCCATTGTGCAGACTATGGCTTTATTCTGCGCTATCCGGCAGGTAAGGAAAGCATTACAGGCTATCAATACGAGCCCTGGCATGTTCGCTACGTCGGGAAAGAAATCGCATCCCGGATTATGTCACAGGGGATCACGCTGGAGGAATATCTGGGAGATGTATAAGCATAGAAAATAAGTGAACTCTACATCCCTGTATAGAGTTCGCTTTTTTTCATTATGTCCGCCGCTTCATAAGACAGCCGTATTATTGAGGATAAACAGCATGCTTCCCATATATAATCTTAAGAAACAGGGAAGATTCACCTGCTTTTTGCGGATGTCACTGTACGAATAAACAGAAACTGTTATAATATGGTGGAGCGAGGGATGTACATATGAAAAAACAATTAATGATACTTATGACGGCAGGGTTTCTGCTTGCCGGCTGCAATTCCAACGAGGAAGAGGACACCCTAAAACAGTATGGGGTAGAGGATACAAAAAGCTGTGATAATCTTGCGGCTGTGAAGCAGGCAGGCGACAAGCTTGTAAAGGACAAGGGAAGTGTCTACTGTGCCATCACAACAGATAAGAATCTGGATCAGGCAACTGCCTTTGTGAAAAAGGATTACGATGCGAAGCGCATCAGCGAGTTTTTAAAGCTTCCATACTACCACAAGGAGTTAACCGAGCGCTATATTGCATACGATGACGGAAAAAGGGCAGTACAGGACATTGTTACGAAAGTTAATATCGGCTTGGATCAGCCATATTTCACCAACGTTGATATAATCAGGGATACTGATGATGTAGCACTGCTGGTTAATAAATATCACCGGCTGCCGGATGATTATGAGCCGAAGAATCTGGTAAAGACTCCGAATGCCTGTGTAATTGGAGAAGATTTTTCCTGTCAGAGCGAGCCTCAGTATCTACGCAAGGAGGTTGCGGATGCATTTTCCGAGCTGGTGAAGGCAGGAAAGGCAAAGCATATCAATATCAAGGCAATTGCAAGCTATCGCAGCTTTGCCTATCAGAAAAATCTGTATGATTATTATGAGCAGAGTCAGGGAAAGGAGTATGCAGATAAATACTATGCCCGCCCGGGACAGAGTGAGCATAACAGCGCCCTTGCCGTGGATGTGACCATTAACAATGAAAATTTCAATGAAATTGAAAACTCAGAGCATTATGACTGGCTGCTTAAACATATCGCAGACTATGGCTTCATCCTGCGATACCCTGAGGATAAGGTGGATGTGACCGGTTATCAGTATGAATCCTGGCATCTGCGCTATGTCGGAAAGGATATTGCTAAGGAAATTGTGAAGCAGGGGCTTACACTGGATGAATATATTGCCAGAAAGGATGTGCAGAAATGAAAAAGCTTATGGTTTTGATGCTGAGTCTGCTGCTGTGTGCATGCAGTACATCAGAGAATAAGGAAAAAGAAACACGGAAAGAGGATCCGAAAAATGAAAATACAACGGTATCCTTTGTCGGAGTCGGAGATAATTTGATTCATGAAATGATATATAAGCAGGCGGATGCTGCTGCCGGTGAGATGAATGATGGAAAATATGATTTTACGGAAATGTATACGCATGTAAAGAAGGATATTCAGAAAGCGGATCTTGCTTATATCGATCAGGAATCCATTGTTGGCGGAGATGCGCTTGGTATCAGTGGCTATCCGACATTCAACACGCCTGCGGATATCGCTAAAAATGTTGCGGATACCGGATTTGATATCGTGAATACGGCAAACAATCACTGTCTGGATAAATATCAGGAGGGAATTGATTATTCTCATGAAATCTGGGCAAAACAGAAGGGCATTATCACAGCTGGAACCTATACCTCCCAGAAGGATCGGGATACGATACGCACAATCAAACGCAAGGGAATCACATTTTCCTTTCTTGCCTATACCTATGGAACAAACGGAATTGAACCACCCAATCCCTACAGTGTTGCTTATTTCGATGAGAACCGGATTCGCGAGGATGTGAAGAAGGCAAAACAGCTCAGCGACGTTGTGATTGTTTCTGCGCATTGGGGTGATGAAAATGTTTCAGCCCCTACGGAGTTTCAAAAGAAGTATGCAAAGCTGTTTGCGGATTTGGGTGTTGATGTTGTTGTCGGTGAGCATCCGCATGTGATTCAGCCGGTAACATGGATGGATGGTAAGGATGGAAATAAGACGCTGGTCATTTACTCACTTGGCAATTTTCTGAATGGAATGCTGGATGTAAATAACGTTCTTGGCGGTATGATCCGTTTCGATTTTGTAAAAGACGCAAAAAGCAGTGAAATTTCCATCCAGAATGTGAAATGGGAACCACTGATTACACATTATACTGGAGATGCTGCGGATATTATGAATACGAGAAAGAATTTCACAGTATATAAGCTGAGTGATTACAGCGAGGAGCTGGCGGAACAGCATGGATTAAATGGTGTGGACGGACAGAAGGTTCGCCTGAATGATCTGTATGCACGAACAAAAAAGGTGATTACAGAAATACCTGTTATAGAAAAAGGGGATACGAAATGACGCTGATAGAAGAAATGGAGATGTATGCGCACGAACATGATGTGCCGATTATGCAGAAGGAGGGCATTGATTTTATGTGCTCCTTTCTGAAGGAGCATAATCTAAAGCATGTGCTGGAAATCGGAAGTGCCATCGGCTATTCCTCAATCCGTATGGCAATGCTGGATATGGATATACAGATCACCACGATTGAACGGGATAAGGATCGCTATGATCAGGCTGTGGAGTATGTAAAAAGAAGCGGCTTGCAGGACCGGATCACACTGCTGTTTGGTGATGCACTGGAGACAGTCGTTGAGGGAAGCTTTGATATGCTGTTCATCGATGCGGCCAAGGCACAGTACACGAAGTTTTTCGAGCGCTATGAGCCATTGCTGAAAAAGGGCGGATATGTAATAACGGATAATCTGAAATTCCATGGTCTGGTAGAGCATCCGGAGAACATTAAAAGCCGCAATCTGCGTAGTCTGGTACGTAAAATCGGAAATTTTGTCGAGTATCTGAAGCAGCGTGAGGATTATGATACACAGTTTTATGATTTTGGAGACGGTGTAGGAATCAGCAGAAAAAAAGTGTGAGTATAGATCGGAAAGAAAAGGCGTAGCCGGTGCAGTAAGGAATGAAACTATTCCTGAAATTAAGCTATTTCATGTATCATTTCGCATGTTTTGTGATACAATAGAAACAAGAAAGTGGTGATACTATGAAAAAGATAATACCTGCACTGGCGGTAATTGCCGGAGCTGCGGCACTGGTTGCCTACAAGCTGAAAAAGGATGAGGAAAAACAGATCGTTGATCTTGATCAGGGACTTCTTGAGGATGAGGATGACCTGAATGAAATGGATATGGATGACGAAATTGAAGAAGGTCCGATCAGTGATCCCGCTTCCTGTACGGAGACAGTGAAAAAAGAAGCTGCGGATGCTGCAGAGGATTTGAAAGATCTTGCAAAGGATGCTTTTGAAGAAGGAAAAGAAGCAGCTGAGGATTTTGCGGATGCTGTGAAGGATCAGGCAGCGGAAGCAAAGGATATCGTTCAGGATGCTGCAGAGGAATTTGATACGGATTTTCCGTCTCTCCTGAAGAGTGAAACGGCAGCTCTGAAGGAGCAGGCAAAGAAATTGATGGATGACATGCTGCAGGAGGGGGATGTACATGAAAATGAGCGTCCGGTTCAGCACAGCGTGGTATTCCAGACAGCCGAGGATATGGACAGCTTTAAAAATGAGGTTATCAATAAGGGCTTCGTCATCACAAGAGGGGATGAAGACCTGGAGCTGATTGTTTTGCATATCACACCGATTGATGATGTCAAGCTGATGGGAAATATCCTGTATATTGCCGGCGAAGCGAAGCTGCATCATGGTAAATATCAGGGATGGAGCAGTAAGGTTATTTATTAAGCCATACAAATAGAAAGACGTCCAAGCTGCGGCGTCTTTTTCTCAGCCTTGAAACACTTGCTTTTATTCGCTGAATGCTCATAGCACTATAGAGATTCTTTTCGTAAAGAAAAACCCCGGTTTATGCACCGGGGCATTTTTTTAATCAATAAACACTGCTTCGTCTATACGTTTTCCATGCTTATCGTAAAAACGTAATTGTGAAATACTTGAATAAGGCGGAAGGAAGTCATAGCTTTTGATAAGATAGGTATCCAGATTTGATAATCCATCCAGTGATATGGTGAGCTTATCTTTATCATTCTTGGAAGCACGCAAATCAAATTCATAGCGCTCTGCTTTCACGATACTGTTATCGATAAAGATAACGATATGAATATTATCGGGCGTTCCAACCTTCATATAGCCAAAAGGTGTATCAGATTCTCTGCCGCCTTCATAGGAATAGGATGAACCATTCTTCTTAAAAATCAACAAATGATAGGTGTCCCTTTGTTTTAGTAAATATAGTAAGCTTTGCTTATCTTCTATAACATTTAATTGCTCGTGATTTTCATAATTATTGTTCATATAATCCTTTGGATCAACCGTATCCTTACTGAAATCACATGCGGATAAAATGATTGCGCAGGTGAATATAAATGACAACCTTATTTTTGTTTTCATTTTCTTATCTCCCGTTAAAGTAGAAATGACCTATTCGGCTTTTAGAACAGATGATACGTAAGCCCTATGGATGTATTTATCACATAGGTAATTGAAAATAATGATATGATTTAATAGCGGTTGTGAACCTTTTCAAAAAAGCAAAGCATATCCTCTAGCTTCAAAATGCTTCCATCATCCAATACGGCCGTTCCACTGAGGTAGCCGAAAACCTGATGCTGATCCGTTACAATGATGAGCGCACTTGTTTTCGCACAACGATCAAGAATCGGTCGAAAGGACATTTCAAAGCGTGCGTCGCTGGATGTAATACGCCAAGGCTTGAGATAGCTGTCCGGCGGTATGTGGAAGGTAACATCCTCCAGCTTGTGTGCAACACCATCATACAGCAGTAGATTTTCACTGGCCGCTGTCGTATCACCAAAGCCGTAGCCGACATTGAAGCCAAACGGTTTTCCTTCCACAAGGCCGTTTCCGTTTCCCCAGTACCAGGTGTTGTCATAGGTCCATACCCCACGCCCCCAATCCAGTGTTCCGAAGGAATCCTGTGGATCAAAGTGTATTGTGTTACCGTCAAAGCTGACATTTCCCTCAGCACGCATGCAATTGATTTTCTGATTGTAGTAAAATGCGGTCTTTTTTTCTTTCCACGGTGTCGCAATTACCATACTGTCCATATCCGGCTGATGCAGCGTGATTTCACAATGGAATGGTTTTCCTTCATAGAAGTTCTGAAAATCACAGCGAAGAATGCGTTTGCCCTTCATGACCTGAAATTCCATATCAAGTCGCTTATCCCTGTATCGGCAGGAGCCGCTTTCCGAGCTGGGCGGCAGCTTCAGCTTACCCATTGGAAATGCGTTCAGTATGGTTTCGGTATGCTCCCAGCCCTTCTTAAAATCAAGAAGAGAAACGGATTGCAGTCCGATATAACCGTCATCGGAGATTGTGAAGGCGACACCGTAAAAATCGTTCAGTATCAGATAATAATCCCATTCCTTAATTCTCCAGCGTTTTGCTTTAATATCCTCTCTGCGATATTCCTGCAGCAATGAACGGGACCAGCCTGCCTCTTTCAGACTGCCATGCTCATCCAGCAGAGGATGACGCAGTGTAACCTCATGATTGCGCATACAAAAGCCTCCTGTTCTTCTATCTTCATTATAGGCAGTGTCCTGCAGGATTACAATATCATGACGCAAATCCTTGATTTTAATTGACAAATGATTTTCGTACGGGTATCCTGAAATTACAGATGCCGTAGGCTGTCGCATGAACATCAAATAGCCGGTGAAATAAACGGTCAAACACGGATACAGTGTCTGCATTAGAGAAGGATAACCGGGAGGATACCTATGAAGCTGCATATACAAAATGTAAAGAAGACCTATGACGATAAGGAAGTGCTGAAAGGGGGCAGCGCTGTTTTTGAACAGGGAAAGATTTATGGCCTGCTGGGGAGGAACGGAAGTGGTAAAACAACACTGTTTAACTGCATTTCTCACGAGATACCCTGTGAGGGTGATGTTCTGATTGAGGAGCACGGAGAATTGCGTAAGGTAGAGGACAGAGATATCGGGTATGCATATTCCAGCCCTATTCTGCCTGAATTCATGACTGGATTTGAATATATCCGCTTTTATATGGATATTCATGCAAAGGAAATTGATTATGCCAAGACCATAGATTCCTATTTTGATCTGATGCGCATCGTAGCGGAGGACCGGCATCGTCTGATTAAGGGGTACAGTCACGGTATGAAGAACAAGCTGCAGATGCTGGGATTTCTGATCTCACGGCCGAAGATCATTTTACTGGATGAACCGCTGACATCCTTTGATGTTGTTGTGGCAAATGAAATGAAGCATTTGCTGCTGGAAATGAAGGAGGAACACATTCTCATATTCTCCACCCATATTCTGCAGCTGGCAAGAGATCTCTGTGATGAGATCGTGCTATTGCATAACGGGATACTGGAACAGCTCGATCATGATCTGCTGCAACAAAATGATTTTGAGGATCGCATCGTTTCACTGCTGCAGGAGGAAGTAAAGCATGCTGGGTGATATTCTGCTGCTGTTTCGGATTCGGATGACCAGAAAGGTGAACGGATTTTTCTATTACTTTAAAAAACTCCCTCTGATTGGCAGGCTTTTGAAGGAATCCTGTTATGCGGCTGTAAATCTAAAGGGAGTGCTGAGTGTCTTCTCCTTTCTGGTGGATGTCCTGATGAACCTATTGAAGAATCTGCTGTATCTGTTTGTGGTGATTGCTGTGCCGCTGATCAATCTGCAAAAGGGTGCGAATGATGTGCAGATTAGAAATGGATTTCTGTTTGGCTTTGTACTGTTAAGTCTTGTGGCAGGAAGCATAAGCAACAGCAAGCTTCTCACAGCGGACGATGAAACCTTTATTCTCAGCCGCCAGATGCATATGACAGCCAGACGCTGTCTGTGCTCCCGCAGCTGGTACAGCTATAGCATGAATGCAATCGGACTCTTCCTGGCGTGCCTGCTTCTGTCCTTTATGTTTTCGTTTCCCTTCTGGTATGCATTTATGGCCGGATTCGGCTATCTGGGCTCCCATCAGTGTATGGACATGCTGCAGATGCGGCGCTTTCAAAGGAAAAACATCTTTTATTTGCAAGCGAATACATGGAAGCTCCTCATTCCACTTGGCTCCTTGATCCTGCTGTATGCATTATACTGGCTGAATATGGATTTCAGCTTTACTCCATGGCTGTTCTGCATTTTTGCACTTGTGTGTGCAGCAGCCATCATTCCCTATCTGCGTTTTGAAAGCAGCTATCATGCTTACAGTGAGCTGCTGACACGTCTGCTTCTGGATAATCATGAAATACTGCAGCTGGATAGCAGCCGGATGAAGCAGATGGAGGTAGCTTTGGATGAAAAGAGCTATACCAGTGAGGAACTGCAATATCGAACGGAGAAAACGGGCTACGCCTTTTTAAATGAATTATTCTTCCGCCGTCATAAGCATCTGATTTATAAGCCGGTAAGGTTTCGTCTGGTGGTGATGACAGTGCTCTGGCTTGCAGGAACACTTTTGATAATTATGCTGAAGGATGATATGAAACTCACGAAGGATATTCTGGAGCTGCTTCCGCCATTTGTATTCCTTTCCTATATTCTCAGCATCTCACAGCGTGTCTGTAAGGCAATGTTTATGAACTGTGATGTGTCGCTGCTGCATTACAGCTATTATCGCAGAAAGGAGGCGGTGCTGGTAAATTTTCGGCTTCGCTTAAAAAAGCTCTGCTTCTATAATCTCCTGCTCATCATGGTGCTTTGCCTGTACATGAATATCACCGTGGTGCTTGCCGGATTGCCCTATACTCTCTCAACGCTTCTTCTGTTCGATTTTGCTTTGCTTTGTCTGGCTGTGTTTTTCAGTGTTCACTATCTGTTTGTCTACTATATCTTTCAACCGTATAACGAACAGTTTGATATGAAGAATCCGTTCATGTCAATCCTGAACGGCATGGTGTACCTTTTTTGCTATTTCTGCATGCGGTTGGATGGAAATCTGGTGTTTGTCTGCGGTGTATTGGCTGCTACAATTCTATATATTCCGATTGCGCTTACCCTGGTGTACCGTCTGTCACCGAAGACGTTCCATTTGAAATAGATATTTTGAGCGTATACAGGCGGCTTAGATTGTAAAACGAAGAAAATAATTGTAAAAATATATTGCTATTATTTACAAATTTTGGTAATATGTAAATGTAATAAAGTGTTCATAAAATTATACATTTAGAGACAATGTGTTTTATCGCGATATTGTCTCTTTTTTTATACTTTTTCCCGTGTTTTCCTTTAAATCACCTCTATTTAATAAAGTATAATATTATGCATACATGATATGAGGGAGTAGCGCATCGCTGATAAATCGTATGAAAGAATCCATGAAAATATCCGGTATGCGGTATGTAAATGTTTATAAATATATAATAAAGATGAGGTAAGCAAAGAGAATCAGAGGCTATGATGATAATGTCAGAATGGGAGGATGTATATGAAAAGAAGGTTTATCGTGTGTGCACTGACGATAGGAATGATGCTGATGATGATTCCACAGAATTTCATATATGCAGTATCAAACACCGAAGTCGAGGTGACAAGCACAAAAATACATGCTGAAAATGTTAAAACTGATGTTTCCTATATTGGTAAGAAAGCAGATACGGGAGTGCAGGAAGCAACCTTAGCAGCATCAGCTCCTACAGATCCAACCTTCTTTACATTTGATACAGCAAATCCGGGAATGATTACAAACTATTCTGCAAGACCGGATGCCCCTAAGGATATCGTAATTCCGGATTCCTATGTAAAGGATGGAAAGACGATTGAAATTACAGCAATAGGACAGAGTGCTTTTTCAGGTCAGGAGCTGACATCTGTTGCTTTGAATGCTAATCTTGTATCAATTGGTGACTATGCTTTTTCAAATAATACAAAGATAACCTCCATTGTCATCCCAAACAGTGTAACATCCTTAGGCAGGGGTGCATTTTCAGGCTGCAGTGCTTTGTCCTCGGTAACACTGTCAAATCAGCTGACAGAGCTGCCTAACTCTGTATTTGAAGGTACTAAAGTTGACAATCTGATTGTACCGGAGGGTGTTTTAAATATCGGCAGCAGGGCATTTTACGGGGACAGTGCCTTGAAGAATATTCAGCTTCCCTCGACACTGACAGGGATCGGGTCGAATGCGTTTTATCGTGCCGGCGCTTTACAGTCCATTACTCTTCCCGATAATCTTCAGTTGATATCAGATAGTGCTTTTTCATATAGCGGATTAACAAATCTGTCACTGCCGGATGCTATTACAAGCATTTCCAGCAATAGCTTTTCCGGCTGTATGTCCCTTCAGAATATCAGATGGCCTGCCAATCTGAAAGCTATTAAGAGCAGTGCATTTTCAAGCTGCTTCAAGCTTTCTGACATCACATTGCCTGATAGTGTTGAGACAATTGACGCTAAGGCATTTTATAGCTGCTCCGGCTTGCAGAAGATAACACTGGGCTCGTCTATAAGAACAATAGGTCAAAACGCATTTGACGGAACAAAAAGCGGAATCGAAATTCATTTAGAGCAAAAGGCTGTGAACGATGTGACAGGTGCTCCCTAGGGAGCAGTAAAAGCGCAAATATATTGGCAGAGTGATGATGATTCCTGTTTTTATATTAGTGGTGATGGTACAATATTGGGCTTTAAGCCATTGCATCATACAGCAAGTTCATCGCAGCATACGGCGTCTAAAAATCACACGATTGTAAATATCCCATCTGTGATAAATGGAATTACAGTGACTTCCATTGCTGATAATGCATTTAACAGTAATTCTGACATTTTAGCTGTTAATTTTCCAAATACGTTAAAAAGTATAGGTGCCAGGGCTTTTTATGGATGTGGAAAATTAGGCTATAATGATAAAAAAATAGTATTTCCTGATTCTGTTACCGATATCGGCGAAGAAGCATTTGTCTCGTTTAGTCTTGTAGTAACTCAGATCCAATTTGGGTCAGGTATTAAAACGATTGGTAAGGACGCTTTCCGTGTGACGAATGCTATGAAAATGCATTTATTGTCAAAAAACGTAAATGAGGTTACAGGAAGTCCGTGGGGCGCAAGCAAGGCTTCTATTTACTGGAAAGACAGCGATACTTCCTGCTTCTATGTAGATGATAAGGGAAAATTGATTGGCTTTAAGCCATTAGATCATACGGGCTCTGATGAACACACAGCCTCACAGAATCACACCATTGTAGATATACCGGAAGAGGTTCGCGGAATAAAGGTGACAAGCATTGGAGCAAATGCATTTGCAAATTCCGAAATAACTTCAATCTCATTTCCTGATACAGTCACAGAAATAGAGGAAGCAGCTTGTAAAAATTGTAAGTCCTTAAGCTATGTGCGGCTGCCAAGAAATTTGAAAATGATACCTGATTATATGTTTTATGGCTGTACACAGTTAAACAAAATAATTTTACCGGACGGACTGACAACGATTTCCGATTATGCATTTAGCAATAGTTCGCTTGAGACTGTAATATTTCCTGATACACTGCAGAGTATCGAAACCCGTGCATTTGAAAAAACAAAAATTACATCCCTGCATTTACCTGACAGTGTTACAAAATTGGGTACCGGTGTATTCAGTGACTGTTCTGAGCTTACAGAAGTCACTTTACCAAACAGGCTGAAAAGTATCTCAGGAAGTATGTTCTCTAACGATAAAAAATTAACAACAATCCTCCTTCCCGAATCCATCAAGACAATCGGTACGTATGCATTTTCAAATTGTAGTTCACTATCCACTCTCACATTGCCGTCAGGTATTACAGAAATTTATGATTATGCATTTCAGGGCTGTACATCCATAGAAACTCTAACACTGCCAGAGGGATTGAGCAGATTGGGAGAAAATGCAATAAATGGTACCAATATCACACAGATCAAGCTTCCATCAACTCTGGTGTATGCTTCAAAGTGTCTTACTGGCTATAAGGGAGATACCATTTATGTTCATCAGGCTCGGGATTCTTCTGCAATTGCCTGGGCACAGCCATGGGGAGCAACCGGAGCGACCGTATATTATGATGGTGAGTATACCGATATAACGACCTCTGTAACATATGATGCAGTATACAGCAAAGCGATGATCCATGCCGTCATTACAGCCCCTGAAAATGCAAGGATTAAATCTGTTACATTGCCGGATGGAGTAAAAAAGGATTTTCTAAATATTCCTGTTTATGAATTTGATTATCCGGTTCATATGAATGGAGAATATACGATAACGGCTTCGACAAATAGTGCGGATACAATACAAGCTGTTAAAGTTTCGGAGCTTGTCTATGCACGTATAGAAGCAAACAGCTTTTCTCTATCGCTTAACAAGGTATCAAATCTTACAGAACAAAGTATCCTAAGCAGCGCGCAGGCACATGCATATCGTAACAATGACGAGCAAACGCCCATTACAGTAACACTGGAAACATCGCTGCAGGATATAAAACATGCGTTGAATAAATCAGGCAGCCGAACAAATGCGGTGCTGAGCGCTACGACAAAGACACCGGATGATAAGACTGATATTACAGTGAAAAAGGAAATTATAATTTCTGTTAGTGACGTGGTACGAGTTACTTTTAAGGACTGGAACGGTACGATATTAAAGGATGCGACAGAAATAACTGTTGGAAGCAGTGCGGTTCCGCCAGCTGATCCGAAACGTGAGGGATATACATTTACCGGCTGGGATCATCCATTATCGAATATACAGGAGGATACCGTATTTACTGCCCAGTATGTGCAGAAGCAATATGCAGTAAAGTACGATACCAATGGAGGTACACCTGCTTATCCGGATAAAATAGTAACATGGGAGCAAAAGAATTTGTTGCCGGGGATTCCCAACAGAGAGCATTATGAGTTTCTGGGCTGGCGCATTGCAGGAAGCAGTGAAAATATAACAAGCGAGAATACTTTTCAGGAGCTTGCTTTTAATGATCAGGTTTCATCTATCACCCTGATTGCTGCATGGAGACCTGTATCGTATAAACTGCATCTTATGACCAATGGAGGAAGAGAGCCGGATATCGAAAAATCCTTTACGATTGAAAACAATAAAGTGGATATCAGTGATGTTAAGGTAACAAAAGTCGGAAGCAGCTTTTCTGGATGGAATACATTGCAGGACGGCAGCGGTGATACAGTCGAAGCGTTACAAGAGTATGAGCCGCCATTAAAAGATACATATCTTTATGCTCAATGGACAGCGCAGGATGCCAGCTATTATGTAGCTATTCCTAATAAGATTACATTGCATAATATACCCGGAAGCGGTTATGCCGGTGCATCTGAAGTGATTCAAATGGATGAGTCTCATGTTGAAGATGCCACTATGCCGGATAAGGCGGTTGAAGTTTATTGTACGCCGTCCATCACCCTGACAAATACTGAATCACAGAATGCCTATACTGCGAAGGTGCTAACATCTGAACAAAAACCATATGAAGATGCTTCCAAACCGTTAATGATTTTAAGTATGAAGGGAATCAAGCAGAAGGAATTCCATCTCCGCACGGTGAAAAATAGTCAATGGAAGCGCGGTATATATGAAGGAAGCATGATGTTTCGCTTTAGATTGGGAGGGTGATTGTATGCATAGCAAAAACTATGGGACTGCATTGCTTCAAATCCTGATGATTGTTGGTCTTACCATCCTTCCTGTAAATGCACATGAGGTAGAAGTAAGCTATGTACCACAGGATTATGAATTAAAAACCTTTCATATGGAAGTACGTATACAGGGACAAGGTGCCGTGCTGGATCAGGGACTAACGTTAAAAAATCCTACTTTCTTTGCATTGCATTCCGATGAAAAAAAGCAGTTTGTACTGCAGCCTGCACAAGGCTATGAAATTGCCGATATTCAGTATGACGGGGAAGATATAACAAATCTGCTGCAGCAACAGACCCTTACGGTCAAAGGAAAGGATCATGATACAAAACTGATTGTTACTTTTTGTAAACAATCACAAAATCCCCGGAAGGACACAGCTACAGTGGAAACAGGGGATTCGATAGCCACAGCAGGATACCTTTCAATCATCTTGTTATCTGCAGGCTTTATCATCTTCGTCAAGAAGAAAAAGGAGAAGCTGCATGACAGGAGGTAAGCGCGAATTCAGAAGTAAGGGTGTAAACTGGCCATGCCTGTCACCAAAGGATATGAAGGAAAAGTATCAGAATAAGACCTATGCAGTGATAGGGGAGATAGGGGCTAAAGCTATAAAAGGAAGGACTGTGGATATTCCCGTTGGACAGAAAATTTTAAAGGCTGCACCGGCAGGAACCTATCGCGCCATGCTGTATCGTACATATGGCTATATCGAAGTTGAAAAGGATACGTATCTTGCAGTAAAAAAGAGTAATATAAACTATATTTTGCTGACAGCATGTATTGTGCTTGCCTTGTTTATCGGTATTCTCTGGAATACACAGGGGAATGTGCCGCTAGATCCAAATTCACAGGATTACAAAGGTAAACTGCAGCGACCTGAAAATTGGGATGCGAATTCTATATTGATACCGGGGTTCGATGATCTCCATATGAACGCTGATTCGGATACTATTTATGTGGCATTCAGTAATCCAAAGGAAAATCCATGTTACTTTCAATACACAATCGTTTTGGATAAAACAGAGGAGATTATATATACAAGCGGGCTTATAGAGCCGGGGAAGGCAGTCGTGAAAGAAACGCTTAACAAACCGTTCCCGGAGGGTGTTTATCCGATTACAATTAAAATTCGCTCTTATTCTCTGGAGGATTATGAAAAAGAGCTGAATGGAGGAGCTGTACAAACAAATCTAGTTTCGCTAAAGGAATAGAAAAAAGATGGTAAGAAAGAAGAAATCTTCTTACAGATAAATGAGAATAGAGGAGGAAAAAAAATGAAAAAACTATTCGCAACAGCAGCAGCGATGGCAATGTTTCTGTCATTGGGTGCGACCACAGTATTAGCAGCAGATGAGGATACAAAGAATGTAGATGTTACTTATGACAATTCAGAAACGATTGTTGACCCTACTGATCCTGATGCAGGAAAATGGGGGGTACGAGTACCCGCATCCATTCAGTTTACAGAAACAACAAAATCCGTAAATGCTGATCTTGAACTGGTTGGTTTAAATGGTAATGACATTGCTGCAATGAGTAAAGATGTAGACGTTACAGTTACATCATCAAAGGGAATGAAATTATCTCTATCTGACGGAACGGATGAATTGCCGTATACACTGACATATGGGTCAAAGACAATGAATGGTTCAACACCAATTACTGTGAATTTGACGTCACAGGCAACGAAGCAGGTCGGTACAGCAACCTTGCCAGGGTCATCTGTAGCAACCAAAAAAGGAGTACATAAGGATATCTTAACTTACACAGTAGCAATGCATAAATGATTATTGTTACAAGCCTGTATTGTAACGGTATAGGCATTTCAGATAACGTGACAATGTAAACAAAACGGAATCAAACTGAATGAGAAGCCTATTTCAATCAGTCTGATTCCGATTTTTTTCAATAGATTTATATAAACGGATAGGAGCATATTATGGAAATAGAAACGTCGATTAAGAATGAGCAGTTTCAGATTGTGAGAATCAAGGATACATATACAGTTCGAATCGATATTAAGGACCATATGAAGGAATTGTTTATAAAGCATAAAGGAGATGGCTTTGTATGCTGTGGCTATGACTGGTGCACATTGCTGATTGCATTCATGTATCATAATGAAGAACTGAAAAATTTATGGTATGTTTTTGATTATGAACCAACGGATGAACAGTTATGTGTATCATCAAAGGATGGGGACGCTTTACAACAGCTTATGGAGGCATTTGGAAAAATATATAACAACGCAGCTTTTATAGAGCATTTAATGCAGGAGATTGACTATAAATAATATCACGATGGAATGAAGCATTTTCTGATTGATCATTTATAATCATAGTATGAAAGGATGTCATAATGGAAATACAAATGCAACTGAGTATGCAAAATATCCTTAAAAAATAGATTGCGGAATTTTTTCTTTCCGCTATAATTATAGGAAGTAGGGAGATGAGGGCATGCTGAAGAAAAATTTTAATTATTTTACTATGTTTGCGACCGGGCTGTTTTTCTGTGTGCTCGGTTTTTCCTTTATCTTCGATTCTCTTGCTGTCTGGAACTGGCTGTATACCACACTTGTCATCGGTATATCCATCGCCGGAGTCTTTCGTATGTTCAACATGATTCTGAATTACCGCAAGCTGAAGCATAAGGGCGGACAGTTTCTGGATATCGTCGTGTGGCTGATTGCCATTATCATATCACTCACCATACCGGAAACCTTCTTCGCGATATTTCCACGGTTGATCGGCTGCTGGATCCTACTGCATGCCATTATCAAAATTATCGTCTTTTATATCAAAATCAAGGATCGGCTGCCCATTCCGTTTACAAAGGTGATTTTTCTATGCGGCGATTTGATCATCGCTTTCTTTCTGATTGTAAATCCGGGAGCGCATGAGGATGTAATCAGCCTTTTTCTGGGAGCCTATTTTCTTATTTACGGAGGGAATACCCTGCTTGATCTGATACGGGAAATCCTGCCAAGTGGCAGCGGGGATAAGCTGGATCAGAAAATTCAGCTATCGGTACCTCCGGTATTGTCCGCCATCATCCCTCCGCATTTGATGAGTACCCTTTTGAACAAGGATAAAGAGGATGAAATCAAGGAGCGCTTTGATGCCATAAAGGAGGATATTCCCGTTGATATGGAGGTGCTGATTCATTTAGCGCCAAGCGGACCCGCTATGTTTGGACATGCGGATGTCGTGTATCGCGGACTGGTCATATCCTATGGCTGCTATGATCCGCATAATCGGCATTTGTTTGGTACACTGGGAGATGGTGTCGTCATTATCGCACCAAAGGATACCTATATACGAAACTGTCTGGAGAATGAGAATAAGACACTGATCGGCTTCGGTGTATCTCTGAATGAGGAACAGAAAAAAAGGCTGAATGACCGTATTCTGGAGGTATTTGAGACCTTTTGCGATTTCGAGTGTGACGAGCAGCTGAAACAGAAGGGACTTCCCTGCAAGGGAGCGTGTGATGACTATCTGAGCCGTGTAACCAGAACATCTCCGGATGCCAGATTTTATAAGATACGGGAAGGAAAGCTGAAAACCTTTTTTGTCGTATCAAGCAACTGCGTATTTTTTCTGGGAAACCTGCTGAGCTCCATCGGTTTAAATCTGTTTGACCTCAGCGGTATCATTTCGCCGGGAGCTTATTATGATTTTTTAAACAAGCAGTTCAAAAGTCACAAGGGATTTATTGTTTCCCGCAGACTGTATCGGAAAAAGGATGTGGATCAATTTGATGAGAGCATATCTGAAATATATAAATAATCGTCAAATGGTACAGAATCGGAAGTACACATCAGGATTTATCAATACAGAGCGAAGTAGTTACACATCTGCGGCTGATAAGTCTTTTTTTCTTTCAGAAAGGTACGAATTTGCAAATAGGATAAACAATAGCTGTACGAGGTTTCCTGCCGTGTGTGATCCTTTACGGGTATACATGTGCAGTCTTCCTTAATGAGAATGTAAAGGAAAGTCCTGAACCTTACAAAATGGTCACATTTCTATGAATACATTGACAAATTCAGCTCTTTCTTATAGTGTATTAGTGTAATAGATACAGTAGTACAGTCATCGTTTTGTACAGGGAGGAGAATACAATGCTGGAGCTTAAACATATAGCAAAGACGTATAAAACAACAAAGGGAGTGAGAACTGAGGCCTTGAAGGATATCAATCTGCGTTTTCCACAGCGCGGGATGGTGTTCGTATTAGGAAAATCAGGGTCTGGGAAATCCACCTTACTGAATATCATCGGCGGACTGGATCAGGCAGATACAGGGGAAATCATCATCAACGGAAAAAGCTCTGCGGATTTTAAGCAATCGGATTATGATTCCTACCGCAACACGTATGTGGGATTTATCTTTCAGGAATTCAATCTGATGGAGGAATACACCATCGAGAAAAATATTGCCATGGCGCTGCAGCTGCAGCAGAAGGAAGCGTCTTCTGCACAAATCGAGCAATTGCTGGAACGTCTGGGTCTGAGCGGCTATGCGACGAGATATCCGAATGAATTATCCGGAGGACAGAAGCAGCGCGTTGCCATCGCGCGTGCCTTGATCAAGGAACCGCAAATCCTGATGGCAGATGAACCGACGGGGGCCTTGGATTCTGCGACAGGGAAAGAAATTTTTGATACACTAAAGGAATTGAGTAGAGAAAAGCTGGTCATCGTTGTCAGTCATGACCGGGAATCTGCACAAGCCTATGCGGATCGAATCATTGAGTTCAAGGACGGTGTTGTGGAATCTGATACAGCACCCGATGTCGATGAGCAGCATGAGGTATTTGAAGCTATTCATTCCCATCTGCCGTTCAAAGACAGCTTCCGGCTTGGATTTTCCTGTCTTGGACACAAAAAGATCCGAATGGTATTCACCATTCTGCTGACCAGCTTCGCCCTGCTGCTTCTGGCACTTTCGGATGCTGTTGGAAATTTCAGCTCGGTCAATGCCCAGTATAAGGCAGCTGAGGAATTACAGGAACCGTATGCCGGTGTTCGTTATCAGTATCTGGATGAGAATGGAAATACCATCTATACCGGCATGGATACGCAGATAAAGGATTCGGATATCCATGCTGTTTTAAAGGAGAATGAAAAGCAGAAGTTCGCAAAGGTCTATTCCTGGGACACGATGCCGCTGCGTCTGGGAGATTTGGGAATCGAGGAACTGGACAGCACGGCGTATTCCGCTGCCGTCGACCAGTATAAGCTGACGGAAATGGGCAGCTTTGATACTCTGGGCTACAAGGATATCAAGGGATCCTTTCCCAAGGATTACAGGGAAATGGCAATTTCCTCCTATCTGGCGGATATCATCCTCTCACAGGGAATCGCAGATGAGAAAGGAAAGCTGCAGTTTCCGAAGACATATGATGATATTCTGCAAAACGTAAAGCTTCCAATCGGAGATACATGGATGCGCATCAGTGGGATTGTAGTCAAGGATACCGGCAAATATGAATCCCTGAAGAAGGTCAGTGCGAATAATATCGACAGTGAAACGTACAAGCTGGTTCGTGAATTCCGAAATATAGCAAATATAAGCTGTAATAAGCTGTATGTGAAAGAGGGCTTTGTAAACACAGTGAAGCAGCAGAAGGGAACGGTTCTGGACAGCAGTAAGCATACATTATATCTGCGTGTGAATGAGCAGGATATGGGCATGTCCTCACTGGCTTATCCTGCGCAGACGGTTACCTATTACAATGGTACGGAAATGGTTTCCACTAAGAGCGTGAAAAAAGATGAAATCCTGCTTACGCCGGATATGCTGATGCTTATTCTGGGAAAATCGGAAAGCTTCTACAGTGATGCTATGGCGAAGAAGTCTTCGGAAGAAATCCGCACAGCTCTGCAGGACAGTGCGAAGCGGCTGATTGGAAGAAGTGTGGAGCTGCATGTACAGGAGGGCTTTGGAAACAGCGGTGAGCTTTTGAAGCAGCAGGTGCGCATTGCCGGTGTAGTGATGCCGGAGGGAAAGTTCAGTATGGAGGATGTTTATCAGATCAATGATAATATGGTCAATCAGGAGCTGATTGCCGCTTACATTCCGGATACGCTGTATGTCAGTGAGCTGCTGGGAAGCTTTGATGATACCACATTGAAGCCGTTTCTTGAAAAATACGATATCGGCAACAATCTGTATGCCAACACGGTAGCTACGCAGGATGTCAAGAGCATCAAGGATTTTGCGAGCTTTGCTACGAAGGTATTCTTCTATGCAAGCATTGCCCTGTTCATCTTTGCGGCAGTGCTGATGATGAATTTCATCATTGTGTCGATTTCCTATCGTAAAAAGGATATCGGAACCCTTCGTGCCATCGGTGCAAGAAGCACAGATGTTTTGAAAATCTTTATCTGGGAAGGAGTCATGCTGGCGGTGATCTCCTATGTGATAACCATGATAGGTCTGCAGCTGGTGTCACTGATCACCAATACGTTCGCAAAGGAGGAAATCGGTGTTCTGATTTCACCGGTCATCATTACATTGCGTCAGCCGCTGCTGATGCTGGTAATCGTTGCGGCAGTAACCTTTATCGCCTGTATCCTTCCGGTAACAAGAATTGCCCGTCAGCGTCCGATAGACGCAATCAAGAAGTAAATGAAAGAACAAGGATCAAATAGAATCCATTCATCGAAAAAAGCAGGATAATTTTATTGATTATCCTGCTTTTCATTGATAAAGAACCGGATGTTTAACGCGGGTGACATCCGCAAATCAGCAGGTGAAAAAAATTTATATAGGATACATCATAATCGCTGTTTATATAATGAAGAATTGATGGTTTCTCTGCTTTGCATACCAGAACCGAAAAAGCATGAAGAAACCTCATACATATAAGGAAGAATCCATGGTTTATGCTGTTAGTTTTGTTTTACACAGTAGATTTATTGTGTTCACTTTCGATTCGTTGTATAATAAAAACGCTATAATTTTGAGGTGAGAACATGGAAAAAATACGTGTGGAGGATCTGACCTTCTCTTATGATAAGGAAACAAATGCAGTGGAGCATGTTTCTTTTTCAATTGATGAGGGAAGCTATACAACCATTATCGGACATAACGGAAGCGGCAAGTCAACGATTGCCAAGCTGCTGATCGGTTTGCTGGATAAGGATCAGGGACATATTTATGTGGATCAGGATGAACTGAGCATGGACACCCTGTATGATATTCGCAATAAGGTGGGAATCGTGTTTCAGAATCCCGACAACCAGTTTATCGGCGCTACCGTAGCGGATGATATCGCGTTCGGTTTGGAAAATCATCAGGTGGAAACGGAAAAAATGCAGCCGATCATCGAACGTTTTGCACAGAAGGTGAAAATGATGGAATATATGCAGAGTGAACCGACCAAGCTGTCCGGCGGGCAGAAGCAGCGTGTGGCAATCGCCGGTGTTCTTGCCATGTCTCCGCAGATTCTTATTTTTGATGAATCCACGAGTATGCTGGACCCGCAGGGAAAAGCGGAAATCAATGAGCTGATTCAGGAAATTCATAAAGAAAGCAAGATTACAATTATTTCGATAACCCATGACATTGAAGAGGTCAGTAAGTCGGACTATGTCATCGTCATGGATGGCGGACACGTGGTTATGAAGGGACTTCCTGACGATATTTTAAGAAAAGAAAAAGAGCTGATCGATCTTCAGCTGGATATACCGTTTGCCTTGAAGTTCACCAAGGCCATGCGTGCACATGGTGTGGATATGAAGGATTGCACAACGATGGAAAAGGTGGTGGATGGAGTATGCCGATTACATTTCGAAAAGTAGCACATACCTATAATGCGGATTCTCCGTTTTCCTATGCAGCCTTAAAGGGCATTGATCTGGAGATTCCCGAGGGTAGGGTAACTGCCATTATCGGTGAAACCGGCAGTGGAAAGTCTACTCTGGTACAGCATCTGAATGCGCTGCTGCTTCCTACGGAGGGAGAAGTGCAGATTCTGGATAAAACGATTACCGCCGGCAGCAAGCCAAAAAATCTGAAGGAGCTGCGCCGTCTGGTCGGTCTGGTGTTCCAGTTTCCGGAATATCAGCTGTTTGAAGAAACCATTGAAAAGGATATCAGCTTCGGGCCGAAGAATTTCGGTGTCAGTGCTGAGGAAGCAGCACAGCGTGCGAAGGAGGTACTGAAGGTCGTCGGTTTGGATGAAAGCTACCTGCAGCGCTCACCGTTTGATTTATCCGGGGGACAGAAGCGAAGAATTGCCATTGCCGGAATCCTTGCCATGAACCCGGATGTGCTGGTGCTGGATGAGCCGACAGCTGGACTGGATCCGCAGGGAGCCAGCGATATGATGCGGCTGTTTGTGGATATGAATAAGAAATACGGAAAAACCGTTTTGATCGTAACACATGATATGGAGCATGTATTACAATATTGTGAAGAGGTTGTCGTTGTTCAGGATGGAAGCATCAAAAAGCACTGTGATGTGCAGTCCTTCTTTGAAACCGTAGAGCTCCTGCAGGAGCTGAATATCAATCCCCCGGCTGTGATACGGCTTCGGGAAGAGCTGATTCGCCGCGGCTTTTCCATCGACCGCACTCTGCTGGACATGGACAAGCTGGCTGCGGCTGTCGCTTGTGAGGTGAAGAAGCATGAATAATATCGCACTTGGAAAATATCTGCCGCTGGATTCCATTATTCATCATATGGATCCCAGAGCCAAAATCGGTGCCATGCTGATTATGATGATTGCGATTTTCATACCGGCAGGCTATGTGGGCTATGGAGTTATTGCGGCTGCGGTCATCGGAACTGCTCTGCTGGCACGTTTAAAGCTGTCCTTTTTATGGAGAGCGATGAAGCCGATGCTGTTCATGCTGACGTTTCTGCTCATCATCAATCTGCTGGTCATTCGTGACGGGGATGTTCTGTTTACCATATTCGGATTTTCTGTTTACACCGGGGCAATTGCACAGACCCTGTATATCGTTATCCGTCTTGCCTTAATGATTATGATTACCACAATTCTGACTGCCACCACAAAGCCGCTGGAGCTGACGCTGGGAATCGAAGACCTGCTGAAGCCGTTTCAGGTCATTCATGTACCTGCTCATGAAATCGCCATGATGATTTCCATCGCACTACGCTTTATTCCAACGCTGATTGAAGAAACACAGCGCATCATGAAGGCGCAGGCGTCTCGTGGTGTGGATATGGAGGAGGGAAGCCTGATGGAAAAGGTGAAGGCGATTCTTTCTCTGATTGTACCGCTGTTTGTATCTGCATTCCAGCGTGCTGAGGATCTGGCCTATGCCATGGAGGCAAGAGGCTATATCCCCAACCGTATGCGGACGCGCTATAAGCAGCTGAAGATGGAAGGCAGAGATTACGTTCTGCTTATTGCATCTGTTCTGGTTTTCGCTGCAATGGTTGCTATGATGCTGTATGCCTAGATATAAGGTAACACTCAGCTATGACGGCACTGCCTACGGAGGCTGGCAGCGGCAGACGAATACGCATTCCATACAGCAGGAAATTGAAGCAGCCATGGAAAAAATCGAAGGCAGCTTTATCCGTATTACGGCAAGTGGAAGAACAGATGCCCATGTGCATGCACTCGGACAGGTATTTCATTTTGATTCCGCTAAGGATCTGGCACCGGAGAACTGGAGGCGTGCTTTAAATTCCCTGCTTCCTCACGATATCCGGATACAGGATGTATGTCTTGTGGAGGATGACTTCCACGCACGCTTTCATGCGGTAAGCAAGCGCTATGATTATCTGATTACAACGGATGTGAACAATCCGTTTTATTATCATTATATGGGGAAGGATCGCAAGGTGCTGGATGTAAAACGTATGAGTGAATGTGCCAGAGTGTTTCTGGGAACCCATGATTTTACAAGCTTCACTAGCAGCAAGCTTGATCCGCGCAAATCAAAGGTCAAAACCATCACCCGTTTGGATATCGTACAGGAGGAGCATGCTGTCCGCCTTGTGTTCGAGGGGAACGGATTTTTACGCTATATGGTGCGTATGATCGCACAGACCCTGATTGAAGCAGGCAAGCATCGTCTGGATGTTGCGGATGTCAAACAGATGCTGTATGGGCAGGATAAGCATCTGTGCCGGTATAAGGCGCAGGCGGAAGGACTTTATCTGGTCCACGTAACCTATGCGGATACGAAAAAAACAAAGGAATAAGTACAAAATGACTTGCTATCGGCAGGTCGTTTTTCTGTTTGCAGATGTTTTCAAAAATGCACTTTTCCTTTTCATGCCTGCAAAATGTGGGTTAAGGAAAGCAAGCTGCTGTTTTCGCCTGTACCGAGGGCTTTTAAACAGCATATGATAAAAAACAGGTATAAAAGCTTGGATATGGTTCATAACATAAAAGAGCAGTAAGCATATGACTTGAAAAAATAAAGCTGCTTGTATATGATAGTCAGGTACAACGAGGAGGGGTTTTATGAAAAACGTATTTCTAAGCCAGTTTCTGATGATCAGTGAGTGGAAAACCATTGTATTTCTCATCGCCTATCTGCTGCTGGCTTTTGCAGTATATAAGCTTCCAAAGAAAAAATTCAGCTTTTCCAGCAAGGTGCTGATTGCGACTGTGCTCGGTCTGGCACTGGGACTTGCCATGCAGGCGGTATCCGGTTTTGCGGCAGACCCGATGAAGATTCCGTTTGTGAATGAAACGACACTGTGGTATTCGCTTATCGGTAACGGCTTCATTGATTTTATCCGTATGCTGGTAATTCCGCTTGTCATGGTTTCCATCATTCATGTTATCCTTCATATGGATGAGCGTGAAAATGTACGCAAGCTTGTAAAACGCAGTATTCTTACTACCATGGGTATGGTAGCCGTTGCCGCTGTTGTCGGTCTGACACTGGGAATCGTCTTTCAGCTTGGAGGCAGCGGAAGTGCCGCATCCATCACAAACGGAGAGATGAAGGAGGTCGTACCGGTTGTGACGACTCTGCGCAATCTGATACCTGCCAATCCTGTGGAAGCCATGGTCAACAGCAATGTTGTCGGACTGGTAATCTTCTCCGCATTTTTCGGGCTTGCGGCACGCCGTATGCAGAAAAAGTATCCCGATACCATCCAGGTGTTTTATGAGCTGACGGATGCTCTGCACAAGATTATCATCAGTATTGCCATGACGATTATTAAGGGAATGCCGTATGCAGTGCTGGCATTATTGGCAAATACGATTGCACAGCGCGGTCTGAACAGTATTCTGGAGGTTGGAAAGTTCATCGTGATTCTGTATATTGCATGTATCATACAGCTCATGATTCAACTGCTCGCTATTTCCTTTTTCAAGGTCAATCCGATCACATATTTGAAAAAAAGCTATTCTCTGTTACTGCTTGCCTTTACCTCCCGCAGCTCTCTGGGCGTTCTGCCGGCAACGATTGACACACTGACACAGAAGCTCGGGGTGTCACAGGGAACCGCAAGCTTTGTATCCAGCTTTGGAACAACGGCCGGTATGCAGGGCTGTGCAGGAGTTTTTCCGGCGCTCCTGATTGTCTATGTCGCAAATACCAGCGGTACACCGATTGATATCAGTTTGATCATCATGTCCATCATTGTCATTACCATCGGCTCCATTGGTATTGCCGGTATTCCGGGAACCAGTACCATGGCGGCCTCAGTCGGTTTGTCCGGTGTTGGCCTTGGAGCATCCTTTGCTTTCATAACACCAATTCTGGCAATCGATCCCATTATTGATATGATGCGTACCATGCTGAATGTATCCGGGTCACTGACCAATGCCATCATGGTTGACCGTCAGCTGGAGTTGATGGATATGGAGCTGTATCAGGATATGACACGCAAGGAAGCAGAAAAGGTATAAAGTTGCGGGCATGGAGTGAAATGAAATGTGCCTGCGTGCAACAGAAGAAACAGGGAACGGGCTTAGCCTGCACCTGTTTCTTTTTTGTAATACATATGGAAGAGGGCAGAGAATCTGAGCAGATTGTTTTTTTGTCTATTGTCATGCAAGTGTTTCTCCGTTTCAGAGCATCTATTTCTTTGTGGAGGTCAGCTATTGGTAGCGGGTGTTTTGTATATTATAATGAGAATACATACAGCTTGGGTAAATTTATGGAGAAAAGCAGGTGCAAAGCTGGTGGAAACGACAAGAACAGCGATATATCGATAGGAGAAAGCAATGACAGTAATATCTCGGAAAAATGGATGGAAAATAAAACTGCTTGTTGAAAATCTATTCTTATTAAAATAGCAACTATAAAATACGAGCATTTTTTGTCAATACCTTTAGATTATCATGTAGGGAAGGCCCGTATTCATAAAGGTTCGAATAAATAAAAAACCTTAAGGTAAATTAAGTATTATGCTATACTAATGCTAAATAAGTACACAAAACATAAGAGAGAGGAGATTACATGAAAATCGAGTTATATGAAGAAAATCAAGCGATCTGTATGGAGGATATTAAAGATTTTGAAGATAAAATGCATATCAGTCTGCCAAAAGATTATATTGCTTTTATGCTATGCCAAAATGGAGGAAATCCTAAAGTATGTGAGTTTGAATTACCTGATAAATCTAATTGGAGTGTAGTGAATGAATTTTATCCAATAGGATCCATGGAGAATAATTTATATAAGATGAATTATCTTGAAGATTATTCTGATGGTTTTATAGCAATTGGAGATGATTCATGTGGAAATGAAATCTTATTAAAAGTAAATGGAGAAAACATTGGAGAAATTTATTTTTACGATCACGATGTAGATCCGGAAGAAGAGAATAATATGCATTATTTAGCAAAAAGTTTAACTGACTTTTTAAAATTGCTGAAATAAATTACGTTCCTTTTTATTAAGTATAGAGACAAAGCCTTCAGGCAGATGATCTGCTGTATGCTTTCCTGTATATCCTCTACGCTTCTTTGTCCCTGCCGCTGTTATCCTGCTATAACGGTAAAAAAGGAGCCCTGCCAAAATGGTTATTCTATACCTTCTATCCCTTGCACATCACCATTCTGGTTGTATTGTATATCACTGCATGAAAAGACAAGAAAATCATACAGGAAGCTATCCTGCATGTACCGAGCTGTTTTCTATTATGTTAATAGCAGAGCTGTAATTTCCTCTTTATTTTATAGCCGCTCTTTTCATATCGGAAAGACTTTAATGAAAACTTCTATGAGTATCGTGAATGCTACAAAGGATATGGGTTTAAGAATTTGCTGCAAAGAACGTATCAAATAGCATTCTTATAAAGCGTTGACGGCTAAACAATTCATCAAAAGCAGAAAGAAATGACGATATTGAAGCAGTATGATATAATGTACAGAATGATAAACCGGCATCAGTCGTTTATATGATAGGAGGCTGTTAACAATGAATATACAGCGCATTGCAAACCGGCATCTTGAAGATGTAACCAAATTGGTTACAAAGGTTTTTATGGAATTTGAAGCACCGGATTATACGGATGAGGGGATAAAAACGTTTTTTGATACTGCATTGCATAATCAGGAGTTTATGGACCAACTGGATATCCGGGGGGCATATATAAACAAAAAACTGACTGGTATAATTGCGACTAGAAACAACGGCAGTCATATAGCGCTGTTCTTTGTTGATGGTGAATATCATCGACAGGGAATCGGACGAAGGTTGTTTGAAGCAGCATTAAAAAATTCTTCTTCCAATGAGTTAACTGTAAATGCATCTCCTTATGCCAGGGAAATTTATCACCATTTGGGCTTCAAAGACACAAATACTGAACAAACTGTTATGGGGATACGCTTTATTCCAATGATATACAGAAGCAAAACAAGAGACTGCTAAACTCCGCCTTCAATTAACATAAGCTTTTATTATTTATGTTTTTTTCATTGCAACTACGGGTTGACACATTTCCATGCTTGCATAGTGGCTATGCAACTGAATACTTGCTATAATCGCATCATGAAAGGAGTGCTGATCATGAAGTTAGCGGAAAGAATACAATATTTAAGAAAAATGAAAGGAATCTCACAAGAGGAGCTTGCTGAGAAAGCAGGTGTTTCCAGACTGTTTCCAAATGGGAGAGTGATCAGAGTACACCGGATGTAGAAAAAATAATTATAATGAGTGATTATTTTGGAGTTACAACAGATTATATCCTAAAGGGCATTCAGACGGTAGAGAGCAAAGAACAAAAAAGCAGGGAGCTTGCGAGTAAGGTACTTTATATCTCATCAGCAGCTTTTGTTGTAATAGGTCTGTTCTGTGCATTTGGAGGCTGGTATGCGCAACAGACAATGGAAGCTGTTTGGGGAGCAATGATCGTTCAAGTAGTAGGTGTTGCCGGATTTTTTATAGCAAGCATACTGTCCAGAGAAAAGGCTCCGATTTATATTGCGTGGATTCTTATCAATGGAATCGTTTTTATGCCTGTATCTATCATGACCGGATATATTACAGACCTAGTTTTCAGGCAAGGGTGGATTTCTCCTTATCCAATAGGGATCGTTCATACCTTAGCATTTGCAGTTGTATACCTGTCCGTTTTGATTATGAGTTATTTCATTCTGAAGAAACGACAGGAAAATGCAGTTGATATTCAGAAATTTTATTGAATACCATCAATGACACGGGTCTGAGCGGATCAAGTGTCAGGCGATATTTTAAATCTTATAAAACAGAATATGCTTTTATTACTCAGGTGAGATTCTGGCACAGCTGGTGGCTACGAGTTGTTGTGGTGTATGATTATCAGTGATATACTCAAGTAGAAAGCTATGGAGGGTTAAAAATGAAAACAATTGGCTTAATTGGTGGAATGAGTTGGGAAAGTACAATCCCGTATTATCAAATTATCAATGAAGGAGTTAAGGCGCAGCTTGGCGGACTGCATTCTGCAAAAATTATTCTTCACAGTGTGGAATTTGATGAAATTGAAAAATGCCAGGCAAGAGGTGACTGGAAGAAAAGCGGAGAAATATTAGGGAAAGCTGCTCAGGGATTAGAAGGTGCCGGTGCGGATTTTATTTTGATCTGTACAAATACTATGCATAAGGTTGCACCTCAAATCGCATCCATGATTCATATTCCCATCCTCCATATTGCAGATGCGACAGCAGAGGAGCTTTTAAACCACAATATTCATAAAGTGGGATTGTTAGGCACAAAATATACGATGACTCAGGATTTCTATAAGCAAAAACTGGTAGAAAGAGGCATAGAGGTTATCGTTCCTGAAGCAACGGAGATTGAAGTGATCAATCATATCATTTTTCATGAACTCTGCGTTGGTCAAATAAAGGAGGACTCACGGAAAAAATTCCAGAGCATTATAGAGCGCATGAAGTCCAGAGGAGCTGAGGGTGTTATTCTTGGCTGTACGGAAATCGGACTTCTTATTCATCAATCAGATTCTTCCATCCCTGTATTCGATACAACGTGTATTCATGCAAAGCGTGCAGTAGAAATCGCATTAGGGGATGGAAGGATGGGAAATTGCTGAGACGATTGTTATGGATGTATGGAAAACACTATATAAGTAAGCAAGTGAGCAATATCCCCCTGAAGAAGTAACCCCTGTTAACTATGCACACCATGTTGCCTGTGAACTTGAAGCAGGCAATGGGGATATTGATACCGGCTTTTGTATGGAAAGCTGCAGGGAGGCTTTTGTACTGAATATGTGCATAGACAGCGGAAGCTATAATCAAACATTTGATTGCCTTTCGTGAAATGGCTCCATATGAAGGTGGAACCGGCAGGCTTGTTGAGGGCTTCTTCATCAGTTAAACGAAGAGAACGAACATATGGAAAAATGGTTGATTTTAAGAAAAGGAAATTGATGTGTTCATAGGGCTGATGCCAAAATAGTGGGAAAGAATGATACATGAATGCAAATGCAAAATGGCAGCTTTTCATTCATACAAAGGTAAGCTGCAGCGCAGTGACGTTGCATCGTTTCTTCATTCAGTAGTGCCATCTTTCTTGTATCATATATGAGCAGGACACGGAAAATTATAAAAAAGAGCACGGTCATTGCGTGTATACAGCATGATTTTCATTTTTCTGCCAAAGAAATCGTATTATGAACATAAAGGAGCTGTTATTTACAAATTTATTAAATAGCAGCTCTTTTTGTTGTGCTTTTATGAACAAATTACATGAAAAACAGAAAATATAACAAAGAATTTACATAATTTATGAAATGTTAAGGGTTCGTAAAGAGGACGTTAACACTTAATGAAAGCTATTGTAATCTTTTTTCACTTTTCTATAATGGACACAAGCGAGTAAAATATCGCGATGAGGAGAGTGACGTATGCTGACACTGAATAATCTGAAGAAATCGTATGATCAGACATCGATTCTGAATGGAATCAGTCTGTCGATAGAAACCGGGGAAATCGTTTCCATACTGGGACCGAGCGGAAGCGGTAAAACAACCCTGCTGAATTGTATACTGGGGATCACAGACATTGACAGCGGGAGTGTGGTATTCAATGGACAGGATGTTACCGGAGTATCCATGGAGGAGCGCGGATTCAATATCGTATTTCAGGACTATGCCCTGTTTCCGAATCTGAACGCCTATGAAAATATCACCTATGGTCTGAAGAATAAGCCGGGAATTTCCACACAGCAGGAGGTGAATGAGCTGATTGAGCTGCTGGGGCTTTCTCAGCATCTGGATAAGCACATCGACCAGCTGTCCGGTGGCCAGAAGCAGCGTGTGGCACTGGCCAGAACCATGGTTATGAAACCGAAAATTTTATTGCTGGATGAGCCGCTGAGTGCGCTGGATGGTGTCATTAAGGAAAGCATCAAGGAGAAGATCAAAACGATTGCCAAGGAATTTCACCTGACAACAATCATTGTCACACATGATCCGGAGGAGGCGCTGACCTTGTCCGACCGCGTGCTGATCATGAAGGATGGCAGCATTTCGCAGTATGCGAAGCCGAAGGATATCATCGAGCATCCGCAAAACAGCTTCGTGAAGGAATTCATCCTGAACCAGCTGGAAATCAAACGCAATAATATCTTTACGTTGTTTGGAGAAACCTATGCATAAAAAGCAGCTGGAGCTAAAGGGAATCTATGTGGTTCTGGCGGCTTTGTTTCTCGTATTTCTCTTTATGCCGGTCGCCATTCTGCTGTATAAATCCTTTGAAAGCGGAACCTCACTGACACTGCAGCATTACCGTGATTTGATCTTCAGCGGCAAGTTTGTAAACGCCTTTGGCAACAGCTTTACGGTATCCGGTATCAGTGCCCTGGTGACAACGCTGCTTGCCTTTCTAATGGCCTACACCATCAATTATACGAATGTATCACAGCGGCTGAAAAAGGGAATCCGCAGTATTGCCACGCTGCCTATGCTGTTGCCGACCATCACCTATGGCTTTGCCATTATATATACATTTGGAAAGCAGGGACTGCTGAGCAAGCTGCTGCATGTGCAGCTGTTTGATATATATGGTTTCAGCGGTCTTCTGATCGGCTATGTGATCTATACGCTGCCAATCGCCTTCCTTCTTGTGAACAATACGATGAAATTTATTGATAAAAAATTCATCATCGTTTCAAAAATCATGGGGGATTCCGGAGGAAAGCGCTTTTGGATGACCGCCCTGTCACCGATGATTCCAACCCTTGCGGCAGCCTTTATTCAGGCATTCTTTCTGAGCTTTACCGACTTTGGTATCCCGGCGGCCGTTGGTGGTGAATATGCGGTAGTCGCAACCACGCTGTATAATGAAATGCTCGGCTCCATCCCGAACTTCAGCAACGGCGCGGTTGTCGCCATGATGATGCTGCTTCCTTCCATCATCAGTATCATTCTTCTGAACTATCTGGAGCGCTACAATGTCCGCTACAACAGGATCAGTGTTATCGAGCTGCCGGAAAACAGGAAACGGGATCTGTGGTGCGGCATTGGCTCCGGTCTTGTCCTGTGTGGTATTGCTCTGGTATTTGCTGTCATTATTCTGCTGCCGTTTGTAAAGGAATGGCCGTATGATATCAGCTTTTCCCTGCAGCATTTCACAGACACGCTGGCAAGTGCCAATTTACTGTCGGTTTACCGCAATTCTTTAATAGTAGCACTGGGGACGGCAGCTGCCGGAACGCTGGTCGCGTATGGCTCTGCCCTTGTGACCACACGCAGCACGCTTCCTGTGCTGTGCAGAAAAAGTATTGATGCCATCAGCAGTATTGCCAATACCATACCGGGAATGGTCATCGGTATTGCCTTCCTGTTCGCATTCAGCGGCACCCCGCTGCAAAGCACCTTCTGGATCATCATTCTCTGTAATATGATTCATTTCTTCTCCACACCGTATGTGATGGCGAAGAACACACTGGGAAAGCTGAATACCTCCTATGAAACAACGGCTATGCTGATGGGGGACAGCTGGTTCAAAACGATTCGAAGAGTGGTCGTTCCCAATTCCAAAAGCACGATACTGGAGATGTTCAGCTATTATTTTATCAATTCCATGGTGACGATTTCTGCCCTGATTTTCATTGTCGGTGCAAAAACAGCAGTGCTGACAACCAAGATCAAGGAGCTGCAGCATTTTGCGAAATTTGATCAGATTTTCGTTCTGTCTCTATTGATCCTTCTGACCAATCTGCTGGTAAAGGGAATCATTCTCTTTGTTACACAGAAGAAGGATGAAAAAAAAGCAAAGGGTGTCCGTGTGAAGAAATATGCACTTGGCATTCTTGCCGGCGGTGTTGTGCTGTTCACCTTCGTTTTCGGGCAGGGAAAGGAGCCTGTGGTAATTTACTCCAATGCGGATGAGGAAGCACTGGTAGCGATACAGCATGCACTGGATGAAAACGGCTTTCAGGATCAATATGTTCTGCAATCGTTTGGAACAAGTGAGCTTGGTGGAAAAATCATGGCGGAGGGTAAGAATCTGGAAGCGGATATTATTACGATGAGCTCCTATTATATTGACAGTGCCCAACAAAAAAATGACATGTTTGATAAGCTGACCTTCCCGACGCCGACACTGAAAACCTATTCCGATTACGATACTCCGCTGACGGCATTGGAGGGAGCGATGATTGTGAATACGAGTGTACTGAAGGAAAAGCAGCTGCCGGTGCCATCCTCTCTGAAGGAGCTTGCAAATCCGAAATATAAGGGAATGATCTCAATACCGGATATCAAGGCAAGCAGTACCGGCTGGCTGCTCGTACAGGCATTGCTGGATACCTATGGAGAAGAAGAGGGGAAAGAAATTCTAACTGCAATCCTCGACAATGTCGGTCCGCATCTGGAATCCAGCGGCTCAGGTCCTTTGAAAAAGGTGCGCTCCGGGGAGGTCGGCATTGCCTTCGGACTGCGGCATCAGGCACTTGCGGATAAGGAAAAGGGGCTTCCCATCGACTGTATTGACCCGATTGAAGGCAATTATTCCCTTACGGAAAGCATTGCCGTTGTAAAAAAGGAAAATGTGAATAAGACGGCAATGGCAATGGCACGCTGCATTATGGAAAATGGGAGAAGAGATATTCTGTATACCTATCCAACTGCACTTTATGAAGGTGAACAGGTGGAGAAAAAATATGCAAGCAAATATCCGCGGGTATTTAAGAGAGCATTGAGTGTAGAGCTTTTAAAAGAGCATCAGGCGTTCTTTGAAGGCTGTAGAAAATAAGGAGAGAAGACAAATGAAAACATACAAGCTGTTAACACCGGGACCACTTACGACAACAGACAGTGTAAAGCAGGAAATGCTGTTTGATCACTGTACATGGGATGAGGATTATAAGCAGATTACGCAGCGAATCCGAAGAGAGCTGCTGCAGCTGGCACATGTCGATGAGACTGCATATACCACTGTATTGATGCAGGGCTCCGGAACCTTCGGGGTGGAAAGTGTGATTTCCAGCGTGATTCCTGACGATGGCTGTCTGCTGCTGCTCAGCAATGGGGCCTATGGGGAACGAATCGCCGCAATGTGTCGCTATCATCACATTAGCTGCGTTCATATTGCACAGGATTATGATAAAATACCGGATCGAATGAAAGCAGAGGAAGCACTGAAGCAGCACCCGGAAATTACGCATATTGCAATGATTCACAGCGAAACAACAACCGGCATTCTCAATGATATTCAATCCATTGGTGAGCTGGCTAAGACGTATCATAAGGTCTTTATCGTGGATGCGATGTCAAGCTTTGCCGGCGTGGATATTCCGATGCATGACTGGCATATTGATTTTCTGGTAAGCTCGGCCAATAAGTGTATTCAGGGTGTTCCGGGCTTCTCCTTTATCATCGCAAGAAGAGAGCTTTTGATCGCTTCCAGAGGCTGTGCCCGCAGTCTGTCCTTGGACCTGTACGATCAGTGGGCAGGCATGGAGAAGGATGGAAAATGGCGCTATACCTCTCCTACGCATGTTGTTCTGGCATTTGCCAAGGCAATGGAGGAGCTGCAAAAGGAAGGCGGTATTCCTGCAAGAAGTAAACGCTATGCACATAACCGTGATGTTTTGATTGAGGAGTTCGGTAAGCTTGGCTTCCTTCCTTATGTGGAAAAGGCGATACAAGGTCCGATCATCACAACCTTCCTGTATCCGGATACAGATTTTGATTTCGCACAGATGTATCGCTTTATCAAGGAGCGAGGCTATGCAATTTATCCGGGAAAGCTGACGGATAAGGATACCTTCCGCATTGGAACGATCGGTGAGATTTATGAGGAGGATATCCTGCGGCTGGCACAGATTATGAAAGAGTATATGGAAAGCAGAGGAAACTGATATGAAAATAGAGGGAATTATATTTGACTGGGCAGGAACGACGGTAGATTACGGCTGTTTTGCGCCGGTACAGGCATTTGCGGAGGTATTTCATGCGTTTGGCATGGAGGTTACGATGGAGGAAACGAGAAAGCCGATGGGGATGCTGAAGCGTGATCACATCAAGACCATGCTGGAAATGCCGAGAATTGAGGGACTGTGGAAAAGTGCACACGGCCGTGCAGTAACGGAAGCGGATATCGATGCAATGCATGATACCTTTACGGAAAAGCTGATGAGCATACTGGATCAGTTTGCCGATCCGAAGCCGTATGTCGTAGAAACGATCGCAAGGCTGCGGGCTATGGGACTGGCAATCGGTTCTACTACTGGGTATACAGATCAGATGATGGCGGTCGTAACGCGTGTCGCAAAGGAAAAGGGATATGCTCCGGATTTCTGGATTTCACCGAACAGCGTGGATAACTATGGAAGACCGTATCCGTATATGATTTTTGAGAACCTGAAGCAGCTGCATATCCGGGATGTACACGCAGCCGTTAAGGTAGGGGATACGATCTCCGATATTAAGGAAGGCGTTGCGGCAGGTGTGATCTCTGTCGGTATTCTGGAGGGAAGCTCTCTGATGGGGCTGATGCAAACGGAATACGAAGCACTCAGCGCACAGGAAAAGGAAGCACTGTGTGCACGCCTGCGCAAGGAGTATATGCAGGCAGGTGCCGATTATGTAGTGCAGGATATACGTGAATTGCCTGCATTGATCCAAGAGCTGAACGATAAATAGACCCGCTATGGCGGGTTTTTCTATATAGTGTGTGAAAATAAGACATACATTCTAATAAAATTGATGATATTTTCGATAACTAAAACGTAGAGCAGGAAAAGAAAAACAATAGAAATCGTTGAAAAGAAAGAGTAACTACCGAAAATTTAGATATACAAATGCTGTCAAATGAAGTTTTCAATAATACTTCTCCGGTAACTGGATGGATGCAGCGGAAGAAAAACCGTATTTGTTTGTCATGATGTCTCTGGCATGCTGAAATATGTGGTAATAGCTATCAGCAATTCGATTAGCAAATTCTATGTAGTCTCCTGTATGCAACTCATGTACTGCTAAGCGCAGTCCTTTATTAACTGTCTGCAATACCTGCTTTTTATGATCGTAATAAGCGATATAATGCCCCCATTCTGTGAGGCGAAAGGCCTCTTCCAGTATGCTTTTCAGGGGTTGTGCATCCGTATGGTATAAAATAGCTTCAAATATATCTATAATACAGATAGAATCCGGAAGATAGAGCTTTTCCTCTAAACTCTTCAGCTCCCTTTTCTTGAATTTTGCGGCAGCATTCACCGTTGCAGGGTGAATGATCAATGCCAGTAATTGCAAAGCATGCAAGTACCGCAATGCCTCCTCTGTTCGTCCCGGATTGGGAAGCATCTGCCTTACACGGGTATCATCCGGGTTTATAATCATTGTACCTTTTCCGTTTATCGTTCTGACAAAGCCTCGTTGTGAAAGCTCTGTCAGAGCTTTTCGTATTGTGGAAACAGAAACATTATAGATTGCAGCCAATTGCTTTTCACTGGGGAGAAAAGTGCCACGCGGATAATCACCGCGGCCTATTTTGCGGTTCAGATCACTGACGATGCGAGTATAGAAATAATCCTTGCCGCGCGTTGGTCTCCATGAAAAAGCAGCAGGGCTCTGCAGGGGATAAGTCTCCAATGTATCTGCCAGATGCTGCAGGGTTTCTTGAACTGCATATACAAATTTGTGAAGAAGATGAGTCAGCTGAGTATACATAACATGTGTATCCTTTTCTTTCAGGATACTGATCAGATTTGCTGTTATGGGGATGGAATCCTTTCGTAAGACTTTCAGAAAAAAGGTACTGTTTTCTGTGAAAAAGCTTAAATGAGAATGTAGTTCAAAGACAGAATAAAGGTTCCCCAGCAAGGGACTTCCTCCAATTGTCAGAATTTCTTTTAACAGATTTGATACAGGACGCCACCCTCCGGCGGAAATTCCCATACGGGAGACCTTCATAGCTTTTTTGTAATGATACAGAATTTCCAGATCACAGTGCTTTGCTGCAAAGCTTAATAAGGAGGGAAGTATCAAAGCGAATGTCTGATATATCTGTAGAATGTTATTACGACTTCGCAAAATGTCAATACCTTCATTCTCCTGCTTTATTACGGCTTCTCGCGGTAATACGATGGGAGCGATGCGAGGTTTTATTTCAATATATCCCTCCTTTTGCAGTGCTTCAAAGACGCGATTGATGGTATAACGGCTCACATTGAATTGATGACAGAGTATTCTTGAGGAGGGCATATAATCACCGGGTGGTATTTGGTTTGTAAGGATGCGCTGCTTTACTTCATGATAGACAAATGAGAATTTCGTTTCTTGTGCTTCCATACCCATATCCTTTCCGGTTTTTTTCCATTATAGTATGCGACCTTCTGTTTGTCAGTATGCATATGCGAAGCTATTTGTTCACCTTACCAATTTTGTATAAAGCGTATGGGTATACCTTACCAATCGGGATGTTGTCAGGGTGTTTAACTGAAATTATAATAAAATCATGAAATATACCTTGTTATGAAAGCGATGGATGCATGTGAATAAACAAAAAATTCTTATAGCAGATGATTCAGAAATAAACAGAGCTCTTCTGATTGAAATCCTTGAGAATCAGTATGATATTGTAGAAGCGGAAAATGGAGTGGAGGCGATAGCTCTTCTTTCTCGCTACAAAACGGAATTTTCACTCTTATTACTGGATATCATGATGCCGGAAATGGATGGTTTCGAAGTTTTGGCTTTTATAAAAAAAAGAAGCTGGAATGCCAACCTTGCGGTTATTATGATCTCTGCGGACAATTCTCCTGCGAATATAAAACAGGCATATGACTTCGGGGCATTTGATTATATAAGCCGGCCATTTGACCCTGCGATTGTCCAGCATCGAATAGCGAATACAATGCTGTTATATGCACGGCAGCATTACCTCGAAGAAATAATTGCAAAGCAATATCAAAGTCAGGAAGAAAATAATAAGCTGATGATTTCTATCCTATCCCACATTGTAGAATTTCGTAATGGTGAAAGCGGCTCGCATATCCAGCATGTTCATACGATAACAAGGCTTTTGTTGGAAAACCTTGTTCACCAAAGCACTCCGTATAAGCTGATAGATACCGATATAGACATCATCAGCACAGCTTCAGCACTTCATGATATAGGGAAAATCGCGATACCCGATGCGATTTTAAATAAGCCGGAGCAATTAACAGCTGAGGAGTTTCAGGTAATGAAGACGCATACGGAAATCGGTGCTGAAATGCTGATGGAATTACCGGCGGAACAGCGGGAATCCGAGCTTGTCAAGGTAGCCATTGAAATTTGCCGCTGGCACCATGAGCGATATGATGGAAGCGGCTATCCGGATGGGCTGAAGGGAGAAGAGATACCGATCGCAGCGCAGGTGGTAGCACTGGCAGATGTATATGATGCACTAACCAGTGAAAGGTGCTATAAAAAGGCATATTCACATACAAAGGCATTGCACATGATTGTAAATGGAGATTGCGGTGTGTTTAATCCAACGCTTATACAAGGTCTGATAGACATAAGTACTACACTTGCATTAAATCTCACCTATGATCAACCGGATTCCTATAATGTGCAGGACTTGTTGAAAAAGGGAATACAGCATAAAAGGCGTGGTGCTGTGGACACTCTGACCTATGAAGAAACTCTTGAATTATTATATACAGATGCATTAACAGGAGTATATAACCGCAGATATTATGAAGATTATATTCTTCTTCATGAAATACAAAATCTTTCCGTAATTGATATCGATAATTTCAAGGCTATCAATGATTCCTATGGTCACTTTGTCGGAGATATCGTTTTGCAAAAGATCGCCAAGCTAATATGCTCCAGTGTTAGAAAAGGAGACACTGTTATACGTTATGGCGGAGATGAGTTCATCATTATCTTTTGGAATCTGCCGATAGCGTTGTTCACCAAACGCTTAGAAAAGATACGCAATTCTGTATCTGAAATGAAGCTGGCGGACTATCCAAATCTAACTGTTTCTGTGAGCATTGGCGGTGTATATGAGAAAGGGGGAGCTGAAGAGCTTTTCATAACTGCGGACGAACTCATGTATCAAGCGAAAGCGGATAAAAATCTGGGGATAGTGAGTCTTTTGAAGGAAGAAACAGCGGATTTGAATAAAAGAGAGGAAGACATACGATGAATTTAAAGGATTGCTATACTGCTTTTGGCGGTGATTATGAGGAAGTGATGACAAGACTGCGCTTAGAAAAAACGGTTACGAAATTCCTTTTGAAATTTTCCGAGGACAAGAGCTTTTTTATGTTCATAGAGGCTTTTGCTTGCAAAGAGTATGATGAGGCCCTTCGCTTTATCCATACACTGAAGGGAATCTGTCAGAATCTTTCATTTACCAGGCTGTATGAATGCAGCAGTCAAATTACAAAAGCATGTAGAGAAGGAGATTATCAAAGCGTGGAAAAGCACCTTCCTCAGCTTTCTGAATTGTATGATCAGCAAATAGCTGCCATAAAAGCGTATCAGAGACAGGGAGATTTTTGTAAATGAAGACGCAGCGCTCACATCGGTATATAACGCGATTTCTAGCATTTAGCTTCACTGGTTTTCTGCTGATCAGCATCGCTGTTTTTGGCCTGCTCGTATTTTTTATGGATCAGAAAAGCAATAAAAGTATTCATAAGGTCGGCGAACTATATATGTCGGGAATGAATCGTGAGATTTCAAAAAATTTTGAGAATGTTATAGATTTACGTTTCCGTCAGGTTGAGGGCATTATTACCGCTGTTACGACAAAGAACAGCAATAAGGAGAATCTGTACAACGAGCTGGTCTACAGAGCACAGATCAGAGACTTTGAATATCTGGCACTCTGTTCCGATAAGGGACGTTTTGAAAACCTTTATGGAGAACAGATGCAGCCCAAGAATCCAGAGCCGTTTGTAAAAGCGCTAAAGCAGGGGGAACATCGAGTGGCTATAGGCGTGGATGCAAATGGACGCGAAATAGTATTATTTGGTGTTAAGGCTGTATATCCGATGAAAAGTGAAGAGAAATCAATTGGCTTGATAGCAGCAGTACCGTTAGCATATATTACTGATTTTTTATCACTGGATGATGCAACTGACATACTGTATTATCATATCATACGTCCTGACTATAGTTTTGTAATACGCAATGAAAATCCGGAGCTTTGGAAATATTTTGATCAATTACATCAGGGAAACGGCACAAAACAAAACAATCCGCTGTATGGTCTTGCAGCGGCATGGAAGAGACAGGGGAATTATGCAACAACGCTGGAAATTCAGGGCGAATACCGGCAGGTTTTTGGAACCGCGTTGCCAAACTCTGAATGGATTCTGGTTGCAGTTATGCCGTACGGTATATTAAGTGAGACAATGAATGCTTTAGGGTCTCAAAGGATGATGGCAACCATGCTTGCCTGTAGCTTTGTCATAGGTTATTTATTGATTATATTCATTCGTTTTTATTATATCAGTCAGCAGCAGGTACAGGAGCTTGATCATGCACGAAGACTTGCAATGGAGGCAAATCAAGCAAAAAGTGAGTTTTTAGCAAATATGAGCCACGATATCCGAACACCGATGAATGCAATTGTAGGGATGACGGCGATAGCTGAAAATCATATAAATGATCGGGAACATGTGAAGGACTGTTTGAAAAAAATCACACTGTCCGGTAAACATCTGCTGGGACTGATCAATGACGTTTTAGATATGTCGAAAATCGAAAGCGGTAAATTGTCCCTGTCTTCTGAGCAGGTATCTTTGAAAGAGGTTGTGGAAGGAATTGTCAACATAATGCAGCCGCAGGTGAAAGCAAAGCAGCAGAGCTTTGAAGTACAAATCGATACAATAGCGACAGAGCATGTATGGTGTGATGGTATACGCTTAAATCAGGTACTGTTGAATCTGTTATCAAATGCGGTAAAGTACACGCCGGAGGGGGGATTCATTCAATTAACTTTATATGAAGAGAAATCTTTAAAGGGAGAAGACTATGTGCAGCTACATATCTGTGTAAAGGATAATGGTATCGGAATGTCTCCTGATTTTTTGAAAAAAATATATGATTCCTATAGCAGGGCAGATGGTGCAAGAGTACAGAAAACAGAGGGGGCAGGCTTGGGCATGGCGATTACAAAATATATAGTTGATGCCATGCAGGGAACCATAGATATACAGAGTGAGCTGCAGAAGGGCACTGAAGTTCATATAGCCCTCGATTTTGAAAAAGCTCCTTCTGCTGCTTATGATATGGTTCTTCCTCCATGGAAAATACTCGTCGTGGATGATGATGAGCTGTTCGGCAAAAACACTATCCGTACCTTGAACTCTATGGGAGTTCATGCTGAATGGACGCAGAGCGGGGAAGCTGCCATTGAATTGCTGATTGAGCATAACAGAAACAGAGACGATTATCAAATAGTACTATCGGACTGGAAGCTGCCCGGCATGAATGGTGTTCAGGTGGCAAAAGAGATACGGCATCGATTAGGGAATGAAATGCCTGTTATATTGATATCGGCATATGACTGGAGTGAGTTTGAACAGGAAGCGCGTGAAGCCGGTATCTCCGGGTTTATTTCAAAGCCGCTGTTCAAATCAACATTATTTCATGGTCTAAGACAATATATGGATATGGAAATAAAAAAGGATGAGGATAGGAAAACGGAAATGCATCTATCCGGATACCGTATTCTGCTTGCTGAGGATAATGAATTAAACGCGGAGATTGCACGAGAATTGCTGACGGATATAGGGATGGAGGTTGCGTTGGCAGAGGATGGACGAAGCTGTTTAAAGATGTTTGAAAAGTCACCTGTTGGATATTATGATGCTATCCTCATGGATCTTAGAATGCCGCATATGACTGGATATGAGGCTGCACAGGCGATTCGTACATCAAAGCATGCAGCTGCTGTATCAATACCTATTATCGCTATGACAGCAGATGCTTTTTCTGAAGATATTCAAAAATGCCTGCGTTGCGGTATGAATGCCCATATTGCAAAGCCAATCGATATTCAGGTGCTTACAAGGCTCTTGAAGAAATATTTGGAACCCGGCAGTTAGACACGGGGATAGCATTGATTAGTGAAGTGAATTGCTAGGTGCTGTAAAAATATAATGCATGGAATTCCTGCAGTGGTGTTTTGGATTTCGAATGACCTCACTAGCGCCTGGAAATTAGATGCAACGTATAGAACATAAGAAAGGATACTGGGATGAAACATAAAAATTTGAAACTCACATCATTCACCGCTCTGGGAGAGGATGTCATACAGGTGGAAAATGAATTGCGGGAATATGCAAAAAACGGAATACAGCTATCCATTCAGGGGATGGTCATTGATGCAGCTGTACTTTTTTCCTTTTATGAATATATTATAGATTTGAACCGCAAGAAGATGAAGGAAAGTCAGCATAGAGGCATCCAGAAGGCTTTGCAAAGAAAATTAGAGGGAAAAGGAAATTATGGACGGCCATCAATTAATTTACCAAATGACTTTGAGGTACAAATAAGAAAACGATTAGTTGACAGGGAGGCATTAAGTGAATACCAAAAAGAACTGAACATCAAGAGGTCTACCTTTTATCGGCATGCTAATCTTATCAAGCATGCAATCCTAATGGAGGAGGCAGAACAGAATATTCAAAAGAAATAATGGGAAGACATGTCGTATGTACTTAACAGAATAAGGTGACACCTTCTATTCCATCCTTTTATATCATCGATTGATTATGTTATTTGCCTTTAAATTGATCAGCGGATAGCGTGGAGACTTCAAGAAATATTATATTTTAGAAGTTGAGCAGATTATGGAAAGGCGATTTAGTTTAGAATTTGAAATTTTATATGAGTAACGAAGCTTATTATACTATTGGGTTTTTATTAGGTTTTAGAAAGTGAGTGATTGATCATGAGAGATCTGAAGAAGATACGAGGGAGAAGTCTTGTATGTGCAATCCTCTGTATGGGGATTATTGTTACAAATATAGCGGGGGTTCTGGCTGAGGAGTACAAGGAAGAGGACTCCTTTCTCCCTGAGGAGAAGATACCCGAGTCAAATGCAAACAAGCAACAAGATGCGGATAAGCTGAACGAGACATCGCAAACGGAGGATGCATCAACTGAAGCACCAGAGCATAAAGCTGACAATGTGTTATCCGAGATGCCGAAAAAGACTTTGGCAAAAGAAAATCCGGGAATGCAGATTACGACGGCAGTAATTAAAGATGATGCAGGTACGGAACAATCCTTGTTAGAAGGAAATGGCCTTTTTACCATTGATTATACGAAGTCGGTAACACTGCATGTCAAGGTTCAAAGCACACTGAATTTAAAGAATAAAAGGGTGAAAATAAACGTTCCGGACGGTCTGATTGTCGTAGAGTATCCAAAACCGAATGCCATGACAGGCCTGGTAGCGAGTGTATCACCAGAAAATATCGAAGAGTTGAATAGTGATAACACCTATGGAAGCTATCGCCCTAAATCCGGTACGATTACCTATTCACTTCGTGATACAGCAGAATATAGCAGCTTCAATATCATTTTGGCACCGGATACCACACTTTGGAATAAGAAACTTGGCTCAACGATGAAAAACCCATTGGAAGTCAGCGTTTATTCCGTACAAGGGGATGAACAAAGAGAGTATCAGAAGGTTTCCGGAAAAGCTGTAATCGCAGGTGACAAGCTTACTTCTGGCCCTGTTATGACCTCTTGGGATTCAAAGAGAATAGTTCCTGCAGCAGCAAATACACCTTTTAAAATGCAGCAGATTCGTTTTCGCCCGGACAGAACCCGCTATAGCATGGGGATGTTCTTTCAAAAACTAAAGGTTACTATCGCGCTGCCGTACAATAGTACAAAGGACACCTATGCGGAGTATGTGCGGACAGATTTTGATACGAAGGAATATGGTGATAACTGGATGGATCCTGTCCATCACAAGGATGAGCAGAAATTTCAATTTGAGGAGAAAATTGACAATATCAATCATACTGTTACTTTGATCTGGGAAAACATGTATATTCCCCGGGATGATTATTTCACGCCTTATTTTCAATGGAAGGATGGAGAGACTTGTGATGCTGGAGATAAAATTAAGTGGAGAAATCCGAATATTCAACTTATAGAGGCGGACGGAACAGGGACGTTTGACAATCCTACAGCAGTGGGTGGAACGATTACCTATGCAGACGGTCTCTATGAAACGACTGCGAATACTGTCAATATATTAAACAACGATTTTAATAAGGAAAATTTGGATCAATTCAAGACCGGAAATGCGAGTGATATAAGGATGCAGGGAGCAAGCTCAGGCGCTGGTACCTCTGGGAAATCAGGTATTGTCAGCGTCTATGATTCAGCGCCGGATATGGTCTATTTCCTTGGGCAGTTTCTTGTGTCTAACCAAGGGACAATGGAGAGTGAACCACAGACTGTGGAATTTATTTATCAGGACTCGGATGAACTTGGCGTAATTGCACAGCGAATTCCTGCTACCAGTGGGAATCAGATTGAGGTTTGGTATACGACGAACAAGACGTCAGAAACGAAATACTCCCATGCACTTACAAGTATCAACGGCTTTGCTTTGTTCACTGCTGAGATGGCAGGGCTCAGGAAGGACGAATATTTCACCAATATACGCGCAAATGTCGGTGTTTATGATGCTAACTATATGGGCTATGTCGAGTCTCGAACAGCAGATCCGTCTTCAGCTTGTGCAGGAACATTGGGAAAGCTTAAAAAAGCCATGGAACCTAAAAATATCACATCGTTTGCGACTATGAAAATGTATGATACGCAAACCCGTGATGAAACTGTTCTTCCAGCTACCTTCGACGCAAAATTTGTTTCAGCAAGTGAGAGCAATCAGGTGTCTCTTGCGCTGATAAATACAATAGAGAATGGCAAAAAAATTCCGGTATTGGATATACATTCCACGACTGCCGGAGAGACAGTTCAATTCAACGGTGTTATCGCCTCCACGGCGTATCCGTACTCAATTCATAGGCTGGTTATGGATACGGAAATCTATATCCGGTTACCAAAATCCATTAAGATAGAGAACTTGAAGCTAACCAGACTGGAAGGAAGTACGGCTGACCGCGTCCTGTTAGGAGATGGTACGCCAGAGACTGGAAAGGTAAAAAGCGCTCCATTGCAGGAAAAGACGGATTATACTATTCTTGATAGTGAATGCGCGAATGATTACAGAATGTACAAAATTTCATTTGAGAGTGGCAAGGCTCCGGTCGGCTGGTTTACGCAGAATCTGGGACAGTATCAGATTGGTCTGTCTTTCGATATGAAAATTGATAAGGTTGCGGATGCCATGGCCCTGGATATGCGGAACTGTGTGCGAATAAAAAGTGCATCTCTGGCATCTGATAATGCCGGTGGTACGCAGAGTGAATATATACAGTCAGATACCGATGATTGGGATGGCGATGCGGATACAACAGAGAAATTTTGTACCTTTAATAAAAATGCTGATGATACAAAGCTATCAATCGTAGCGGCGCGTCTTGGTCTGAGCTTTGGCTTTGGCGCAAAGCTGTCTGAGGGTGATTCTGCTGATATCAGCGATGAAGGATATGCCAATTATGAGATAGATAAGAAAATTGAGTTTTTAAAAGAAGATACTCATAGCATTGATTTTCGGTTTACTGCCAAAAACGAAACCGGCAGACCATTTGGTGAGGAAGACGCAAAAGCCTTTTATTATTATATTCCAGTACCCAAGAAGAGAGACAACTGGGATACCCATATTCAGGACAAGCCGTTTGAATTTGATATGAAAATGAGTGGACCTGCAACGATGATAGGAAGCTCTCAAAGTGATTTGCAGGTGCAGTATAGTACAACAGTTGATTCCAAAGCAGCGATAGGTGATCCGCTCTATTATAATAATAAAGATAATTATGTAGATGCAGATAAAATATCGGATTGGTCTACAGTAAAAATGCTTCGTATCAGCGCGAAGGATACGGTCAAAGAAATACCAAATAATGCAGAAATAAAAATCTATCTGCATTATGAAGCAGAAAAGGCAACATCAGCTTTGGTGGGTAGTGTTGTTAATTTCGGGCCTTGCGGGTATACGCCGTATACAGTAGGTAATGAAGAAAACGGTGGACATATGCCTTTGCCGCATATACAAGCGGAGTTCCAGACAGGAATCATTGAAGGAAAGATCTTTGTAGACAGGAATTTCAATGGCGTTTATGATGAGGATACGGACGAGCTTTACAAAGGTGATGTAAAGATAGAAGCGCCTCATCAGAATGCAGTGGGAAGTGACGATACAGAAAGTCACGAAACAACTGCGAAGAACGGAACTTTTAAATTTACTGGACGCCGAGCTGATACTTATCATGTGAAAATTACAAACCCCGGTAATACTGATATAAATAGCGCATATCCTTTGAAGTTCTCGTTGCCGGAAGATGGGATATTTAAAGAAGACGGCAACAACAATAGTGCTACCGGCACCATTGTTGTTAACTGTGACGAGGAAAATCTCAAAAAGAATACGAATTTATCAATTGGGCTTCAAGCGCCTCACACGATTACTTTCAAAGCAGAAAATGCTACGATCAGTAAGGCAAGTATAAAGGTATGGCACAAAAATACGGTTGGAACGATTCCAACTGTTAAAGAAGCAGATGGCTGGCGTTTTGATGGTCAATGGTCTGATGCCGATAATAAAGTATATAGTACCGAGGAGCTCAAAGAATTGTCGATCGTGAAGGATAGGGTGTTTACCGCTCAGATAAACAAGCTTTACACCGTACGTTATGATGGTAATGGTGGTACTGGCGATGTGCCGGGATCCTCTGCGCACATTGCCAATGAATCTGTTTCAATAGCGGCAAAGCCGGACAATTTGAAAAGAGAAGGAGCAATCTTCGCCGGTTGGAGTAAGGAAAAAATATCCTCACCGTTATCAGCGGATGCTTCACAAGAGGTCATTAACAAAATCATTATTGATGATGAGCTTTCGATGCCGGAAAAGGACCTTACGCTTTATGCGGTATGGGCAATCGATGGAAATGGTAATGGAAATCCTGACTATAATGATGATGCTGTACACGTTCGATACCATGATGCTGCTTCTGATCGTAAAGATGTGATTTGTCCTCATTATCATGTAGCAGGTGAGAAAGTACAGCTATCCTCAACTGCTAAGGATATTGCGGGTAAGCAGATAGAGCATGATGAATTAGGGAGCGCGGAAGGGACATCTGGACGCTTTACCTTTGAAAACGGGAATCATATTTTTGTGGGATGGAGTATTAAACCGACTCTTGATACGATTATTACAAATTCAAGGGAATATGAAACGCTGAAAGACAGCATACAGACAGAAGTAACGATGCTGGAAACGGATGCTGCAGATCCAGATGGAAATACCAATGTTTATGCCGTGTGGGCTGCTGATAGCAACAATAATGGAATAGCAGACTATTTGGAGGAACATCAGCTGGTATATGATGCCAATGTCATCGAAGGTAACGTTGAAAATATGCCTGCCAATGACAACAAGATTTATTTGCCGGGCAATAAGGCTTCACTGAGCGAAACAGTGCCAAGTCACAGTGAGGTGAATGGCAAAAAGGTAGTATTCCTCGGCTGGACAACAACACAGAGTCCTCATATCTGCGAACGGAATCATACACCTACAGATACAGTTAAAAAAGTTACCTTTGGTAATGAAAACGTTACGGTTTATGCAGCCTGGGGCTATGATGAGAATGGCAACGGTACAGCTGATGTACTGGAGACATATTCTGTAAAGTATGATTTAAATGGTGGCAATGGAACTACACCGGCAGAGAAAAACGGCATCAAACACGGTGAGAGTATTGCAATAACAAGGGAGAAGGGCTTTACACGTAATGCGAGAGAAATTTTTGTCGGCTGGAGTCGCCAGCCATACAGCGCAGCTTTTACTGCAGAACAAAAGGCCGACATAGAAAAAGTATTGATTAGCGGAAACACTATCGTCATGGGTACTGAAAATGTAACACTTTATGCAGTTTGGGCAGAAGATCGCAATGGAAATAACCAGGCAGATTATACGGAGACACTCTCACAGCTGTTATATTCAGAAAATGCTCTTAACGATGGAATCGTTCAGAACATGCCAAAGGATATTAACAAATATTTGCCGAAAGAGAAGGCGATACTATCAAATGAAAAGCCAATGCATAGTAAGGTAGATGGAAAGGCTGTTGTTTTCATTGGCTGGACAACAAAGAAAAACAATAAAATCTATCAATGGAATGATTGTGAATTGGAAACAATCACGGAGATTTTATTTGGAAAAGAAAATATAACAGTTTATGCGGCCTGGGGATTCGATGAAGATGGTAATGGAACGGCCGATGCTCTGGAGGACTGGGGAGTCATTTCCTATGATTTGGCCGGTGGCATATCTCCGGATGGCATTGAGAAATATGATGAGGAAGTTATTAAAATTGGGAAAACGCATATGGTTAAGACAGCTCCGATGAAAGACGGGTATAAATTCATTGGTTGGAAGTATAAAGATAAAGTGTATCAACCAGGTGACAGCATAGAGGTGAAGGCTGACTTTATGAAAGCTCAGACAGCTTCTATGAAGCTGATTGCCGAGTGGAAAGGCGGTAATCTGACAATATCTAAGCTTGTAGATGGAACTAAGGGAGATACGAAAAAGGATTTCCATTTTCGAATATACCTTCAGGATACAAAAATTAACGGATTGTTCGGTGATATAAGCTTCAAGAGTGGTGTGTCAGACGAATTTACTCTGAAGCATGGGGAACGTAAGTCTGCCATAAATCTTCCGTTAGGAACAGCGTATGAAGTCGTTGAGGTTGAAAGTAATCAGGATGGTTATATCACAACCTCAAAAGGTGCGAAAGGCAAGATTACAACGAATGCTTCAGTGGAGTTCCTTAATACGAAGAACAGTACGCCAACAGAGCCTGAGGTTAAAACCGGAAGTCTGATGATTTCCAATACAGTAGCCGGAAATGAAGAAGAACAGAAAAAGGACTTTACATTTACCGTGACTCTGAGTGATAAGAGAATCACGGGTGTTTATGGAGACATGAGATTTAAGCAGGGTGTAGCGAACATTGTTTTGAAGCATGAAGAGAGTATTGCTGCTAAAGGTCTTCCTTCCGGAATTCGCTATACAGTAGAGGATACCGATAACAACAAAGCCTACAAGGTGGAAAAATCGGGAGAAACTGGAATCATTAAGGAGGGAGAAATAGCTTTTGCCAAGTTTTTGTATTACAGAAAGGATAGTGTTGATATCGATGAGGGGGTAAAGGATAATGTAACTAGTCCTTCCTGGTATAATGAAAAGGAGAATGAATTGGAGTCTTCAGTGAATGTGAACACACCAGGGACAAAAGAAGTACCGGAAACCGGAGATAAATCTAACAGATCGCTTTGGGTGTTACTCTTAGTAGCTTCTGGTATAGTGATTTCTATTTTAACAGCCTCAAAAATAAGAAAAGGAACACACTGTAAATAAATAATGGCGAGCTTGATGCGTTAGCGTCTGCTCGCCGCTTTTATTCTGTAAATGGTTATTAGGGAGATACTGTAATCATGAAGTAGTCTTACTTAAAATGATATTAAGTGACTATTTGTATAAAGCTATACTTCATAATGCTTTCGAGTGTTTTCTAAAACATTCTGATTTGGACAGAATGTGAAGAAATCGCAAGTTGTTTCTTATGCTGTATAAGGAATAGAAAAAAACCCTGAACAACAGGGCTTCTATAATATTCTGGCGCACCCGACAGGGATCGAACCTGCAACCGTCAGAATCGGAATCTGATACTCTATCCAATTGAGCTACGGGCACATCATTTGCAGGGTTTATTATATCATAAAATTGAGGTAACGGCTACTTAAAATTTCTATTTTGATATCATTTTGACATCATCATAGGAATACTCACGATCTGTCTTAGCGGTGTTGAAAAGCTGCATTCTCATAATGTCATACTTTTTGTTTATAGCTTATGGTACTCCATAGTGAATAGATTTAGACAACTGAAGGAAAAGTGAAATCGATAAAGATGGTAAAGCATTGCAAAATTTTATGCAGGAAAAGACCATTTACCTGTTCTGCTTTGATTTTCAGGTATTTTGGAATGTCGCTTTTCATCAGTATGCTTAACAAAAAAATAATTGTTATATCCGTCACAATGTGATATAAACAGTAAAATCTATTATGATTATTTCTTATCAAATTTTAATTTCTCAATGAAATGATTGCTATACATATTCCAATACGTCTTATACACAAAATCCTCATTACCATCAAAATTGAGCTGATACATTCTGAATATTACAGGAAAATCCTTTGGCTGCCATTGTTCTTCATAGGAATAACGATAGGTCATCCCTACCCTTCGCATAACATTCCCACTTCTCGGGTTGTTTTTATCGTGCGTTGCCGTAATATAAGGCAAACCATCTGTTTTCACTTGTTCTATGACTGCTTTCCCTGCTTCTGTAACAATTCCCCTATGCCAAAACTCCTGCCGAAGTCCATAACCAAAGTCATGATGTTCTTCCATATCAACATTGACATAGCCTATAGGAAAATTATCTTCTTTTAAACAGATTGCATACGCATATGCCTGCGGCTGTACGTATTTCAAAGCATATCTTTCTTCATAAAATTTCCTTGTTTCCTCTAAATTTTTCAAAGGATACCATGGTAAGAATTTATTAACTTCCTCATCTTTCAAAATGAGGAAAAGAGCTTTCATATCCTTTTCTGTGAATCTTCGTAAAATCAAACGTTTTGTTACCAATGCAGGTGTATTCACGTTATCAACCTCCATAATTCCTTGTTTTAAGTTCAATAAACTGAAATTTGTAAATCAAACAATATTCTCACCCAGAATTATTTTGGGCATTGTGATCAAACACCTATTCCAACGCTTATAGAACTTTTCCAAACCCAGTTTTCCAACTCTTGCATGAACTTCTTCATTTTCCATCACCCAATACAAGACATATGTTACCTTACCTACATTTCTTGTAAGACGAACAGGTAATTCTCCCTCTTTAACTGCATTGAAATCTTTTTGTCTGTGAGTACGTTTTATATAATGTACATCAATAACACCATCTTGCTCCAAGTAAAATTCCGCCACTTCCCTCATCAGTTCTTCAATTTCATCTAACTTGGTCAGCTTTGCCTCATATATGCATACTTCATTAAACATAAAATACCTCCTCCAATCGTGATTTATCTTTATAGCCATCGAATAAAAACTAATTTATGCACTTCTATTTATCTTTTATACGATCATGAAATTGCTTTAAATCACGTTTGACTTCATCCGGAAGTTTATCATAATTGACATTATCAATTGCACCTTGCAGTGCATATAGATGAACTAAGCATACGTTTGGATACTGTTCTTTTAATTGAGAAAACACTTCTTTACTACCTAGTCTAATTAAATCTTCTGATGACCTGACACCGATTGAGAAAAGCTTTCTTTTCATTTCTTTTCCAATGTTTAACATATTATCTAAACTTTCCATATAATAACTCCTAACTTTGATTTACCTATGCATCCATTTTACCATAATAATGAGCGTAAAAAATAAAATATATTGAAAAACATTTTGTCTCATCAAGCTTATCCTATATTTTAAAAGTATCAGCTTCAGAAGTATGCGAAGCATCACAGTTGGCAAGCTAACTCCGATTACAGCCATAATAGAAGCAGCTTCTGAATAAAACGCTGTCTAATCTTAACTATATGGAAGACAACTCAGCTTTTCTCGTGTACAATTAAGGAAAGAAGGAGTGCAAGCCGAAAGCAATCGGCATGCAAATGTACAATAGAATGATGAAGAAAATCGGATGCTGTATACTGATGCTGCTATGCTGTGCATGCAGCGCTGAGCCTGACAGGGATGTCGAGGAATTTCAGAAGGACGAGGATACTGTAGCACAGCTGGATACAGCCTTAAAAAAATTGGAAGCCGCAGATAGCTTTCATTTGAAGCAGGAGAATGAAAAGGGTCAGCTTGTAGATCTTAGTATTCGTAAATCCAGCAGCACGGAGGATACTACAGCCAAGCCAAACGATGTATATGCCCCTTATGAATTCAGCGGCACCTATACGGATGAAAAGGGAGCTTCTTTCCATATCGAACAGACAAAACAGTCAGGGCTTATGGCACAGGTGAACATAGCGGATACCGGTCTGCTGCCTCAGGGCTTCAACACCATACGCTGGGACAAACAGACCTTTGAACAAACCCTGGAGAATGCTGCACTAGAGGACTATGTGCGTATCTGCGAAACGGATGATGATCAATTGCATACCTGTAAGGTTGGCGAGCTTACGGTTACCTTCAAAACGGATGCAGATGGATATCTCATCTATCATAAAAGCAGCAGAGATCAAGTTATGCGAATATATACGAATATAAATAAAGAAGAGGTACACTTCATGAATAAAATCTGATCTGTGTATCATAAAGAAGCGCTATGATTACAGATCGGGCGAAGAGCCGTAAACATGCGGGAACAAAATCTATAGGTACAGAGAAGAAAGCAGATCGCACACATGCTGCCTGCATTTCTCTTTTTTGAAAAATGAATGAGAACAGAGACTTCACTTGATTGAAAACGAAGTCTTTTTTTCATATTCCCGAAAACACCTTGCTGTCGTATACGGCACACATATTTCGCTATATATTTCCTGCATGTCCGCTGTGAAAGAAAAAGGCTTTTCCTCATCTGCTCTGCATTTGCACAGCCCTGAAAATCCTCTGTTCTCAATCCTGACGGCACATCATATTCTGTACTGTTCACCCAACCTCTTTCTTGTGAAAAATCGCTGTTTTTTAATTTGTTATTTTATTCACAAAAAGTGAGAAACTGTTGGAATGCCAACACGTAACAGGAAAAAGGGAGTGTTATCATAGGGGGGGATCCAAGGTTGGTGGCTATATGAAAAAGAACGATGTAAACGCTTTATTGAAATTCCATATGCATCAGGAATTCGCCGTACTGCCCATCGTACTGTATGTTCTGCTGAGCGGTATCATCATGATCTGTTTTCATTATTACTCTATGAAGGCGCTGATTCTGGCGGCGGTACTTGCCATTCTGATCGGATTCCTCCTATGTGCTGACAAGGCGCATTACTGGGATGCCATCGTACACGGTCTTGCCCAGTATGGAAATGCCAGACTGATTATGATCTTCATGGTGATCGGTATCTTTTCCAAGCTTCTGGCTGTCGGACAGATCGGCTGGCTTTGTCTGGATTGGCATGCATCTGCATTTGAGCGGAGGAAGCTTCACGGTTTTCTGTTTTCTTGTATCCTCGCTTATTTCCATGGGCGCAGGTGCACCGATTGCGGCACTTCTGGCCGTTGTGCCGATTTTTTATCCGGCAGGGGTGCTGATGGGCGCTGATCCTGCGATTCTGACAGGGGCTATGCTGAGCGGCATTTTCTTTGGGGATGCACTCTCCCCAAGCTCTCAGGTCATTCATACGACGATTGCCTCCCAGCATGATCCTGTCACAAACAAGGGAGCTGATTTGCTGCGTGTAATGAAACAGCGTCTGCCGTATCTGCTCATCGCAGGAATTCTGTCCGCTGTTCTGTTTTATGCTTTGGGAACCAGTGGAAGCGCACAGAATCCCGAGCTGCTTGCGAGCATGTGCAATCCAAAGGGACTGTGGATGCTGCTGCCGATTCTGCTTCTGCTGATAATCTGCTTTAAAACAAGTGATCTGTTTGTCGGCGTCACCTATGCGATTGTGGCAGGTATAATCGTCGGAATCGCAACCGGACTGTTCCGGTTTTCTGATCTGATCAGCATTCAGTATGAAACACAGGAGCTGCACGGCATTCTGTTTGACGGCTTATCCGGCGTGGTCGATATCATCATTTCCACCATCCTGCTCTATGGTCTGATTGCGATTGCCGTGGAGGGCGGAATGATGGAGAAATGCTGCAACTATCTCACATCTAGAAAAGCGGTACAGCATGCAGGCGGTGCAGAGGCGATGATTTCCCTTGGCGTCGGTATCGTCAATATTCTTTTGGCAGGCTGTGTGCTGCCTTCCATTCTCATGTTTAAGGATATTGCGGATACCATTGGAAAAAAGGCCGGAATATCACCGGAACGCAGGAGTATTCTGTTAACTGCGATGACAACGAATATAACAGCAATCATACCAATCAACAGCGCCTTTGTCATGGGAGCTGTTACTGTGATCAATCAGCTGGCCGCAAATCATGCCTATCTGCCGGTTGTCACACCGTTTCAAATTTTCCTGTCCTCCTATTACTGTCTGCTTCTGACACTGATCTGCGGTATCTGGGTCGTGCTCGGTGCAGGGAGAGAGGGAGAACATAAATATAGTATGACATACCATCATGCAAAGGAGTGAGGATGTATGGAAGAACGCTATGATGTCATCATTATCGGAGGAGGACCTGCCGGTCTGGCAGCTGCCATTTATGCAGGAAGAGCCGGACGAAAAACCCTCATGATTGAGAAGGGAAGCTTTGGCGGCCGTATCAACGACACTAGAGAAATCCGAAATTATCCGGGCTTTATTTCTGACAGCGGTGCAGGTCTGATGCAGAAATTCAAGGCGCATGCCCAGTCGTATGCCACCAATGTCTTCAAGCGGACTACGGTAACCGGATTGGAAACGATGGAGGACGGTGCGTTTCTTGTACACACAAAGCGCCGCGGAGATTTTATCGGTGACAGTGTGATTCTGGATACGGGGACGAAGCCGAGGGTTCTCGGTATTCCCAATGAAATCGAGCTTGCCGGACATGGGGTCGCCTATTGCGCTACCTGTGATGCGGAGTTTTTCCGGGATAAGGAAATCTATGTACTGGGAGCCGGCGATCAGGCAATTGAGGAAAGCGGTTATCTAACAAATTTCGCAAAAAAGGTAACCGTTATCGTCCTGCATGAGAAGGGGCACCTTGACTGTAATGAAATGGCAGCGGCTGAAGCCTATGCAAATCCGAAAATAGAGTTTGTCTGGAACACCACCCTGCAGGAAATTCTGGGGGATGAGGAGGTCCGCGGGTTAATCCTGAAAAACGTTGTCAGCGGTGAAACACGGGAAGTGCGTGCGGACGGTATCTTCTTCTTTGTCGGCATGGTGCCGCAGACAGCGTTTGTACAGAATGTGGTTGCCTGTGATGCAAAGGGATATATTCTTGTGAATGAGAAAAAGGAAACCAGTGTTCCCGGCATTTATGCAGTGGGGGACTGCACACAGACCTTTTTGCGTCAGGTGGTCACCGCAGCCGCAGACGGAGCGATTGCCGCTACGGCAAGTGAGCGGTATTGCAGGGAGAGAAATCAGCTGAAGAGCATTCTGACATCGGATTCCGGCAGAGTTGCTTTTCTATTCTATAATCCGTATGAAAGCTCACAGATTGAACAGGTGACACAGCTGGAGGAGGCCTTACAGGATGATTATACAGTCATTCGTCAGGATATCACCAGACAGACCCTGCTGTATCAGCTGCTGCATATGGATGGAACCTTATCCAGTGCAATGTTTGAACATGGGAAATTGATAAAAAAGAATGGTAAAGAGGCATAGCAAAACCATAGAATGGAGGAATGCAATATGGGACAGCCTTACGTTTTTCCACACGGAGTAACCGTATATGATCCGCAGAAATGCTGGAACGGGTACACGATCGTACCCTTGATCAATGACGGTGTATTGTTGTTTGATATGAATGGCAATGAGGTGCGCAGATGGAATATGCACGCCATGCCACCCAAGCTTTTGCCTGGCGGCTATGTGATGGGGCTGAGCGGATACCGCCATCCGGATTACGGAATGCAGGATGGTGTGAATCTGATTGAAATTGATTACGATGGGAATATCGTCTGGGAATTTGACAAATTTGAACATATCAACGATCCCGGAAGAGATCACCGCTGGATGGCACGGCAGCACCACGATTATCAAAGGGAAGGTAATCCGGTTGGATATTATGTGCCGGGAATGGACGCAAAGCCATTGGAGGGGAATACCCTGATTCTGGTTCATCAAACCATTAAAAATCCGGCAATCTCCGATAAGAAGCTGCTGGATGATGCCATGATTGAGGTGGATTGGGAAGGAAACATTTTATGGAAATGGTCTATTTCGGATCATTTTGATGAGCTGGGCTTCGATGAGGCCGCAAAAAATATTCTGGCACGCGATCCGAATATGCGTTCCAGTGACGGTGGTGTCGGCGATTATCTGCATGTGAACTGCATGAGCTATCTTGGCCCGAATAAATGGTATGAGCATGGGGATATGCGCTTTAAGCCGGACAATATCATCTTTGACTGCCGTGAGGCGAATATCCTTGCCATTCTGGATAAGGAAAGCGGGAAGATCGTGTGGAAAATCGGTCCGGATTTCAATGCAACTCCGGAATTGAGGAAGCTTGGATGGATCATCGGACAGCATCATTTCCATATGATACCAAAGGGTCTTCCGGGAGAAGGAAACCTGATGGTGTTTGACAACGGAGGCTGGGGAGGCTATGGCGTTCCGAATCCGGGCAGCCGCAACGGCTCCAAGAATGCGCTGCGGGATTACAGCCGTGTGCTGGAGTTTAACCCGATTACACTGGAGGTTGTGTGGAAGCTGACACCGAAGGAGCTTGCGCATGCCATACCAACCGATGCCAGCAAATTCTATAGTCCCTATGTTTCCAGTGCCCAGCGTCTTCCGAATGGAAATACGCTCGTGACAGAAGGAAGCGATGGTCGTATAATAGAGGTAACCGCAGATCATGAAATTGTATGGGAGTGGATTTCGCCATATTATACGCATAATGAAACAGGTCCGAAGAACAATATGATTTATCGCGGCTACCGCTATCCGTACAGCTATGTTCCACAGGAGCCGACACCGACGGAAATCGCGATTCCACGTATTGACAATACCACCTTCCGTATGCCGAATGCCGGAGCACTTGGCGCAAAGACGGTGATTGATGTGGAAGGAACCCTGCCGTATTATCAGGATGTGGCACTGTGTGTGGCAACCGATGATGAGGAAGATTTAAGCCGGCGCGAAAAGGTTTTCTCCGTAGATACTGAGGTGTTTGAACCGGTCAGCGGCATGGCGGAGTGGAAGGATAAGGTATGGAAGCAGCAGGAGAAGCCGGTGCTTGTACTGTTTGGTGCAGAGCGCTGTGTACACTGTAAGGCACTGCATCCGGTTTTGGAAGAAGCCCTGCAGGAGGAGTTTGCGAACAGCTTCCTGATTCGCTATGTGGATGTTGATGCCAACAAGGATATCGTTGCCGCCTGCCATGTACAGGGAATCCCTGTTGTGGCGGTGTATCGCAACGGTGAAGAGGTGCGGCGCTTTCATGGAGAGCATGATTACGATGATGTCTGTGACTTTCTGGATGCGGTGTTCGCCTGATTCTGTAAACGGATAAAGGAGGATTTCCATGCGCAAGGAACCCTATGGTCTTATGCCGATATTTGCCCACCGCTGCATGCACCATGAGATTTATGGGAAAAGGCTGCAGTATGAAACCTATAAAAGCTCGCAGATTCTGCATTCCATCAATGACACGATTGATCATTTCGGAATGGTTGTGGAAGGCGTTTTAAAGGCGGAGCAGTATACCAGTCAGGGAAGTGTGCTGTGCAGTGCCTATTTTGAGGATAATGATGTGTTTCCTGAGCTGCTGTATTTTACAGGAAAGCGGCAGTATACGTATACGCTGGTCGCAGTAAGACGGACAACCGTTGCCTGGATGCATGTATCCGATCTGGAGGAAATGCTGAAGGAGGATACGGAAATGATGACGGCGTTTATGCTGTATCTGTCAAAACGGGGCTTGCGCAATCAGATGCTGCTGAGCTGCCTGATGTATCAGACGATTCAGCAGCGCGTGGCATACTGGCTGCTGAGTATGAATCATTTGTCAGAGCATGAACGGATACCGCTTCCGCGTTCACAGACCATCTGGGCGAATACCCTGCATGTGAGTCGTTCCTCTTTGAATCAGGAGCTGAAGCGTATGGAAAAGGAAGGAATCTTTCGCATCGAGGGGCATGCTTTGATTCTCCTTGATCAAAAAAAGCTGGAGGATATTTTGTAAAATCAATGAGAGACAGGTTCAGCCTATGTTCGATCGAAGAGCATAGGGGACCTGTTTTTTATTATCCTGAAATTTAAAAGTTGCATAAGGACTGCCCTACACAGAACTTCCATATAAGAAATAATAAGCATCTGCATCATGTGAATTCTGAAGGATAACGGTCCACAATTTATGAACTTTTCCCCGCAAATACAATATTATGTGCTATGATACGGATATGTCATTGGTACCGACAGATTCAGTGTATGCAAAAGCATCCATCCTGAATCAAAATATAGAGAAAACAACAGGAGGATACATACGATGTGCACAAGTATAATTTCAAACGGCAATAAAACAATCATCGGCTTTAATCTTGATATTTTGAATATGGAATATCGGGTGAAGGCAGAGGAAGATAAAGTGTATATTGCCATACAGGACGATCAAGAAGGCTGGCTGCCCTTATTCGGTGCTAATTCCAGAGGAGATTTTGTAGCGATGCCGACATGCTGGCCATTCGATGAAAGAAGTAATCCTGCGAATGCGGACAGTCTCAATATTATCAATCTGGATATCGATTTACTGCTTAGAAAGAAAACACTGGATGAAATTAAAGCAATCGCTGAGCATGAAGCGGTATCAAGTGTTCCGGGTGTCACCTTTCAATCACAGCTATCCGATCGCTCCGGTAATGTTTTACAAATCATTCCGGGGCAGGGAATACGGTATGCATCAAAACCGAAATACTCCGTTCTAACAAATTTCTCTCCATTCAAAGGAAGCACCGAAAGGCACCCTTGGATGGGGCTGGACAGATATCATAAGGCTGTCGAGCTTCTGGAGAATAGAAGTGAGGATTTTGATGTTTCAGACTGCTTTGAGATTTTAAAACAGACTGCACAGACCATCTGTCCTACGGTGGTATCCATGGTGTTTGATCCGGCAGCGAATACGGTATACTGGTGTGAAAACAGAGAATGGGATAAGATTGAAAAAAAGAAAATAGCTTAGTAGGAAAATGATGTAGTTATTATAACGATGATTGCATACTTGCTGAAGCCAGTGAGGCGAAGCTTATACCTTGTGAATGAGGTGTAACAATAAAATATAATCCGCGATGCTCCCCCTGCGGATTTCTGTTCGCGTTATATGTATGCAATGCACAGAATCTTGTATCATAAATTCCGCCATAAGGATACGCATGATAGCTCTACACAGCATCATGAATAGAAGTAAGCTGTATGCATCATTTTTGTTTTGAAACTCACTAAAAATTTAAAACAGATATTCACATAAACGGGAAGATATGCTACATTATGGGTAAGAAAGAAGAGGGAACTGGTATGAAATTAGGAATTGCAGGAGCAGGCATGATCGTCGTACAGGGTCTGCTGGAATTTGTACATGACATCGAAGGAATCGAACTGCTTGGAATTTGTGCTACCAAGCGCTCTGAGGAAAAGCTGAAGAAATTAAGTGAGGAGCATGGGATCGCCCATACATACACCGATTATGAGGAAATGCTGAAGCTGGATGAAATTGATACCGTATATGTGGCAATTAATAACCATCTGCATTATGAATTCAGCAAAAAAGCGATTTTAGCCGGCAAGCATGTCATCTGCGAAAAGCCGTTTACGGTACATGTGGATGAATTGAAGGAGCTGATTGCCCTTGCAAAGCAGCACAATGTCATGCTGCTGGAGGCAATTACGAATCAGTATTATCCGAATTATCTGGAGCTGAAGAAACAACTGAGCAGAGTTGGAAGCATTCATGTGGTATCCTGTAACTATTCACAGTATTCTTCCCGTTATGATGCATTCAAGCGTGGAGAGGTTCTACCTGCGTTTAATGCGGATATGGCCGGAGGTGCACTGATGGATCTGAATGTGTACAATGTGCATTTCAACGCAGGTCTGTTCGGGATGCCGAAGGATGTCCAGTATTTCGCTAATATAGAAAAACGCGTGGATACATCCGGTATTCTGATTCTGGATTATGGCAGCTTTAAATCCGTATGCATTGCGGCAAAGGATTGCGCGGGACCTTCTCAGGCTGTTATTGAGGGTGAAAACGGATATCTGGAGGTGGAGGGCTCTGCCTCTGTATGCTCTGCGGTGGCATATACATACCGTGATACAAAGGAAGAAGGACGCTTCAACTCGCATCCGGATGTACATCGCATGAAGTTTGAATTCGTCGAATTTGAACGCATTGTGCGTGAAAAGGACTGGAAACGGGTAGAGGAAGGACAGCAGGAGAGTCTGATTGTGATGGAGATCATCACCCGGGCAAGAGAAAAGGCAGGATTGTAGTTATATAATCAAACTGGTGAATGGATAAAAGTATGCGTAGGAGTATAGCAAACGCATACTTTTTATATGGCTTTTCTAGAAATAAATAATTTTTAAAACGCAGGCAATCGCAATTTTTGTGATACAATAAAAGAAAATCGCAACTAATCGCAATTTGTGGTGATGGCGAAAATTTCGTATACTGTCATCAGGAAGGAGAAAAAACGTGAAGATACCAACCTTTGAACGCCGGAATGAAATCATCAGAATGCTGCAGGAGCATGGCTATGTGAAAGCGCAGGTGCTCGCCAAGCAGTATCAGGTAAGCATGGAAACGATTCGCAAGGATCTAACCTTCCTGGAAGCTGCCGGCATTGCACACAGGGAGTATGGCGGAGCATCATTATCCCGGCAGGATATTGAGCAGACGCTGCCTGTACGAATGGGGCATGGCTCCCGAAAAAAGGAAATCGCCCGCTGTGCACTTGGCTTTCTGGAGGATGCCAAAGTCGTTTTTCTGGATGCAGGTACGACGGTGCATGAGCTGGCAAAGCTATTGAATGATTATCGCCCGCTTGATATTGTGACTAACTCACTCCTCGCATGGGAGAGTCTGGATGCAGAGCGTCATAATGTATTTCTCACCGGTGGAAAAAAACGGGAGAAAAACCGTTCACTGACCGGAAGCTGGTGTGTGCAGGCGATTGAGTCGGTCCATGCGGATATCTGCTTTTTGGGGACGAGCGGCATTCTGGATAGAAAAGGGCCTACAACACATTCCTATCAGGAGCTGGAGGCGAAAAAAGCCATGGTTCGCCAGAGTGAGCGAATCTATGTACTGGCGGATAGTGATAAATTTCGGGAATCCGGATTTCATACCATGTGTTTATGGGAGGAAATTGACGGTATCATCACGGATGGTTCTCTATCCGCGAAGGCCTATGAGCATTACGAAAAAAACGTGCCGATCTGGATGGCACAGGAGGATGAATATGAAGAAAATCGTTAAAATTCTACCGTTTTATGAACCGCGTATGTGGGGAGGCGGAGAGCGTCTGAAAAATGAATTCAACTATCATACGGATGTAAAGCCGCTGGGTGAAGTCTATAATGTGGTCGCATTACAGGGACATGCGGATTGTGAGGTATCGGGAATGGACATGACACTTTCTGCATTATACAAACAGTATCCGGAGTGGTTTAACTGTGATACAGAGGAGCTGCCGGTACGTGTCAATATTCTGGATCCCATGGCTGATTTATCTGTACAGCTCCATCCGGATGATGCATTTGCCAGAGCATATAACGGAGGTCGTGGAAAACCGGAGGCATGGGTCATTCTGGATACTACAGAGGAAGGCAGAATCCAGTTTGGACACAAGGCGAAGACAATAGCGGAATTTAAGGAGAAAACAGAGCAGCAGGACTGGGGCGGCCTGTTAAAATATCTGAAGGCGGTCAAGGATGCATTCATCGATATCCCTGCAGGAACACTGCATGCAATCGGGACTGGTGTATTGACCTATAATATTTCAAGAAATGCCGATTGTACACTGCGTCTGTATGATTATGACCGCATTGATCCATCTACCGGAAAAAAACGTGATATTCAGCCGGAGCAGGTATATGAAAATGTAAATATGCCGGATACCTCCACCGAATTTGTTATGTATCCGTCTTCCCTGGAGCGCGGCATTCATGTGACAAGGTACTGGGATGAACCGGGATTGTATACACTTATGCGTCTTCAGGTTGAGGAAAAGGGAACGTTCTCACATCCGCGCTTTGCCTTCTATACATGTGTGGATGGTGAAGGAACAATACAGGGTGTACCTATCAAAAAAGGGGAAACCCTGCTCGTTCCGGAAGGAATGGGAATGCTGAAATTCGAAGGAAACATGGATGTCTTCCTGGCATCCTACAGAAATGAGGAGGATTAGTTTATGAAATTACAGCTGGCATTGGACGATATCACGTTAGAGGATGCAGTATCACTTGTACACACAGTACGTGATTATATTGATATTATTGAAATTGGTACACCGTTTGTTATTGAATATGGTATGGAAGCAGTACGAGTGATGAAAAAGGAGTTCCCGGAAAAGGAAATTCTAGCGGATCTGAAAATCATGGATGCGGGAGATTATGAGGCGGAAGAAGCGCTGAAAGCGGGTGCTGATTATGTAACGGTGCTGGGAGTTACCGATATATTGACGGTTAAGGGCTGTATTGATGCGGCAAACCGCTATGGTAAGCAGGTCGTTGTGGATATGATCTGTGTGGAGGATATGCCTAAAAAGATTGCGCAGATGGAGGAAATTCAGGCGCATATCGTTGCGGTTCATGTCGGTGCAGATCAGCAGGCGGCAGGAAGAGAGCCGCTTGAGGATTTGAAGCTGATGAAGGAGTGCGTGAAGGCTGCCGGTGTATCGGTTGCGGGTGGAATCAATGGAAAAACAATTTCTGATTACACAGCGCTGCGTCCGGATATCGTTATTGTAGGTTCTGGAATCACGCATGCACTGGATCCTGTAGCTGAAGCAAGAAAAATCTATGAAGCGGTGCATGGCGGTGAGCAGTGATGTTCTAGCTTTCATCATGCCGGAGCTGACGCAGCGAGCAGTAGAAATAGTAAAGAAAGAACTGGAGATAATGGTGCATTAAATGCGAAACGGGGGTATGTCGCCGGGCAGGCAGGAGCGGCTTTATTGCAAGAGGTCTTTCCATGCGATAGATACTTATGGGGTAGTACGAACGTATGATTTGCTGGTTTTCTGTCCGGCTCGGTAAAGTACATCCGATCCGGTTTTCATTGCAGAAAAAGCAAGGTCACTGCATGCGGACATCGCACTGCTGACAACGAATAAAGCTGGTGCGCTGTCATCGATGACAGATATCAAATTCATAATACAGGTAGTCACCAAGGAAACGACAGAAATTCAGGGGCGTCCCATACAGATGAGCGGCTCCATGTATGAAAAGCTTGCCTGGATCTGCTGTGATGCCATGGTGGTTATGATGATGCAGGAAAGCTGACAGAGCAGTAGTGATTTAATGATGTGGCATGCTAATTTAGAATAGTGATATAAGGGCATTGCGAGAGAAAACGCAGTGTCTTTTTATCATGGAAAAAGTGCTTTTTATGTTATTACGGAAATGGTTCAAATTATGACAGGTTATACCTTCTTTTATAGAAGAAACAGTATTTTTTTGAATCAGCGGCAAAGGCAGAGATGAAAAATAACAGAAAATCAGGACAGTATATATTTTTTTATTGTGTTTAAATAACTTTTTCACTATGCTCACCACTCGCTTATCCTGGTACAAATGAATTTCAGATATGTTGAAAAGTTCAGAAAGAAGTGATAAAGCAGTGGATTAAGGTTGAAATGTATTGAAATATAAAGAAAATCTTCAACAATTCTGACGGTGCTTTCTATCCTCGTTATGATGGGGTCATCAGAAAGGAGAGATGAAAAATGCTGATGAATATGGAGAGCTTGCTGCAAACAGCGAGAAAGCATCATTTTGCAGTAGGAGCATTTAATGTATGCGACAGTCTTCTGTTTTCAACTGTTATGGAATGTGCAGAAGAGCAACATGCACCGGTAATTGTTGAGCTTGCACCACCTGAATTTTCATATGTTGGATCGGATTTCTTCGCCTATGCTGTAAAACGGATGCAAAACAGCAGTGTTCCCTGTGTCCTGCATCTGGACCATGGAAAGACCATACAGGATTGTATACGTGCGATACGCTGCGGCTTTACCTCTGTAATGATTGACGGCTCATTATTAGCATATGAGGACAATGTAAAACTCACAAAGACAGTTGTTGAGCTTGCGCATGGTGTCGATGTGTCAGTAGAAGGGGAAATCGGAACGATTGGCGCGTTATCAGACAGCGTTGAGGGAGGCGTAGAGCAGGTAACGTATACCAAACCGGAGGAGGTTACTGACTTTTTGACCAGAACGAATGCTGATACGCTTGCTGTAGCGATAGGTACAGCACACGGAATTTATCCAAAAGGATTTGTGCCGAGGCTTCGTCTGGATATTCTTAAAGCAATTGAAAAAGTGAATACATGTCCTCTTGTTTTACATGGAGGCTCTGCAAACCGCGATGAGGAAATTGCAGAAGCATGTCGTCATGGAATATGCAAGGTCAATATTGCAAGTGATGTTCGCAAAGCATTTTTTCAGGGTACAAAAGAGATGCTTATAGAAACAGATGCTTTTTGGACACCTGATGTATTTGTATCTGGCAAATGGGAGGCGAAAAGGGTCATTACTCATAAAATGCAGCTGTTCGGGTGTATCGGACAAGCCGATAAATATCGCTAGAGGTATGCCATGGAAAATTTTATTTACAAAAATCCAACAGAAATCATCTTTGGCAGGAACCGTCTGCATGCACTGAAAGATCAACTGCTAAAGCGCGGATATCGTTCTGCGTTGGTATTGTACGGGGGATCCCACTGGAAGGAAAACGGTACTTTAGAGCAAATAACTACGCAATTAGAGTCCTGCTCCATTTCCTGTTTTGTTCAGGGGGGGATACGTCCCAATCCAAAGCTGTCAGAGGTCGAGCAAATTGTCAGAAACGTTAAGGATGATATTGTGGATGTGATTCTGGCACTTGGGGGCGGGTCTGTTATAGATACAGCAAAGGCAGTAGCGGTATGCTTGGCAGTACCATCCGTAAGACTTCAGGATATCCTCTTAGGAGATAAAAAAATAAAACAGGCGCTTGATGTTGGCGTAATATCGACAATCGCCGGTTCAGGTAGTGAGTCAAGTTGTTCTATGGTGATTACCATTGATGAAGGGAATTTGAAAAGAGCCTGTGATGATGAACAACTCTATCCCGTATTTGCCATTTTGGATCCAATACTGACATTCACACTTCCATATTATCAAATGGTAAGCGGAGCCTGTGACATCCTCATGCATGCGATGGAGCGTTATTTCTCTCCTACTGATAACACAGAACTGATTGACAGTATGTGTGAAGGTCTTATGCGAGTAGTGATATCCAGTATCGAAAAAAGTATAAAAAATCCGCAGGATTATGAGGCAAGAGCCAATCTGATGTGGGCGGGCTCTTTATGCCATAACGGTTTGTTGGGGACAGGCAGAAAAGAAGATTGGGCCTGTCATCGTATGGAGCATGAGCTCAGCGGATTATTTAATGTTGTCCATGGAGCAGGCTTGTGTGCCTTATGGGGAAGCTGGGCTGCCTATGTCCGGCCATATCATCCGAAACGATTTGCTTCCTTTGCCCGTCAAGTCATGGGTATAGAGGAAGTAAATGATGATCGCTGTGGAACGCTCGGTATCCAGGCGCTTGTATCCTTCTTCAAAAGAGTGGGCATGCCAGTTTGTATCACAGATTTGAACGTGTGTATTGATGAAGCAATCATACAGACCATGGCACAAAACTGTCTCCTTCGCTCTGACAGTATCGGACAACTGAAGAGGCTGTCATTACAGGACATTAAAGCGATTTACAGAAAGGCGGGAAAGGTTGAATGAATACGTGTGAGTTGAAAGCTTTTGCGAGCAAAATACGAAGGGTAACCTGCGATATGGTTCTTTATCGCGGTGATGGTCATATCGGCGGTGCTCTTTCCATGAGTGATGCATTGGCAGTTCTGTTTGGAAATTACATGAAGGAAGAGGACTGGTTTGTTTTATCCAAGGGGCATGCGGGACCTGCTTATTATGCGGTACTGATGCTGACAGGCAGACTGGATCAAAAGCATATTCACACCTTGAATGAAAACGGCACTTTGCTTCCTTCTCATCCGGATCGCATGAAAACACCCGGTGTTCAGGTAACGACCGGCTCCCTTGGACAGGGGATTTCTCAGGCAGCAGGAATTGCTTATGCATTGAAGACGATGAAGAGAGAAGGAAATGTGTTTTGTATGGTAGGGGATGGCGAATGCAATGAGGGCGAGGTGTTTGAAGCGTTACAGTTCATCGCTAATAAACGATTAAACAACTGTATTGTTATGGTTGACTGTAATAAGAAGCAGGTAGACGGCTTATTGCGAAAGGTCAGCTGTGACTTTGATTTTCCTGCACTGCTTCAAAGTATCGGCTTCCATGTGTGTGAAGTAGATGGAAACGCAGTGGAGGCTGTCAATCGAAAGCTCTCCGAATGCATAAAAAGAAAGGAGCAGGCAAGCGCGCTCTTATTAAACACAGTCAAGGGTGCCGGGATTCCTTATTTTGAACAGCAGGAGAATCCACACCATGTGACATTTAATGAAGCAGACAAGCAGGCGCTTCAGGATTATATCAACCTTACAGGAAAGGAGCTGAACACATGAGCTGGAAGCTGGCACAGAACAATGAAATCAGTGAAGTAAGAAAAGCATATGGTCAAACATTGGAAAAGATGATTTTGGAAGGCAGGCCGGTTATGGTTTGTGATGCGGATTTGGCAGGGTCGTCAGGCGCCGGATATTTGTATGATAAGTATCCAGAGCATACCGTTAATTTTGGCATCTGTGAAGCAAATATGGTTGCGGCTGCTGCGGCGATGTCACGCATCGGTATACGCCCCTATGTCCATTCCTTTGCACCCTTTGTATCCAGACGAGTTGCGGATCAGGTATGTATCTCTGCCGCATTTGCCAAGCAGGATCTTCATATTTATGCATCGGATCCAGGTTACTGGTCGTTGTACAATGGGGCAACACATACCACCTTTGAGGATATTGCTATTATGCGTGCAATTCCGTCAGTTCATGTTGTAGCACCGGCAGACAGTGTTGCATTCTCCTGGGTTCTGAAATGGTATGAGCAGCATGGCGGGATTATTTATAACCGCTGTACAAGAAAACCGGTGCCGTCCATATATACAAAGGACTCTGCCTTTACATTCGGAAAGGCTAATATCTTAAAAACAGGTACAGATGTTGCACTCATCGCTATCGGTGCCGGTGTCTATGATGCATTAGAAAGTGCAAAGCAGTTGGAGGAACAGGGCATATCAACAAGTGTGATTGATCTGTTCTTCATAAAGCCGGTAGATGAGACAGTTCTTCAAAATGTGATACAGACGCATAAGGTTATTGTCACAATCGAGAACCATAGCCGATATGGAGGTATTGGGGAGCTGGTAGCAGATATTATGGCACAGCAGAAAACATCTGCGCTGCTTCGTCATATTTCTGTTGATGACCAATTCGGTGAAGTAGGAACAAAAGAATATCTGAAGGAGAAATTCCACCTTACCAGTGCGGATATCGTAAACAAGGCTCTGGATGGTTTGGAAAAATATGGCAGCTGAGAAGTGAAAAAAAGTGTTCGTACAAAGAAAAGATCAGACTTTAGTGTTTAAATTTTCAACAATGTTGTGCACTGCTTTTATCTCTTTTATAATCTAGATAACAGTATCAGATATTGAAGGGAGTAATGCAAATGACAATCAGCACAAAAAATGAAATTCTGGATCATCTTCTTTCAAAGAAGGTGGAACCGGACTTAAGAAATATCGAGGAATTTTCTGCTCATATTCTGAGCAGTGAACTCCATATCAGCCGATCTCTGGCAAGCCAGTATCTTAATGGCTTCGTAAAGGAAGGTCTTCTTATAAAAATCGCTACACGACCTGTGTATTTCCTTTCCAGAAAAAACATTGAGGAACAATTTCAGGTACAGTTTAAAGAGAGTATGTTTTACAGCGTTGAGGATTTTCTGGATACGTTGTCTAAAAAAACATGTATTAAGCGCAATTTTATGAAAATGATCGGGTATGACACTTCTCTTCATACTGTGATTGATCAATTGAAATCCGCATTAAAGTATCCTCCAAATGGTCTTCCTGTGATTCTTTATGGAGAAAAAGGTAGTGGGAAGTCGCTTATGTGTCAAAAAATGTTTGAGTATGGACAGGATGCAGGTATTATTCCCGAACAGGCTCTGCTGCAGAAATATAAGGTCCTTGAACAGGATATGCAGTTGGCCGAACAGCTGTTGGGAACAGAAGTCAAAAAAGGGTTACTGGAGCAATGCGAAGGTGGTATTCTCTATCTTACACAGGCACAGAATCTGAGCAAGCATGATCAGCAGCTCCTCATGCGTATTTTGGAGGATGGAGGCTTTATTCGTGGAGGAATACGAATCACGCTTCGTACAAGAATCATACTTTCACTGGATGAGGATTATCAGAAATATCTGGATTATGACCTGATTCAATGCTTTCCAATCATTTGCCGGATGCCAAATTTGGATGAGCGCTATCAGGATGATAAGGAAGAGCTGATTATACATTTCTTTAAGCAACAGTCATGGAAGCTGGGGAGATATTTGCTTGTTAGTAAAAACCTCATTCATATACTACTGACTAGAACCTATAAACGCAATATTGATGAATTAAAACGTACGGTAGAAGATGTATGTGCACGTGCAAACAGTGAGGAGGAAACGACTGATCAGCTGTATATTCGTATGTATCAGCTTCCGGATTCCATTTTAATGGATTTGGGTGAACAGGATTATATGGAGGAACAGGTGGAGTATGTGGATATTTCCTCCTTTAAACGAAATGAAGAATCAAGAAAGCTGCTGGAGCTGTTTGAAACTATATTAAATCGTGTCCCAAAGGATGAATCGACTTCTATGATTTCGTATGTTAAGGAGCTGAATGGTGTATTGACTCAATATTGCAGTGCAATAGCATATAACGAGAAATATACAAATCAGCAGATCCTTGCGTTAGAGCATACGATTCGTAATATTTTGAACCGCGTTCTTACAACATACAACGTTTCAATTCCATATCACTGCAGCCCGCTGTTTGCGGCTTGTATCTATGGCAGGCAGTCCCATAACAGGATACTTGAGGAATGGAAACAGGAGCATGCCTATGAAATCAGCAAATGTCTGAGCCTGTTGGAAAAGCAGTATCCCCAGGGGTATCTGATCTGTGAGAAGCTGAGCTATGCCCTGCTTGCAAATCTGGAATTAGGGTTTGATGATATGGAAAAAGTAATTCTCATGATTCATCTCGGCTTTTATCATGAGCATGCCCATCAGAATAAATATTTGTCCATTATTATCGCACATGGCTATTCCACAGCCAGCAGCATGGCCGAGGCCATAAATTCTCTGCTGGGCAGCTATCTGTTCGAAGCCTTTGATATGCCTCTGGATACCTCCATGCCGGATATTGCGGACCGCCTGAAACGCTATATTGATCGCTATACAATAAAAAATGATATCCTTTTGCTTGTGGACATGGGATCACTGGAGCATATTGATGAACAGCTGACTATGATAGACAATAAGAACATCGGCATCATCAACAATGTATCGACAAGACTTGCTCTGGATATCGGAGAATCTATACTGCAGGGAGCGGATATGGAATCGTTATTAAGGAAAGCGGCAGAGCATTCTACAAGTACCTATACACTTGTAGAAAACAAGCAGAAAAAAGATTTGATAATTTTCATATCGGACAATGGAATCAAAATGGCGAATCGCATGCGGGAATTATTTGCGGATTCATTGCCGAAGGCCATCGATATCGAAATGCTTTCTATCGATCTATTGGATTTCAGAAATGAAGACTACATGAATGAAATTGCAAAGGAATATAATATTCTATTTGTATCCGGTATCTGTTCCAGCATTGATTGTCCGAAGCAGTTTATATCACTGGAGGATTTGATTACCTCTAATCAGCTGGATTATCTGAGAACCTTGCTTAATAAATATTTGACGATTGAAGATATAGATACATTTACGAGAAATCTAATCCATAATTTCTCACTTGGCAATGCATTGGATACCTTATCTATTCTGGATGCAAAAAAGCTGCTGGAGTTTGTAGAGGGTGCTGTCAATCAAATGCAGCTGCAATTGGACCGCCGCTTCTATGGAAATACGCTAGCTGGATTGTATATTCATCTATGCTGTATGATTGAACGTCTGGTAACAAAAGAACCCATTACCAATCACGAGGGTTTGCAGCAATTTGAGAAAGAAAACAGAAAGTTCATAGAGATAGTAAGAAGAAGCTTCACAAAGGTATGCAGCCATTATGGCGTAGAGCTATCTATGAGCGAAATATCCTATTTATATGATTATATCAAAGAAGACAAACTGCATGGAACGCAAGAGGGGGATTTCTAAATGAAAACAAAAATTATTATCGCAAGTCATGGAAGATTTGCAGAAGGTATTATGGATAGTCTTAAAATGATTGCGGGAGAGCAGGACCATGTAGAACCGCTTTGTGCTTATATTGATCGTAGCGTTGACTACAGCGCACGCATACGACAGCTGGTAGCTGATCATGATTATGAAAAGCAGGCGCTTCTGGTTATCACAGACTTGTTGGGAGGTAGTGTGAATAACGAATTCATGCGTTTTACAGAGGATTATCCGTTTTATCTGGTTTCCGGATTAAATCTCAGTCTGCTGCTGGAATTAGCACTGTATCCGGACGAATTAAAATCAGATACGATTCAGAAAATCGTAGAGCATAACAGTGATTATATAGTATTCTGCAGTGGAGACACTTTACACCTGCAGGAAGAAAACGATTTTTAGGAGGATGAACATATGATTAAAATGCTTCGTGTTGATCACAGACTTCTGCATGGACAGGTAGCCTTTTCCTGGACCGGGTATCTCGGGGTCAACTGCATATTGATTGCGAATGATGATTGTGTAACCAATGATCTGCGCAGAACAACGCTTCGCCTCGCCAAGCCATCCAGCTGTAAGCTGATTGTAAAAGGCATCGAAGAATCCATCGCGGCATTAAACAGCGGGAAAGCAGATAAATACAATCTGTTTATTGTTGTGGATAATGTAACGGATGCCTATCGTCTTGCCAGTGAGGTGGACCGTATCCATATCGTCAACATTGGAGGTCTGAAAGCAGGAGAGCATACACATCCGCATCCCTCCAATCATAATATCAATTTTACAGATGAAGAGGAAATGATGCTTCGGGAGCTGGTCGATAAGAATATTGATGTAGAGCTTCGTATGGTTCCCAGTGATCCCGTTAAGCGACTTTAAATGAAAGAGAGGAATGAAGTATGATACAAGCAGCATTGATAGCACTGATAGCTTTTCTTGCCTATATGGGAGATGCTCTAGGATATTCACAATATGACCGTCCGCTTTGTACCGGCGTACTGGTTGGTATCGCATTGAATGATGTACAGCAGGGACTAATGGTGGGGGCCAGTCTGGAATTGGTCTACATGGGGACATTGACAATCGGTGGAGCATTTCCACCCGATATTTACACCGGTGGAATCCTGGGTACGGCATTTGCAATAACCACAGGCTCCGGTATCGAGGGGGCAGTTGCCCTTTCCCTTCCGATTGCAACCTTCGCCTTGCTGATAAAACAGGTTATTTATACGTTTGTAAGAGGATTCTTTGTACACCGTGCAGACAGCTATGCATTACAGGGGAATGACTCCAAGGTAGCTGCCATGCATGTATGGTCAACTTTGGCATACTGTGTGCCGATGGCAATTGTAGTCGGAATTTGTTTCTATGTCGGAGGTCCTGCAGTTCAGGCAGTGCTTGATCAGATACCGGCATTCATTATGAAGGGATTGTCAGCTGCAAGTGGCATGCTGCCTGCCCTTGGCTTTGCCATGCTGGTGAAAATGATTATCAGTAAGGAGCTGGCTCCATATTTCTTTATCGGCTTTCTGATTGCCAGCTATCTGCAGATTCCTGTGCTTGGTATTGCATGCATCGCGATTTTAATTGCTCTGCTGGTTATCATGAATGATCGTAAGAAAAACAATGTGGAGATGGGAGGTATGGATGATAATGAATTCTAATTCTGTAGAGAAGAAGCTGACAAAAAAAGATTTAAAGCAGGTGTTTGTTCGTTCGATAGCGTATAATTCATCGTTTAATTACGAAAGGCAGTTAAATCTGGGATGGGCATTTTCCCTTATGCCGGTATTGCGCAAGCTATATAAAGATGATGAGGAACAAATGAAAGCAGCATTGGCCCGTCATTTGGAGTTTAACAATATTACCCCATTTATCTGTACAGTACTATTTGGTATAACTGCGGCGATGGAAGAACAGAATGCGAATGATAGGGACTTTGATACTGAATCCATCAATGCTGTTAAGGTAGGACTGATGGGGCCGCTTTCGGCAATCGGTGATTCAATCTTTCTTGGAACACTGCGTGTAATAGCCGCAAGTCTGGGCTGTTCTCTGGCATTGAAGGGCAATATCTTGGGACCCATCATCTATCTGCTTATCTTCAATATTCCGAATTTTGCATCTCGTTATTTTCTGATGTACAAGGGGTATGAGCTGGGAACCAGCTTTCTGAATAAGGTAGAGGAATCCGGCATCATGGATAAGATTTTCAAGGGAGCCGGTATTCTGGGATTGATGGTTATAGGCGGAATGGTCGCAACCAATGTCAGTGTTCCCCTGACGGTAGCTTACGACGATGTGAAAATTCTGGACACCATTAACGGCGTTATGCCTAATCTTCTACCACTATGCTTTACCGGACTGATCTTCTATTTCCTGAAAAAGGATATTAAGGTAACCTATATTCTGGCTGGTATCATCCTGTTTGGTATCCTTGGTGCCGCCATTTCTATGTTTTAGGAGGTTGTATGAAAATAGGATTGATAAATGAAGATTCACAGGCAGATAAGAATGCCATGATATTTGATATTCTGAAGCAGGAAGCAGAGAAAAAAGGACATACGGTATTCAATTACGGTATGTATACGGAACAGGATAGTCATCAGATTAATTTTACGCAGATAGGTATTCTTGCAGCGGTTCTATTGCACAGCCACGCAGTAGATTTTGTCGTGACGGGCTGCGGAACAGGGCAAGGAGCTATGATTTCCTGTAATGCGTTCGCTGATGTTGTTTGCGGCTATGTCAATACACCACTTGATGCGTATTTGTTTACCCAGGTGAATGCGGGAAATGCGGTATCTTTGCCATTCTCCCAGTATTTTGGATGGGGTGCTGAAATCAATCTGAAGTATGTGTTCGAAAAATTATTTGCACAGGAATTCGGTGGTGGCTATCCGCAATGCTATGCAGAAGGTGAAAAACGTAGCAGAGCACGTATGATGAATGAAACAAAGCTGCCTGCCCAGTATGCATTGCTGGAAGCATTACAGCGAACAGATCAGGAATTGCTGAAGCAGCTTCTGGATTATCCACAATTTCAGGAGCAGTTTTTCAGAAATGCAGAGGATACACCTGTTACACGATTCATAAAAAACCTGTTGCATCCATAGGTTTAAATGTAAAAACATATAATATAAAATGCCATGTAAATTCAGGACAGAAAATTGTAGCTGATAATAATTAAAATGCGAAGGAAAAGCAGCCATTTATAAGGGAGGTTCTTTCTTGCTTTAGGGTGTTTGCAAAAGGGAGACTTCAACTTCTATTGATAACTATAATCGTATGGAAGTCTCCCTGTTTCAAGTTTACCTGCAATCAAGAAAGAACCATAAGGAACCGGCTGCTTTTCGTCTTGCTATGAAAGCAGCCCCGCATGGATTCGCATAGGGAACAAAGAACAACCTATCATGATAAATCTTGCATTGTAAATCAGAATTCTATATTTCTTCATTCGCTGGTTTCTATAAACTTAGAAATGCGATATAATAGGAAGAGAAAGTGAGTGATATAATGAAAAAAGGAATTCCGTTAGGAATCATGAATTACAGAGAATTGAAAGAAAAAAATTATTATGTAGTTGATAAAAGTCTTCTGATTCAGGAATTTCTTGAGCGGATGGCAAAAGCCACGTTGGTTACACGGCCCCGCCGATTCGGTAAAACACTCAATATGAGCAGGCGCTGCCCGCCCATGGCGTGCTTGCAGAATTCTTCGATATCACAAAGAATTCAAAAGTAATTTTTGCAGATACTGCCATTATGAAAACAAAGTACGCAGAACATATGAACAGCTACCCGACAATATTTCTTTCATTTGCAGATGCAAAGGATAGTAAAAACCGGATTGTTGCATGCGTGAAAGAACAACTGCTTAAGGTATATGATCAATACTCCTTTACATTGGAAAATTTGAGCATCTTTGAAAAGCCACAATTTGATTCTATTTTGAAGGGACTGTCAAATTTGGATGATGGAAATCTGGAGACCGTTGATCGCGCCATCAGTTTTCTTATGACAAGGTGTCATCAATACTATGGAAAGCGGGTCATGCTTTTTATAGACGAATACGACACGCCTTTTATAGAAGCTCATACGGGAGGTTTTTATGAAGATGTACGCGGGGCGTTTGCTGCTTTGCTTCATACCTCACTGAAATCCAGCGATGATTTGGAATATGCTATGATTACCGGGATACAGCGTGTTACGAAGGAGAACGTTTTTAGTGATTTGAATAATATATTTGTATGCACAGTGAAGGATGCTGATTATGCAAGCTATTTTGGATTTACAGAGAATGAAGTTAAGAAGATGCTTGTTGATAACGGGATGGAGTATACAGCTGATGTAAAGGAAATGTATGACGGATATAACATAGGAGGCATCGACATCTATAATCCATGGTCAATTGTGAACTATGTATGCAAGAAGGTATTGGCTCCCTACTGGATCAATACCAGTTCCAATACAATGATCAAAGAAGCAATGCAAAGCTGTGAACAGGATTTTAAGGATGATTATGAGAAACTTATCAAAACCGGTACAGTAGAAACATTGGTGAATTTTGAAACCTCCTTTTATGAATTGAAAAATACATCCAGCTTGTGGGGACTATTTGTCAATGCGGGATACTTAACTGTACATAAGACTTTGGATGTACTTGAGGACATGTACTCCTTACGGATTCCCAATAATGAGGTCGCAAGAGAATTTCAATCACTGACGGTGTTTTTTCTAAATGTGGATGAAACCACGGTGGCAAGAATGTTTCAGGCACTAAAAACACAGAACTGGGATGAATTTTTGAAGAATTATCAGAAAATGCTGCTGGAGTCTGTCAGCTATTATGATTTAAGAAATGAGAATTCATACCACTCACTGCTTTTAGGTATGTGTATGTGGCTGCGAAACGATTATGAAATCGTCAGTAACAGGGAAAGCGGCGAAGGACGTTTTGATATTTTGCTCAACAGTAAAAACAATGCTCTGCCATCTATGCTGTTTGAATTGAAATACACGAAGGATGAGAATGTGAATCTGGAAGCATTAGCTGAAGCGGGTATGGAACAGATGAAAAAGAAAAAATATGGTATCGGTTTGGGGAACTGTGTTTATATCGCCTTGGCACATTGTGGAAAACGTGTTTCCATGAGTAGAGAATAAGATAATGAAAAGAAGTTTCGAGACGATTGTGTTTATGAAATAATCACAATCCACAAAGATACTTCTTTTTATCTGTCGAGCTAAACGAGTGCCGCGGATTTAAATTATTGTACAGATACCATAGGACAGGCGATACCTGCTTCAGCAGTTTCATAGTCTGCGGATTTCATCTTTTCACTTCGCATATCTTCTCATGCTTTTGCAAGGTCAGACACGAATTTATATCAAACACAAAGAGCTTTTGTATTTTCAATTATGAATCTTCATATTCAAAGTGAATTTCTAGTTATCGTATGATGGTTAAATTCCATATTTTACACAGCAGGCAGTTGACATTTTATGCAGCTTCCTGTACGATATAGGTGACTTAATAAAGAATCTTTAAAAAGAGGTGGTGATTTATTGGCTTGGAATCCCATACAGATGAAACAGGAGAATCTATCTGTTTTACGAAACGTATTTCTCAAGCAGCACAGTGCGACAAAGCCACAGCTGGCAAAGCTGAGTGGTTTAAGCGTTGTGACTGTTAATTCTTTGATCCATGAGCTTTTGGAAACCGGCGAAGTAATACAAAAGCAGATGCTTCCATCCGGTGGAGGACGACCTGCCCTGCAGTATCAGTACAATGGCCGTTATAAAATGGCATTAACAGCGTATATGTATGTTCAAGAGGGAAGAGAGCGGTTATTTCTGGAGGTTCAGGACTTATTTCAAAACATGGTAGCATCCGATGCCTATGAGATAGCGGATATGGATATTGATATGCTGGAGCATGCCATTTCAAAATGGATGAAACAGTATCCGACAATTTCAGTTATGGTCTTCGGTATTCCCGGTACGGAGCATCAGGGAAAGCTGAAGGTTATGGATTATGCAATCTTCCAATCACAGGAGCTGTTCGCAAGACTGCGCAGCACCTATCAGATACCTGTGCTTATAGAAAATGATATCAATGCGGCTTTATTCGGTTACTGTCAGCGGCAGAATATACGTCAGGAATGTACAGCGGGTCTGTATTTTCCAAAAAAGTATCCGCCGGGTTCAGCACTCTATATCCGCGGAGATATTTATCGCGGCGCGAATCACATGGTAGGTGAGCTTGACCAGCTGCCACTGGGCGTTGATTGGAGAGAACAGAATATCAGTGATGAACAGCAGCTGCGTAACATGGATTTGCTTATACAAAGCATCGCCTGTATGTATGATCCGCATGCGCTTCTGATTTATTGTGACACAATGGATGAGGCACTGCTGAAGAAGCTGATAACTATCATGAAGACGGAGTGGAAGGTGCTGACGCCTCCAACGATGATCTTACGTAGCAGTATCCACGAGGATTTCTCACTGGGCGTCAGAGAAATAGCCGCAAGAGAGCTTTTTGATCAGATCATACGGAAAGAAAGAGGTACTTCATTATGAAAAAACTGGATCTGCATATGCATTCCAAATATAGCGACGATGGGCAGTATGAACCCATAGAATTATTGAAAATGTGCAAAGCTGCCGGTCTGGATATGATGGCCATTGCCGATCATAACAGTGTAAGAGGAAGCCGAATTGCACTTCGCCATCAGCAGGAATATGGAATCACCTGTATACCTGCAATTGAAATAGATGCCGTGTCACAGGATGTCGGCTATCATATTTTAGGATATGGAATCGATGTTCATAATCCTGTATTTGATGAAATTGAGGAGCATGTGGCTTCTCAGGAACGCGAGGCAAGCAAGCGCCGCCGCCAGCTGGTACGGGACATGGGAATCGCCTTTGATGAAAAGCGTATTCAGGAATTAAGTCCCGGCGGTATCACGACCGGTGAGGCGATTGGAGAAGCTGCTATGGAGTATGATGTGGAAAAGAAAAACCCGCTTCTGCAGCCGTATTATCCAGGGGGGGAACGCAGCGATAATCCTTTTGTGAATTTTTACTGGGATATCTGCGCACCTGGGAAGCCCGCCTATGTGGAAATCTTCTATCCGAGTGTCAGCGCCATCGTGGAGCTGCTTCACCAGCAAAATGCATTGGCCATTGTGGCACATCCCGGGATGAATGCCAAAGAACAGATGGATCGCATACATGATCTGCTTCAGCTCGGTGTTGACGGGTTTGAGGTGTTCAGCTCCTATCACAGTGAACAGCAGACACAGTTTTATTATAATCTGGCAAAGAGCCACGGCTTGTATATGACCTGCGGAAGTGACTTCCACGGAAAGACGAAGCCTGCAGTTCACATTGGTATGTGCAGCATGGAGGAAGAAGAAAATACACGTCTGGTGCGCAAGCTGGAAACACTGCGCATATGAGAAAAAGCTGCGGTTATGCTCTCAACCGCAGCTTTTTCCATGGAAATGTCCTGACGAATGTCGCTTTTTTACGTATAATGCAGGCAGAACCAAGGCGTTCATTCTCTCATAATATCATTAGATGTCAATACCTGCACGTTCCAGTCCTCCCTGTGTAAAGTGCCAGCTTTTGATATGTCTGCCCTTGCTCAGAAGTGTCACGAAAGCCTCACCCCTCAGGGTTTCCTGTATCCTTCCCTGCATGGCTCCCTGTTTTGGTGAAGCAAGCGTGTGTCCCTTTTCACCAGACAAGCGTATGCGCAGCTCCAGAGGATATTGCTTCAGCACGATTTGCTGGTTTTTCCTGTCCTCTGTGGCACGACACCCCAGATAGGTCGCAAAGCACAGCTGTTTTTCATGAACCATCAATACGCAGATACAGCCCTGAAAGGAGCCGGTGAGAAATGGAATATGTGCCAGAGAAAAGAAAAAGCAGGAAGCAGTGTCCTCACAGTTGTTTGACTGAAACCAGGCATAAGCGGAGGGAAACGAGGTACCGCGGTCCTTCTCCATATAGCCGCTGCCATGAATCTGAAAGCAGCGATCGTTCAGTCGGAGTGTTCCGCTGACGGTGTGACGCAGAGAAATGATGGAATGCACACATTCCATAGACACATAGGAAAACGGACCCATAATGGTCGGTGCATACGGGGAAGTATGCAGCGGTGTTAAGGAGCTGTGCAGCAGATCCGACTGCAGCTGCGGCAGGCGCAGTGTTACGGAATTCATAGACAGCCGGTTTCCTCTGATGTTAAGCACAAACGGATGCTGCTGTATGGTTACAGCCTTCCATGGATACTCCACATAGCGGCTTTTCTTCGTATGGGTGTCAAGAAACTGAATAAATGCGCTTTTCTTAGCATTGCTGATCTGTAATCCGAAGATGATCGCAAAGCTGATTTCTTTGGTTTGAACACGTACATACCAGCCCTCAAACCAGGGCTTGTTTCCCTTTGGCAGATGCAGTGCGAATTCCTGTTCAAGTGATGATTTCATAAGCAGCCTCCATGTCCATTCGTATATCGCATGGAATATTGTATGTAGGAAGGATGCTTCCTATACCCATGGATTCTTCTTTACGCAAGGAACTGTTTTTGAAAGATGCTTTTCAACTTTCTCCAATAATAAAGAAACTGAGATCAGGGGATGAACACTTTCATATCTCAGGCTGAACACAGGCTGTAATCTTCATTTCTGAAGGAACAGTTAGACATTCTGCCGGCTTCTTGCTAATGAAAAAGCGGTAAAAGTAAGAAGCTGTAATTCATCAATATATCTAGTAGAATCCAGCTTGGATAAGGACAAAATAATATCGTATGGCAGTAATCTCATAGATTAAGAGTCCCCTTTATAGTAGCCTTGATTGATTTATTCTCCGCTGAATCGTAATCAATCATAAAAAAATGTTAAAAATATACAAAAAAATGGTATTGACAACGCTTTCAGCGTGGTGCTATACTGTAGGTGCGGATAAAGAAATGACTGGATTGTAATTCTTAACTTGATTTTAGGAAGCAAGACCTATCAGTAAATCCAAATTTTTGGTATGATAACGTCTTGCTTTTTTGTGTCTTATAAACATAAGCGAAATGAGCGGGATGTGCAGAAACGGATACTGTTAAAGCACAGTGCTTCACACATAAAGGTGAGGCTGTGAATGAAACAAGGAAAACAGGAGGGAAAGAAAATGGAAGTTTTATGTAGTCCGGTGAATGGCAAAGCTACTATGCTGGAGAATGTACATGATGAAATGTTCTCGGAAAAAATGCTGGGAGACGGTATCGCAGTGATACCGGATGAGAATGAATTGAGGAGTCCTGTGGAGGGAACGGTAACCATGATTTATGAAACACAGCATGCAATCGGTATTCAGACAGATTTGGGAACCGATATTCTGATACATATCGGTATCGACACCGTGCAGCTGCACGGGGTACCGTTTCAAACAAAAGCAAAGGTTGGAGATCGGGTTAAGCAGGGAGATTTGCTGACCATCGTAGACTGGGATATGATAAGAAATAAAAACATGGATGTTATTGTGCCGATTATTGTAACAAATAAAAGGGTTGATCAAATGAAAACAAATGGGGATATCAGAGTGGGGGAGCCTTTGTTTGAGATAGTGTAAGCGGGTGCTCATATGCAAATCAAGAAAATTTATAACAATAACATCGCCATGGTCAAAAACGAGGCTGGGGATGAGGTCATTCTGGTGGGAAAGGGCATTGTATTCGGTTTGAAAAAAGGGGATGAAATTCAGGCGGAAAAAGCGGAAAAGAAGTTCGAGCTGAAGGGGGAGGCGAAGCATAAATTTGAAAAAATGATTCAGGATACACCAATCGACTATATTCTGGTATCTGAGGAAATCATTGCGTATTTCAAGGAACACAGCACAAAAGAACTGAATGACGGTATTTATGTAACACTCACCGATCATATAGCGAACACCATAGAGCGTATACGAATGGGAATAGATTTCGACATGACGATGCTGTTAAACGTGAAGTCATTGTACAGAGAGGAATATAAGCTCGCTTTACATGCAATCGAAATGCTGCGCAATGCATTTCATCTTCATATCGATGACAACGAAGCAAATTTTATAACGCTGCATATCGTCAACGCCGAGCTTACCTCCAATATGATGGAAATATATACCATTACATCCATCCTGGAAAGCATCAATACAATTGTGTTGCAGAGCTTCCAAGTCGATGTACAGGATAATTATGATTTTGACCGGTTCCTCATCCATTGCCGCTTCTTTGTGCAGCGTATTGTCAATGCGGAAGCCGGTGTGCACCACTCAACGGCAAATCAGGCAATCTTTCAGATGATGAAGGAACAGAGTGTGCAGCAGTATGCCTGTGTAAATCAAATCGCAGAGATGCTGGAAAAAAAGTATGCATACTCTGTCAATGATGAGGAAAAATTATATCTTCTGATTCATTTGAATAAATTAACGAAGGACAGCGTTTAGAAAAAGAATCCTGAATAACATACAAAAAAAGCCTGCAGAGAGCTTTTGGAATACCGGTACAGCATTGCCGGCTTACTCTTGTTTCACTGGTTTCAAAAGAGATAGCTATATGTGATATGTACCGTATGATATTCCGGAAAGCCTGGGGATGAACGGCACTTTCTGCGGCTTGTATGTAGTCTTCAGGTTCTGATATAAAATCAGTGAGAAAGGGATATAGAGAAGTAAGCCAAGCGATACCATCTCTATACTAGGTGAAAGACACACAGCATTGGATGGTGACGGTAGATCCGGCCAAACCTCTTAGAAAATTTATTTTCATAAAAGGAGGAAAATTTATGGCAAAGTATACAGAAATGGCCAAAGGAGTCTTGACGAATGTTGGCGGAATTGAAAATATCACATTCGTTGAGCACTGTGCGACGAGATTGAGAATTCACTATAAGAGCAAAAACAAGGTAAATGTGGAGGCCCTGAAAACGGTGGACCGTGTTGTTGGACTTGTTGAGAAAGCCGGACAGGTACAGATTATTATCGGTCCGGAGGTCAATGATGCGTATAATGAATTTCTGGATGTTTCCGGCTTCAAGGTAACGGATGAACAAGCGTCCGTGGGGAATGATTCGTCCGATGATGAGCAGGAAAAGAACTTCATGTATTATTTGAATGTCTTCGGAAACAAATGTGCGGCAATCTTTATGCCGATCATTCCGGCTATGATTACCGGAGGTTTGATCCTGGCTGTTAAAAACCTGCTGGTAAACTACTTCGGTATGAGTGCGGATGGCGGAACTGCGACGCTGCTTCTGAATATCTTCACGGCTGGCTTCTCGTTCTTCCCAATCTGGATCGGATACTCCTTCGCGAAATCATTGCGTATGGAACCGATTATGGGTGGTTTTTTAGGAGCTGTACTGTTTGTATGCAGTGATGCGAAGGGGCTTGATTTCCTGGGACTCAGTGTGCCAACCGTAACCTATGCAGGCAGTGTGTTCCCGATCATTCTGGGTGTGGCTGTTATGTATTTCGTTGATAAATTCCTGAAACGCGTCATTCCGGAAATGTTTGTGTATTTCTTAAAACCAATTCTAACCATGATCATCGTTGTTCCTATCACTCTGATTGTTTTAGGACCGATTGGTACTGTGCTAAGCAACAGTGTCGGTGCCGCAATTCAGGCAGTCATGAGTGTTGCCGGCTGGATTGCAATGCCTATTCTGTCTGCCCTGTATCCGTATATGGTTATGCTTGGGCTGGATAAAGCATTTACACCGATTATGGCACAGTCCATTGCGGAAATCGGCTATGATCCATTCAATATGGTTATGGGTCTTGTATCCAATCTATGTATTGGCGGCAGTGCACTTGCAGTTGCGTTCCATTTAAAAGATAAAGCGAAAAAGGGTATGATTTCATCCTTTGGTATTACAGCACTGTGCGGTGTTACAGAGCCTGCCTTCTACGGCTCCCTGATCATGCGTCCGAAATGTCTGATCGGTACTGCAATCGGTGCGGTATGCTCCGGTCTGATTGCCGGAATCTTCGGTCTTCAAAACTATGTTGTCGGCGGATGTCCGGGTCTGTTATCCTTCTTCTATTTCCTGCCCGCAGATGGTTCTACGGGGAATATCATCCTATATTTTGCAGTAGCGGTTGTTGCGATCGTCGTATCCTTTGTGGCGACCAGCTACATTCTTAAAAAAACAGATACTGTGAAAGAATAGAGTAAGAAAAGACTTTGACGAAACTGTATTTGTTGAAGTCTTTCTTTCAAATGAAACAAATAAAGGAACGAAGAACACGGAGGTAAGAAAATGAAGGTACTCGTCGGAGAGTTTGTCACAGAATCAAATGCTAATATTCCCACTATATGTACGATAAAGCAGTATGATATCGGACTTGGTGAGGATTGTATTCAGAAAATGGGAATCCGTGAAGTTTTTGAAAGGAACGATGTCACGCTGATACCCAGTATATATGCAAATGCCGGAGCTGCCGGTGTTGTAGAGAAAAGCGCATTTACGTATATCGAGCATGTGTTTATCAATACGCTAAAAAAGAATTTGCATGAAATTGACGGTATTTTCCTGATGCTGCATGGTGCCAGTGAGGTGGAGGAGCTGGGGTCCGGAGATCATCATATTTTAAAGGAGCTGCGTAAACTTGCCGGTCCGTATTTACCGATTGCGATTGTATGTGATCCGCATGGAAATTTATGCAAGGAATATGCAGAATCGGCAACCATCCTGCGAAGCTATCGCGAGTCTCCGCATACGGATGCTGATGAAACAATGGAAAAGGTAGCGGAAATGCTATGTGAGCTGTTGAAAAAACGGCGTAATATTCATGCGGTATACCGCAAGCTTCCTTTGATTCTGGGTGGAGAACAAAGCGTATCTGCGGATGAGCCGGTCTTATCAATCAACCGGTATATGGATGAACTGGAGAAGGACGATCGTATCTTAAGCTGTTCCTGGCATGTTGGCTATATCCGTCATGATTGTGATGTCGCAGGCTGCGGTATCATTGTTGTTCCATACAGTGAGCAGGATTTGCCTTATGCACAGGAGGCTGCGGATCGTCTGGCTGCCTATGTATGGGAAAAGCGTCATGAGTTTCATTATACAGGCTTAACAGCTTCGCCTTCCAAAGCGTTGCAGATGGCACTGGATTTTCAGGATAAGCCGGTGTTTATCACGGATTCCGGTGATAATGTAACATCGGGTGCAACCGGATGGAATACCGGTATACTGCGTCAGGTGCTGCAAACGGAAACGACAAAGAAATTTTTATTTGCAACCATATGCGATCCTGCCGCATACCAGACACTGTCCGCATGTAAAACAGGGGAGGAGCTTTCCTTTACTCTGGGTGTAGGCTTTGATGAGCTGAGCAGTGCTGTGGAGCTGGATGCTGTTGTGAAAAGCAGTGGAAAGCTGACAGGCTTTATGATGCATGATCATACCTCTGTTTTCGGACACTGTGTCAATGTTCATATAAAGGGAACTTCGATCGATATCATGGTTGCGGATACCGGTTGGGCAGTTTGTGAGCTGCATCAGTTTGTCAGTGCAGGCATTGATGTCGATGCGTATGATGTTATCGTCGTAAAGCAGGGGTATATTTTTCCCGATTTCAAAGCAAAGGGGAAGCTTTGTGTCATGTCACTGACCGAAGGGGCAACTCTTCAGGATACTGCACGTCTGCCATTTAAACGTATCATGCGCCCTATGTTTCCAATCGATGATATCTGAAGCATACCAAACGTATATACGGATTATATGACAGGAGGAGGAAGCAGATGAAAATTTTAGCAGCTAAATTTGTATTGGAGGCAAATGCCCATGTACCGATGAAATGTGATATGGAGAATGTGGCGTTGTCTTATGGAAAGGAAGCACTGTCACACATGCAGCTTGGCAATGTGTTTGATGCAGAGGATATAGATCTCATTCCGGTAATCTGTGCGGATGCCGGATGCAGCGGAGTGATGAAAACATCCTGTTTTATGTATATTGAGCAGCGCATTCTACAGGCTGTGAAGGAACATGTAAAGGATTTGGACGGTATCTATCTTCACCTGCATGGCGCAAGCTTTGTAGAGGATATCGGTTCGGGCGAGCATCACTTGCTGCGCTGTATTCGCAGGATTACCGGCCCCTATCTGCCCATAGCGATATCCTGTGATCCGCATGGAAATCTGACAAAGGAATATGTGGAGAATGCCACCATTCTTCGCAGCTTTCGGGAGGCACCGCATACTGATATTCCGGAAACTGTACAATTTGTATGCCGTGCACTCGTTCAGGAAATCCGCAATCGGATGAATATGCGTCCTGTATACCGAAAGCTTCCATTGATACTGGGAGGAGAACAGAGTGTTTCTGCGGATGAACCGGTACGTTCCATCAATCAGTTTATGAATGAACTGGAAAAGGATGAGCGGATACTGAGCTGTTCGTGGCATGTCGGATATCTGCGTCATGATGCCCCGGAAGCAGGCTGTGGGATTGTCGTGGTGCCAAGCGCACAGGACTTTCAGCAATATGCTGAAGAAACAGCAGATCAGCTGATGAACTATGTCTGGGATAAGCGCCATGAATTTCATTACACGGGTCTTACCAGAGAACCGCAGGAAGCATTGCAGGCAGCTCTTGATTTTTCAGGAAAGCCGGTGTTTCTCACGGATTCCGGGGATAATGTGACCTCCGGGGCGATGGGGGCTAACACATTTATATTACGGCAGGTGTTAGCTTGTGAACATCTGACAAAGCGCTTTTTGTTTGCCGCGATCAATGATCCCGCAGCCTATCAGCTGCTGGAAGCACATGATGTGCAGGAGCAGGTTCTTTTACGCCTTGGTATGGATATGGATGAGTGTACAGCTGCGGTGGAGCTGGATGTTACGATACTTGCAAAGGGCCGGCAGGAAGGAACGCATATGTATGGGGAAGAAGGAGATTACGGAGGTCTGGTTAGCGTATCGGTAAAGGGTAAGCCGATAACGATCGTTGTTACGGATAATAATCATTCCTTTGTGGAAAAGCACCAGATGGACGCATGCGGTATCGACTGGGATGATTATGATGTCATCGTTGTTAAGCAGGGATACATCCATCCGGAATTGAAGGAAAAAGGAAAGCTGTGCATCATGTCCTTAACGGATGGGGCAACCTTGCAGGATACAAAGCGGATACCGTTCAAGCTGATTATGCGTCCGATGTATCCGCTGGATGATATGTAGGAACGGTCAACGGAAGTGAATACGATAAAGAACTGTATGAGAAAGGAAGGAATGTATGATTAAGTTAAAAGAAGTAGAGGCACCGAAACCGGAGGAGGGGCTTATCCCTGTCATGCTGAGCGATGAAACAATGCAAAATCGGAAAGCAAGTCTGCTTGAAAACATGCAGAAGGACGGCTTTGATGCAGTAGTCGTATATGCAGATTTGGAGCATGGCAGTAATTTTGAATATCTGTGCGGTTTTCTACCGCGTTTTGAGGAAGCATTGCTTATTCTTCATGCAAATGGTAAGGCATTTATGGTACTGGGAAATGAGAATTTAAACAAGGCGGGAAAAGCCAGAATCGAAGCAGTACCTATTCATATGCCGCATTTCTCCCTGCCGAATCAGCCGATGCAGACAGAGAAAAGTGTTGCGCAAATACTGGCATCCTGCGAGTTGGAAGATGCAGAAAAAATCGGATTGATCGGCTGGAAGAATTTTACCAGCCATGTGGAGGATAATCATCTGCTGTTTGATTTGCCGTATTTTCTTGTTGAGGCACTTAAGACGGTTTGCGGGAAAGCACAGTTTACCAATGCAGCGTATCTCCTCATTGGAGAAAACGGTGTTCGGACAACCAACAATGCGAATGAGTTTGCACACTATGAATACGGGGCAGCATTGGCAGGAAACTGCATACTGAAGACCATGGATCGCCTAAAGGTCGGAAAAACGGAAATGGAAATGGCAGAAACACTTGCAGCTGACGGACAGCGTCACAGTGTTGTGACCATCATGGCTACAGGAGCCCGTTTTGAAAAAGCCAATCTGTATCCGGGAAATAAACAAATTCAGTGCGGTGATAAAATTTCCATCACCACAGGATTTAAGGGAGGATTGCAGAGTCGTGCAGGCTATGCAGTGGAATGTGCTGAGCAGCTGCCTGAGAAGGAACAGGATTATCTAAAGGCAGTCGCGATTCCTTATTTTGAGGCAGTAAAAACCTGGCTGGAAACCATTGAAATCGGGATAAGCGGAAACGATTTGTATGAGGCAGTTGAGGCGGTATTGCCAAAGGAGAAGTATGGCTGGACACTGAATCCGGGGCACCTGTGCGCTGATGAGGAATGGATGTCCTCACCGATCTATCCGCAATCTGAGGAAACATTACAAAGCGGCATGCTGTTTCAGATTGATATCATTCCAAGTGTAAACGGTTATGGGGGAGTCAGCTGTGAAAGTGGAATTTTACTAGCAGATGAGCAGTTGCGAAAGGCAATCGCAAAGGAATATCCGGCTGTGTGGGAACGCATCGTGAAGCGCAGAGCATATATGCAGGAAGTGCTGGGAATCCGTATTCAGGAGGATGTGTTACCAACAAGCATGGCAACGGCATATCTCAGACCGTATCTGTTAAAGAAAGAGATGGCGCTTGCCAGCGTATGAAGAACGTCTTCTTACATCGAAAGGAAGATCATGAAACCGGAAAAGCTGCAGCTGGGGGTATGTGATATTGATAATACCCTTGTTGTAAAACATCATGCGTTGACAAAAAAAGCAAAAGAAGTTAACAGAAAACTACGTAAACGACACATCGTATTTGGTTTGGCATCCGGACGCTCTCTTGCAGAAGTGCGAAGATTGCTGCACCGCTGGGGATTGGAAGATGTTGATATGCTGATATGTATGAATGGATCAACGCTTTGGGACAATCTTACGAAAGAGGAAGAAACATACTATAAACTGAAAAAGGAATGGATTCGGGAAATCATAGAAAAAATGTCCGTTTTCTCCTGTAATCCCGTTATCTATCGAAATGATTGCATATATTGCAAAGAGATGGATGAGGTTGTGAAATAATCGGCTACATCAGCAGAAATGGAAGCAATTGAAGTTATGGATATGAAGGTGTTTTATCAGGAAGAAAATGCCAAAATAATGTTCCGGGTAAACGAGGAAGATATGCCGCAAATTGAAGCATATCTTACTGCTCATCCTTCTAAGGATTATCACTTTTTTAAAACACAGTCCACCCTTATGGAATTTTCTCATCGCAGGGTTTCCAAAGCATATGCTTTGAAAAAATTCTGTGAAAAACATCAGATATCTACAGCTGAAGTTATGGCGTTTGGAGATACGACAAATGATCATACAATGCTGGAACCAAGTGGTGTAGGTGTGTGTTTGAAAAACGGCAGCGATGATACAAAGGCGATAGCAGATATCATCACAGACTATCCATGTGATGAGGACGGTTGGGCACGTTTTATGGAAATGTATGCAGAATGAAAAAGAAAGCAGAAAAACAACCCTATCTGTATTTGCGTCTTATTGAGATGCTGCTGGGTATTCTGATAACAGCAATCGGGTTATCATGCATGATGAAATCACAGTTGGGACAGACTGCAATAACAGCTTTTACACAGAATCTAACTGCCATTACCGGTATGAAGAGTGGAACAGTACTGATTATATTCTTCATATCCTGCACAGGAGCACAGATTGTTATCCTGAAAAAGCAGTTTGCAAACATACAGTACCTTCAAATACCTCTGGCACTGCTGCAGGGAAAAATTGTGAATCTGATCTGTTATGATGTGCCCGGACTCTGTGACTGGTATCCGCAAACCTATATCGGAAAATGGCTGTGTATCTTTTCAGGTATACTCTTCTGTTCCTATGGTGTGGCTGTATTATTTCATGCTGATCTTGTTAAAAATCCATTTGAGGAACTGGCTATGGTCATATCCAGACGGCTGCGGATGGAATTTTGTATATTTCGAACCAGAATAGACATTGTTTTCATGCTGCTGAGTCTGTTTATGATTCTATGCTTCCATCTGGATTTCACGACAGTTAGAGAAGGAACATGGGTATGTATGCTCCTGTTGGGGAAATCAATGAAATATACGTTTCCTTTCGCAGCGAAAACATCGGTATATCGTCGAAAAGTAAATAGGAAATACCAATATCAAGAAAACGTGACATAAACGAGTAAAATGATGCATCTTAGATGCAGAAATGGAGGCTACTATGCAAAATATAGAAAAACAAAAATTTTTATGGGGCAGTGCCACAGCAGCGTATCAATGTGAGGGAGCATGGGATGCGGATGGAAAAGGCTTAGGGGAATGGGATGTATTTTCCCATGGTAACCCGTTGAATATCAATGGTGCTACAGGGGATGTATCCTGTGATTTTTACCATCACTATGAGGAAGATATCGATATGCTGAAGGCCGGAGGACAGAATACATACCGGTTTTCCATCTCCTGGGCAAGAATCCTTCCGAGTGGAAGAGGTGCTGTAAATCAGGGGGGGATAGATTTCTATAACAGGGTTATTGACTACTGTCTGAAACAGGGTGTGGAGCCGAATGTGACCTTGTTTCATTATGATTTACCGGAAGCAATTGCAAAGGAAGGCGGCTGGGAAAATCGTGCCATTGTAGATGCGTTTGCAGAATATGCAAGGGTCTGCTTTACCGCCTTTGGTGACCGTGTAAAGCTGTGGGTCACGATCAATGAACCGAAATACTATGCATATTGCAGTCATATGGTAGGGAATTATCCTCCCAATCACCGTCATGATTTTAACCGCTATTTTACGACGGTCTATCATGAAGCAGTCGCCAGTGCGAAAGCAGTGGCAATCTACCATTCGCTGAAGCTGAACGGGTCAATCGGTATTGTGCATGATTCCAGTAATGTGGAGGTAGCACCGGATACGAAGGAAAAAGAACGTGTTCATATGATTGCGGATCTATTTTATAACCGTATCATATTAGACACCGCATGCAAGGGAGAATTTCCGGGCGCACTGATTCCTTTGTTGCGGGAGTATGGAATCGATACCAGCTATATTAAGTTTGAGGATATGCTGGTATTCCTACAGGGGAAAGTGGATTTCCTTGGGTTGAACGTATACAATCGCTTTTATATTACGGACTACTCAGCAGGGGAAACGGAGGTCTTCCATAACAATAAGGGGGCAGGCTCCAATGCAAAAGAGGGAATCCGTATCAGGGACTGGTATGAAACAGCGATCGATCCAAATACAAAACGGAATTTGTGGGGAAGGGAAATCTATCCGAAGTGCATGTATAACACATTGATGGAAATTAAAGAACGCTATGGGGATATTCCTGTGTATATCACAGAGAATGGTCATGGCTGTTATGAAAAACCAAACGATGAAGGCTATGTGGAGGACGATGAGCGTATCGAAATGATGCAGGGATATATTGACTATATGTTGAAAGCGATGGAAGACGGCTGCAATGTAAGGGGGTACTATGCCTGGTCTACGATGGATTTATACAGCTGGGTTAACGGTTATGAAAAGCGTTATGGGCTTGTACGGGTGGATTTTGATGATCACAACAGGCGATATCCGAAAAAGAGCTATTACTGGTTCAAAAAGCTGATTGAAGATTATCGGAAAGCAGAAGAGGAATAATCAGCCTGTAAGAAAAAAAGAAGATGTATGGATCTAGTTGCGTTGTATGCAGGCTGTGAGGAAGAACAGACAGGTGATTCATAGGTGTGATCTTCTGTAAGATAATATATAATAGAAAACAATCCACAAATACTTAAATTCGTATGTTTATTTCAGAATGAACATACCGAAAAAAGCAGAGATATGATGATAAAATAAAAAACGAAAGCATTAGCATTTCTAGTTCTTTCTTACGTTAGGGTATTTGAAAAAGGAAGAATTCAAATTCTATTGAAATTACAATAGTATTGAATTCTCCTTTTTTGAATTTAACCACAATCGAGTAAGAACCGCATTTCTCGCAGCCTTTCGCTTTTTTTATATTTTATTCAATATCTCCGTTTAATCGGCAGATATTTGATACAATTGCGCGTATTTGTTCTTGAGATATTCGATGTAATACTTCGGATCAAAGGACTCCCCGCATACATCCATCATCAGCTCATCCGCATCCTTGAAGGCACCGTACTGATGAATATTCTCCTTCAGCCAGCCGCTGATTTTTTCAAAGGCACCGCTGCGCAGTGCTTCCTCCACATCCATATCCTGTTCCATCTGATGATAGAACTGAGCCGCAAATGCGCTTCCCAGCGCATAAGTAGGGAAATAGCCCAGCAGAGCACCGCCCCAGTGCATATCCTGTAAAATACCGTCCCGGTCATGCTCTGGACGGATTCCCAGATATTCCTCATATTTATCGTTCCACATCGTATCCAGATTGTCATAATCTGCAGTGCCGTTGAAGATTTCCTTTTCCAGCTCATAGCGAATCAGAATATGGATCGGGTAGGTCAGCTCATCCGCTTCCGTACGAATAAAGGAAGGTCGTGATACATTGATCATCCGCATGAAATCATCCAGAGAAACATCCTGTAGCTGCTTTGGAAAATGCTGTTGGAGCTTTGGATAATTCACTTCCCAGAATGCACGGTTTCTTCCGATGTGATTTTCCATAAAACGTGACTGTGATTCATGCATGGCTGTACCAATTCCGCTGAACAGGGAGGTTCCCTCATATGCTTCCTTTACCTGCAGGCCGTATTGTGCATGCCCGTATTCGTGAATGGTTGAGAAAATCGCAGACATCACATTGTGTTCATGATAATGCGTGGTAATGCGTGCCTCATGCGCTGAGAAGAAGTCCGTGAACGGATGCTCCGATGTTGTCATATAGCATTCCCTGTCATTAACCTTCATATAGTCCATGAGCTCCTGCATAAAGGCCTCCTGTTCCTTGATATCAAAGGCTGTAAACAGCAGGGAATCGTCAATCGGTGTTCCCTCCTTCAGGAGCTTTTGCAGAAACGGAAGCAGTTCCTTTCGAATGGCATCGAAGAAGCGGTCATAATATGCAATATCGGTGTTGATCTGATAGCTGTCCAGCATAAAATCATAATCGCTTTTCTTATCTGTGACATAGGACAGAATCTCCTTCTGCTTTTCTATGACGCTGATCAGATGCGGCTTAAACAGCTGATAATCATCCTGTTCCTTTGCCTCATGCCATGCGGCCTCACTGTCTGCGATGGTTCTGCGATACTCCACGTACACCTCTCTTGGCAGTACACGCAGCTCATTCAGCTCGCGCAACAGCAGCTGCAGCTCTTTCTTACGCTCTGCACTTACATTCTCCTGCTTTGCCAGCTCTTCGATCCTTTGGATACTTTCCTTGTCCGCCATTTGATCGAAGGCTTCTCCCGACAGGATCACCGTCATGCGGTTGCGGTAGGGAATGCCGTTTTTCGGAGCAATCGTGGCCTGGTCATAATACATTGTGCTCAGTGCCATCTGATAGGCATTCTTTTTTTCTTTATACTCATGAAAAAATGCTTCTAAATCCATGTTATCACCTCTGTTATGTATTGTATCACAGCTGAAGAAGAAACGTAACTGTTCCCAATAAAAAGATGGAAGGGACAAATGTGCAGATGGATACCATTATGGCATCGGGTGTGTCTGCTTCCCTTCTTACCGGCCATGCAGAATCCTCATCTGTCAGCCTGCGTTTAGAAAAAAACTTGTCTTCAAACGCGGATGCCTGTTGACGAAAATATATGGAAATGGTATGATGAGCGTGGAAATAAGGGAGCTTGTAGACAGGCTGAGAGGAAGTTGTGAACTTCGACCGATTACCTGATTTGGATAATGCCAACGTAGGGACTGCAGATATAACGCGGGTTATGCATACATGGCATAGCCCTTTTTTCATTATAAAAGGAGGCGCAGCATATGAAGGGGTACATATTTGATCTGGATGGCACGCTGGTGGACTCCATGTGGGTTTGGGAGGATCTGGCAGCGGTCTATCTTCAGACAAAGGGTATCAAGGCAGAGGAAAATCTCAGTAAAAAGCTGCAGCTGATGACGATGACAGATGCTATCCGGTATCTGAAGGAGAAGTATGTGATACAGGATTCCCTGGCACAGATGCGTACTGAGGTTTATGCAATCGTACGGCGACGCTACAGGCAGGAGGTTGCTGCCAAGAAGGGGGCCGGGGCCTGTCTGGAAAGACTGCATTCCCAGGGGATGCGTATAGGCGTTTTGACGGCATGTGAACGGGTTTGCGCGGAAGAGGTCCTGAAACGAAACGGTCTGCTGGAATATATGGACTTTGTCGCAAGCTGTGAGGAGCTCCCCTATGATAAGCAGGACGGACGTCTGTTTGAGCTTATGCCTGCCATGCTGCATACGGATAAGGCAGAAACGATGTTTGTAGAGGATGCTCTGCATGCCGTTCAGACATTGAAGACGCATGGCTTTCACGTGACAGCGGTATATGATGCAGCCAGTAAAGCGCACTGGAAAGAAATCTGCATGCAGGCCGATGCAGCCTTCCTGTCGCTGGATGATTTGAAAGGAGAATGAACATGAAAACTGTTGTAACAATTGCCGGCACTGACCCTACAGGGGGAGCCGGCGCACAGGCTGATTTAAAAACCTTTATGGCACATGAGGTATACGGTATGAGTATCCTGACAGCCCTGGTTGCACAGAATACAACCGGTGTGACTTCGATCATGAATGTAACACCGAAGTTTTTAAAGGAACAATTTGACTGTGTCTTTACGGATATCCGTCCGGATGCGGTAAAAATCGGCATGGTTTCCCAACCGGAGCTGATTGCCGTCATTGTGGAAAAGCTGAAGCAGTATGCAGTGGAGCGCATTGTCGTTGATCCGGTTATGGTCAGCACCAGCGGCTCCCGTCTGCTGGAGGATACAGCACTGGAGCTGTTGCAAACAAAGCTGCTTCCTCTTGCCGATATCATAACACCGAATCTTCCGGAGGCTGAGGCTTTAAGCGGTATACGGATATGCAATCATCAGGATATGAGGAAGGCTGCTGCCATGATTGCGCAGGACTATGACGGATACATTCTGATAAAGGGCGGGCATTCCATGAACCGTGCCGATGATTTGCTGGTACATAAGGATGAGGCTCACTGGCTCTCCAGTGAAAAAATCGATAATCCAAACACTCATGGAACCGGCTGTACGCTGTCCAGCGCCATTGCCGGCAATCTGGCACTGGGATATGATATGATCAGTGCAGTGGAAAGAGCCAAGGCTTTTATCAGCGGTGCATTACGCGATGGTCTTGATCTGGGACAGGGCAGTGGACCATTGAATCACTGCTGGAATATCAAACAGAAGCAGCCGTTATAGAAGGTGCCCTTGAAAAGATGGACATAAAAGCATTTGTTATTTCAATATGTGTGATGCTGGTGTGATATATTTTTTTGATGAAGTTTCCATACAGTCTAAAAAACCATTCATTTAGGAAAATGATGCAATTTTTTTCATGCAGATGTGGTATGATATAGGAAGAAAGAGCTTCTCAAAAATACAGGGATTTTGCTGCTGCATTCTGTCATTTTAAAGAAGCCTGAAATCAGAAACGGGGTTGTTGTATGAAAAGCGGTAAGGAGATTCTGGCTGAGTTTCAGCTGGATCCATGGATGTTGTATGATACCATAGTCAATAGTACGGATGATTATATTTACCTTGTGAACATGCAGGAGGATCGTGCTTTAATTTCTGAAAATATGCTGCAGGATTTTGACCTTCCCGATCTCATTGTCCCTGGATTGATTCCGTTGTGGGGGGATCTGGTTCATGAACGTGACAGACAGCGATTTGATAATTCCATTACGGCTATGCTGAACGGAGAAACCGATGAGCATAATGTGGAATATCAGGTGCGCAATCGTAAGCATGAATATATCTGGGTTATCTGCAGAGGACTTTTAAAACGCAATGACCGTGGAGAGCCGATTTTTTTCGCCGGAATCGTATCCAATCTGGAGAATAAGGGAAAAATAGATTCCATCACCGGACTGTTTACCCAGACAGCCTGTGAAAATTCTGTAACACAGCTGCTGGAGCATAAGAGAAACGGCGGGATCCTCCTGCTTGGTCTTGATGATTTTTCCCATATCAATGAATTGAACGACCATATTTTCGGGGATGCTGTCCTGCGTCAGTTTTCCCAGACGATGCAGCGTCTTCTTCCCGCGTCGGCACGCATGTATCGATTCGACGGAGATGAATTTGCCATCGTATATGAACAGGCAACGCGCAAGCAGGTGCGGGAGTTATATAAAATCATCCACGCATACTGCAACAGACGGCACTTTATTGATGATATCGGCTATTTCTGTACGGTGTCGGGTGGAATTGCGATGTTCTGGGAGGATGGCGACAATTTCCTGGATTTAATCAAGTATGCGGATAATGCTCTGGAAGCCAGTAAATACCGCGGAAAGAATCAGTGTACACAGTTTTCACATGAGCTTGTACAGATCAAACGCCGCCGCTTATCCATTGCGAATCAGCTGCAGAGCAGTGTTTTGCGGGGTATGCAGGATTTCTACCTCGTATATCAGCCCCTGATCAATGCTTCCAGTATGAAGGTGGAGGGTGCAGAGGCTTTGCTGCGCTGGTCCAGCAGTGAATATGGAAATGTTCGCCCGGATGAGTTTATTCCCATTCTGGAATCTGCCGGTCTGATTCATCAGGCAGGGAAATGGGTGTTTCAGGAAGCCGTTCGTACGTGTAAGGAGTGGGTGAAGGAAAATCCGGGTTTTGTGATGAATGTGAACTTCTCCTATATACAGATGCTGAATGAGGATCTTCTGCCCTTTATCCGCAGGACCCTGAAGCAGGCGGATTTATCTGCAAAGCATATCGTCATTGAGCTGACGGAGAGCTGCTTTGTGACCGAGATGGATGCGCTGAAGCGCTCCTTCCAGCAGCTGCGGGAAATGGGGATTCGCATCGCGATCGATGATTTTGGTACCGGCTATTCCTCCCTGGGCATGCTGTCACAGATGCCGGCGGATATCGTTAAAATTGATCGGCTGTTTATATCATCGATTCATGAAAATTCTTTTCATCAAAGCTTTATCAATGCTGTAATTCAGCTGTGCCACAGTGTCGGCATACGGGTTTGTGTTGAGGGTGTTGAGGAGCAGGAGGAATTGAAGGTTGTACGGGATATTCAGGCAGATAATATACAGGGCTTTTATTTTTCAAGACCTGTGGAAAAGCGTACCTTCCATGATCGATTCCTTGATCTGCAAATGGTATTGTAAGGAATCGTGAATCATCTGGTGTCCATTAGTATGCTGCGTGGCGGCAGTATCTGATGGACCTTTTTGTACAAAGCAGGCAGTTGAAGGATAGAAGCGAAAGGCGTCTATCGCTTACAGGAGGTTTGACATAGGAAGAACAGGTAATGTGAAGGCTGTTTTGATCAATACTGCATAGAGAATCATTTTCCGCTGAAGCATGAGATTTGAAAATGTAAAGTATAAAAAAAAGAACCCTTTCATTTGATAGTCCAAACTTGGGGTTCATTTACGAATCCTCTTTTTAGTATATTTCTGAGCCTTAAAGGAACAATATCATGATCGTAATGAGCACTTGCTTCCTACAGATTCTAACCGAGTATTCCCAAATACGTTAGGCCGATGGATACAATCATAATTCCGAAAATCAGCAATACAGCTTCCTTTCCATTTGTTTTTTTAAGTCTCCAGTAACAGAAAACAGTAACCAGAACCGGAAGAAAACAAGGCATGATTTTATCTATCAGCTCCTGCACAACAATTTTTCCTTCGCCGCTTGTAAATACCAGTGGCACATTTACTTTTACAGTCGTGGATACAAGGCATCCGGCAACGCATAAGCCTAATACGGTAGCTGCACCAGATATTCTTTTAATTACTTCATCACCTGAACCGGAATTGATAATTTCCATACCTTTTGTATACCCGATACGGAAACCGAACCATTTCATTCCTTGATTTAATATATTAAAGACAACAAATGTAAATATAGCTCCAAAAATGTTGCCGGTCACTGCCATTGTCGCTCCAATACTTGCACAAATAGGCCATAGTGTAAACCAGAACAATCCATCACCTAAACCGGCAATAGGGCCCATCAATCCAGTCTTTATAGATGTTATGGAATCCTTTTCATCCTCCGGCGTGTTTACCTCGAGCGCAGCTATTAAACCGAAAAGCAGGGGAGCTAGCGTGGCATGTGTATTGAAAAATTCAAGATGTCTCTTGATAGCACGCTCCTTTGCTTCTACAGGAGCATCCTTGTAAATACGTTTTAGAACAGGTGTCAGCGTGAACAGGCATCCATCCGCCTGCTGTCGTTCATAATTCCATCCCCATTGATATGTTAAATGATTGATAAACATTTCCCTGTAAATCTTATTCGTCATTTCAAATTTTGTATCCGTCATAAATCAATACCTCCTTCTAGTTCCATCGTATTGCTTGTTTCCAACTTCTTTCTTTGTACATAGTTGTAATCATGAATACCGGCAAAAACGATTCCGATGAGAGATACGCCAAGAACAGGCAGGCCGAGATATGCTGCAAAAACAAATCCTCCCACAAGGTACATCCACATATCTTTTTTCAGCATCATTGTCAGCAGCATACTGATACCGACAGCCGGGATGATTCCACTTGCTACATTTAATCCGGTAATGATAAATTTCGGAAGCCATGCAATGAAATCAGATAACACCGTATTTCCGATATATACCGCGATGAAGCAAGGAATGGCACGCGCAAAAAACAGCAGGATACCACTATATAGATGCCAGCGGTTGGCTTTATCAAAATCTCCGGCAACGGCCGCTGCCTCCGCACGATGAATATGTACAGATAAGTATGTCTGCAGTAAAACGATAAGCTGCAAGATCAGAGTAGCTGCGGGAACTGCAAATGCAACACCGGCAGCAACCCCTCCTCCGCTGGTTATACCAACGGTGACACCGATGATTGCTCCACCTGTGATATCCGGAGGTGTATACGCGCCAACAGAATTAACCCCCAGCCACATGAGTTCCAGTGTTCCACCTATGATTAACCCTTGTGTAAGATCCCCCAAAATGAGTCCTGTGATTGTTCCAGCAAGCAGTGGTTTACGTATCTGCAACTGCATACCTCCATCATCAAGTGAACATAAACCGGCCCAGAAGGCCACAAGCAATGCTTTAACTAACATACATTTTCTCCTTTCGTTATTTTGTATTTGTTAAAATTTCTTTCATATCATGAAGCTCGTCCCGAGGCACCATCTGAACTTGAACATCAATTCCCATATGCAGCAGCTGTTCAAATGCTTCTCTTTCCCGTTCAGTTACAGATACTGCCTTCGCTATTTTCACACGGCCGTTTTCATAGCGCATACCACCGACATTCAATACTTTAAAATCAACGCCTCCTTTCGCCAGTCGATAAGCATCAATAGAATTTGTCAGTATAATCATTGTTCTGCGCTGAATTGATGTTTTCTTATAAATGTCAAGGAAAGCATCCACACCAAATATTTTCACCTTTACATTAACCGGAGCGGTCATAGAAATAACAGATTGCTGCATCTTATCCGTCAGAATCTGATCGTTTATAATTAATACCTGTTCGATAGAATAATTGTTGATCCAGGTTGTTGCAATCTGTCCGTGGATCAGTCTGTCGTCAATTCTTATCAATTCAATTCCCATGATACCATTCACCTTCCTTTGTCATAATGCGCAGGGATGAAGCAAGTGTATCTTCAATCCCGTTCAGCAGTTCCTGCACCTTCAGGTCTGATGTGTTGCGACGATTTACCAATTCTACCAATATAGCCAGATTATAACCAGTGACTACAGTTATATCCTCCCTTGACATCATCAGACGCACTGCAGCATGATTCGGTGACCCGCAGAGCAAATCCGTAAAAATCAGTACCTCACTGCATTCCTTTTTCAAAAGCTCATAAGCTTCTCTCATTTGCACCTGCACATCCTCATTGTTCATGGATGGTGTTACAGAGACACAAAGAAGATCCGGACAATCTCCAATAATCATTTCCAGACTGTTCTTTGCGCCATGACAATATTCTCCATGACTTGCAAGAAGAATACCGATGTTGCATTCCATCATCATAATTCCACATCCTTTCAGTAATCAATCAGCAATTTCCATGCCAATAAAAGAAAAAGGCTTTATAATCAGCCTTTTCGCATTTTTTGATACACATGAATACATCTCTATATTATGAAAATACAATATGCTCAGCCAGTGTATCATCCTCCATTAAAATCTGTATGATGTAATAGTATTCTTCCTGATTGATGGTAATACTGCAGGCCGAAGCAATTCCCTGTAAATTTTTACTGACAGCAGTGTGCAGCCTCTTCTGAGTTTTCAAATATTCACTGGTGCCGGCATTTTGTTCAAAGCTATATTCATGAAATAACAGGCGCTCAACCATACAGGCCGTGTGTACGATCAGTCGTGTCAGAGTTCTGTTTGTCAGTGTGCAGTCCAGCTCATTCTCCAATCCTTTGACAAAGTCCATGATGAGAGGGGAAAGCTTTTTTGAGTTTAAATACATCAGATATTTATCTATAGATTCAAAGGCAACATCAACAAATACGTTGCGTTCAAAACATTTTATCACGTCCTGATTGTTTACGAATTCAATATTTCCGATACTGTTGAACAGACGTTTTACACCATCACCCAGCAAAATATCTTCTATGGAAATAAACGGATATTCATGTACACCGGGATCAACATTACCAATTATGCATAAAACCTCTTTGTGCTTTGAGGTTTCTTCAATAATACTTCGTATTTTGATTAAAGAATCATTGCTTAATGCCAGAATTTCAATGTTGAAGATACCAGCCTGTTCCATCATGTCCTTCAGGTATTTTTCCAGATAGTGCGCTGTGCCATCACCTGAATAGCAGATGGTATATATGATTTTTTCATTGTATTGACCGATATGACTGCGGATATGATGCTCCAGCGTTTGATCCACCTTCTGATTCATTCTCATAACATCATGTAGGATATTACTTAGCGGATACTGCATGAACATTGCCTTTCTGGCGGCATCTAATACAAGCAGTGTATGAACCGTCGGGATTACGACGATGTTATAGTTACAGCGCTGAAGCAGTGTTTCTTCCAAAGACATGAGAGAACCCATATCTACGAAAAGTACAATATCATTTTGAAGCGGTTCTTTACAGATTTTTTCAATTAATTCTTCGATGATCTGGTTTACGTTTTTCGTAAGCGGCATATCCTGTGCAATTACATAATCAATAGAAAGCAGTTCATTCACAACATCTGCAATATTTGTCGCAAGTGAATTTCCATGTGCAACAACAAACATACTAATGCTGCATATTTCGGATGAATTGCTTTTGAATGTTTTCAAAATACAGGCGAGGGTATGAACCCCTTCGCTTGTTATGCGTAGATTGAACCGCTGTTCAATGGAGCGGATAAGTGAGCGGGCTTTCTCAATATATGCAATTTCACATTCCAAAGTGTATTCATCATGAAGATATGCATTTGTTTGATAATCACGAATGTTTTTTAAATAAAATGCCAGAGCTGCACTTTGCCTTCGCTCAATTAAAATTTGCATATTCTGTAGAATCCATTCATGGATGAAAGTCATGATTTCACGTATTTCATTGTCTATGATAAAAGAAGGAGGCGAATCCTGTTCCAGTGATGCGGCAATCTTATCAACGTATTCTTCAAATGAAGTCTGAATATCAGATTGCGTTGTGTCAAATACAGGAAATTCAAACATTGATGCCGGCATCACAGCAGGTTCTGCACGGAATGGTGTTACCGTGTAAGTATCTCGAATCAGCATTTTCTCTATTTCTTTGCGCTGCTCAATATCCTGATCTATAAGACCATCGCTTACCTGATGCGAAAGTGTGTATTTACGGATATGCAATTCACTTTCTTTATTATTGCGCATTTCAAGATAGCTGCGCGCAATGGAAAGCTTTATATCGTTTTTCAGCTGCCCGATGTTTCCTTTAGGATGATACAGTATCAAAGCTGTCATTGTATCTTTATCTATGATAATATCTGAACAGATGACAGCTGCCTCCAGTGCGTAAAGATATAAGACCATCTGTTCACGCTCCTGCAGTGATTTTTCTTTCAGACTGGGAATTTTAATGACCATCGGAATCCTTCTTAAAAATGTTGTAAGAAGATGGTTATCGGGATTTTCTGTAGTTGCCATCACAAGGGCAACATTCGCTGAATGCTCGCAATTTGCTTCTCCGAGCATACGGTATTTCTTTTTATCTATGAAATAAAACAGCATTTCCTGCCCTTCCGGAGGAAGTCGATGGACTTCGTCCAGAAACAGCATACCTCCATCTGAGCGTTTCAACAGACCTTCTCTTGTACTGTCTGCACCTGTATAGGCGCCTTTTATGCTACCGAAAAGATGAGAGAGCAGCAACTCTGCATTATTTGCATAATCGGCACAGTTGAAAACAACGAACTGCCCATCTTTATTGAAAATTCCATGTTTTTTACCATACATAAAGATTTTCTCTGCGAACAAACTTTTACCGACACCGCTTTCTCCCAACAACAAGGTATGAAGTGCTCCACCCGGATACAATATGCCGGCCTTTGCGGAAAGAATGGCGTTTCGCAGGCTTCCGTCAAAGCCAATCAGCTGTGTAAACGGGTCGTCCTGATCATCGCTTCCCTGCATATCTTCAAGTAATTCCTGCAGATAGTTACAAGTGGTCTGTGGCTGTAGATGTTTTCCCGTTATCTTTGAAAAATGCTGTTGTGAATAAAATCGATAGATTTTATCTCCGCATATCTTAATGACCTTGCCTTCCTGAAAAAGCTTATTAACATCTGCATTTACATTGTTTCGCAAGAGCTGCAGGGCTTCCGCAATTTCATATACACTGATTCCATTGGCATTCTGTCGGATATCATTTAACCGATCCTTTTGGCAATGCTCATCAATAACCCTCATGATTTTATCTATTCGCATCTTTAGACCTCCTGTATGTATTACCTTCTCTTATTTTACAAGATTTGAAACTGTACGAAAAGCCAGCCTTGCATAATCTAAACAGGAAATTTCTGGAAGAGGTGTGCACATTGCAGAGGTTTCCAGTGATATTACGCCGTCAAATCGTATATCATGAAGTGACTGTGAAAATGCATTCCAGTTAATGGTGCCGTATCCACACAACAGGTGCTGATCCAATGCAGCGTAATTATCATGTACATGCAATACTTTCAAATTCTGATTGAGAACCTTCACCATGTGTGCTGCTGAAATTCCATTGATATTCGCATGTCCGGTATCCAGACAGGCTACAAACACATCACTGTTCAATTCTTCCAGATAGGATACGATTTCCTCTGCTGTTCGGAATACCGTATCGACTGGCATGTGAGTTTGTGGATGATAGGAAAACATATTTTCCAGAGCAATTTGTACATGATGCTTTCTGGCCAGTGCTTCATATTCTCTGAACATCTGAAGATTATAGCTTCTGGCCTTTTCTTTCGCACCGATTTGATCATAAAAACGCATTTTTCTGGGATGCATTACCATATAGTGGCATCCCAGAATTTCAGCTATTTCAAAACCGCGCTTCGTCATTTTTTTTAAAAACTTTTCCTCCTGCTGATCTTCTTTTGTTAACGGCATATCAATACGCCGATGATATAATGGCGCATGCATTTGATGTATCGCTATCCCTGCTTCAACTGCAGCCAGCTTCAGGTTTTTCGCATAATCGAGATAGTCATCTTGATCATATACTGAATTGGGAACAGCGTGAATATCATAACTGTAATCAACTGCATCAAATCCAATTTCTTTATAAACCTTCAAAATTTTCTGTTCGCAATAGCTCCTGCTGAGCTCCTCTGTGGTTATGCCGTATTTCATTGTGTCATCCTTTCATTTTCTACAATACACGTTGATACAGATGCCGTAACCTTGTTTCCACACTGTATCATTTTTTCATGACGCTTCAGCAGCAAATGTAAAAGTTGTGTCTGGAAGTAGGTGAAAACAATTCCAATCAATACAGATTTCCAGCCGTAAGAAGCAAAACCAAGCAAGACCACAATTACATTGATATATCGCATAGTTACAGCAATAGGGAAGGAATCGTTTTTATTGTGCAGGATAATTGCCAGAACATCAAAACCAACCGTGCTGGAATTGGAACTGATACATAAATAATAGCCAAAGCCTACCATTACAGACGCCATTAAAACTGCAAGCGGCATAGGGAGTGGAAAAACGATGTCCAGTGCATAAAAGATACTGAAAAAAAGCATATAACATATACTGCTTAGAAGAGATTTTAAAAGAAAGCTTTTCCCGAGCTGGAAAAAACATAAAATAAGCAGCAGTATTGTTATGGCGTTTGTAAAAAAGCTGATATCCATATTGATGAAATTGTGAAGGATCATAGAAAAAGATGTGATTCCTCCGTTTACAATATGACAAGGAACAGTGATGAATGCATACGCCCCTGTTATACATATGTTCCCTGTTATAATACGTAGTACTTCTCTCATTGTAACACCTCCGTCTATAATGCTAGCAAGTTTCATGCCAATACAGTTTTAGACAGAAATCAGTTACTGAAAAAAATACCATTCGATATCACATATAAGACTGTGATACCGAAAAGCAGTCATATATCTATAATGCGCTCGTAAAAAATGGATGCTAACAGGCTGTGTCATAAAGCCTGACGCATATGGATGAAAATTAAATATTTCTTCAATAAGGCAATTATACTAATGATATACTAAGCAATTAGCTAATATTTATAGACAGGAACTGGGTATTTAAACTCATATGAGAATAGATTGTAGAAGCAGATATCACTTCTCTTTTAGAAGAATATTACGTAATTTCAAAAGTGACATTTAAAGAATCATAAGTTTCCATTATCGTTTTGAAAGCATCCATTCCTATCAGAATGGCTACGGTAGGGTTGGTAGAATGGTCATGTTTAAGGAGTGTTTAAAGCATGATATCGTTCTATTTATTATCGAAGATATGCATAAAAGTTTCTACTATCGTGGATTGAAAAATTTCAAAACAGATACTGCATATCTGATGGATACTTGTTTAAATGCGTAAGATCGTTACAATGCATATGTTGATAAAATGATTGGCGATCTTTATTAGAAAAAGAATGGTATGGAACGTTAATAAGTTACACAAGATGTTAATAAATTCTATAATTATAAAAAGATCTATGAAAGGCGAAACAGTTGAATGTTTTGCTTTTTTGATATTCTAAGAATTTCGATGCGTCATGGATTAAAAGAAAAAGAGCTTTGGTAATCAAATAAAGTTCTTTTTCCAAAAAAAATGCGCACTAAAAACAAGAGTATGAATGTTAGCTTAATGTTCCTTTTTCAAACATCGTATCATCACATTCTGGACAAATCATCTGATAGGATTTATCATCACTAAATTCATTTAATTCATCAAGAACCCACTGTGGAACATCTTCTTCGTATCCGTAATGCCTGCATTTCATCGATACACTTTTTTCGGTATAATCGCTCATCTGATACTCCTTCCAAAGGGCTGTATGTATCTTTATATTCAAGATAGTGACCAATCTACATTTTAAAGGATCTCGATTAAAAGAGTCAATAAGGTGAGTACGATATTTTAACTTATTTAACATCTTTTCTTTTTCCGTGTTTCTTTTGAATAATCTCTACTCTTTTTATCACCTAACAGTTCATGAACGTGATCCAGTTCTTCTCCTGCTTTGTTTGAATAGAATCCATAGTAACGAACAGAGCGAAAATTCTCATCAGGGATATGAATAAGGAGTTTTTTTATAAATGATTTAGAGTCTTCTTTTACAATATGTTTTACTTCATCTTTGTGATCATGGTAAAACCATTCTATGGTATCTTCGGTTTTTGAATATTTGATGATTCTGCTTTCTGCCATAGCCGGGCGACCGACATATCGCATTGCATATGTAATTACTTTTCCCATCTTCAATTTTGATGCATACTCTAACTGTCTTTTGTTAATGTATGCGAAACGTTCATAAAGGATCGGTTTCTGCACTTTCTGATGTTGTTTTTCGCTTTCTTTATAATCGTATCCTTGTTCCATATATGCTTTCTCATATCAGAACAGTTTTCGGATCTCATCCAAAAAAAATACAAAAAACACTATTCCAAAGATAAAAACGTATACATTGCTTTTTAATCAGCAGCATATACGTTTTTTTATTCTGCTCCCTTATGAAAGTGCTTTTTTCTAAATGGCAGAACGCTTTTCTAACACCCAATAACGATAATGAGGACTTCCGCAATAAGGACATTTTAAAAGGAAAAAAGCAGAACGATATAGGTATCACGTTTTCTATCTGTTTCCAAGTGTGTATTAATTTTCATGCCGCAGAATCATAATCAATAAATTACCTCATCCAGAGCAAAGAGAATAGGATGGTGATGTATACTTATCCTGTGCTTTTGCACTTCGTCGGCGATTGCTGTTTACTAATATATATCTTTGACGTATTTTATATTTTTTCCTTCCTTGTTTTCTTTTTATATATTATCCAGATTCCGGCGATCAACATGAAAGCCGCACCAGTAAACAGCATACTCTGTGTACCTGAATTTCCGGTAATCGGTATTTCACCAAGTCTGTAATTAACCAAAATCAATACACCGTTATGAATTTCAAAAGCTGGTGGTCTATGTATACTGTTTATTTCAAATGCATCTTTTACATAATCAAAACGTAAAATCCACTGTCCGTTCGGTAAAACATAGTCCTCAGGAGCACGATATTCGATCAAACGATATTCCAAACTCTTCTTTAAGTTTTGAAAACTCACATTTCCATGCTCATCCGAGACTTGTTTCTCAACTTGTTTCCAGCAATTCGTTTGTATCTGCCCGCTTAGTTCTCCATCATCGTTTACCTTTAATAATTCATCTGCATGATTGTGAGTTGCATCACTACACGTTAACTGATAGAGAACAAAACCGGCATTTGCTAATACAGTTTTGTCTTTATCCGTTTTCATAAAGGCAAAATCCACCAATTCTGATTTCTTTTCGTGATACGTAATCTCACTTTCTTTTTCATATGCAGCGCCGTTTATATTCGTTATTTTCGCTTGATTTATGAAAACCACTGCATCCTCTGACTCATCAACAGTCGTTGGGATTACAAAGTGGACAACATCACCGGCTAATAACGCAAGAATTTTAAATCTTAATGTTTGCTTATCTCTTGTAACACTTACTTCATCTGATTCAGATACCAGCTTCATTTGGGATACGTCATTTCCTGGATACCATTTTATATTTTCAAAATCAATTGTTAAACCTTGTGGTATGGGATCTTCTATACAAACATCCTTCAAAGGTATAGCATTTTCCTTATTTTCGACGCTTACATCATACGTCAATATATCATTATTTTTCACTTGTGTTGGAGCATTAAGCGTTCCTGTTTCTGGATCGCTTTTTTTATGAATTTCTATATCCGGATCCCGTAAGGATACTACAGTTTCTAATGTTTGCAGGGTTTCGCTTTTCTCTACTCCACCGCTGGCTAACAACGTTTGATTACGAACCCATGCAGTATTATAGGCCTTCGCATCTTTCTCTATGTATTCCTTTACATGTTGTGTTGGTGCTTTCATCAATATTTTTATCAATACAGTTTGCTCGCTGTCTAAAATATATTCGTTTCCGCTAGTATCTTTACTCAAATCAACAGCAATTGCCGTTACATCCGCCATATCATTTGGCGGTGTTGTGCTCCAAATGGTGGGATCGTTAATATTGGCGTCATCGATCATCTCGCCATTCATGCTTGACGACAATTTCATGTTATCTTTTGTTGAATAATATACAACAGGTGAAATTCCCTTTAGCTGCGCTTGACTGGTATCCACTCCTACCAGCGTTCCTTGCCAATATTCACGATCTTTAAAATCTGACTCCAAGATATCATAGAATATAAGACCCTTCGTTTTGATATTCTTTTCATTACCTATTCTCAGCTGATAAGAATAGGCTCCTCCACCTATTGTTGAAGTGGTTTTTGAATAAGCGATATCCCCATCGGACTTTACTCGTTTACTGAAAGAAAGCTCTGAATTTACAACGCCGCTTATTTGTACCCGCGCTTCTGCATATAATGTATCCTTAACGAGATCACCGCCAAATTTTCCATCCTCATCAACATCTTTAAGTATATCTTTGTCAGTTATTTTGTCACCGCCATCATCTGCAAAACCTTTAAATATTTCTCCCGCACCTGATTTATATGCTACGCTATTCAATGGTATATTCCCAAAGTCAAGAAGGGATTCCCAAGGATAATATGCGTCATAAGTTATATAAAATCCTGTGCCAAACTTGCCATAAGTTGCCTCGTAGAATAGGTTTTCTATAGTTTCAGGCACTGTGATATGAAGAATCAGCATGGTTCTCCCTGTGCCCTTATAATTATCAATAGTTTCTACTGTATGCTCAAATTGTTCTCCTTTCAGAGTACGACCATAGCTTCCTAATTTTAATGCATAGCTTTTTATACTAGAATAATCAGCATACATACCTAGTGGCAACAAATCATAAAATATCGCACTTCTTTGCTCCTTTACCATATTTGTATTTTTCAGTTCCTCTTTTGTAGCATAAAAAGGATCATTACCAAATTCACGGTCTAAGTACTCGCCGCCGGTTATTGTGTAGTTTATTTTGAATCGAGAATTGGACGTTTCATTAATTACCTTAGAAGCTTCTTTAGTTATATTGTTTTTCAAGATGGGATTTTTTAATGTAACAGCGGCTCTATCATGTTGTCCGTATTGATCGTTATTACCAAAAACTAATTTATCACGCTTCATTACTTCATCTTTTAATGTCCCTCCTATAGACATCTCAGCATAAGGATTTACCCAGCTCTGATTGCTGTCTTTAACAACATATGTGCTGATATTCGTTAACGTTAAAGATGTTTTATTCAGTGCAGTTTGTTTGATTTTATCTGTAGCATATAAGCCGATTGTTACATTGAGATTAAGATCACTTTTATGATATTTTGTTTCTCTTTTAGCTCGCACTCCTGTCGTACCTTCTGGTAATTCTTTTACAGATATAGCTCCGTAATCTTTTGTTGTTCCATCCGGGAAACTAAGGTGATATGATTTTCCGCTACTTCGATTAGTAAACGGCTTTCCCGTTACTAATTCCTTCCATTCACCATGAATTCCTTGCTGATATTCTATGGTAATCGGTGTCCATTCATCATAGTTCTTATCTTCCTCTACACCACCACTTCCGTCTTCTTCGTTCATCTTGTAATTATATTGCTTATCAGTTACCTGAATCGATGAAATATAATATTCTCCATCAGTTAATCGCTCATTTTCTAATGCTACAAAATCATCAGTCACCTCTACAGAATATGATTTTTTACCATAATTCTCGATATTATTTCCATCTCCGTCTAATGTTAAAATACCGCCTGTAGCAGTAGAAGTATTTCTAAAATCATTAGTAGCAGGTAATTTTGCATTAACAGCAGCTTGTTCTATGGCGTATAAGTATCCAAGCAATTGACTGCTTGTACCGCCTGAATACCTCTTTTCCAAACCATAGTTGCCTGGGGGATAGCGAAAGTTTATATCCACATAGGTATACATTGCATCATCTTTTACTTCCTTGGAATAGCTGCCATCTTCCGGATACAAATTCTCTAACCGTACCGTGATTTCATTTTTGATTTCTTTCGTGTTTTCTAATTCTGATCTTGGATACTTTATAAGTACATAACCGATATGAAAATCATAGGAGTCAGAATTCTTAATTTTACTAGGTTTAGTTACATCAATTTGAAAGACCGGATGATCACTTTGGTAATATTTAGAATTCATTATCATATTCATTCCCCAACGATAATCTGTCCATCCTACTACCTCTCCTTGATTGCTTAAGGTATCTGTAAAAATCAATTTAAAAGGCATTGTAAATGATGTAGAACGTACGGTTGTGTCTATTTTCCATTCAACGAAAAAATAGTCCTTTGCATCTTCGGGTTCTTCTCCCCATTTTTTATTCCATGTTTCATATTTTTTAGATTTAGTTAATTCAACACGATGAATATTTGACTCCGTTTGATATGTTAATGTTAATCGATTTGTTATTTGTTCATAATCAATAGAACTGTCATCATTGAAAATCTTTATATTTGCACTTAACTCTTTCTCATATCCTCTAACTATCTCACTTGGAAGTCCGCTTTTATATAAAATATCAAATTTTACAACCATTGCATCATTGATAACAGATGTATTATAAACGACAAGCTCGCCTGTTTCTTCATCAACACGATAAGCAAAACTTCCATCAGACGCCCCCGAACCAAAACCTATTTCATATTCGCCGCATGCTGCTTGGCTTCTGTTATAAAAAATAGTACTTGGCAATCGTATCTCTAATTGGTTTTCTGAAATATTTGCCGCTTCACTCAAGGACAAATGCACTTCTGCTTGTATTGAGGTTCCTGCAGCATCCCTATCATTAAACTCCGGTTTCAATGTGACAACCGTCCCGGTTTTATCGTAAATAATATTTTTACCATTAGCCTGTGTTTTCCATTCAATCGAAAAGTTTTCAATAGGAGAAGCATTATTGATGCTTGCAACAATTTGAAAAATTCCAAAACCTGTTGATGTAAAAAACATTGCACTTACAACAATACATACTAAAATTCTTTTCCAAAAATCCTTCATTCCTTTACCTCCTATCCTTTATTTATAGCGTCAAACAAACAGGATAAATTGTTCATTATTACTTTTCTATAAGCGACCCCTCTCTTTGATATAGCCTATTCAATGTATAATAAACAGGCAATATTGTAAATCATTATTGAATTATCTTACATCATCGGATGTTTTTGTTGATAATTTGATAATAGCAGCAACACTTAAGGCAAGGCAATATTTGAATCGTGTCTTTTTAAGTGTTTTATATTCAGGATATTTTCTAGGTTACTTACGATATTTCTATCTCTTGTGGACAAAACTATGCTAATAAAACATTGTTGTTTTCCTTGATTCTTTTCTCCCATACGCAATACTAAAATGAAGACAGTACGATTCACATTTTATTCATCCGAATGCTTTCGATTATCAGAATCACGGCAAGCAAGCCGGAAGCAAACAATAGACAATTGTTTAACGTTTTTTCTATCGCAATCTCTTTTCTAGACGATGTATACGTAACCCCTTTTGGTAATTCAATATCGTTGTAAATGCTTTTTCTGCTCGCATAAACAACATAGCGATGTGTTTCCATCCCATATGGATGACAGGTAAATAAAGTGATCATATCCTGATTGGGTAAAATTTTTACTGCTTCAATCTCATTTGGTTCTATTACGATTTTTTTTATTACAAAATATGTCAATGTTTCCCAAGGATTTGTTATCCTTATTTCATCACCAATAGCAAGATTCTCAATATTCTTAAACAATTGCTCGCCATGATAACCACCACGATGACCTGCAATGACGCAATTCGTATTCTCTCCACCAATAGGCATACTTGTTTGCGACATTATGGCTACACCTTTGTTCAAATTATTGTAGTTTGCCCCTATAAATAAGGGGATTTGCACATCCAGCTTTGGTATCTCTATATAACCGATGATATTCATATCCAGATTCAATATACCCAAATCAAATGTGTTTTGCGAATAACTCCATGCGTCTTTCAAATCTTTCTGGTGCTCTTTATATATTTTCTCATTATATTGCTTCATTTGTTGATACAATGCATCCTTATCTGATTGATTTGCAATCGTTTCTTTGAATGACTGTATCTTTTGTTTTTGCTCAATGGTTGTGAAAAAACTATGTATTTTTGGAAATGATAAAATACCTAAACCGAGCAAAAGCAGTAAAACTATGAAACGAAACTCCCACTTTTTCATAAATTCCTCCTCAAATGGGAACGAATGAAAATACTGATTCCTAGGAATATTATAGTTCCAAATAAGAAATATATTTTCATAGAGCTTTTTTTCTCTTGTACGATTTCCTTTCCTTCAGGTATATAATCGTATCTTTCACCGCGTACAAGTAAACGATGTGTATTTACTCCATAAGGAGTACATGTCATCAATGTTACCAAATCTTTATCCTTTTCTAACATCATATAGATGTTAATATGATCGGGAAGAACAGTTTCTACTTGGTCAATCTTATATGCCAGCGTTCGATCCAATACATGAATAAGAAACAGATCGTTTTTTTTCAGTTCATTTAATCTGGAAAATAATTCTGCGCTTGGTAATCCTCTGTGGGCACAAACGATAGAATGACGATTTTTTCCGCCAATCGGTAAAGACGTTCCTTCAATGTGACCTGCGCCTTTCGCTAAGACATCTTCACTCACTCCATGATAGATTGGTAAATTAACATGTATTTTAGGTATTTCTATATACGCCATTACACCATCTTCTAAAATATTTAATGTATGCAAATAATTTTCCGGCAACACATACCCACTATTTAAAACAAATGGATCATGTACAGGATCTCCGGCCAGATTGTCATTATATTCAACTGCTTGCTTCCATATTTGTTTGATTTCTTCCTTTGATTTCTCATTCATTGTTGCCGTGTATGTATGGATAACCTTTGACTGAACATGTAAAGCATATTTATTTGCAATCGATGGATATAGGAAGATGCTTGCACCTATTAAGAAAATCAAAATAGGTGCGTAAGATTTTATTTTTTGTATAAACATTCATGTATTACTTTGCGTTGCTTCTGCATTTCCTATTTCTTGCGTAGAGCAGAACTGCTCCCCCCATTACAACGATACCTCCAAGCGTAAACATCAAAGTTCCTGTCCCTCCGGTAACCGGAAGATTAAAATCCTCCGGTGTTCTGTTCTTAACTATAAATGAAAAACTTCCGGATCCTGTCGTAGCATTGTTGATTATTTCATATGTTCCATTATTGGTAATCTCTATTTTATCTAATTTACCATCAGGAACATTTTTAGAATTTTCATCAATTGTATCTTCCAATGTGATTTCTATATATCCTGTAGGCTTTACATATCCTTCCGGGGCTTTTGTTTCGATCAATCGATATGTACCTGTGTCTAACCCATCAATTTGAATCGAGCTTTCTTTACTGATTTCTATATCTGATACCGGTGTTACAGCAGTATCAAATGCATCTGCGCTCCCATAAAATATATAATGATGTAGATCATTTGTATCCTGTACGAATTGTAAAACATCTCCATCAGCATCTTGTAACTGGAATACGGCACCTGTTAAATACGTTGTTCCGTTTTCGTCTTTTTTATCAAAATTTATTTCATATGTGTATGTTTTCTTTTTTGACTCAATTTCATATGTATCATTTTTATATGGATTTGGGTTATATTTCAGTGAAGCGGTATTTTCAATTTCATCAAGTTCCAACGCCTCTTCAGTTATCCTTTCTTGATACAATACATAGACGACTTCTCCTTGGTGGTTTTCTAAAAAACTCTCTTTTACTTCAATTTTAAATGCATTCTCTGTCTTCGTTAACGTATAATCCGTAATTTTACTCATAGAATCGCTGCCATCCGCATGTAAAGAAACTACAATGGAATCAGGAACTAATTTCAGTCCTTTTCCGCCTTGATCAGATATTTCAAATATTTTATAGATAGAGTCAGCTGGATATACAGGTATCTGGGCATTCAAACGATAATTGACAATCTTGCCGATACCGGTTGTTATCTCACTGATATCAGGAATTTCTTTTTCAAAACCAGGTTCTTTGTCTTGTTTCATAACGAGTGTAATGCTTTCCTTTGGATTTTCATAAGATCCGTCTTTCTGTTTGGCTGGCAACACGTTCACGGATGTTGCTTTATACATTATTCCAGTATTATTTGGGTTTTCAGCTAAAACTAAATATCCTCCCCATCCGTTACCATTGATTGTAACATTTTTATTTCCGTCTGCAGTTGCGTCTTTTTTGTCTGCAAAGTTGATCTTTCCTTGATAATATGCAGCTGTCATCTTTTGCCAGAATGTATTTGCCTCTGCACTATTACTTCCCAATTTTTGAAAGGTATCGGTAACTTCCTTTGTACTTTTATCGATATATTGTGGGAATTTGTCTGAAACCCAATTCTTAACTGAATCATTCCATGTCAAAACCGGCATATTGAAATTACCATCGGAATCCAAATTTAAATCTACTGTTTTCAACACTTCAACATGGGATCCTTCCGTTAGATTCGTAACCGTAAAAGATTGTGAAAAGGAAGGATTTAAAGATCCTACAGCGATTGCTTCAATACCAGAGAAAATTAACATCGTAAGAATCATACAAAAAGATACTATAAAAGATAAAATTTTTTCTTTTTTCATTGTTCATACTCTCCTTTATGTGTACAATATCTGTACTTAATATTTTTTTTCAAAAATCAACACATCCATAATGCAATGGGAACGATATACTTCATGAAAGAAACCATAACATGAACCATAGCAGGAAAAATAAGTTAAGTTCTGTAGAGAAAGTTAGGTCATACACAAACGCAGTGACAGTGTCATGGTGAAGTTCTCTCATTCCGTTCATGGTCGAAAAACAAGAAAATAAGTATTCCTTCAATCAAATCATATAACCCTCCAATAGCAGAGGACTATAAAGGGGCGCTTAGGTGTATTTGATATTTCATGAAGTACTGAAAGAAAAAATACAATCAATGCCTTCTATATGCTTTTTTCTTTTGTTATCCTCTATTCGTATGAAAAGAGTCATCAAGTTACCTAATAATCGGATTTTAATAAATGTTTCATGATGAAAGAGGTAGTTTTCGTTTATTTATTATGATAATGTAGATTCCATAGAATGCTTGGATGGGGAATGGTTTCAAAATTTCTAACAGATTAAACCTATTTTCCATTGTAGAAGATAGCTACAATTCCTATTATCTGGTATTCTTTTGCGGAATCATTGTTAGCATATTACAGATCATAAACAAATACCTATGCATCACCTTTTCTTATCCCTCCTCTCATCCTAGCTTTTCAAGCTAGGATAACAATTAGTTATTCATAATGTTATACTTAATCAAACAGAGGTGAATAGCAGGTAAAATGTAAAAAAAAACAGCGTAAAACACAAAAAAAAGAGACAATATAGCAAAAAAAATGAATGTCTCTAAATGTATAACTTTATGAATGTCTTGTTAAAGATTAGTCTACAATCATTAACATATATATAATAGCATATAATAGGAAATTATGTATATTTTATTATAAAATTCTGCAATTCAGACAAAAGGTATAGCGACAAAGGAAAGTAAGGGCTACATTATGAGTCAAGGAATGGTGATACTCTATGTTAGCGAAAAAAGACAAAGATAAAGCAATAGAATTGTTGAAGCAGGGTATAATTACAAATCTTTTAAATTATGTTCAAAATGGGCTGGACGGATTTTCATGACAGCTGGTATTCGGCTTCTGTTGTTATCAACATGTTATATATGCAAATCGCAATGACAAAGAGTATTCCATTTTCCTAGAAAGTTCCAAATGGATTTCAAACACTTGATGAAATGAGTGAAGAATATGTTAATCTCATGATGCAAAAAGGATTAGCTGATGCAAAAGCAGGAAGATCTTGTCCCGTAAATAGTGTGTTCAACGATTTAAGACAGAAAATAAATGATAAATAGATACGTATTTAGTTAACGTTACGAAATCTGCTGAAAATCAATTAAGAGAAATCAGAACTATATTGTAAACGAATTACAAGCACCTGATAGCGCAAACCGCTTCCTTGATTATTTGGAATAAGAGTTTCATTCATTATCACAATTGCCACAGCGTATCGTTTAGTTGATGAGGAATCTTGGCATTTTAAGGTATTCATAAAATGGTAGTAAAAATTTTCATTGCATACTTTTGAACTAATGAAGAAAACATGATTGTTCATATAACTGGAATAGTTTATAAAAAAAGGGATCAAATAAAACAGCTTCTAAAAATGAATATGGAATAAGGCAGACAGGCATATCTGTCTTTTTGATACGAGGGGGATAAATTATGGAAGTATTTAAGATTTTTATTATAATTCTGTTTTGTATTTTCATATGAATTTTCATTTGATCAGAAAAACAACTATGGAAGGGCTTATTGATACTGATAAAAAAGTGTATTAAAATACGTTTAAGCGAAGAATTATTTCATCAACTGAATGAAATGATTTCTCGCACATCTTTATCAAGAGAAAAAATATTTGCGATGTTAGATTTCTGGTACCGTGCCAAAAAGAAAGGCCTTAAGAAAATTCTCTCGAAATCATTAAACGAAATAATTTCAATCATTTAGTGATGATTGCTCATAAAACAGGCAGTATAGATATCGTTCGTTATAAGAGAGATCTTGCACTATACGTTATAGCCCTTTTCATGATAAGCCTACTTATCCTGGTCTATCACTACAATCTCTGATTGTCTTATCTAGTCATGTTAGCAAAATACGATTTTTCTTAGCAATTCAACCGAAAAGCGTTTGACTCCATCCAGAAATATTTGTGAAATATCCACAAGATTAAATCTTCTTGAAAGTAAAAAAACACATCGACAGTTTGGTGTCAATGTGCTTAAAACCCTTTAAAATGGCGTCCCTGATTGGACTCGAACCAACTACGTTCCGCTTAGGAGAAGCCCCCGAGGGGCATTTTTGACTCCCTACAAATCCCCGAAAATCCTTGATTTTACTGGCTTTTCTGGGATTTCACTGTTAGTAAATTCTCGTCCAAAACCTGCTAATTTTTCGTGGTTTTTTGCCTTCCTTTTAGCAGGGTATTAGCAAATGCAAAGAAATATGGGAAACATCATTGAGTTAATCTGTAGCCCATAAATCACAGGAAACGCATTTGAAGTTTACGCATTCTCTTATGCAAATCAATAATCTGTGTTCAAATATTATAATGGTTTTTCTTCTTGATTTCAAGATTTTTCAGGAATTACAAAAGGCAACCCTGACGGATTGCCTTTTTTGTATGACTAAATTGTTTTCGCTAAAGCCTTTAATAATGCTGCTGTTTCCGGATTTGATAACAGTTTTGTGAGCAAGGCGGCGTTTTCATCTGTACTGTTCTCAGCAGGCTTTTCTTTTTCAACTTCGCTCTCTTTTTGAACCTCTGCCATTGGGTCAAGGAGTTCAACCGAAGTTTCAAACTTGGGCATTGGAGCAGTTTTACCTTCTTCCGCATTTTTGAGACCTTTAGCGTTGTAGAACTGTTCCTCAAACTTCTGTGCGTTATATCGCCTGTCCTCGTCGATTATATGGCTGTAAACATCGGCAACCATATCCATTCGGGCGTGTCCTGAGTCGCCTTGAACCGATTTCATATCGCCGCCGTTCCATTTCAGCTTGTAGGTTATACTTGCGTGACGGAAGCTGTGAAATACCACATCGGGTAAGTCGTTGTCCTGTATCAGCTTTTTCAAAGCACGGTTGATTACCTGACCTTCCATCGGTCTGCCTGACGAATGGCAGAATACCAAGTCATAATCCAAATACTCATCACCGAAAAGCTCTTTCATTTCGTCAATCTGCTTTTTTCTCTCTAACAGCATTTGAGCTACGGTTGACGGCAAGAAGATTTTTCTCACACTTGTTTTAGTTTTTGGCGTTTTCAAAACAAGGGAGGTATTTGTATTTGACAGAGTTCTCGGAAAGACACGGATAATGTCCTTATTATCAAGCACCTCCATTACATCTCTGTTTACTCGCTGAAGCTCTTTATCTACAAAAATGGAAGCGTTGTTTTCTTTCAGGCTTTCCTCCGAAATATCAATGCAATCCCAAGTAAGACCGAGCATTTCACCCATACGGAGTGAACAGGCAAAGGATAAATTGATGGCTAATGCGAGAATATCATCATCGCACACTTCAAGAGCGTGCATAAGAGTTTCTGCTGTCCATATTTCTCGTTTCTGATGTTCCTCTTTCGGGAGCGTTGCATTGAGAACCGGGTTTCTTGTCATCAACTCCCATTTTACCGCCTGATTAAAGGCACTCCTTAAAAACTTATGGATTTCTCTTACGGTATGTACGGTCAGATACTCATTTTTAGGCTTTTTATTCTGTACCACTTTGGTCTTAACTTTCAGAAGGCTTTGATAGAATTTATCCATAAGTCTCGGAGTCAGTTCATCAAGTTTCACATCGCCGATAAGCGGAATGATGTAATTATACATAAGCCCTTTCTTTGAACGGTAGGTTGACATTGCCCAGTTATTTACTCCGTACACGGAGCAGTATTCTTCAAGCAAATCCGCAACTGTCGTAGCATTAGGAATGATGAATGTACCGCTTTGCTGTTCAAACTCAATTTGAGTTTTTCTCTTTTTAGCGTCTGCGTTTGTATCAAAGGTTTCCCATTTTTGATGTTGGTTTCCGTCATCGTCTTTGTAGGTATAAACGACGGAATATCGATTCTTTCTCTTTACAATAGAAGCCATAGTCGTTCCTCCTTATTCATTATCCAGCCATTTATCAAAGCTGGTCTTTATTATGCGGTATCCGGTTTCGAGCATTACTGCCTGAAAACACCCCTGTTTGATGAGCTTATATACGGTCTGTCGGGTAATACCCAAGATTGACTGAACTTCCTCTACGGAATAGCTCTTTTTTGTATATGTACCGCCGTTTAATTCACGAACTCTATCCTCAATCGACATATCCCTCCACCTCCTCGATTTCCTTAACTTTAGTGTATTTACTTTGCGAAGCGTACCACTTATCAAAGCTTTCTCTTTTTATTCGGCGTTTACCGTCAACCCATATAAACTCAACAATGCCATCGTTCATAAGGTCATTTGCGGTGCTTCTCGGAATGCCGAGTACCTTTGCAACAGTAAGAGGAGAGAGCGTTTTGCCGTATTTCTTACCGGGTCTTTCGCCGTTTACTTTCTCATAATGGAATTGTCCTGCATACCAATCTTCAAAGCTATCCACATCAACTCTCATTTTGCCCAGTACCAAATAGGTCTTAAATCGGCACTGATTGATGAGTCGGTATGTAGCCGTCTTTCCAAGACCGAGTATTCTCATTACGTCGGGTACAGACATTGTCTTTTTGTCCTGATATGTAAGAACTGCCTTGACGATTTTCTTATTTTCTTCAACGCTTTTCTTTGAAGCTCTGTATTCGTTGCCGACTCGGTATGTTTTGAATAAGCCGCAATTCATCAGTTTCAGTGCTTCTTCTTCGGAAATGGAAAACAACCGAGATATTTCCTTGACAGAATAGGCTTGCCACTGTGCTTCCTCCTGAAGCTTTTCATCGCTGAACAATTCTGCCAAGCGTTCATTTTCCTCTCTGAGATTAAACTGCTCCACTCGGTCATTGAACATATTAACAAATGCCATCTTCAGAACCTCCTTTCTCGCCATTGAGCCAATTTTCAAAGCTCTTTTTAGATATTCGATATTGACCTCCGACACGAACGCTATGGAATTTCTTGCTTTTAAGCAGCTCATAGACGGTAGTTCTGCTCACTTTCAAGATGTGCTGTATATCATCTACCGTGTATGCTCGTATATCAGGTTCAGTCTGCCTGAATGTATTAGGAAGTCGAGTATCGCTCTTTTCAATTTTCTTTCGCATTACCGTTTACCCCCGATTTCTTATTTGCCACTCTGACTACCATATAGCCAAGTGACTTGGCTATATGGTACTGAAAATCGGAGTTTTTGTTAATTATGCGATTGGTTTAATCGCATAATTGACAACCGGAGCTTTCGCTGTCCATATTATCAAGCCATCGGTCAAAGCTCTTCTTGGAAATTCTGTAATGTCCGCCGACCTTTACAAAATGGAAAACGCCTGAGTTGACGAGAGCATAAGCAGTGTTCTTTCCAATGCTGAGAATATCCATTATTTCTTCTACCGTATAAACTCTTTTCTCAAAGCCGGAACTATCATCAACAGCGTTGGGTAGTTTGTTCATTGCTTCAATCTTATCTTCAAACATTGTCAACACCTCCCTTAGCGTGATGATGGTTCTTTTTGAAAATCATATAGTCATAGCCGTATCCTACCTGACATTTATCGCACATCTCTTTATCTGCCTGAAAGGGGTCAAGTCTTTTTACAATGTTTTCAGGGATAGACTGAAACTCGCTTCTGCAACGAGGGCAAAGACTTAGTACAATGCCTTTACGCTCTGTCTTGGGTTTAACGGGAATACCGACTGCAAATTTCAATCCTCGCTTGATTTCGCTGATTTTATCTGCGTCGGTAATTCTTCCGACAAAATTATCAAGCTCTGTGGCTTTATCCACGGTGCGTAGCTGCTCAAGCATTACCATCGACGGCTCTTTTAAGCCACAATCCGTGTTTAGCTCAATATGAGTATTCATTGCCGTTTTCTTTTTAACAGCCGTTATAGCGGCTACAACGACCGTAGGACTGCTTTCATTTAAGCGATTTGTCTGAACCACAAGAACCGGTCTCATTCCCGATTGCACACTACCGTTTGTAACCCCCAAGTCGCAGTAATAAATATCGCCCCATCTGACATTCTTAAATTCTTTTTCTTTCATATGTAAATCCTCGCTTTCGATTATTCTGAGGTAATTCATATCCGGATTAGAATTAACCCCTTCACTTGTTTGAAATGGGAGAGCGTTTTTGGGGGGTGTTTTAGAAAAATTTCCTCAACTTTTTTATTGCACTGTTTACCGATTCCCTTACAGAAGTAAAATCGACTCCTTCTTCATCTGCGATTTTTTCAAGTGTTTTGTTGTAGAAGAAATACTTAAAAACTCTGCGTTTCTGTGTTTCGCTTAAGTAACACAAAACCTCCCGAAGTCGCTTAATATTGTCTTTCAGCATTATTTCTTCGATTGGGTCTGTATCGACTGCCAATTCCGGATGATGCACTTCAAATTCTCCGTCATTGATGTCAAATGCGTGTCCGAAAAGAAGCCTTCTCATTCTCTCTCTTGCTTCGTAGTTCTGATACTCCGTTATCACTTCGCCCTGAGCCATAGAAAGCAGAATGAACGGAGTGTACCGACGGATAACATCAGGGTATTTAACCCACAATTCTTCTTCCGCCAGTTCTGTTACAATCGCCCATTTCTCCGTGCCGGTGTAGCCGTGATATTCATACCGCAGGTTAATGAGCTTGCAGTCGTTCGCAAATAATAATTCCTGTTGTTCTAATGTAAGTTTTGTCATTGTCGTAATCTCCTTAAATTTGAATTTTTGAATTTGGTTGAAATCAAAAATTCGGAGATTACGGATACTTGGCGATATACGCCAGCCACTTATATGTCACGGTCTTGCTCCTTTCGGGAGCGACAAAAAAGCCGGACACCAAGAACATTAGGATATTTCTATCCCTTAATTCTCAGCGTCCGGCAATTTGATGACTCAAGAGCTTTCGCTCAAGGACTCGTGGCTCGGTACATCTGTCCGATATTTAATTGTTCGCTCTGTTACTACTTCTTGTTAATCTGTACTTGACTGTTCCCTTGCGTAGGGATAGGTCAACCTCTACTACTCTGTGGCAGTTCGGACATTTCAGTTCAATCACGCCTGTTGTCATTGTTACCTTGTCAAAAATACGCCAGCCACAGTTTTTGCACCTTACGATTATCTTTTGTTCCAACGATTTCATAGCTCGCTCACCTCCGGATAAACCGTAACCAAATCAAAAGGATTATCAAGATACTCCTTTTTCAAAAGTCCGAGCTGTTTCATTCGTATAGCAAGTGCTTTTTTGGAACACCCTAAAAAATCCGCAAGTGCATCAAATCTCTTATATACGCTCGGATAGTATATTTTGTTCAGACACTCAATCTTTTCTCCAAGACTGAACAGATACATTCCCTGCTTTATAAGGTTTTCGGGAAGAAGGATAGCAGCTCCAAGCGTATTTGCCTGCCATTCCTCCCAATCGGATATAGGCTTATTTCTCTCGGAATTTGCCTTGTAATAATGTACTCCGGCAGATTTCTGTGTCACACCGTAATCATTCGGGAACAACATCTTAAATATCTGATGGCTGCCCTCGTGCATTAAGGTGAAATTCTTTCTGCCTTTCAGCTTGCTGTCAAAGTTCAAGTCCTTTTCCACGAGAACGGTTTTTCCATCCAAAAAGAAAAAGGCTTCGTTATCATCATCTTCAAATACCTGAACACCCATTTCCGTAAATGAGGTCATTCCGAGAATACTACCGTCATAAGATAGGTGCTGGTATTCGACATTCAATCCGAGAACCTTCTCCAAGAGAAGCTCCGGGTCAATTCTGTATATTTGTGTGTTACGGACATCGGGAAGTGCCATATATGCCTGAACATACTTGTCGGCAATCGCTTCGATGTCAAATCTCGATAAATGTTTCAAGTTACAAAACCTCCTACCATTAGGATTTTGCTTCTACAAACCACTTTCCGTTTTCTTCGTCGAACAGAAATGTGGGCTTGCCGCAAATCTGTACCGTGTAGCGGATACCGGTTCCTCCGACTTTGGTGGAAGCCGCACGGCATTTCTGAATTACACGGTCTATCTCATATTTTTCATCATTCTCAAACTTGATGAAGTTCGGACGAGCCGTTCCATCAGGTCTATGTGTTACATTTACTTCAACATAAACTTTTCTTCTTTCGGATTCCATTTTTATTCCTCGTAATTTCTCAAAGTCAAAACTAATCTTCCCAAGTGCTTGTATCCGTCGATGTTCTTATCCGACACCCTGTACTTGGGTCGGTCATCTCCGGCAGTATTGATGTAACAGGAAAGCCTTCCTTTCTTAAAGCGTTTTTTCCGGTCAAAGAAAAGAAACATTCCCTCATATATACCGTAGTCGGTAAAATGGTTTCCGCCGTCCGCACGAAAGATAACAATATCTTCGCTGCACCCCTGCAAAAAGCAGTCGGGCATCGTAACATAAGCCGTAACCTCTTTTTCGTCAATCACATTTAGACCTCCTTAACCAACCATACCTGTCGGCATAGTGATTTCGGCTTTTTCCGGTGGTAGCCGCAAGTTCTGACACAGAACCCCATTCCTTATGCTGTCCTTTCCGAAACGCCGTCTGATTTCTTCAACACACTTTTCCATTCGCTCCAATTTGTCCTGCTTTGCGGCGTCCATAAACATATCTATTTGACGGGGCGTGTCTTGTGGAATAAGATTTATGGCTTGTACTGTCACAGAACGGATAGGGTTATTCCACCCATATCTTTTTTCAAACAACTGAAAAGCGGTCTTTGCAATAATCATCGGAGACTGTGTAGGAAGTGCAATCTTCGTCTGCCATTGCCTTGTATTGAGCGTGTTGTCTCTAATATGTATTGCGACACCTTCTGCACTCAGTCCGTGAACACGGAGCTTGTGTCCGATGTCTTGGGTTAATTCGAGAAACACGGGCCACACCTGCTCCGGTTTCTCTAAATCTGCTACTGTTGTTATACCGTGTCCTACACTTTTTATAGGAGAAACGAAATCTTTCTTGGCAACAAGGGAAAGGTCGTTGCCGTTGGCATAGTTCCATAAAACTACTCCGTTCTTTCCTAATCTTCTGCGTAAGAACTCAGGGTCGTTATTCGCTAAATCCCCGATGGTACGAATACAATAGCTGTCAAGCACTCGCTGGGTTGCCCGTCCTACACCGAGCAGGTCAGCGGCAGGAAGTCCCCAAATCTTTTCTTTGAATGTATCCTTTGGTATAACGGTTACTGCGTCCGGTTTCTTCATATCCGAGCCGAGCTTCGCAAATATCTTATTAAAGGAAACACCCACAGAAATCGTCAAGCCGAGTTCAAACTTCATCGTTTCACGAATTTCATTTGCCACCTTTTCCGGCGAACCGAAAAGGCTTTCTGTCCCGCTAATATCCAGCCAACACTCGTCCATACCATACGGTTCAACTTGGTCGGTATATCGCTCATAAACGCTTCTCGCAAGCTTTGAGTATTTGATATACTCCTCATAATGGGGCGGCACTACAACCAAGTCCTTGCACTTCTGTTTAGCCTGCCATACTGCGTCCCCGGTTTTCACATCAAAAGCCTTTGCTTTGTAGTTCTTTGCAAGCACGATACCGTGTCGTTCCTCCACAGAGCCGCAGACAGCAATCGGATATTTCTTCAATGCGGGGTCGAGCATACATTCGACGCTGGCATAGAAGTTGTTCATATCACAATGAAGTATGCTTCGTAACATTTTTTGAACCCCCCTTGACATTTTGGGAAGTTTAGTGTAAACTATGAGTAGTTCAACTTCCTGTTTCTTATTATACGCAGTTTAAGTGTACTTGTCAAGAGTAAATGAGAAGTTAAACTGTAAATATTCTTTTAAGGAGTGAAATCAAAGATGACATTCGGTGAAAAAGTCAAAGCAGAGAGGACTAAACTCGGTCTTAATCAGGATGAATTGGCTGAAAAAATAGGCGTAACCCGACGTGTAATTTGTTCTTATGAAAATGATAAATCCCGTCCGAGAGGAACGGAAAGATACAAGAAGCTGGCAGAAGCATTAAATGTAAATGTGAATTATCTGCTGTCTGAGGATGACGCTTTCATCGCCGATGTAGAGGATAAATACGGACGCAGAGGGGCAAGACAGGCTCAGGAGTTGCTTGCAGAAGTTACCGGTCTGTTTGCCGGCGGCGAAATGGCTGACGAAGATATGCGTGAAATGGTTGACGCTATTCAGGAAGCATATCTTATTGCAAAGAAGAACAATAAAAAATACACCCCGAAGAAATACCGCAAAGACGAGTAATCCTCACAGTGAACTAAGTCCAATATATGGGACACACAATAGTTTATAATTTATTATAGGGTAAATATCCGATATACTATAATATGGGAGGTGAGCCGGATTGGGGTATTACACTACGGCTGAAATTGTGAAAATCGTCAACAAGCTCATTGACCGTTGCGGTACTCGTGACCCGTACAAGGTCGCAAAAGAGCTTGGTATCAATATTATCTACCGAGATTTTGAAAAGCAGCGTGGAGCATACAAGGTCATTCTGAAGAACCGCTTTGTTTTCCTTAAAAACGGTATGCACCCGGTCGTGGAACAGATAGTGCTATGGCACGAAATCGGACACGATGTTCTCCACAGGCAAGAAGCGGTTGCTGTCGGCGGGTTCAAAGAGTTCAACATCTTTGATATGAGAGAGAACCGTATGGAGTATGAAGCAAATATCTTCGCTTCTCAGGCTTCGCTCCCGGACGACACCATTTTGGAATACATTGAAAACGGCTATGACATTCAGCAGATTGCACGGGCAATGTGTTCCGACATAAACCTAATTGCTCTGAAAGTAGATACGCTGATTGCACAAGGCTATCAACTTCGCAAACAGGAACACCAAAACGATTTTCTTAAATACAGTAAAAAAATATAAGACCGTCAAGTCTCGAATGAGATCTGACGGTCTAATTTTTATCAGTTTTTATTATATCCGAATTGTCTTGTGCAAAGGGTATCTTTCCACCATTTTTCACGACTCAGTATGTAATTATCATCCATTCGTGCGTTATAGTTTTCTAATACTGAATACTGAAAATTTGCTTTTATATAATCAAACCCTTTGGTGTCAACAATATGTTTAAGTTCAACATTCCCACCGTGTCCATTGTCTATATAGTTAGTCCACCTTTGAAGCAACATTCCATACTGAGCAGTTGCCGAGCCAACATACATTTTTCCGTTGCTGGTATCAGTTATAAGATAAACTGCTTTTTGATTTCTCAAAGCATCAAGCCAACCGCTGCGTTTATTCCGAATAATCGTTTCCAGTTGTGAAAAACTCAATCTTATGTTCTCATAACCCGGAAATTCGTCACCATCATAAGCAGTAGAAAGAATTTCTATTACTTCCAGTTCCTCCATCATAGACTCATAGGTTCTTCCCATGCCTTAACCCTGTATGCCATCCTGTTGTCCTCCTGCAAAAAATGAGTGAGGGGATTTCCATCCCTCACCCAGTAGCCCGCAGGATGGCAGGCTGTTTTAGAAGCTATAAAATTTTCCGCAGCTTCTTCCGCAGATGGTCTAACCTCGCATAGATGGCACCAGTCGTCAAATGCACAAGCGGGGCAATCTCCTTTGTGGAATACCCCTGCATTTTCAGCAGGACGATTTTCAAGGTACGCCCGTCCACCGTGACTAATACTTGATAGAGATTTTCGCTCTCAATCTCTTCCAGTAACTCCGCAACCGTACCCACTTCCGCCTGCCGCTCCCTGCCTGCCATGTCCTCAAGATATTCCGCAACGTCATTCGTCCATCGGTAAAACCGCCTGTTGGAATTGAAGTCTGCCCTGTCCGCCATGCGTATCTGCTCAATGGTCGCTTCATCAACGCCGCACTCACGCAGCAGCTTTTCCTCCGCTTCTTTCCAGATACGCCATTTCCTGTCCTCCCGTCCGTGGTTGTATGCCATTCTTACTTCCTCCAATCAGAATTGATTGAGAGGGCAGAGAAAAGCCCCCTCATCTTCCCAAAGGAAAAAACAAGGGGGCTGAACGCCTTAAATTTTAATTTTCTATTATCTTTCTTAGTTTTATTAGGATTCTGGCTTTGCGTTTGTTTACAACGCTCTGGGTTATGCCCAACCTCGCCCCGACTTCACGCTCGGAAAGTCCGTCAAAAAAGATTGCCTGTATCAGCTCCTGTTCACTATCCGACAGCAAAGGCAGGGCGGCTTTCAGCCTGTCCACCATGACCGCATTGACAACGGTTTCTGCAATGTCCACCGCTTCATCAGTGATAAAGTCCAGAGGATTCCCCTCGCTGTCCGTAAATCCGTCGAGAGATAGCAGTCTATTCTTTGTATCTAATTTTTGCAGATAACGCCACCGTTCCTTGTCACGGTAGAAGTCTGTGTATTGCTCCCTCACGACTTCAAGCAGACAGCCTTGAATGGGGATAAACAGCTTGTCCATATAGGTCTGGTCGGATTCCCTGCAACGGCAGAACTCCGTGTAGGATAATTCCACATAGCCGCCACTTTCTCTGATATATACCTTTCTTGGTGCATATTTCACCATAAATACCTCCCATCTGAATTTTTGAAATGTAAAAAATCCAGATGGAGAGGCGGAGAACGACACCGCATATCAGAAACAGCCCTACGGCACTTTCCAACAAAAATCGACAAAAGAAAAACCGCAAAGGCTCTGTGACCTTTACGGTTATAGGAAATAGTAATTCTATTGTATGGAGATTGTACTTCTACTTTCAAGGTGAGAAGTACCGTTGCACTGGCAGAAATTTTTTTAACTGGTTTCCTGCCGTTCTCTGATATGCTATGTATTGATAAATTTTGCTTCGTATGAGCAGATAGATAACTGCCCGAAAAAAGGACATAAAAAAATCCCTCCAAATTTAAAAACAAATTCAGAGGGTAATTTAGGGTATAACAAAATAACCCACCCGAATATCGTTTTTTTTATTTGGTGAGTTTGTTCTTTCAAATACGAAACAAATGCTCATGTACGGTAAAGTATCACAAGAAAATTATGTCGAATTGACAGCCGCCTCCGCTATACCGAATAAGGAAATAAAGAGTCCTCAAATTTTGCGCTACTAAATGAAGACGAGCGGAAGTAATCTCCCGCTCGTCAGTAAACTTAACTATGCCATATCAATCCCGCTTCTTTCCCGCCACCGGCACTAAGAACAGCGCGGGCAACAGCAGGAAAGCGGTACAGACCAGCCCCCAGGGTATGGACACCTGCTGGGCTACCAGCCCCACAATAGGCCCGCCGATGATCTGCCCGAAAGAGTCCAGCTGTCCGCTGGTGGAAAAGACTGTGGCGCGCATTTTCTCATCCACATGGTCGTTCATCCAGGCGGCCAGCACAGGCTCCTTGATGGTGCGCATAAGCCCCGCCAGCAGGAACACCAACAACATGAACCAAAAGCTCCGCCCCACCGCGAAGAGAACCAGGCACAGGATATACCCGGCGCTGGTGGACATGACCACACTGGTTCGGCTGACAGTCCCTTTTTTCTCCATGCGGGCGATGAGCAACTGAGAAGCCAGAATACCTAAGCCGTTGCCGATAAGACTGATAACACCGAACCAAGTGACGCTGTTCAGCGGCCCGATAACGGGTATTACCGTGTCATCCAGAAAATGAGCGGTGGAGAGCCGGTCAAAGCCTTCACTGGCAAGTCCCCCGCATAGTGTGATTGCTAAGAGCGCCAGCAACACAGGTGCGCCTTTCACAAAGCCCAGGTTGAGCTTGAACAGGCAGACAAAGTCTTTAAGCAAGCCCTGCCGTTCCTCAATAGCAGGGGAGAAGTTGGTTTCTGGCATGATGCGAACCATCACCAGCCCCAACAACAAGCACAAACTGCCCCCCAAGATGACAGGCATTTGCAGGTTTATGTTTCCCAGCAGTGTGCCCAGCACCACGCCCAGAACGCCGCCGATTTGCCCCATTTGACTGCCCCGCAGGAACACCTTGTCTATGGGTTTGTCCTCTTCCTCCGAGGCAATCCACGCCTCCAGAGCGCCGGTGATGAAGGTATCACCGCAACCCCAGACAACCTGGGCCAGCAGAACCGGCGCGAACCACGGTAGCGCACCCTCCATCAGAAAGCCCAGGCCGTAGAGGAACATTCCAATCAGCACCGAGCGCCGACGGCTATACAAATCCGCCACCACACCGGTGGGTATCTCGAACAGAAAGCAGGAGGTCTCCAGAACCGTCCCTACCAGGACAAGCTGGAAAGCATCCAGCTGCACCACCTCCAGGTGGTACACGATGGAAAGCACTGTGGACATAGAAACCGCCAGGGAACAGACAAATCGGAACAGCAGGTAGACAGAATATGCCTTTGAATTTTTAGCAAACATGAAGTTACATTCTCCTTTCAAATCTCATTTTATATGACTTTTGCAAGCTGTTAAGCTAACTTGTGGAACATATGCCGAACCTTATCTATACGGCTATTCGGGCGGCGGGGTTGGCAAATAAATTTACCAATAGCTGGCTGGTATCCTTTTAACTCTGTCAAGCAGACTCCCTGCCCATTTGTGAAATAAGTTAAATCGTTCCTGTATTCTTGAATACATCTAGCAGGGATTTCTCCTTTCAGAATGACCTCGTCATTCTTTATCTGAGTACTTACAATATCTGCACAATACCTTGGAGCATCATGATACGCCCGTGAGAGATATTCCTGCGGTGCATAAATTTCAAAGTGGAGATATGGCTCTAATAGTTCTGTCCCTGCTTTTTTTAAAGCCTGCTCCAATACGATAGGGGAAAGCAGCCGAAAGTCTGCGGGGGTACTTACAGGACTATAATACAATCCATATTCAAAACAGATTTTACAGTCTGTCACTTTCCATCCATACAGCCCCTGCTCGCAGCCATAAAGAACCCCCTCCATAACCGCATTTTGGAACGATTGATTTAAATATCCAAGTGAAACTCTGCTTTCATACTGCACTCCGCTTCCAATAGGGAGCGGCTCTATGGACAACCCGACAGAAGCCCAGAAAGGATTTGGCGGGACTTCTATGTGGATGGTATATTCTGCTTTTCTAAGCGGTCTTTCCAGATAAATAACCGAAGGCTCTTTCATAGCCACGCCCACATGATATTTTTCTTCTAATAGCGAACAAATAACTTCTAACTGTACTTTTCCCAAAAAAGATAACATAATCTCATGTGTAACAGTATCAATGTCAAAATGCAAAAGAGGGTCTGTATCAGCAATCTCTGCGAGGGCATTTAACAGGGCTTCCCTTTGCTCCGGCTTTTGCGGCTCTACCGTTGTCCGAAGTAATGGCATGGGATTATCAATCCATGTTTTGTGAGGCAGGAGTTTTTCATTTCCCAGAATGTCGTTCAGTTTCAAAGTATCATCAGCTAAAATAACAATTTCTCCCGGACAGGCATGGTCAGCCGGGACGATTTCACCATTTGACGGAATACACATTTCTGTAATCTTTATTTTTTTCTTTTTTGACAGCAGCAGGGTATCCCGTAAATGGAGCGTCCCATGATACAGGCGTAAATAAGAAAGCCGTTTTTTCCGCTCTGTATACTCAACCTTAAAAACATATCCACATAATTCAGACTGAATATCGTCTGTTTCTGTAATGAAAGTTTCTGTAACCGCTTCAATCAGTTTTTCTGTTCCTAAATTGTCTTTTGCACTCCCATGATAAACAGGAAACAAAGAGCAGCATCTGGTTCTTTTGCACTTTTCATATTGTAATTCCTGTATATCCAAAGAATCCTCTGCAACATATCGTTCTAATAGTTCATCGCTTCCGGAAATAATCATATCCCATTTGTCCAAATCAGAAATATCGGTCATGGATATTTGGGGCGACAGGGAAACCTCCTGCATGACAATCATATCACTGGTAAGTTTGTCTTTAATGCTTTGGTAAACACGCTGTAGGTCGATTCCATTTTGGTCTATCTTATTTATAAAGATAATTGTCGGAATGTTCATTTTCTGAAGCGCATGGAATAATATACGCGTCTGTGCCTGTACGCCGTCTTTTGCCGAAATGACTAAAACAGCTCCGTCAAGGACAGATAAAGCACGGTATGCTTCGGTTAAAAAATCCATATGGCCTGGCGTATCTATAATGTTGACTTTTACATCCTCCCACTGAAAAGATGTCACTGCTGTCTGGATAGTGATTCCCCTTTGACGCTCCAAATTCATTGTATCTGTCCTTGTTGTGCCTTCATCTACGCTCCCTAGTTCTGCAATTGCACCACTGGTATACAATAAACTTTCCGTTAATGTTGTCTTTCCTGCGTCAACGTGAGCCAGAATGCCTAAGTTAATTATTTTCATGTGATTTTCCTCCTATCAACACCCAAAAAAGGGCATAAAAATACCCAGTGATAAATACTCCTATCACTGGGTAAATAACTCCAATAGCCCCAAAACACTTATATGTTTTCGGGCATATAAAATTACATGATAAAAGTATTCTTAAACTGGGTACAAAAAACTAAGCCCCATATTAAAAGTGAAACGGGACTGCTACTTTTTGTTCCCACTATCAAATTGACAGTTTATTTAAGAATACCTTGCCGCATATTTATTAACTCCTTGTCTAATACTGAATCTAATTATATTCCTTAACCCTTTATTTGTCAAGCCTATATTTAAAGAACATAATAGAAAACTGTTCTGACAGATTTAGAGTATGTGATATTTTACACAATAATATCAAGCAATATGAAAGATACTAAAGTCAAGCGAAAGAAAAAATGTTATGGATTATTTGAAAACGGCAGATGAAATTGTTGATGTCTATTTTGTCACATATATAGAGTCTTGTGATAAGAATAATAATTCACATTCTACATCTTGGAGAAATAGATATATAGGTCAAGACGGTGTTATCTATATTCTTAAGAATGGAAACAGACAATTCTTTGTTTGGCATCCTGTTGACGATGATTTTAAACCAATTACTTCTTTGGGAATTATTAGTTCCCGTGATGATTATTATATTAAAAAGAACAATCTATTAGTAACAACTCAGAATTCCATTTACAAATTCAGGCTTATCAACAAGGAGGTGAACACTGATGATAAAACTTAACAAAATGGAACAAAATGAATATAACGCTTTTATTGTTGCTGTTGTTCCTTCATTATTACCCGGCACATACCACTTTAGAGACTTTTTCACAAATAGAGTTACATCTGCAAGAATCGGTCGTAAATTCTATGAAGATGTTGTCAATGGTATATATCCGCATATTTCTCTTGTTGGGACAAAGGCTTCAGAAGGTTATATTTGTTCTTGAGTAAATACCTGATTTCTCATAATGTACTTGATGGCTACTCAAACGAGCAGCCATCTTTTTAATATGCCGGAATACCGTATCCGTAGATAACAGAGCTTCCGACAGGGTATGTTTTGGTTCTGCAAGTGTCGCCTGAGTTGCCCTCAACGGTATAGACTGTACCGTTTTCGCATTTCTGAACAATACCGGTGTGGTCTGTCACACCGTCGCCCTCCCAGTCAAAGAAAATGATTGTACCGGGCGAAGGCTCATACGAACCGTCTGCCCACTGTCCTCGGTCTCTGAACCATTGTACACCGTTTACACAGCCGGCATACTTTGGAATAATACCGGCGTCGATATATCCGCACTCGTTAGCACACCAAGAGACGAAGCAGGCACACCATTCTACACGGGAGTCAAATCCGTACCAAGACCAGTAAGGCTGACCGCCTACATTACCCACCTGTGACAAGGCAACCGTTACGATTTGGTCGTCGCTGTATCCGATACCGTAAAGCACCTGAGACCATAGTTGATTGTTTTCGTCCTTTAGCAGCTCGGCAAGATACTCTTTCTGCTCCTGATTAAATCCGTACATAGCCGCCATTTCATCAACGGTCTTGTGCGATACCGTGATATACAGGAAAGTTTCTGTTACTGTGGTTTCGGTCTGTACGATGTTGCCGTGTCCGTCGTCGCTTTCTTCGATTTCGGTATGGGTTTTCGTTTCCGTTCGGGAAGAAATATCGTTCATTTCCCAAAAAATATCCGACAGTAGCTGCTTCTTGGTTTCATCAACCGTAGCAACCTCCATCGGATTGTCGGGGTCGGTATTCACTTTAACAGAATAGACCGCAAGAACATCTTTCCAAACAGCTCTGCTTCCGCTCATTTCAAGCACATCATAGCTTACAGAGTTCTTTTCCTGTTCCAATCGGTCATCATATTCCTGATTGATTTCCTGAACGACTGTCTGCATTGACATTCCCGTGCCGGAATCCTCTCCCGAAAAGAAGATACCGAACACAGAACCTGCAATCAAGGCTACAAGACATAGCACAATAATTACTACCACCGCAACCCAACCGCCGGCAGCGATAGCGGCAATAAGACCTTTTACCGCCGCTATGATTGCTTTTACTGCGGCAATGGTGGCTTTGGCTGCGGCTTTAATCGTAGCGGCTGTTGCTTTGGCTGTGGCTTTTGCCGCCTGTGCCGCTTTCTGCGAAGCCTTAACTGTCGCCTGAGCTGTTTTCTGTGCCGCTTTTGCCGCTTGCTGACTGGTTTTTATCGCAGTCTTTGCAGTCTGCTCAGCCGTCTTAACCGATTTCTGTGCGGTCTTTGTTGCTTCTTTTCCGGCAAACTTAATGGTTTTCTTTCCGGAGGAAGTGGCAGACTGCTTTATGGTCTTTTCCGCCTTATCGACAGTCTTAATCGCAGAGCTTGTGTTTTGCGAAGCCTGTTTTCTCAAAGACTGCTCGGCTCGCTGCTGCTTGAAACGCTGAATACCGTCCTTTGCGGTGCGGATATTCTCTTTTGTGGTTTCAAGTCCCTTTCGTCCCGCCTTGTCAAACGCATAGGCACCATCGTGAAACACCTCGTCAATACCGCTTTCCAGTTTATCGGAAGCGTATTCCTCGGCAGAACTGCTGTTGGCATTTACCGACCGCTCCGCCTTTTCTTTTGTTGCGATATACGCCTGCTTCATTCGTTGGGTTGCGACGGCAGCCTTATCTATTGTTCGTATCGTACCTTTTGCATTGTCTTTCGTTTTAATATCAGCCATACAATCCCTCCTTCCTATGCAGGCTGAACTACCTGTTGTATTATTCGTTTATTAGCTTCGCCACTACAACAAGTCTGCCGTTTGTCCGGGAATACTCACAGGTGGAAAGGGTCAGGAGCTTGTCGCCGTATTCGGCGGTTATGCCGGTTTCGTAAAGCGACAGTTTCTTGCACTTCTCAACATAGGCAGTGAAATCCTCGGCGGTGTCCGCATTGACGAACTGATAATATTTGAAGCTGTCGGGACTATCCGTATATACTACGGTTTTGAACACGGCAATTACTTCATAGGTCTGTCTATCGGTCAGCGTATCAAAGGATACTGTTTTGTGCTTTTCCCAAAAGCTCTTGTCCTTGAATTTCATAAGACCGGCGAACATAGAGCCGTCGTTCATATGATGACCGTAGATAATGATATTGTCGCTTGGCAGTTCCATATCGCAGTTTTCCTGAACATAAGGACAGCCGTAGTCGGTGTATGCCTTATCAAAGCCGTGCTTCAGATAGAAGTTCGGGTTGTCCTTTGACTGCATAACGGGATAATTGATTTTTGTGTCCTCAACCTTAATCCAGCCGACCATATCGTTATTTTGCAGATAAAGCTCCTGATACTCCGGGATAAAGGTCTTTTCTTCGGAGTAGTTCATCAGCTCTGTGGTTTCTTCAGGCTCGGTCTCCACAACCTCAATCAGATTGTCGTACATCTCAGCCTGCTTTGCAGAGTCGCAATAGTGCTTGATGAGAAAACCTGAACTGACGGCAAATACAATGCTGAAAGCACAGATTATGGCAATATAGATTTTGTTTTTCATAGGTGTTTCCTTTCTCATTTACAGAATAGGGCAAGGGTTATGCACCCTCGCCCGGTTTGGTTGTCATCAGCTTATACAGCTTCGTATTCTTCGGGAACTTATTTGCAAACGGCACAAGCGAACTGCCGACCTTAATCAATCCGTGTCCTGCGTCAACATTCGTGATATACGAAAGCTGGAGGTCAGAAATGTTAAGGAGCTTTGCAAGCTCAATTCTGTCGGTTGACGCCTGATTGAGCATAATCAAAAACTCGCTGTTTGCAAGCATAGTTCTCGCTGTATGGCTCTGCAAAAGGTCGTCCACATTCTGTGTAATGCCGGTGGCATAAGCGCCGTACTTTCTTACACGCTTCCAAAGCGTAAACAGGAAGTTTGCAGAATACTCGTGCTGGAACAGGAGGTAGATTTCATCAATGAAGATAAAGGTCTGCTTACCTTTAGCACGGTTCTGTGTAATACGGTTCAGAATAGAGTCGAGGACGACAAGCATACCGATAGGCATAAGCTGCTTGCCGAGGTCAAGAATGTCATAACAGATAAGTCGGTTATCCGTATCAACATTGGTTGGCTTTGCAAAGGTATTCAAAGAACCGTGAGTAAACAGCTCGATAGCAAGGGCGATTTCCTTTGCTTCCGGCTCGTCCTGTTTCAAAAGCTCCGCACGAAAATCCTGCAAGGTAGGAACAGTACCGGTATATCCTCTCTGCTGATAGTCTCGGTAAACACTTGCCGTACAACGGTCGATGATAGATTTCTGCTTTGCTCCGAGGTTTGTACCGCCGATAAGCTGTTCGCAAAGGGACATAATGAACTCGGATTTCAGGATAACCGGGTTTGCTCCGTCGCCGTATTCCTTGTTCATATCCATCGCATTGATATGGCTCGGAGAAGTAGCGGAAATATTGATTATTTCGCCGCCGAGAGCTTTTACAAGCTGCGAATACTCTCGCTCAGGGTCTATGATAATAACATCTGCATTGGAGGAAAGAATGATATTTTCAATTTCACCCTTTGCCGCAAAGGATTTTCCGCCGCCGGATACGCCGAGAATAAAAGAGTTGCCGTTGAGTAGCTGTCTGCGGTCGGCAATAATCATATTTTTACTGATGACATTCTGACCGTAGTAAATGCCGTTTTCGTGGTAAATGTCCTGAACCCTGAAGGGAATAAAGACCGCAAGGCTTTCTGTGGTAAGGGTTCTGAATGCGTCAATCTTGCGTGTTCCAAAGGGCATAGCCGTATTCAGTCCGTCCATCTGCTGATACTTGAGAACGGCAAACTGGCACAAATGCTTTCTTGCCGTAGTAAGCAGAGCTTCGGTGTCGTTATCAAGCTGTTCTTTGGAGTCCGCAGTATGAACCATAGTGAGTACAGCGAACATCATTCGCTGATCACGAGTGGTAAGGTCATCAAGGAACTCCTTCATTTCCTTTTTCTGCTGTTCCATATCATACGGAACGGTAGCGGAAAAGTTATTGTTCTGATTCTGCTTTCTCTGCCAGTTGGTTATATTCGTCTCAACCCCAAGCAGTCTGCTCTCTGCTTCTCGCACCGCTTCATCGGTAGGAACAGGTACGATGTCAATGGACATCATCAGGTTGCGGTTCAGGTCGGTAAGCTCGGCTACCATACTGTCCTTGATATAGGAAGCGTACTCACGAAGAAAAAGGACTCTCCCGTAACGGTTTCCCATTTTGAAGTAGTCCTTTTCAAATTCCATTGTATCGGGGCAAACATAATCCTTGAAATCGTGTCCCTTCTTTCTCGTTTCCTTAATATTGAAGTGGTAGGCGGTTTCCTCCCCGACACGGAAGAAATCGTGGACAATTCTCAGTCTCTCATCGGTTTCAAGCTCCACACATTTGCTTCCGAGTCTTGCAAAGTGGGCAATCAGGTCAGCACCGACACGGGCAAAATAGGTTCGTGCGTCCTCCACGCTCTTTTTATTGATGGAGATAGTAACATATTTATCCTGAACGATGGCATTTGCCCCGGTTGCCTTGTCGAGAAGCATTTTGTTATATTCCTCTCGGTAAACATCAAGCTCATCGCCGGTTTCGGGGATAAGAATGGTTTTCTCAAAGTCAAGACGGTTAAGCCGTCTGTTGTTGATAGTCAGCTTTGTAGTAGCTCCGCTGTCAAGAGAGTTGAGAAGCTCGGAGTATTCAAGGAACATTGCTTCCTTATCCTCACGGCTCGCTACGGCATAGTTAATATCCGTGAACTTGAAGCTTTTGGAATACTTGTCCTTGCCTACACGGAAAATGCCGTCATCATAAATAGCGGTAATGGGAATACAATCCTGTACGCCCTTTGGTACTACGAACTTTTCTTTGTCCTGCTTTAACAGGTTTGTAAGAGTTTTAATCATTGTTCTTATAAGCCTCCTTCTGTTTTTGTTCGATTGTCGGTTTCATCAATTCGTAATAGGTGTTGGTGGAATGAAAGACCAGCTTTTTCGGCATAAGGAACTCGGACTTTATCCACGCCCATATAAATTTCTCAGCCGTCATTCCGTTGTATTTCACAAAGCCGAGAGCCGCAAAAGGGGCAGCTCCCAAAATGCACACCCACGATACAGTTTCTGTTCCGAGGTACGGTTTTAGGAGGAAGTAAAGTCCTACCGCTACCGCACAGGCGAGGACAGAAAAAATGAACTGTCTGAGCGACAGTCCAAAAAACATTGACTCTGTGTAATTTCGTATCTCTCGGTTAATTTTGACTTCCATCAAAAGCTCCTTTCTCTGCGATATGCTTGTTTTGCGTGACGGATTTCATCAGAGCAGACGCAGGTGTCCGCAAGGCAAATCACATTGCCGTTTTTCTTTCCTCCGTAATACACACAATATTTGCAGTCGCAGTCGGCAGGCGTATAGCCCTGCCATCTATCGTTATTATTCTTGTTTTTCTTCATCAGAGAACCTCCCGTTATAAGCCCATCATTTCACGGATAATTCGGTCGCTCATCTTAACCGCACCGACAAGCACAAGCATATTGAATACCAGTTCGCCGATATATGCCCATACCTGAGTAACGGCTGCTGCGTCAGGGTTCACTACCGGCGGCGTAGAAGCAAATAGGGAGAAGATGATACAAGCAAGTACAATTACTGCTCCCTCAAGCAAAACGGCACAGTAGCTCTTTATAAAGCTCTTACCCACATTCTGCGACGGTTCTCCGGCAAATGTGGAAAGCGGTATCGGAGCGAGAGCAGTGTACATATACAGCTTGAAAAATCGTCCGTACACCGTCATTATCATAATGAACGACAAGACCGTGATAAACAGTCCGCCGATAAGAGTAACCGCCCACAATGGGATACTTTCAAAAAATCCGCAGCTTTCAATGGTTGTTACCATTTCAGCAGGTAAAGTTGTTTGATTGGGCGTACCGAATCCCGCAGATGTCATAATGGTTGAAATCGTACCTTGTACGATGTCGAACAGGGCAAGCATAAGCTCCAGCCCGTAGGTAATCACACCTTTGGCAATGGCAAAGCGGATAAACAGCTTTAATGCGTGTTCCGGTTTCTTTACATCGGTAAAACTTCCGCAGGTGCGAACCACACCGACAACAAAAAACAGAACAAGCAGGGCAAGACCGATAGCCTGAACTGCTCCGTTGATATTCACCATTACCGACCAAATACTGCCGCCTTTGAACTGTTGCGGCGAAGTGGTTAGCAACTGCCATATTTCCGAAAGCTTGCTGTTCCAAGTTTCAAGGGCATTTTCGAGGTTCTGAACTACCCAGTTATCACTCATCTGTTTGCACCTCCTTTAAGATTAGGGGCATACCTGAAATGCCAGGTATGCCCCGTTTGATAACTGTGTTCTCTTAACCGGTAATAAGGGTAAGGATTTCCTTTGCAAAGGTAATGATGATACCGCCTGCAAGAGTCAGGAAACCGTTGGCTCTCTGAGACGGGTCGTGAGACTTCAAAGAGAGACCGACCTGAACGATACCGAAGCCAAGCAGGATAAGACCGATGGCACGGATAAGACCGAAGATGAAATCGGACAGATTGTTGACTACGGTAATCGGGTCGCTGGCGGCAAAAGCGGTAACGCTCATACCGCAAACAAGAGTTGCTGCTGCGATTACGGCGCAGTAAGCACGGAAGCCTTTCTGAACCTTTCCGGTCATAGGCAGCTTCTGAGTAGTTTTCTTTTCGTTGTTCTTCTTAAAAATGTTCATTGTGTTTTCCTCCGTTAAAATAAGTTTTTATTCACTTCAAAATCCTCATCGGACAGAAGTTCGTAATTGGTTTCTCCGTAGCTTTCCTCCGGAAGTTCTTCCGGGTCAATAGAAAGAACGGAAATTGATGAGTGCTTGATGGTCACTTCGCCGTGTTTATATGCAGAAGCCTTTCCATCGGTTGTAAGTGCCACATTCGGGTGCTTCAAGATGTCGTACTTGAAGTCCATAACGGGGCGTTCTCCACGAATAAACAGAATTGCATATTGGTTATCAAGCATACGAACCTCATCAGGAGTAAGAAGCTCTCGACCGCTAATCTGATAATTTGTGGAGTAGTTGCCGCTTCGACCGGTACTTTTTCCGAAAGTGTTGGTATCAATGGTTTCCTTGCCGAGAAGCTCGGACACATATTTGTGGGTGCTTTGCTCGTTGCCGCCGAGATATAAAAACTCGTCGCAGTTACCTACAATGCTTTCCCATTGCTTTTCAAACAAGGCTTTAAGCTGTGCCAAGTTCTGCAAGATAATACTTACCGATACCCCACGGGAACGCATAACCGAAAGAATTTTGTCGAAGTCATCAGGGAGTGAAACATTCGCAAACTCGTCCATCAAAAAATGAACGGGAACGGGAAGCGAGCCGCCGTGAATATGGTCGGCAGCATAAAACAACTGCTGAAAAAGCTGTGTGTAAAGGATAGATACCAAGAAGTTAAAGCTGGAATCGTTATCCGGTATCAAAGCGAACAGAGCGACCTTTTTCTCTCCGAGTGACGGGAGGTCAAGCTCGTCTGTGGTGGTTAAAGAAGCAAGACTTTCAAGGTTGAACTTTTCCAGTCTTGCCGCAAGGGTTATCTGTATGGACTTTAAGGTTTTCGCCGCACCTGAATGATAGGAACGGTAATACTTCAAAGCAATGTGGTCGGGATTCGACATCTCCAATTCCGCAAACAGTTCATCAAGAGGAGAAGGTCTTGTGTCCTCCTCGTCCTCAATCGCACCGGCTCTGAGCATTTCCATTATCATTGCAAAGTTCTGTTCATCTTCGGGTGCTTCATAATGAAGATAAAATACAAGTGCAAGCAAAAGCATTGAAGCCGAGGTATCCCAAAAGGGGTCTTGTGATTGACTTCCTTTCGGAGTGGTACTCTTAAAAAGGTTCGTCACGAGCTTTTGCACATCGTTGTCATTCTGCAAATAGACAAACGGGTTATAGCAATGGCTTTTCTCCATTGAAATCAAATCGAGAACACGGACTTCATAGCCTTTGCTTTCAAGCAGCTTTCCGGTATCTCGGAGAATTTCGCCCTTTGGGTCAAGAATGACAAATGATGTGTTGCACTGCATAAGATTCGGCTTGCAGTAAAACCTTGTCTTACCGGCTCCCGAACCGCCGCACACAAGGGTGTTTAAGTTTCTTCGGTGTTTCTTCGCATTGAGTCCGATACAGACATTTTGCGTCATCAGCTTATTTGCAGAAGCCGGAGACTGTCTGTATTTTTTGTTTACGGCTCTTGCATTGCCCCATTTTGCAGAACCGTGTTCTTCACGCCTTCGGTAATTCTTCTGTGTTGAGAAGTAAATCCCAATACCCATTGCATAGCAGAGAAGCAAAACGAGGACAGTTTTTAGGCTGTCCTCGCATAGCTCAATATGAAATGGTTCGTTGAACGCTGTTAATAGGCTCGGCAGTATTTCCGGCAATCCTCCTTTTACAGAGGGTGCAATCAGAAGTGCCAGCCATACGACCGGGATAATACCGATGACGGAAAGAATAATAGCAGACTGCCTCTCGTTATCTCGATTCACAGGAGCGTTCCTTTTCGATAACTTTGAACTTTTTCTTTGGGGCAGTTCCGACCTTGATGATAAGGTCGTCCACCGCATCGGTAGATTTGCCCTCGTTCATCAAATCTGTTTTCTCGTCGTTGAGAGAACGGATAATAATGCCGTGTTCATAATCGTCCAATGCGATATGATACATTTCTTCCTTCGCCATAGTCTCACCTTATCTTTCGTAGTCTTTGCTTCGTTCCTGCTTTTTCTTGTAAAGCTCATCGGAAACACGGGAGTGAATATCCGCCATTGCGTTTCTCGTTTTGGAAAGCTCATAGCGAATGTCCTTCGGCTCTTTGCCGGCGAGCTTTTCAGGGATACGGTTGATAGCAAAATTCTGTGTATCGACGCCGTACTTTTTGCAAAGCATATAGCCGATACATACTGCCTGAAAGCCCATATCCGCTCTGCTGTAACTGTCGCTGTTGATAGAGAGCTGTGCGTGGCCAAGCTCCTGTGCTACGCACTGAGCGACCGCTACGCTGTCTCCCACATCACGCTTTACATACAAGGTCTGTTCCTCGTTGTTATAAAACGCCGCCATATTGGGATACGGAAGCTCATTTGTTGCTTCCACTTCAACCGGGGAAGAATCCAGCATAACGGTAATGAGTGCTTTCGGGTCACGGTTGACAGTCGGTGCAGGCGGTCTTTTGCCGTTGGTCTGCGAAACATCAAAGACCTTTTTCACATTGTAGGAAATGCCGGTCGTACCGTCTTTCTTTGCATACTCGACAGGTTCAAGAATGGAAATGCTTTTCGCACCTTTCTGAATTTTCACATTATCTTTGCTCCAGTCATCAAAGTTTTTAAGCTGGCTTGCTTCGGGAAGCTGCTTGAAAATCAGAAGTGCGTTGACCGCAGAGTATCTGTCAAGACGGCTCTGCGTATCAAGGAAGGCTTTGAACTTTTCCGGGTCGGAAACAATCGCCTTTGCGGTGTCGTCCGCCATCTGATATACGGCTTCTTTTTCAGCCTTCATCTTCTCGGCATATTCCTCTTTGGAAAGTCGTTTGCTCTGCTGTCCTGCCTTAGCAGGGGTAAAATTGTTTGTCATTGTGATTACCTCTCTTTCACATTTTTGCTTTTAGGTTTCGGCTGCTGGTGTACGGTCTGTGCCGGGGCGTTCTTGACTTCCGGCTTTGATACCTCCGGCTCTTTGCGTTCTGCTTCTTTCTGCTGCTTGGACTGTGCCTTATATCGGTCAAGCTTTGCTTTTACCGACGGCTTTCTCTGTCTGTCGCTTACAGTACCCTTATCAGTTTGCATATCTACCGGCTCGGAGTCGTGCCTTGACGGAGGGTTTTTGTCCGTTTTGGCGACTGTGGGGTTTGACTGGGAATACCCCTCTTTCTGAATAGGTTTTCTGACGGCTTCCTCAGTGATGATTTCGTTTTTGGTTTTCGTCGGCTTGTCTTTCTCCAAAGCTTCACGCTTTTCGACAGCCTTCTGAGACTCGGTGACAATCGCAGCCTTATCAACTTTACCGAGTTCAAATCTCTCAACGATTCTCTGAATTTTGGAAGCGTCCTCTGCACGGGCAATAATATCAATCGGGACATTATCGCCCTTTGTGTTTTTATCCCTGAGTACGCAGTAGAGAACGCCGTAGCGTTTTGCCTGCTCGGTAAACTTCTTCAAGTCCTTGTTGGGGATAGAAAACACCTTCAGCTCCTTGCCCGACTTAATCATATTAGTAAGTCGAGCCTTGCCTTTTGTTTTCTGTTCCTGTTTGAGAACAGAGACTAAAAGAACGGCAATATTCTTTGCTGCCGCTCCGCTTAATTTTGCGGCTACTTCAAAGCCTTCAAGCGATAGCCTGACGACCTGTTCTGCCGCATCACCTCCGTTTGTCATTACGGTTCTGCTCCTTTCGTTCTTGTTTTTCTTCGTAAACTCTTACCGTTTCAAGGTTGGCTTCAATAACCTTTGACCTTTCGGCTATGTCATCACAAAGACCGACCTCTTTGCGGAGAGTCCACAGCTTGCTCGTGATTGCCGTAATCTGCTCTTTGACATTTGATAGCTCATCGTCACTCAAATTTCTTCTTAACTGTTTTCGCAGGTGCGTTCTATCGTCAGTCAAGGATTTGATTTGCGACAACACGGACTCTTTATATGAGAAAAGCTGCTCGTCGGTAGAAATGTTCTCCCGTCCAAGCAGCCTTGTCTCCTGAGTGATTTTGTCGAGCTTCAGCAAATCTTCTTTCAAAAGATAGTGAAGCCTTGCGGTATTCTGTTTTTTGTACTTCGGCAGATAACCCAGCTTATAGCAGTAATGCAGATACAGCCCATACAGTCCGCCGACCTTTTTGACTTTGTGTTCTCTTGTGGGCATTCGGTACTGCCTGACTCTTACCGTTTCCTTTGCAAAAGGAACGATAAGAACCTTTTGATTTTCCGTCAGCCTACGCTTGATTGCGTCCTCGGTATAATTCTCTCCGAGTGATTTAAGTCGTATCGGCTTCTTGTATCCTTTCGGGACAATCGTCCAATACTTTCGACTGTCGCTGAGACAATGTTCATAGCCCATCTGAGTCAGGATATAATCAAAGGTCTTTAAGTTGGTGCTGTGTGCAATCGCTTCATCAATGGCGTCACGGGTCATTGAATATCGGCTCGGCATACCGGCTTGTTCCTGCTTGTAGTAATAAGAGGATTGCTTACTGCGGTTTGGGTTCGGATTGTAATACAGTCCGTACTTTTCACAAAGGCAGTCGGCAACCAAACGAAACTTGAACCACGCTTTTTCGTCGCCCCATAACCGCTTGCCGTCCACAAAGGAAACGGAGTTTATTACATAATGACAGTGCAGGTGTTTCGTGTTCAGATGAGTAGTAACCACCACCTGAAATCTTTTGCCCCACACTTCGTTTGCAAATTCCATTCCGATTTTCTGTGCAAGCTCCGGGGATATGTCCTGTTCCTTAAAGCTCAGGTATCCGTGATAGGCTTGAATGCCGTCGTCTTTGCCGTATGCTTTTTTTACAGATATAAACTGGTCTCTTGCGGTCGCAGGGTTGCAGTTGATACCCTCTACGAAAAACTCACGCTCGGTTTTTTCTTCGTCCTTTGCATAGCTGAGAACATCACGGAGAGCCTGATACTGTTCCTCGGTGTAAATGTCTGCCGCCGTCTTTTCGGGATTGGCGGCATAGTCGATTACCTGACCGAGCCTTGATGTGACCGACCACAATTTACTTACTGCCATTTCATATCGCTCTTATCGGGTCTTAAAAAAGTACGCTCCACATCAGCCTGAAACTTGTGCCAACGCTCGGCTTCCTTTTTGAGCTGCGGTGCGTCCACAAATCCGAGGGTGTTTGCTTTCGCCGCAAGCTGATTGATGTTGTTGCCGATAGCGGAAAGCTCACGCATAACATCGTAAAATCTTTCATCGGGCTTTTCTCTCGGCTCGTATCCTCTGAGAAGCAAACGGATAAGTCCGCCTTCGGAAAGACACGCCCGCTTTGCTTTTTTCTGCAAATCCTGAGCTTCTGCCTTGTTCATCAGAATGTGCTTTTCAATGTTTCTCTTGCTCATTTTTATCGCTGTCCTTTCTGTAAATATAGTGTCTGTCCCGGTTTATCTGAAACAGGCACATTGTTGTTACTCCGAAAAAGCCGCCGATGAGTAACCCGGCGGCGACCAATACTATCTCCCGCAAAGCTTATGCTCCTTTCTTGCTTGGGGTATTAGGGGCAACCCCTAACGAGTGTACCGTTTTGGACATTCCTGTCCATAAATGGTCTGCTCGCTAAGATTATGCAGACACTCAGGGTTGCCCCATAGATTGACTCTTATCTCTCCATATCCTTTGAGACAGGCTTATACGGCTTTGCTTCAATACCGTCCAAGGACTTATAAAATCTCTCCGGGTATTTGAACTTTTCCTCGTACTTACGAGCCAGTTCTTTCGGCATACTGAGGAACTTTTCCGACTCAATCGGTGCGTATGCAATGAAGAACTTGCCGGCAATAATGTCGAGCATTTCACGGTTGCTGTCGTCTTTCACATAACATTTTTCAATCTTCCAACCATCCTTGCCGCCGTGTTCATCAGCCATATACGCTTCCAGTCGCACACATTTATCCGAGCCGTCAAGGGAAGAAGCATAGATAGAATATCCTCCCATACCCTCAATGAAAGCCTTATTGTTACTGCTGACAACATAGGTTCTTTGTTCCTCTGTGTAAGGCTTGTCAAAGCTGTCATCCGTAAAAACAATATATCCGGTCGTGTGGTTTCTTTCTTTTTCTGCCTGCCGGAAATGAGCTTTCAACTGCGGATAACTCATCTCAACATTCTCAGGCTCGGAATAAACTGCCCTGTTCAACGGCAAGCCGTTCATCTTTCCTTCATCGTTGCAGATGATGGCAACTTCGTCCTCAAAGGGCATATATTCTTCAATATCTCCCTCCACAAGAGACTGCATTGCTTCAAGCGTATCCTCGATTTCAATGAGCTTCGGATACCTGCCCGGCTCAACAAGAATGACGGAAATCTTCTCAGGTGCTTCTACCTTTTCAAAGGTATCCTCGTTAATATTCAAGGCGAGGGAGCTTCCGTTTTCCCAACTCATATGAATCTGTCCGGCGTCGTCAACGAATTTAACCGTTCCTTTCAGACCGTAGGGCATTTGACTTTCGCCAGCCATTTCAGTGAGTACAATCTGCGTTCCCTCCGGGTACATTTCTCTGATTTCTTTTAGTTTCATCGTGCAAAACTCCTTTCGGTTTTATCTTTTATTCCCAAGCGTTTACAAAGAAAGTCGTTGACATCTTTCCCATATTGGGGAGGGTCGTCAACGACTTCATACTTATCTGAAAGAATCGTCTGCAACGCTTTGGTCGCTTTTCTTCCGGCAATATCATTGTCCAAATGAAGAACAATTCGCCTGATTGTTTTGTCCTTTTCAAGCAGCCTGCCGAGTGTAACAGGCACTTTCGAGTCCTCGATTTTCTGCTTTGGGGAATACACTCCCGCAAGAGAAACAAGGTTAAACTGTCGCCAGTCTTTGCCCTCCAGCTTCATCAAAGTTGCATAGGAAAGCAGGTCAATGGCACACTCAAAAAGATGAACCTCTCCGGTGTTCTCGGCAGTCAGGCGGAAAGAATATTGCTTTTTGCTTCCGGTGCAGTCGCCCATAATTCTTGATTGATTTGTTGCTCTGTATGCGGCGTATTTAGGTTCTTTGTTCTCGTCATAGCCGATAAAAACAGCATTATGATATGGGAGCGACTCGATGATTAGCTTCTGTTCCAAGCAGTAGTTGATAATTTCATAATCAATCCCACGCCCGAAAAGATAATCAAATACCACATCGGTAGTGGGGCTTTTTTCAGGCAGAAGCAAAGGCTGGTTCTCATAACTTTTGATGTTTTCACAAGTCGGAAAGCTGACTGAACCGTTTCCCATAATGGTCTGAACCGCCTCCACAAAATCCATTCCACGGACTTTGATAAGGTAATCGAGGGCAGATTTGCCCCCGATACCTCTCGACCACCACATCCATTTGCCGTTGGAAATCTTCAAGCTGTCGTGGGTTCTTGTGGTGTAGGTGTTACTTGAAAATTTAACAAGCTCGCCCGGTTCATACTCTCTAAGATAGGTTAATAAATCCATTCGTTTGGCTTCGGTTATGACTTCCGGTGCAATATACGGCATAATTATCACCGCCGTTCTACATCAGCAAATCGGCAACCGCTTTCTGTATCGGTTCGTTGATACTGAGCTTTGCAATGATAATGAGTATCTTATCAACAGGGCAGCCGATGTCATTCCAAACAGTCCAAGCACCTCCCGCAAGGTCGTCGTTTTCATACAAAGCAATGATTTCTTCCGGCGAAAACACCGTTTCAATGCTCTGTCGAACCAACTCTCCGTAGAAAGAAAGCTTTGCATTTCTAAGGGCAAATTCTGCTTCCTTTGCGGGCGGTTTGCTTCTTTTCAATTCGAGATATGCTTTATCAAGTCTCCTGACCACAACCATCATCATTGCGTCAAAAGGGTTAATGATTGCTTTTCTGCAAGGGCAGTTTTCTCTTTCCTTATCGGGTGTCATTTTATCGTTCATAGGTTTTCTCCTTTCGTGTGTTCGGCACTTCGCCCTCATCGGGTTCGCCGCCGACAATTTCGTTTTCTCGCTTATCCATATTGAGCAAGATATTCAGCTCGTCCAAGCGGGCAAGCTTTGTCTTTAGTTCTTCCTCTTGGATAAACGGTTTTTGGACTTCTTTCTTTGCGGTTTCCAACTGATTTGTGGTGTTCTCAAGGTCATTTTCCGCAAGCGACAAGCTCTCGGCAAATCTCTCAATGCCGTTATCAAGACGGATAATATTGCCGTGTGCGTCATCACCGAGAGGAACATTTCTGCTTGTCGCACCTTTCAGTCGAACCTCATAATTTCGCTCTGCGGTATTAAAAAGCAGTTCCGTTTCAAACCCTCGGTACTTGCCGAGAGGAATAGGGTCGGGGCTGTTCATCTGCTTGCAGGCTTCAATGATTGCTTTACCGGCGTCGGCTTTTTCGGAATAAAAAACACCCTTAACCTCCATACCGACAAATCGGTCGTCCGTTGGTTTCGGGTGCTGTTTCGCAGTTTCTACATCTTGCTTCAATCCTTCAATACGGTTTTCCAAAGCTGTAATTCGCTGCGGATAATATTTGATTATCTTATCTTCCAAAGCGTATTTTTCAGATAGAAAGTTGGATTTTAAGAGCTTCAGCTTTTGAACTTGAATGTCCAAATCCATCTTCTCCTTAATATACGGGTTGCCGGTGGCAAGCATTTTAATCTCTGCATAGGAAAGGGCGGTTTCATCAATATCCTCGGCAGAACGCACCGGGGATTTGCTCGTCATAATCTGACTGGCGAACTTTTGCTTTCCCTCTACAAGCTGATAGAGATATGCGTCAAAGGTCTGCTCCGTTACATAGCGGTAAATATCTACATCAGGATTTGAGTTACCCTGACGGATAATTCGACCGGAACGCTGCTCCAAGTCTGACGGTCTCCACGGGCAATCCACATCGTGAAGTGCGATAAGTCTGTCCTGAACATTCGTGCCGGCTCCCATCTTTTGCGTAGAGCCGAGAAGCACTCTGACCTCGCCTTTACGGGTCTTTTGGAACAGTTCTTTTTTCTTCACATCGGTATCTGCTTCGTGGATAAAGCGGACTTCGCTTTCGGGGACACCACGCTCTATGAGCTTCTTTCTGATGTCGTTATATACCGAGAATGTTCCGTCATTCTTTGGAGTTGAGAGGTCGCAGAACACAAGCTGTGCCGATTTTTTATCGGCTGTTTCCTCCCAAATACGGTAGATGTTATCGACGCAGGCGTTGATTTTACTGCCCTCAAAATCAGGCAGCATATCGTTAAGCATACGCTGGTCAAGTGCTAACTTCCTGCCGTCGTTTGTAATTTTAAGCATATTATCTACACTCGAATCTACACCGCCGCCACGGACTTTCTCGGCTCGTTCCGCAAGGGAAGCAACCATCTCTTTCTGCATTTCCGAAGGCTTGACCGCAACATTGTGGAAGTGTGCTTCCGGCACAGGCAGTTCCAGCATATCCGCCGTCTTGATGTCGGCGACCTCCTTAAACATCGCCATAAGCTCCGGTAGGTTGTAGAATTTCGCAAAGCGGGTTTTCGCTCTGTAACCCGTTCCCTCCGGGGTAAGCTCAACGGCTGTTACAGTCTCTCCAAAGGTACTTGCCCACGAGTCGAAGTGCTGCAAGTTGTTTTTGACAAGCGTGTTGTACTGCAAGTATCGCTGAATGGTATATAGCTCCACCATACTGTTTGAGATAGGAGTACCGGTTGCAAATACCGTTCCTCGACCGCCTGTAAGCTCGTCAAGGTATCGGCACTTCATAAACAGGTCGGAGGATTTCTGTGCTTCCGTTTGAGCGATACCGCCCACATTACGCATTTTGGTGTAAAGATAGAGGTTCTTGTAATAATGACTCTCGTCAATAAAAAGCCTGTCCACACCGAGTTCTTCAAAGGTAACAACATCGTCCTTTCGGCTTTGGTCGTTGAGCTTTTCCAGCTTTTGTTTCACGGACTTTTTAGACTTTTCAAGCTGTTTAATGGAGAAGTTTTCTCCACGGTTTCGCTTCAAATCCATAATACCGTCTGTCAGTTCTTCAAGCTGCTGCTCAAGAATTGCCCTCTGTCTTTCAATGGACATCGGGATTTTCTCAAACTGAGAATGACCGATGATTACGGCGTCATAATCTCCCGTGGCAATTCGACCGCAGAACTTTTTGCGGTTCTTTGTCTCAAAATCTCGCTTTGTCGCTACGAGAATATTCGCCGCCGGATAGAGTTGTAAGAACTCCGCCGCCCATTGCTCGGTTAAGTGATTTGGCACTACGAACAGCGACTTATTGCAAAGTCCCAGTCGTTTGGACTCCATAGCGGCGGCTACCATTTCAAAGGTCTTGCCCGCACCGACTGCGTGTGCTAACAGCGTATTACCGCCGTACAGAATGTGTGCAACCGCATTTTTCTGATGTTCACGGAGTTCGATTTCCGGGTTCATACCGTTGAAAACAATGTGGCTTCCGTCGTACTCACGGGGTCTTATACTGTTGAACTTTTCGTTATACATCTTCGTGAGTTTTTCTCGGCGGGCAGGGTCAGCCCATATCCAGTCCTGAAAGCCCTGCTTTATGAGTTCCTGCTTTGCCTGTGCGATTGCCGTCTCTTTTTTATTGAGAACGGCTTTCTTTCTGCCTTCCTCATCTTCGATATAGTCAAAGATTCGGACATCTTTCAGGTTCAGTGTTTCCTCAATTATCTTATATGCGTTGATGCGGGAAGTACCGTATGTGCTGTACGCTTTTACATTGGAACGGTCGTAGCTCTTTCCCTCAATGTTCCATTCGCCGGTAAACTGAGAGTAGTGAACCTTGATATTCCATTGTGCATAGCGTGGGGTGTCGAGAAACTCAAACATAAACTGTTGGAATATTTCGGGCGGTATCCAAGTCGCACCGAGCCTTACGGAAATCTCGCTTGCCGTCAAATCCTTTGGCTGCACCTTTTCAAGTGCCTGCACATTGACGGTGTAATCTTCGGGATACAGTGCCGCAGACCTTTTGGCTGTCGCCAGCTTCTCACGAACATTGCCCGACAGATATTCGTCTGCCATCAGATACTTCGGCTCATAGGAATTACCGTACTCATAAAGGGGATTTAAGAAGATTACACCCTTTAAGTCAGCGAATAATTCCTCCTCACTTTTGCCGGACAACTCCATCATATATTCCATATCAATGGCTGCTTTTTCGCCCATAGAGACAGCGAGAGCCTCGTCTGCGGTGTCAACCTCCGTTACCGGCTTGTGCGGTTTAATCGTCCTTTTGAAGAACATATCCGCCTTGCGTTCCAGTTCGCCATCTTCATTGATAACCTCAAGAGCGGAGAGCAGAGCATAGGAGCTGTCGTCGGAAAAGGCAGAAGTATTGGCACGGCTGTTAATCAGTCCGTACTTCTTTGTAAAGCTGTCATACAGTGTGTTCAGCTTATCCTGTGCCTGTTTGATTTCGCTGTCCGGGTAATCCTCGGTTTGCAGTTCAATCAAGTTACGGACGCAATCTCTTATCCCAATCATACCCTTAATGCGGTTCTCAGCGGTTGCAGATACCTCCACCGGGGACATACGGGAGTTCTCACGGAAATAGATTTTATCGTCTAAAACAGTGTAAGAGAAGTTCCTTACCATAGGGTCTGCCGGGATAGAATTATCTTCTTCCTCCAGTTCGTCGGCAACCTCGTATTCGGAGATTTCTCCGTGAATGTTTGAGACTGCTTCGTTCAAAAGCTCCGAAAGGTCGGCATTTTCAAACGGTTCACAGGTTGCTTCCGGTCCGAAGCGACCGCTTACCATTTTCATTTCGCCGAGTATCATTTCCGGGTGCTGAACAAAATATGAGTTCATCCTTATACCGTTTTCGTCGGTGTCAAGATGAACCCAATCCGGCTCAATATCTATGAGTCTGTCTCGCTTTTGCAGAAACAGAATATCGGATACGACCTCTGTCCCGGCATTACCTTTGAAGGTGTCGTTCGGAAGTCTGATTGCTCCGAGAAGCTCCGCCCTCTGTGCGATATATTTACGCACATTGGAGTTTTCCTTGTCCATAGTTCCTTTGCTTGTCACAAGAGCCATCACACCGCCGGGGCGTAACTTATCAAGCGATTTTGCAAAGAAATAATCGTGGATTAAGAAATTGTACTTGTCGTATCGTTTATCGGAGACTTTGAAATCTCCGAAAGGCACATTGCCGATAATGCCGTCAAAGAAGCTGTCGGGGACATTTACTTCCTCAAAGCCCTGTGCCGCAATGGAAGATTTCTGATAAAGCTGCTGAGCGATACCGGCTGAAATGGTATCAAGCTCAACACCGTAAACCTTTGCGTTTTCCATTGACTTGGGCAGCATACCGATGAAATTACCGATACCGCAGGACGGCTCAAGCAGGTTGCCCTCCTGAAATCCCATCTGTTCCAACACCTTGTAAATGGCGGTAGATACTTCGGGCGGAGTGTAAAATGCAGTCAGTGTGCTTTCTCTTGCCGACGCATATTCCTCCGGCGTCAGGATGTTTTTCAGCATTGCATACTCTGTATGCCAAGCTCCTGCTCGTTCGTCGAAGGCTTCGGGAATACCGCCCCAACCGACATATCTCGACAAGATTTTCTGCTCGTCAGGTGTTGCAAAACGGTTTTCGTTTTGACAATCTCTCAGGACTTTTATTGCTGCATAGTTTCGGTGGAAGCGTTCTTTCTTGTTCACTTCTTCAACCTGATTATTGGCAAGGTCAAAGTTGTGTCGTTCGGACATAGGAATATCCGGGTGGAGGTCAAAGCTCTTTACTTTTGACTTTTTCTTTTGCTCCCAAGCGGGGACAATCGGTTCAGGCTCTTTGTCGTAACCGTTGCCGATACGAACACCCTCGTTATACATTTCCTCATCGCTGTCAAAACCGTTTTGAGTAGCAACGATTTCTCTGTAATCCTCAATCGGTACATTCCCGATATTTGTTGCCACCATATCAGCTCTTTCAGTGTTTTCAATAAGAGCTTCCATTGTGGCAGAGGTACAGTCGGTCAAATCCGGTGTCCTGTGAAATTCTCGGTCTGCGTCCACAAACCATTCCGTACCTACATCGGCAAGCTCCTGATTTGCAATGCTACCGAGATAATCAAAGAAATCCTCTGCCGAGTCATACTCCCGTGCGACTTGCTGTATCTCGTCAAAAGAAAGAGTATTTGTAACATACTGACCTCCGGCATTGCTGTCGGGGTTATAGTACATCCAAGTTACACTTTCATTGTCCCGGTCAATAAAGAAGGCGTCGTCATAACCGGTTTTCGGACTGAAATCCGGTACGGTTTCAGTATCGTTTTGAGCTTTATTTTCGCCTGTAACGGTTTTTTCTTCCGCCGGTAATACACTGACCTTCAAGTGGTCGTTCATCGGATTTTCACGCACTTTGCGGTCAAATTCTTCCCTTGAAAGTTCCTTGTTGAATAAGGGCATATCGAAGTCATAGAGCATTACACGGTTTTCATCAAAGGACAAAATCTCATACTGAGAAGCCCCAATATACACGCTGTCGCCGAGATGATATTCATACTGCGCTTCCGGCTCGTCCTCTTTGTTTTCAGGTTCAGGCGGTGCGGTAGAAAGTATCTCACGGTTTTTTCTCTGCTCTGCAAGCTCGGCTCGCCGTTCTTCCTGCTTTTCAAGCCATTCAGGGTACTTTTCTTTTTCCTTTGGGTTTAGGTATCTGTCCATACGGATAAGGTCTCCGATACGCTTTTCCACCTGAGACCAAGAAAGAGTAATGTGCGGCTTGTCGCTTCCGATACCTTTTGAAATTGTGATACCTTTTCCGTCGTGCTGTTCGTCAATGCCTGCACCGATGATGACCGGATAAGAGCCGCCCCAACCGTATTCGTTTTTCAAGAAGTCGGCGTTCTCTTTTGCGGAAATGCTCTTTTCAAACTGCTCATAGATACGCATTTTACCCTCGGAAACTCCGCTTCCACGGGTCAATACAGCGTCTATGATTTCCTGAGAAAAAGTAAAGGCAGAGGTTTTTTGTTCCTCTGCCTGATTTCCCATAATGAGAGTCAACTGACCGTCCATAGACGGAATCGGTTTCATTGTATCGGTCAATTCTCCCAAAAGTCTCATTGCTTCAAAATGCTGTGCGATAACGCCCCAGTCGTAGAAACTCTGAGCGGTTCTGTTTTCGTATTCACCCTCCCACAAGTGGAGGACATTCTGAAATGTTTTGTATCCCACAAGCCTGCCGTCGTTTAAGGTAAGCCGGGTGTAGTCGTTATTGAAGATACCCTTGATATATTCGGTACGGGTCGCATTGTCCGTATTTCTCTCATAGAAGTCTTTGATTTCTTCCTTTGAAGCGGACAAATGCGGGGTAGTACCGAGTATCTCTCGGATAGTATCATCGCCACCGAAAAACGGCAGGCTCTTGTCCTCGTGGTTTCTGTCGTAATACTCTAAGCGAATATTACCTGATTCTTCACGATTTCCTGTGCCGAGTTCCTGATGTTGTTCATCAGGCGAACCCACTTCATCATATCTTCCGCTTTCATCTGCTCCGTCAGCCCGGCTTTCTGTGCCATCTGCTTCACGAGAGTTTCCTCCAGTTCGCTGGCTCTCTGCTGAACCTCCGCCAAGTGACTGTTCAGAATCCCTTTCGTCAGAAGATTGTAGTACAGGATTTTGTGATGTTCCTTCAGATAAGTTCTCCTCATCTGCGACCATCTGCCGAGAGTCACTTCCGTCTGCTCCGGCAGTTTCAGGTTCGGAAGATTGTAATCTCCCACCATCGTGTATGTGATTTCGCTCATCGCTTTGACTCCTTTCGTCTTTGATGTCTTTATTGTATTCGGATTGCTCCTGTTCATCAATTATGCGATTTTCCTTGCTGAGCGTGCTGATTGTTCTGCTGACAGGGAGCAACGCCATTTCTGCAATGTCGCTTGTAGCAATACCCACCGCATTGAGAACTTCCTGTGAATTAAAACTTGAAATACCGGCAAAGTCATCGGGAGAATAGACCTTGTCTGCGTTCAGTCCCAATCGTGCCATAACCATATATGATACGCTGTTTCTGACAAGCTCCAAATACAAGGCATTTGCTTCGTCGGCAGACAAATACTCAATATCGCTTCCTGCACCCAAACTCATAAAGTCGGAGATATAGTCTGCGATGTTATCCTCAACGGCATTGGCAATGCTCTCTTTGACGACATTTTCAATACTCGTTGTATCGTTTACCGCACCGAAAGTATTTTCAAGTGTTTCAATAACTTCTGCTTCATATTCGGGTCTCATCTCCCAAATCGGAACAGGGCGGGAATGTCGACTTTCGTGGGTGTCCGATATATCAAAGTAATGAATCAGCCTTTGACGGCTTCTGTCTGTGTCCTCAAATACGGCAATACCCTTTGCTCCTCGGTTTACCCAGCGACCGAAAGTACCGTTCCATCGTTCGATTTCAAGCACGGCTGTTGCGTCGGGTCTTTGGGCATAAATGAGAAGCTGTTCATCAAATCGGAGCCTGAAATTTCTGCCTGCTGTTTTCAGAAACGATTGCCAGTTTACCGGATTGTCTGTAACTGCAAAACAGGTTCTTTCATACAGCTCTGAAATCAGGTCAAATTTTCTTGCCACCTCGTCTGCACCTCCTTATCGTGTTTTTTCTTTGTCCTTTGCGGATTTCGTGTTTTCTTTTGCGGCTGGTTCTACGGTATGACCGTTTCTCTCGCAAAGCTCGGCAAATTCGCAGATATGGTAGAGATTTGTGCCGACCTCCAAATGGTAGTCGTCGATATATCTGCAAGTTCTCTCCATTGTTTTGCCGTCGCCGAGCTTGATTGAGATTTTTTCTCCGTCCGCAATGCGAAACTGCTCCTGATAGTGCGGGTTGATAAATCGGATACCTCGCTCAGCGTTTTTCAAGTGGGCATTTAGCCACTCTTTCTGATAGCAATAGCAGTACAGATTGTACTCGCCCCTGTTGGGGTTAAATCTCATAAGATAGCTGTACTTTCCCGTATCAAGACGGATGCCGTAGTGGTTGCAGTCATCATTAAAGGAGCTGTCGGGAGTGGAATAACAGTAAGAGGACATAGCCTTTCTGCCGGACAAAACATCGCCGTCACGCAATCCGTTTATGACTTCATCAAATTCAGCCTTAAATTCATCGGTTTTCAAGTCTTTTCTGAAATCGTTCCAAGTCGTCCAAAACTCGTTCCCGTTAGAACCGAAGTCGGCTCTCAAATATCCGATAAGACCGGTCTGCATAGAGAGCTGCTGACTTTGGCTGAAGGTGTATTTACGCTCTGCTTCGGTCAATACTCTGTAATCCATTTTCATCACCTCGCTTGTTCGTTTGTTTGTCTTTGCTTTGGAATAGGAAAACCATAAACTCCGGCAATGTCATCGCCGAGCCTTTTGGTAACTCGTGTGATGTCGGCTCTTGTGGCTTTTCCGTTATAGATTTTATCTTGCAGATTTTCAATCTGCGTATCGGTAACACCGTCTTTGAATACACGGTAAAGATAATGGTTTGTACCGTCGTGATGAACGGCGTCGGCACGAAGGTCGCCGTACTTATCCACATACCATTCGTTGTAATCGGTATCGGAATAAAGGCAGTCCTTAATGTTGCCGGAATCAATCATCTTGTAGCCCGACACTCTGCCGTTCCATCTGCCGAGGTCGCCGATAACAATAATCGGCTGTGAAAGCTGAATATTGAGATTTACTCGTTCATCATAAAGATTTTCGGCATTGGATTTTACCATAATGTCGTAAAGCTCATCATCGGAATATCCGGGATACAGTTCCTCCAAAGACTCTCGCCAATCATCAAGGTCAAGGCTAATGTCGCTCCAAATGATATGGCGGTCATTCTGTTCCTGCCTGCTCATCAGTGCCACCTCCCAAATAAGAGAACAGCTTATTGGCTTTGGTCTGCTTCTGAAACTCGATAATCAGACTCATATCCGGAATAGTGATACCCGGAATTTTCAAAATGCTCTCCATGTCGAGCTGCTGCAATTTCTTTTCGGTATTGCAGCCTGCGTCAAACAGTTTCGTCAGAAGCTTTGTCTTTTGCTGAAAAGTGAAATTTTCCTTCATTGCTTTGTCCTCCTTATCGTTCTTTGTCTTTATTTCGCTTCTTGTTTGAAAGCTCTTGTGCCTTTTCCTTTGCCCATTCAGGCAGACGCTCAGGCTTTATTTCGCCCATAACATCCATTCTTTCATATCGGGTTGATTTGCCGGTGTGAAGATTGGTACAAAACACGGCACTTCCACGGCTGTTTGCCGACGCACCGAAACCACCTGTAACATAGTAGAGCTGTCTGTCGGCTCTCTGAAATTCAGGCTTTAATACCTTGGGGTCAATGGCTATGATTTTGCCGTTGATGTCTTTGGAATAGTGGTCGGGGATACAGTCGGCTTCTGTTATGAGTGTGATTGGAATATCCAGTTTTTCGACCTGTTCCTTGAAAAGCTCCGCTTCATTTGCCACACGGCTTCCGAAAAGGTGTACGATTTCGATATAGTCATCGCTTACCATACATTCCGAACACAGTTCAAACAGGTCGTTTCGCTCTGCAAAGCCGCACATAAATTTATCGCCGTTTGTACTTTGCTCATTGGAAGCCAAGATAACTTCCTTTTCGCCCACATTGACCGAGCAAAGAACAGTGTATTCACCGATTTTTCTTTTTCCCTCGTTCATATCCACACCTCAGCTTACTTCAATCACAATTCTGATGTTTCCGCAGTCGCAGCCACTGCACTGCCTTGACAGTTCGGGAAATAGGGATTGCACTCTCTGTCTTGCTCTGCGGATAGTCTCAAAGCACGGCAAGCCGTAGCCTTTATAGTTGTTGACTATATCCTCAAGCGGTAAATCTCCGACTCTCATATAGCTGTATCGGTTGTAATAGCAAAGGATAAGCTGCATATCGTCATACCTCGTTTCGGGGCATTCTCTGAGTATTGCAAGCACCTTGCTGTCAACCGTCTTTTGCTTATTCATAATGCACCTCCGTAAAAGAACGGTGGGCGAAGTTTTCACTCCGCCCACACAAGCGTTCCTTATTTCTTTCTGTTCTTAATCTGCAAGAAGATAAAGCCGCCGATAATAAAGGCGACTAATACAACTGCTACGATTGTTTTAGCGTCCATTACTCATTGTCCTCCTTCTTCTTTTTTCTGTACGCAACAACGGCTGTGCCGACAATACCGAGGGCAGAAAGTCCCGCAAGTGCCGTCCACAAGCCCACATTGCTGTTATCTCCGGTCTTTGGTGTATCTCTCAGCTCATTGTGCATTTCCACAACGGTAGTAGAACCGACCTTTACGGTTGCAATCTTATCCGCAGGAAGCACATAGGAAGCAGAAACACTATCCTGAACCTCGGAAATGGTGTAATCGCCGATACGAAGTCCCTCGATAATGATTTCGCCGTTCTTATCGGTCGTGAAGCTTCGGTCGTAACCGTTTACTCCTGTAACTCTGAAAGTGAAGCCTTCAACCTTACCGTCAGAGGAAGTTTTAACGATTTTCAGGTTTCCTTTCATAGCTGTGTTAATAAAGCCGACGCCGGCTTTGTTTTCTACCTCGTAGGTGGTTTCATCTTTTTCAATGAAAACAGAGTACACACCCTTATCAAGCTCAAAGCCATCCGGTGCTTTGGTTTCTCTTACAAGGTATTTTCCGTAAAGAAGTTCCTTCATCTCGTAAATACCGGTAGAGGTTTCGGAGAGAGTTCCGATAAGCTCGTCGGCGTCATCCAGTTTACCGTCGCCGTTTACATCTTTGTAAACCTCAAAGGTCGCTCCTGTCAGCTTGTTGTCCGGGTAATCTTCATCGACCTTAGTCAACTTGATATTGCCGTGAACATACTCATTGACGATTTCGACCTCAATGACCTGAGCGACCTCGGAGATTTTAACTTCATAAGAAGTTTCATCAAGCACGAAGCCCTCCGGCTGCTCGATTTCTCTTACAAGCCAGTTGCCATACGGTACTTTCTCAAAAGAAAAGCTACCGTCTTTTTGGGAGGTAGCAGTCATCAAAGCATTTTCTTTTGTAAATTCGGTTTCATCAGCCTTAAACAGACCGATTACAGCACCTCCCAGTGCTTCGCCGTTTTCGGTAATCTTCTTACCGGAAACAGAACCGTAAATGAGCTTGTTTTCAATCGGCTTGCCGTCATTGACCGCAATCTCAACATTTGCGGTATCCTGACCGGCATAGCTGAAAGTGAACGGATACTTGGCGTCGGTAAGGATATAATGCTCATCGGTGGCAAGTTCCTTTACATAGTAGCTTCCGAAAGGAAGGTCGGTTTTGATAACAGCCTTGCCGTTCTCGGAAAGTGAGATAATCTCAATCAGTCCGTCTGCCGGAATAGAAGTACCGCTTGCAGAAACAAGTTCTTCTGCGGCGAAAAGTCCGAAGCTGATATTCTTCATTTCATCGCCGTTGCCGATATTGAAGATGTCGTTCTTTTCAATAGTCTTTTCAAGACTTACCGCTACTTTCTGCCTGTCGTTTACAAAGCTTGTGGCGGTTTCGGTTACAGACACTTCCTGACCGGCATAAGTCAGCTCAACATCGTGAGCTTCTTTGTTGATGACCATACCCTCCGGTGCAGTAATTTCAACCACCGTATATTTTCCGAGATAAAGCTCCTTACTCTTGGCAAGTCCGTTTTCATCTGTGGTAACAGTATCTACTACCTCGCCCTTTGCATAACGGAGTGTACCGTCGGGAGTGATAATATCTTCTGCTGCGCTAATCTCATAAACTGCACCTGCAAGACCTTTCACTTCATAGACAGGCTGATAAATCACATCGGCGTTTTCCACGCCGGAGATATTTACCCCTGAAAACACCTCGCCGGTCTTTTCAATGCTGACTGTACCTTTCTGTGCCATATTAGGCTTATCGACCTTAATCACGGTAATACCACCCTCATCGGAAGAATGTTCCTCTGCCACATCAAAGTACACCGGTGTGCTGTCAAGCACATATCCGTAAGGAGCCTGAACTTCTACAAGAGAATATCCCTTGCCGTATTCCAGTTTTTCCGGTGTCACAAGCTGTCCGTTTGCGTCGGTGTAGAAAGTATCAATCGTTGTCGGAGTAGGATAAGTGAAGGTCATTGTTACCTGATTGCCGTCAGGGTCAAAGATTTTGAAGCCTGCACCGGCATAAGGAATGTTTTTACCGCTTTCTGCGTCCACCTTGACAACCTTGATATAGCTTTCAAAGTTTGCGTTGTTGATAAGATAGCGGTAGGTCTGTCCGTCCTGAGCAATGAACACATCAAAGTTCTTCATCAGCTCACGACCTTCCCAACCGGAGGTCTGATGAACGGTATATACGCCGTAAGGCATATCCTTTGTCTGCCCGAAACCGTTTTCATCACAGACAATGACATCTCTTTCATCTTCTTCTGCTGCGTCAAAACTGCCGGAAGATTTGAGATAGATTTCAAAGGTTGCTCCGTTTTCCGGTGTTTCAATCTGAGTTTCGCCGTCATCGGTGTGCTTGATAATGGCGATATTGCCTTTCATAACCTGTTCGGTAACATCATTTGCTGTCTGATTGTGTTCCACCGTATAAAGCTGCGGTTCAGCACCGACCTTGTGAACAGTCGTATCAAGCAGATAACCCTCGGACGGCGTGATTTCACGGATTGTCCAGTCATTATCACAGACATATTCCTTTGTGGTAAACTGCCCGTTCTTATCCGTCACATACTTGTCCACAAGGGTTTCGCCTTTATAGATACCGTAAACTGCTCCGGCAAGGGTAGCGTCGCCCTGCGGTGTGCCTTCCTCTCGGTCGCTCTTTGTTACGGTTACGCTGAACTTTTTGAGAATGTTCGTGAAGTTTCTTGTGGTTACTTCTTTCCAGTTAATCGGTGCGGTCTGATTTGCAGGCACAACATAACGGATTGCGGTATCCACTTCCTCAATGGTGTATGGGGTAGTGCCGCTGATAAGCACATCATCAAAAGAAGCAACACCGTTCTTATCTGTCACGGCATACTCATCGACAGCAATACCGGAAAGAGATGTGCCGTAAAGATGGAAGGTAACGCCCTCAACCAAGTTATCCTCAGAAGATTTGATGACCTGAAGATTACCTCTTTTGAGAACATTATTGAAATTGACCTTTGACACCTGACCGGCAACAACAGTTACTCTGTGAACCTCCTGCGGAACATATTTGTCGATAGACTGTTCTGTTACCGTGTAAACACCGGGCATAAGGTTATCCAGTTGGAATTTACCGCCGTTTGCGGTTGTTACAGTCTGATTGACACCGTTACCGCTTATGGTAAACTGAATGCCGTCAACCTTTCCGTCCTCACTTGTCTTTACAATCTGACAAGAGCCGTAGCTTACCTTCATTTTGACAAAGCCGCTGACAGGGTCACTGACCTCCTGAGCATAAGTGACCACATCCTGAATGCCGTTTCCGTTCTGATGGATACCGTCAGACCATACGACAACACCTCTGCGGACACCGTTCTTTTTTGCGGCTGTGATGGTAAATTCCTTGCTCGGAGCTTTCTCCATCGAAACAGTCAATTTGTTTCCGCTGACAGAGAAAGAAACCCCGTCAATGTTTGCCGAGAAGTTGTAATTGCCAAGCACACCGTTTGTATCGGTGAGAGTAGCAACATACTTGCTTCCGTTCCATTCAAGCTCGTTTACCTTTGCAGAACCGCTTGACCTTGTGCAGAAGCTCGGCACTTTGGTGTGATTCTGAACACTTGTTACCATACTGTTGTAGTACGACAAGATTTTACTGCGGAGTGGGTGTGCAGTGCTTACACATTCAAGCACGGCATTGTATCCGCTGGTAGAAACGTGATTAAAGCCTGCGTCTCTTTCTCCGACAATCGTTTCCCAAATCAAAATCTGAGTGGCATAAGCGTGTGCGATGCAGTTTGCGTCGCTTTCATTCTGCGACTTCCAGCTTGTCGAAATACCTCCACGGTAGCCGTACTGCAAGATACGACCGATAAGCAGGCGAATGTCATCGCCGGAAATCGTTCCGTTCGGGCTGATGTTATTAAAGAAGTTCTCGTCCTTTTCGGTGAGAGTATCTCCAGTCCGCTGACCTGTACCCGGTTCAATACAGTAGGCAATATTGCCCGAATACGAACCCATTGCACGAAGTCCTGTATATTTTGTGGACAAGCCTTTCCAACCGTTCATATAGTTGAGATTGCCGTGTCCCCATTCGCCGTTGTTATTGGTATCTCCGCTTCGGGGATAATCGACGAGGTACACATCGGCTTTTTCTCCTACGGCTGCAAAGGCTGTCGTTGCCCCAATGCCCGTAAAAGCAGTAAGGCTCATAACCGCCGCCAACATAAGCGAGACGGCTTTCTTGAATTTTGTTTTAACCATTGCGTTTTCCTCCTTGAAATGCAAAAACGCACCGATTTTACTCAGTGCGTCCGCTTAAAATTATTTTGTTTTAGCAGTAGCCGATATAGATGTTGTAATCCGTATCGGATAGCTTTTCTGTCCATATCCACACAGCGGTAAAACCCTCGCTGTTCTTGTATCGGTTCAGTCTGCTTTCAATATCAGACTTGATACCGCTTCGGTTAGGATTTGCGGATATGGGGTTGTCCCAACATTCTGTCGCCGTGATGTCAAGAGAAAGCCCTATGCTTACCGCATACTCTTTTGCGTAACTAACATAAGGGCTGACATCGAATGTCTGCTTGTGCGGCTCTGTCGGTTTCGGTTCTGCCGGCTTTTCAGTCGGTTTTTCAACCGGCTTTTGTTCGGCAGTTGTCTGTTCTTTTGGCTGTTCCGTTTGTTTTTCGGGTTCAGCCTGCGTGGTTGTCTGCTTCGGTGGCTCTGCCTTTGGCTTTTCGGTTGCAGGAGTATCAGCCGTTTTTTCTTCCGCCGGTTTTGTCTGAACAGTCGCAACCGTCTGCCTTTCAGCGGTTGATTGGCTTTCTTCTGCCGTAATCGGTGTTTCTTCCTGAACTGTCGTGCTTTCCGGTTCTTCTGCCGTTTCTTCCTGAGAATCTGTTTCGGTATTACCAGCCGGAAAAGAAGTCTCTGTTTTCGTAATCTCCTGTGCAGCTTCTTTGGCTGTGTTACCGTTACAACCTACGAGGAAAATCATCAGGCAGGCAAGAACACAAGGTATCAGCCTGTTTTTCATATCCATCGCTCCTTTCTGCCTTAATCGTAATCAAAACCGGTCAAAACATCAAAGGTGCGATTGGCTGAACTTTTTATCGTAGCAGACATTTTGCTTTTGCTCCAAATGTGCGAACCCTTTTATAGACAGCTATATGTTATTAGAGATAGATATACTCAAGGGAGATAGAGTATATTTTTCAGCAGGTTAATAGCCGGTATATATAGGGGTTAGAGTGTGAGAAAGGGGGAAGGCTATCGGCTGTCACGGTCGGCTCTGCTTCGCAGAAACTTGTTGTAATGCTCCAATGCCTTGCACACAAAATCCTCCGTTTGGCTTATGGGAATATTCTTCGGGATAAGCTGTCGAACCCTATCGCCCCTCAAAACAATTTTCTCCCTTTGGTTTGGTTTTTCCTCCGACATAATCGCTTGGATTGCTTCGGTTGTGAGCTTGCCCTCCTCAAAGAACTTTCGCATACGGATTGTTTGGTCGTGGGACGGGGTTGCGTCGTTCAGGTCGATTTCATCAACCACATCACGCTGACTGTCCTCATCGAGAAAAGACAATTCAACCGCCGGTCGCATTTTAATTCGCCCCTCATCAACATATTCCAAAAGTTCGGGAACAAGGTTTGTAAGGCGAATATATCTGCGAACTTGGGTTTGACTGTCACCCGACTGCTCTCCAATTAGTTGTGCTGTTTCTTTTCCGCTTGACTTCCAACCCACTGGGTCGGAAGTTAGGTCTGTTCTTTTGCCTTGTCTGCTCAATGCTTCCAAACGCATTTTGTAGGCATAGGCTTTTTCCGAGGGAAGTATCTGCGACCTTTGGTAGTTGCTCTCAACCATTAAAATCGTGGCTTCGTCTCGGTTCAGTTCAACGACCTCACAACGGAGAGTATCAAACCCGGCAAGCTCACAGGCTCGCTTTCGTCTGTGTCCCGATATGAGTTCGTATCTGCCGTCCTCTTTCTGCCTTACCGTCGCCGGAGTGATTACCCCTCGTTCCTTAATACTCTCAATGAGCTGTGCCATATCCTCGTCATCACGCACCTTAAAAGGGTGGTCGGGGAAATCGTCAATCTCAGTCAAGGGAATATCTCGGATTTTTGAAAGTTTTTCTTCATCTCTCTGTTCCTGCGTCGAGAATAAGTCATCGAGCTTCGTGAGAGTGAAGTCGCTCTTTCTTCCTGCCATCGGCTAACACCTCCTTTGTAAATTCGGTGTACGCTTTTGACACCGTGCTGCCCGGTTCGTAGGCAAAAATGCTCTTGCCTTTGGAAGAAGTCTCTGCGGCTTTTACGGCAATCGGGATATATGTTCGATACATCTTGATTTGACTACCGAAGTTCTCTCTCAGAGCTTCTACCGTGCTTTTGGCGAGGTTGGTACGGCTATCCACCAAAGTGAGAAGCATACCGTCAATCTTTAAGCCCGGATTGATACGCTTCTTAACTCGTGAAATGGTCTGAACAAGCTGCGTCATACCTTTTGCCGGTAAATACTGAGCCTGAACAGGAATTATTACGCTGTCTGCCGCAGATAGAGCATTGATTGTTACCATTCCGAGGGAAGGCATACAATCTATTAAGATATAGTCGTATTTCTCCTTCACTTCGCTGAGATAGTTTCTCAATGCCGTCTCTCTGCTCATTGCGTTGACAAGGTTAAACTCCATTGCTGAAAGCTCAAGGTTTGCCGGAATAAGGTCAACACCTTCGTCGTGGTGCAGAATACCGACCGTAGGGTCATTCATCGTTTCATTTATGACATCTGTGAGTTTCGTTGCAAGCGTGATACCCAAGTTGTCTGTATCCTGCCAACCGAGACAAGTGGTTAAGTCGCCCTGTGGGTCTGCGTCTATGAGCAGCACTTTCTTTCCCTGCATTGCAAGACCGACGCCGAGGTTTACCGTAGTGGTCGTCTTTCCAACTCCGCCTTTTTGATTGCATATCGCAATCGTTTTGCAGTTCGACACTTTGTGCGTCCTCCTTTCGTGAAATTCATAGCCATCGCAGTATGGCTATGTACTTGACCGGCCTCATTTCCTAACCGGTCGGGCAATATTTGTTCTCAACACCCCTTGCCGAGCAATAAGCTCACGGGAAGTCACTAAGGAACAGACTGCTAATCTGTATCATAGGAATTTCACCTCTGCCGGGTACTCCGCCAGCTCCGTAGAGAAGTATCATTATCCTTCTGACTGTCATCGCCGTAACAGGGGCAACCTGTTACCTATACCGGGAGTTCTCGCTGTTCTGCAATGCAGAAGTCACGGCGTACCCGATAAGGTGGCTAAAATCATCAGAATTAAAGTCTTAGTGAATGGTTTATTCAGTTGTCAAAATACAAGTGAAAGGGCTGACCTTTTCGTGGCTCGGAATTAACCCCTTCACTTGTTTGAAATGGGAGAGCGTTTTTGGGGGGTGTTTTTTCAAAATTTCTTGAAAATTTTTTTGCTAACAAAAAAAGCCACCTACTTTCCTCTTAATTGAGGTCAATAGACGGCGGGTAGAAATATTCATAATTTTGGTGTATAATAGGAAATTAAGAGAAAGACAAATTTGAATTTTTTGTGGAGGTGTTTATATGATATTCCTAAAGGTATTGGCTGTAGTTCTGGGATTGGCATTCCTTCTGTTTGGATACTTCATTTACTTTAAAAAGAAATACAATCTTATCAACGGTTTTGAGGCGGATTTCAAAGCCGGTCGGAAGAAAGAAGAATACGCAAAGAAAGTGGGAATGATAGAGTTTGTTGTTGGTATAGTTCTGCTTATCACAGGTGTTGCACTTATTCTGTTTGCCTAATAAATTCCAGTTTGTCTAACTTACTCTAAATTAGCAAAGACCGCTTACAAAAGTGTAGGCGGTCTTTATTCGTGTTCAGATATATTTGATTTTGAACTTTCTTTTCTTGGCTGAAAGCACCTTGCAAATAATATCATCTGCTGCGTCCGTGTATCTGCCTTGTGCTATCAGGCTGTTCTTCAAACGGATAAGTGATTGCAGCACTTCGCTGTATTCGTCCTTGGAAAGGTATAAATGATATTTTTGTTCTTTCAAAACAACCACCTCCTGTTACCGCAATTATATAATAAGAAATGGCATAGAAGTAGTGTGCGATTGTCGCTTGACCACCCCTAAATGAACGAATTAACAGGGTAACGAACGCCTTATTCATTAGCAGGAATTTTGCTCGAATTTTTCTGCCATTAGCAGAGAGGGCATTTTCATTAGCAAAATAGCGAAAATCCTGCTAATTTTTATTAGCAAGTCGTTCACCTGAAAGGCGGACGACATTCGTCCTAATTTCCATTAGCTGACGGAGATTTTGCTAATGAAAATCTGTGAATTTTACGATTTTTCACTTTTTCCGTAAAAATGAAAAAACGCCGGAAACCCTTGATTTTACTGGGTTTTCCGGCGGAGTTTTTGGCGTTCCCGAGGTGATTCGAACACCCGACCTACCGCTTAGGAGGCGGTCGCTCTATCCAGCTGAGCTACGGAAACATCTTTAAAATCTATTCAATTTTAGTCTTAAACTTACTCAATGTCAATCGCCTTTGCCCGAAAGGCGGTCGTTATAACATATTCTTAGGAGGCGGACCCTCTATCCGGATGAGGTACAGGGACATTTGTGAAATATCTTGGTTTTTGTTTGAAATTGTTAGGAATAAGGCCTAAGGTGAGCGAAGGCTGAAAAGACCTGTAGTATATCCTTTTAACTGCAAGGATAACTGTAAAATATCCCGTATCCAATCAGAAACGTAATTTCTACTTGTTTCTGGCTTGTATACAATCTTATTATGGGATAAAAATAAATGCCGTCTTTAGTATTATACCATAATCTTTTATAATGAAAAGATGATAAACGCAAAAATTAAACGGATATAATTCGAAATAATCAGCTTCTGCATGAGAAAAGCAGAACAGTAAGAGTATACACCGTTCTGCCTGTTTTTAAACATCAGGATAGGGAATGCTGTCTCGCATTGTTTGGCTGAGGACGAAGGCCGGGAATCCATGGCAGTAAAAGCATTAGGATTTGACGTACGAGAATAGCGGATAGCGCCAGTATTGCGGTCAGGATAAGGAGTCGAAAGGATAGTAACGTGATATGAAGCAGATTATGAAATAATAGAATGGCTAATATGAATCCTGCAGTCATGCAAATGCAGATCAGCGTCCGCAAACGATTCAAGGGACGTGAGGAATGGTATACAGCCAGCATGGAAATAACTGCAACACATACATACATCATTGTAACCGCCTCATCATAGCGGATGGAAAAGCCGTCACTCATGAACTCGATAGCCAAAAAGCTGTATACAATGGCAATCGCGTTGGGTAGCGCATTGCGGAGTACGGTGGAAAGAAAATCACCATTCACTTTCCTGTGATCCGGTTCCAGCATGGTAAGGAAGGATGGAAAGGCTTCGATCGCAAGATCAATCAGGGTTATCTGAATCGGGATGAATGGAAAAGGAAGATTCATAACAATACAGAGGAATGATAGCAGGATGGAATATATGGTCTTAATAAAGAACACACCGGCAACTCTTGTCGCGTTATTCACCACGCGGCGTCCTTCCTTCAGAATCATCGGCAAAGCTGAGAAATCGGAATCCAGCAATACAATTTGTGACATCTGCTTAACAGCATCACTACCCTGTGCGATTGCAATACTGCAATCCGCTTCCTTCAATGCAAGCATATCATTTACACCATCACCACTCATTGCGACTGCGTGACCCTTTTTCTGCAATGCCTGTACAAGCAGCTTTTTCTGTAACGGAGTTACCCTGCCGAATACAGCATACTGTTCAGCAAGCTGCTCAATAACGAATGGATCATCACCGATTCCACTCATATCCAGGCAGGCATTCCAGTTATGAAGTCCTGCCTGCCTGGCGATAGCGGAAACCGCAGTTATATGATCACCGGATATGATTTTGATATTCACATCCTCCTCCCGAAAAAACTGCAGCGTTTTTTCTACATGCGGACGTATGGTATCGGTAAAGATGACAGCATACAAGGGTTGGATGATTGGGAGTGGCGCATCCTTGTCAATCACCTGAGCACATCTGCCGATCACAACCATTCGCTTACCTTCTTCCATAATAGCAGAAAAGGAAGTATCCAGCTTCTCCAGCAGCTTTTCCGGCGCTCCCATAACCAGAGAACCATAGCCTTCAAAATATGCGCTGCTCCATTTGCGAAGCGAGGAAAATGGAATCCTCGCTTTCGGCTCATGTACCGCACAGGGACTGATCTGCGCACAAAGCGCCTGATAGGTTGCATTGTTATCGTCACTGTAGTGTAAAAAGGAGCGAATATATTCCATATCTGTTTTCGCTTCATCGCAAAGGGGAAGCAGTGCTTCCACCTTTAAATCTCCGGTGGTAATGGTTCCTGTCTTATCCAGACACAATGTGTCGACATTGGCCAGTGTTTCCAGTGAATACAGATCCTGTATAAGAACCTTATGCTTTGCCATGCGGCTTACTCCCGCCGCCAGGGATACACTGATCAAAAGAACAAGACCCTTGGGAAGCATTCCCAGCAATGCAGCGGAGCTTGTGATAACACTTTCCTGTATGGAATCTCCCCGAAATCCCCAGGCCTCCAGAAACAACAAAATACCTAAGGGAATAATTGCATAACCACTCAACCTTGTAATACGCTTCATGGCATTTAACAGCCGGGAATTAACTGCACGGACTTCCTTTACCTCACTGGCGATACGATTTGCGTAATTCTCCTCACCGATATGGATAATCCGTGCATAGCATTTTCCGGATATTATGGAGCTTCCGGATAAAAGCTGATCCTTTTTGCGTTTATGAATGGGATCGGATTCACCACTTAATAAGGCTTCATTAACTTCAGCCTCTCCCTGTATCAGGACGGCATCACAGACAATCTGTTCACCGCTGGACAGAACCATGATATCATCCACAACGAGATCCTGAACATCTACACTGCATACTACACCATCCCGCATGACGGAAACCTTTTGCCGCATAAGCAGGGAAAGGTCATCTACCAGCTTCTTCGCATGCAGCTCCTGCAGAATGCCAATCACGATATTGCAGATAATCACAGCTAGAAAAAATAAATTCGACCAGGCATTTACCAGCACCAGTCCCAGTGCAATCAATATATTAAGCAGATTAAATAGGGTGCATATGTTCTCTTTGAAAATCTGCCCGTGAGTCTTCGTAATAGAATGCGATACGCTGTTTCTCTGATGATTTCTTATGCGTTCTTCTACCTGCTTCTGTGTAAGTCCTTTGATGGCTGTGTTCGTAACTTCCATTTCATCACCTAAACTTTCTTTATTGTCTATTATGGCCAATAATCGTTAAGATTCTTTTCGTATCTTCTTAAGAATGTATAAACTTTTTGTTATGTGAGAGGAAATTTGTTGTTTTCTTAAAAAAAACAAAAATTAAAGTGCATAAACACAAAGTCTTTGGCAATTCTGTTATAATAAACTTGTATATATGAGGTGAGTGGAATGAATAATGATAAGAAAGCAAGGCGTCGGCATCAGAGAATCTGTGAAGTGCTCCAGGAGCAGGAGCATATGCAGGTTCTTGAGCTGTGTGAGCTGTTTCATGTCTCACCGGCAACTATTCGAAACGACCTGACAGTACTAGAAAAAAAGCAGCTGCTGAAACGTATTCCCGGTGGTGCGGTAAGTATTGGAAGAATGCCGCAAAATACTATTTTTTCTGCCAGAGAATCGCTCCATATGGATCTGAAGGATAAGATGGCCGACTACGCCGTTGCGCATCTGATCAAAGAAGGGATGAATGTTGCATTGGATGCCGGTACCACCTGCTGTGCTATTGCAAAGAAGCTGGCAGACGCATCCTGCCGCTGTACGGTTATCACCTATTCTCTTCCTGTAGCCAATGCCCTTGTTCATTGTGAGCATGTAGAGGTGTTTTTAATGGCCGGACGGCTGGATAAGAAGCACGAATCGTTCCATGATGATGTGGCAGTTGAGGCAATGAAGCGAATGAACAGTGATGTATTTTTTCTTTCACCCAACGGAATCGATCCGATTGCCGGAATCACCAGCTCTGCAACCGATGAAAATATAATGAAGCGCATGATGCATGAGCATGCAGAGGAAACAATAGTTTGTGCAGATCACAGCAAGTTTTTCAAAAAGGCATTTAAAACGATCTGTCAGCTGTCAGATATCAAGGGAATTTTGAGTGACAGTGAGCTGAGCGGGGAGATACAGCAGAAATACAGTGCTATGGGAGTACGCTTGTATCTGGCAGAGAAATAAGACCGATATGAAGCTGTGGCTTCTGATGAAATGAACTGTTTCAGGAAAACAAAAAGGGAATCCGCCAATTGTATTAAACAATAGAATACGGATTCCCTTTTTCATACATTCTTAAATGAGAAAGCAGCCGCAAACGTTTGCATTCCTCAGTATTCATAATCAACAGTTGCACTGCCACTTCGCACGGCATGAATATAAGGCTTTACCTTTTCTACATGGTAGGTGTTTTTCTGATAGTCCTCCAATGCCTGCCGATCATCCACCACAAGCTCCAGAACGACATCATAAGAACGCTGTGAATGCAGATAGTCAATTCCGACCTGCACCTCCCGCAGAAATGGAATCTGCTCCTTCATGGATAAGAACAATGCCTTCACTTTCTCACATTGCTCGATGGAATTATCCTTCATTTTCACAAACAGTATGTGCTTTACCATAACTTCCTTTTCCTCCTTATGATTTGAATTTTACTTCGATGCTGTACTGCTCTTTGATTTCCGGTATCATATTGAAGAATTTACGGATTGCGGATTGCGATTTTGTCGCCGCCTCACTGAGCAGCCCGTTTTCCACTGCTTCATCCGCTACCTTATCCTTCTGCTGAGTTGCAAATGCCGTATAATCCTCAATGCTGATCGGATTGAAAATATTCTTTGTTTCATCATATACCTCTATGCTCTTCTCATCGATGATATTACTCAGAATTTCAACCTCCGGCAGTAAAACGGTTATCGTTTTTCCTTTTACATCAACCTCGGCCTGATCCATTCTCACACCGGCCTTCAGCTGTCCTGCATACGTAAGCAGAAAGCTTTTTTTTGTCAACGGGATATTCCATCCGTTTAAGGTCAGTGAATTCTCAAATTTCCCCACCTTCGTATAATTATATTCCATGACGGCAAGGTCATTGACCTCCTGCAGCTGCTGTGTCAGTGCTGTTGATGTGATTTTCGGTTCACTTTGTTTTCCTCCGAAAACGGTTCCTGCAAAGAAGATGACCGCAGCCAGTATACAGATGGCCACAACGCCGCCGATAGCTTTCTTTGTTTTCCCAAGGGTATCCAGTATTTTCATTCTCTACCTCCCGCTATAGGTAAAATTATATCATATTTGACAGATGAAGCCTATATGCGATATTCTTACATTTTTCTTTCTGCCGAACCTGTGTTTAGCCCGCAGCTTCATTATGAATGCCGGTGAAAATTTCTTATGTCTTTTTTGCAGTACAAGCTTTCTTTTCCTATCTGTTCGTGATACCATAGGGATACGCATGGAGGGATCGTATGCTTTTTTCTATTAAATATGTACATAGACTAAAATGGAATGGTCTGTATCAATCATTGATGTGGAGCTGCTTTGGTATAATGTTTATGCTTCTGTATCCGGTTAGTCCGGATTTGATGACGTTTATCGGAGGCGTTATGCTGCTGTTTCAGGGTGTACCGCAGCTTATTTTATTTCTGGAGGAGGACGAGCGTTTTCTGATTTCACTACTATCCCTGGTAGAGTGTCTGCTGGTCAGCTTTCTGGGGGTGTGGATGCTGACGAATCCGGAGGAGGTTTATGACACACTGCCGGCTGTTCTGGCCTTTGTCACCTTTCTGCATGCTTTCAGCAATTTGATTATTACAGGTAGAATACGGCATCTGCAATATTCAAAATGGTGGATTGCTGCGCTTGTTACGGCTGCGAAGATGATAGCTACAGCTGCACTTGCCGTACAATTTCATTTACATAGTGAATTTATGGTTGTGGGAACCGGAATTTGTATGCTTCTGGATGCTGCTAGTGATATTTGGATGTGGAAAAAGCTGGAGGCATTGATCATTCAGGATATGGGAATATAATGTGCGGAGATTCCGCACTTTTTTTGAATCATTTTCAGAGCGTTAACACCTTCAAATTGTTCAATGCCTTTGTAATGCTGTATTCTAAACGTTTTAGAAACCCCTTTTTTAGGGGTATTTTTCGTATCTCCACTATTCTTTAAATGTGATAATATGTAGAAGTAAAGGGAAGGACAGTGACAAAACAGGCAGAAGCTGGAGGAAGAAGAGAAGTAAGGAGAGCTGAGTCATGTGTGTAAGAAGATATGAGGATAACTGGGGAGAACTGAAGGGGAAGCTGATGGAGCGGGATGTGCTGGAGGTACTGTCGTTCAGTGCATTTGCACAGGATGAAAGCGACCTGGAGGAGAAGCTGCGCTACTGTGGAGAAAAGGATATCCACATACAGGTGAAGGATGCACGGATAACACCGGACGTGTATCTGGACATCCTGTATCTGATGAAGCGGGAGGAGAAAAAGAAGCGGGAAGAGCTGAAGAAGGCGCAGTACGAGGGGATCGTGAAGGCGCTGGAAAAGAAGAAAGAGGGAGCGGGGAGCTATGGAAGACCACGTGCAAGCCTGCCGGAGGATTTCCGGGAACAGGTGGAATACTGTCAGAAGAACCATATCCCGCTGGAGACCTACCGCAGAAGGACCTCACTGAAAAAGGCCACCTTTTATAAATATGTGAAGGTACTGCAGAGCGAGCACGAACATACCTTTTAGCATCATAAGAAATAGAATAACAGTCGATTTACAGAAACGTATGCAATCCTGTAAACCGGCTTTTCATTTTAGCCGATGCACTGAAAAAGAACACAGGCAGTTTCGATGCTTGAAGGAAAACCTCTGTCATACAGCTTATTTCTATAAATATAGAGATAAATATAAAGGTGAAAACACGGATGCGGTCCTTTGATGCATCATCTTTTATAAAATCAACATGGTGTTAAAATATACGGATTATACAAATGTCAAGTTTTGTGATACAAAAGTGAAATTAACCGATAAATAAAGCGTTTTTTTGCCTTTTTTGTATTTTAATTATTATGCCAAAATGATATATTTTTACATATATCAGAAGACTGTAATTCCTTGAAAGGGGGATGCTTATGGGCTGGTATCAGAAACAGAAAAGAATATATGAATCCAGACAGCAGAATCATGAACATGATCTGCCAGAGGATGAAGTGGTTCATTCAGAACCCAAGAAGGAGGATATGACTAAAATGGAAGAAAACAAAGATGCGCAGCAACCTGTAAAGCCGCAGGAAAGTGCTTCTCTGATTGGAGAACATACAGAAGTAACAGGTGATGTCAGTACGGATGATGACCTGACAATTTACGGTCGTGTAAAGGGGAATATCAAATGCAGCAAGCGTATTCAGATATATGGGAGTGTGGAAGGCGATATCCTCTGTCAGGATGCATCTGTTATACAGGCTGAAATACATGGTAATATTGAATGCAAAGAAACACTGAAGATATCACAGGAAAGCACAGTGGAAGGAAATATCACAACGACTGCATTGGAAAACGGCGGTGCTGTTCGCGGAGATATTCATGCTGGAGGGCATATTCGCCTGAGTGAAAAATCACAGGTGAGCGGTGATATCACAGCCGTATCCATTAGTGTTGATCAGGGGGCAGTTATACAGGGCTGTGTTATGATTGGCATCCAGGATACAAACGGCGCACAAAAGGAAGCGTAAAAGAAGCCTGTTCCTGACAAGACGGTTCTTTCCTGCATTATGATGTTAGTAAAATGGAGAATACAGGTTCTATTGATGCATGCAATAGTATTGAATTCTCCATACCTTCCACGTATCCGCAATCGAGTAAAAACCTGGCGAGGCTGTCAGGATTTTTTGTTGCTTTACAGCATTCCAAAACCAAGCATGTATCTGTGAAGCAGCATATCTGTACGTTTTGACGATTTCCTGTGAGAAATGCAATGATTAAAAAAATATAAGATATGTATCAAGTTACGCTGAAAAGCTTATCGTTGGGCAGAATTTTCTGTAAAATATGGGTATGTGATGATCCATCCCCAAGATGATCACATGTATCGGAAAGGAAGAGACTGCGATGCAGTCCCCAACGAAAAAAGACGGCATCCGTAAATGTCCGCCTTTTTTTATATTTCATAATTTATCACAGAAAGCCTGCATCGATACCTGACTGGTGTCTATTTAACGCTCCAGCTTCACGATGACCAGTGTCAGCTGACCATCCGTATTTGCTACATTGGAATTGTAATTGACGGTAAACGGGGTTGCCTGTGTCACCTCGATTATGAAATGACTGCTGCCTTCAGCTGTGTTCTGTGGGGAACCTGTTCGTGAATAAATACCAAATTCAATATGCGGTGCTCCGTTGTAGGCCGGGGTTATCTGCATATAGCCGGCTGTAGACAGTATTGTGCTGACCTCCAGTGAGATCTGATAGAAGCCCGGCTGCAGCAGCAGGGAAGTCGTGGAGGTTGATGTGATATTGCCGGTTGTATCCGCAATGCTTTGGTATAACGGCATTGGCTGAGCATTTTCAAAGGCTCTTGCAAAATCAGCAAAGCTGGCAAAGGACTGTGTTTCAATACCGCGTGGTCCGGTTGCTCCGGTAGCCCCAATCGGACCTGTGCTTCCGGTTGGTCCTGTTGGACCGATTGCTCCATCTGCACCGGTTGGCCCTGTTGCACCTCTTAATCCGGTAGGTCCCGTCGGTCCCTGCAATCCTCTAAGTCCCTGTGGCCCGGTCGCACCCGTTGTTCCTGTCGCTCCGGTTGCACCATCTGCCCCTGTATTTCCGGTAGCCCCGCGTGGTCCGGTAGCCCCTGTTGCTCCGGTCATGCCGGTTGCTCCTGTCGCCCCCGTCGGTCCATCTCTTCCATCTAAACCGGTTGGTCCGATGTTTCCCGTCGGTCCTGTGACACCGGGGGTTCCGGTAGGTCCCGTTGGTCCGATCAATCCCTGTGGTCCGGGACTTCCGGCAGGTCCTGTTGCACCCGTCGGTCCGGTAGCGCCATTTTCACCAGTTGCCCCTGTAGCCCCTGTGATGCCGGAGGCTCCGGTATTTCCTGTAGCCCCTGTTGCTCCCCGCGGCCCGGTTGGCCCCGTAGCCCCATCTGCCCCGGTATTTCCCGTAGCTCCGGTAGGCCCCGTCGGTCCGGTTACTCCAATGCCCGGCCCTGTCGGTCCCATAGGTCCTGTCGGACCTGCAGGCCCGCGAAAGCCCCTTGGACCTCTCGGCCCCGGACAACATGTATGGGGATAGGGTTCACAGCAGGTATCTGTTGGAATGTCCTCTTGCAGAGCATGCTCATCCTCACACACTGCATAGTTGTCTGTATAATCGTCATAATATTCATCCTGATATGTCATCTTTTCACCTCATCCTGTCGGATTTCAAATACTTCCTTATCCGTTTTATCCTATGTGTACAGGGACATTCTGCACATGGCAAATGCCCAGCAGTGAAGACGGTACCAGGAAAAGTGAGGATAAAAGCTGTATGGCAATACACTTTCACCGGATATGACCTGCTGTTGTGAAGATACCCCATGTCCGATATCCGACACCGCAGAATCAAAGCACAGAGCACCCCTTCTGTTTCGTGGGGAACAAGATGGAAAAAGACACAATACGCTGCTTATAATACAATTCCAGCAAAATATATTCTGAAAGGAAATGAATGAGAAAGCGTATAAAAGGCAGGTGAGGAATATCGAACCGGCACCTGCCCTCTATGTATATACGCTGCTTGTAACGCTTGCGCTAACTTGGGGAGATATCACGTCCTCAGCTTTTTCTCCGCTCTTGCAAGCCCGTCCTCACAGCCTTCGATTTTCGTATCCAGCCGCTTCAGGGTAGCCTGCATTTCCAGCACCCTTTTTTTCAGCAGGGTACGATGTTCGTTCAAAATATCCAGCCGTGCCTGTGTGGAGGCATCTCCCTGCTGAAACAGCTCCACGTATTCAATCAAAGCTTCAATCGGCAGTCCCGCACTACGCATATATTTTATGAACGCAATCCATCCCAAATCCTTTTTACCGTTATCACGGATGCCGTCGGGAGTTCGCGGAACAGCAGGAAGCAGTCCGATTCTTCCATAATAGCGAAGCGTATCTGCGGAAATTTCAAACATACGGCTTACTTCGGCAATTGTCATGATTGGACCTCCTCTATAAAGTATGTATCTGTTATCATATCACACGAAGAACCAGTGACTAGCAATACCATGGTCTATGAATAACCATCAGCTTCACTAAATCACCTGGAGCACGCTTTAAGTCAATATAATTATTGCAGTATTGCGAAAACTTCTAAAGAATAAAGAGTTTCATAATATAAATTTTGAAAATATCACAGATTATGAATCAATATGAATCAAAATAAATTAAAATGATATAAAAAGATTGACATCTTTTCTACATACTTCTATAATAAAATTGTAAGAAGGACACAGAAAAGGAGAACATGGAATGAAAACTACTGATCCTAAGAAAAGAGCACTGCTGGACGGTCTGAAAGACGGTCTGATCGTATCCTGTCAGGTACAGAAGGATGACCCTATCTATACCGATGACATCGTAGTAAAAATGGCGGAGGCAGCCAAATGGGCAGGAGCTGTGGCAATCCGCGCTAACTCTCCGGAACAGATCAAGGCAATTAAGGATAAGGTTGATTTGCCGATGATCGGTTTATGGAAAATCTGGCATGACGATACAGATGTTTTTATCACACCGACGATGGATGCCGCAAGAGCTGTGTGGGAGGCAGGAGCGGAAATCATCGCTCTTGACTGTACATCACAGATTACACATGAAAACACACAGGCATGGGATTTGATCAAAACCGTGAAACAGGAAATTCCGGAAGCTATTATCTTTGCGGATGTTTCCAACATGGAGGAAGCAGCACGCGCTGTGGAAAACGGTGCGGATATCGTTGCACCGACGCTGTACGGCTATACAAAGGAAACAGAGCATATCGAGGGTGCGGATTACCGTATGTTTGCGGAGATGTGCCGTACCTTCCGCGATGAAGCATTCGTCATGATGGAGGGACATATCTATACGCCGGAGGATGCGATGAAGTGCATTTATCTGGGGGCGCATTCTGTTGTCGTAGGAAGTGCCATCACCCGTCCGCATCTGACTGCAAAGCGTTTTGTCGATCTGCTTGGCGGCTATCAGGATAATTGGAGAGATGCAGAAAAGGCAAAGCACTGATCTCATGATATAAGAAAGGAAGGCACAGGAGTATGAAAAAGAAAATCAGTATTGACGGCGCGCAGAATGTTGAGGTATCCAAACCGATTCCGTGCGAAAAATCACCACAGGAACAGCTTGCCATCATGGAGGCCTATACACAGGCTCACAGGGATAGTGCCGCTCTGGATAAGGCAGAACGTGAACTTCGCTGCCTGCGTACTATTTTTCCTGCTCTGTTTCGAAGCATAGAGGATGATGATCTGCTGGCCGGACGTCTGGATTTTCTGCCGATTGGCTTTGGCAGTGTGACCAGCATCGGCGGTGTTTCCCATTACTGTGTTTTCCATAAGCTGCGCTCGTTTAAGGAACAGCTCGACAGCGAGGAAGAAAAGGCCAGAGTGGATGCTCTGTATGCCTATTGGGAGGAGCATGACACCAAGGCGATATATTGTGCAGATGTTTTGAATGAGTCCACCATCGGCCGCTTTATCGATTGCTCCTATCCGCTGATGGCAACTGCACGCTTATCCGGTATGATGCTGAATTACAAGAAGCTCATGGCATATGGACTGGAGGGGCTGAAAACGCTGATCCGCTCACAGAAGCCCAATACCTTTTTAAACAGCTGTGTGGAAAGCTTAACGCTGCTGCAGGAGGTTATCGACCGTCAGATTGAGCTGGTGCGGGAAGCAAAGCTGGATGCTGCGCGCAGCCGATTGCAGGACCTGGAGCTGATGGAACGCGATCTTGCGGTTATCCGCACACAGAAGCCTGCGACCTTTCATCAGGCTCTGCAGCTGTTCTGGATCTATGCCTTAGTGGCAGGGGTTATCAATTACGGTCGCATGGATGATGTGCTGGGGCCGTATCTGCAGCGTGATCTGGAGGACGGTCTGATTACGGAGGAGGAAGCGTACCGGTATCTGAAGTCTCTGTGGAAAATGATTGAGAACCGTCGTACAACGGTAAATGGACGTATCATCGTCGGCGGAGAAGGAAGAGAGCATCCAGAGGAAGGCGATACCTTTGCGCGTATCTGCCTGCGTGTCTGTCGGGATACCCGCTACGTGGAGCCGCAGTTTACCCTGCGCTTCAGTAAAAATACCCCGGCGGATATCATGGATATGGCATATGACTGCATCGGATCCGGTGCAACCTATCCGACGCTGTACAATGATGATGTCAATATTGAGGCAGTCATGTACGGCATGCGTGTATCCCGTGAGATAGCAGAGCAGTATGTTCCCTTCGGCTGTGGAGAATTCGTGATTCAGGGAAAAAGCGTCGGTACACCGAATACCCTTTTAAACCTGTTGAAGCTTCTCAATATCACCTTAAATGCAGGGATTGATCCAATGGATGGCAAGGCGAAAAACGGTCCGGTTTCCATACCGGAGTGCAGTGCGTTTACCACCTTTGATGAACTATATGATACCTATAAGGAGCTGCTGGATTATTATTTTGACCTCAGTGTGGAGGCACAGAAGCATTCCTATGAGGTGATGAATCAGGAGGCAAGCTTTCTGTTTACCTCAATCCTGATGGATGACTGTATCACCCGTGGAAGGGCATTGCTTGACGGTGGTGTACAGATTCTGGGCGGTACCAATGAAACCTATGGAAACATCAATGCCAGTGATGCTCTGTATGCGATCCGTAAGCTGGTATATGAGGATAAGGTATACACACTACAACAGCTGCATGAGGCACAGCTCGCAGATTTTGAAGGCTATGAGCAGCTGCGAAGAGACCTGCTGCATGCAGACAAATATGGAAATGACAAGCCGGAATGCGATGCACTTGCCAATGATTTATATGAGTTTGTCGCTAAGGGAATACGGCAGCGGGGCATTGACGCGGGTCTTGGCTATTATCTGATCGTTATTTCCAATAATCAAACGAATACAGACTGGGGTCATCAGACCTTCGCCAGTCTGGATGGACGGAAAACGGGTGTCTTTATGAATCCTGCGAATAATCCGCAGGGCGGCGCCGCAAAGAGCGGACCGACAGCCTGTTTGAATTCCCTAAGCAGATTTCAGGCAAAATATCATGGCGGCAGTGTGCAGAATATCAAATTCACACCGCGCATGTTCAATGAGGATCGGGATAAAATCCGAATCCTGTTTGATACGTATTTTAAGAAAGGCGGCTGCCAGCTGATGGTGACCGTTGTGGATCACGGCGTACTGGAGGATGCGCAGAAGCATCCGGAAAAGTATCCGGATCTGATTGTGCGTGTAGCCGGCTACAGTGCTGTCTTCGTGAATCTTACCAGAGATATTCAGGATGAGCTGCTGAGCAGGATGCTGTATGATTAACGTCACGAATATTGAGCGCTTTGCGACTCATGACGGTCCAGGTATTCGCACAACACTCTTTCTGAAGGGATGTCCACTGTTTTGTCCATGGTGCGCCAATCCGGAGACACAGAGTGTGAAAAGCACGATGTTTCACAATGCCGTGCGCTGTGTTGGCTGCCGGTTGTGTGAGCGGGCATGTCCGCATCAGGCCATCAGGTTTGCGCAGGGAAACTTCACGTACAGGGAAGACCGCTGTCAGCGCTGCGGTGCCTGTGAACGGGTGTGTCTGCAGGATGCCATAGCATTTCAGGGAAAGGAAATGACGCTGGAAGTGATTATGGCGGAGCTGTGCAGGGATCGGGACTACTATGAAAACTCCGGCGGCGGTATCACCTTCAGCGGTGGTGAACCGTTTGTTCAGCAGGAAGCATTATGGGAGCTGCTTCGTGCCTGCAAGCAGGAGGGCTTTCATACCGCCGTGGAAACGACCGGTAACTACTCCAGCGATTTGCTGATACGCATGATGCCGCTGATTGATCTTTTTCTATTTGACTTCAAGCATCCGGATGATGCCATTCTGCATACGGTTACCGGTGCGGATGGAGCTTTGATTAAGGAAAATCTGCGTTATCTTCTCAAGGTGGATCCACAGAAGGTAATTGTACGCATTCCCGTCATACCGGGGTTCAATTATGAAAAAGACACACTGGAATCCGCATTGCGATATCTGAAATCCATTGGTGTCTGCGAGGTGAATCTTCTCCCGTACCATACACTGGGAAAGGTGAAATACGAAAAGATGGGAAAAACGTATACCTTATCGAATAAAATGCTGCAGAAAGAGGATCTGATGTGTTATCTGGAATATGCCCGACAGCTCGGTATGCAGGCGAATATCGGCGGATAGGGGTGCAGTTCTGCAAAAGCACACGGCACATCATGATGCAACGCGAATACTGCCGGAGCAATCCGGCAGTTTTTCACAGAAGAATGTGACAGAAGATAAATTCAAGAATGTGACAGAAGATAAATTCATGGTTTTCTTCAAAAGAAACTTTTGGTATACTGAATACGTGAAAGAGAAAGAGGGTTCGATATGTTAGCAGAAACAGCAGTGAAATATTATCATATGGGATACAACTGTGCGGAAAGCATCATTCGCGCAGGCAATGAGGTATATGGTCTTGACCTGCATGACAGGGATATGAAGATGACAGCAGCCTTTGGCGGCGGCTTTCAGATTGGAGATGTATGCGGTGCCCTGTGCGGTGCAGCCTGTGTAGTTTCCGCACGCTATGTGGAAACAAAGGCACACGACTGTTCTTTTCTTCGAACACTGACGCAGAAGCTGGTCATAGCATTTCAAAATAAAATGGGTTCTCGTCTTTGTGCGAAGATTAAACCGGTGTATCACAGCAAGGAAAAGAAATGTGAGCATACGGTGGAAACTGCCGCAGCCATTCTGGAGGAGGTCATCCGGGAATGGGATGAGGAAAGAAAAGGCATACAGGGATAGTAAGTTGTCTTTTCCGCTTTAAAGAATTCTCATAAAATCAGCTTAATCAAAAGAATCAGGCGCATCGGCTGATCAATGTGCTTGATCTTTTACTGTTTCTAAGTATGCAGTCCTCTTCCTTTGAACTGGAATCGGATGAAGGAGAAGCTGTTTGCATTTTCCTTGTCTTTTTTTAATATTGCGCATATCCTGAATATAGGAGATGATGCTTATGAAGGAAGGAACTCTGGTATATTACCTGGATGAGGGGCAGATTCATGATGGACATGTTATTGATGTGGAAACCAAACAAAACGGTTTCGTGTTCAGCATTGACAGCTATGGAGAATGCGGTGGTTTCTGCCGTATTGATTCTGCACAGATCAACCGCACGGTGTTTGAGGATGTTGAGGAAGCGAAAAAGCACGTAAGATAACATGCAGCTGTTGTACAGCCTGTCACAGACTATAGAGGGATACATACGCAGTAATGGAAACGCTGTGAGGTGGTGTTGACCTCCTATGATATCCATATACCTGTCTCAGCTGCTTCCAATGGGGTTGTTCCGGCTAGTCTGATTGAAAAATTCTTTTGACAGCTGTGCCATGTTTTCCCTGTCCGCAGCGCGGTATCATAAAGAAAAGCATACCGACGGATAGATACTTTCTCACACTTAGGACAGCATAAAAAATCAACCGGTGTATATTCCTTGCGGTTGATTTTTTGGTTCATTCTTTGCAGTAGGGAAAACAGCTATTTCCTGCCTGTCTGCTTCAATGCTTGCATGGTTTCATCAAAGGGACAGATCATATTACTCAGTCTGCTGATTTGCGTGGCCAGTGTGTATTTTGTGGAAAGGGGAATCTCCCCGCCCTTTTGAAATGTCGCAAGCTGCTCCTTTTGCACTCCTGCCGCCGCAGCTACAAAGGATAGCGGCAGCTTATATTTTTCTACCAGAACATTCAGCAGTGCCTTCACAATATCGTCATTATTTACCCTCCATGCAGGAAGGGTGATGAAATTGGATACAAACGAACAGATTAGTGCCTGTTCCTGCTCCGTATGCTCCTTTACGTTTACACTGATTCCCATTGCCTGCAAAACAGCTTTCATATCAATGCCGCTTACCTCTTCCGCAGTTTGCAGGATGTCAAATAATTCCATATTATAAGCCTCGCTTTCGTAATGCTTCCGTATGCAAGTATGTGCAGGATAAACAGATATATCCAGCAGCATACCTCTGAACGCAGTTATCTACAGTTTAGCGCAATAGACAATAAAAATGAAGTAAAAAATACCATCGGTTTCTTAAGGTATGTTAATCGGTGACAGGAAGTATACGGCGGTTTAAACCAGACTTTAGAAGGACTTACAAAAACGGCATTGCAGAGAGATGAGGAAGACTGTACACAATTGCCGCATCCCTGCATTTATATCTGCCGGTAAGGCGTTGAAAGCATATAGCTTTCAATGAAAAATACCGGGCTAATAATCTGCCAGTCCATATCTAATATATCACAAAGGAGGCTGTTCGATCATATCCGCTTCATTTGTAAAATTGCGTTTTGTGATGTGTGCCACGATAATCAAAATCGAACTTATAGCGAATATAGCCTGATAAACATCGGTATCAAATGCTTCAAATACAATCCCGTAGCTGATGATAGTTTCTACGATATGTTGCTTTTGCGTGCGCTTTGTGAAGGGTTGTAGCTATTCACCGACTATGGATACCTGTGAAGGGGAAAACCGTATAGCAGATCGACAGGGGAATGCTTTAAAGACAATGCGAATATGATAAAATCTCTTTTAACGTGAAAAATAGAAAAAGTTATCAAAGATTTGCGGATTTTTTAGGAATTTGACAGATTCCATACGTATAGAAGGGGGTAAGGAGCCCTTACAGAATGGAGGACATAAAAATGTCAGATGCAAGGAATCAACTCAACTACAGTAACGATCTATTTTTTAAGTACACCCTTTCCCGTGAGGATGAAGGCTCTGTGTACGCCCGCAACACCATCATTGAGCGTGTTACCGGAATCCGGGTAAAGGAAAGCACCGTACTCAATCCCAACCTGGATCCAGGCATCATCGGAAAGAAGCGCATCATTCTGGATGTGCATGTAAAGGATGAACAAAACCGTCATTTCAATATCGAGATGCAGACGACCTGTAGGGGAATAGCGGAAATGATGCGCTTTGAATTTTACGGTGCCAGAGCGTTGAACAATCAGCTGAAAAGCGGTGAGCTTTATGATCAATTAAAGCCGGTTTATCAAATCATATTCATTGATGAGTATGCATGGAACAACAGAAATCTGATCAATCAGTATCAGATGCGCAATGAGCAGGGAGAGAAGGAAAGCTACTATCCGCTCATCCTTCGTACCTATATTCATATGCCGGCAATCAATGACATCGTAAAGGAGAAGGAAATGCAGAGGCTGAATGACTTTGAACAGCTGGTGTATCTGTTTGAAAATAATGAAAAAAATGATATACTGAAGTCAAAGGAAAGGCTGGTGAGGGTATTCATGAACAAGTATGAGGAAATGCAGAAGGATGATGAGCTGTGGTCAACGGCTATGGCGATTCAAATGGGAGAGGCACGTTACCGCAACGGCTTGCGTGACAGCTTTGACGAGGGAAAAGCTGCCGGAAAAATGGAAGGAGAGAGGCAGCTCCTACACAAACTCATAGAAATTAAGTATCATGAGGATTGCGCAACGTGGCTGCAGGCATTAACTGAGGAGCAAATGCAGATTGTGTCCACTTTACTACTGGAATGTGATACCTTTGAGTCACTCAGAAAACGATTACATAAATCTGACAAGAAATAAGCTGTCTGTAATTCCAGAATAAAATACTTAGAACACAACAGAAAAGCCATCCTGTATAGAAAAGGGATGACTTTTCTTTTCAGGTTCTTCGGTAATCAGCGTTATCTCTGTATACAGGGCTGTAGGTAATGTTTTACCATTTGCTATGCCTTTTCCTGCATGAAGGTGTGCTGATGAATGGCAATACTGTTTAAGATACACTGTAGTGATCGCTATTTGTATTTTTAAGTTGATAAGTACTTCATGGAAGCTGTACGGAATGGTTGTGAACTACCGCCAGCTAAAGAGCAAGCGGCTTCTAATAAAGTATGGTAAAATAAAAGATGACAGGATACAATTTGGATACAAAAATTATGTATCATACAGAAAAGAGGTGATAGCATGCGGCTTCTGATTGTTGAGGATGAACGGGCCATCGCAGAGGTGATGATGCTGAATCTGAAAAGAGTCGGCTATGAATGCGAGTATGCGCAGGATGGGGAAATGGGGGCAGCAATGGTGGAGAAACAAAGCTATGATCTGGTTCTGCTGGATATTATGCTTCCGAAAATCAATGGCTATGAACTGATGGAATATCTTGCACAGCTGCAGATTCCGGTAATTTTTATCACGGCAAAGGGCAGTGTGCAGGACCGCGTAAAGGGTCTGCATATGGGAGCGGATGATTATCTTGTGAAACCGTTTGCGGTGGATGAGCTTACAGCAAGAGTGGAAAGTGTGCTGCGTCGTTATCATAAAAGTATGCAGGATATCCATGTACTGGACGTCACGATTCATACAGCGACCCGTTTGGTGGAAAAGGAGAACCGCACCATCGCTTTGACAAAAAAAGAATATGAGCTGCTGCTGTATCTGGTTCAAAATAAAAATATCGCACTGTATCGGGATACGATGTATGAAAAGGTCTGGCATGAGGAGGAGTTTGAACAGACACGCACCCTGGATTTGCATATACAGCGTCTGCGCAAGAAGCTGGACTGGCACAGGGTGATTCAGACCGTGTATAAAATCGGTTATATGCTGGAGGTGAAGGATGAAGTTCAGCGATAAGCTCACACTGAGCAGCACTGCAGTTATTGCGATTCTGTTTTCCACCGGCGCAACCTTTATGATGGTACAGAATCATGACCACCTTTTGCAATCCTATATATCCCGCAATATGCAGACGCACGATCTGGAATCCTTTTCTCTGGAATCCAAGCTGACACAGGATGCCACATCCAATCTGACCTCCTTTGGGAGTGATGAAAAGGCAATAAGAAGCCGCTCAATGTATTATCTTCAGCAGGTTGCCAGTCATATGAACCAGCCGCAAACCCAGTATGCTTTGCTGGATACAAAGCATACCGTGCTGTATGCGACAGGGGAGAAAAAGCTGTTTGAAGAGCATTCGCTGAATGATCCGCAGACCTATCGCATTGTCTCCTATAACGATTCCCGTATCATGCTGGTCAGCAGTCAGATCACCGTTGGGAAATTCACCTATCTTTTGGAAAGCGGTTATGATATCACATCCTGCTTTCAGGAGCGAAACCGGCAGTTTCAAACCTTTTTTCTCACACTGCTGTGCGTCCTGCTGTTCTCCTTTCTGCTGCTGAAGCGGCTGTCCGTCTATCTCAGCAAACCGATTCTGAAGCTGCATGAGGCAAGCCGCCGCATCGCATCCGGGAATTATGAGGAACGTACCAGTATCCAGAGTGATGATGAAATCGGAGAGCTGAGCCGCAGCTTTGATGAAATGGCAAAAGCGACCCAGCAGACCATTCAACAGCTGGAGGTCAACCTTGCACAGCGGGAGGATTTTATGAGCAATTTTGCCCATGAAATCAAGACACCGATGACGGCGATTCTCGGGTTTGCGGACACCTTGCGCACGTATGACTGTGATGTGGACACAAGGAAAAAATGTGCGGATTATATTTATACAGAGGGCAAGCGTCTGGAAAAACTGTCCTATACCCTGATGGATCTTCTATCCCTGAGCGGGAAGGACATACAGCTGCAGCCCGTTTCTATTGCCAGTGTGGTGAAGCAGCTGCGCCAATATTACGATGCTGTTTCCATTACGGATCGGCTTTGCTTCCATTGTGCTTCCTGTACGGTGTATGCGTTGGAGGAGCTACTCTTCAGTGCCCTGCGCAATCTGATCGATAATGCCATCAAGGCATCCGACGCCGATCAGGAAATACTCGTAAAGGGAGAGCTGTGCGGGAAGAGCTATCGCATATCGGTAACGGATCATGGAATCGGTATGCGGGAAGAGGATATTCAGCAGGCATCCCAGCCGTTTTATATGGCGGATAAGTCAAGAGCCCGGCAACAGGGCGGTGCAGGTCTTGGCCTGAGTATCGTCAAGCGAATCTGCGATCTGCATGGCAGTCCCCTGCTGATTACCAGTAAACTGCATGAGGGAACGGTTGTTGCGATGCTGCTGGAGGTGGTCAATCATGAAAACTAGAATTGCATTTGCCTTGTGTCTGGGCGTTTGCAGTATGTCTGTATTGCTGCCGCTGGGTATCTTTTACATCCAGGACAGCGTTGCAGTGGATAAGGATATCGTGTGGCAGTCATCCACGGAGGATATCGCCAAAAACTATCCGGTTGTCTCCAGAGTATATGCCAATTTCTATCAGGGTAATGAAACCATGATGGATAATGAAAGCTTTCATCTGTCCGATATGAGTGCCTATACAGAGAAGCAGCAGAGTCAGCTTACAGAGGTGAAAAAGAAATATAGCAGGGAGCTGAATCAGCTGCTTGCACAGGGAATCTTTCCCTATGAGCTGCTGGATTTGAAGAAGGGGGAGCCCTTTTCCGTCGAATTCGGCACTTTGTCCCATATGAGTGAAAAAAGCGGTGCCTGGCAGCTAAATCAGGTATACCGCCTAAATACAGCGAATGATAATATCGGGGATTTCACACTGGACAAGCAGACCGAGAAGATTTTGAATCTTGAATTTTACAGGTATGAAGTAAAGCAGTACAGCGAACAGGAGCGTAAGGAATTCGCCTGGAATATGATTCAGTATCTGGGGCTTGATTCCCTAAAGGACTGGACCTATACCAGATATGGCTATGAATCCTATCAGGCGAAGGTACAGGTGTATTGCGAGGTGGAGAATTTAGGGGATTCCTCACGATTTACGATGGGAATCACACCATTGGGGCAGCATACCTCTACGACATTGTATAATTATATACAGCATTGAGAACGCTGAATATCGGCGTTTTTTTTATTGTTTTTTGTCAAAGCTGCATCGTATTAACAGTGAACAAAAGATACTCGCAGATTATACAACTGTGATACAACCGGATGCTAAAGTAGCAGCAAGGAGATGATATAATGAAAAAACTATGCATGCTGCTTTGCTGTATTACACTGCTTGCAGGCTGTGTAAGCAGGGAACAAGCCATATCGGATAAAGCTGGCGGTAAACCACAGAAGCAGAGTGCCTCCAATGAAGCGCTGCAGCTAAAGAGATGGTCGTTTCGCTCCCTCAATCAGGGGGATGGAAATGAACAGGGCTTTTACCGTATAAAAACCATCGATAACGGTGGAGGGAACCTGTATTCCAATATCTTATATACCGATTATGAGAATAAGAAAGAAATCTTTTTATGTGATAAGCCGGAGTGCAGGCACAATGACACTTCCTGCACCTCATATTATGCAGGTCTGGATATGATTACGCAGCTGATCGTTCAGCAGGACCATGTATATCTGATAGCAAATGAGGATAGTGTTGTCAATGAAAAAAATGAGACTGTTACCGTACCTGCTAGAATTTTACAAATGGATCTGGATGGTAAGAACCGCAAAGAGCTCTGTCAGCTTCCAAGCGGCTATGGCTTCAGCTATGAGGATTGGGCAGTAGCCGGGGATGTGTTGTATGTTCCTGTGGAGAAAACGGAGAATGTGAGTACCGAAGAGGGAGAAATGAGCTCCGCCGTACAGGTGGTCCGTGAAAAAAAGCTGTATGCCATACAGCTGAGCAGCGGCGAACAAAAGGTGGTTGCGGATATGAAAAACAAAAGCATTCTGGGGTGTATGGGAAGAAATCTCATCGTCAATGCCTACCGTTATAAAGAAGATCCGGAAGAGCTTTTGGATAAGGGGGATTTTGCAGGCTATGACCGCGCATCACAGCAGGCCGAGATTGCGTATGAACGCGTCAACGTGGATAGCGGAAGGGTGGAAAAAAGCTTTCATACAGATGCGGATACTTTGGGTGTCTTTGTCAACGACAGTATGTATTATACGGATACCGGCGGCATGCTGAAGCAGCTGAATATGAAGGATGGCAAGGTATATGCTCGAAAGCAGCTGGATACATCATCAGCCAGCTTGATGTTCGGAGAGGATGACCATCTGTTCCTGTATCTGGGAGAAAAGGAATATATATACAGCCTGAAGGATGACAGCTTGAAACCGGCTACGCTGCAAATGTCGGATACACAGGAGCCGATCCGCCTGCTTGGAGAATCCAGGGACATGTATTATGTCATCTATGATCAGGTCGGAGAGGTAAAGAAGACATGGGCAGGGACGGATCAGTATGAGGCAAGCAGCTATGCCTACGGATTGATAAAAAAGAAGGACTACTGGAACAACAAGGCGGATTATATACCGGTGGATGTCGTCGTGAAAGGGGAATAGCAGCATGCTGGAAATCAAAAATGTAAGTAAATCCTATGCGGATAAAAGGGTGCTGCATCATATCGACCTGCGTCTTTCTCATGGCATCTATGCACTTCTTGGCCCCAACGGTGCCGGAAAATCAACGCTGATGAATATCCTGTGCAATCAGCTGAACTATGAGGAAGGCAGTGTTTTGTACAATGATAAGGATATCCGTGAGCTGAAGCAGGCGTATTATGCGTTGCTCGGTTATGCTCCGCAGCAGCAGGGACTGTATGATGAATTCAGCGGGGAACGGTTTCTGACCTATATGGCTTTGCTGAAAAACATTGACAGAAAGCAGATACGAAAGGAGGTGCTGCGTGTCGCAGAGCTTGTGAATATGCAACAGCACCTCAAGCAGCGCTGCGGTGCATATTCCGGTGGTATGAAGCAGCGTATCCTGGTTGCGCAGGCATTGCTGGGGAGTCCGGAAATTCTGCTGTTCGATGAACCGACGGCAGGCCTGGACCCGAAGGAGCGGGTGTCTCTTCGTCGTGTGTTTGATTCGCTGAAGGAGGAGCATACCCTGCTGATTTCAACCCATGTGGTAAGTGATGTGGAATCCATTGCAGATGAGGTTATCTTTTTAAAGCAGGGCAAGCTGATCGCACAGGGTGGTGTTGATGAGCTGCTGCTTTGCCATCCCGGTATCGCTTCACTGGAGGAGCTGTATCTGCATCTGTTTGCCGGGGAAGCATCATGTTGAAAAATCTGTATGCAATGGAGCTGTATAAGCTGTGGAAAAATAAAAGGTTTCTGCTGTTTCTTTTCCTGCTGCTGTTATGCAATATCGGCTTTCTTTCCTACGAAACATGGGGGCAGCAGGGCGCAGAAACAACAGCCTATCAGAAATTATCCACCCATCTGCAGACCTTATCCAGTGATGAGCGCTTTACGTATCTGCAGGGGCATGCACACGACGTGGAGCTCGCCTTTGTACATGAACAAATCCGCAATCTGAAAACACAGCACGACCCGCAGGCGGAGATGCGGATTGCAGCCTTGCGCGACCAGTATCCCGAGCTTGATCAAAGTGGAACTATACCTTCTTTATATACCGGTGATCTGGAAGCGGAAAATGCTTTCTTGCAGCCGATTATAAAACAGGCGGATACGGTGAAGCGGTATGCGGATTTTCTCAAAGAGGTCGAACAGAAGGCAAAAACGATATCCGCTATTTCCATATTTGCAAAGGAAGACAGCTTCTCCATCCGCAATATAGAGAAAAGCAAAGAGGATTATGCGGCAATGCATACAGTATCTATTGATTTTCAGCTGCAGGATGCCTTGCTGAAGGCGTTATCATATCCCATAACCGCTGTACTTGTCATGCTTGCAATTTTTCTATTTGCGACCATGGTATATCAGCAGGAGAGTCAAAGAAAGCTGCAGCCGATGCTGTATGGGACTTTACGTGGCCGGCATACCTATATGAATACGAAGACGGCTTCCATTGCAGTATCCTCCGCTGTGATTGTTGGCCTGTTTTACGGCAGTAATCTTCTGCTTATGGAGCTTGCGTATGGCGGCATTCACCTGTCTGCTTCCCTGCAATCGCTTGCGGCTTTTCAGCAATCCACGCTGCTGATCAGCATTTTCCAGTTTCTTCTGCTGTTTTTCTTTCTGAAGATATGCATCTGTTTTATTTTCGCTCAGGCAATGCTGCTTCTCTGCACGGTTTTTAAGCATAGGGTAATCAGCTGCCTCAGTATGATTGCCTGTGTTCTGTTATCCTTGTTCATGCATATATTCCTATCTCCGACCGGGACCTTCCGTATACTGTATTATCTGAATCCGATTCGCCTGTTTCAGGTGACTGAGCTGTTACAGGGCTATGTGAATTTCAATGTGTTTCAACAGCCTGTATCCCTAACATTGCTTTACGGCAGCCTGCTTTTCATTACGGCTGTACTATTGTTCGTGCTGCTGCATATCATGGTGGAGCGCTCTGGTCGCAGCTGTCAGCTTCCGGCATGGATACAGCGTATACATATGCCCGTCACCTGCAGTTTATGGGTACAGGAGTGCTATAAGCTTTTCTGGGTACAGAAAATAGCGCTCGTCCTGCTGGCTTTTGCCGGATTTCAGCTGTACAGCTATTCGCATACGCAGCTGTATACAAGTGAAAAGGAACGGTTGTGGTCCTCTTATATGCAAACGCTGCAGGGGGAGCTGACCAAAGAAAAGGAGCAGTTTCTTCAGAAGGAAAAGACCTATTATGAGGATTTGCACAAACAGGAGGCACGTCTGCAACAGCGTCTTGATCAAAAAGAAATCAGTATGGCGCAGTATCGCCGCCAGGTGGAGCCGATTTCCAACATGCTGTTAAAGGAGGAAACCTTTCAGGAGGTGCTGCAGGAATATGAATATGTAAAGCAGGATTCCTCACGTCAGTTTGTAGCTCCCTTTGGCTATCGGCGACAGTTTTTTGTATCTGATCGCTGGAGTACACTGATCTTTCTCTTCCTGTTTCTGCTGAGTATAGCGAATCTTCAATGCATTGAATATCGCAATAAACGGCAGATTTTGTTACAGACATGCGTGCATGCAAAAAAGGCGCTGGTAAACAGAAAGCTGATACTTGCATTACTATGTGGTACTGCCCTGTTTATCATGGCGCGTCTTCCACAGCTGCTCCTTCATGCAAAAACCTATGGATTTCCATGCATTACAGCGTCAATTACGTCCCTGCAGGAGTTTGCACAGCTGCCAGCCGGTATCCATATTGCAGGCTTTATGATTTTGGCTTCAATCCTTCGAATGTGTGCCCTGCTTCCGGTTATCATGTTCTGCTTTATGGTTTCTGTCCGTGTCCGTCAGCAGCTGTTTACGCTGTTATCGGCATTGTTGATTTTTTTGTTTCCACTGCTGCTGTCTGCCGCCGGTATTCATGTTCTGGATGCGGTGAGTCTGTATCCGCTGCTGTATAATGAAAGCTGTATGACATCTGTTTCCGGAATGTGGAATCTATTGTTTTCCATCCTTGGTTATTTTCTGTTTTCCATTGCATGCTACCGCCTTGCCCGTTCCTTTGAAAAGCATGTATAAGAAAAAACACTTCCCGTTCATAGCTGCATGTAAGCAGAAGGGAGGTGTTTTTCTTTAAGACAGTGCTGCTAGTTTGCCAAAGCATCATCCAGACGCTTCACACTCAGTGTGACGGTAACGCCTGTACTCAGGGTCAGCGTTAAGGCGATAGCCGCACTGACTGCCATATCGATTATATCACCGGCTGATAAGGTTTCAATCACACTGCCGGAATAGATGGACTCTGTTGCGATTGCCAGCAGATGGCGTTCTTCCGTACTCGGTATGGCTACACCGTTGCGTCGCACAGCAAGGGTAACGGCAGCCCCCAGTGAAGCGGAAGCGTTGAACATATAGTTGATTTCATAGACACCGCTGGTAACTATGGTTAATGCATTCACAGGGGCAAGATCAACATTGGAAGCAGGCATATCCACAGGAAGAGGCAGCTGTTGCTCAGCACCGATTAACAAATTCAGTGTCTGGGCGGAATCATTATACTTACCACCATAGGCAAGTAGACCTCCTCCGCCACCGCCTGGTCCAGTATCCCCGCGCGGGATGATGAAATTCAGCTCGATGCCGTCCGGTGTTTCAACGTAGGACACATCGGCAGGAGTACCCGGTTCGGAGGTTGTCGTACTTCCAACTCTTACAATCGGTGTAGCTCCTGTTTCACCCTGCGGTCCTTGTTCACCCTGTGGTCCGGGTTCTCCCTGCGGCCCTGGTTCCCCCTGTGGGCCTGGATCACCAATAGGACCTGTCGGTCCGATGGCACCATCGGCCCCTGTAACACCAGTGGTACCTGTAGCACCTGTATTTCCGGTAGCCCCAGTTGGTCCCGTGGCTCCCGTCGGTCCTGTCGGCCCAATATCTCCGGTAGCACCAGTTACACCGGTAGCCCCGGCAGCGCCTGTACTACCCGTAGCTCCCGTCGGTCCTGTCGGCCCAATATCTCCGGTAGCACCAGTTACACCAGTTGCTCCTGCAGCGCCTGTACTACCCGTAGCTCCCGTCGGCCCCGTCGGTCCGATATCTCCGGTAGGACCAGTTACACCGGTTGCTCCGGCAGCCCCTGTACTTCCGGTAGCCCCTGTCGGTCCGGCAGGTCCGGTAGGCCCAGTTGCTCCATTTTCACCCGTAGCGCCAATGGCACCCGTCGGTCCGGTATTTCCGTTTGCCCCAGTTGGTCCTGTAGCTCCGATAGGGCCTGTTGCCCCTGTATTTCCAGTAGCACCGGTAGCCCCTGTCGGCCCGGTAGCTCCTACGCCGGGTCCTGTCGGTCCCGTAGCCCCTGTAACTCCGGTATCACCGCGGGGAATAACGAAATCCAGTACATGATTTGGTCCCCCACTGTCATGTACCTGTGCCGGTGTTCCCGGGTCAGCTGTTGTTGTGGAACGAATGGTTATCGTCTCAGATAATCCGGTAGCGCCCGTAGCGCCGGTGAGACCTGTATTTCCGGTAGCTCCAGTAGCTCCAGTGGCACCTGCTTCTCCTGCCGGACCTCTGAATCCCCGCGGCCCCCGCGGTCCAGGACAGCAGCATACATCATAGTCACCCTGGTCACAGGATGAAGAACTGCATTCATTGCAGCAGTTTTTGTCATCAAAATCATAGTCATCATAATGCATATCGTTCACCTCATTTATGTTAATTCATTTTAGTATATGGCTGAGCTTAAAAATGGGGAATGGTATTGTCCCGGTTCCGATGAAAAGACATGATTTTTTAAGTATCCGGCAATCAGCTGTTAACTGATTGTCCGGTTTTATGAAAGAAAAACGATGCGGATGTGCAGTTGTCTATCAGGATATAGCAATTCCTGCGCTGGCATAGCCGGCAACTGTGTTGACAAGGCTCAATCCGGCAGCAGTAGCAGTGAATACAAGCAGCAGTCTGGTCTGGTTCGTAACTGCAATCGATAGACCTGTTGTTGTACCGGAGGATATCGTTCCGATAGCGATTACCCCGGTTATTGCCGGAGCAAGTGTCACAATTGCTCCTGGGACAGCTGTGAAGGAATTGTTTGGTGCTGTAGACTGATAAAGTGTTGCTGTGATCGTTACAGTGGAGCCAACCAGCGACAAAGCGGCAGTGGTTGAGAAAAAAGCAGAAATGGAAGTTATGGTACCTGCTCTTGGCATGGAAAATGCAAAGTTTGTCAGCGTTCCCGCTGCATTGGTCAGGTCAATAACACCACCTACAATGCTGACACCTGGCGCAGAGCTGCCGAAGCCGACAAAGCCCGGTGTACCAACAAGTCCGCCAGCAATCGTTGTTAGTGATAACGGAATACCGGAGCTGTAAGGAATGATTGCAGAGCTTCCTGCCAGACCAGTAGCTCCGGTTGCTCCAGTGACACCGATTGCGCCATCAGCTCCCGTAGCACCAGTGGCTCCGGTCGGTCCTGTGGCACCATCAGCCCCGGTGTTTCCGGTTGCTCCTGTCGGTCCCGTTGCTCCGGTCAAACCGGTACTTCCCGTAGCGCCTGTCGGTCCGGTAGGCCCGGCAGCACCATCCGGTCCGGTATTTCCTGTGGCACCAGTTGGTCCCGTAGCACCGTCAGCCCCGGTGTTTCCCATAGCCCCGGTCGGTCCCGTAGCACCTGTTAAACCGGTATTTCCAGTAGCACCAGTCGGTCCGGTAGGCCCGGCAGCACCATCGGCTCCGGTATTTCCCGTGGCTCCGGTCGGTCCTGTTACGCCGTCAGCTCCAGTGTTTCCGGTAGCCCCGGTCGGTCCTGTTACCCCTGTGCTTCCGGTTGGTCCAATCCCTCCGGTAGCTCCGGTACTGCCTGTTGACCCGGTCGGTCCGATAGGACCGATTCCACCAGCTGCTCCGGTAATACCGGTAGCCCCGGCAGGTCCCGTTGGTCCGGTAGGCCCCGTGCTTCCCGTAGCACCGGTCGGTCCTGTCGCCCCGGTATTGCCTGTTGGTCCGCTAACGCCGTTGGCTCCGGTGTTACCCATAGGTCCTGTTGGTCCGGTTACACCGTTCGCTCCGGTATTTCCAGTAGCTCCTGTTATGCCGCTGGCACCAGTCGCCCCCGTAGCTCCTGCTGGCCCGACGGGTCCGGTATTTCCCGTAGCTCCGGTTGAGCCTGTGCTTCCGGTCGATCCCGTTGGTCCTGCCGGTATAGTGAACAGCAATGAAGCGCCGGAAGGTGTAAATGTCTCAGTGACACTGGCCTGTGTTCCCGGATCTCCGGTAATGGTTCCCGCAACGGTAATCACAGGTGTCATGCCCGTAGCTCCCGTGTTTCCGGTAGCTCCTGTGCTTCCTGTCGGTCCGGTATTTCCGCGTAATCCTGCCGGTCCTGTATTTCCTGTATTTCCGGTAGGCCCGGTAGCTCCGGTAGGCCCGGTAGCGCCTACACCCGGTCCAGTCGCCCCGGTAGCCCCTGTTGAACCCGTCGGTCCGGTTGCTCCCCGAAATCCGCGTGGTCCCCGCGGTCCCTGGCAACAGCTGTTACAGTCACAGCTGCAGGATGAAGCATCCTCGCCATAGCAGTCATCATGGTAATTATAATCATCGTAATGCATATTGCTCACCTCACTTTCTAAAACAGTACAGTATATGTAAGATAAAAATTCGTGTCGTGTTAAAGTCCCGGATTTTATATAAATACACATCCCAAAGCAAAAAAAGCACTCCTTTTTCTAATCTGTCTGAAGTACATCCTACATAGAACGAAAGGATAGCGTCTTCAGACTTTTCATCGGATACTCCTTTGGGGTATCCCCTCGTAAAAACAATACCAGTCACATGATGTGAATGGTATTGCAGGACCAGAGGATATCAGTTAATAGAATGCCAATATTCAGGTATTGTGATAAAAATGTCAGAATCTTGTTTCTCTACATCAGGCTATTCTAACAATATTTAATGATGCTCCGGTGCCGGATTGCAGGGTAACCGTACCATTTACTCCGTAAATTTGTAATGATAAAACATCCCCTGCTGTTAAAGACTGCATGAATGATACACTATATTCATTTGAGGATGTTGAGGACGTACTGATAGAATTTAATATCGGCGTATCATTCCGTGTTACTCTTGATGACATTGGCAATCCGGATGTCATTTTGATAACATAGGATATGAAATAGGTACCTGTTTGATTAACTGTGAACTGCGTATTCGAAGCATTTGCCGTAAATCCGTTTATATAGGGCTGAACTGGCAGAGGAATATTCGTCCCATCGGATGTTACCGAAACGGTAGCAGCGGAAATATTCAGTGCGGAGAGTGCATTCATGATAACAGAAGTCCCGGTTGGACCTGTGCCACCTGTATTTCCTGTCGGCCCCGTATTTCCAATAGGTCCTGTTGCCCCGGTCGGACCTTGAAAACCGCGTGGACCGCGCGGCCCCGGACAGCAGCACGGCGTACAGTCATATGGATGACAGGAGGGCATACTGCATGGATCACAGCAGCTGTCATCGTATTCATCATAGTGCATAGCTTTCACCTCATTTTCTAATACGTTCCAGTATATGGGGAACATACAAATCCTGTATTTACATTCTCCCATATCCGTTGCAATTTCTTTACATAACACAGGGAAGATTCACCTGCTTCCAGGCATCTTTATGGCAATACCTCCGCCGGCTTGTTATGGAGGCAGAAAAAAGCGGAGATGTCCTAACCTCCTCGCATCCCTTTACAGGATAAATAAATCTATACTGCAGCTTGAAACAAAGGTGATATTCCTGTTTGTCTGATTGGCAAGAACAATCATACCATATTCATTTCTTATAACCGTTCCAATGGAAGGCGTCTGTGTGTTGGTAGTGATATAGACATTTTCTCTTCCTACCGGGAGTAGAGAACGGATAACAGCATCACAATCAGCACAGCAGTCCGTCAAGGCAGGCACCGGCTCTGGTAAATAACCAATGGCGTCATTGTACACGGCATCATTGATCTGAATCGTATCAATACTGCAGATTGATAGATACTGGGAAGTATTTTGAGAGTTTATAACCTCGAATACGCCGGTACGTCCATTCGGTCCCAATAGCAGTGCGCCTGCACGTCCGACAGCGGCATCTCCGCTTTCCAACGTAATAAATAAATCCTGATTCGGATAAAGCGTAATGATTTGCTGGAGGATATTTCTTATCTGCTCCTTACAGTCACAGCAAACGGTTTCCGAAGACCCGGCAGGTCCTGTGGGACCGGTAGCGCCTGTTGCTCCACTTGATCCTGTGGCACCCGTTGGTCCGGTAGCTCCACGATATCCTCGCGGACTCTGTGGTCCCTCACAACAGCAGCTCTCAGCACTGCTGCAGGATGGCGCCTGCTCTGCACAGCAGTTGTCCATGCAGGCATAATCATCATAATGCATACTGCTCACCTCACTTTCTGATACAGTATAAGCTATGCTGTCTGCATAAATATGTATTGACGATATCCCAGAGGAACTTGTATTTCTGTAAGTTATATACATATATATAGCCATAACGGTTGATAGATGAAGGCCGGGATAGTGACAGGCATATTCAGTTTCATGCAGGGTGTCTGTATGCTGTTGTGAATTTACATGGCGAATGAAACAGGTGACGATGTGTTTCCATTGAACATCCGTAAGGGTATAAAAACAGGGAAAGCTGTCAGAGATGACCATAGCCATAACAAAGCCCTGCTGTCAGGAATGCTCTTTCTTCTTTCTGATTTGTCTAACCTTTGTTACATCATATTGCGGACTTTTTGTCCTGCGTATGCTATACTGTTAACATAAATGAGGTGATTGTATGCTGTCTACAGAGCGTAAATTATATCTGCTGCAGAAGGTGGAAAGAGAAGGAACCATCCATGTACGGGATGTCGCAAAGCAGCTTAACATCAGTGAGACCACGATTCGACGCGATCTGATGGAGCTGGAGCAGGAAGGAAAGGTGCGAAGAGTGCACGGCGGTGCTGTCAGAGAAAGCCTGAATCAGATTCTGACGGAATCCAGAGAGCTGCTGATGCAGGATCGTATGCTGATCAATTTTGATAGAAAATCCAGAATCTGCCGCAGTGCCAGTGAGCTTGTTGAGGATGGTGAATGTGTCTTTCTGGATGGAGGAACCAGTATCGTTGCCATGATTGACTATCTGCAAAGCCGTCCCATCAAAATCGTGACGCATAACCAGCTGATTGTACAGCGGCTGCACAATCCGGTTGCACAAATCATCATCATCGGTGGAGATTTCAATGCGAAATATCACATGAGTGAGGGACCGATGGCGCAGAATATGCTTGGTCTGTATAATTTCGACAGAGCCTTTATCGGCTGTGCAGGCATGGACCCTATCAGCGGGCAGTGCTATACTGCGGAAATGGGAACCAGGGAACTGAAGGAAATTGCGATGAAAAACAGCAATCACAGCTATCTGCTGATCGATGACAGCAAGCTGTTTGTAAAGGGCTTCTGCAAATTCACAAATGCGGATGCCTTTGAACAGATATTCTGCAATAGGCTGGATGAGAGTGTGGAAAACCTGCCAGAGAATATGAAATTTGTGGAATAAGCAATATATGGACATTGTATAAAAAACCGGAAGCATTTTCGCAAATAGTGAAAGGCACTGGTTTTTTTTGCTTTTTTCCTTAAGGAGAAATGCTGATAATTTGATCAGTATGACCTGTAGTTTCTTATATCACGGTAAAGGTGATGAATGTGTCCCACTACTATTCTATATGCGATTGCTTGCATAAAATACGGGAGCAGTAAATAGAATTGCAACAATATTGTTGCAGAAAAAAGGCATTTTCGAGGGTGTGAATGCGTGATACTATTTTCCTGTAAAGGAGGATTTGATATGGAATTATCGAAAGTGACGATGATTTTAAGAGGGTATACCTATGAGCAGGTACGCTGTGTTGCTGAAGTTCTGATTAACAGCAGCTATGTGAAAAACATGGAGATTACTTTAAATACCAGCAATGCATATGAAATCATCAAAAAGATTGCTGATGAGTTTCAAGGGAGATTGCATATTGGCGCTGGAACCGTTCAGACATATGATGAGCTGGTTCAGGCGATTGCAGCAGGGGCAGTCTTTGTTTTATCTCCGAGAAAAATGAATCAGAAGATGCTCGATTATTGCAAGCAGCACAATGTGATTGCAGTTCCCGGGGCTTTTACACCATCCGAAATCGCAGAATCTTTGGAAATGGGAGCTGATATCGTAAAGGTATTTCCAGCGAATGAAGTAGGCTTTGATTATGCAAAAAAGCTCTGTGAACCAATGGGAGAGCTTCCTCTCATGGCGGTCGGAGGTATTCAGGCAGGAAATGTGAAAAAAGCTTTACAATCAGGTTATACTTATGTAGGAACAGCAGGCGGTCTTTTTGAGAAGGAAGATATTCAGAAAATGCGAAAGGATCATATGTTGAAATCTTTAGAAGTATTCGAAAAAGAATTATTATAGATAGGAGAGATTCACTTGAAGGCTGCGCAAAGACAAAAAAAGCTACTGGAAATATTAACATACAGCGAAAATTATATGACTGTTCAAAGTCTTGCTGATACTTTTACTGTATCAAAGCGAACAATACATAATGATATTGCGCAGCTGGAAAATCAGGGAATAGAATTTGAAAAAAAGCCTAGTGCCGGATTAAAGCTGAAAAACAGAAAAGAGGCCCGCTTTGTAGAGCATATGGATAAATATCGGCCGGAGCAGCGTAGAAAGCAGCTTATGAAAGAACTACTGTTTTATGAAAATAGAATCACCTTTCAATCAGCCTCTGCGTGTTATATGGTGGGGGTAAGCTCGATTATTGCAGATATCCATTACATAAAAGAGCATATTTTAAATGATGCGACAGTGTCACTGATCGGAGATGAAAACGGTACCAGGCTGACGGGGACAGAAATAGAATGGCAAAAGGCGTTAATCTCATTTAATGAATATCTGATAGCATCGGAAAATCTGACATTCACGGATGATGCAATGCTGGCATTGTTTAAGGAATTCTATGATACAGATATTATAACAGCATGCTACACAACAATTGAGGCGCTGGATGATTTCAACATATATATTGCTGCACAGCATTATTTAATCAATCTGTTCAATGTCATGATTGTATTATGTCATCGCTTGAGAAAAGGATACCATCACAAAATTATCCATAATGCATTTTACAGCGATCAGATAATGGCGATGATGTATTATCTGATTGGTGATGATTTACTTCGTATTCTGAAGAAGGATTTAAACATCACTTATGAGGATGGCGATATATATTTCCTTTCTATGTATTTGAGTGCAAATCGGATTATGCTCAACAGCTCTTTACATAGACGGGCAAATCCATTTAAGCATATAGTTGAGAATTTAATTGAAAGAATGTCAAACTGCGTCGATGTTGATTTAACGCAGGATCAGGATTTGTTTTACAATCTCTGTCTGCATCTGGAACCGATGATATATCGGTTGAAAAATCGAATTTATATCACTAACCCGATGTTATTTGAAATTAAGCAGCAATATCATTTGATGTTTGATTTGACCTGGATGATTATGGACTCTATAAGGACAACGCTTGGGGTCACGCTTACTGAGGATGAGGTTGGCTTTCTTATGCTTCATTTCCAGAATGCATTGGAGAAGAAAAAAAAGAGTAAGCGTATTTTGGTTGTGTGTCCAAACGGGATAACAACTTCGGAATTGATTGCCAACAGGATACGAAGTGTCCTGCCGCCTTTAGACATAATTGAAGCGGCATCGATTGATACGATCAACTCATTTGAATTAAGGAGTATCGATTTTATAGTGTCAACCATACCTTTGAAAAGCCTTGATAAACCGGTTGTAGTTGTTTCAATGCTGATCAATGATTCTGATATACAGAGGATTGAAGAGCTATATAAGAAAAAGTTATCAATACCCAAGGAAGCGGATGTACGCTTTATTGAAATCCCACAGTATTTGCATGAGAAAAATATTTATATTAATGATGGGAAAATAACAAAGGATGAAATTATTCATCAGGTCTGTATGGGCCTGAATAAAGAAGGCTGTGTAGATGCGCATTTTGAAACCAGTGTATGGGAAAGAGAGCAGAAAGGAGGAACGGATATCGCGGTTGGAGGTGCAATACCTCATGGCGCAGTTTCCACTGTACGAAAAACACAATTGGCTTTATGGATCAATAAGGAGCCGGTGAAATGGTCTAAATACCGTGTGAAGGTGATTGTATTTTTCGCATTGAACAGCGAGGATACAGCAAAAACAAAGGTTATTTTGGAAGAAGCCTTTTCACTTATCAAAACAAAGGAAATGATAGAAAAGCTGTCTTCCATGAAGAATAAGAAGGCTGTTATAAAATATATATTTGGAGGAAGCCGATTTGATTAGAGAAAATCTTTTATATTTAAACAAAGATATCCGTGATCGTGAAACAGTTATCACATATATTGCAGATATGGCAGATACTGTTGGATTATTAAGCGATAAAAACCTGTTTTTAAAAAGTGTTCAGGAAAGAGAACACATATTACCCACATCTGTAGGCTTTAAAGTAGCTATACCGCATGGCCGGAGCAGCAGCGTCAGAGAACCATTTGTATCCTTCATGAAAACAAAGCATGAATTTATCTGGGATACGAGAAACAATAATGAGGTGGATTTGATATTTCTGATTGCCGTGCCTGAAAAAAATGAGAATAACCTGCATCTCCGGTTTCTTTCGGAAATCAGTAAAAAATTGATGGATAGCAGCTTCAGGGAACGATTGCGGAATGCGGATAATGAACACGAGGTATTCGTTATGTTACATGAAATTAATGAGAAAGTGATGGAGGAAAACACATGAAAATTATAGGAATAACAGCATGCCCAACAGGGATTGCACATACATATATGGCACAGGAGTGTCTGGAAAAGGAATGCAGAAAAAGAGGCTTTGATGTGAAAATCGAAACACAGGGCGGTTTGGGGATAGAAAATGAACTAAGTGAAGAGGATGTAGCTCAAGCTGATGTTGTAATTCTGGCAGTCAGTGTCGTTATTGAGGGGGAGGAACGATTTGAGAATAAGCGTGTATTACATACTGATGTGGATGAAGCAATTTCGCATGTGGAAAAGCTGGTAGATAGAGCGGTTGCACTCGTAGAAGGAAATTGATAATTATGAAAACGATTTGGAAAGATATTCAAAAGCATTTGTTAAGTGGCGTATCCTTTATGATGCCGGTTGTCGTTGCCGGTGGTGTGATCCTGGCAGTTTCCTTATTGGGTGCAACGCAGACGGAAACAGGACTTGTTCCTAATGGGCCGTTGCTGACCTATTTGAATCAGCTGGGAAAAGCAGGAATGGCGATGATGATTCCTGTATTCGCTGCCTATATTTCATATTCTGTAGCCGGGAAACCGGGTCTTACACCGGGATTCATTTTAGGTTATATTGCAAACAATGCTATCATGATCAATGGTGTTGAGGTTAAGGCAGGATTTCTGGGAGCACTTATCTTAGGTCTGCTTGCGGGCTATATGGCGAAATGGATGAAGGGATTAAAGGTAGGGAAAACGATTCGCTCCATCATGCCTATTTTGGTCATTCCAATCTCAACTGTCCTTGTACTAGGCCTTGCTTATTATTTTATAATAGGATATCCGATTTCCTTTCTGATGCAGGCGCTGTCAGATTTGATGGTGACTTTGAACGGCAGTGGGAAAGCTGTGCTGGCAGTGTTTATGGGGTTCTTTAGTGAAATTGATTTTGGAGGACCTGTGACAAAAGCTGTCTCCATGTTTACACTTTCTATGATCAATGAAGGAATCATGGAGCCTAACGGAATATTCAGAATTCTGGTAGCTGTTCCTCCGATTGGAATCTTTTTATCCACGATTATTGCTAAGAAAAAATATAGTGAGGAAGAACGTGATAATGCGAAAGCTGTAGGTATTATGGGATGTCTGGGGATAACAGAGGGAGCAATTCCGTATGCTATCAAAGATCCGAAGGCTGTGTATCCTGCATGTATTATCGGAAATATCGTCGGGGCATTGATTGGGGCCTTTGGAAATGTGGCATGCCCGGTACCGCATGGCGGATTCATTGTACTTCCGGTCGTAGAAAATCAACTTTGGTTTGTTGTTGCAATACTTGTCGGCTCTGTCATCACAGCACTGCTGCTGAAGGTATTGAAAAAGGATGTTCTTGAGGAGCGCTAAAAAGTTTGCTTTTAAATTCTTAAACAGCTATTCGAGCAGAATTACTGAAATCTATACAGCATTAAAAGAAAGTAATAGGCTCTTTCTCGATTACAGGTAACCTTAACATAGGGAGACTTCCATACGATTGTAGTTATCAATAGAAGTTGAAGTCTCCCTTTTGCAAACACCCTAAAGTAAGAAAGAAACGAAGCTATCATATGCTGTCAACATACGGGCAGTCTGCTGCTTTTGTAAAAATGCGGTAAACTTATACAGTGAATCAGATATATGAAATTATATAGTTCTATTTTGATGGTGATAAGGCAAACCTGTCTCTTTTGAATAAGGAGATAGGTTTGCTTTATCTTAGCTGATTGTCACTGGATTCCGCATCAAATGCACTTATAGAAGCTATCGAGAAAAAGTGCAGTATGAGATATTGGATAGTGTTTTTACGTATTGGAAGACATCTGTTTTAAATTCACCACAGCGTATAGGATATGTAAATGCGTAATTTTTATGAATACCAAGACGAAATAGTAAGAAAACGCTTTCCTGTTTGCTCTTCCTGATTTATCATAAGAGTATAAAGAAAAGAGGGGTTTTATGATAAGGACGATACCTGAAGATTTTTTAATCGGAACAAGCAGCAGTGCATGGCAGATCGAAGGGGTGGCAGGAAAAAGCAAAGAGCAGAAAAGCTGGGCAGAGCTGTTCTATGCATCAGCACCGGAAAAATGGCATGATGGAGTCGGACCGGAAAAGGCGGCTGATTTCTATCACCGCTACAAAGAGGATATTCATACCATGGCATCTCTTCATATGAAAGCCTTTCGCTTTACCATACAATGGGCGCGGTTTATGAAGGATCCGATAGCCGGCATCGTGGATGAGGAGGCAGCTGCATATTATCTTGATGTGATCAAAACCATTCGGATGGAGGGAATGGAGCCGCTGATTTCCCTTGAGCACTGGGACCTTCCGGCAGTGCTTATCGAACGCTTTAACGGCTGGGCAGGCAGAGAAACGCTGGACTGCTACATCATCTATGTGAAAGAGGTGCTGCGGCGCTTTGCGGATCAGGTAACCTGGTGGTTCGCCTTTACAGAACCAAACATACCAATAGACAATGGATATATGGATGCCATATGGTATCCGTTCACTCATGATCCGAAAACCGCTTATCAGGCACATTTTCATAAGATACTGGCAACCTCGTATGCAGTCGCATGCATAGAGCAGTATCGCTCCTATGGATGCCGCATGGGGGCTATGGTGCACATGACGCCGGTCTATGCGAAAAGCGGAGAGATTCAGGATGTAACAGCCGCATGGTATGCCGACTTGTTTCATGTGCGTCTGTATCTGGACCCGTACCTGAAAGGAGAGTTTCCAGCGGAGCTGCTGCATCAGCTTGAGCTGCATGACTGTATGTTCACCTATAAGGAAGAGGATTTGCAGCATATCCGAGCACATCGTATTGCTATGCTCGGTATTGATTATTATTTTCCGATACGCGTGCAGGCGCGCAGTCATCCGTATTCCGGCCCCTTTCATCCAAAGCAGTTCTACGAGCCATGGATCAAGGAGGATCGCAAATTCAATGCGGACCGCGGCTGGGAGGTTTACGAACAGGCTGTCTATGATATTGGAATGCGCCTGAAAAATGAATATGGCAATCCGGACTGGCTGATCAGTGAAAACGGTATCGGTATTGCACATGAGGAGCGCTACCGAAACGAGCAGGGAAGCATTGACGATGATTATCGAATCGACTTCCTTTCTGAACATCTGCGGTATGCGCTGAAAGCTAGGGAAGCAGGCTGTCACTGTCATGGGTATCTCGTCTGGTCCTATATTGATAATGTGTCCGCCATCAATGCGTTTAAAAACCGATACGGTCTGCTGGAGCTGGACATAGAAACAGGAAAGCGGATTCCGAAGAAATCGGCATACTGGTTTCGGGACATATTGGCTAAAAAGCAGCTTGATGATTGAAAATGTATGATAATGTGTGATTAAACATACAAAAATATGCATAAACAAAATAATATGAGCGCAAATGGCTTGCGTCCCGGGTGGAATCCCATTATAATATGCATAGAAAGAATCAAAGCACAGCTGGATTCTTTGACGCAGCCTGCATGAATTTATGGATGGACGGTTTGCGGGTGTCATGATGCTGCAATCAGCAGGCACACGCAGACGATCCATACCAGAAGCAGGCGCATCGCTATGAGGAGGGCGCTTATGAAAGATTTTCTATTTTATACACCTGCAGCATCCGGCGTTGACTGGAAGCGCATCGATTCTCTTCGCCATGTCATGGAGAAACGCACTGCCAGTATATGCTCGCAGCGTGCTCTTCTGTATACACAATCCTTTCAGGAAAGTGAAGGAGAACCGTATATCATTCGCAAGGCAAAGGCCTTCGCCCACACCCTTGCCCATATGGATATCTATATCCAGCCCCATTCAATGATATTCGGTAATCAGGCGTCCGCAAACTTCGCGGCTCCGATATTTCCGGAATATTCCATACAGTGGGTCATTGACGAGCTGGAAGCCTTCGATCAGCGAAGTGGTGATGTGTTTCAGATCAGCGAGGAAGTAAAACAGGATTTGAAACGCATAGCACCATACTGGCTGCAGCATACCCATGAGGATGAGGTCAATGCACATCTCAGTGAGAATATCCGTCTTGCAGAGAAGCAGGGAGTTTTACACCGCGGTGGCATCTCCATGTCCGGGGACGGTCATATTGTACCGGATCATGAAATGCTGTTGCAAAGAGGGTTTCGTTCGATCATTGATGAGGCGAAGCATGCCCTGACAAATACTGACTTGCAGGATGCACAGCGTAATTACTATCAGGCGGTTATCATTTCACTGGAAGGGGCTCTGCTGTTCTTTCAGCGCTTTGCCAAGCTGGCGGAGGAAATGGCGGAGCATGAGCAGGATGAAAAGAGAAGACAGGAGCTGCGAGTTATAGCACATATGGCCGGGACCATGATGGAACAGGGGGCCAGAAGCTTTTATGAAGGAGTAGAGGTGTGCTATATGGTGCATGTTCTGCAGATGATCGAAAGCAACGGGCATTCCTTCTGTTACGGCCGTTTCGACCAGTACATGCGAAAGCTGTATGAACAGGATGTAGAGCGGGGTGTGCTGACAAAGGATCAGGCACTGGAAATCATCACGCACATGTTCATTATGAATTCCTCCTGTAACAAGGTGCGTCCCTACGGTCATACAAAATACTCACAGGGCTATCCGCTTTATTCCAATCTGGTTGTCGGCGGGAAAACACCGCAGGGAAGCGACGGCACCAATGAGCTTTCCTATCTATGTATTGAGGCGATGCATCTGACATCCTTAGCGGAACCGAATTTCGCTGTCCGTTATCATTTGGAAACACCGAGGCAGTTTCTGAAGGCGGCTGCCTTGCTGATTCGCACCGGATGCGGCATGCCGAGCATGTTCAATGACGAGGTTGCCGCAAAGGGAATCGAGGATTTGGGAATACCGAAGGAGGATGCGCTGGATTATTGTCCGATTGGCTGTGTGGAAACCGGGGTTCCGGGGAAATACGGGCATCGGGCTACCGGGATGACCTATGTAAACTGGGGCAAGGTTTTGGAGATTCTGCTGCATAACGGTGTGGATCCTGCAAGCGGCATCCAAATGCTGTCGGTCAATGGACAAGGCGGGGATGCTGTTACGTTTGAAAGCTATGAGGAATTGTGGCAGGGCTGGGAAAAGCTGCTGAAATTCTATTCTGATATATCGGTGGAATGCGATGCAATCTGTGATGATTCTCTGGTAAAATATGATGCTGATCCATTCGCAAGCTGTTTTATACAGGACTCCATGAAGCTGGGGAAAACCCTGAAGGAGGGTGGCTGCCGCTACGATGTGATTTCACAGTCCAATATCGGACCGTGCGTTGTCGGAAACGCATTATACGCAATAAAGAAGCTGGTGTTTGAAGAGCAGTCGGTAACCTGGGAAGAGCTGATGACTGCTATGCAGGATAACTGGCAGTCTCTGGAATCTGCTAGAATCCATAAAAAAATACGTCATGTAGCCAAGTTTGGAAATGATGATGATGCGGTGGATGAAATTGTTAAGGATGTTTTTGATTCCTACCTGAAGCTGCTTCCGCAGTATCGTACACAGCGTTATCAGCAGGGACCTGCAGTAAGCTGCTATACGATGTCGACCAGCAACATCACCTCCTATGTACCAAACGGCTTTGTCGTCGGCGCAACACCGGACGGGCGGTTTGCGGGAACACCGTTAAACGAGGGCTGTTCTCCAACACAGGGGACAGATACAAACGGTCCTACCGCGGTTATCAATTCGGTTGCCAAGTTGCCAAACGAGCAGGTGGCGGCAGGACAGCTGCTGAATATGCGTTTCTCCAGCGGTGCACTGGCAGGAGAGGAAAATCTCGATAAATTTGTCGACTTTCTGATGGCCTCTGCGAAAAAGCACATCTACCATAATCAGTTCAATGTCATAGACAGTGCAACGCTGCGTCTGGCGCAGGAGCATCCGCAGGATTATACGGATCTGATTGTGCGTGTTGCCGGTTACTGTGCTCAGTTTGTTTCCCTGATGCCGGAAGCACAGGAAGCCATTATCGCACGTACGGAGAATACATGGTAGCCATTCACCTGTCGACCATACAGCGCTATTCCACAAAGGACGGCCCTGGAATACGATCCACCGTGTTTCTGATTGGCTGCAATCTGCGCTGTGCATGGTGCTCCAATCCGGAGCTGATGCTGCCGTACAATAAGCTGCTCCATTTTTCATCTCTGTGCCGCGGCTGTCAAAGCTGTGTGCATGCGTATCCAGCAGCTGTATACATGGAGGATGGTGCTATTCACATGCATCCCTGTGCACAGCATATGGCAGGGGAGTTGGAGGAGGTATGTCCCTTTGATGCCCTTGAACAGGTTGGTATGCAGGTGGAGTGCCAACAGCTTGTAAAGCAGCTGGAAAAGGATTTCACATATTATGAGGAGTCCGGAGGCGGCGTGACGTTCAGCGGCGGGGAGCCGCTGTTACAGGCTGAGGCTTTGGCGGATACACTCTGTCTGCTGAAGCAGAAGCACATAGCAACATGTGTGGATACCGCTGGTGATGTGGCATGGGAGCATATGGAAAGGGCTGCGCAATACTGCGATTTGTTTCTCTATGATATCAAAGCCTTTGATGCGGCATTACACAAAAAAATCACCGGAGCGGACAACGGCCGAATTCTTGATAATGCAGGAAGACTGGCGGCGATGCACAAGCCGATGTGGATTCGCATGGTCATCGTGAAGGGGTATAACGATGATCGAAGGGATTTGCGGAAAAGACTGCAGTTTGCGGCATCACTGGGTTCTGCGGTACAAAGAGTAGAGCTTTTACCATATCATGCACTGGGGGAAGGTAAGTATAAAAGCATGGAGCTGGCATACCCGATACAGGAGGATGCCTGTCCGGATGCTGAAACGCTGGCTTATTGCATGGAGGAAGGGCGAAGGCTCAATCTGCCAATGTATATGGAAAAAGCGTGAATACACTGGCGGCTGTCAATATCATACGAAAAGTATATCCATGTATGCCAAAGCGAGAGCGATGGAGTAGAGGTACGGTGAACGTTCCAGTTACGTGTATCTGAACACGAACAAAAAGTTTTGATGAATGTGCAAGCTTTCATTAGAAGCCGCTTGCTCTATAGCTGGCGGTAGTTCACTCTGTTAAGAAAAGATGATAGTGTGAATGTATCAAAAGTTCTTTTAATTAGTAAAAAATATGATACAATAATTTTAGGAATATGATCGTGATAACTTTGAGCATGATATGAAGGCTACAGGGTGAGAAACCTGGCGGAATCCGGAATATACCGGGGGTCATGGATTGTTAGAGAGGTAAGTATCATTGATGGAGGATACCATCAGTGTGCTTGCCTTTTTTGTTATCACGAGCAGGAAAGGAGTGTCTTGACATGGGACAATTTATCAGATTGAGATTGACGAATGAGCTTTATGTGCTAAAAAAGGACAGATGGGGGTGTGCATATGATACGGACAGGATAACGGACATGCTCAATTCATGGTTTAACATGCAGCTTTATGATGCAGAGGAGCTCGAGGACAGCGTTCTCTTTACCCTCAAAAAGGATGTGTTTCAGGAGCATTTTCTCTCGTTTCTTATGGAACAGACACAGATTATGCATGATTTTGATGCAGAAGAAATCAAGGAGGAGGTGGAGGCATTGAAAAGCAGAAGCCTGCCTGATTATATGAAATGGATAAAGGAAAACCGCATGCCGTCCTGTCTATGGTATGGAAAATGCACCATTGTCTCACCGCTGTATTGTTCCGAAAAGCTGTATATGAGTGCCGATGGCGTGGATTATCTGGTAGAGGGTAAGGCTGTTATGGAATGCTATGATAGTTTATTTACATATATCCATAACATGATTCGCAAAACCTGTGCGAATCCCTTAAAGGATACGGTGGCAGTTCTGCTTGACTAAGCATCCCTTTCGATTTCTGGATGCTATTGGATGGTATGCGAACAGGTAACGTCTTTTTACGCTATTACACTATGATGAATGCCGATATAAAACAGCATAGAATTCGCTAGGCTTTATATACACAGTCTGCCTGCTTGTTTGATTTTTTGTGCTTGCGCCGTGTTATTTTGCAGTCTGTAAAGGATGAGAGGCTTCCCGGCAGACACAGCATAAACATAGCGTTCCTGTCTTTACAGTCGCATCATAGAAATTCATAGTCCTCATCTGATACACAAATCAGCTGCCTGACCTCCTTCACCATATGCTGCTCCTGCTCAGTAATCTGATCTGTTATCAATACATCATAATCGGACCACCTTGCGAAGGTATATGAGGAGGATTTGCGAAACTTGGAGGAATCGCATAACAGAATCCTCTGCTGTGCCTTCCGCAGCACATGCTGCTTGACCTCCATCTCTTCATGGGAAAAGGTTGCCGGTCCAAACGAATCAAGAAATCCGTCGCAGCCCATGAAGGCGGTATCGATATGGATGGCGTCAATCATGCTGTTTGTAAAACCGCCGATCGCAGCCTTGCCCTGCTTCTGCAGCAGCCCTCCTGCAATCATCAGCTGATGTGTGGTTTCCGATACCATAGACGCAATCGCAAGAGAATTCGTGACAACGGTCAAGCCCTTGCGTAGTCGCAGATATTTTGCCAGATATAGAATCGTACTGCCCGGATCAAGAAAAAGAACAGTGTTGTCCTGAATGAAATCCAGTGCCCTGCGTGCAATCAGCTGCTTTTCATATACATGCTCGCTCATTTTCACATCCAGCGGCAGCTGATAATAGGTGTTTTTTATTTCAGCGCCGCCATGATTTTTTATGATGATGCCCTGTTCATCCATACTGTTGAGATCCTTGCGAATCGTTTCGGTTGTGACCTGCAGCTGCTCCGCCAGTTCACTTACACGTGCGCTTCCCTTTGATACAATGATGCGATAGATTTCATTTCTTCTCTGCTGTGTTGTTTTTGCCATGGAGTCTCCCTCATTTCTATAGCTCCATGGTAGCGCAGCCAAAGGCTTTCGTCAATATAATCTCATATATGGAGTTTGGATTTCTTTGTAAATGTTTGTATAAATTCTTTTCTTAGCTATTGAAAACAAGCTTTTTTGATTGTTTATTCTGAAAAAACAGGAATCATATTGCATTTGTGTAAAAATGCTTTATGATGTAGGCACAGTTAGAAAAAGAAAAAGGAGAAACCGATTATGAAGAGTAAACTGATTGAAATGCGTGAGAAATATCCACAGACGGAGCTATGGACGGATTCCTTCCACACAGCTGATCATGCATATGGTCTGACACAGGGAATCACAGGCATCACGACAAGTCCTACCTGGGTGTCCCGTATGCTGTGCAATGAGGAAGTCAGTGAGCATGAAAAGGTACTTTGTGAGCTGCAGGGAAAGCATCCGGAATATAATGAACAGGAAATGATATGGGCTTGGACACTGGAAATGGGAAAACGCAGAAGCAGGGTTCTGCTTCCGCTTTGGGAACAGGGGAATCCGAAGCAGGGGCGTTTCTCTATTCAGACATCCATCTATGACTACAGCAATACGGAAAAAATGGTACGCATGGCAGAGGAGGTAAACAGCTGCGGTCCGAATATGCAGGTGAAAATTCCATCCACAAAGGAAGGAATCAAGGCGATGGAGGAGGCTACCTTCAAAGGAATCAGTGTGATGGCGACCGTTTGCTTCAGCGTGGATCAGGCAGTCGCGGCAGCTGAGGCGATCGAGCGGGGAATGAAGCGGCGAACTGCGCTGGGGCTGTCCAATGCAGAGTTGAATCCGGTGTGTGCGGTTCTATTGGGAATGCAGGAGGACTGGCTGAAATCCTATGCGGAGAGCAGGGATATCGTCATACACCCGGACGCATTTGCATGGTGTGGTGTGGCCATCTGTAAAGAGGTATACCGGATATTTCAGGAACGCGGATATAAAACCAGAGTGCTGACGGCTTACTACCGCCATCAGCTGCACTGGTCTGAATTTATCGGAGGAGACATTATCATGACCATTCCTGCAAAGTGGCAGAAGCGATTCGCAAATTGTGATGTGGAAATCCGTGATTATATGAGTGAGGCTGTGGCTGCGGACAAGCTAAAGCAGCTGAATAAGCTTACACCGTTTGTACAGGCGTATACACAAGGGTCTTTGACAGAGGATGATTTCAACAGCTTCGGACCTGTTATTCTGACGATTCGCTATTTTACAGAGGAATATGAAAAGGCGGTACATAAGGTACGTGACATTCTGTTGCCGAATCCCATCCGTTAACTGCCTCGCCTTCAGCATGCGGCTGCCGTCTGTAAAACACTGACGGTAAAGCTGTCATGAGGATCGCTCAGCACATAGCTTACAAACAGATATGGGGAGATATGCGTGAGCGCTTTGGCAGCATAGAACAGGCAGCTTCAAAAACCTGTACATAACAGATATCCGCAGTGTTGTGTTCAGCTGCTGTTCTGTTAGAAAATGCCTGAAGCAGCATGCCACAGACAGTGAATCCCTCCATGAGAAAAAGCACAAAGCCGGATAAGGACTCCGATAACGCTTTGTGTTTTTGTCATGGTCAAAACCCGAAATTGCCAACTCTGCATATATCCTTATAGTTCTCTTATTCAGAAGCAGGACAAAGGCAGTCATTCGGCATCATCTGTCCAGCAGTCCCGTATCGGGATAACTTTCTAAGCAGCCGGTAGAAGCTTCAAGAAGCTCAGCGCATCCAGTATCATTTGTATATGATCGAATGCCAGTGCTTCCTGATCCGGATTTACGCTGCGCGCTGTTTTCATATGGTACTCCATGCTATGCTGTGCATGATACAGGGTAAGCGTATCATCAATTATCTGTACTTCAAACCATGCCGCATCATCTGCATCGTCCTTTGCCTCAACCTTTACATCCTGATTGATCAGCGCAACGTGGGCAACGGAAACTACACGCATACGGGGATCGCGGTGGACAGCCCCATAGGTATGCAGCTGGTATAGCTGCACCTGATTGCGTTCGATGGAGGTTTCCTCCTTCAGCTCGCGATAGGCGGCATCCAGAATATCTTCCCCGATATTCAGAAAGCCTCCCGGTAAGGCCCACTGCTGTATATAGGGATGATTTTTTCTGCGAATCAATAACAGCTTCAGCCGGTTTTCGTATTTAGAAAATATAAGCATGTCCACGCTGAGGGCAGGACAGGGGTAGCGGCTGGCATCATATGCCTTTAAAAATTCCTCCTCTGTCTGACCCTTTGCATTCACCGGTTGTTTTTTTATCATACACTTCCGCCTCTTTTCTACTGTAAGCATAGCACAGGATTTCATTGTGTAGAAGAAAAAATTATGCAGAATACGGAAATCCATTTCTTAATATGCTATGATGATAGGGAAGAAACGGAGGAGCTGTTATGGATACAAGACTTGCGGAAAGATTATTCGTACTGATTACATCCAATATGGATCGTACCTATGAGGAAGAATGCAATATGGCTATGGATGTATTTCTCGAAGAGGAATTTGACATGGGTGAGCTGAAGCGCATGCTGCTGTATCTGCTGGATAAGGTGAAGGCAGACAGGCGGGAAATGGTGAAGGAAAAGATCGAACAGCAGATTGGTTCTTTACATGAGCAGTAGCTGGCAGATTTTGCAAGGCCGCCCTGCTTTTCATTTTGTGGGAAATACGCTATACTGATAGCATCAGTCAAATGGAGGTCGGATATGAAGAAATTTATCAGATTATGTGGAATCGCAGCTTGTACACTGCTGCTTCTGACAGGCTGCAGTTCAAAATATGAACGTGATGATGAGCCGGGAAGGGTGGAAAATATCACCGTTGCAAAGATGCAGGAAATGGTGGATAAGAAGGAAAGCTTTGCCATTGTATTTACGCAGACTACCTGCTCACACTGTATAGAATTCAAGAAAATGCTGGATGGTTACCTGCTGGATCATAACGTTGTACTGTATGATGTTGTTCTGGATGAAGCACCTGCCTCACAGCGGAAATCTGATTTGAATACGATTCGGAAAACCTTTCCGGGAATGAACGAAACACCTTCCCTTTACTATGTGAAGGAAGGGAAGCTGGAAAATCTATTGGAAAACGGTGATGATGGCTTAACGGAGGAAAAATTCGATAGCTGGGTACAGCGCTATAAGCTGGATGAGAAAAAATAAAATACATAAAAAAAGTATTCTGTATAAGGGATGTTTCCTGTTATAACGGAATACTTTTTTATGGACTCCTGTTTGAACATATGCGCTGTCAAAAAAATTTAATTTGGGAATACGCTGTCTTCATAAAAGCAGATTACTGTAAGCTGCTGTCACATAAGGCATTCATGGGAATTACAAAAAGCAATCGCAAGCGCACTTTCTTTCAATTCCAAGTGACGGATAAAAGGTATGGATGCATACGACCGATTTGCATCTGTTTCATTGGCTGTTGATACTGTATGAATCTGTATGACATCCATCCTTTTCTCTTTGCTTTGATCAGATTTGAGAACAGGTATTATTTATTAGCTTTATCCACATAATACCAAAGCTTATATTGCGGCTCGTCAAACTCACTGATATAGGCATTTTTGGGATTGTCCTCACTGATTTTGATGCGCAGGCGCTCCTGCAGCTTCAGCTTCTTCTCATGAGCAGGAAGGATACTGTAAATCAGCTGTCTGACCTCGTAGCGCTGCTGGTTAACGTGATATTCCACAGTTACATATTTGGAGGGTAATCCGCGATATAGATAAAAACCATCCTCGATTTTTATTATACGGCCATAGCTTTCATATCCATGCAGTCTTGCCTTTTGTTTTCCAAACATCACCATCACCTGTTCAAAACCTTCCTTTTTATAACTATAGTATATCATTTTGATGTGGGAAAAGCAGGAACTTAAGAAAAAATAATATTTGAATATATTTGCTTGTGTTTCATGGTATACTTATATAAAAAGGAGACATATGAGACGAACAGACAGAGAAACAACAAGAGAAGAGGCATGGCGCATTTTTGATCAAAGCGCATATTCCGTGCTTTCCATGAGCTACCGGAATAGACCGTATGCCACTGCACTATCGGTAGCACGTATCGATGAGACCCTGTACTTTCACTGTGCCCGTGACGGGGAAAAAATCAGGGCTATGCGTGAAAATCCAAATGTCTGTTTGCACAGCGTTGCTCGTATGGAGAACTGTGCAGAAGGGTTTACTGTTTATTATGCATCCTGTACAATTAGAGGAATTGCGCAGGAGGTGGTTGATGAAGAGGAACGGCACCGCGCGCTGCTTGCCCTCTGCAGGACCTTTATACCACAGAGCATGGGCATGGCAGAGCAGGAAATCCGCGATTTAAGGAGCGTTACTGCTGTGTGGAGCATCACCGTGCAGGAAATTACGGGAAAGCGGAATGCGGAAAAATGACAAATGTAATAAAAAACAAATGACATTTGAAAGTTGAATTTACAGGAAACCTTTTGTAAAATATACGTGCAATAAGATATTGGTTCTGCATGGTGGTAGTGCAGAAGCAGTTATGGTATTGTGGTGAATTTAGAAATTGGTCTTTCTTAAATTCCAATCTACAACATTGCTTGAATCGCACGGTATGACTTCTGCAGATGTTTGCTGGTAACATTCCTATGCAGAAAACCCATTCATAATCTGATCCGCTGCTAAAATCCTGAATCTGGAATAGACATGAAACCCTTCAACACCAATACAGGCGCGGAGTATCTCATACCGAATGCAAAGCTTCAGTCAATATGCAACCTATTTTATCAAAAAATATACGATAAAATAGAAAAGAACAAGCCAAAAGAGAGAGTGGCTTGTTTTTTTATGATATAATAATGGTTGATAAAAAGTGAGGTCTTTATGTCAAAACTGAAAGTGAGTATACGTTCCATTGTCATGTTTCTGTTCGCCCTGATGTTTGTTGTGGCCGGCTTGTCACTTCTGAGCCGCTATACCAGCGAGCAGTTCATCTATCGCAGCAAGAAGCCTCTGAAAATCGGGGCGACCTATATGACGCTGAACAATCCCTTTTTCAATGTAATCGATGATGAGGTACGCAATGTCGTCGAGGCAAACGGAGATGTTCTCATATCCCTGGATCCTGCACTTGATTTGCAGAAGCAAAAGGAACAGATTCACTATCTGATTGAACAGGGTGTCAGTGCGCTGATTATCAATCCGGTGGACTTTACGGGCCTGAGCGAGGAGCTGAAGGAGGCAAGGGAAGCGAATATACCGGTCATTACTGTGGATACGGATGTATTTGATGAGGATCTTGTCGCGTATTCTCTGATGTCGGATAATTACGATGCCGGTGTGCAGTGTGCCAAGGATATGATGAAGCGGAAGAAATCGGCGGAAATCGTATTGCTTCAGCACAGTACCGCCTATTCTGCTGTCCAGCGGATTCAGGGCTTTGTCGATACCATTAAGGATAAGCCGCAGTACCGTGTTGTGGAGCGAATCGAGTGTGAGGGACAGCTTGAAATCGCCATGCCGAAAATGGATGCCTTTTTGAATAAGGATATCTCCTTTGATGTGGTTATGGCACTGAACGACCCCAGTGCGCTGGGTGCCCTTGCCGCCATGCAGGATAAGGATCGTCTGCAGTCGGTACTTGTCTATGGTGTGGATGGATCGCCGGAAACTAAGGCACTGATCAAGGATCATATCATGACGGCATCCGTTTCCCAGTCACCGAAAACGATGGGAAAGGATGCGGCGGAGATCGTCTATAAAATACTGGAAAACAAGCCGTACAGCAGTAAGGCCAGAATACCGGTAACGCTGATCAATGAAAATAATATCGATCAGTTCTCTCTGGAAGGGTGGCAGTAATCATGTGGTTTATGAAATGGAGCAATGATGAGAAGCTGAAGGCGATTCACTGGATGATGTGCTTTCTCAATCTGACAATCATTCTGTTTATCAGTGTCATTATGTACATTACCACACTGCGCATCTGTGATATGTATGAGGCCAGGACCTTTCTTTCGACCTTACCGTGTCTGCCTTCCAATCCTCTGCGCATCATGATTACATCGGTCGCCTGTTTTCCGATACTTCTGTTTGTGATGCGGCTGCGGCATCAGATTCAGCTGACCACCTGGAAGCTGGCGGGAAGCTTTCTGCTGGAAACCTGTCTCTGTCTGATTATCATGCAGTCTCTCAGCTTTTCCACCAACAGCATTCTGCTTCTTGTGATGGCCGATCTGTTGACGTATATCAGCACCAACCGGGAACGGGCACTCTGTCTGGCCGTGATGATTGTCATCTATCTGTGCGGGAATTATGATTTTCTGTCCGGACGCTTTGCCATCGTCTCCTTCAATGACTATCTCGCCTGCTATAATTCCATGACGCAGTCCGTGCTGTCCAGTATCCATAACACGCTGGCTTCCCTGAACATCATCATGTTTATCCTGTACATGATCTTTCTTGTACAGGAGAAAATCAATGAAAGCAAGAAATTTCTACAGATGAATCAGGAGCTGCAGGATTTGAATGAACAGCTGAAGGAATATGCCAACATCCGTGAAAAGATGGGAGCGACCAGAGAGCGAAACCGTCTGGCAAGAGAAATTCATGATACGCTGGGGCACACACTGACCGGCTTATCCGTCGGTATCGATGCCTGTGTACTGATGAGTGAAATCGATCCGGCCGCAACAAAGAATCAGCTGAGCACGCTGGCGGAAACGGCCAGAAACGGCTTGAAGGATGTGCGGCGTTCCGTGGATAAGCTGCGTCCGGATGCACTGGAGCATTATACGCTGAAGGAAGCTCTGGATAAAATGATTCAGGAATTCCAGGGGGTTACCGATGTCGTTATTCATTTTGTATGTCATCTTCCGCATTTAACCTTTGATAAGGACGAGGAAGAGGTCATATACCGCATTATTCAGGAGGGAATGACGAATGCGGTCCGACACGGCAAGGCGAAGGAGATATTTATATCCATCGCAAAGGAAAATGATACGCTGATTCTGATTATCGAGGATGATGGAATCGGCTGTGAAACTATTAAGCCGGACTTTGGGCTGCACCACATGCAGGAGCGTATCGCCCTCTTGCAGGGAGATATCCGGTTTTACGGATCCAACGGGTTTGTGATCCTTGCAGAAATTCCAATCAGGGAGGGTATCTGATGATTAAGATTATGATTGCGGATGATCAGGAGCTGATCCGCGAAAGTCTGAAAATTATATTGAGTACAAAAGAAGAATTCAGGGTGATCGCCACCGTAGGAAGCGGTAAGGAGGTCATTGAGGCAATACGCAGGGAGCAGCCGGATGTCATTTTGATGGATATGCGGATGCCGGATATGGATGGGGTACACTGTACCAAGTTTGTGAAGGAAGTATATCCGGATGTGAAGGTTATTGTTCTGACAACCTTTGATGATGATGAATATGTATATTCTGCTTTGAAATACGGAGCCAGCGGCTATCTGTTGAAGGGGGTATCACTGGATGAGCTTTCCAATGCGATAAAAACCGTGCTGCAGGGTGGTGCGATTTTCAATCCCAATGTCGCAAGCAAGGCGATTCGTATCTTTTCGCAGATGGCGAAGAATAATGTGGTTACTGAGAAATTTCAGAGTCAGGATGATCTTCCCACACTGAGCAATACGGAGTGGAAAATCATTCAGCAGGTGGCACAGGGGCTGTCCAATAAGGAAATCGCAGAAATCCTGAAGTTTACAGAGGGTACGATACGAAATTATCTGAGTGTTATTCTGGATAAGCTGGAGCTGCGCGATCGTACGCAGCTGGCCATCTGGTATATACACCGGGAAAAAGCGGAACAGGACGATAACGGATGAAATGGCGTCTGTTGATCACTCTGGTGTTGCTGCTGCTGTGTATCGGCGGAATCGGATGGTTTTCCTATATGCAGCAGAAAACAGTAGTCCTGAAATTCGGCATGTTTGCCGGCAGCAACTGGGATGTTCCCAACGGAGACAGCTACAAAATTATCGATCAGGCCATTGAGCGCTTTGAAAAGGCACATCCGAATGTGCGGGTGGAATATGTGAGCGGTCTGCAGAAGGCGGATTACTCCGAATGGCTTTCCCAGCAGGCACTGGAAGGTGATTTGCCGGATGTATACATGGTGCTGTCCGATGATTTGTATACCTTTGCGGATATCGGAATGCTGGAGGAGCTGGATTCCTACATACAGCGTGATGAAAAGCTTACGGTGAAAAACTATTTTACACCGGCATTGAAAAGCGGACAGATGAATGGCAGGCAGTACGCCCTGCCATATGAAAGTGTTCCGACCATGATGTATGTGAATAAGACGCTGCTGGACAAGTTCGGTATCGCCCTGCCGGATAACAACTGGACATGGGATGATTTCTATACAATCTGTGAAAAGGTGACGCTGGATTCGGATCATGACGGTTCCCTGGATACCTTTGGTGTTTACGGCTATGGCTGGCAGAATGCGCTTGCCTCCAACGATGCAACGATTTTCAATGCCAGCGGAACAAGTGCGACTCTGGCGAATGACAAGGTGTATGAGGCTGTGGAATTTACGAGAAAGCTGGAGGAGCTGAATAAGGGGCAGAGTGTGAACAGTGCTATGTTTGATAAGGGTATGGTTGCCTTTTGTCCAATGAAATTCAGCGAATACAGAACCTACAAGCCCTATCCGTGGCGTGTGAAGAAATATACGAATTTTGAATGGGACTGCATTCCAATGCCTGCGGGACCAGAGGGGGATAATGTATCACAGCTGGATACGCTGAGTATGGGAATCAGTGCCAGCAGCTCGCATAAGAAGCTGGCGTGGGAATTTTTGAAATCGCTGTGCTATGATACAACAGCACAGAAGGATATTTTTAAATATTCTCAGGGCGTTTCCGTGTTAAAGGATATCACGGGCTCCAAACAGGTGATGGAGTATTTACTGAAGGATGCCCCGGGGGATTCCACCTTCAATATGGATTTCTTTAATGATACGATGGAGCATGCAATTCCGAATACCAAGTTTACCGATTACGACCAGGTGATTTCGGTTGCGGACAGTGAGATACGAAGACTGCTGGGGACGGATGAGGATATCAAGACAAGCATCAATACCCTGCAGACAAAGATTGATCTGATTTTGAAAAAATAGAGGAGCAGGGAATGGTAAGCGGGTGATTCTCAGGACAAACGGGTATTGAAGCGCTGAATAGCTTTGATACTCGTTATTTCTTAAAAGAGTTTACAATACCTTTGCCTATGTGCAGGACTCCTGCATTCTCTTTGGCTTTCAGGCTCAGGGTGCAGAATGCAGTGCGTGTGTTTCCACCAGATAAAACAATGTGTTCTTATCTGCAGACGGATGTTTGTAGGTGCTGGTAATACGGGAATATACGGGTGTATCTTTTACTTGGTGAATCATCCCGTGCTATGAAGGGAAATGAATCTGTAAATAGAAACATATGAATTGGCATACAAAATATGATGTGTTGTGAAAAGGCGGTATATATACGGAGATATCCGTCATGTTTGAATGTAAAAAAAAGGGAATCCGGCGATTATGAGTGCAATAGCTTTGGATATCCCTGTTTTTTTATCTGCATAACTAGCTTCGCTTTGATAATTCGTTCGTGTGCGTTTAATATTTGCGGAAACGATAGCCGCTTCCCCATACGGTTTCGATAAATTTCGGATTGGCACTGTCCTTTTCGATTTTCTCACGGATCCGATTGATGTGTACGGTAACGGTAGAGATTTCACCGATGGCATCCAGTCCCCATATTTTTTCAAACAGCTGATCCTTGCTGAAAACGATATTCGGATTTTTGGCAAGGAATACGAGAAGCTCAAATTCCTTGTTGGGGAGAACGAGGGATTCACCGTCCAAAAAAACCTCATGGGAGTTTAAATCAATCATCAGATTTTCGATTTGCAGCAGATTCTCTTTTTTCTGTGCTCCCTGTGTCAGCCGTTCATAATTGGCGATTTGTGATTTCACTCTTGCAATCAGTTCGCTTGGATTAAACGGCTTTACGATATAGTCATTGGCACCCAGACCCAGACCCCGGATTTTATCCATATCCTCACGCTTGGCTGATACAAGAATAATCGGTACATTTTTCGATGCTCTCAGATTCCGGCATACCTGAAAGCCGTCTTCCTTCGGCAGCATGACATCCAGCAGAATCAAAGCAAAATCCTCCTGCAAGGCGCGTTTTAATCCGCTTTCACCATCCTCACAGATTTCAACCTCATAGTCATTCGCTTCCAGATAATCGCGTTCCAGTTCCGCAATCGCTCTGTCATCCTCTACAATCAGTATTCGTTTCATAGCGTTGTTCCTCCTTGTAAAAGCGGCAGTCTTATCGTAATACACAGACCCTTGTTCAATTCACCGCTGGCGCTTATTTCACCCTTCATCTGGGTTATGATTTGCTTGGTGATGGAAAGACCCAGTCCGTTTCCCTTCACCTTGGAGCTTCTCGCAGGATCGCTGCGATAGAAGCTGTCAAACAATCTTGGTGCCTGGGATGGATCGATTCCGATTCCATTGTCCTGAAATGTGAGAATGCATTCCTTCTTATCGCATTCCAGTGTGACATCAATGTGCACCGGATTCTCACTTCTATATTTTATACTATTCTGACACAGATTGTCCAATACCCGAATAAAATGTGTACGGTCCATCAAAACCTGCACGGGCTGCGTGCATTTGACGGTAAGCTTTATGCTTGCATGCTCATAGCGGGAAGCACATTCCTGATACCAGTCCTGTAAAAAGTCTGTCAGATTTACACATTCATCATGAAACGGCACCTGTCCCAGATCCAGCTTGGATAAGAGAAAGAGACTTTCCACCAGCGCATTCATGGCATTTGTTTTCTCCTGTATGATATGCAGATAGTGCTGCTGTTTTTCCGGCGTATCCGCAATCCCGTCCAGCAGTCCGTTGACATACCCCTGCATGGAGGTGAGCGGTGTGGAAAGGTCATGGGAAATGCCTGCAATGAGCTCCTTGCGGTTCAGGTCATATTGGGACCGCAGCTTTTCCGACTCGATCAGCTGCTTGCGCATCGCTTCGAAGTTTGAGCACAGCTCGCCGATTTCATCCTCTTTCTCCACAGAGATCTCCTGCTTCAGATTACCGCTTCGGATTTCACTGGTAGCCTGATTGAGATCATACAGCGGAATCAGGATATGCTGTGCCAGCTTTCTTGTCAGTACGGCACCCAGTGCTACAATGAATAATACCATGAATACACCGGTTGCGACAATCGTTATTTTGATCATCAGCTTGGTATGCTCCCAGGATTCATAAGAGTCCTGAGGGAAGGTGAGATCCTTCCCGGAAAAGGTTATGCGCAGGGTTTTATCCGCCGCATTTTTCAGCTCAGCCTGATATGCCATGCCGTTTGCATTCCATATGATATAAGGAAGCTCATACTGCTTTGTTTCGGCTATGCTTTCGAATTCCTTCTGCATGCTTTTCCGGTTGACTCCGCTGCTGTGGTATAAAACCTCCGCTTTTTGATCGTGTGCTTCCTCGACGAAAATATGAAGACCTGATTTTTCAAGCTGTGCGAGAATACGTCTGGCCTCGTCCGTGATGTGCTCACTTCCTGCCAGCTCGTCGTTCATTGTTTTGATCAGCAGTGTAGGTCCATAGTTTGAGGTGTTTAACAGGACATTGCGGATGAGTGCAGCTGGAGAGTGTGTCACAAAGGAAAATCCCAGCAGCAGGGAAAACAGAATGAAGCATACAAAAATGATGGGAATGAGTACCATAAGAAAATTGGAAAGCAGTATTTTTTTACGTATGGATATATCTCGATAGCGCATGTTACCACCCCTTTGCATGTTCATTATGTAGGAATTCATCATGAAAAGCAAGGAAAAACGGCAGTGTTAATAGAAAGTATAGAATCTTTGCTGTCTGTCTGTATGCCAAAGCCGGACAGCCCTTACACCGCATATGGAAGGAGAATAAAAACATGTAAGCGTACATAATATGCACTGCTTACATGTTTAATTTATAACACATTTCCGTTTGTTGCAATCACATTCCGATCCCACCAGTAAGAATCCTTCGGATACCGTTTCCGTGTCCCGTGTCCTGCATCATCCTGATCGTTGTAAAGGCATGGAATGGAGCAGTCAGCACATCGTCAATGATGTATTTATGATACAGATTTCGCTCAGATTGTAAGAATGCATGCGAAACAGCAGGATGCGAGGTTGCAATTCCTGCTCTCTATGTTACGATATATATATGGAAAAGGATGGAGGGTATCATATGAAAAAAATACTGCTTCTGTGTCTGGTGTTTCTCTGCCTGGGCAGTTTTACCGCATGCAGTAAAGCCGCGAATACAGCCACTGCGGATGGTCAGGAACAAAATCTGGAGGAAAGCGATTTTTCAAAGCTGGTGAAGGATGACAACATATTGAAGGTTTCATCGAAGGATACGGATATTACAGTGAAGCTTGGATCTGTTCCAAAGGATCTGGTTGTGAGCGGGGAGCTTCTGGATGCTTCCGGAAAGCCGCTGTACCATCATGTGGTGAAGATTTCATTTCAGGAAAAAGACGGAAATATCGTTTTCCAAAATGAAGCGCTGCTTCTAAGTGCTGTAAGCAGTGATTCGGATATTTTAAAAAAGAGTCTGCTTGCCTATCGTATTCACAGTGAAAGTGAGAATATGGACTGGCATCTTCTTGTGCAGCTGCAGGATGTATAGCCTAATCGATTATACATAAGAAAAGCTTATCTTTTATATAGCATGGATAAGCTTCTTTTTTCTATTTTAAGAGCCTGCCTTCTGCAGCTTTTTCTTTGCTTTTTTATCCTTGATCTTATTCACAAGATGCTTCCAGTTCGGCAGGTAATCCCCCTCCTGCTGTTCCTTCTGTTTACGAACCTTTCGCTTTTGCTGGATATCCTTGTTTTGTATCCAGCTTTTGACAAAGCGCAGGTATTCCCTTGGATTGCCAAGACTGAAATCCCCGTGCGTATAATTCATCAGCATGAAAATCTGTGCATCACCCAGTGCCTCTTTTAGTAGATCGGCACTTTTTTTCATACTCTTCTTCTCACGCTGTCCGACCAGAATTGCTGTTTTACATGTAGCCTGCGCCAGATTTTCGGGAAGCTGAAAGGTACTGACTGCATGGTGTATGCTTTTCAGGTTTTCCTTTGTCATTGCCTGATAATTTTGATAATAATCCTCAAAGGCAAAATCATCATTGAAAACAGTGTAGTACATGAATTTATTGAACCATTTTTTTCTTGCCAGTGCATTTGTGTAGATGCCGGCATAGGCACTCCAGCTCTGCAGCCTTACCGGCTGCATCATCGCACTTTCAATCATGGCGTATTCGCACAGATCCGGCTTCATAGACAGCATGGAAACGGCAATCTGCGCACCCAGTGAAAATCCTGACAGCACCTGGATATGCCCGTTATAAAACTCCTGAAGATAGGTAAGAAGCTCCTCTGCACACTGCTGTATACTGATGAATGGTTTCTGAGCTTCACTTCCATGTCCGTCTAAGACGGGGACGATGAGGGTGTAATCTTTTTTCAGCTCGCGTATTTCTTCCTGAAAGCTGAAGGCGGAAAGGCATTCTCCGTGGATATACATATAGACCGGTTTGTTTTTCTGAACATAGGTTTTAAATTGCATGATGACCAACCTCACTTTATGCTTCCATTATACGATAGGAAAACGTTTTCAGCTGATTAACTTCTTGCGGAGTCTTTTGCAGAAAATTAACCTTTGCATTTTGACATATTTTCTATATGATATATGGTGAGGTAGATAGCTAATGAATAAACGTGCACGAGAAATCATTTTCTGGGTAATGGAAAAGCGGGATTATCAGGAAACCTGTACCATCAATGATCTGATGGACAAATTCAAGGTATCGGAACGAACGATTCGCTATGATCTGGAGGGAATCACGGATTTTCTTCTGGAAAACAAGCAGAAGCCGATTCAGCTTTGTGAGCATGGCGTGATTGAGCTGCAGAAGGATACCGATACCATTCGTATGCTGCTGGGACAGAATGATTTTTATTCCTTCAAGCTGAGCAAGGAGGAACGCATGCATATGATTCTGTATCTGATAGCGAATACGGGGGAGCATGTAACCCTGCAGCAGCTGGCGGATATTCTTTTTGTATCCCGTTCCACAATCATTCATGATGTGGATGATGTACGCAAGAGCATTCAGAAGCAGGATCTGGAAATCGTATCCCTTCGCAGAGGTCTGCGTATTCAGGGCAGGGAGAGCAGCCGCCGGATCATGCTGATGCATCTGCTGCGCCTGCCGTATGTGCAGCAGTATCGGATTTCAGAATATAAAGATATGATGTCCCCACAGGATTTGGAAAGCCTGAAGCGTATGATCAAGGATGCGGAAATATCAAGCAGCCGTTTTTTAACTGACGGTTCCTTAGAAGATTTGCGGCAGTATCTAATGCTTATGATTGAACGCTACCATAAGCACCGGTTTGTGGAGATCGACTATGTATCCCAGCATCTGTCCACGCAGAAAATGGCAAGCCATCTGATGAACAAAATGGAGGATTATTTCGGTATGGAGCATCGGCTGCAGGAGGAATACCTGCTGGCGGATATCCTGTACAATATGCATTATCTCAAACGCAATGATGCGGATGAGAAGATCATGCAGATTCAGGTCATCTCCAAGCAGTTTATTGATGCCGTAGCGCATGATCTGAATATTGATCTGCGCAATGATTTCCAGTTTTACCAGAATCTGACCAATCATCTGCAATCCACATTTAAGGATCTGGATATGGGGTATGACAGTGACAATGAGCTTCTGTATGAAATCGTGAAGAAGAATCCGGAGGTTGTCGCAGCGATCGAGAAAAATCTGCAGCCACTGGAGCTGTTTGTACAAAGAGCCATCACCCGTGAGGAAATCGCCTATATCACCATTCATGTCTGTGCGGCAATGGAGCGCAACCGTTATCAGGGTGCGCAGTTCACGATTCTTCTTGTGTGCAACTCCGGTGTGGGAACCTCACAGCTGCTGTTAAGCCGGCTGAAAAAATACTTTCAGTTTTATGTAGCGGATGTTCTGCCGGTGCATGCACTTGCGAATTATGATGTTACAGGAATCGATCTGATCATATCAACGGTACCGCTGAAGGAGGAGCGCTGTGAAACCATCATTCTGCATCCGTATCTGAGTGATGAGGACTGCATCCTTTTGGGTGAAAAGCTGGAAACATTGAAAAGCGGTATGCACCGTGTGAATTCCAATCCGAATTTTCAGCGACTTCAGACACTGATTGCGAATTCCATTGCCATCAGCCCGCTGGATAAGGATGAAATCTATAAGAATATTATCCGGGATCTGCAATCGCATTTCTTTCCGATAGCCCCAAGTGACAAGGCAACGCTTCGTGAACTGCTTGCCGGACATATCGAGGTGGATGTGGAATGTGCAGACTGGAAGGAGGCTGTCAGAAGAAGTGCGCAGCCATTGCTGGAACAGGACTATCTGAGTGAACAGTACATCACGCAGATGATTCGCAATATTGAAACAATGGGACCGTATATCGTACTGGCACAGGGCTTTGCCTTGCCGCATGAATCGCCGGATGTCGGTGGGAGGAAGCTGGGGATGCAGCTGATTCGGCTGAAGCATCCGGTACCGTTTCATTCGCAGTTCTATGATCCTGTGGATTTTGTATGCTGCCTGTCCACGATAGATAAGGACTCGCATTTGAAGGCAATGTTTCATTTAATGAATCTGTTATCGAAAGCGGATTTCTGTGAGAATATCAGAAAGGCGAAAACCGCAGAGGAAGTATATCAGATAATTTATGAATATGAATCCATTTTATAAACAGCTCTTTGCAGGATACTGTAGGAACGTACTACCATGCGTAAAAGGGCTCATGAAGTAAGTATCACACATAAAATAAAAAGCTTTCAGAAGAGCTGCGATACGCATCTGAAAGCTTTTTTATTATTCTGCCAGCAGAACACCCGTATAGGTCGCAGCCATCGTATCCCCCGTTATATCCATACGGTTTATTTCGATACATTGCAGCTGACCATGCAGGGATAAGGAGCCGCTGTTTTCCTGAAATTGCAGCGTATCCGGAAATTCTATAAGCTCTCCCGATTTTTTGGTTATGGTAACACTGCGAAAGTGGAATGGTGCAGGAATCAGTTTCCCAACCTTTTTGTAAATTGAATTTTCTGTCAGTTGAACCTTTGTGTCCTTTGTCACATATGCACTATCCAGCTTTACGGATACGGTTTTACCGATATCAAAGCGCTTATCAATTCCGGTTTCCTTAATTACATGTTCTTCCGATTGTGACAAGGTATTGCTCCATGGCTCCGGATTTTCTTTTGCACCGATCGGCATGGATACGGCAAGACAGGCTGCCATAAGTGCTGCAGCACATGGTAAAAGCTTTTTCTTCATAACATCATTTCCTCCCTATTTTCTGTTCAGTGATTAGAACTATATCTAGTATTATACCATAAAAAAACGGGTTCTCCTCATTTTTCGGGCTAATTGTAAAATGATGCATAACAATAAAATCTGAGTTTATGAAATTAAATTTGTGGCGCAGCTTTCACAACGCGGATACCGCATTGCCGATATGCCTCCAGCAGACTTTCATCCGCGTCCTGATCTGTGATAAGCGTATAGCTCTGTTCATGAGATATTGAAATGAAATCACGGCTGTTCAGCTTACTGGAATCACACAGGACATAGATCTCCTCCACAATGGAGAACAGTGTTTCCAGCAGACCGCTTTCCACCACACTGTCGGTGTACAGGTTTCCCTTTTCATCTATCGCATTCACACTTAAAAAGGCCTTTGACAGCTGAAACTGTTTTAGATTTGTCTGTGCAATCGGACCGGTCAGCGTGAGGGAATTGCTGCGCAGTTCACCACCGAGCATAAAAATGGTTAATCTGGAATCCTGATACAATTCATATGCCACATTCACAGCATCGGTTACGACGGTCAATGGCAGGTAGTGCAGAAGGGCAGACGCAAACATATCCATCGTAGAGCCACTGGCAAGAAAAATACGATCATGCTCCTTCAGAAAGCCTCTTGCAATATGGGCAAGCTGCCGCTTTTTCTCTGTATGCAGCTTACGGCGCTTTGCAAACGGTGTCTGCGCATCAAAGGTTTTCTTTTCCTTTGCAATGGCACCTCCATGTGTTCGAATCAATGCTCCCATCTGTTCCAGCTCCATGAGATCACGACGAGCGGTCATGGCCACTATGTGGAAGCTTCGGCATATCGTCTGAACGTGAAGCTCTCCTTTTTCCTGCAAAAGCGCAAGTATTGCTTTCTGCCGTTCCTGTTTTGTCATTGTTATCACCTGCCTTCACTATATCATAAAATGTTCGTTTCAAACAATAAAATTAAAAAAAAGATGAAATATAAACAATAAACATGAATAGTGTTTCTGAATTTTCATTTTTGTACTATGATGAATGTGCGAAACGAACAATTAGGAGGAATGTATATGAAATGTGTTGCTGTTGGAGATATGTTTCTGTCAGAGGAGGCATTCGCTAGGGTATTGAAACATCACGCACTGTTTTGTTCCTATCAGGGCTTTTCATGGAAGGCGGATCTGGACCGTGTATCTACACGTACACTGATTCGCAAGATTGAAACAAAGGGAAGTGAGGCATATGCAGTCGAAGGGGAATTGAAGGAGGCTATGCTGGATGCGGACGTGATCTTCGTTCATATGTGTCCGGTGGGAAAGGATATCATTGAGCAGGCACCGCACTTAAAGTATATTGTTACGGCAAGGGGCGGTGTGGAAAACATCGCGGTGGAAAGTGCAAAGAAAAAAGGAATCAGAGTTATTCACTGTCCCATGCACAACGCCTTTGCCGTTGCTGAGCTGACGGTTGGGTTAATGATCTGTGAAACACGAAATGTGACAAGAGCAGATCGCTCCCTGCGCGAGGGTATCTGGAGAGAATCCTATCCGAATACCGGATCGATACGGGAGCTTAGAAGTATGACGGTAGGTTTGATTGGCTTTGGTGCAATCGGTCAGCTTGTCGCACAGCGCCTGCAGCCGTTTGGATGCAGCATCATGGTACATGATCCCTATCTGGATGCATCTGTTATTGAACGACATGGCTGTATCGCGGTTGATAAGAAAACCCTGTTACAGGAAAGTGATATCGTATCCCTTCACGGTCGCATCGGACCCAATGATCCCCCGATTATCGGGCGTGAGGAATTGAAGCTTATGAAACCGGTCAGCTATCTGATCAATACGGCAAGAGCGGTACTGGTGGATATGCCGGCGCTGGAGGAGGCGCTGCAAAACGGCAGCATCATGGGGGCTGCAATCGATGTATTTCCGAAGGAGCCGCTGACCAAAGAGGATGCTGTCGTACAGCTGGATAACTGCACACTTACCAATCATCGCGGCGGGGATACTCTGGATTCCTATGAGCGCAGTCCGGAGCTGCTGCTGGAACAGCTGCAGGAGGCAGTGCAAACAGGACATACAAAATACATGATATAAGTCCTATATGATTGCCATGCACACAGAGGGCAATGTCTTATGCATGATTTAAGATAAGGATGGCTTACAGCTGCTTGCTATCCTGTGGGATATGAGAGGAGAAAACATATGAAAGTAGAAGAAACATCATTTTTAAATGAATATATCGCTATGGCGGATTATGGCGACAGACTGGGCTGGCATGAGCGCAACGGCGGGAATTTCACCTATTGGATGAAGCCGGAAAATGTTGCGGATGTAAAAGATGAATTGCACGATAAAGGGGAATGGCTGCCGATTGGTACCAATGTGGACAACCTTGCAAATGAATATTTTCTAATCAGCGGCACGGGAAAGTATTTTCACAATATGAAAAAGGATCCCCGGCATACAATAGGCATCATACAGGTTGATTCTACCGGTACAAAGTATCGTATCCGCTGGGGTCTTGAAAACGGAGGCCGTCCTACCAGTGAGCTGCCTACGCATCTTATGAATATGGCAGTCAAGGCAAAGCTTACAAATAATGAAAACCGCGTGATTTATCACTGTCACTGTCCCAATGTAATTGCACTTACCTTTCTGCTTCCGCTGAAGTCGGAAATTATCACAAGAGAGATTTGGGAGATGATGACGGAATGTCCGATCATCTTTCCTGAGGGGATCGGTGTCGTGGAGTGGATGGTACCGGGAGGTCGCGAGATTGCCGTTGTCACAAGCAGGCTGATGGAAACCTATAATGCGGTCATATGGGCACATCATGGAATGTTCTGCAGCGGCGTGGATTTTGATTCCACCTTTGGTCTGATGCATACGATTGAAAAGAGTGCCGAGATGTGGATCAAGGTGCATTCCTGCCGACAGGATAAGCTTCAGACGATTCCTGTGGAGGGCTTCCGTGATTTGCAGGAAGCGTTCCAAGTAACACTGGATGAACGTTTTCTTTACGAAAAGTAGATAAATAAAACTCCGGTCATGACCTATGTTTGACCGGAGTTTTTTCATACTGCTAACAGTTAACCTCTTTTACTTCTGAACGGACCTGTTTCCAGCCACAAGCAGTATGATACAGGAAAGTGAGGAAAGGATAGAGATAAGCAACAGAAGCCAGTACAGCATCCCATAGGAATCGAAATATTCTGTGACACTGATCATCTCATCCAGGGCGATTCCGCTCGTCCATAAGAATACCATGGAAATAGCCAGTGTCCCCAATGAGCAGAGAAGCAGAAAAGGCAATACTATTTTTTTAAAATTTGACATAAAGATCCTCCGTTTCTATTTATATAAGCTTACGCATGCCTGCTGCGTAACTAAATGGTTGGGCATTGAACATCATCAGGTACGCAGATAGCTGCAAACAGGAAAATGATTTGATTTACAGAAGGGGAAAACCACTACCTTATCATCTACTTCCCTATGTTTATTTTACATGGAATGTGGAAAATGTAAATATGTAGGGGATGAATGGTATCTATCTGGGAGGGAACGGTCTATGTGTTAGCAGAATAGGAGGAGAGCCAGTTATGCTTTTTATTTCTTACCGTTTCCTACCTAAATCGACCGCTTGTCCCAATTTTATTTACTTTTATGATCATAATGTTTATGATGAAGACGATGATAGGTGGAGGAAGAGACAAATGAGAACATATACCTTATTGATTGTGGATGATCAGGCGGATGCGGCAGAGCAACTGAGAAGTGGTATCAAAGGTATAAGTCACGGTGTATTTGATATAACGGTGATGAATGATGTACAGGCGATACAACAGATTTTTCATCAGATAGCTTTTTACACCTTAAAATGACCGAATGATACCTGTGGCATACCGCTTGTCCCAAAAGCCTTTTCATCTTTTCAAATTATGCTATTGTATATATAACGCACGAAGGACAGAAGCCGGCACCTGAATGTATCCATAAAGGAAGCCCTCCTCTATCCTGTGTGCTTCACCATATAACTGGAAACAAGGCAACACCATGCCGACAGGGAGGTACTTATGCAGCACTATACAATACTGATTATTGATGACAAAAGAGAACAGGCAAAGGAAATCAAAAAGAAAATTGAAGCCCTGCATCCCGCCTTTCACGCTGATATCGCCAATGACGCAAGCTATGCATTAAAGGGCACCTATGATGCCTATCTCAGCGATCTGATGATGCCGGTTCACTCCGGTATTGAAATCGGAAATATGATTTATAAGGAAAATCCGGATGCCATTATCATACTCATGTCCTCGCTGGATAATTTCGCCATTGAGCGCACCCAGCAGTTTTCCGCCTTTACCTTTCTTCCCAAATCCAAACTGGATCAGGAGCTTTTGCCGCTGCTTCAGCGTCTGGAACGCCGCCTGAATTACATCAATATACGCATCCATGTAAAAGATGGGGAAAAAAGCATCGCTGTACCGATTTATAAAATCCATAAAGTGAGCGTTATAAAAAAGCAGCTCTGTCTGGACATGGGAAATACACGCTATACCTGTTCCATGCGATTTCAGGATTTTCAGCGCATATACGATGATTATTTTGTCTGTCCGAAAAACGGTCTGCTCATCAATCCGTCCTGCGGCTATTACTATGAAGCGGGGCATACACTGCAGCTGAAGGAGGAATCGATTCGTGTCAGTCTGCTGAAGCGGAAGGAATTCAAAGAAAAATACCAAAAATATTATGATAGCCTCATGTAAATCCCGGCTGTTATTCATGTCACAAAAAGACGCTGTACGCTGATGCAGGGTCTTTTTCTATGGTACAATTTGCAGTATGCCTGCTGTGCAAAGAATTCCACTGTTCAAAACTCTGCAATCCTCTGCGCAGTCTTTTACTCTTTTATGAAAGCGCTTTTTGCATTACACTGTAGGTGGATAGAAACAGCGGGATACATGAAGGGGAGGCATCCCTCATGATCGACAAAAAGGAGTATGGAAATGATTTGGGAAGACTTAGATAAAAAACTGATTCACCTACAGGCGGAAGCAGGGCATGCCAATGATATCTTTGATCAGCTGGGCACCTGCTTCATAAACGAGGGCTACAGCCGAAGCGATTATGTGGAGGCCCTGAAACAAAGAGAGGCACAGTTTCCAACCGGATTGGATATCAATGGATTCGGTGTCGCAATACCGCATACGGATGCCGGCTATGTACTGCATGAAACTGAAGGAATCATGACACTGAAGCATCCGGTAACGTTCATTCAAATGGGCAGTGATGATACACAGGTAGCGGTGAAGGTTGTCTTCATGCTGGCGATTGAGGATCCCAAAAACCACATTAAGAAGCTGCAGCAGATTCTGCGTATCATACAGGACAACGCCGTTCTGGAGAAGATCTATCGAGCCTCCAGTGCCGACGAGGTCATAGATATAGTAAAACAGAAGGAAATAGAAATAGGAGGAGAAAACTTATGAAATCAGTAAACATTCTATCAATCTGTGGTTCGGGAACCGTCACCAGCAGCATGGTGGCTGCTAAGCTGAAGGACCGTTTGTCCGAGCACGGCTATCAGGTAAGTGCTACCGAGGCAAAACCGACCGAGGCTTTAAATCTGGCGCAGTCAAAACGCTTTGACATTATCGCACACACCTCACCGCTTCCTAAGGGAGATTATGGGATTCCCTGTGTCAATGCCTTTGCCTGCATCACAGGAATGGGAGAGGACAAGTTCTTCGAGGACTTCCTCAAGGCACTGCAGTCAATAGGGAAATAGGCATTCGACTTCGCAGTACGCAGCATAAATTATAAAGGAGAGATAAACGTATGGTTATATTAGAATTTTTGAAATCGATGATTGACAACTTTGGGGCTGCGATTATCGTACCGGTCATCATCGGAATCATCGCATTGTTCTTCCGTGTCAAACCGCAGAAGGCCTTCCTTTCCGCCTTATATGCCGGAGTATCTCTGGAGGGTATTTCTCTGATGGTGGGTGCATTCACACCGATCATCACCCCGCTGGTAAAGAATATGGCGGATGCCATGGTCAACATCACTGGTGTAAATCTGAATGTATTCGATGTCGGCTGGCAGGCAACCAGTCTGGTAGCGTTCTCGACAAGTGCCGGTATGATCTATCTGGGACTCGGTATTGTATTACAGACAGTGCTGTTTCTGATCAAATGGACAAAGTGCTTCCAGCCCTCTGATTTATGGAACAACTATTCCTATATGGTATGGGGAGCCATGGTTATCTTTGCGACAGACAACTTTGCACTGGGCATCGCCTGCATGGTGCTGCTGAACCTGTATTCTCTGCTGATATCCGATATGCTGGCAAAACGCTGGTCTACGTATTATCAGTATCCAAACTGCACCATCATTGCTATGCATAACATTGAGCCGGGTATTTTCGCCATTGTCTTCGATCCGATTCTGAATGCAATCGGCTTCAACAAGCTGAAGCTGAATCCGCAGACGATCCAGCAGAAAATCGGATTCATGGGGGAACCGATGACCATCGGCTTTGTATTGGGCGGTATCATCGGTATTCTGGGAAACCTGTCCAATCTTGGCTCTATGGCAGGCTGGGGATCTGTGCTGACGGCTGCTGTTGCCACGGCTGCGGTTATGGCCATCTTCCCGAAAATCACAGGCTTCTTTGCACAGGCATTTGCGCCGATCACCGAGGGGGCCCGTAAATTCATGGGCAATACCGGAGATCGCGAATGGTATATCGCCGTCAATGATGCTGTCGGCTATGGAGAGCCTGCAACGCTGACGTGTGGATTGCTGCTGATGCCGGTTATGGTGCTGATTGCATTCTTCCTGCCTGGCAACCAGACACTGCCGGTTGTCGATCTGGTCGCAATTCCTTATATGGTAGAGGGACTTGTTGCCGTATTCAACGGAAACATGGCAAAGGTCATCGTTACCGGTGCCATCTGGTTCAGTGTCGGCTTACTGATGTGTACGTATACAGCACCGCTGTTTACTGAGGTTGCCAAGGGCGCAGGCTATGCGATACCGGCAGGTGCTGCCATGATTACCAGCTTCAATATACTGGGAAAACCGCTGATGGGGCTGATCTTCCTCGCCTTCCTGAGCGGAAGTCCGCTATGGATCGGTGTCGCCGTCGCCGCATATGTGGTCTGCTATGCCGGATACCGCATGAAACAGAAAAACGTAGAGGAGTATCTGGAAACACAGGCAATGAAAAATGCAGAGGCGGAGGCTTAGGCTATGAATATTGATGTACAGGAATTCCGTAAGCCGTGTGCCTGCGGAAGAACACATGAAATTGTTGTAGATGATATGATTATTGAGAAGGGCGCCATACAGCGCCTTCCTCACATCATGAAAACATATTACAGTGAATACAAAACGATTGCCATGCTGTGTGATGACAATACGTATGCAGCGGCAGGAAAGCTCGTAGAGGCGCTTCTTCCCGGTATCATCACCATCCGGCTGAACCCTGAAAATCTGCATGCGGATGAGCATGGTGTGGAGGCTGCACAGAAGCAGCTGGACAAATATGCGGGAATTGACTTCCTGATTGCGGCAGGCTCAGGAACGATTCATGACATTACCCGCTATCATGCGTATGAGAAAAAGCTTCCGTTTCTGAGTATTCCAACGGCTGCCAGTGTGGACGGCTATGTTTCCACCGTTGCCGCCATGACATGGCACGGCTTTAAGAAAAGTTTTACGGCGGTATCTCCGCGCTTTGTGCTGGCGGACAGTGAAATCTTTTCAAAGGCACCGCTTCGTCTGACGGCGAGCGGCGTCGCTGATCTGCTGGGAAAATTTACGGCACTGTGTGACTGGAGAATTGCGCATGCCCTAACCGGTGAATATATCTGCGATACCGTCGTCGATATGGAATATAAGGTATTGAAGGAGCTCTGTGAGAATCTGGATGGTATCCGCAACCATGATCTGAGCGCCTATGAAAATCTGATGTATGGTCTGTTATTGAGTGGCATAGCCATGCAGATGATTGGAAACTCCCGTCCGGCATCCGGAGCGGAGCATCATATGTCCCATCTGTGGGAAATGTCCGCAATCAATGAGCCTATCGATTACTATCACGGAGAAAAGGTCGGTGTCGGACTCTGTATGGCCACGGCAGTTTATAAGAAAGCAGAACAGAAACTGCGTGCGGGAGGCTATCAGGTGAAGGATCACATGGAGCTGGAAACAGAGTTCATCAAAGCCAATATCACCAGTCCTGTCCTGCAGGAGGAGATTCTGAAGGAAAACACACCGAATCTGATGGCAGATATCACCGGGAACATGCTGAAGGAGAAGGAAGCGGATATCCTGACGATTCTGGCAGACCTGCCGGATGCCCAAACCATGATCGGATGGATGAAAAAGGTACACGGTCTGACGACGATGCAGGAGCTGACACTTGATGAGGCACTGAAAACGACAACACAGCGTCTGAGTCCGTATGTCCGTCAGCGTCTGACCTTCATGCGATTGTTGAAATTCTACGATTTCTATGATGAAATCACAGAAGGGTAGGAATCACTATGCTGGAAGAATTAAAGCAGCGTGTGCTGGAGGCGAATCTCTTGCTTCCCAAGCACGGACTGATCACCTTTACCTGGGGAAATGTATCCGGAATTGACCGTGAAATGGGCATCGTCGCCATCAAACCGAGCGGTGTGGAATACGATCATATGACGGCACAGGATATCGTGCTGTGCGACCTGGATGGAAACGTGGTGGAAGGAAAGCTGAAGCCAAGCAGTGATCTGATGACGCATCTTGCATTTTATAAGAGCTTTCCCAATGTCGGCGGAGCGGTGCATACACACTCCCGCTGGGCAACCGCCTTTGCGCAGGCAGGACGAGCAATCCCTGCATTAGGGACTACGCAGGCGGATTACTTCTATGGAGATATTCCATGCACCAGACTCATGAGTGAAGCGGAAATTCACGGAGAATATGAACTGGAAACCGGACATGTGATCGTGGAAACCTTCACAAAGGGAAACCTGAATCCAGATACGATGCCGGGCGTGCTTGTACACAGCCATGGACCTTTCGCATGGGGAAAAGACCCCTTTGAAGCGGTGCATAATGCAGTTGTGATGGAGGAATGTGCTGCGATGGCATTTGTCAGCATCATGCTGCAGGACAACGCGGTACAGCCGATGCAGCAGGTATTGCTGGATAAGCATTTCAAACGGAAGCACGGTCCCAATGCCTATTATGGACAGTAGACCCTGCAAGCCGTATTAAGGATGGATATTATGATACGAGATAAGAAACAGATCCAGGAAGCGATGAAGCCCATACGGGCATTCATTCTGGATATGGATGGAACAATTTATTTAGGGAATGCATTGTTCCCCTATACCCGCAGCTTTCTGGATACGGTAAAACAAAGCGGGAGAGCATATTATTTCTTTACAAACAACTCCTCAAAGGACGTTAAGACATATATCGATAAGCTGCATAGTATGGGCATTGATATCGAACAGCGGCAGATGATGATTTCCACCCATGTCATCCTGCGCTGGCTGAAGGAGCATCATGCGGGAAAACGCGTGTATGTGGTGGGGACACCTGCCCTGCAGGCAGAGTTTCAACATCATGGCTGGCAGCTGGATGAGGAGCATCCGGATATCGTTGTTCTGGGCTTTGATACGACACTGACCTACGATAAGCTGTCAAAGGCCTGTCATTTCATCCGGGAGGGAGCCGCATACTACGGCATTAATCCTGATCTCAACTGTCCCATGGAAAACGATACCTTTATCCCGGACTGCGGAAGCATGGCAAGGCTGATCGAAGCAAGTACCGGTCGCTATCCGGAATTCTTCGGAAAGCCGAGTCCGAAAACACTGGAATACATCATTAAGGAAACCGGTCTTGACGAAAACCAGATTGCCATTATCGGGGATCGTCTGTATACGGATATCGCCGTAGCGGATCACAGTGCGGTTACCAGCATTCTGGTGATGAGCGGAGAAACGAAGGAAGCTGATATCGAAAAGAGTGAGGTAATGCCGGATATCGTGATCGAGGATATCGGAGAACTAGCAAAGCTGCTGTAGGAAACCGCATGCGTCATATGGCTTTCTATCAAAGGAATGCATTCCATAAAAACAAGGAAGGAATCCTCTTGCACAGACAGGGGATTCTTTTGCATTCTTCCGTTACATACAGATGCACATTCAATTCTATTCACCGATCTGTCTTGCATAAAAACAGCAAAGAAAAGGGTAAAGAAGTCAAATTTCTTGTATACAATGATCTCTTAAATCATGATTGCCCGCTATGAACCCATGCATTGATCTGCGATTTCTCAGTGAACAAAACCGCATTTGTTTTTAAAGTCCATCAGAAGATGTTTCTATTTATCAAAGGTTGGAGTATACTGATGGTAGATGGTGAAACGAGGGATTACATGAAAAAGAAAATGAAATGGCGAAAGCTGGCACTAGCCCTGGCTCTGGCAGTGTCCTGTATGCCGCAGAGCATGAAGGCACAGGAGGTTGTTGAGCAGAAGGAAGCCCTGCCTTTTGAGATTACGAATATCGGTGTATCATCCAACACGGTGAAAGCAAAAGAGGCTATTACGTACACAATAGATGTACAAAGTGAAAAACCGATGAGCTCCAGAATAACAATACATCTGACTGCCCCGATTACAAAAAAGGAAAAAGGGGTAACTATGAAATATGACGGAAACGGACGATACACAGGCATATTTCAAACGTCTGAGGATGAGGAAGACGGCATATGGAGGGTTGATCGTATCGATGCAGGCCTGGAAAATGGAGACAGAATTTTGGTATATAATACCGTTGACCTGCCAAGCTATGCGGTATATGCATATGACTTTTCCCCTCTGGATGTAACGGTTACAGATTCAACAGGCGCCGATATTACAAGGCCGGAGCTGCACGGAATTTCCGTATTGACAAAAGAAGTCTATCCTGGTTCCGCAATTAAATATCAGTTTGATGCAAGTGATGATATGAGTGGAATCAAAAGAATTTCAATCACCCTGCATTCTCCCAGTGGTAAGGCGTTGAGGAAAAACGTGGAATATTCGCAGGATCAAACGGTATATGAAATGACAATTCCTACAGACAGCGATCTGGAGGAAGGAAACTGGACCATTTATTCAGTAGCTCTGTGGGATTACAAAATGAATTTTGTGAACTATATCAATCAGCCTTTACTTTCATCTTCCTATGAGAATATGCGCTATTTGGATATGTCTGCACAGGGATTTCAGGTAGTGCCTGATCCGGATGTCGACCAGGGACTGAGCAATGTATTTTATATTACGGATTCTAAAACAGTAAATGATTGTGTTTACGATGGGGATTTGTATGTCGGGGAAAATGCTTTCCTTACAATGAAAAATGTGCATGTGACAGGGAATGTCTATGTACTGGGTGTATTGCGTTCCCAAGGTATTCAGGTTGATGGAACCGTGTTCTGCAAAATGAGTACGACAGGCTATAACAACACACAGGGTACGTTTATGTTGTCAGGAACAAATAGTATTCACAGTGTTCAGGCAACCAACCGGCCGGTAGCGGTGGTTCCGGTTCGCATTGATCAGACGCTCACGGCTTCCCGTAACGGGGATGTGGCGCTTAAGGGTGTGTCCCTGCCGTACATCACGATTGCGGTGGAGGGAAAAGAAATGCAAACCGATTATCGAGGGCGTTTTGACGCCGGTATTGTGAACATCGGAGAAAAGGATACCGTAAATATCACATGGAAGCTCCCGTTTGGGATGCCGGCAGAAAACAATATTGCAGTAGAACGGGAAACTCCTGTATCACTGCATATGCTTACGCCTCCCGATAAACTGGAGTATATAACCGGAGAGAAAGTATCGTTGAAGGGAATGCGCATAGAGGCTGTATATGCGGACGGCTCTAAGAGGGAAACCACGGCATACAGGGTGGAGAATACCGCTTTGACTGCCGGAAATCATTCAATCACTGTCAGCTATCATGGCGCAAAAACATCGTTTCAAGTAACCGTGAAGGATATTCCGGTTACTTCCCTGAAGCTGAATAAGCAAAGTGCAACCCTGCATCCGGATGAATCGGTAGCCCTGCAGGCAGATATACAGCCTGCAAATGCAACGGACAAATCCATTGCATGGAAATCAAGCAACTCTGCAGTTGCCTCTGTGGATGAAAAAGGCAGGGTTACCGCCCTGAAGAGTGGAACTGCAGTGATTTCAGCTGTTATGAAGAACGGCTTGCGTGCAGAGTGTAAAATTACGGTGAAAATTGCTGTGGACTATGTACAATTAGATAGCGCATATAAGGATGTATATGTTACTCAAACAGGTCAGTTAAATGCAACGGTGTATCCGGAAGATGCGACCAACAAGAAGGTGAAGTGGCGCAGTACGAATACCAGTGTGGTGCGCGTGGATCAAACAGGTCATTATAAGGCTTTGAAATCAGGATTTGCCTATATTTATGCTACATCGGAAGACAATGAGCATATTGAGCGCTTTTGTGAAATCAATGTAAATGTTCCTCCGGTGGAGGTGAATATTCAGGAATCATCGTTGAATTTGAAAAGAGGGCAGTCCTATCAGCTGAACTATACAGCCTACAGTCCTACAGGCGTAGATGTCGCTTTCAAGTGGGAAAGTGTCGATCCGAAGATCGCTTCTGTGAATCAAAAGGGAGTCATAACAGCACTCAGGGAAGGCGTAATATCCATCACGCTGAACTCATCGTATAACAACGGCGGTGATATGGTTCTTGTGACGGTCACCAACCCGGTCAGCGCATTGAAAATGAATAAGGCATCCGCGAATATGACCAAGGGCAGCTATCTGCAGCTGTCGGCGTCCATATCTCCATCGGATGCATCGAACAAAGGTCTTACCTGGACATCCAGCAACAAGAATATCCTTACGGTCAGCAGCAGTGGAAAGGTTTATGCGAAGGGCTTTGGAACAGCTACGATCACTGCACAGGCAAAGGATGGCAGTAAGGTAAAAGCAGCAAGCAGAATTTTCAGCGGCTATGGTATCAGCTATGTGCTCAATGGCGGAAGCAATCATAAATCCAATGTCAGCGTGTATTACAATCAGGCAGTCAAGCTGTACAATCCTACCCGCAGCGGATACAGCTTTAAGGGCTGGTACTCCGACAGCAAATATAAGACGAGAGTAACGTCCTATAAAAAAGGAACCAAGGGAAACAAGAAGCTGTATGCGAAGTGGAGCAAGAACACCTACCGCATCACCTATAAGCTGAATGGCGGGAAAAATACGAAGTCCAATCCATCCACCTATTCTGTAACTTCCTCCATTTCCTTGAAGAACCCAAGCCGTAAGGGGTATTCCTTCAAGGGCTGGTACAGCGACAGTAAATATAAGAACAAGGTAACCAGCATCAAGAAAAGAACAGGAAATCTGACACTGTATGCGAAGTGGAGCGCCACTTCCTACCGCATCACCTATAAGCTGAACGGTGGTAAAAATACAAAGTCCAATCCATCTGCATTTACAATCAATTCAACTGTATCTCTGAAAAATCCAAGCCGTAAGGGCTATTCCTTTAAGGGCTGGTACAGTGACAGCCGCTATCGGACACGGATCAAGACAATTAAAAAAGGAACAACCGGAAACAAAACACTGTATGCGAAATGGAGCAAAAACAGCTACCGTATCACGTATAAGCTGAATGGCGGGAAGAATACAAAATCCAATCCTGCCAAATACTCGATCACATCCTCTGTGAAGCTAAAAAACCCAAGCAGAAAAGGCTATCGATTCACAGGCTGGTATACGGATGCTGCCTGTAAAAAGAAGGTAACCGCTATTAAAAAGGGAACTACTGGTAATAAAACCTTTTATGCAGGGTGGAGAAAATAGGCGATTCGTGCAAAAGCATGTACAAAAGCTGCTTGAAAATTAAGCTGTTCATGCTCTCTTTATGAAAAATAAGGGAATTCAAAGCTATTGTGTTTAACAATAGAAATTCGGATTCCCTTTTTATAATGTGAAACGCCAGAAAAAACATACAGCGTGCTTACCTTTGTTTCAGCAACCTCTGAAAAATTACGAAAATCAGCTTATATGTAGACAGCGATATAGCTATAAGAATTCAAAAACCGGCGAAGCTACTATAAAGGAATATAGTTTTGCTATTCATGGAAATTTATATCCTTTCGTTATTTTAATGCAAGTGTATGACCAAAGAGTATTTTTCGTGGCGCAAACTCAGAATCTAAGAAAAGCTCTGTTGTATAAGCTCATCCATAGAGAGAAACCTGCAGTTTTTGCTTTTCCCGTAGCAGGATACCACGCATCCAAAGAACTTGAAAGCAAATATAAAAAAACGGCTCTGCCTTATTGATAAGGTTAGAGTCCGTTTCACGTTTATTCATGGTGGAGGCTGAGGGACTCGAACCCCCGACCCTCTGCTTGTAAGGCAGACGCTCTCCCAACTGAGCTAAGCCTCCATCAACGTTAACTATAATACCATGAATGATTTTAAATTGCAATTACTTTTTTTGTGAAATCATAATATTTGTATTTATTTGTTACTGGCTAGTCTATATGAATAGTATAAACCTGATTCAAAGAAGCAATTTGTAATGAAAACATGCATTTTTCTGTTTCATGCTCTTTACACGGAGGTACTATACCATTTTTTTCTTTTTGATGATAGCGGGATCCAGACTGAGGTTCAATACAGTGCTCTCCCTAGGGGGATTCCCTGTCACTTGTTTAATAACGGTGTTACAGATAAAAGCAGCATCTTCATCCTCCGAACCAAGAGCAAACTTAAAAAATATCGTTATCATATGTTAGCCGTTCCTGCACCTCCACGTTTATTTCTTTGTTTCCGATTACATCTTTTGTAAGCATAGGTATCACTTCCTATGCAGTCCGATGCTTTACACTATTACATACGTGGAAAAAGGATGAAACTCCTAAAAAAAGAAACATTTTTATATTAAATGATTTTTGTGTTTTCTAGTGTTTTTATCATGAATTGAAGAATAACTGTTTAATTCTTTCACTAGCTGCTATCTGGTTTCAGTCATTTATGAGCTGTGAAAATCAAAGCTGCTGATGTTCAGCACAAAAGCAAACACCCCCAGATAAAGCCACTGTAAGGTACGATGAAAAATAGTCCATAAGAAAAACAAATGTTAAGCATTTAGACAAAAATCAGAAATTGTATAGAGAACCTGCTTCAAAGCCGCATATAAATTATTGACGAATCGTCATTTTTGCAATATCCTTTTCATCGGTTAGAAAAAAATGACGAATCGTCATTCAGCGAAAACGGGAGAGAAGCATATGAAGAACAAGGTACTATTGAACAAGAGTGAGAAAAAGAAACGGATTGAAGAAGCCGCACTTGCATTGTTTTCCTGCAATGAGGTGCATCAGATTTCCATTGATCAGATTGCCCAAAAAGCGAGAGTTGCCAAGGGTACGTTCTACCTTTACTTTCATGACAAGGTGCAGCTGATCAATCATCTCATCGTAAAGGAAAGCTCCTCGATCATCAACGACGCACTCCTTGAAGCCAAGCGGCAAAGAATTGATGATAAAATTGACGAACTGATTTTTCTGATCGACCATGTCATCGCCTATTTCTGCAGACATCCGGAGGTTATCAAGCTTATTCAGAAAAACCTGTCCTGGAATCTTGTTGGCGGAAAGCTGAAGGAGGATGACAATTATGAGGTGGCAGTGCATATGAACAGCTACTGTGACTTTCTGGTAACACTCGGGTATACCCGAAGGGAAGCCTATCAGCTGCTGTTTATGATTTTAGAGCTTGTTTCTACCCTGTGCTATACTGCAATCGTGCTGCATCAGCCGGACGATATCGAACAGCTGAAGCCAATGCTGTTTACTACGATTCGCAAAATGATCGAACGATCATAAACAAGATTGGAGATGAAATGTATGAAGAAGCTTTCTGATTTTATTGTAAAGAAAAGAAATCTGATTCTGCTTGTTGCCGTACTGCTGCTGATACCCAGTGTTATCGGATATGCGCGTACGAAAGTAAATTATGACCTGCTGAGCTATCTGCCGCAGGATGCCGAGTCCATGATCGGACAGAAGTCACTGAGTGATGACTTCAATCTGGCGAGCACCGGTATGCTGGTCGTTGAGAATATGCCGGATAAGAATGTATCGGAATTAAAAAAGGAGATCAAGGCGATTGACGGCGTTAAGGATGTCCTGTGGAGAGATGATGTTCTGGATATCAGCATTCCCAAGGAGATACTGCCAAAGGATGTTCGTGAGATGCTGTATTCTGATAAGGGAACACTGATGGTAATCACATTTCAGGAGGAAACCTCATCCCAGCGTACGATGGATGCCATTAAAACCATCAAGGGCTATGCCGATCGTGAATGCTATCTGGGCGGCTTTTCCGCCATCACTGAGGATACCAAGGATTTGATGAACGAGGAAACTCCGATGTATGCCGTAACTGCCATCATCCTGTGTATGATTGTATTGTTTATGGGGCTGGAGTCCTCCATAGCACCGTTTGTCTTCGTTTTGGGAATCGTTTTCCCAATCGTCTACAACTTCGGAACCAATGTCTTTCTGGGACAGATATCCTATATCACCAAGGCACTGGCTCTGGTCCTGCAGCTGGGTGTCACGATGGATTACTCCATCTTCCTGCTGCACCGCTATCAGGAGGAAAAAAAGAAAAGCAGTGATCGTGATGAAGCCATGTCAAATGCGATACAGGCTACCTTCACCTCCATCACCAGCTCTTCTATAACGACTGTCGCTGGATTTCTGGCATTATGCGCAATGCAGCTGACCCTGGGCAGGGATATCGGTATCGTTATGGCAAAGGGTGTTGTATTCGGCGTATTATCGACTATCATCATCCTGCCTGCGCTGCTGATGCTGTTCGATAAATATATTGAGAAATGGAAGCACCCGATCCTTTTAAAGGAACCGAAAAAGCTTCCGGGCTTTCTGACAAGACATTATAAAACAATTCTGGTGGTCTTTGTCGTTATCTTCATTCCGATGATTTATGCACAGGCACATACCAATGTCTATTACGATCTGAATGCGACAATGCCTGAGGATTTTCCAAGTGTCATCGGTACGAATAAGCTGAAGGACCAGTTCCATATGACGACGACGCATTTCCTACTGGTGGACGAGAAGCTGGAAAATTATGAAATCAAGGAAATCTGTGATTCTGTGGAGGAACTACCGGGAGTTTATTCCGTCGTTTCCTATGAGAGTCTGATTGGCGGCGGTATTCCGAATGAGCTGGAGCCGGCAGCAGTGAAAAACATCCTGCAGAATGGCGGCAGAAAGATGATTCTGGTCAACAGCACCTATCGTTCCGCAACGGATGAAGAGGATGAACAGCTGAATAAGATAGATACGATACTGCATAAATACGATAAGCATGCGGTGATTGCCGGGGAAGGCTCATTGACCCGTGATTTGATTACTACGACGGATATTGATTTTAAAATGGTGAATATCTTATCTGTTGCCGCGATTTTTCTGATTATCGCTATCACCTTCAAATCGCTTGCACTACCGGTTATACTGGTAGCTTCCATCGAATTTGCAATCTGTATCAATATGGGGATTCCATTCTTCACCGGAACAACGCTTCCATTTATCGCCAGCATTGTCATCGGTACAATTCAGCTGGGAGCGACGGTGGATTATGCCATCCTGATGACAACACGCTATAAGGAAGAACTCAGCAACGGTAGTACGGTTATAGAGGCAGCGAAGGAAGCAGCAGCAAAATCTGCACCGAGTATTATCACATCCGGACTGTCCTTCTTCGCCGCATGTATCGGTGTATCCTTTATTTCCAAAATGGATTTAATCAAGAGTCTGTGTACACTGATCTCCCGCGGGGCAGTGATTTCCATGCTTTCTATTCTGCTGGTATTGCCAGCTATGCTGATTATATTCCATAAGCTGATAGAGAAAACAACCAAGGGCTGGCCAAAAGCCAATCTGAAATAAGGAGGGTATTCATATGAAGAAAAATGTGAAAGCAGTAACGTGTGCGGCATTGAGTATGCTGCTGGTTAATTCCGGCATGGTGCTGTATGCAAAGGATGATGGAACGGTAAAGGATGAAACGGTTTACGCCATGCTGAACAGTGATGGCAGTGTCGATCAGGAAATTGTAAGCAGCTGGCTGCACAACGATAACGGTATTCGTAATATAAAGGAACAGCTGGACCTCAGCAATGTCAAGAATGTGAAAAGTGACGAAAAGCCGGAGGTTTCCGGAAAGACCTATACCTGGAATGCAGATTCCAATGATATTTATTATGAAGGAACGAGTACCAAAACTCTACCGGTACAGGTAAGGGTGACTTATAAGCTGGATGGTAAGGAAATCAGTGGAAAGGACCTGATCGGAAAAAGCGGTAAGCTGGAAATTCATATTTCACTGAAAAATACGCAGAGTAAAACAGTGAATGTGAATGGCAGACAGACACGCATTCATCCATTTTATATGGGGGCAGGTGTACTTGATCTTTCCACCGATCATTTTTCAAATGTGAAGTGTGAAAACGGTAAGGTGCTTTCCGAGGGCAACAATACCATGGTCGCTTTCATCAGTGTTCCCGGATTGCAGGATACGCTGGAAAGCTGCGGTGTAACCGGCGCAAAGGAACTGCCGATGCAGGATGATATCACCATTACCTGTGAAGCAAAGGATTTTGAGCTTGGTCCGATTATGTTTGCAATGACACCGGAGGTGCCGGTGGATAAGCTGAAGGATATCAATTCCATGGATGATCTCACGAAGGGGCTGGATGAGCTGACCAATGCAAGTGCACAGCTATTGAATGGTACTTCACAGCTTTCTGAGGGTACAGCAACCTTCCAAGGTAAAATGCAGGAGCTGGTAAATGGTGTGCCGACACTGACGAACGGTGTATCTGCATTAAAGAATGGTACGCAGGAGCTGGTGAGCGGCTCAACCAGGCTGTACAGCGGATTGCAGGATTTGCATACCGGAATGAATCAGGCGAAGGAGGGAACTGCCAAGCTGAATAAAGCAACAGACGGTTTGGGTACACTGGTAAGCGGTGTTGATGAGATCAATACGAATATGCAGGCACTTGCAAAGGGCTTGCAGGATGGAAGCAATGAGCTGAATGCATCCCTGAGTGATGAAATGCTGAAAAAATTAACAGATGGTTTAGGAAATGTATCTGCTTTACAGGCGATGTTTGAAAAGGATCAGCAACATGTGGCGCAGGCTGCCGCTGATCTGGAGGCTGCACTCACAAGCACAGATGTTGATAACGCAGCAGGAAAACTGGGAGAAACTGCAGAATATCTAAAGAAAAAAGCTTTTAATGATAAAGGAGAGGTTGTGGATGCAGAGGCAGCGCAGGCTCTGAAAAGCCTTAAAAGTGCGGATGACTACTTATTAAATTATAAAACGCAGGCTACAGCTTCTGCGGTCAATCTGCAAAAACAGCTGACCCAGCTGCAGACAGATTCAGCAAATCTGAAAAATCTATCCGACATGGCAGCCTCTGCTGCTGAAATGCTGCCGAAGCTAAGCAGTTTCAAAGCAAGTCTGAATACTGCATCACAGGGAGCACAGCAGCTGGCCCGGGGTACGCAGCAGCTCAGTGAAAAATCCTCCTCTCTCTTAGAACTGAAAAAGGGAATTTCCACACTGGACTCCAGTATGACAACGGCAGTCGGTGGCAGTAGCGAGCTATATAAGGGCAGTCAGGCTCTGGTATCCGGATTACAGCGTGTTGACCAGGGGGCAGGTGTTCTGCAAAGCGGTTCTGCTACTATCGGTAACGGTGCACAGCAGCTATATGATGCATCAACTCTGTTAAAGGATAAAACAGGGGAACTGCATGCAGGCATGAGCAAATTCAAAACAACCGGTATTGATGAAATGCAGAAGCAGGTTTCCCTGTCACTGGATGATGTCACACAGCTTCTTGCTATTAAGGATGAAATTGTAAAGGAAGCAGAGCAGGAGCACACCTTCAGCGGTGCACCGAAAAACAGTGAAAGCAAGGTCAAATATATTTATAAAACAGAAGAGCTGCAAAAGGAAAAAAAGACAGACACACAGGAAACAAAGAAAACAAAGGAAGAAACAAAGGATGATTTCTTTGATAAGATTTCAAATTTCTTCTCAAAGATGTTTTAAATACAGAGGGGCAAAGAAAAGCTGCCTCTTTTTTCACACAGAAACTTATTGTAGAAACCAGGTGTGTACAGTATAATGGGTACAGTTGCATTCACAGGAGGATACATGAAGGTTATAGAACACAAACACGTGATACCGATTATACGAAATACATTAAATGCACTGGATGCGCGGCTGGTGGATCATGGCTACCGTGTGGCTTTTTTGATGGAACAGACTCTGTGTCATGCAGGACTCTTTAAAGGTAAGGAATTGCGGGATATTGTCATGACCTGTTTTCTTCATGATATCGGTGCTTATAAGACGGAGGAAATCGAGCAGCTAATCCAGTTTGAAACATGGGATATCTACCAGCATTCCGTATACGGCTATCTTTTCCTTAGGAATCTGTCCCCGCTCGGCCCGTATGCGGATATCATTCTATATCATCACATATATTACAGAAAGCTCAGAGATCATGATATTCCCTACCTTCTTGTGTCACAGCTTCTCAGCCTCTGTGATCGCCTGGATGTCTATCAGCTTGAGAAACCGCTTCAAAATGTGGAAGCCTTCCTTCGCCAGTTCGAGGAGGATTATTTCAGTAAGGAGGCGATTGATCTGTTTCTTTCCGCAGATGCACAATGCCACATGCTGGATCAGCTTTATGTGCAGCAGCAGGAGGTAAAGGTAGCGGTCTTCGATGAAATACCGTTTACGGAATCAGAAGGAAAGGCATATCTGCATATGCTCAGCTATGCAATAGATTTCCGCAGTGAATATATGGTAGCACATACCATTACAACGACAAGTGTTTCCACAACACTTGCGGCTCTATGTGATTATCATCCGGCAGAAATAGAAAAGGTGTATTACGGAGCCCTGCTGCATGATATCGGTAAGGTTGCCATACCGGTGACGATCCTCGACTTCCCGGGCAGACTCAGTCCGCAGGACATGGCAGTTATGCAGTCACATGTGACATATTCCATGAAAATTCTGCATGGTGTTGTCGATGAGGAAATCGAGCATATCGCTGTCCGTCATCATGAAAAGCTGAACGGCAAAGGCTATCCTCTGGGGCTGAAGGAGGAAGCTTTAACGACATCCGAACGCATTGTAGCAATTGCGGATATCATCAGCGCTCTCATAGGAAAGCGCAGCTATAAGGAAGCATATGACTTGGAGAAAATCAAAGAAATTTTACAGGAAATGGCTGAAGGGCAGTATCTGGATGATAGAATCGTACAGATCGCCTGTGACAATCTTCCTCACATCCTGCAGACGGTGAAGCGCGATTGTACACCGGTAATTGCAATGTATCAGGAAATACGTCGTGATTATAAGCATAGGATAGCACAGCTTGGCAGGTAAGCAGTACATAAATGTGACTGCATAGTTCAATACTTACAGCCACACAGAGCTGCTGCATATGGCTATGCCAGGAAGAAATGCGGAAATTAAGCAAATAATCTTATAAAAATTTCTTTTTGATTCTGTACATAAGGAAGAAAAGATGGTATAATAATCGCGGTCTCAGGGAAACGGTTCGTGAGAAAGCTATTTCCTTATTCTGCCGGAGTGGCTCAATGGTAGAGCAACGCACTCGTAACGCGTAGGTTGGGTGTTCGATTCACCTCTCCGGCACCATATGATATATTCAGGTTGTGTTCATTTCGCCGTATGGCAAAGGCCTTAGGAAAGGGGCTGAAATGCATGACCTTTTTTTCTTGTATTTTGTATGTCCTCGTGCTGTGGAAGATGCTTTTTCTAAAGCGTTGTATATGTCGAAGGGATACGCTAAAACAAGAATAGATAAAGAGGATAGTTCCTTTTGAATATCATCAGCAACAAGAAAAAAAGAATCAATGCATCATTAGAGCGATGTACTTGATTCCTTTTAGCTTTCATGGGTAAAAGCTCTACCCATCTCTGATGAAACGAAACCGGAAGACTATTCTTTTTTTTGCTTGTGAAAGATACCCTGTGCTTATTCTCTAACATTGATAGAAGGGAAACCTTTATGTTTTTTTATGAGAAGAGGCAGCATGCATGTAAATATCCAATAAAAGCCTTTGGCTGATGAAACAGCCGAGGTATCGGGATAGGGAATTGTTGCTTACAGGTGCGAGCACAGCTCATAGGCATCCCAGATGCCCTCCATGATATCCTTTGGATGAGAGCTGTCACCGATATTATAAATATCCTTTGCCTTCAACAAAATCTGATCATACAGAGAACGATTGCTGCGATAGCCAAGGGCAAGGATCGTGCAGTCACTTGCCAGCTCCTGTATAGCGCCCTGTGTCTCAACCACGATTTCATGCTTGCGGATTTCCTGCAGCTTTGTCTGTAAGCGAATCTCAACCTGATGGTGCTCCAGTAATTCCAGTATCATCTGCTTGTTCATATCGGCAGGAGCTCCGGTAGACATCAGCGTCTCCGCCATTTCAATGATGCGCACGCTTTTTCCATGCTGAGAGAGCCAGATGGCCAGTTCACAGCCAACAAGACCACCACCGATAATCGTAGCTTCCTTCTTCGCGGTTACCGCTCCCTTTAATACATCGACAGCAGTTGCTCCATATTCAATTCCCTTGATTGGCGGCAGGAAAGCGTGGCTTCCGGTGGCACAGATTACAACATCCGCGGCTTCGATTCGTGGATCCTGCGCCTGTACGTCACTATTCAGCTCAACCTGTACCTTCAGACGCTCCATCTGATGCTCATACCAGGAAATCAGCAGCTTACCATCATCTTTGAATTCCGGAACACTTGCCCAGCGATACATGCCACCAAGCTGCTTTTCTTTTTCTACAAGTGTTACCGTGTGTCCGCGTAGTGCCAGAACTCTTGCGGCCTCCATACCGGCAGGACCTCCACCGATGACAAGACAGCTTTTCGTATGCTCTGCCTTACAGAAGGCAGCCTCTTTTTCACGGTTGCATTGCGGATTGACGGCACAGGACATCAGACGCATGGAGTGTGCCCGGTTAAAGCAGCCATCATGACAGGACAGACATGGGCGGATATCCTGAATATTGCCCTGGCGCATTTTATTAACAAATTCCGGATCTGCAAGCAGTGGTCTTCCCAATACCACCATGTCGCACTTTCCTTCCTGCAATGCCTCGGCGGCAAGCTGCGGATAGCCCATGCGCCCGGCTGTCAGCACCGGTACCTTTACAACCTTCTTTACCTTTTCGGCAAATGGCAGATACAGGCCGCGATCCTGAAAGAATGGCGGATGTGCCCAGTACCATGCATCATAGCTTCCGGCATCCACATTCAAAGCATCATATCCGGCCTCGGTCAGTATTTTGGCGAATTGCAGGCCTTCCTCAATATCTCTTCCCAGCTCCGGATAGGATTCACCAGGCAGGATGCCATGGCGCTCCGCACGGATAAAGCTCTTGAGTGAGAATCTCAATATCACAGGAAAATCCTTGCCGCATGCCTGTTTAACAGCCTGTAATATGGCGAGTGGAAACCGCAGTCGCCCCATTAGATCGCCGCCGAATTCATCCTCACGCTGATTGAAATATTCCATTGTGAAATTATCCAGCAAATAACCCTCATGAACTGCATGCACCTCAATACCATCTGCACCTCCCATTTTTGCCAGCATGGCGCAGGTCGCAAAATCCTTGATCAGCTCATAAATTTCCTCTGTAGTCAATGCACGATGCTGAATGGAAGGATCCCAGCGATTCGTGGTAGCGCTCGGTGCAACAAAGGTATTATCCAGAATCATGGCAGGTATGGCAGAGCGTCCCAATCCGGCGGTCAGCTGGACAAACAGCTTGGAATTGTAGGCATGAATATTATCACTCATTTTCTTTAGCTGTGTCATGTAGCTTTGCGGGTCCTCCAGCGGACAGGGAAAGCTTGCCTTGCGGTGCTTTTCGATTCTGTTTTCGATAAAATTGGCACCGGTGATGATCAGACCGGTACCTCCACGGGCCCGTTCTGTAAAGTAATCAATGGATTCCTGCTTATATGCCCAATGGTCATCCAGCTGGCCCATCGCCATCGGAGCCATAGCAAAACGGTTTCGTATCTCCACATTACCGATACGAAGCGGCGTGAATAAAGCTTCATATTCCTTTTTCATGATGTTCCTCCTTTAAGTGAACATGTTCATTTAATTAAATGATAGCACTTACATGGAAAAAGTCAAGGGGTGGTTCACATTGTGTTTTTTAAGCGGATACGATACAATGAAGACACAAAGCAGGTGAGTCTATGAAAGAAAAGGAAATGCGGCGGCGGCCGAACCAGACGGAAAAAACAAGAAGAAAAATTGTTGAGGCGATTCATGTGAGTATGAAGGAAGCGGATCTCAGTGATATCACCATTCGAAGTGTATGTAAAAAGGCCGGTGTATCCATCGGCACCTTCTATTTATATTTTTCCTGTAAGGAGGCTGCTTTGCTGTATGGCTATCGTCAGGCGGATGAACAGTTTCTTGCATTACAGCTGGAGGAGGATGCATGGGGCAGCATTCGTAAAATCATGACCTGCTATCTGAAGATGGTCACGCTGGAGGACATGCATGCCGTGCGTCAGATTTATATCTGCCATATCAAATACCACGATACCTATTTCTTTGATGAACAGCGTCCGATTTTTCAGCTGCTGGCGGCAGAGGTTGGAAAGCTGGTTTCAGAGACTGCAGTAAAGGATGTGACATGGGGACTGCTGACGACTGCCCGGGGTCTGATTTATCATGCCTGCTGTTTGAAGGATGAGCAGATAGCATTGGACTGGCATGAGAAGCAGCTGGAGGAGCTTATGGATTACCTTTCCTATCGTGTGCAGAAATTACAAAAAGGAAATACGTGATCGCTGGCTTCATAATCATGTTTAACGTATGGTGGAAAAGGCTATTGCGAATAAGAGGATTCAATATGTTAAATAGTAGCTCCTTTTGATTACAGGCTGTATGGACTAGGTTTGTTTTAAAGGAAACAGTGTTTTATAAATTGTAATTTCAGGAGGATTTTAAAATTATATCAGGCAGATATGATGATGGTTTAAATCCAAAGGAGGAAACATTTATGGAAAAGGCTAAATGCAATAGAGGTTATTATGAGAGAACTTATAAGATTGACTGATTATAGTAAATCCGATATATTTGAAATTTTTAAAATTGCTGATGATCTATTAAAAGGGAAATATATAAACTTTTTAAAAGGGAAGACCGTAGTAATGTTTTTTCCTAACACTAGTATCAGAACAAGAGTTACATTTGAAAAGGGTGTCTATTTATTAGGTGGACAAGCTGTTTTGTTTCCAACGGAGACACTTGATAAAAAAGAAGCTTTGCAAGATGTTTTTGGATATTTAAGCAATTGGGCTGATGTTTTAGTCGTACGTCATAAAGATATTCATATCTTGGAAAAAATAGCAAGATATTCTTCGGTTCCAGTGATCAATGCAATGACTGATGTTAACCATCCATGTGAAATTATTTCTGATTTATATGCACTTTCAAAAATAAGGGATAATTTCATAAAAGATAAATTTCTTTTTTGTGGAGAGAATAAAAATATAGGATATGCTTGGAAGGAAGCCTCTGAGGTTATGGGATTTGATTTAGAGCAATGCTGTGGTAGAGGATATGAAATGGAAGGAATCGTATCGCATCATGATATTGAAAAGGCCATTTTAGGTAAGGATATCATTTGTACTGATTCACTTCCTGCTACCACGTTAGATCATTTCAAGGAATGTAAAGTTACAACACACGTAATGAAAAAAGCAAACAAGGGAGCTGTATTGAATCCATGCCCGCCATTTTATAGAGGTGAAGAGATATCAGACGATATAATAGAATCTGATTTTTTCGTAGGATATGAATTTAAAAAGTATCTATTATATATCCATCAAGCAATTATGATTTATTGCTTGGTTTGATAAATCAGAATTTACGGAGGAAAATATGACAGAAAGAGAAAAAATGTTGGCAGGACAGCTTTATGATTGTGGAGATGCAGAATTATTAACCCAGTGGCATAAGGCAAAAGATTTAGCAAGAAATTATAATCAAGCCGATTCTGCTGATGCTGAAAAAAAAGAATGCATTTTAAGTAAATTGCTTGGTGGAAAAGGTAAAAATTTGTGGATAACAGCACCCTTTTATGTTGATTATGGTAATAATATTTATTTTGGAAATAACTGCGAAGTAAATATGAATTGCACTTTTTTAGATGATAATATTATTCGCATCGGAGATAATGCTTTAATTGCACCAAATGTGCAAATATACACTGCATATCACCCAACGAATATGATTGACCGTTTTGGAGAACCTAAAGAAGATGGCTCATTTGAATTTTGTAAAACCCAAACAGCACCAGTTATCATAGGTAACAATGTATGGATAGGTGGCGGAGCTATCATTATGCCAGGTGTTACGATAGGGAATAATGTAGTCATCGGAGCAGGAAGTGTTGTTACAAAAAATATTCCTGATGATGTCATAGCATATGGAAATCCTTGTCGAGTAATACGAGAAAATAAATAAATTAGAAGTTTGAGGAGTGATATAAACATGGGATATGATTTTCGGCTGGCAAAAAATAATGAAATTGATACCATTTATTCTTTATACGAAAAAAGAATTCAATGGATGGATCATACAGGGATTCAACAGTGGAATACTACAAATTATTTAGCAGTATATCCAATCAGCTATTATACAGAACGACAGAAGTCAGAAGAACTTTATGTCTTATGCAGAGAAGGTATCATCATTGGTGCAGTAGTTCTGCTACAAAGTGATATGCGTTGGATGAAAGAGGCACATTCTCCAGCGTTCTATGTGCATAATCTTGTTACTGAGCCATCGATTAAAGGTGCAGGTAAGATTATTCTTTCCGAAGCGGAGAAAGTAGCAAGCAGTAAGGGTATGAAATTTATACGTCTTGACTGTGCGGTAGATAATGAATTTTTGAATGAATATTACGACTTAATGGGCTATAAATTGGTTGGTCACTGTGAGGATGGACATTATATCGGCAATAAGAGAGAAAAGGAATTTCACTGCTAAATTAGAATTTTATGTGATATTAAGGAAAAGTCTGAATCTGAGATTTCTAATATAGATTATATAATGAAGGAGTGATTGTGTTAAATGAACTAAATAATATTTTTCTTGATAAAGTTAGTGTGGTTGTTGAAGAAGCGAGAAAAAATGTAAAAACTGCAGTTAATATTATGATGGTATATACTTACTTCGAAATAGGAAGAATGATAGTAGAAGAAGAACAAAGCGGTTCTAATAGAGCTGAATATGGAAAATATATTATAAAAAATCTATCAAAATTTTTAACTGAAAACTATGGAAAAGGATATTCGGTTGACAATTTGAATTTAATGAGAAGATTTTATTCAATTTACTGTGAAGACACAATTGGGGAAACAGTGTTTCCCCAATTCAAAAATCTTCCTACTACTACAAATGGAAGAAGGTTTTATTTAAGTTGGTCACACTATTTAAAATTAATGAGAATATCAAATGTTAATGAAAGGCATTTTTATGAAATAGAGACGATTAAGAATGATTGGAGTCTTTCTGAATTGAAGCGGCAATATAATTCATCATTATATGAAAGACTTGCATTAAGTAAAAACAAAGAAGAAGTTATTGATTTATCTAGAAATGGACAACTGATAGAAAAACCATCTGATGCAATTAAAGATCCATATGTATTAGAATTTCTTGGTCTTCAAGAGTTACCTGTGTATTCGGAGTCAGGATTAGAAAATAAAATTATTGATCATTTACAGCAATTCCTACTTGAATTAGGTAAGGGATTTGCATTTGTGGGAAGACAAGTACGTTTGATGTTTGATGAGGAGCATTTTAAAGTTGATCTAGTGTTTTTTAATAGAATTTTATGCTGTTTTGTATTGATAGATTTAAAAATTGGCGAATTAAAGCATCAAGATATTGGACAAATGCAAATGTACGTTAACTATTATGATCGTAAAATTAAGCTGGAAGATGAAAATAAAACAATAGGTATCATCCTTTGTAAGGACAAAAAACAAAATGACTTTACCTGAAAATAATAATACAATTTTCGCTAGTAAATATGAAACAGTGTTTCCTAGCAAAGAGGCTTTGCAAAAATTATTAAATGAAGAATAGACAAATTTCTTCAGTTTATCGAATTGATGGAAAACGTAATGAAGATTAGAAGTTGTGGAGCGTGAAAATATTGAAAGAATTTTTTGAAAAACATAAAGAAAAGATAATAACACTTTTATTATGTGGAGTTTTGCTTATTATCGTATTATCTGTTTTAGCTTTAATAAGTGGTGCAATAATGAAAGTGTTTGGGTTTGAATATCGTTCTATCGGAAGTATTATTTTGTTTTTTATTATTGCAACAATTATTTCTTATCCGTTAGGATTGATTGCAGGTGCATTACCAAAGGCTTTATTATCTTTAAATAAAGTATCAATGCCTACAGCAATAGCACTCTATTTAATCTTAGACACATTCGCAACTTTTTGGGGATTGAGAATTACAGATTATTGTATGCAACCTATTTCAGCAAAAAATATATCTATTTTTGTTATATCATTAATATTTGCATTATTAGGGGTTAGTGATATTAAAAAAATTCCATACGATGAAGAACGATAAATTTCAGTTTATGAAACAGGAAAATTAGAATTTGTGGAGGTAAGAGCTTGGAACAAAATAGACCAGATTTTAAAGATATAAAATCATTTGAAGAATTTAATAAGTATTATTGGTACAGAGAAGAACTTTCACAAATATGTAAATCTCTCACATTAGAATATAGAGGTACAAAACAGGAACTGAATTACATTATAGAGCAATACTTTAAGGGGAATAGAATTGAAAGGATGTCAGAACACAAAAATAAAAAGCACACCGAAGTAATAACGCTAAATACACCACTACTTGAATGTAACTTTTCATTTAATCAAAAATTTCGAGATTATTTTTCAGTTTTAACTGGAGTTAAGTCGTTTAAATTTACTGCAAATATGGCAACAGCTTGGAGAAAAGTAAAAGGAGAGAACGATATAGAATTTACGATTCAAGATATGATTAACATATATTATGGAGAGTTAGATTATGCAAAGTATGATAATTCAGTTTGTCAATGGAACCAGTTTTTAAAAGATTTTTGTTTAGATAAACATAGTGATTATTATTCTAACAAATTAAAAGTTGCATCTATTCTTTGGAAAGAAGTTAGAGTATCTAAAAATGAAAAAAAATATTCAAGAAAACTTTTAACTGAATATGCTGATAAAATAGAGGGTTATTACAAGTAAATAAATTTCAGTTTGTTAAATTCTCGTGCGATATTGATTGAAAAAGTTGGTGGAGTTCTTCTTCAATATCCTCTATAATTTGATTATCATAAAACAAGGAGGATAATACAATGAATTTAGGAAATAGTTTATTTCACGCAAGAAAGAAAAGTGGATTATCACAAGAGGAAGTTGCTGAAAAAATCGGCGTAAGCAGACAAACAATATCAAAATGGGAAACCAATGAAACAGTTCCAGATATTTACCAATCAAAGAAGATGGCGAAACTCTATAGAATTTCTTTAGATGAACTTATTGAATTTGATATTGATTTACAAGAAATCGAAGAAATGATTGATAAAAGTGATGAAAAACTAAATGAAAAAGTGAATTGGACAAATGCATGGGGAAAGAAATATCCTATACTTCTTAAATACCAGACAGAAGTGAATACTTCAAATTATGCTTTTCGAATTACAAAAATGTTTGATGAAATTAAGAATGAATATGGATATAGTAAACAAGACGCGATGTTAGTTCTAAAAGATATTTTGTATCAATCATATAAAATCTGGAACAAATAAATAACGATTTATTTTCAGCTATAGATGATTTCCTTGAAAAGAAATGGGTAGCCGGTTTTCAGTATCTTGTGAAGAATTGTCAAAATCGTGTTGTAATCCTTTTCATCAAATACCAACTATGGTAAAATAGGGACAATGAGGTGAGATAATGAAAGATGTGACATTAGTTGTACTGGCGGCCGGTATGGGCAGCCGTTACGGAGGATTGAAGCAGATCGATCCGATTGGACCAAACGGAGAAATTATTCTGGAAATGTCTGCATTTGATGCAATTCGTGCAGGCTTCAACAAGATTGTTTTTATTATAAAGAAAGCGATTGAAGAAGATTTCAAGAAAGCGATTGGAAATAAGATTGCGGAGCATATCAAGGTGGAATACGTATTTCAGGAAATGGATGCGTGTCTGCCTGAGGGGTATGAGATACCTGCCGACCGTGTAAAACCATGGGGAACGGCCCATGCCATTCTGTGCTGTAAAAACGTAATTCATGAACCGTTCGCCGTGATCAATGCGGATGATTACTATGGTATTGCTTCCTTCCAGAAGCTTCATGACTATCTGGTATCCAATGCGGATGAAACGGCATACAGCATGGTTGGCTTTGTTCTTGGAAACACTCTGACAGATCACGGCAGTGTTGCCCGCGGTGTCTGCAAGGTGGAAGACGGCAAGCTGGCAGGTGTTGATGAACGAACGAGAATTGAAAAACGCGAGGGCAAGGTACAGTATTACGAAAACGATACATGGTATGATGTGGATGCCAATTCTCTTGTTTCCATGAATATGTGGGGCTTTACTCCAAAATTCATGGAGGAAGTGGAAGAACGCTTCCCGACCTTCCTGCGGGAGACGGTGAAGGAAAATCCATTGAAGAGCGAATTTTACATTCCGGTGACAGTGGATACGCTGATCCGTGAAGGAAAAGCTACCGTAACCGTATTATCCAGTGATGACAAATGGTACGGTGTTACCTATCAGGAAGATAAGCCGATGGTAAAGGAAGGGATTCGCAAGCTGATTGAAGCTGGCAAGTATCCGGTACCGCTCTGGAGCAAATAACGAACAAGGGGAGCTTCCCCTTTTCTTTTGCTTACGAGCAAGCACACGGCAACTGGAAAGCACGAGTATTAAGGAAACTTGATAAGCGATAAATGCCTGTTATTCTGTGATAGGCTCGAATGCTTCTGCAAAAGAAGCACTCTGATGATGAAGAGCATAGCGAGGTGAACATGCATGCAGCAACAAAATGACTGGTACACGGGGATTGACTATTTTCAATCCTATAAGGAACAGGATATACAGGTGGAGGAACAAAGCCTTGCACAACCGGTGCCGCTCACACGGCATGAACGCGTGGAGCTCTGGTATGTTTTAAAGGGGGATGGCGATATTCTGGTGAACGGGGTTTTGCATACCGTTCAGCAGGATTCCTTTCTCTGTCTGTATGCTCATCATCTGTATGAGGTTTCCTGTGTGCGAAAGCCGCTGCGGGTATTGCGAATCCAGTTTTATATCGGTTTGTTCATGCATGCCATGTGGGAAAAACATCCCAGAGGAAGAAATGCCTCTCTGGTATATGAAACTCCGGCCTGTCTTTGCTGTGCGGATAGCGAGGTACTCCAGCTGTTTCATCGGGCACAGCAGGAATCTTACGGCAATGCCTTTGGTTCCCGCAATATGCTGATGTATATCGTCCTGCAAATTCATATGCTGTTCTGCCGCTATGCATTGCAGGAAACCATGGAGGAGGAACAGTCACCAGTCTGGAAGCTGATCAAGCGCACAATTGTAGCCTCACAGGAGCATACCACACTGCAGGATGCGGCAGCAAAGCTGCAGCTGCATCCACGCTACCTCAATCAGAAGATCAAGGATGCCTGCGGTTACAGCTTTACCCAGCTGCGCTCATTCGGCAAAATCATCAATGCCTGTGCACTGCTTCACTTTGAGGACCTATCCATTTCTTATATTGTGGATCTGCTTTCCTACTCCTCTACTGCTGCCTTTTACCGTCAGTTTCAGGCATGGACAGGAATGTCACCACTGGATTACCAGAAGCACCGGATTCTGGACAATGCTCATTTCTATTGCCGCAAGGATTTGTATTTGCAGATTATGCAATACCTCTATCTGCATTTTTCACAGGATATTACGCTAGAGGATATGGCGAGGGAATGCCATCGGAAAAGCTATGAGCTGGAACAGCTGTTAAAGCAGGAATATCATACGAGCTGGACACAGGAGCTGATGGCTGTTCGTGTGCATCAGGCGGCTGCCTTACTGACGGCGACGAAGCGTACCATCACATCGATTGCCATGGATTGCGGATTTTCATCTCTGGCTGTCTTTGAACGGCACTTTGCAGCCTGCATGGGCTGTACACCGGAACAGTATCGCAAACAGCAATCTGTATAAATGAGAAAAAGACCTTTGAATTTGAATATACGTTTTTCATGTAAGCGTTATAATTTAAGTATCAGGAGGTCTTTTTTATGTTTGAAAAACTATTTGAACCAATCAGAATTCGCGGAATGGAAGTGAAAAATCGCATTGTTCTGCCGGCAATGGGAACGAAAATGGCGGCAGAGGATGGAAACGTGACACAGCAGATCATCGATTATCAGGTAGCGCGGGTAAAGGGTGGCTGCGGTCTGAACTTATCGGAGGTATGTGCAGTCCATGCGCCGAGTGCTCCCCGAAAATTTCTGGCACTGCATAACGATTCCTATATTCCATCACACAAGGCATTCTGTGATGCCATTCATGAGGCAGGTGGGAAGTGCGGTGTGCAGCTGTGGCAGGGAAGTCTTGCCGCAAGCATGGATCCAAAGGCAAGAATCCTGGTGGCCAGTGATTTGCATGTGCACGGGCATACCATACCGGCTGTGGATGTGGAGACGATTGAAGAGGTTGTCACCTGCTTCGGCGCTGCGGCAATGCGCGCGGTGAAGGCCGGCTATGACTGTGTGGAATTCCATTGCGGACATAATTATCTGCCGCATTCCTTTTTGTCACCGGCATTCAATCACCGTGAGGATGCCTATGGCGGAACATTTGAAAAGCGCTGTAAATTCCCGCTGGACTGTATCCGCGCCATTCGTCAGAGCATACCGCAGGATATGCCGCTGCTGATGCGCCTGGATGCACAGGATGATTATCTGGAGAATGGCTTGACCATAGAGGATGTCATTGCGTTTTGCAGGCTGGCAAAAGAGGCCGGAGTAGATGTACTGGATATCTCGCGTGGTAATATGATAACAGCGGGGTTGAAATACGAGGTACCGCCGATTGATATACCAAAGGGCTTTAATGTGGATAACTGCGCCAGAATCCGTAGGGAAACCGGAATGCTGTGTATTGCGGTCGGACGTATCAACACACCGCAGCTGGCGGAGGAAATTCTGGAACAGAATAAGGCGGATATGGTTGTTATGGGACGTGCGCAGCTTGCCGATGCCGACTTCTGCGTAAAGGCGAAGGAAGGCAGACTGCAGGAAATCGTATACTGCATTGGCTGTGATCAGGGCTGCTATGACGGATTTACCGATCCCGCTGCTCCATTCATTACCTGTATGCGAAATCCATACCTTGGAAAGGAAGCACAGGATGTACTGGTACCGGCGCAGAAGCCGAAAAGGGTGCTGATCGCAGGTGGCGGTGTTGCCGGTCTGGAGGCAGCCTGCATACTGAAGCAGCGCGGTCATCAGCCTGTTGTATATGAAGCAAGCGACGAGCTGGGCGGTCAGTTTGTGACTGCGGGTAAGGCACCAAGGAAGATGGAAATGAAGGATGCGGCGCTGTCCTATGGAGAAAAGGCGAAGCGTCTTGGCATTTTGATTCATCTCAACACACCGGTAGATGCGTCGCTGATCACAGAGGGCAGCTGGGATGAGGTTATCCTTGCGATCGGAGCAGAGCCGATTCACCTGTCCATTCCGGGGGCAGATCAGGAACATGTATACAATTCCCATGACATATTGAACGGAAAAGCAACCGCATCCGGTCATGTCGCAGTTATCGGCGGTGGTCTGGTCGGTGTGGAAACTGCAGAATATCTGAGTGAACAGGGGACAGCTGTTACCGTTATCGAAATGCTGGACGGCGTTGCAAAGGACCTTGGCGCATTGCGTAAAATCTGTGTTATGGAATCGCTGTACATGCATCATATCGAAACGGTTGTCAACACCTCGGTAAAAGCCGTTGTGGAAAACGGAGTACTGGTGGAAAACGAAGGAGTCGAGCAGGTGATTCCTTGTGACAGTGTCGTTATGGCCGTAGGTGCACGCGCAAGAGATCATGAGGCGCTGACAGAAGCCTGTGAGAAAAAACAGATACCGTATCACATCATAGGAGATGCCAAAAAGGCAAGAAGGGCACTGCAGGCGATTGCGGAAGCACATGAAACTGCACGTTCCCTGTAACAGGAGGAAATATGAATAATTCAAAGCTTTTTCAGCCGCTGACGATTTCTACCATGAAGCTGCGCAATGCGACGTTTATGGCTCCGATGTCTCTGGGATATGAAAGCAGTGACGGCTGTGTAAATGAGCGCATGCAGGCATACTGGCTCGAGCGTGCACGCGGCGGTGTCGGCTGTATTATTCTGGATGCGTTAAGCGTTGATCCATCCGTTCCCTATCTGGGGAATACACTGTGCTTTCGAGGTGAGGAAGCCATAGCATCCTATAAGGCCTTCACAGATAAAGTTCACGAAGCAGGTGCCTGCATCATACCGCAGATTACCCATCCGGGGCCGGAGAGTATCTCAGCCTTTATGGGAATACCACCGGTTGCGAGCAGTGTCTATGTCAATTCGATGGGGCAAAAGACAAGAGCACTGGCAATTGAAGAGCTGCCAAACATCATTAAACAGTATGCACAAACCTCGTTGCAGGCGAAGCAGGCAGGCTTTGATGGAATCGAGCTGCACTGTGCACATGCATATATGCTGCTGGGCTCCTTCCTGTCACCGATGCGCAATAAGCGCTGTGATGCGTATGGAGGAAGTCTGGATCATCGTGCACGTCTTCTGTTTGAGGTGATCGATGCAATCAAAGAAGCCTGTGGCAGGGACTTTCCTATCGTTCTGCGCATCAGCGGGGATGAAAAGGATGCGCAGGGAAATACGGTGGAGGATATGTGCTATCTTGTGCCGAAGCTGATTGCACACGGTGTCGATGCCTTTGAAGTCAGTGGCGGTACACAGTATGAGCGTCCGAATAAGATCATTCCAAGTCACGGTGAGCATGAGGGTGTCAATGTTGCGCAGGCAGCAAGAATCCGCGAGGTCAGCAGTGTGCCTGTCCTTGTGGTAGGCAAGGTGCTGGATCCTGCCATGGCAATGGAGCTGGTTGATCAAAAAGCTGTGGATGGGGTCGTATTCGGTCGTGCACTGCTTGCTGACCCATACCTAGTTAATAAGGCAGCTGAAGATAAGCTGGAGGAAATTGCACCATGCACAGGCTGTGTGATCGGCTGTGTGGGGGAACAGACAAAGCGTCACCCGGCGAGCTGTGTTATCAATCCTGCCTGTGGTAAAGAGCTGGAAATGAAGCTGATTCCGGCTGATAAGAAAAAGCATGTCGCTGTAGCCGGCGGTGGTATCGCGGGTCTGGCTGCCGCAAGGGTACTGGCTCTTCGCGGACATACGGTAACCTTATTTGAGAAAACAGACCGTCTGGGAGGACAGCTGCTGCTGGCCTGTGTGCCGCCGTTTAAGCAGCCGATTAGTAAGTGGGTTGTTTATCTGGAGCATGAACTGGCACGCTTATCCATTGATATCCGTTTGCATACGGAATTCTGCGAGAATATGAAGGATGCATACGATGCTTTGATCGTGGCAACCGGTGCAACGGAGGCAGTACCGCCAATCCCCGGACTGGCAGAGCATGGCATCGGTGCCTGGGAGGTGCTGAAAAACGAACAGATCATTCCGGGCGGTAACGTTCTGGTAGTCGGTGGAGGAATGGTCGGCTGTGAGGTATGTGAACACCTTCTCCATAACAAGCGCGGACCGCTGTATATCACAATGATTGAAATGACGGATGAGATTGCGGCAGGTATGGTTGTAAATGAAAAGGTGCTGGTCATGGACCGTCTGCATAAGGCACAGGTACAGCTTCTGATAAATACTAGGCTGGAGGCTGTGGAAGCCGGCACAGTAAAGCTGAATGTTCATGGAGAGGCGCTGGAGCGACAGGATTTCACACATGTGGTGTATGCGACCGGCTCCCGCAGCAATACGGCATTGGCCTGTGCATTGACAGATCAGGATAATGTATATGTTGTTGGGGATGCCGCAACCGTAGCGCAGGCACTCGAGGCTGTGCGGGATGCAACCCTGGCAGCAATGGCTGTATAGCTTCCCTAAGAAAATCCAGGAGCCTGTGAGCTGAAATTGGATGTACCGCCTCAGGATTCACTGTAACAGTGTAAATGATAAGGAGCGATTTCCTTTATACGGAATAGCTCCTTTTTCCATATCCGTCTTTCTTTCTTTGAAGCTCTTGATCTGTTATGAAGTCAGGCTATTGCGTTTCCTGCTGTGTCATTATACAATGGAGAAAAGTGCCTGTTCAGCAAATGGAAACAGGACAGGAGGTATTTATGGCAATACAGCACATCATATTTGATTTGGATGGAACCCTTATGGATACGGAAAAGGGAAATCTGTATGCATGGCAAAAGACCCTGCACTATTATGTACCCTGGCGTACATTTTCTAATACGGAATTGAAAGCCATACTGGGAGTAACCACGGAGAAAGCATTAACCATGCTGCAGGTAGAGAATGTTGATGCAGCCCAGTTCGATGAATACTGGCAGCTGCAATATCAAACACAGGTTGAGCATATCGCGCTGTTCAGCGGGATGCTGGAGGTACTGGAAAATCTGCGTCATCAGGGATATACCTTGGGAATCGTTACCTCCCGTGACTGGCAGGAATACAGGGCTTACTTTTCATCCCCTTCCTTCGATGCGCTGTTTGCCTGTATAATTTGCAAGGAGGATACCTTGCTTCACAAACCGGACCCGGAACCTCTTCTTGCTTATATGCGGAAGATGAATGCAGTAAAAGAGGACTGTATCTATATCGGAGACATGGACACGGATATGGAATGTGCTGCCAGAGCCGGTGTAAGCTCTGCACTGGCAGTCTGGGGTACAGATGGTCCGGTATCGCAGGGCTGTCTTTCTTCACCGCAACAGATATCTGCATTTGTACAAAACGTATAGATGAGGTGATGAGAATACGTCACTAAAAAGCATTTGAGTGAAATTGAAAAAGTTCAAAACACAGTACCGTGAATAGTGTATTTGTGACATTTTATTTATAAATTCAGGCAAATGTATGAAGAAGCTGTGGAAATGGATGCATGTTTTACATTTTCCTATCTCTTACTTTTTTGAAATAGTTTTAGGGAACACACAGTAAGTATGTTTCCCTTCGTTTTCGTTGACTTCCATACAAAATTCTTTTACAATGAAGAACGGCTGTGTTCCCGGGGCACGTTAACCGCAGGACACTTTGTTAAAGGAGTAATTATGGAAAATAAAAGAGAAAAATTATCCTCACGACTCGGTTTCATCTTTCTGTCGGCAGGATGTGCCATCGGTCTTGGCAATATATGGCGGTTTCCTTATATGGTGGGAAAATACGGGGGAGGAGCCTTTGTACTCGTGTATCTGTTTTTTCTTATTCTTCTGGGGCTTCCCATTATCGTTATGGAATATTCCGTGGGAAGAGGAAGCGGAAAAAGTGTGGCAAGAAGCTTTCATGTTTTAGAGAAGCCGGGTCAGCTCTGGCATCGGTTCTCCTATGTGGCTATGGCTGGCAACTATCTGCTTGTCATGTTTTACACAACGATATCCGGCTGGATGCTCGCATATTTCGCAAAGATGATCAGCGGGGAATTTAACGGTCTTGATCCGCAGGAGGTGAAGCATGTCTTTGCCTCTTTACAGCAGAATCCGCAGGCATCCTTGTTCTGGATGCTGCTGATTGTCGCTATCGGCTGCGGTGTATGTGCGCTTGGCCTGCAAAACGGTGTGGAAAAAATCACAAAAGGGATGATGGGACTGCTGCTGGCGGTTATGATCCTGCTGGTAGTAAAGTCCCTGAGTCTGGATGGTGCGATGAAGGGTGTCTCCTTTTATCTGATACCGGATTTTGATGAACTGATGAAAAACGGTATTTTCAATGCCATCTATGCGGCGATGGGGCAGGCCTTTTTTACACTGAGCATTGGTATGGGTGGTATGGCGATCTTTGGAAGCTATATTGACCGCAAGCATTCCCTGAGTGGGGAGGGTGTACGGGTTATGGCGCTGGATACGTTTGTGGCTTTTATGGCAGGTATGATTATCTTTCCCGCCTGTATGTCCTTCGGGGTAGCACCTGACAGCGGTCCCGGACTGGTGTTTGTGACGCTTCCCAATATCTTTAATGAAATGGCAAACGGACAGCTGTGGGGAACTCTGTTCTTCGTATTTATGAACTTCGCGGCGTTATCCACCATCATTGCCGTGTTTGAAAATATTGTTTCCTTTACGATTGATTTATGTAACTGGACAAGGCGGAAGAGTGTTCTCTTGAATTTTATTATTATCGCAGTGGGAAGCATCCCCTGTGCAATCGGCTTCAGTGTCCTGTCCGGATTTCAGCCTTTCGGTGAAGGAAGCGCTGTGCTGGATTTGCTGGATTTCCTTGTTTCCAATGTTATTATGCCGCTTGGTTCTCTGGTTTTCCTGTTCTTCTGTACGAGAAAGCTTGGCTGGGGCTGGAAAAATTTTGTGGCAGAGGCGAATGCCGGAAAAGGTCTTCGCTTCCCGGAAAAGGCAAGAGGCTATGTATCTTATGTTCTGCCGCTGATTGTAATGTTCATTTTCCTGTTTGGATTGTGGGAAAAATTCACCGGATAAGCAGTGTATTGCGCGCTGCTTTTTTTATGAGCCTCCTGCATGGCTTGCGCCTTTGTTTGATTCGTTGTAAACTAATGACATATACAGGAGGTAGCTTATGGGCAATTTTACATTTTACGCTCCGACACGCGTGTATTTCGGTCGAAAAGAAGAGGAGCGAATTGGTTCTATATTGAAACAGGAGGGGTGTCACAGGGTACTGGTGCATTACGGTGGACAGAGTGCTGTGAAAAGCGGTCTGCTTGACCGTGTTTTGGCATCCTTGAAGAAGGCCGGGATTCCCGCCGTCACATTGGGCGGTGTTGTGCCGAATCCGCAGCTTTCCAAGGTGCGCGAGGGAATCGCTCTTGCTAAAAAGGAACAGGTGGACTTCATTCTGGCAGTTGGGGGCGGCAGTGTGATTGATTCTGCGAAAGGCATCGGCTATGGCGTTGTGAATGAAGGCGATGTATGGGAGTATTATGCAAGAAGGAAAAAGGTAACCGGCTGCCTTCCAGTGGGTGCGATACTGACGATTGCGGCTGCCGGCAGTGAAATGAGTAATTCCAGTGTCATCACCAATGAAGACGGATGGCTGAAGCGTGGATTAAGCTCTGATTACGGACGGTGCCGGTTTGCCATTATGAATCCGGAGCTGACTATGACACTTCCTCCCTATCAGACAGCAAGCGGCTGTACGGATATCATTTTACACACCATGGAACGTTATTTCATAAAGGAAAACAACATGGATATCACTGACGGCTTTGCAGAGAGTCTGATGCGTACGGTTATGAAGCATACCCGTATTCTGATGAAGGAGCCAAACAACTATGAATCCCGTGCAGAGGTGATGTGGGCAGGCAGTCTTTCTCATAACGATATAACAGGAAGCCGCAGCTTCGGTGACTGGGCCTGTCATCAGCTGGAGCATGAGCTGAGCGGGATGTACAAGGTTGCGCACGGTGCAGGGCTGGCTGCCGTATGGGGCAGCTGGGCACGCTATGTCTATCAGGAACAGCCATCCAGATTTGCGCAGTATGCCAGAAATGTAATGGGAATCCGGGAAGAAAACGATATCGAGTGTGCACTGGCAGGAATTGAAGCAACCGAACAGTTCTTTAAGGAAATCGGTATGCCGACATCCATTCATGAAATGGGAATTGCGTTAGGTGAGGAGGATATCCGAAAGCTGGCATGGAAGTGCAGCTTTGAGGACGAACGCACGATCGGGTGTTTCAAGGTTTTGAAGAAAGAGGATATGGAAGCTATTTATCGTATTGCGAAATAATGGAATATATCGCCTAAACATATCCATATGCAAACACTTATACTACAAAGCTGCTAAATGTATAAAACAGCTGACAGGTATAAGCATAGAAGTGAACAATAGATATGCTTAAAAATAAATGGAATAAGGATTATCTAAGCTGTCCTTATCATGGATAAAGAAAGGGGTCAGGATGAAGAAACGGGTATTTCGTCTAATAAAAACCTTTACTGGCGTGTGGCTTGGCTGTTTGATTGCATATTTACTTACAATGAATTCCGGTGGAAGCGTGGACTGGTTTACAGGCGTTTCTATATGTGTCGTTCTTTTGATTTTATTCCTGCTACAGGAAATCATCTGTTTCAGACGGAATAAGGGACATAAGGACTAGGTTTTAAAATGAGCGTGTAGTTGCATCATGTTTTCATTAAAGTTATTTCTTTATACAATTTTAAAAGCATAAAAAAGAGCTGTAAAAATCTATACGAAAGACTTTGTCATAGACTTTACAGCTTCTTTTTCAACTACTTTATCGTATCACCATATGATTTACAAATGTGATAGCGGCTTCCGTCCCTGCTGCGATTCAACAGCTTATAATCCACTAGATACCGGCGCAGCTCTACAAAATCCTCGTACATTGGCTTGAGTAATTCATTCAATTCCCACTCACTGAGATCACGATCAGGCAGCTGTGCAGCCGCCAGTGCAAGTATTGATTTGCGTGGTTCCTGTTTTTTCGGCATCCGATGGATGGTAAATGGTTCTGCCTGATAAAATACGTCCAAATTTACATCTTTCATAAACACATCTCCTTTCTGTTTATTAAAACAATAAACTACAATATGATATTATCACTATTTGTTTATAAAATCAATAAACAAAAAGAGGAAATGTCTATCTTATTTCCTCTTTGCACAGTATTTCTGTATTCTGGTGATCAAATCCATATAATAGGTGTCGTTTTGATCATGGTTCTCTATGACCTTTGTGATTTTTCGTACGAAATCCCCTTTGGTAACCTTTTCCCTGATACTCAGCTCTACCTGACCATTGTCCGCATCCTTCATTTCAAATATGGTTTTGGTAACATGGACGCTGCTTTGAGCGAACGGATACCGCTCCATAACGATACGATCCTCACTCACCTCTGTAAAATAGAATTTCATTAGAAAATGATCGCCGTAATCTTCAATCCAGTTATCCTCATCCAGCTTTTTATATACCTGATAACCACGTATATTGCAGGTTTCCGGATGCAGAATAACAGAAGCGATCTGTTTTTTTGTATAGGGTAGAATTTTACTGTTTTCACTTTTCTTCATATAAAGATACCTCTCTTGCGTGTGATATAGTATAATGTATCACGAATCGGTAAGAAAGAAAAGATGAAGAATGTCATGGAAATGATAAACGGTGGCTGTAGAATATATGCTATACTGATGAACGAGGGAGGGCTGTCCATGATGAAAAAGCTATGGAAGCAGAATTTCTGGCTTCTGGCTGCACTTGGTGCCTATGCACTGGTGAGTCTTTATGTCTATGAGCGAAGCGGTATATTTATTCACAGAGCAATTGTATGGAATGTGTTTCTCGCTCTGTTACCCTATCTGTTTATGACGCTGTTTTTTGCGGCACAGCAGCGTCGTCATCACCTTGGTATGCTGGCTGCCTTTCTCTGTTGGCTGCTGCTGTTTCCCAATGTACCGTATCTGATTACGGATTTTATACATATCTCACCGCTGACCTTCTATATCTTTCAGGAAACCGGAAGTGTCTATGTCCGTGAGCTTCTCCCCTGGCTGGAGCTGCTGCATCTGGCTGTCGGTATCTTCTTCGGCATCATGAGCGGCTATCGTTCGCTCTATCTGCTGCACGAATTCACGGCGGAAAGGCTGGGTCAGCTGCGCACCTGGCTGCTTGCCGCCCTGATTTGTCTGCTGAGCAGCTATGGGGTGTATCTGGGACGGTTTCTGCGTCTGAATTCCTGGGATATCATGCATCCATCCTCATTGATTGAAAAAATCGTGCAGGGCAGCGATACCTTCAGCCTGCAGTTTACACTGGTATTCTTTCTGTTTCTCTTTATAACCTATGGTCTGTATTATTTCTGCTTTCATAAAAAAATAGGAGGTACACGTCATGAAGACACTTTATGTCAGTGACCTGGATGGTACACTGCTCAACAGCAACACTGCATTAACCGATACAACAATTGAGACAATCAATGCTCTGGTGGAGGAGGGAATGGAATTCACCTTTGCGACAGCACGTTCCATAACGTCTGCTTCACTGGTATCCAGGGGACTCCATCTTCGTACACCTTTAATTGTATACAATGGGGTCTATCTGCTGGATCCGGCTTCTCATGATATCCTGTATTCGCATTCCTTTACCAGACAGGATGCACAGGATATTCTGAACTATCTGTTAAGGCATGATATGATACCCTTTGTTTATTCCTACATTGATGGAAGGGAAAGGGTCAGCTATATGGAGGAGGGGATGCATGAAGGTGGGAAATACTACATGGAATCCCGCCCCTATGACAAGCGTTTTCGCAAGGTGGATACCACAGAGCAGCTGCTGGAGGGGGATGTCTTCTACTTTACCTGTATTCACGACGGTTCCTTTTTAAAGCCGATGTATGAATATCTGGAGGAAACAACCGACTATGTGATTGTTTTTCAACAGGAGCTGTACCGGGAGGAATACTGGCTGGAGGTCATGCCGCGAGGAGTTTCCAAGGCGAAGGCAATTCTGGAGCTGAAGGAAAAAGGCGGATATGACCGGGTGATATCCTTTGGGGATGCCATCAATGATCTGCCGATGTTTCAAATCAGTGATGAATGCTATGCGGTGGGAAATGCCATTGAGGAGTTGAAAAACACAGCAACAGCGGTGATCGGTGATCATGATGCGGATGCTGTGGCGATGTGGCTGAAGGAGAATTATCAGAAAAAGGCAGGAGGGAGCGCGAGTGTATAAGCTGATTGCATGTGATCTGGATGAAACACTTTTAAATACGGATAAGGAAATCTGCGCCAGAAATATAGCAGCCATCAAGCGTGCCGAGCGGGCGTATGGTGTGCGGTTTGTACCGGCAACCGGACGGGGCTACACCTGTATTGATAACGTGCTGCATACGCTGGGAGTCTATGATGCTGAACAGGAGTACACGATTTCCAATAACGGCGGTGTTGTGACGGAGAATAAGAACTACCGAAAGCTTTCCTTTCATGAGCTGCCTTATGAAATCGCTGAAAGGCTGTTTGCCTTCGGTATTGAACAGGATGTCTGCATACAGGTTTTTACAGCGGAGGATGTGTATGCGTTTCATCTGCATGAGGATGAGCGCTCCTGGCTGTTTTCCTTCAAGCCGGATTCCATCGTATGTGAGGAAACGTCTCTCGCCTTTTTAAAGGGAACACCGATAACAAAGATTCTGTTTCAGAATACGGATATCCCCTATCTTCACACACTGGCTGACCAGCTGCATGCGCTTACCGATCAGCGGGTTGCCGTCTCTTTTTCCAGCAACCGCTATCTTGAGCTGAATCCATATGGTGTGGATAAGGGGCTTGGTCTGCGTGATTTGTGTGAGCACCTGCAGATTGACCTGTCGGAAACCATCGCCATCGGTGATAACTTCAACGACGTGGGAATGCTAAGGGAGGCAGGACTTTCAGCCGCTGTGGCAAATGCGGTTCCGGAGATCAAAGAAATGTGTGATTATGTCTGTACAGCCGACCATAATGAAGGTGCGGTAGCGGAGGTCATCGAGCGGTTCATTTTTGTCTGATACGAAAGCTCAGGTAAACAAGAGTCCTTTTCCCTGTTATGAAGAAAAGGATTCTTTTGTATTTTTACTGAAGGAAAGAGAAGCATTATAATGTTCTTGATGCTGCAAAAATGAAAAATGCTTTCACAGGTAAGCAGTATTCTTAAGAGATTCGTTTTTGTGTAAGCTGCATGTTCAATCAGGACAGAGACTTTATAAATACTGCTGATGTGTGGTGTTACCGATTGCTATGTAGTACGCATTCCTCTCAGTACGATCATGTGCTCGCAGAGCATTTGCTTCATCCGTTCCTTATATTTATTACGGACATCAGCATACACTGTCAGTGGCAATGGCGTATCACCGAAACGCTGAATTTGTACACCCGTAAGGCTGTCTATATGTATTCTTTTCTCAGTTTCGGGATTCACCCTTTTAAAACAAGGAAAATTCTTGTATAATGTTACCTAAGTATTGCGGGGTGTATGAAATTGGAACTAGTGGAGAATAGATTTCGAAAGGGAATTCAGGACGGTGTGCCGATTGGGCTTGGCTATCTGTCTGTATCCTTTACCTTTGGTATGATGGCGGTTTCCAACGGGATACCGGTGGAGGCTGCCGTTGTGATATCCTTAACGAATGTAACCAGTGCCGGGCAGTTTTCCGGTCTGACGCTGATGCTGGCGCACGGCTCCTATGTGGAGCTGGCTCTGTCACAGTTTATCATCAATCTGCGTTATGCCCTGATGTCTCTGTCACTGACACAGAAGGTCGACCGGCATATGAAAACACATGAGCGCGCCTTGATAGCCTATGGCGTCACCGATGAGATTTTTGCTCTTGCCAGCAGTACGTATGAGCGTGTCGGGAAATGGTATATGGCAGGACTTATCGCCTTTCCGGTATTCTGCTGGACACTGGGTACCTTTCTGGGGGGAGCGGCGAGTACGCTGCTTCCGGAAGCAATCCGGTCTGCCCTTGGTATCGCCATTTATGGAATGTTCCTTGCCATTATCATACCTCCGGCCAGAAAGCTGCGCTCCGTGCGTATCGTATTGCTTTTATCTGTGATTCTAAGCTGTCTGTTTGCCGCTATGCAGGCAGTTGTACCTGTCAGCTCCGGGTTCGTCATCATTATCTGTACGATCGCCGCATCTGCGTTTGGGGCATGGTTCTTTCCGGTGGAGGAGGTGCAGCATGACTGAGTATCTTCCTTACATTCTGGTAATGGCAGTCGTTACCTATCTGATCCGTATGCTTCCGTTAACCTTTTTTCAGAAGGAAATCAAAAGTCCTTTTATAAAATCCTTTTTATTTTATGTACCCTATGCCGTGTTGGGAGCCATGACGTTTCCAGCCATCTTTACGGCTACCGGTCACACGCTGGCAAGCTGTGCCGGCTGCTTTGTGGGGCTGGTACTGGCATATCAGGGAAAAGGCCTGCTGAGTGTTGCGGTAGCGTCCTGTATTACGGCATATCTGGCAGCCTGTATCTTCTGAAGCAGGCTGGAGGCAGTCGTGCGCCTGTGCAAAAGCCGGCGCTTTTTTTTAATGCGGACAGCTGTATTTCAACAAACGCTCCACGTAATCGTATACCATCTTTTTGCCTTTGTGATCCAGCTTCATTATATTTTTGTATATAATATGATCCAGATGATCCGGTATGTCCTTCTTTAAGCCAAGTAATACATAGATATCCAGATTCAGAATCTGGGATATGGCCACCAGATCATGTATATTCGGTGTTCTTTGGTTGTGTATGTAGCAGCTGAGCGTCTGCTGTGATATATGAAGAGCCTTTGCGAGCTGCTTTTGTGTCATATTGTTTAGTATGATGCCCTCCTTGATTGCGGCACCCAAATCCGTATCAATTTGATTTCTTTTCATGTCTTCCTCCTGTGGGCATGTACTCTCCCCGAATATGCCCGGCATTATTATATCTGAAAAAGTAACATTCATAAGAAAAAGTAATCAAATACGGAATTTTATCGGTCTAAAAATTCATGTTTTTAACATTACTTTCTTTTCTATAGGATAAAGGCCTAGATTTATGGAAGCAAACTGCATAGTACAGCATGAGGTGGAACGGATGGAACCCAAAAGAGAAGACATCATACTGGCTTACCTGACCCTGCTGCTTGTATTGCTGATCGGTTTGTTTCTGGTATGGGTCGTAGCGATGTTTTTGGAATGAGAGATGAAAAAAGGAATGGAAAGCAGTCCATTCCTACATAGCATCAGATACTGTAGCCGCCATCCAGCGGGATGCAGGCACCATTGATGTAATTCCCTGCAGCACTGCAAAGTACAAGAAGCAGACCGTCGAGATCCTGCCAGGTACCCCAGCGTCCTGCGGGAATTTCTTTTAAGACAGACAAATCATCATTCTGTCCATCTCCGCTTTGCAGCCGGTTTCCCTCATTCATGAAGCCCAGTGTGATTGCGTTGATCTGTATATCTCTGCCCGCAAACTCATGTGCCATATATTTCGTCATTGCTTCCACGGCACCCTTGCTGGTGAAATAGGCACAGTATTCGCTGGTACCATAGGGCAGGATTCCGGATGCATTGATGATTTTGCCTCCATGCCCCTGCCTGATAAACTGGCGTATAACCTCCTGGGAAAGTGTAAACGCCGCAGTTACATTGATATCCAGGGCGCTTTGAAATGCCTGTCTGCTGATTTCCAGAGTATCCTCCTTTTTCAGAATGCCTGCAAAGTTCAATAGAATATCCACATGTCCATAGGCGGCAAGCACTTCCTTCATGACATCATGAATGCTGCCGGGTGTCGTAAGGGATACGGTGAGGGAATGATACGATCTTCCCAGCGCCTCCACCTCTTTTTTCAACGCGGAATCATCACCGATACTGACGCCGAATATATCTGCACCATGTCTGGCCAGTGTGCGTACACAGGCATATCCAAGACCCTGCGAGCAGCCGCTGACCAGTGCGACTCTGCCATCTAGCTCTAAATTCATAAATAAAAACCTCCTGTCATACATAGTATGCCTTGTGCGGGAATACATAAACCTGCAGGTGCAAAAAGAAAAAGACTTTTTCAGAAACGGGAAAGGGTTTTCATGATATACTGAGAGTAAGAAAGGGGGAATCGTCATGAAGGTTATATTTCTTGATATCGACGGTGTACTGTACCCCTGCTTTTCCAGAAGGACAAGCTGTTTTCATGCGGAGGCTGTGCGAAGCAGATTACAAAAAGAAGGGATTTCCACGGAAGGGATAACAGACTGGGATTTGTGCAGTGTGGTCTGCGGTTTCCAGAAAGCTGCGGTAGAGCGGCTGCGCAGACTTTGTGAGCAAAGCGGTGCAAAAATCGTGCTGGAAACCTCATGGAAGTGCATGCGGAATCTGGATGAAATGAAGCGGCTGTTTTCCCTGTGGAGACTGGACAGCTATATTGTTGACATGACAGATAATGAGGAAATGTTCTTCAAGGAAGGAGCTATACAGCGCTATCTGGATGCGCATCCGGCAGTGGAAAACTACGTCATTCTGGATGATATCTCTATGCGGAAGGCATTTCCCGGACATGATGTGGTTACGCCGGATATCCTTGATGAAGAAAGTTATCGGCAGGCGCTTCATATACTGAACCATTGGACAAAGGAGCTGGGGCATGAACATCATCTTCCTTGATATCGACGGCGTACTGATGCCGCTGGGTTCTCATGAATATCTGCGCAGTGATGCAGCTGCATTAAAGGCCTACTATGTTTCACAGGATCAGCGCTTTGCACCGGTGAATGCCTATGACATCGCTGCTGTGGATCTGGACTGGTATCCAAAAGCCAGCCGTTATATACGGCAGCTTGCCGAAACCTGCCATGCATCCATTGTATTGACCTCCTCATGGCGGCTTCACCGTTCGCTGGAAACCTTGAAGCTGCTGTTTTCCCTGCATGGGCTGGACAGGTATTTGGTGGATGTAACGATGGATACCGGTAATAAAGCAGAAGAAATTCAAATGTATTTGTGGGGATATCCGGAAATTAAACGCTATGTGGTGATCGATGACCTGGATATGGAGCGCAGCTTCAAAGACCATTTTGTACAGGTTCGGGACAAGTATTTCAATGAGGATAACCTGAAAGAGGCTGTCTGTATCCTGAGAAAGGAATAGGCACTCTTTTTTTATTGACATATAGTATATAGTATAGTAGTATATAGGAAAAGAGGTGATGGTGTGGTATCCTCCATTGATTTGATTCTACTGGGTATGGTGTATGATCAGCCCCGCAGTGCCTATGATATCCAGAAGCATGTGGAATATCGTAATCTTTCCCACTGGGTGAAAATCAGCTCACCTTCTGTTTATAAAAAGCTGAGAGTGCTGGAGCAGAAGGGATATCTGATGACGAAGCGGCAGCGGGAGGGAAACATGCCCGAGAAAAGCATCTATTCATTGACTCGTGAGGGTCGAAAATATTTCCATGAGCTGATGCATGAAATCAGTGCACAGCCATTTGAAATCCTGTTTGATTTTAATGCTGTGGTTGTCAGTCTGAACAAGGTTGATAAGGAAGAGGGGCTGAAGTGCGTTCAGCGAATAGCGCAAAGTCTGCAGGATACACGCACATATCTGAGCATGCAAAGGGATGCGAAAAAGGAAATTCCCTATGTGGGAAGGAGTATTCTTGAGCAGCAGCTGAGCGTTTGTGAAACCCTGCTTACCTGGTGCCATACTCTGTGCGAGGAGCTAAAGAGCAGTGACGGTTTAGAGAAAATGAAGGAACTGCCTTAAGGCAGAGAAAGGAGTACATGATGTGTTCATCAAGATGTGGTGTGGATTGTACAACATGTGAAAGAAAGGAAGCGGTGCATTGTCTTGGCTGCAATGCCATGAAGCAGCCGTTCTGGGGGAGTCCCTGTCAGGTAAAGACCTGCTGTGAGGAAAAGCATTTGCAGCATTGCGGGGAGTGTAAGGAGTTTCCTTGTGAAATGTGCGCCAACATGGGGAAGGAAATGGGCTTCGATCCTGAACCGCGCTTAGCAAATTTAAGAGCATGGGCGAATGAGAAAACAGCCGGCTGAAAGGCTTTCTTATGCAGAGACAGGATAACAGATCTAATGGGCTATGAGCTGATTTTTCATTTACCATACAAGGCCTGCCTGCACTTTATAAAGATTACGGTGCAGGAAATGTACAGGTATAAGGCTACATGTAGTCTTTCGGTTCTTTGTGTGCAGAAAGGTATATAAGAAAGGCAGGAGAATAAAAGACTTCTGCCTTTTCTTGTTGATTCTTATAGATGCAATCAGGAAGTATGCTCTTTTTCTTAACATGAGCATACGGGAAAAAAATAAGGAGATTATGATACGTGATACTGGTCTTTCTTGATATCACAGGAAGCTATATATCCCATATATCGCATACGTTTAGCCGACATGGCAATAAAAAAGCGGTGATGCTTATATAAATAAAGAAATAGGCAGGCTTTTCCCTTTAGCACTTCATATAAGCTTGACGTAACATGAAACCGTAAAAAATAATAAAAAAATTATGTTAAATTTAGGAGTTTTGCCCTTTCCATACGTATATAAGAGTGTATATGCAAAAAAGGAGGATGATACATATGCAAAAATCGAAGGAAAGGGAGTATCCGATCCCCTTTCACAATGATGTATTTTTCAAGTATATGCTGATTGGTGAGGATGCAGGCTCTGCCATGCTGAGAAGCAAAATCATTGAAGAAATTTACGGATTGAAGGTTCAAAAGACACAGGTGCTGAATCCGGAGCTCCTGCCGGAAGCCTTTTTCGGAAAACGAGCGGTTCTGGATGTTGTATTGGAGGATGAAACAGGTCACCTCTATGATTTGGAAATGCAGGTATCCGGGTACACGAAGGAGGAACAGCTGCGTTTTCAGCAGTATGGCTACCGCCTGGCTGGCAGACAGCTGAAGCAGGGGGATGATTACATAAAGCTGAAGCCGTTTTATCAGATTATCTTTATGAATTACAAGCCCAAAGACACAGGGCGCATGATTCGACACTACACGGTAAAGGATGAAGATAATCGGGAGGAGCCCAACGGTACACTGCATCGCGCGATTGTGTTTTTACCGATGATCAGGCAGCGTGTAAAGGCGGTCGGAGGCATAGAGAACCTGACGGAGTTTGAAACCTTCTGCTATGTGCTTGCATATAATCCGGATGATGCTATACTAAACATGAAGAGAAGGATGGTGAATGTGGCTATGAAAAAATATAATGAGATGCGCGAGGATGGCTCATTATACAGCTGGGCGGAATCCGTGGAATTTGCACAACGTGCAGTACAGGCCAATTTGGAAGAGCAAACTGCAGAAGCCGAGAAGTCAGGACTTGAGCGGGGATTTAAACAAGGCCTCCAACAAGGTCTTCAAAAAGGTCTTGATGAAGGGAAAAGGACATTGTTACAGTCACTTATAGTACACAAATATGGAATAGAGGATGAATGGGTGGGATCTCTGTCAGATCAGCAGATGGATGATGCAGTTATTCAAATTCTGGACTGTGATACGTATGAAGCTTTAAAAGAAAGGCTGAAGAATAAAGAAATGAAATAATGCAGATATAACCTGATGAAAGGCTGATTCTACAGAAGTAGGATACAGCTTTTTTTATTCTCATAGGCAGACAGCTCGTTTATGCGAAAACAGCTTCTCCGGCATTGTAGTTTAAAAAGCTGACTCCCCGCGTAATGTTTATGTATACAACAGAGCATGTGCCAATGCTGCACAGCGTTAATTTTGCATCGCTTCATTCACCGCGATCAGGCTTTATGCTGAACAAGCGGCCATATACGAAATTGAAGCATTCGGCCTATAGGAAGTGATTTGAAGATATAGTCTGGAGAATATCCAGACTGCTAGGTTAAAACTAAAGTATCCAGGTTGTTGGAAAATCATTCATCATTGGACTGCTATACATGTTTTGCCGAATGACGCTCAGTGAAATAGAAAAACACGCCTTTTCCCTATAGTACAATGAGAGCTTGCGTGTCTTGATAGTATTCAAATTCATCATGTCATACCTCGTCAGTATGCATCCGTATCTAAATTCTGCTTTAGGATATTCAAAAATTCAGATAGGCTTCGTGCATGAAACAGCAGCTCCTGCAAGGGAGCATTGTGCGTCATGGCGACAAAGGTATCGTACAGCTTCTCTATGTCCTTCTTTGCATCATCCGCAAGACCCAGCAACAGTATAATCTGAGCACTGTCTTTATCAGACCACAAGATCGGATGCTGCAAAACCCCGACAGCGATTTTACTTTTCAGTGAACATATTTTGAGAGGATGCGGTATGGCAACCACACCATCCATTCCTGTGGAAATACGCTGTTCCCGCTCCAGAACACTGGCCTCAAAATCATCATTGATGCAGTGCTCCTGATGCAGCAGGGTACATAAGGTATGGATAATTTCCTCCTTACTGTCTGCAGCTGTATTGATAAACAGCTTCTCATCAAAGAACTGTGCAATCTTATCAATCGGATGCTGCTCATCCATGGTGATAGCTCTTGCCACATTTTCAATATCTCTTCTGGACAGTGGAATATCCACGACCACCACCGGCAATACTGTCTGCTTGAGGGCAACGGTGGAAATCACGATATCCGCAGCCTGCAGCTTCTGTTCTTCGATTTCGTGTGACGGGTATCTGCCGATGATTTCCAGTGTTTCCTTGAATAGCGTGTTCAGCTTGGAAGCAAGAAAGCTGCCGGCTGCATACCCGCTGTCATATACGATAACAGCCTTCTTGTGCTTGAGATAACGGGAATCAAAATAGCGCTCAATGGCTGCTCCGATGTGTAAAGAGATATAGCCGATTTCATCATCATTCAGCTCAAACGGTTCATTTGCGAATGCCTGTTTGATTGCCGTTCCGCTTATTTCATAGGCTAGGATATAGTTGTTGCGAATGGTATTCAGCAGCGGATTCTTTTTGTTTAGATGATAATACCTGGCATTCAGAATGGATTGCAGATGATGCGTCAGATCATGCTCCAGAATCAAATCTGATCGTAGGTCGAAGTGATAGGATTCAAAGATGGAATCCAGAATATTTGCGACCAGATTATGGATGTATTCCGTGTTTTTTTGCGCATCTAGAAGCTCGTTTGTGTTGGATACATAATGGGAGTAAATATAATTTTTTTCATTCGCAGTAAAGACAACCTGAAAGTCAAGCTCAATCTCTGCAATGAGCGGCTCCAGCAATGTACGAAGCGCTTCATGCTCCGGTATGGCATACTCCTCGATTGGTCTGGCTACAAGCAGTCTGGATATGGACAATGCGATATGCAGAATCAGATTTTTCAGATTATAGTCTGAGAAGTGCAGATCATTCTTTCGATTGAACTCCATGACAATATCCTTAATCTGTTCCAGGTTGACATGATTCAGCAGGGCTGTCTGTTCCTGAGAAAACCGGAATTCATAATGCTGATAATTGGTCGTAATCAGATCAATGATACAGCGGCGCTTATCCGCCTCTTCACCGGTTACAATATAGCCAAGGTTTGCCTTTGTCTGAAGTGTGAGCTGATATTTGGAGAGAATCAGACGAATTGTTTTCAGATAATTGATGATCGTATTGATGGATACGAACACCTCATCCGCCAGCGCATCCTGTGTGAGATAGGTGTTGGCATACAGCATCTTGATAATGATGTGGTTGATTCGCTTGTCGGCAGAATCCAGCTGCTTTTCATCTTCATTAACCAGCATATTCTCCAGCAGTGCCCGTGTCTGTCCCTCTTTGATCTCCAAGGCATAGCCCTGAGAGCGTTTCATGATGATTTGAGCATCAAAGCCGGATAGCTCCTCATTCAGATTGTGGATATCGCTGCGCAGTGTTCGCTGGGATATTTGAAAGTGTCTGGTTAACACAGACGGAGACATGTAGCCTTGATGTGACAGAAAGTAGTCAAGTAAGTCCTGTAATCGCGTGTACTGAAACAAGCGCATCCACCTCCTCATCCTTACATCCCCCTGGTACCCTTATTATATAGATTTTACTATCCGGAAGCAACATAAGGCTTCGCCGTTTCCTCTGGCAAAGCGACAGGCAGAATATTTGAAGAAGCTGCCGTTTGAAACGGAAACAGCTGCTGAAGCACAATGGTTTAAGGCTGCCGTTTCATATGGAAAACGGTTGTCTTCTCTTTTTTTTAATCCGGATCTACAATGGAGTCAGAAATTGAAAGAGATTTCAAGGCAGCGAATCATGCTGTAGGAGAGGAGGATTTTTATGAGTAAAATCAACGTTGGTGTTATCGGTGTAGGACAGATGGGAACCTATCATGCCCAGATTTATCAGAAGCTACCACAGGTGGAGCTGTGTGCATTGTGTGAGTTTAATGACAGCCGCAGAAAGGAACTGGAAACAGAATTTCCGGGAATCACATTGTATAAGGATTATAAGGAGCTGTTAAAGGATACCGCAATAGAAGCGGTGAGTATCGTACTTCCGGACAATCTGCATCGGGAGGCTGTGGAGCTGGCAGTGCAGGCAGGTAAGCATATACTTCTGGAAAAACCGCTGGCAAAGGAGTTGGAGGATGGGAAAGCCCTATATGAAATTACAAAGGATTATGATAAAGTATTTACAACAGGCTTCCTGCTTCGCTTCGATCCGCGCTTTGCCATGATCAAGGAGCGGCTGGACAGCAATGAGCTGGGGGATATCATTCACTGCTACGTGAGAAGAAACAGTCCGATTATCGGACCGCGGCGTTATATCGGCGCAAGTGATTTGAGTATGCATGTTATGATTCATGATATTGATTATATCAACTGGTGGATGGATTGTCAGCCGGTGAAGGTATTCGCGAAAAATCGCAGTGTGCTGTTGAAGGAAAACGGCATGAATGATGTGATCTATGCACTGGTTACCTATGAAAACGGTGCTGTAGCCTGTATGGAGGCATGCTGGACACTTCCGGAAAACTCTCCGACAATTATTGATGATAAGGTAGAGCTTGTCGGCACAAAGGGCGTTGCCTATGTGGATTCCTGTGATCACGGTGTCCGCTTCGTTACCGGAAAGGGTGTTCAGTATCCGGACAGCCGTCACTGGTACTACGTTAACGGTGAAGTATGCGGGGATTTGGCAGAAGAGGTTATGGCGTTTGTAAACAATGTTGCGACAAATACGAAATCCGTCATTACTCCAAAGCAGTCCTATGATGCACTGCGGGTTGTTGATGCCATCGAGCGTTCCATCGTGGAAGGAAAAGAGGTAGCGCTTTAAGCTGCGAATGTATGCTTCCTATAAATAGACTGTCTGTGTTGAACAACGCAATCGTTTATGGGGGCATGCGCAAGTATCATGCGTTAAAGTTTAGCGAACGTAAGCTTACATTATATGAAGAGGAGAATAAGAACATGTCAAACGATGTATCTTTGCGTGTGAAGGCTCAGCGCCTTGGCGGAAAGCTCAGTGCCATGGTGCTTCCGAATCTGGGAGCGTTTATGGGCTGGGGCATTCTAACCGCTTTGGGAATCTGGCTGTCCAATGATATGCTGAAGGCCTTTATTTCACCGGTACTCACGTACCTGCTTCCGCTGTTAATCGCAATTTCCGGGGGAAAAATGATATATGGAGAAAAAGGTGCTGTTATCGGTGCCTTTACCACAATGGGGGTTATCATCGGAGCGGATATTTCCATGCTGCTGGGAGCCATGATAATCGCACCGCTGTCCGCATGGCTGTTGAAAAAGCTGGATGCGGTTGTGGAGCCGCTGATTCCTGTCGGCTTTGAGCTGCTGATTGGAAATTTGACTGTTGCCCTGCTTGGTGCGGTTATTGCAATCATCGGCTGTGTCTGGATCGCTCCGGCCATTACGTCACTGTCTGCTGTGTTCTCCGCAGGTGTTTCCACCTTGGAAAACAACAATCTGTTACCGCTGACAGCGATCTTCATCGAGCCGGCGAAGGTGCTGTTTCTGAACAATGCCATCGGACAGGGAATCCTGACGCCGCTTGGTACGACACAGCTGAATGAATTCGGAAAATCGATATTGTTTCTGCTGGAATCCAATCCCGGACCGGGACTTGGTATACTGCTGGCATATTGCTTCTTTGGCAAGGGAAATGCAAAAGCGAATGCCTATGGAGCCAGCATTATCCACTTCTTCGGCGGTATTCATGAAATTTACTTCCCGTTTATTCTGATGAATCCGCTGACCGTCCTGGCCGCAATTGCCGGAGGGATTACCGGCACCTTTCTGTTTACACTGTTCAATGTCGGTCTGGTGGGAGTCAGCTCTCCCGGAAGTATCGTCACCATTATGATGATGGCCTCGGCTGGAGATCAGCTGCTGATTCTGCTTGCCGTTCTTGCTTCAACCGCCGTCAGCTTTCTGGTTGCCGCTGTCATTGTGAAGCATTCCAAACAGAATGATGAGGATGTAAATAATAACCTGAAGGAAGCCGCAAAGCAGATGGAGTCATTGAAGGGAAAGAAATCCCGGATATCCTCTGTGTTTGAGGAAAAGGAAGCTGTGACGGATTTCCGTACAGTAAAGCGTATTGTGTATGTATGTGATGCCGGGATGGGATCTTCTGCCATGGGCGCGAGTGTGATAGCCAAGCGGCTGCGAAAGGCCGGAATCACAGATATCACGGTGGAGCATGCCCGGGTCATGGAGCTGCCGGATCCAAAGGCGGATATCATTGTGACGCACGTGTCTTTGCGGCAGGTGGCACATGAGAAACAGCCGGATATTGAAATCATATCCATTGAGGATTATTTGAATGCACCGGAATATGATGAGCTCGTAAACAGCATCAAGGCAGCGAGATCATAATGCTGAAAAAAGGAATCTGAGCGTATATGAGGATTCCTTTTTTAAAAGGAGGGTTCTATGTTAAAGGCACTCGTATTTGATTTTGACGGTGTTATTGTCGATACCGAAACACAATGGTACTATATATACAGAGATTGGCTGAAAAAGGTCTATCATTATGATTTAAGCATACAGGATTATCTGGTGTGCGTCGGCTCCAGCAGTGAGCGGCTGTTTGCTTTCCTGAAGCAGGAGCTTGGTACGGATGAGGATATCCGTAAATTTGAGAAACAGGCAATGGCAGAGTTTATTGAGCGTACCCGTACTCTTCCGGCAATGGAGGGCGTTACAGAACTGGTCACAGCGGCGAAGAAAAAAGGACTGCGCCTGGCAATTGCGACCTCTGCGACCAGAAAAAAACCGCAGGTGCATCTGGAGCGGCTGCAGCTGCTGGAATATTTTGATGCATTTTCCACAGCGGAATTAAGCAGACACATCAAGCCTGCACCGGATATATTTTTGAAAGCCGCAGAGCTTCTTGGCTGCTCCTGTGCAGAATGTCTGGCAATAGAGGATTCCCGCAACGGCCTGATCGCAGCTGATAAAGCAGGTATGCCGTGTCTGATCGTACCAAACAAAATTACAGAGTCAAGTGATTTTACAGGCTGCTATCGTAAGGTTTCCTCTTTGAAGGAGCTGAAACTAAAGGAACTCATTGCGGATTTTCAATCCTCATAGCAAAGGAGAAACATCATGTTAGAACTGATAAAAGAAGAAAATGTCGAGGTAGGTGTTCATGCCGCAGATTGGGAGGATGCAATCCGCAGGTCAGCACAGCATTTGCTGGAAACCGGAAAAATCGAGGAACGCTATATCCGTGCAATGATTGATGCGGTGCATCGCGTAGGTCCTTATATCGTATTGGGAAATCATGTTGCTTTGGCACATGCCCGACCGGAATGCGGTGTCAATGAGCTTTCAGTGCATTTCACAACATTACAGCCTCCGATACCGTTTGGCAGTGAGAAATTTGATCCGGTATCGCTGATTATCACGCTTGCTGCAGTTGATGCCGACAGTCATCTGGAGCTGATCAGTGAGCTTGCGGATATCCTCATGGAAGAAACACATGTCGAGCGTCTGTCAAGCTGTACAACCGAGCGGGAATTTGTTGAGCTGCTGCGGAGGATGAAGGAGGAATCGAATGCTTATTACATTTGATATCGGAGGAACTTCCATCAAGTATGGTATCCTTACACTGCGAAAGGGCCAGCCGGTGTTTGTGATGCAGGATGAGGTGAGCAGCGATGCCAGAGTATTGAAGGGGCCTGGCATCCTGCATCGTGTTGAGTCGCTGATTGCAAAGGCTATGCGGCAGGATATCGAAGGTATTGCTATTTCAACAGCAGGGATGGTTGATGCGGAAAAGGGATGTATTCAGTATGCCAATGATAATATTCCGGAATATACCGGATTGCAGTTTAAACAGCAGCTGGAAGCCCGCTTTCATATCCCCTGCTGGGTGGAGAACGATGTGAATGCCGCTGCTTTGGGAGAAGCAGTCTTCGGTGCCGGAAAGGGTGCTGCTCATGTACTGATGCTGACAATCGGAACAGGGATCGGAGGAGCTGTGGTAATCGATCATACCATCTACCGTGGCTGTAGCGGAAGTGCAGGAGAAATCGGCTACATGTGGGTAAAGGATCATCACTTTCAGGATATCGCAAGCACCACGGCACTGGTTCAGCATGTGGAGGCACAGACAAAGGAAGCTGATTTGAATGGAAAAATCATATGTGCACGGGCAAAACGCGGTGATGCTGTGTGTATGCAGGCAATCCGGGAGCTGTGCAGCCATATCGCTATTGGCGTCAGCAGCTGTGCCTGTCTGATGAATCCGCAGATCGTTATTCTTGGAGGCGGTATCATGACACAGAAGGAATTGTTTGCACCGCTGATGGAAACATATCTAAAGCAGTATATGAATGAAGAAATCTATGCGCATACACAGCTTGCTTTTGCACAGCTGGGAAATCGTGCCGGAATGGTTGGCGCTTGTGCTTACTGGATGAAACAGGAAGGAATCCGGTTCACTTGATATGACTTGAGAACGATCTGGCTGCGAGTGTGCTGCAGGCTGATTGGCGCAATATACAGAAATCAATGCCACATACCAATTTACACCTTCATAAGGACCTCGGATGATGTTCAGTAATTTGCTGAATACTTCGAGGTTTTTTCGAATAGGTAAGTTTTCACTTAGTACAGGCTTCTTTGAATCTTTGTAGCTGCGAAACATATTATGAAAGTCTGCGCTTCATGATTTGCAAATCAATTCCACCATCTCATCACAGGGATATCGGTGCCTGTCTTTATCTGTAAAATAATGCAGAATTTTTGCAGATTTGAAACGTATAGAAGCATGTAGGAGGTTCTGGATGCGTAGACAATACACGTTTATAGCACCAAAAGGAAAGGAGTCCAAGGTCCGAATGGGCCGTCATCTGTTTAACATGCATTGTGATATTCAACGTATCCTGCATGAAGCAGGGGAAATCATTCTGTAGCATTAGAAAGCTGCGCAGATAGACAGTAAGAACAGGGAAAGGAGGTGGAGAAACACATCAGCCATTTTCCGGGACTGGTGCCTACTATGTAAAAAAGAGTAACGTGCACGAACACTCCTGCTTGAATCAAAAGACCCGGTGGCTGGTTAGCCGGATTATACCTCAGTCCATAGGGGGTTCAATAGATACCCGGCATTAGAGCATAATCATGCAGATAGGGATACAGAGTAAAAAATGTTCAACTGTTTCTAATCCACCAGATCCATACGAATATAGGTCACGTACCGGGTATGATCCTTTTGTGCGATATCGGCAATCAGATATTCCTCGTAGGCGTAGGGACCGATTATTAAATTGCATTGCTCAGCATACGCAAGCATCCGCTCGTAGGTATTCTGAATCGTATCATAGGAACCCTTATGCCATGCACACAGATAACTCCCTTTTTCACGGATATGTGTGTTCCGGCGGATATCCTTTTCAATCTTCATAAAAAGATAAGAGAAATTGAGATAATCTCTGTTACGTATATTGTCTGTCTTGATCATACAGCCCACAGATTCCTGAACCAGTACATTATGCTCCTTGCAGAAGCTGATATATTCCTCCATGAAGGAGGCAAAGCTGCGGCTGGAGGCATTTTCCAGATCATCGCTGCAAAGCAGAATCTCTCTGGGATATTGGCGTATGGTGATATCCTCATCCTCATGCGTTACCGCAAACAGCGTGCTTTCCTTCATATAGACCATCATTCGCTTCAGGGCAAGCAGCTTTTCAATCTCCCGGTCCACCTCCTCAAACTTATCCTCCAGCAGCTGCAGAAACACTGCAGGACTGCGCTGCTCCAGAAATACCTTGATATCCTTCAGCGGCATTCCCATTTTCTTCAGCTTGGTGATGACGGAAAAGGTATCGTACTGATGATAGGAATAATACCGGTAGCCATTCTCGTTGACCATGACCGGCTGAAAGAGCCCGATCTCATCGTAATGAAACAATACATGCTTTTCCACCCCGCAGATTTTCGCAAACTGTCCTGCTGTCAGATATTTCTTTTCCTTCATATATACATTCTCCTCTTGACTGTAAGGTTACCTTATAGTTTATGATAGTATAGCTCACGAACGACGTCAAGAAAGGAAGGGATATTTTGAAACTTATTTTGCATTATCTGAAACGATATAAAAAACTATTCATTATCAATGTCATCTCCGTTTTCGGATTTGCATTGGTGGAACTTGGCATCCCGACCATAATCGCGGATATGATCGATGTCGGTGTTATGAATGCCGATACGGATTATATCATCCGCATGGGATTTGTCGTACTGCTGATCTCACTGGTCGGCGTCAGTATGACAATTCTTCTCGGGTATTGCTGTGCAAAGATTTCCACGGCAATTACCAGAGATATCCGAAATGATATCTTTGATCATGCGCAGCGCTTTACTGCGTATGAATTTAACAGGTTCGGGATTTCTTCCATGATTACCCGTACCAACAATGATGCTTTTCAGATTCAGATGTTTGTCAATGTGCTGCTTCGTACTGCATTGATGACGCCGATCATGTTCGTTGCAAGTATTATCATGACGGCCAGAGCATCACTGCCTTTGAGCGGTATCATTGTGGCAACCATCCCGCTGATTATCATCGGAGTCTTTGTGGTTGCGAAGATCAGTAAACCGATTTCCGAAAATCAGCAGGCATCCCTGGATAGTCTGAACCGGATTTCCCGTGAGAACTTAAGTGGAATCCGTGTGATTCGTGCATTTGACAACGACGCCTATGAACAGCAGCGCTTTGATGATACCAATGAGAAATTCACAGGCTATTCCAAAAAGCTGTTTAAGCTGATGATGATGACCTCGCCGATTTTCTTCCTGCTTATGAACGTAGCAGGCCTGTGCATTTACTGGGTGGCTGCTTTACTCATTCAGGGTGGCGATTTGCCGCTTGGTCAGCTGGTGGCCTTCATGGATTATCTGTTCCACGCCATGTTCTCCATTATGCTGTTTTGCACAGTCTTTATGATGTATCCGCGTGCAGAGGTCAGTGCCAAGCGGATTGAAGCAGTATTTGATACGGTACCGCTGGTGCACAATGACGGAAAACGCATGGATGGAAATCAGCAGGGAACAATCAGCTTCGAGCATGTGACCTTCGTCTATCCGGATGGGGAAGAGCCGGTGTTGAAGGATGTCAGCTTTTCTGCGAAAAAGGGTGAAACGATTGCCTTTATCGGAAGTACCGGGTCGGGAAAAAGTACACTGGTCAATCTGATACCGCGGTTTTACGATGTCAGCGAGGGAAGCATCCGGATCGACGGTGTGGATATCCGCGACTATGATTTATTTGAGCTGCGCTCCCGCTTAGGTGTGATACCGCAGAAAGCCTTTCTGTTCAATGGAACGATTGCGGACAATATCCGCTTTGGAAAACCGGACGCAACCATGGAAGAGGTTATGCAGGCGGCAAAAACCGCACAGGCATATGACTTCATCATGGAAAAGGAGCATGGCTTTGAGGAAGAAATCACCGAGGGAGCGACCAATGTTTCCGGTGGGCAGAAGCAGCGTCTTTCCATTGCCCGGGCGCTGGTGCGCAAGCCGGATATCTATGTGTTTGATGATTCCTTCTCCGCACTGGATTTCAGAACGGATGCAACACTGCGCAAAGAGCTGAAAAAAGAAACCGGTGATGCCATCGTCATGGTTGTCGCACAGCGCATTTCCAGCATTATGGAAGCAGACCGCATTGTTGTGTTAAATGAAGGAAACGTCATCGGTACCGGAACTCACCGGGAATTGCTGAAGAACTGTGAAATCTACAAGGAAATCGCATTGTCTCAGCTCAGTGAGGAGGAACTGGCACATGAATAAGAAGCTTTCATCACTCAAACGGATCGTATTCGGACTGAAACCATTCATCTCTCCATATAAATGGGAATTTGCAGGTGCTGTCCTTATGGTCATTATCAGTGTGGTTACCATGGTCAGTGCGCCAAGTGTGGAGGGTATGATTACCACACAGCTGGCAAGCGATTTGTCACTTGCCGAAAGCATTGGAAAGCTGCAGGTGAATTTCGATGAAATAACGAAGATCATGCTGATGCTGGCCTTCATTTATCTGGCGAAGACCCTGTCTCAGGTATTTGCCGTTATCTGGCTGACAAACGCGATTCAGCATGCGATGCAGGATTTAAGAAATGCGTTGCAAAGTAAGATTCGCCGCCTGCCGGTACGCTACTTTGACAGCCACCAGTTCGGTGATGTGCTGAGCAGAATCACCAACGATGTGGACGCGATCAGCAATGCCCTGCAGCAAAGCTTTGTCAATGTGGTTACCGGTGTTCTAACCATCATTCTGGCACTGATCATGATGTTTCGCATCCATGTTCTCATGGCATGCATCGCCTTTATGATCATTCCGTTATCCTTGTTGATTACCGTCTTTATCGTAAGGCATTCCCAGAAACGCTTTAAGGCGCAGCAGGATGCACTCGGCGCATTGAATGGCGCCATAACGGAGCTGTATACCGGCTACAATGAGATTCTGCTCTTCAACAAGCAGCAGCAGTCTATTGAAAAATTCCGCAATCTGAATGAAAATCTGCGGCAGAATGCATGTACCGCACAGTTTGTATCCAGTACCATCGGACCATTGAATGCGCTGGTTACCTATCTGACTATCGGCGGTGTTGCGGTTGTTGGTACGATACAAATCATACAGGGAAACCTGAGCGTTGGAAATCTGCAGGCCTTTGTCCGCTATATCTGGCAGGTCAATGATCCATTATCTCAGATATCCTCCCTTTCCTCACAGATTCAGTCGGCCTTTGCGGCGATTGCGCGTGTTCTGGAAATTCTGGAGGAGGAAGAGGAGATTGCAGAGCTGAGCCCGCCTAAGCATATTGAACAGGTAAAGGGAAATGTCACCTTCTCGCATGTTCGCTTCGGATATGGTGAGGAGCCGTTGATGAAGGACCTTAACGTGGAAGTGAAAAGCGGACAGATGGTCGCAGTTGTAGGTCCTACCGGTGCCGGTAAAACGACACTGATCAACCTGCTGCTTCGTTTCTATGATGTCAACGGAGGAAGCATCTGCATTGACGGTGTGGATATCCGCGACATGAAGCGTGGGGAGCTGCGGGATATGTTCGGTATGGTATTGCAGGATACCTGGCTGTTCTCCGGAAGTATTTACGATAATATACGATACGGGCGTCTGGATGCCCGCAAGGATGAGATCATTCACGCAGCAAAGATGGCGAATGTTCATCACTTTATCCGTACCCTGCCGGACGGCTATCATTCCGTGATCAATGAAGAAGCCAACAATATTTCACAGGGAGAAAAACAGCTGCTTACGATTGCCCGTGCTATCTTAAAGGACCCGCAGATTTTGATTCTGGATGAGGCGACAAGCTCTGTCGACACCCGTTTGGAAAAAATGCTGCAGGAGGCGATGCACCGTGTAATGGAGGGAAGAACAAGCTTTGTCATTGCGCACCGTTTGTCCACCATACGCAGTGCCGATCTGATTCTGGTGATCAACGATGGAGATATCGTCGAACAGGGAACGCATGAGGAGCTGATGGAAAAACAGGGCTATTATGAAAAGCTCTACAATTCACAGTTTGCGGACAAAGAATAGGTGTGCAGCCATAGCTTGGGTAAATGAGGAAACAACAACGAATCAGCGCAGACGATAGTTACATGCTGCATTGCGTTCCTGTTCAAACTGAAAAAGGATAGGCAGGCTTTTCATAAAGTCTGCTTAAAAAGAAGCCTCCATACTATTGTAAACTGTCAATCGTATGAGAAGCTTCTTTTTCTATGCTTATATGTATGCAGTTCTTATATTCGTATATCGCTGAAAAGCTCGATACTCGCTGTGATAGTGTATAAGCTTACGCAAGATACTGCTTCAGCTTTTTTTGAAGCCTGCGGGCGTGCTCTACCATTTCATAATAATCCAGATTTCCCCTTATGAGCACCTGTTCATTCATAAGAATGTCCTCATAGCCTCGCAACAGGTGGATGCGAACGATTATATGAACCTGTTCATTGCCGTTGGCTATACTGTTTGTCATAGCATTGGCCACCGCATTTGCTACTGTGGCACCGGCTTTTTTCAATACCGGACGAATCAGCACCTCTGTGCGTTTCATAACATTTATGGAGTAATCTCTACCGCTTTGCATGAAATAGATTCTATTGCTTTGAACTCTGAAAAAATCACTTGACTTCATAAGAAATCACCTCCCGGCATACAGCCTCTTCTATCTATAATATAACACAAAGCACAGGTAAAAGGCAGATGAGGAACAACGGATTTTTAAAAATTCGTAAAAGATTGTATTGTAAAAGGGTTTTGTCTTCTTGTAAGAATGCATAAAATACGGTATAGTAATGGAAGAAAGAATTATATCGACAGAAAACACAGGAGGTAGTGTACCATCACACAAACAATTATTTTTCATGAGGAACCTTTTTTGTATTTTCAACATATAATTGCATAAGCTATTAAAAAGATAATGGAGGAATCAATGAATGAGAATCAAGAATGACGATGTTCTGGCACATTTGCGCAGTTTTGGCTTTACTATGCAGGAAAACAATGCTCAGGGATTTATCCGCTGGCAGAAACGTATCGGAGATATGCTTGTCACCATTGCGAACGGACAGTTTGAAAATAAGATCCGGGTGTCCCTTTTACAGGACAGAAACGGTAATATCCGTACATCTTATAAGGATATACTCGCGTATACGGAGCTGATCTGTTCTTTACAGGATGCAGGACTGACCGGGATGAGTCAGGATTGCACCTGTTATCAGGAGGAGGATGTCGTGGAACCGATGGATAATCCGCTCATTTCCTTTCCACGCAAACCGGAAGGCTTTATGGCACAGTAATCACGGCTGCAGGGGGAATCGGTTGCAATCACGCTTTTCTGCAAGTATAATGTAGGAAATAAAAAGGGGTGATATCGTGATTGACGGACATATGCATCTGGAGAATGGTCCGCTTACTGTGGAGTATGCGATGAAATATGTGGAAGCCGGTGTAAAGGCAGGTATGGATACCATACAGATTCTGGATCATACCCATCGGTTTCTGGAGTTTAAGCCGATGTATGACAATCTGAAGCAGGCTTCTGTTTACCAGAAGGACTGGTTTGAAAAGAAAAAGCTGGAGCCGCTGCAGAGCTATTTTAACCTGATTGAGGAAATGAAGAAAATGGAGCTTCCGATTGCGGTTCGTTTTGGTCTTGAGGTATGCTATGCACCACAGGATAAAGCATTCCTTCGTGATTTGCTGGCAGGCTATCCTTATGATTTTCTGATTGGAAGCATTCATTCCATTGACGGACTGCTGTATGATATGAATGGATTTTCCCGGGAAATATTATGGGATAAATATGATACCAATGCCATTTACAGGCGGTATTATGAAATTATGGAGGATATGATCGAGAGTGATTTGTTTACACAGATCGGGCACCCTGACCAGCTGAAGATTTTTCATTATGAACCGGATTATGATCTGAAGCCGACCTATGAAAGACTGGCAGTGCTGGCTAAGGAGCATGATGTATATATGGAAACCAATACCGGCTGTCATTACCGTTACCTGCATGAGGATGTCGGTACCAATCAGGTGTTTCTGGAAATCCTGAAGGCACACGGTGTTAACATTATGACGGCAAGTGATGCGCATCAGCCGCAGCATGTGGGAATGCATATTGCAGAAATAAGCAGGCAGCTGGGGCTGGACTAGCGGAAAGGACAACAGGGAAATGGGTTTATATTTTGTAAGACACGGGCAGACGGACTGGAATGTTAGGGGAAAGCTGCAGGGGAAGAGTGATATTGCATTGAATGAGACCGGACGCCTGCAGGCTGTGGAAACAAGAGAAAAGCTGAAGCACGTAGCCATGGATGCTATTTATTGTTCACCGCTGATGCGTGCGAGAGAAACGGCTGAAATTATCAATGTGCTGTGGGAGCTCCCCATACAGTGCGATGACCGCCTGATGGAGAGAAGCTTCGGTGATATGGAAGGTGCATTGCGAAAGGATGTTCCCTTCGATGACTTGTGGGCATTTTCTTCCGCATCCATGTTTGCGGGCGGTGAGGATACCGCACATTTCTATGAACGGGTAGAGAGCTTTTTAAAGGAGATTCTCCCGTATGCGCAGGAAAAGGAAATTCTGATTGTAGCACATGGCGGAGTCAGTATTCCCTATCAGTGCTTCTTCGAGGGCTATGCGTGTGTGGAAAATCTGAGTGATCTCATCATCGCAAATTGTGAAGTCAGGCACTATGCCGCAAAGCAAATACAGGAGTTGGTAAAGGGATAAGCATCCCTTTTTTTTGATCTCGATAACGAGGCAGCTGTATGCAAGCAGTTTATGCAGGGGAAATCAAGCATGCAGGTAGGAATATTATACGATACCGCAAAAGAAGTCCTCGTATTTTATATCTGCATCCTCATTTATCATGTCTGTGGACAGTCAATTTTCTTGCTTGTTTACGGGCTAAAAACGATGGTAAGCATTGACATAGTCATGGAAAAGAATTACAATAAAATGGTGGGTAACGATTTCTTGTGAAATATTGCACGAATAAGAAAACCGTACATATCCGCACTTGCAAATGTTGTTTGATAGAGGAGATGACATTGCAGAAGCAGCTACAGCTTTCCTGAAGGGGAAGGTGGCATAAAGGTAAATCTATCATGGATTATGAGAAAGGAGAAATGACATGATTTATTCAAAAGAAGTTGAAAACATGTGCACTGTAAAGTGTGGTGCGAGCCATGGATGTGCACCTATTCCTGAAGAAGGAAAATGGGTTTATTCAAGAGAAATCAAAGACATCTCTGGTTTGACACACGGTATTGGCTGGTGTGCTCCTCAGCAGGGTGCCTGCAAATTGACATTAAATGTAAAAGAAGGTATTATTGAGGAAGCACTGATTGAAACAATCGGATGCTCCGGTATGACTCACTCTGCTGCTATGGCGAGTGAAGCAATTGTTGGAAAGACACTGCTGGAAGCTGTTAATACAGACCTTGTTTGTGACGCAATCAACACTGCTATGCGTGAATTGTTCTTACAGATCGTCTATGGACGTACACAGTCTGCATTCTCTGAAAACGGACTTCCTGTAGGAGCTGGTCTGGAAGACTTAGGTAAGGGAACCCGTTCTCAGGTTGGTACTGTTTACTCTACCAAGGTTAAGGGACCTCGTTACCTGGATCTTGCAGAAGGATATATTCTGAAAATGGGTCTTGACGAAAATGGGGAAATCATCGGTTACGAATATGTAAACATGGGTGTCTTCATGGATGCTGTCAAGAAGGGTGTAAATGCTGAAGAAGCTTTAAACAACGCTAAGAAAACATACGGTCGTTACGCAGATGCTGTTAAGTACATCGACCCGCGACACGAATAGGAGGAAAAATCATGGCATTATTTGAAAGTTACGAAAGACGTATTGATACGATCAATAAAGTTTTAAACTCATATGGTATTTCTTCTATCGAAGAAGCAAAAAAACTGTGTGACGATTTAGGTGTAGATGTATACAACATCGTGAAGGAAATCCAGCCAATCTGTTTTGAGAATGCTTGCTGGGCTTACATCGCTGGTGCTGCAATCGCAATCAAAAAAGGCGACAAGAGCGCATATGAAGTAGCAAAATCACTGGGTGAAGGTCTGCAGAGCTTCTGTATTCCTGGATCCGTTGCAGATGACCGCAAGGTTGGTATCGGGCATGGTAACCTGGCTGCTATGCTGCTGAGCGATGAAACAAAATGTTTCGCATTCCTTGCAGGACACGAAAGCTTTGCTGCTGCTGAGGGTGCTATCGGTATTGCACGTAATGCAAACAAGGCTCGTAAAGAACCGCTGCGTGTTATCCTGAATGGTTTGGGAAAGGATGCTGCAAAGATCATTTCCCGTATCAACGGATTTACCTATGTAGAAACTCAGTTTGACTACTTCACAGGAGAACTGAAAGAGCTGTCCAGAACGGCTTATTCTCAGGGAGAAAGAGCTGCTGTAAACTGCTATGGTGTGGACGATGTTCGTGAAGGTGTTGCAGTTATGCATCACGAGGGTGTTGATGTTTCCATCACTGGTAACTCTACGAACCCTACACGTTTCCAGCACCCGGTTGCAGGTACATACAAGAAAGAATGTATCGAACAGGGCAAGAAATACTTCTCTGTAGCAAGCGGTGGTGGTACCGGACGTACTCTGCATCCGGATAACATGGCTGCTGGTCCTGCTTCCTATGGTATGACAGACACAATGGGACGTATGCACTCTGATGCACAGTTTGCCGGTTCCTCTTCTGTTCCTGCTCACGTAGAAATGATGGGTCTGATCGGTATGGGTAACAACCCTATGGTTGGTGCCAGTGTTGCTGTAGCTGTAGCTGTTTCTGAAGCAATGAACAAATAAATAAACAAGAAAGCCTTTGAAAAAGGGCTTTTTTTCATTTGTGGGACAATGGCAGTACCTACAGCATTCCTACATTATTCATACATCTGTGTTTCTGCTTAGGCAACAGGAGCGAATGCTATTTTCAATGGTTCCTGCTTTCTAATCACCTCCTGAACACAGGGCCCATAAGAGGGAAGCACAGACTTAAAATGATGAAGCTGTCTTTTTTATCTGGACTACGAAATTATCCATTTCCTTCGCCAAACTTTCTTGGCTTAAGGCTTGTCTGCGGTAACCTGCTGCATACGGATTGATACCATTTGTGAGCAGGCGGTAACCGTGGCTGACAGTTACCGTAAACTATATGCAGGATGTCCTTCAGCTGACTTCGCAATACGGTGTATTGCAGTATCCAAAAGCCGGTTTTCTGATATCTGTAATTTTATCGGTATTCTATGATGTTTCATTGGCTGCACTGGTTTCTGCTTCCAATTTTTCTTCCTGTTCATAAGACTGTACTGGTTTGCACGAGCGGTTTTTGGGCATACTGAGACACATAGAAGGGGTTTTTATCTATGGCTAAGTTTGTAAAAGTAAAAATTTATCAAAAAGATTCTTGTTTCTTTGCTTTTACTGGTAAGAAATGGTATATTATTATTGGAAATTCGACAATGCAGGATATGAAAGAAGGTTAAACATGGCAAGAAAAATTGGAATTGACTTGGGAACAACAAATTTACTCATTTGTGTAGATAACAAAGGAATCCTGGTGGATGAACCTTCCATCATTACAGTAGATGCTACAACTAAGAAATGTATAGCGGCAGGTCTTGATGCGAGAGATATGCTGGGACGTACACCGAAAAACATGATATGTATCCGTCCGTTAAAGGACGGTGTGGTTGCTGACTTTGAGGCAACTGACATGATGCTGAACTATTTTCTAAAGAAATGCGACCTAAAGGGCATGTTTAAAAAGAACGTGATTTTAATTTGTCATCCGACAAAAATCACTTCTGTTGAAAAAAATGCAATCCGGGACTGTGCATACCGTGCCGGAGCAAAAAAGGTATATCTGGAAGAGGAACCTAAAATAGCAGCACTCGGTGCAGGACTGGATATCGGTAAGGCAAGTGGAAATATGGTGCTGGATATCGGGGGAGGTACGAGCGATATTGCAGTGCTTTCTCTTGGGGATATCGTATGCTCTACCTCAATCAAAACTGCAGGAAATAAGATTACACAGGATATTCTGGAAAATGTACGCATTCAGAAGAAAATGTATATCGGTGAACAGACGGCGGATGAAATCAAACGCCGTATTGCGAATGCGCTGGTTGTTAAAGAACCGGAAACCATTACCATTTCAGGACGTGATGTGGAAACCGGGCTGCCACATTCCATTGACATCAACAGCAATGAGGTGGAAAGCTACATAAGAAGCAGCTTACAGGAAATCGTTCATGCCACGAAGACGATTCTGGAGGTGACACCACCGGAGCTGGCAGCGGATATTGTTCAGCATGGGCTTGTCCTTACCGGAGGCGGTGCATTATTGAAAAATCTGGATCAGCTGATGCGCAATGAGCTTCAAATTCCTGTATATGTTGCTGAAAATGCATTGAAATGCGTTGTTGACGGCTGTACCATTATGCTTCAGAATTTATAATTGCATATCCTATAAGAACCGCGGGCTGCGGTTCTTTTTAGTTTACTATTCGACTGCTGCAAAAAAAGGAAGAAAGCAGTTGTTGCGGATGCCTGTATAAAGAGGGAACTCTGGATATGCAACGGGCTTTATAAATATATAAGTGCTGTCTTTCTGATGTTCGTTATACTATGCAAATTCCCTTTCATGCCGTGATTTCAGGCTTTATTCTAAATTCACGGTGAACACTAGCCCTGCACATGGAAATGAACGCTTCTTTTGACGGCGAAGGTTTAAAAATTGAAGGAGAATGTGTATAATGGAGATAAAGGAAGTGATACAATGTTAAGTAAAGCATATATCGTTCCGCACCCTCCGATTATCCTTCCGGAAATCGGCAGGGGGCAGGAGCGGGTTATTCAGAATACAGTGAATGCCTATCGCATGATTGCCCATGATATAGCGTCTGCAAAGCCGCAGACAATCGTTGTGTTTTCTCCGCATGCCCCAAGCTATCGGGACTATATTCAGATATCCGATGGCGCACAGGCGTTTGGCAGCTTTGAGGCCTTCGGTGTGAAGGATGTGGATATGAAGGTGTTGTACGATGAAGATTTTGTCGATATGCTCTGTCATGCGGCAGCTTCCCAGGGACTGCCGGCCGGTACGCTGGGAGAGCAGCGTCAGACACTGGATCATGGAACCATGGTGCCGCTGCATTTTATTTTACAGGAATACACTGATTTTCGGCTTGTGCGTATTTCAGTCAGCGGACTGGATCGTGATACACAGGTGGCCTTTGGAAACTGTCTGCGCAGAGTTATTGATGAATCACAGCGCAATGTTGCAGTAATTGCCAGCGGAGATCTATCTCATAAGCTGAAGGAGGACGGACCGTATGGATTTCATCCGATGGGGCCTGTATTTGATGAACAGATCGTAGATATTATTAAAAGCAATGATTATGCACGCTTGCTGACTATGGATGAGCAAATCATCGAAGAGAGTGCAAACTGCGGCTATCCTGCATTTGTGATGCTGCATGGTGTGCTGCAGGCATATCCCATTGATTCTCAATTTTTATCCTATGAGGGACCGTTCGGTGTCGGTTACGCAACGGCAATCATCAGTGTATTGAAAAAGGATCCGTATGTCGCACTTGCCCGGGAATCACTGGAGGTATACATTCGTTCACATACAGTGCTGCCGTTACGGAAATCTCTGCCCAAAGACCTGCTTACCTGCCGGGGCGGCGTCTTTGTCTCTCTGAAAAAATTCGGTGAGCTGCGCGGATGCATCGGTACAATTGCACCGGTACAGGAAAATCTGGCACAGGAGATCATTTCCAATGCAATATCCGCAGGTACCAGAGATCCTAGGTTTCTTCCGGTTGAGGAAAAGGAGCTGCCCTATCTGGAATACAGTGTGGATGTATTGAAGGAGGCTGAGCAGATTGACAGTCTCGAGCAGCTGGATGTCAGGCGATATGGAGTAATTGTCAGTGACGAGCATCGCCGGGGCTTACTGCTTCCTGATCTGGAGGGGGTGGATACACCGCTTCAGCAAATCAGTATTGCATTAAACAAGGCCGGTATGGATCCGGATGAGCCGTTTTTGCTGGAACGCTTTGAGGTTGTCCGTCACCATGAGTGCCGTATGTGAGCTTTGTCCGCATAGGTGCCTTATACCGGAGGGAAAACGTGGATTCTGCGGTGTAAGAACATGCAGAAACGGCCGTATTGTTTCCACTGCCTACGGGAAGATATCATCCATGGCTCTTGACCCGATTGAGAAGAAACCGCTTCGCCGTTTCCATCCGGGCTCACAGATTATGTCAATTGGCAGCATGGGCTGTAATATGCGTTGTCCGTTCTGTCAGAATTATGAGATTTCAATGCAGGAGGACGCTGCATTTTGTGTTCGGCTACAGCCGCAAAAGCTTGTGGACATCGCCCTGCAGCAGAAGCAGAGGGGCAATATCGGTATCGCTTATACGTATAATGAGCCTTTGATCAACTTTGAATTTGTTCTTGCCTGCTGCAAGCTGGCACGGCAGCACGGGCTGAGAAACGTCATTGTTACAAATGGCTGTATACAGGAGCAGAAGCTGCTTGAGCTGCTCCCCTATGTCGATGCAATGAATATCGATGTGAAGGCCTTCGATGAGGAGGGCTATCGCAGACTGCAGGGAGATTTTACAGCTGTACGACGCAGTGTGGAGCTGGCTGTTCAGCATACACATGTTGAAATCACCTCCCTTATGGTGCCGGGACTGCATGATGATGTAGATCGAATCGAGGAGGAAGCGGCATGGCTTGCTTCTTTGCATCCGGATATACCGCTCCATTTAACAAGGTTTTTTCCCATGTATCACATGCACGGGGAGCAGCCTACAGCAAAGCAGTTGATCCTGGAGGCGGTGAAAGCGGCATCCGGATGGCTGCGATATGTCTATGCTGGAAATATATGACAGGAAACAAACATGAAAACATGCATATACTACTATGGAACAAGGGTGTTCTTCTGTAACGGGGAGGACCCCTTTTTTAAGGAGGACGGCTTATGTGTGGTATTGCAGGAATCGTAGACGGGGAACACCGGATGAAGTATCGAAATCAGCAGGCGGTGGAAGACATGCTGGATACGATGAAACGACGAGGACCTGATCAGCAGAATATATATACGGATGAGGCGGTTACTCTGCTGCATGCACGACTGAGTGTTATGGACTTGCAGCATGGAAAACAGCCTATGCAGCTGAAAAGTGACCCCCGCTACGTAATGGTGTATAACGGGGAGCTGTATAATACGGAGGAGCTGCGCAGAGAATTGCAGGAAAAAGGATATGCATTTCAGGAAACCAGCGATACGGAGGTGCTGTTACAGGCCTTTATAGAGTGGAAGGAAACCGTGGTGGAAAGGCTGAACGGCATCTTCGCCTTTGCCGTATGGGATAAAAAAGCACACAGATTGTTTATGGCAAGAGATCGTATGGGAGTAAAGCCGCTGTTTTATACGCTGCAGGAAGGGGCGATGCTGTTTGCTTCGGAAATGAAGGCACTGCTGGCGCATCCGCAAATCCCTGCGATTCTGCATGCGGACGGCATTGCGGAAATCATGCTGCTGGGTCCGGGCAGAACACCGGGCTATGGTGTATTTCATAATATACGGGAGCTTAAGCCGGGACAGTATGCATGGTATGACCACAAGGGGATGCGGCTGACAACCTATTTCCACTTACAGGATAGAGAGCATCCGGATGATTTTGCGACTACGGTACAGACGGTGCATGATCTTGTGACAGATTCCATACGGCGGCAGCTGATCGCCGATGTGGATGTCGCAACGTTTCTCTCAGGGGGGCTGGATTCCAGTATCATATCTGCAGTGGCAGCTAGGGAATTCAAAAAGCAGGGAAAAACACTGCACACCTTTTCGGTAAACTATGAGGATAATGAGAAATACTTCCACTCAACAAAATTCCAGCCTAATTCCGATCAGCATTATATTGAGGTTATGCAGAGCTTTCTGCAAAGTGATCACCACAATATTGTTCTGAAAACAGAGGATTTGGTTGACGCATTGTATACGGCAGTGGATGCCAGAGATTTACCCGGTATGGCAGATGTGGACAGCTCCTTACTGCTGTTCTGTAAGGAAATACGCAAATACTGTACGGTTGCCTTGTCCGGAGAGTGTGCGGATGAGATATTCGGCGGTTATCCGTGGTACCGCGATCCGAAGATTCGCGCCACCTATGGCTTTCCATGGGCACAATCCACAAAATACCGCATGGGCTTTCTGAACGAGGAGCTTGCGGAGCAAATCAACGCAGTCACCTATGTCGATCAGCGCTATCAGGAGACACTGAAGCAAAGTGATATCCTGTGCAATCGCACAAAGGAAGAAAGGCGCCTTCGTGAAATGGTGAATCTGAATATGAAATGGTTCATGCAGACGCTGCTGGATCGCAAAGACCGTATGTCCATGTACAATTCCCTGGAGGTACGGGTACCCTTCTGTGACATGCGTATTGCGGAATATCTGTATAGCGTTCCATGGGAATTCAAGGATTATCAGGGCTATGAAAAGGGATTGCTGCGGGAAGCAGTCAAGGGTCTGCTTCCGGATGAGGTGCTCTGGCGGAAAAAAAGCCCGTATCCGAAGACCTGGCATCCGAAATACCGTGAGCTTGTCAGCAGACAGATGCAGGAGCTTCTTGCACAGGGAAATGAGCCTCTGCTGCAACTCGTAAAAAGAGAAAAGCTGCAGGAGCTGCTGCGTGAGGATCGCTCGATTCCATGGTATGGACAGCTTATGAATACACCGCAGACCATTGCATATCTGCTGCAGGTGAATTACTGGCTGAAAAAGTATCACGTTCAGATTCAGGTTTAGAAGCTGTAAACGCATAATGGATGAAAAAGCAGTGAGGAAGGAAAGATGGTTCTTTCTCGATTGTGGGTAAACTTAACATAGGAAGACTTCAGTACTATTGTAGTTACAATAGAAGTTGAAGTCTTCCTTTTGCAAACACCCTAAAGTAAGAAAGTTCCGGAAATATCCAATCACTGCTTTTTTGCAGGCATGTACGTAGCCGGAAGTGCAGTGTACTGTTTCCAAACAATATAAAAAGCGCATTCACATATGGAGAATGCGCTGTGAGTATCAAAGTGATTTATTTGTGTGAGCGTATCTGATGTATGATCAGATATACAAAAGCAACTGCACACAGGGCGATAAGTATATAGGAAATGATTTCACTTCGCTGCGACGTGTATTTACCGCCGATTTCTGCTATACTGGCAAGGTTCAATGGTTCCATGGGACTCCTTCATAAATAAGCTGTTTTCTGTTTTCATTATATCATAGTTTTTACCGATTCCCATATCATCATGCAAAATCGGGTAAATTTTAAGAAAACTTAAGAAGAAGCCGCTGTATGCTGTTCCCTGCTCATGATGATCAGTGCTGTAAAGATAATACAGCATCCTATGATCTTTGCCGGTGTCAGGGCTTCCTTTAGAAACAGGGCACCGCAGACAACTGAGGTAACCGGTTCAAAGAGACAAAACAGTGACGCTGTACTGGAGCCAAGGTATTGAATCCCCTTCTGCAGCAAAACCACAGCAAGAAAGCTGGACACCAGCGATAGCAGAAGAATCAGCCCGTATGCATTCCATGGCAGAATAAATTGTATGGAGGAAAACAGCAAATGATACATAAGTGTTTCAAGCAAGATAAAGATGGCAAGATAAAAGGATATTTTATAGGCATTCTGATGAGAAAGCCGTGTTTTCTCCAGCTGAACCATGTAAAAGGCGTAGGTAAGTCCCGAGCCTGCTGCCAATAACAGACCCAGCATGCTGCCGGAATTGCTAAGATCGAAAAAGCAAAGTGCTCCCAGCAGTGCAAGAGAGAGTGCCGTAAGCTTACGCCTGCTGAGTATTTCGTGATATACAGCAAAGCAGAGCAGCGAAACAAATACCGGATATAGAAAATGCAGTGTTGTCGCACACCCGACATCAATATAGGAATAGGAGGTAAACAGCAAAATGGTTGTCAGTCCGCTTCCGAAGATGGCAATGATACCGGTATTGCGCAGATCGTGTGCAGAAATGGAAAAGGAGATGTGTCTGCCCTTCATGATTGCCGCAAGCATGGGAATAACAAATAGAGACCGGTAAAATACCACGGTCATGGAGTTGGCACCGTATCCGTAAACCGCTCTTGTGATCAGCGGTGTGATGCCGAATAAAACAGCAGATAAGACTGTATATAGAATACCTTTTGTATGCATTGTATCACCCTCACGTCATCCTATTATATATCATATGGTATATGTGTGGAAGTATTTTTCAACTTATGGTATTCTAAAAATGTAAAGAAAGGATACGGGAAATTATGTTTGAACTGAATAATGTTACATTTAAGCATATTCTTCATATACAGCATGTATGTCTGGACCGCTGTGTTACCTGCATCATTGGCCCCAGTGGCAGTGGAAAAACAACGATGCTGCGTCTGTTGAATCGTTTGAATGAGGCTGAACAGGGAACGATTTTGTACAATGGGGAGGATATTCAGAAACTGAATCCGATGGAGCTGCGAAGAAGGGTCGTCATGCTGGGGCAGACACCGGTGATCTATCCGGGAGATATCGAGGAAAATCTTCAAATCGGATTACGACTGAGCGGCCGGCTTCCTGCCACGAAGCAAAAGCTGAAGGAATACCTGGAAAAAGTGGATTTGCATAAGGAGCTGCAGGAGAGCTGTGAACGTCTGTCAGGGGGAGAAAAACAGCGGCTCTGCCTGGCGCGGGTGATGCTGATGGATGCAGAGGTCTATCTGGTGGATGAGCCAAGCTCGGCTCTGGATAAGGAAACGGAGAGCTTTGTCATTGAGAATCTTGTACACTTTGTGACAGAACGAAAGCGGCAGCTGATCATGGTTACGCATTCCGCAGAGGTATCGGCAAAGTATCCGAAGAGTCTTTTGCGTATTGAAAACGGTGATACGAGGGGGTATGTGTATGAATGATTCCGTTATGGATCTTTCCATTGTTAATCTGGCCATCGCCTATATCTTTGTGTTGCTTTTGCTTATCATCTTTCGTGCAAGAGGTATTCGCAGGGAGAATATGATTCTGATTGCTACTACGCGAATGACAGTACAGCTGACGATTATGGGGTATATACTGCTCTATGTATTTAAAAATCCAAGCTGGTGGCTTACACTTCTCATGCTGCTGATCATGCTTGGCTTTGCCATCTACAATGCCGCCAAAAGAGTCCGCTATGATATGAGCGATGATTTAAAGCGGCTGATGGGTGTTTCTATGACGATCGGCTATCTCTGTACGGCAGTTGTCTTTATGCTGCTGGTACTGCAGGTTCGCCCCTGGTTCAATCCGCAGTATTTTATACCGATTTCCGGTATGATTATCGGCAATTCCATGACCGGTATCGCGCTGGGTGCAAACCGTCTTTGTGCAAATATGCAGGATCACCGGGAGAAGATTGAAAATTCACTGATGCTGGGAGCATCTCCAAAGCTTGCTGCTCATGAGGAAGTAAATGATGCCTTTGACAGCGCCATTCTGCCAACCATGAACAATATGATGACAATGGGGATCGTATCACTTCCCGGTATGATGACGGGTCAGATGCTGTCCGGAACCTTCCCCTTGACGGCGATCAAGTATCAGATTGGTATTATGCTTGCAATCCTGGGCTGTACGGCTGTTACTGTTGTTGTCTTTGTGACTCTGGGATATAAGACGTTTTTTACTCGTCATGCTTCTTTAAAATGATATTCATTCCTTGCTGTATCCTTATACAGGGCATTCCGTGGAAAGCGAAAGACGATGTGTTTGCCGTATACTCTAGGTGGAGGTGATGCTTATGCAGGCATGGGAAGCAATACAGAAGACCCTGGATTATATGGAGGAGCATTATGAGGAGGCGCTGACAATCGAACAGCTTTCGTCAATTGCGCATCTGTCGAGGTTTTACTATCAGCGGCTGTTTTACCGACTGACAGGATATACGGTCAGTGAGTATCTGCGCAGCGTACGGCTGAAAATGGCGGCAGGACTGTTGAAGGCGGATAACGGAAAAATCATGGACATTGCAATGCAATGCGGATTTTCCAGTCACAGTACCTTAACCAGAGCATTTCGGCAGTGTTATGGAATGTCTCCGGCAGAGTATCGTGCATCATCGGATATCCATCTGGATCATGTGATCAAGCCGGAGCTGCGCATGCAATATACCCTGGTGGATGAAGGTGTGCCTTTGATCTGTGACGATATGGTTCTGGAAATTCAACGCAGAGTACAAAAGGAACCACTGTGGTTCAGCGGCTACACAAAAGAGGATGAAAGTGCTAAAATTGCACAGCCGAAGGAGAATACGCTGGTGGCACTCTGGGATCGCTTGGAACAGGATGATGTACTGCAGCATGCTGCTCTTGATGAAGGAAATGATATTCTGACGCCTTCACAGACACCGGGAGCCTTCACATATATGGCCGCTGTTCATACGGCAGAGCCGGTAAAGGGATATACCGCCTTTGAAATGCCTGTGGGCACCTATGCTGTCTGTGAATATGAGGCGGAAAGCTTTGAAGAACTCGTGCAGAAGGCATTGTATAAGGCAAGCGCCTATCTGTTTGAGGTATGGCTGCCAAGACATGGCTATGCATGTGATGCATTTCTCATACAGCGCTATATCCGTCCGAAGCAGGAGGATTGCAGGCTGCAGCTGTGGGTGAAAATATCAGATTCCTTACCCCTGTAAAGAAGCTGTGCAGCAATACCTTTTCAACACTGTTTTTTTCAGTCTGATACAGGCGGGAATCAGCAGTGTTTTTTCTTTACTTTTTAAAGTGCTTACGTTATCATATACATACAGGCAGTATCATATTATATCTGTAATTCAGGTAGGGAGGTATGCGCAAATGAAAAAGAAATATGCAGCTCTGTTTGTCAGCGGTGCATTGCTGATTAGTAATGCAGGCCTTCTGAAAGCAGAGAGTTTCGAAGGAAGAGAAAGTGAGATGAATGCCAAATGTGCAGTCATCAAGGATACGAAAACACAGGAGGAGTGCAGCAGATACAAGGATTATCTGCAAAGCAAATCCGATAATCTGGATAAGGAAATCAGTGATATCAAGAGTCAGATTGCCAGTGTTAGGGGCGATGTGGAAAAGGTCAGCAAGCTGATTGCGGATAACAATAAGAAAATCGCGAGCTATGAAAAAGAAATCAGCAGTATACAGGCTAGTATCGACCAGACACAGAGCTCGATCAGTGACCTGAAGAAACAGATTAAGGAAAAAGAGGATAGCATCAAGGAACGCGACAAGCAGATGCGTGCGCGTCTTTTGGAAATGCAGGCCTATACCGGCAGTAATTATTATATTGATTTTTTGATGGGCTCCACCAGCTTTACGGATCTGCTGAGAAGAACGGAAATCGTAGGAGAGCTGAACAGATATGAAAACGAGCAGATCAAAACATTGAATAAGGAAAAGAAAAAGCTGGATCAGGATCGTAAGATTGTGGAAGAACAGAAGGAGCTTCTTGTTGTTCAGCAGAAGGATGTAAAATCCAGCAAGGCCAAGGTGGAAGCGCTGAATGAGGTGAAAAAGGATCTGCTGAGCGATTATCACGCAAAGGAAGCAAATCTTGCTACACAGAAGCGTGAGGCACAGATGGCACAGGCAAATCTGCCGAAGGTGGATCTGTCGCTGGCCGCTGATTTTGATGAGCCTGAGCAGCAGCCGGAAAAACCGGATACTCCACAGAACGGTGGGAATGAAACAGGTAACAGCGGGAATACAGATAACGGTAATTCCGATGACGGGAATACGGATAATGGAAATACCGATCCGGATAAGGGCAACAGTGGAAATTCCGGCGGGAACAGCGGAAATAACTCAAATAACGGTTCTTCCGGCGGTACGGCACAAAGCTCCAGCTTTATCGCCCCGCTGCAAAGCGGCTGGCATTATGAAGCAGGGACCTGGGAATACCCGGGCGGCGGCGGACATATGGGAATGGATTTCTCTACCGGCTCAACGACAGGGATTCCGGTTGTAGCACCGGCAAACGGTATCATCATTCATACATATCAGGGCTGCGGCTATGGCGCCTTGAATAACTGGTGTGGTATTCCGGCAGGCGGCGGAAACAACGTTGCGCTTCTTACAAGGGTAAACGGTGTCGTATATGCTATGCCGTTCTATCACTTAAGCTCAGTTGCGGTAAGTGTGGGGCAGCGTGTGAACCAGGGACAGGTTATGGGATATTCCGGAAGCTCCGGTAACAGCTCCGGTCCGCATTGCCATGTTGAAATCATACGCGTCGGTTCCATGACGATGACGGCTGCATTAAATCAGTTTAACCGTACAGGAGATTTGACATTTGGTACCGGCTGGAATGCGGATGCACCGAATGCATGCGGCTCAGCACCATGCCGGGAGAGACCAGAAAATTACTGGTTGCGTTAGATATGTTAGAGAGGACAGCTTATCTAGGCTGTCCTTTTTTTGTTTCGGCGTGCTGCGTATCCTTTCTTAATCTGTATCCCGCTAAATGCAATGGCTTTCTCACATACTTTATCGAAGGATATCTATATGGCTTAATACATATAGCGGCGAAGAGTCGTTTTTGCATCATCAAGTAAATCGTAATGACCAGTACGAGGACGCTTTGTTTTCATTATGATGATAAGCCCTTTTAGAAAATTCATGTACATCGTTATAAGAACAAATTTCTTTCTGTGAGGTACAAGTAACAAGCTGATATCGGAAAAAAGTCATCTATCAAGTAAACCATTTTTAAAATATAGGTTTACAAATATGGGAAAGTTTGATATTCTAAGTATCGAGAAAAGGAGCTGTTACGATGTCAATACGAAGTGAATTGATACGGGAACTTGAGCAAAACAGAACAAAGCCGGTTTCCGGACAAAAGCTGGCACAGCGATTGCATGTCAGCCGTAATGCCGTATGTAAAATGATTCATACCCTGAACGAGGAGGGCTTTGAAATAGCATCCTTTCCCCGCAAGGGCTATCAGCTGGCAGAGACCTCTAACAAGCTGTCTGCTGAGTCAATCTCGGTTTACCTGAAAAAAAAGCTGCCGGTATATACCTTTGAACAGGTAGATTCCACCAATCAGCTGCTGAAAAAAATGGCAATCGACGGCAGTGAGCATCTGACTCTGATTGCCGCGGAAGAACAACGTGCAGGCAGAGGCAGATTTGGAAGACCGTTTTATTCTCCATCGCGCGCCGGAATTTATATGAGCCTGCTGCTGCGGATGCCACAGCAGCTGTCTGATGCCTCTATGATTACCATCTATGCTGCGGTTGCTGTGCAGCGTGCATTGAAGCAACTGTATCAGACTGATACACAGATAAAATGGGTGAATGATATTTTTTATCAGGGAAAAAAGCTGTGCGGGATTCTTTGCGAGGCCATCAGTGATTTTGAAAGCGGCAGACTGGAGGCCATCATTGTCGGAATCGGTCTTAATACCTCTACTATGACATTTCCCGAGGAATTGAAGGATATTGCGGTATCTCTGAGCACGCATCCGGTGAATCGAAATAAGCTGATTGCCTGTATCGTGAATGAGCTTTTAGCCCTGCAGAAGGAAGAGCACAGCAGTGTGCTTGCGCAGTATCGAGATGCCTCCATGGTTTTACATCAACAGATTACCTGGATGCAGAACGGGAAGCAGCTCAGTGGTTATGTAAAGGATATCAACAATGCCGGAAATCTGATAGTAGAAAGTGAGGATACAACCCATATCCTCAGCTCAGGTGAGGTTTCCATAAAGGCGGTGGCAGCATGAAGCAAATGACAACTGTCAGGATGGCGCTGTGTTCTCTGTTTACGGCATTGATTGCCATAGGTGCCTTTCTGCAAATTCCCCTGCCTAATTTTGATTATTTTACGCTCCAGTTTTTCTTTGTCCTGATGGCTGGTATGCTTCTGGGAGCGCGCCTGGGGGCTCTTTCCGCTGCCTTGTATGTGCTGATCGGTTTGCTTGGTATACCGGTATTTGCGGCAGGGGGAGGAATTTCCTACATTCTGCGCCCAAGCTTTGGGTTTTTGCTTGGCTTTATCGTCACAGCATTTTGCAGCGGCTGGATTATGGAGCATGGGCAAAAAAAATGGAAGACATGCTTTCTGGCTGTACTGGCAGGATTGCTGGCAACCTATGGAATCGGACTTGCATATAAATATGTGATTTTAAATTACTACACGGGAACGGAGATTTCATTTTCTCTTCTGCTGTTATCCTGCTTTCCTCTGGATTTGCCGAAAGATATCCTGTGCAGTATCCTTGCGGCATATGTAGCTTTGCGTTTCCCTGTGGCCGTATGCCGTGGTATAAAACAGGAGAGGGTCTATGCCAGGCAGATACAGAAATAAGGTGCTGTAGTAGAAATGCTTACCAACAGCTCTTTGCATCTGAAAAATAAATGTACAATCGAGCGGCTGAGATGCTTTCCTGCCGTACACTGAATCGGAAATCAACAGACTGTCTGTCTGGCTGTAACATGCTTTTTTCAGCGTCTGGATGCGTGTGACAGGAATCCATCCTCTCCATATGAAGAAATTTCAAATCTTACAAATTCTTAAACTGCTTTACATTCCACTTTTGCTAGGGTATCATTATTAGGTAAGAGAAATATGAGTGATAAGCCTATGAAAAAACTTTACAGATATATTAAATTCCATTTAAAAATGACATATAAAAATATCGTCCGGCATTTCGGACTGACATTTTCCGCATCCGTTGCGGTATCCATAACACTGATTCTGATATCGGTATTCATGCTGCTGACCAACAATCTCAACAGCTTTACGAAGCATATCGAGCAGCAGGTAACCATACGTGCGAGTATAGATACCATTGTAAAGGATAAGCAAAAGCAGCAGCTGCTTCATGCAATCGAACAGCTGAATACTGTAAAGCATGTAACGCTTTCCACCGGAAAAGAAGAACTGGAAAATTATAAAGCGGAATTTCAGGATGATTCCACTATGTTCGATATGTATGAGGGAAAAGCCAATCCGATTCGCGATACGTTTCTGATTGAGGTGAAAAACGGAAAGGATATTCAAAAAACTGCGGATAAGATTGAAAATATGAAAGGGATCGTATCTGCGGAATATGGCGGAGATTCCACAAGTGGAATGATTTCCACATTTGAGAAAATCCGGGAAGGCGGTATGATTTTCATTATCTTCCTGATTGTGATTGCAGTATTTTTAATTTCCAATAAAATCAAAATGTCTATTTATACACGAAAACAGGAAATTGCCATTATGCGTTTTGTCGGGGCCAGCAACTGGGCAATCAAATTTCCAATGATGCTGGAGGGTGTTTTCATCGGGATACTGGGAAGTCTGGTTCCTGTCCTGCTGACAATTTTCGGCTATCAGTATGTATATACCATCCTGGGCGGTACCTTCATGAGCAACATGTTCGTACTGCAAACGGTATTTCCTATGACACTTGAGATATCAGGAATTTTAATCCTGATCGGCGTTCTTGTCGGCCTGGTGGGAAGCTTTTTCTCCACCACCAGATACCTGCATTGGAAACGCTGATGTATTCGTTGTGAACCCGTATGTCATAACACAAGCAATTATCATAAACAGAATGTACACGCAGATTTGATCCAGTAGCGAGTTACTTATGAAAAAGGGAATTCGGATTTCTATGAAATCGTATGAAATTCCCTCTTTTTTATATGTGCAAGGGAATGTGCAAGGGAGGTGTCTGCGATATTATTCATTTTATGACTAGGACCTGCAATCAGGCATACCAATACAATAGCCACCTGTCCAGGCACTTTGTAAACAGCACAGGGCAACGTACACTGCTTTTTTTGAATACTTCTTCCTGCATTTATCCTACCTTTGCGCAGATACCGTTTGATTTCTATAGTGCTTTCTCTGCCCCTTTGATCGTATGTGGTGTCTGTCCTGTTTCAACAGGAATCTTGTTGGCTTTTTCTTTGCCTGCCGTCTTTGCCCTGTGGTATAATAAACGCATGAAACTACAACATGATAAAAAGAAATTTACAGAGCAGCTGCTGGACTGGTACGACCAGAATGCCCGTGTCCTGCCATGGAGAGAGGACGCTTCCCCCTACCGCGTCTGGGTAAGCGAGATTATGCTGCAGCAGACACGTGTGGAAGCAGTGAAGCCTTATTTTGAACGGTTTATACAGGCACTGCCTTCACTGAAGGCTTTAGCAGAGGCGGATGAGGATACGCTGCGTAAGCTGTGGGAGGGACTTGGCTATTATAACCGTGTCCGCAACATGAAAAAATGTGCAATGGAATGCATGGAGCGCCATAACGGTGTACTTCCGGATACATATGAGGGGCTGTTGAAGCTTCCGGGCATCGGTGCCTATACAGCGGGAGCTATTGCCTCTATCGCCTATAAGCGCTGTGTTCCGGCAGTGGATGGCAATGTTTTGCGTGTGTTCAGCCGGGTGCTCGTCAGCGAGGATGACATTTTGAAGGAACGCACAAAGAAGAAATTTCAGGACATTATACAGGAATATATACCGGAGCACAGAAGTGATGCCTTTAATCAGGCACTGATGGAAATCGGTGCGCTCGTATGCGTACCGAATGCGGCACCCCGCTGTAATATCTGTCCGCTGGCAAGTGAATGCATGGGCTATCAGAGCGGAGCGGCACATCGGCTACCCAATAAAACAGCTAAAAAGGACAGAAGAATTGAAAAAAAGACAGTGCTTGTCCTTTTGTGTAAAGACAGGGTTTATCTGCATAAACGAGATGAGCAGGGACTGCTTGCAGGCCTGTATGAATTTATGATGCTGGACGAACAGAAAAGCAGAAAGGAGATCACACAGGAATTTCAGGATCAGCTTCTGAGGCTGGTTCCTCTGCGGAAAGCAAAACATATCTTTTCCCATGTTGAGTGGCATATGAACGGATATCTGCTGGAGCTGAAACAGGAGGCAGTGGAAGGGGTATGGTGCACGAAGGATGAACTGCAAAAGACCTATGCAATCCCTACAGCGCTCAAGGTGTACAGAGAAGCCCTGCTGACATGGATAGGAGGTGATTCATAATGAAGCTGTATGAAGAGCTTTGCGCATATACACCCTGCAATCTACAGGAGGAAGCAGACCGTAAGGTCATGATGCGCTATATAAAGGAATTTCCCAATGTCTATACAAGAGATAATGTATATGGACATATCACCAGCAGTCCGTGGATCATCAATGCGGATGCATCAAAGGTACTCATGATTTATCATAATATTTACAACTCCTGGGGCTGGTGCGGCGGTCATGCGGACGGGGATCGGGATTTGATTCATGTCGCATTAAAAGAGGGAAGGGAAGAAACCGGACTGAAAAAGCTTGAGCTGCTAAGTGAATCCATTCTGGCCATCGATATACTGCCGGTACCACCGCATGTGAAAAGAGGTGCATTTGTATCCTCTCATGTTCATTTGAATGTCACCTATCTGTGTCAGGCGGATGAGCGGGATACGCTGTGCAGCAAGCCGGATGAAAACAGCGGTGTTAGGTGGATTGCAGTGGAGGAAATCGATCACTATGTAACAGAGGAGGATATGAAGCCGGTATATCGAAAGCTTGTGGAAAAAAGCCGCAGCCTCCTGCTTGCAGGCTAAGAGCAGGGGGAGTGAAACGCTAACGGAAGCAAGCGCATGGATATTCTAAAAGTCCCGTCAGGGATGATTGCGGCAGGCTGTTTTTCCATTGCTGTTTGATACATACTGAAAGGCGTCGGAGAACTGAATTCCAAAAAATCATCTAGGAAAGGGAAGACAAAAAAAAGGAAAAGGATTATACTGTATATGTATATCAGGAAAGGTTGGTCTTAATTATGAACATGCTGGAACAAATTAAAGGTGGACTTGTTGTGTCCTGTCAGGCGCTGCCTGATGAACCACTGCATTCATCCTTCATTATGGGAAGAATGGCGCTTGCGGCAAAACAGGGAGGTGCCGTAGGAATCCGTGCACAGAGCAAGGAGGATATCATCGAAATTAAAAAAGTCGTTGATCTGCCTGTTATCGGAATTGTAAAACGCAGCTATCCGGATAGTGATATTTATATCACCGCAACGAAAAAGGAGCTGGATGAGCTGTTTGAAACAGGGTGTGAAATGATCGCTATGGATGCGACGCTTCGTGATCGTCCGAATGGAGAAAAGCTGGAGGATCTTGTCAACTATGTGCATGAACACGGCGTTCTTGCCATGGCGGACTGCTCGACATATGAAGAATGCGTGAATGCGGAAAACATCGGCTTTGACTGTGTATCTACCACCTTATGCGGATACACGCCGTATTCCAAAAATGTGGATGGTCCAAATCTTGAGCTATTCAAAAAGCTGGCGGAAACAATCAAGGCTCCAATTCTTGCGGAGGGCAAAATCAATACGCCGGAGGATCTGGCTGCAGTATATGAGGCTGGTGCTTACAGTGCAGTTGTCGGTGGTGCTATCACACGTCCGAAGCAGATTACTGAGCGTTTTGTGAAGGCTTTGAAAAAATAAGATAAACGACATAATTTTGATAAGATACCTGAGCGTATGTGCAATTGCATGCACATGACGGCTTTTGGGTATCTTTTTCTTTTACCAGCAGGAACGGATTCCAATTTCCTGAAAGTACTATGAAATCAAGCGAACTGGGCGAAAAAACCGCACATTCCGACATCTTTTGACATATGGTATAAGGAATGTGGGGTTATGCATATGAACATGAAAGTAATGAAGTTTGGCGGTACCTCCCTGCGCAGTGAAGCGACCAGGAAATATGTGTACCGTCATGTGCTGGAAAGCAGCAAGACAAATAAAGTGATTGTTGTGGTATCGGCCATGGGCCGCTATCCGGATGCGTATGCTACGGATACCCTGCTGTCCATGGGCAGTGAATTTCTCACCAGGCAGGAAAAAGCCAGACTGGTTTCTATGGGAGAGCAGCTATCTGCACTGAAGATATGCAGTGAACTTCTGGATATGGGAATACGGGCGTATGCGCTCCCTTTTTTCGATTGCGGAATACTTACCGATGAGAACTATGACTATGCAAAGGTACTGAAGCTGGATCATACCGGAATACGCAAGAAGCTGAACAGCTATGATGTGCTGGTTGTCGGCGGTTTTATCGGTATCTCCCCCAGTGGTCATGTGACGACCCTCGGCAGAGGAGGCAGTGATTACAGTGCGGTATTGTTTGCGGATATGCTGGATCTCAAGGAAGTGGATATTTATACAGATGTGGATGGTGTCTATGACAAGGATCCCAAGCTGAATGAATATGCGATTAAATACGACAAACTGACCTACGACGAAATGCTGAATATGAAATCGAGGGTTTTGCATGACCGCTGTGTCAACTATGCAAAGGACCATCATATCCGCATATATTTAAAGGGAACCTTTTCCACAAGTCTTGGAACAATCGTTGAAGATTAAATTCTCTTACAATTCACGAACAATCGTATCAACTATTGGATTGTTTACAGGGATTGTGATACAATAACAACGAGGTGATCCGCTTGAAGAACATTATTTTGGTAAAGTATCTGGATGATGATACCAAGGCGAGAAGAATAGAAACGGCACTGGCTGAAACCAGAGTGGATTTTCAGGTAAATCTGGAAAAGCAATGCGTCATTGTGGAGGGAAACTCCGATATGGTGGCCGTTGCCAGAAAGGTTATCAATGATCTCGGCTTTATGATTATATAAGAGAGGGCAGCTATGTCGAGCTTGCCTTTTTTCTTGGATGGGAGCAAATATGATAGAAATTAAAACAAAGGATAACGAGCAGGACTACAGGTATGCTCGTATTGAGGTGTTCATGAAGGAACAGGGATTTCAGAATGAATTTGACGAAATTGATGCGACTGCCGTACATATTACTGTTTATGTGGATGGCACTCTTGCAGGCTGTGCACGCTGTTTTCCAAAGGAAGAGGAGGCGGCATGGGTCTTCGGACGTATTGCGGTACTTCCCCAGTTTCGCCATCAGGGACTGGGCGGTGTCCTGCTATCCGAGATGGAGAGCATCGTTCACAGCAAAAAGGGAAGGCGCTGTATTCTGGATGCACAATGCCGTGCCTGTGCGTTTTATGAAAGCTATGGCTATACCATATGCGGGGAGGAGCATATGGATGAGCATGTTCCTCATGTACAGATGGAGAAGCTGCTGTGAGTAGGAATGTGCTTTACAGGATGTGATGGAAACAATGCACTGGATTTATCGGATATAAGAGGTGAGCGTCAAGGAAAAGGTGCTTTGATGAAGGATATGCAGGAAGTCATTGATGAGCAGCCGGATGTGAAATGCACAGACCATGCATGTACCTTAAGGGGATGCTCTACAGTATCGGCGTAAGAAACGAAAACAGACCTGTACTTTTCCTGTAAAGGAAGCTGTCCGTTCCTTGCTATGCAGTCTATACTGCCGTATGCAGAAACCCATGCAGCATCACGTACTTATTGCATACGGATACAGATAAAATAACTGGTGATGGGATGGAAACGTATTGCAATCATTTCCGCATTCATTCTCCCCGTATGCTGAACATCTAAAGCACTCCGTGTTTTGCTTTCTACTTCTGTGTCCGGCAGGAAATTTCCCTTTTCAAAAAAGTTAAATATGATAGTTTATTCACAAAGTTAAAAAAGTGTGCTATACTATGCAATAGGTGATAAACATGACAGAGAAAAATGTGCCAAAGGCAACGCTGCAGCGATATCCTGTCTATCTGAAGGCATTGCGCAAGCTGAAAAGTTCAGGTGTAGAAAGAATCATGTCTAAGGAACTGGCCAGTGTCGTCAATATTGAACCGACGACGATTCGCCGTGATTTTTCTTTTCTGGGAAATCTGGGAAAGCAGGGATATGGTTATGATGTCAATCGGCTGATTGAAATTTTTAATCAGCAGCTCGGTATGGATTTTGATGAAAAAATCATTCTGGTCGGAGCCGGTAATATGGGCCGGGCACTGATGAAGTATAATAAATGGGATTATGTGGTTGGTGAGATTGCCTGTGCATTTGATGTCAATCCAGACCGTCAGGGTGTACGCTTTGGTATACCGGTATATGATATTGCGGATTTGGAGAAGAAGGTGCCGGATGGCTGCCGTATCGCAATTCTGGCGATTTCTGAAAATATCCAGCAAACGGTCGATCGCTTGATTGCCTGTGGTATCACAGGACTTGTGGATTTTACGCATGAACATATACAAATTCCAAAAGGGGTTGTATTAAAGAGCGTGGATGTGGTATCATCTATACAGGAGCTGGTCTTTGAGACCAACAATCTGAATGTAGAGCGTTGAAGCAGAACAGAATAAATTACGCGCAACTAGCGAATGCAGGAAGGTGGAAGCTGCATGCATACGGATTTATATCTGAACGGCTGTGGAGCTGAACCGGAGAACAACAGTAGACGGTTTCGTGTGGGAACGATATATCCCGAAGAAGATGCTCATGCGGCAAACGCATGGGAATCAGGATGGCACCGCGTACAATACGTTCCTGAAAGGGAACGTTTTTTTGTACCGTAAACAGGAGGAAATGAATATGTTTGAATTTATGACAATACGCGAGCTGTATGAGATCGTTATGAGTGGATCTCATGTGGAACAGGACAGCATGGAATATGTGCAGCTGCAGGGCTGGGTTCGGACAAACCGCTGCAGTGGCAAGCTTGGCTTCATCGAGCTGAATGACGGAACATATTTCCGAAACGCGCAGCTGGTGTATTTACAGGAGCTGAAAAACTTTGCGGAGGTTGAGAAATACCCAACAGGTGCGGCGATCACTGTAACCGGAAAGTTCGTGCTGACACCACAGGGAAAGCAGCCGTTTGAAATTCAGGTTACCGAAGCATCGCTGGAAGGGGATTGCGACCGTGATTATCCATTGCAGAAAAAGCGTCACAGCTTTGAATATCTGCGTGAAATTGCACATCTGCGTCCGCGCGCCAACTCCTTTTATGCAATCTTCCGTCTGCGCTCGGTATTATCCATGGCAATTCATGAATTTTTCCAGGATCAGGGCTTTGTATACGTACATACACCGATCATTACGGGAAATGATGGTGAGGGTGCCGGTGAAATGTTTAAGGCGACAACCAGAGATGATGCCGATTATGAGCAGGATTTCTTTGGGAAGGAAGCATTTTTGACGGTTACCGGACAGCTGCATGTCGAAGCGTTTGCCATGGCGTTCCGTGATGTGTATACCTTTGGTCCGGCCTTCCGTGCGGAGAATTCCAACACGAGCCGTCATGCCAGTGAGTTCTGGATGATTGAGCCGGAAATTGCCTTTGCGGATCTGGAGGATGATATGAACCTGATCGAGGATATGGTGAAATACTGCATCGATTATGTTCTTGAAAATGCGCCTGAGGAAATGAAATTTTTCAATACGATGATTGATAAGAGCTGTATTGAGCGTATCACGAAGGTGCGCAATTCGAATTTCAAGCGGATGACATATACGGAGGCAATCGATCTGCTGTTACAGGCGGATGTGAAGTTTGATAACAAGGTGGAATGGGGTATGGATCTCAATTCCGAGCATGAGCGTTATATCTGTGAGAAAATCGTGGATGGTCCGGTTTTCCTGACGGATTATCCAAAGGAAATCAAGGCATTCTACATGCGTGTCAATGATGATGGAAAAACCGTGGCAGCCTGTGATCTGCTTGTCCCGGGAGTCGGTGAGCTGGTCGGCGGAAGTCAGCGTGAAGAACGCTATGATGTTTTGGAAGCGCGAATGAAGGATATGGGCATGACGAAAGACAGTCTGCAGTGGTATATGGATTTGCGAAGATACGGAGGCTGCAAGCATGCCGGCTTCGGTCTTGGCTTTGACCGTCTGTTGATGTATCTGACAGGAATGCAGAATATCCGTGATGTGGAGCCGTTCCCGCGTACACCGAAGAATCTGTTGTTTTAAAAACCAAGCCATGGATACGTCCATGGCTTTCCTGTGAGGGGAGGATTGTGTTGGCTTCACAGTCTGTGGGGAAGGAAAGGAGCACCATGAAAACAATACGGTTTGCGCAGCTGTCGGATGCACCGGCACTTCTTTCCATCTATGCGCATTATGTGGAAAACAGTGTTATCACCTTTGAATACGATGTTCCCTCTCTGGAGGAATTTGAAGGACGCATGATGAAGATCCAAAGGGAATATCCGTATCTGGTATGTGAGCTTGATCAGAACATCGTGGGGTATGCCTATGCCCATCGTCACATGGAGCGCGCTGCCTATCAGTGGAATGTGGAGGTATCCATTTATCTGCTGCCGCAGGTTCAGCGCCGTCAGATCGGAACGGCACTGTATACGGCACTTTTGGAGATTTTAAAGCTGCAGGGTTTGCAGACAGCGATTTCCTGTATCACACTGCCCAATGATGCAAGTCTTGCATTGCATAAAAGCTTTGGTTTTACAGAAATCGGTGTGCTGCGTAATGCAGGCTATAAATTCGATGCATGGAGAGATGTAATCTGGCTGCAGAAGGCACTGCATGAGCACCCTGTACCTGTACAGGAATGGATCAGTATCGAGCGGCTTGATTATATTCGCATCATGGAAATTTTTCACACCACATGTATGATTATCATATAGAAAACTGCCGCATCATTATGACACGGCAGTTTTTTCGTCTGCTTGTTTGTATCATTTAATTCTTACTGCCGTTATTCAGCAGCAGATCAATCAGCTGTAAGATAGGCTTTTTCTGTTCATTTGTCAAAAGGCCCCATTTCTTCAGTAAATTCTGCTCTTCCAGTTCATGCTTCTTCATGAGGGACTCATCATAAAAAAATTCACTCAGTGTCATATCCATTGCGGTCAGCAGTGATTCCAGCGTAGATATCGTCGGAAGATTATTTTTACGAAATAAGGAATTGATGGTGCTTTGCGCTACATCGGCTTTCTGAGCCAGCTTGTATTCCGTAAGATTATGCTGCTTCATCAATACTTTTAGCTTCTCTAAATAATCCATGGCGACCTCCTGTTCTATATCTATTGTAATACGATAAAGCGTAGCAAAACTAACGCAAAGGCGTTATGTATAACGTATTGGCGTTAGTATTAACGGAAAAATGTTAAATATGTCATATTTAATGGAATAGATGATCATTTTCTGAAATAAAGAGGTTGAGGATTCTCAATATCGGGATTATTTGTATGGCATTTCCTGAATGTTTTTATATGGGAGCCTTTACGCTAAAATATACTCAAGGCTGTTGCACCCGGTATCCTGATACCTGAGATTGTTCCATAAAGCAGATTATATGTGGGATACAATTGATATTGTGAATACGTCGTTAAAGTGTCTGCCTGGTATACGTGGAGGATAAAAAAATCACTGCTGGAGTATAAGGACAGCTGTGATCTTTTGTAATGCACTTTCATCCGTTTGCTCTGTTAGAGCGGGTGTTTAACAATAAATCGATGAGTATGAGTACCCCGTTTTTCTGCTCACTGGTCATGAAATTCCATTTGCTCATTAAATTTTGTTCTTCCAGCTGATGTTTCTTCATGAGCGCATCATCATAGAAAAATTCACTCAAAGTCATATCCAGGGCTTCCAATAGTGCCTCCAGTGTTGAAATTGTAGGAAGGTTATTTTTCTGGAATAAGGAATTTATGGTACTCTGCGGTACATTGGCTTTTTTTGCCAGCTGATTTTCATTGAGACCATGTTGCTTCATAAGGAGCTTTAGTTTCTCTAGATAATTCATGGGATTCTTCCTCCTCTATATGTATTGTAATACGGAAAAACGTTATGAAAATAACGAATAAACGTTAAAACTAACATATAGGCGTTTATGCTAACGAAAAACCGATATACATATGTTGAGTTATATGGAAAAGCTCTATATGGAGGAAATACATACGGGTTATCCGATTGTATGATACAAGCAGAAATGTAAAAAAAGGAGTCCTTACGGTTTCCTTACATACGTAAAAGATAAAGCCAACCATTCTAAAAGGTGGCTGGTGTTGTTTATAGGCGGTTTTATGTATTTTTTTACTCTCCACTTGACACTTTAGTTCCTGAAAAGTATCACAGGTTAAAAAGAGATTGGAGATGTTCTCGATTTGCTCTGCTGTCAAAGTACAAAGCCATGTCATATGATCCTCATGATACTTGATTTCTATGAGTTTGTGTAAGAATTGCCTCTTCTCTTCCATCTTTTCCGCTGCTATTCTCTATTCAGAGCAGTCCTCCAAGTCATAGCGGTAACGTGCCTCTTCCAATTGCATCGCCATTGCGGTTGACCAAAGCTCGTCATTCTTCTGTATTTCCTCGTACTTGCTCACGTGGAACCCTTTGGGTAAGAATACCTTCACCAGCCTTTCCTTTGACTTCAGTATATCATTTTTTTTCATTATGTTCAAACAGATACAGCAGTGTTCAAAGTCATTCAACCTTTGGATGTTCTTTCCCTTTTTTCAGTATATCAGCCTATAGAGAAAACTGACATTTGTATGAACAATATGAAAAGCCTCAGCACTTCATGTGCTGAGAGCCTTTCGTTTACGGTATAGAAAAGAAATTCACAATTATGATGTATAGAATAACTTATTTCATATCAGCATTATGTAATTGCTTTTTGAGTGATTCGAAGGTGTCACATTCCAGAAGTAACGTGGATACGATATGCATCTGCTCCTCGGTTAATGCCTGCAGCCACGTTACGCAGTCCTCATGATACTTAATTTCTATGAGTTTGTGTAAGAGCTGTCTCTCTCCTTCCAGCTTACCTTCTATCTTTCCTTCCATTCTACCTTCCATCCTACCTTCCATTTTTCCGGCAGCTTTTCCCTCTTCAAAGCTGTCACGCAAGCCGTTGCGGTAACGTGCCTCTCCCATCTGAATCGCCATTGCGGTTGACCACAGCTCATCATCCTTCTGCATTTCCTCATACTTGTTCATGAATACCCTCACCAGCCTTTCCTTTGACTTCAGTATATCATTTTTTTCATTATTTTCAAACAGATACACCAGCTGTTCAAAGTCATTCAGCCTCTGCATTTCCTTCTCCTTTACGATGTCATTGATTGCCGGCATATGAATATAGGTACGAAGGATGAGCGGATAGTAGCTTTCCTTCTCTCCCTGCTCATTGCGCATCTGATACTGATTGATCAGATTTCTGTTGTTCCATGCATACTCATCAATGAATATGATTTGATAAACCGGCTTTAATTGATCATAAAGCTCACCGCTTTTCAGCTGATTGTTCAACGCTCTGGCACCGTAAAATTCAAAGCGCATCATTTCCGCTATTCCCCTACAGGTCGTCTGCATCTCGATATTGAAATGACGGTTTTGTTCATCCTTTACATGCACATCCAGAATGATGCGCTTCTTTCCGATGATGCCTGGATCCAGGTTGGGATTGAGTACGGTGCTTTCCTTTACCCGGATTCCGGTAACACGCTCAATGATGGTGTTGCGGGCGTACACAGAGCCTTCATCCTCACGGGAAAGGGTGTACTTAAAAAATAGATCGTTACTGTAGTTGAGTTGATTCCTTGCATCTGACATTTTTATGTCCTCCATTCTGTAAGGGCTCCTTACCCCCTTCTATACGTATGGAATCTGTCAAATTCCTAAAAAATCCACAAATGCTTGATTTTTTTGTTATTTTTTTATGTAAAAGGGGATTTCATAGCAGATCGATAAACAATGCGCTCCTCAGGACGGTTTAGGATAGATTTCCGTATCCGTAGTGTTTATTTTACATGCTTTGTGGTTGTCCTGCTCTCCATGCCGCGATTGGACCGCAAAAAAGCCCGGTACTTTCAAATATTACCGGTGACTCTGTTATTTTAGTGATTTCGCATTATGGTTTCTTACCTTTTTGTGATATTTTTTGAAAACCGTTGTGTTCGCTATCTTTATCTTCTATAATATAACATGGTGATTTGTGATGAAAGAGTACATATTAAAGACAAGAAAAGATGGTACCAGCATTACCGTACGGGATGTACAGCTCGTACTGCTGGAAATGCTGAAGGATATAGATGCATTGTGTAAAAAGCACAACATTCGATACTGGCTGACCGGCGGAAGTGCCCTTGGCGCTGTCCGGCACAAAGGCTTTATTCCATGGGATGATGATGCGGATATCGGAATGCTGCGCGAGGATTATGAAAAATTCCAAAGGGTGGTTCATGAACTGGGCGATGCCTATATCACACAGTGCTTTGAAACCCACAGAGAGTATAATGTGCTGGTTCCGCCGATGAAGGTACGAAAAAAAGGTACCTATTGTGTGGAATACAACGCGCTGTTAAAAAATAAATGCAGAGATAGTGACGGCTTGTTCATTGATATTTTTGTGCTGGATCATGTAAGCGAAAACAAAGCAAAGGATTTTATATGGCGTGTGCGCAACGGTATTCTGATGGTTTTGATCGTCTTCTTTGAGAATCTGCACTGCAATCCGCTGCTTTTAAAGCGCCGATTTGTACGCAATGCAAAAAAATACGGGCAGATCAATAAGAACACCGCATGGATTGGCTATGATCTGACCTGGACCTTTAATTCCTTTTTTCATCCGGTTGTATACAGCTTGGAAAGTGTTTTTCCTATACAGTACGTGGAGTTTGAGGATACCATGCTGCCGGTACCGAAACGTCCGAAGGATATGCTGGATGTTGAAGTATCCACGCAGCATATGAGCTATCCGCCGTTAAAGGACCAGGCACCCAAGCATATCAAGGATATCGAACTGCAGGCTTCACTGATTGATGATATACGTTAGAAAACGGAGGGATACTCATGGCATACGCACCTCGACAAAGAAAATACAAGGTACGCTGGAAAATCGCAGTACCGCTGATTCTGCTGGTTGCTCTTGTTTTGTATGCAGTCGCAGGACTGCTGTTTCCGCAGAAGAAGGAAGAAGCCAAAAAATTCACTGTCTGCGGCTTGAACAGTGAAGAAACGATACATCTGTTAAACAAAAAGGCTGCCGATACCCTCACGGTTCGGGATTATGTCTTTTACGGAGAATCCCTGGGTTTATATACACAGACATATGATGCAAAAGGCGACAAGGATGAGCTTGCAGGAAAAACCGTAGAGCTGCATAACCTGTGTACGGATGAAACCATTCCGATGACCATGGATTCCACAGCGGATCAGAAAATCACGCTGGAGGATCTCAATCCCGGCTATTATGAGATAACGGTTATTGATAATCTGGTGAAGAAGCGGGTTATCTTTGATCGGACGCTGCATTCGGATGCCTTTACCACCGTACAGCGCAAGGGAAATGTCAATGCGATAAAGCTGATTGCGGATCAGGATCTGCTGAAGGATTACGACAGTAAGCTGGATCAGAACTATCTGTTTTTATCCGTGGAAAAAGCCAAGCCCAAAGAGGGAGATATTGATGTTCTGCTGGATCCCTATGGAATGAATATGGATCTTACCTATGTCCCGGATGAGGGAAATAAAGGGAATGGTATCACAGAATATAAGGAAACCTACAAGGCAGCCGTATGGATGAAGGAAGAGCTTGAACAACATGGTCTGCGGGTGGAAATAACGAAAAGCGATGCGTCAGAGCAGCCGAAGCCTGCCTATGGAAAAGACGGCAGACTGGCAGACGGCTATCAGAAGCATGCACGCTATTATATTTATCTGCGGTTTAATACAAACCCGGATGAGAATGTGAGCGGTGTGGAAATCTGGCACAGTGCCTACAGCAGTCCGACGCTTGGAAAAAATATTATGTACGGTCTGGAAAAGAAGCTGAAGATGAGCGGCAGTGCGTATACGGATGCGAACAATCCCGGTGTCGGTGCAAGTCCGCTGATCAGTGGCGGCTACGATATGTATTCCAATATTCGGGAAGCGGGCGGACGTGCAACCATGGCAGGAAAGGGCAGTGAAAATGCCCGTAAGGAAAACCAGACCTTTGTGGATGCGGACGGCATGCAGGGGCTGGAAATAGATTTTGCCTATGTATCAAATAAAGAGGATGCCGCATACTGGTTAAAGAACGGGGAGAAGATTTCCAAACAGGCAGCCGCCTCCTTTGCCAGCGGCATCAATGCGTCCAAATAAATATTACGAATCTAATAAAAGAAGGTGGAGATGATGAAATATCAGATTCATAAAGGAAGCAAATATTACGGTGCAACAACCGTATTTGAAAACATACAGTTTGAAATAAGAAATACTGAGAAAATCGCCATTGTCGGAAGAAACGGCTGCGGAAAGACAACGCTGCTGCGGGTGATTGCGGAAACGGAAGTACTGGATTCCGGAGAAATTCATAAGGAAAATAAACTGCGGATCGGTTATCTGGCACAGACGACCTTCACGGATGAGAATGTCATTGTGGAAGAAGAGATGGAGCAGGCCTTTGAACAGGTGAAGGCGGTTGGTAAACGGCTGGAGGAGCTGAGTGAAAAAATGTGCAGCGACCACAGTGAAGCTGTGCTGAATGCCTATGCGGATGTACAGCAGCGCTTTGAAGAACTGGGCGGCTATACGTATCGCAGTGAAATGATGACGATTTTTACAAAATTCGGATTTCAGGAGGAAGACCTGAAACGCCCGATTTCCACGTTTTCCGGTGGTCAGAAAACACGGCTGGCATTTGTAAAACTGCTGCTGAGCAAGCCGGATGTCCTGTTGCTGGATGAGCCGACGAACCATCTGGATATCGATACGATCGAGTGGCTGGAGGGGTATGTGAAACGCTATCCCAAGGCAGTTGTCCTCGTATCCCATGACCGTATGTTTCTGGATGATGTCGTGGATGTCGTCTATGAAATCGAATACGGTGTCATGCGGCGGTATCCGGGAAATTACAGCAATTACGTGAATGTGAAAAAAAGTGATCTGGAACAGCAGAAAAGCGCTTATATTCGCCAGCAGAAGGAAATTCAGCGAATGGAGGAGCTGATTGAGAAGTTCCGGTATAAGAAAAACAAGGCTGCCTTTGCACAGTCAAAAATCAAATATCTGGATCGTATGGAGCGTATCGAGGATCCCAAAAGCAACGAGAAAAGCTTCAATGCCCGCTTTGTACCCAATGTAAAGGGTGGAAAACGGGTCCTGGAGGTACAGGATTTGACAATTGGCTATGACCAGCCGCTATGTACCGTGAATCTGGAGGTTATGCAGTCTGCCAAGATTGCCGTGATCGGGCCAAACGGAAAAGGAAAGTCAACCTTCATGAAAACGCTGATGAAGCAGGTGGAGCCGCTGTCCGGCAGCTTTCTGCTCGGGCATCAGATCGAGGTTGGATATTTTGATCAGGAGCTTGCGCAGTTCAACAGTGCAAATACCGTGCTGGAAGAGGTGTGGAACGACTTTCCGGATTTGAATCGCACCGAGGTGCGCACTGCACTGGGATGCTTTCTCTTTACCGGGGAAGAGGTTTTCAAAACCGTGGACTGTCTGTCCGGAGGAGAGAAGGTACGCCTGAGCTTTGTGAAGCTGATGCTGTCACACCCCAATTTCCTTTTAATGGATGAGCCGACCAACCATCTGGATCTCATCGGAAAAGAGGCGCTGGAGGAATCCCTGAAGGATTATGAGGGCACGATGCTGTTTGTTTCCCATGACCGTTACTTTATCAGCAAGCTGGCTACCGCGATTCTGGTCATTGATGACGGTAAGGCAAGCTATTATCCGCTGACCTATGAGGAATATATGAACAGGGATAAGGCGCAGCCGGTGGAAAAGAAGCAGCAGCCGGAGAAAAAAGAAAGTGCAAAGCCGGAGCGCTACATCAATTACGGAAAGGAAATCAGTAAGCTGGAAAAAAAGATTGCGGTGAAGGAGGAGGAGCTGGAGGCTCTTCGTGAGCTGCGCTTTGAACCGGAGTATTACCACGATTATCATAAAATGCAGGAGCTGGATGAAAAAATTGATCTTATTCACAATGAAATTGAAAATCTGATGCAAAAGTGGGAAGAATACAGTGAGAAAGTAGAAAACTAAGAAAGAAGGGATTCACTTGAAGGTTTTTGAAAAAAACAAGCTGGGGCATATGGAGCTGAGCAATCGCATCGGAGTACCTGCCATGTGTACCTATATGGTGAAAACAAAGGATGGTGTGGGAAATCTGCATCATGTTGCGCATTATGATACGCTTGCCAAGGGGCGGCCGGCCTTTATCGTGCAGGAAGCTACGGCAGTAAATGCCCACGGCTATATCAATGATGAATGTCTGGGGATCTTTACACCGAGGCAGCGGCAGATTCTGAAGGATATTGTGGATTGTGTTCATGCCTATGGTGTGAACATCGGTATTCAGTTAAATCACGCCGGAATGAAAAATACCTTTGGTAATCAGAAGTATGGACCGATGGATCAGGGGGATGTCATCTCTCTGGATGAGGACGGTATCAATGAGCTGATTGTGAATTTTGAATTCGCAAGCCGCTGGGCACGGGAGCTTGGATATGATTTTGTGGAGGTGCATGCCGCCCACGGGTATCTGATTAACCAGTTTTTATCTCCGCTCACCAATCAGCGCAGCGATGCATATGGGCAGGACCGTACCCTTCTGCTTCGCCGTATCGTGGAGGGCTGCCGGGATAATTTTGAGGGAGATATCGTGGTTCGTATCTCTGCCGAGGAATATGAAGCCGGTGGTCTGCATCCGGAAGATATGAAGTCAACGGTACAGGTGATTGAGGAAGCCGGAGCTGCTGCGATTTCCGTATCCAGCGGCGGGTTGAATACAGGAGCTGTACATGCGTACCCGCTGTATCAGATACCCTATGCGGAAACGATCCGTACCATGACGACGTTACCGGTCATGGGGGTTGGCTGTATTACCAAAGAATCAGAAATCAGTCAGATCCTGCAGGAGGAGCGCTGTGATTATGTGCTTCTCGGGCGGAAATTACTGCGTGATCCGTTTTTTCTGTTGAAATGGCAGGATGAGCTGGGATTGCTTCGTGAGGAAGAAATCGGTCAGTGTCTGTATCGTGGAATCCATATGAAATAATGTAGAAACAGTCTTCGGACTGTTTTTTTCTGGAGAACTGGCGGCATGTGTCAAATTTGAAACAGCGGATATTGTAATATACAGGCAGGTGATGGTATGTATTTGATAAAACTGTGCGAATTTACAGATGCCCTACTTTTTAACAATTATATAGGAGAAGGAACAGGATTGGATACAAAATCAGCTGTGCAGATGGCGGATTTTTATTACAGGATGTCTTGTAATGGAATGCAATGATAAACGTATTCTTGTACAGGTGCTGAAGAATGAGGTTGGCAGGGGATACAGCTGTATCGTCTTACTACATAATGAAAGGTGTGCGTTTTATTTACATCATGTGTTATGATATCTGTCTGAAAGATAAAGGAGATTCTATGGGAAAGGTCACAATTAAAATTTTTGGTATCGGTGATGGCGGGAATACTGTCATCCGCCATATGCTGCAGCATAGACTGCACGGTGTGGAATATATTGCGGTCAATACCAATCGGCTTGCTTTGCTGCAGCTTTCACAGGAGCGTAAACTATTGATTGGAGAAAAGCAGACGAAAGGATATGGGACAGGAGCAGATTCGTTATTGGGCAAGCGTGCAGCAATCGAGGCGAAGGAGGAAATCTGTAAAAGAATGAAGGGTGCGGATATGATACTGTTATGTGCCGGTCTTGGGGGCGGTACAGGGAGCGGAGCACTTCCGGTATTTGCACAGCTTGCCAGAGAGCTGCATGCGCTGACCATTGCGTTTGTAACGCTGCCCTTTCCCTTTGAAGGAAAAAAACGCATGCGCACTGCCATGGCATCTATGGAAGAAATATATTCGTACACGGATACCTGCATTACACTCTCTAACCGTCATATCCTTCAGCATCTTGGCAATGCTCCGATCACCAGTGCATTTTCCACAGCAAACAGCATCATTCAGCAGGGTATACAGGCACTGTACGAGCTGATTACCATTCCTGTTTACATCAATGTTGATTACGCGGATATCTGTACAACGATGGAAAAACAGAAGCACGGGTTTATCGGCGTCGGATATGGAAGCGGGAATCGGAAAGGGGAAGATGCAGTCAAAGAGGCTTTATCCGCAAGTCTTTTAGAACATGACATCAGGGGACTGCATCACGCGATTGTTCACATATGCGGTAACAGTGAGCTGACATTGGAGGAGGTTCAGCAAATTGTCAATTTCATACATACGGAGGCTGGTGGTGCACTGGATATCATATTCGGCATGGCAATCAATGATAGTTTAAAGGACGAGGTCATTGTAACAATTCTTGCGGCAGGCGATGATGAAGCTGGTGCGGTGATAAGGTACGGTGTATAATGAAAAAAAGGGGTAATTATGATGAATAAGAAAATGCTTCCGGTATGTGTCTTGAAGATTCTTGAGGAATACAGTGATGTTTCGCACCCGCTTCATCAAAGGGATATCATACGGCTTCTGGAAGAAAATTATCAGCTTGTGATTGCAAGAAAGGCACTCGGTAATGTATTGCATGAATTGGAGGAACTGGATTATGATATCCGATATCAGAATGGATTCTTTTTGGAAGAGCGCCAGTTTACGAAGAGTGAACTGCATTTTCTGATCGATAGCATTTTATCTGACGGAACCCTGACAGCACAGCAGATGCGGGAGATGATGGAAAAACTGCTAGGGAAGGAAAGTGCTCATATGAGGAGAAGCTTTACACATGTACATACTGTTTCTCATGTATCGCATGGGGAAAATCCGGAGTTTTTCTTATCGGTTGAACTGATCAGTGAAGCAATCGAGCAGAACTGTAAGATTTCCTTTGATTATTATTCCTACGGTCTGGATTTGAAGCTTCATAAGCGCAGAGAACATCCATATATCGTGAACCCATATGAAATGATGGTTTCAAATGGACATTATTATCTGGTAGGCAATTATGATGCCTATGACAATATTTCCCATTACCGCATGGATAAGATACGACATGTAGTCATTCTGAAAGAGAGCCGTAAGCCAATTGCACAGATACCGGAATGCAGAAACGGTTTTGCATATCCAAAGCATTTATTGGAGCATATTTACATGTTTGCAGGAGTGAGTGAACATGTGAAAATTAAATTCAGAAACACTATTATTGATCAGATTGTGGATTGGTTCGGAAATGAGTGCCGCATTGAGCAGGTGGATGAGAATGTGTCTTATCTGTATGTAAAGGTGAACCGCAGTGCCTTGAAATACTGGCTGAAGCAGTATGATGAATTTGCGGAGGAAGTGAAGGAGGAATAAGATAATGACGATTTGCAAAGGGAATGATGTTTCACATAACTTGTTTGATTACGCGACAAGTGAACTATCGCAGGATGCTTTTTTCTGCTGGCTGTTGAGTTACTCGACGAAAGAGAGCAAGGAAGAATATGGTGATGTATTTAGGGTGTCGCAGCGATTCCTGTAAAGTATGTTGAATAAAGATGATAAAGAGGATAGTCTTGATTATTATGTAATGAATATTGAAAGACAGAAAAAAGTTACTATAGCAATACATGATGTAGATGACTCGAAGCTTAAAAATAAGAAAGGCCTAATAGATATCTTTGTAGAGGTAAAGAAAAATGAGAATAAGCTTTATCTTATCATAGAGGATAAGGTTGATTCGTGGGAACACAATCAGTTAAAAGAGTATTATGAAGCAGTGATAGCAGAAGATTCTGAAATATATAATGGCGATAATCTTTTCATTGCCTTTGTGAAAACAGAATACATGAATAGAACAGAAAGAAATAAAATGTCAGAAATAAAAAAGCAAAAAATATTTCATCAAAATATAAGTGTCATTGATTTTGAAGAGCTTATAAAAATCCTCTCCAAAGGAATCAGAATACAGGAGATGCATACATATCTGTTTGATTTTGTTAAAAAACTTGATTGTAAAATTGAACATACATTAATTGATATCGAGAATAAACTGAAGTTAGACAATATTGGAATTTATAATGGGGCGGCTTATCGGTTTTTTGACTATCTTTTTGAATCAAAACGTATTGAGAAGGATCGTTTCGACTGGTGCGGATACGTGAGCAATAAAAAAGGAGGTTTTGATTGCCTAACCTGGAATAAGATTGAATATAAATGGATTACACAAAGTGAAAGGAAACTGTATTTATCCATGTATTTACAAATGGAAATACCACGTTATGCTAACATTGATGAAGAAAGAGAATATCTTTTAGCAGTAAAAATGTCCTTATTTTACGATGAAAATGTGAAGCTGAAAAAACCGGAATTAGAAATACAAAAAAATAATTTATTAGCTATTCGTGAAAAAATAAATAAGGAAATTAAAGATGAACAAAATAAAGACGTGAAATGGATAAAGTTTGATTATTCAGATAAAAATTTTCATTTGGGGTCCTCGATGCGAATTGGATGCTTCAGGTTTGCAATTAATAATTTAGAAGATGCAATTACTTTTGGTGAGAAATGTCTTAGTATTAGTAGAAGGAGTTATGAAGAATGTAGGAAGGTGAAAGAAATTTAATTATGGTATATTGATATCTGTATAACAGGTTTCTGCATAATTCCTTTCATTCTGCACACGATAACAGCAGGTGATGCAAATGAAAAAGGAATATGAGAAACTGAACACCCGCCTGAAAGAACAAATGCAGACGGATTTAAACTTTGATATCGTCGTTAAACCGCTACTCGTACAGGGAATCAATATGAGCCTGTATTTCGTGGACGGCTTTGCGAAGGATGAAATACTGGAAAAGATGATGGAGTTTCTATTGAAAGCAGACATAAAGGAATGCGTGGAAACACAGGATATTCAAACCTTCTGCGACTCCTGGCTCTCCTATCTCGAGGTGGATGTGCAGCCGGATTTTGCGGCGATGATTACATCTGTTTTAAGCGGCAGTGTCCTGATGATTGTGGAGGGCTATGAAGAAGGTATCGTGATTGATGCCAGAACGTATCCTACACGCAGTATGCAGGAGCCGGAGGATGATAAGGTGCTGCGCGGCAGTCGGGACGGCTTTGTGGAAACACTGATTTTCAATACAGCCCTCATACGGCGAAGAATCCGCGATACACATCTGCGAATGGAATACCATACGCTGGGCTCCATGAGCAAAAGTGATATCGTGCTGTGCTATATGGATGGACTGGCGGATCAGGATTTGCTGGATGATATCCGCAGAAAGCTGTCAGAAATCCATGTGGAGGCGCTGACCATGGCGCAGGAGAGTCTTGCCGAGGCACTGGTACCGCACAAATGGCTGAATCCGTTTCCCAAGGTCCGCTATACAGAGCGTCCGGATGCGGCCAGCAGTAATATTCTGGAGGGAAAGGTCATTTTGATGATTGACAACTCGCCCAGCGTGCTCATCCTGCCGACCAGCTTTTTTGACTTCATACAGGAGGCACAGGACTATTATCTGCCACCGATTACCGGAAGCTATCTGCGCATCGTACGCATTCTGGTGTTTTTCCTGACACTGCTTGTCACACCCATCTGGTACTATCTCAACTGCAATCCGCAGCTGACACCGGACTGGCTCAGCTTTGCGATGATACAGGACCATATGAATCTGCCGATCATCGTGCAGTTTCTGGTGCTGGAATTCGGTATTGATGCTTTGAAGATGGCATCTCTCAACACCCCAAGCTCCCTGAACAGCTCCTTCAGTATCATCGGTGCACTGATCCTGGGGGATTTTGCAGTGAATGCAGGCTGGCTGGCACCGGAAATTATCCTGTATATGGCATTTGTGGCACTTGCGAACTTCACGCAGCCAAGCTATGAGCTGGGCTATGCGATCAAATTCATGCGTGTGATGCTGCTGGTGCTTACGGCGATTTCACCGGTTTGGGGCTTCTGGCTCGGTATCGCACTTATGCTGATTATCATGGCAAGCAACCGCACCGTGACAAACACCTCCTATTTCTATCCGCTGTTTCCGTTCAATCCACATGATTTCAAAATGATATTCGCACGAAAAAAGCTGCGCGGGAAAAGCAGCAGCCGTTCCTGAAACTTTTGCTTCCATAATCTGCGAAACGTGTTACCATATGCATGAGGATGTGATTTGCATATGGAAAAAACAATACAGGATAATATACTGGCACATTGTATGGAGCTGGCGCTGATGCCTGCTTTGCTGTACAGCTATCGCGACGGCGGTGTTCTGTACTGGATCGTATTGATTTTGATGGATGACTATATATTGAAGCATCAGGATGTGAAGGGACTGCTGCCGCTGTGGGGGGATGCACGCTATAAAAAGGATATCCGTCTGCTGCTGATTCTGGAGGGCTGTATGCTGGCAGGTATTGTGATCATCGCCTTTAAAAACTGGCAGGTTTCCGCGATTCTGCTTGTGAATGACCTGATTCTTGATTTTATCGGTATATTTGGACAGTATAATACAAAGAAAAACAAATAGGAACTTTAAAAATAGCGGATTATGTGCTAAAATAATGCCGTAATGTTAAATGTTAATAGGAGGAATTATAACATGGCAAATTGTTTAGTTGCACAGTCTGGTGGACCAACTACCGTTATTAACGCTTCTTTGGCAGGTGTGGTACGCGCAAACCAGTTGAACCCTGTATATGACCACGTATATGGTGGATTAAATGGTATTGAAGGAATTCTGGAAGACCGTTTATACGATCTGACAAACATGAGCGAGTACGAAAACAGACTTCTGCGTCAGACGCCGTCTTCTGCACTTGGAAGCTGCCGCTACAAGCTGAAGAGAAACGATGAAACAGATTACCGCAAGCTGGTTGAAATCATGGACAAGCATGATATCGAAATTCTGTTCTATATCGGCGGAAATGATTCCATGGATACTGTTGATGCACTGAGCCAGTGGGCGAAGGCAAACAATATCGACAAGCGTTTTGTTGGTATTCCAAAAACAGTAGACAATGACCTGATGGTTACTGACCACTGTCCGGGATTCGCTTCAGGAGCTAAATTTGCTAATGAAGTTGTAAACGCTACTTGGCTGGACTACAACGTATATACACGTGAAGAAGTATTTATTCTGGAAACAATGGGTAGAGATGCAGGATGGCTTGCAGGATCTACAGTTGTTACAGGAAGAGTTGACCTGATCGTTCTGCCTGAGGTTGATTTCGATAAGGAAAAATTCCTTGCACAGGTTAAGAAATGCATGGATGAAAAAGGAAAATGCTACATCGTTACAAGTGAGGGTGCTCACTATGCAGACGGTACATACATTGCAGCCGGTGAAGCTGTAAATGACGGTTTCGGACACGCTGTATTAGGTGGTGCCGGTGAAAACCTGAAAAACATGATTCTGGAAGCTGGTATCGCTCCTCGTGCTAAGGTGCAGGATCTGAGCACTGCAGCAAGAAGCTCCAACTTCGCACAGTCACTGGTTGACGTTACAGAAGCATTTGAGCTGGGTATGTCAGCACACAGCAGAAGTGCTGATGGCAAATTTACAGGACACGTAGTTGCCGTACAGAGAGAATATGTGGATGGAAGATATAATGCAAAATTCATCTCCGGACCTGCTGAAAACTTCGCTAACCATGTAAAACATGTACCTGTTGAATGGATTCTGCCGGATTACCAGGGTCTGACACAGGAATTCTATGACTACATCACACCACTGATTCAGGGTGAGCCTACACTGATCATGGAAAACGGAATTCCTAAGACAATCGTTCCTTTCAACAAACGATAAGATTATACATGAACAGCAAAAAGGATGTGTTCTCATATTGAGAGCATCCTTTTTTTCTGCAGCTGCCTGGGAGCGAAAGGGTGTCCATATATAATGCACAAATTTATCATTTTGTCTGAAAATAAAGTGATACATAGCATGCTGATGCATTTGGTTTCATAAAAATGACGGTTTTCTTTCATGAAAATGTAAACAAAAATGACATTTTCGTGTGAAAGTGAGAGTTAAAATATTGTATTTCTATGTGAATTACGATATAATAAGGTCATTATCAGGAATGATAGGAGGGAATTAGATGAAAAAGCTATTCAAAGTGATGGCCGCAGCAGCATGTGCGCTTTCACTGACAGCCTGTGGAGGATCTTCTAAAAAAAGTGATACATTAGTTGTAGGAGCTGAGGAACTTACAGGAACATTTTCACCATTGTACTACACTGGTGCTTACGACGGATACGTAATCGATCTGGTGTACAACAAATTGATGGAGTATGACGTGGATGGTAATTTACAGCCTTCTCTGGCAGAAAAAACGGACGTTGCCAAGGATGGTAAAACAATTACATTCAATCTGAGAAAGGGTGTTAAGTTCTCAGACGGAAGCGACTTCACAGCAAAGGATGTTGAATTCTCATACAAGGTAGTTTCAGATCCAAGCTATACAGGACGTTTCATCTCTACTTGCCAGTATCTGGAAGGATACAAGCAGTACAACAACAAAAAGAACAAGGAAGAACCAGATTATCCTGGTATCGAAGTGAAGGACGATTATACTGTCGTATTCCACTTCACAGAAGCAAGAAACGATAATCTGCAGAGTCTGATGAACATCAGTGTTATCAGCTCTAACCAGTTTAAGGATTCCTATGCTTACAAGAAAACAAAACCAATTCAGGATGCTGTAGGTAAACCAATCGGAACCGGACCATACGTATTGGACAAATGGGAAGCCGGTACAGGTGCTTCTCTGAAAAAGAATGAGAAATACTGGGGCGATGATTACAAGGGTATTGCAAATGTCATTATCAAACCGGTAAAGATGGAAACGGAATATCAGGAACTGAAATCCGGCAATATCGACCTGCTGGCAGGACAGATTGAGCCTAAGAAAATCGGACCTGCTTCCAACAACGAGGATCTGACAATCAACCACTACCCACGTGGTGGTATGGGTTACATCACTTACAACACAGTAAATGGTGCAACAAGTGAAAAAGAAGTACGTCAGGCACTGTCTTACGCATTCGACCGTCAGTCTTTCGTGAATTCTTACTACGAATGCAAGGACTGCAAGGATCTTGATGGTGTAGAAATCGGTTATGTACCAACAACTTGGAACAACCCAATCTCTAAGCTTGGTAAAGTTATCACAGGCGAGGAAAAGGTTGACGGCTTAACAAACTACAGCTATGACATCGAAAAGGCTAAAAAGCTTCTGGATGATGCAGGTTGGAAAGTCGGAGCTAGTGGATTCCGTGAAAAAGACGGACAGAAGCTGGAAATCAAAATCATGGCAATCAAAGATCATGATATCCTGAACAACCTGATCCCTATGTGGAAAAAGGCTTGGGGCGAAGAGCTGAAAGCTGATGTTAAGGTTGCAACTGTTGACTTCAACACACTGATGGATAAAGTATACTATGACAAGAACATTGAAGAATGGAACGTTTACTTCATGGCTACTTCTTTCACAGATGATACAATGTCAGGTGCTGTAACGAACTTTGATTCCAAATATGTTGGTGATGGTCTGGACAACACAAGCCGTCTGAAAGACGAGAAGCTGGATAGTCTGATGGATGCTGCATTGACAGAAATGGATATGGATAAAGCAAAAGACAAATGGGTAGAGGCTCAGAAACAGGTAAATGAAGACGTTTCTGCACTGCCTGTATATGGTAACACTTACTTTGACTTCTACAACAAGAAGATCAAGAACCTGAAGACAAGTGCACTGTACCAGTGGACACATGGTCTGAGGGATGCTACAATCGAGTAAATTTAAGTAGTAAACTGTAAAGTGTTCAAATAAGAGCAAGGATACACTTGCTCTTATTTATGTTTTAATTCAACTTCTATGTTTCAAAATTAAGTTTTTTTGGAGGTGATCTCATGCTGAAATATATAGTTAAACGTTTGCTAAATCTAATTCCTGTCATATTTATTATTTCAATCGTCATTTTTGGGACCGTAAAAGGAATGCCAGGAGATCCAGTTGATGCTTATCTGGGAATGGGAAGCAAGGCTACCCCGGAACAGAAACAGCAGATTCGTGAGGAATTGGGACTTGATAAATCTCTGCCAGAACAGTATGTAATCTGGGTTGGAAATCTTGCTAAAGGAGAACTGGGGACATCTACCAAGTTCAAACTTCCAGTTTCTGAAATCATTGGAGACTACGTATGGAATACATTCCTGCTGAACCTGGTTTCCCTCGTTATCGGTATCGGGCTTTCTATTCCGATTGGAATTAAGCAGGCAACAAAAAAATTCTCTAAATTCGACAATTTCTGGACAGTATTCTCCTTATTGGGTGTATCTGTGCCAACTTTCTTCTTCGCGCTGATTCTGATTTTCTTCGTAGCGCTGCCTTCCGGCGTGATACCGGTCAACGGTATGCGTACCCCGGATCTTGCAGTCTTCGGATATGATAATATATTCCAGGAAATCGGAGATATTGCATTGCATATGCTGCTGCCGACAATTGTACTTGCATTCGGTAACTTTGCGACCTTCTCCCGTTATGTACGAAGCTCCATGATCGATGTTATCAATCAGGACTATGTGCGAACCGCGCGTGCAAAGGGCTTGAAAGAGAAAACAGTGATTTACCGTCATGCATTTAAAAATGCGCTGATACCTCTTGTCACACTGCTGGGTCTGTACATTCCTTCCCTGTTCAGTGGGGCAATGATTCTGGAATCCGTATTCCTGTGGCCTGGTCTGGGTAAGATTTTGATCGAGGCAATCAGTGGACAGGATCAGAGTATTATCACGGCGTGTCTGATGTTCTCTGCCATTTTGATGGTGTTGGGAAATCTGCTGTCGGATATTCTGTATTCCGTTGTCGATCCACGTGTTAAAGTAGAATAGAGGTGATTAGAATGGCGAAAGAAAATGTAAATCAAACTGAAATAAAGCTGGATAAAAGCGATACCATGGGCCCTTGGCAAATTGCATGGAATAAATTCAGACAAAACAAAATCGCTATGGCTGGTCTGATCATTTTTATACTGATCGTTCTTGCCGTGATTTTCGTACCGATCATAAGCGGTGTTAATGTAAATGATTATAGCTTTGATACAAAAAATATTGGACCGAATGCTGAGCACTGGCTGGGTACTGACCAGCAGGGGCGTGATGTATTCTTCCGTTTGTTCCTGGGTGGACGTATTTCTATCATGGTAGGTATCATCGCTGCCCTGATTACGGTGCTCCTTGGCTGTGTGATCGGTGGTATATCCGGTTATTATGGTGGATGGATTGACAATCTTCTTATGCGTTTTGCGGAAATTGTGTACTCTCTGCCATTTACACCACTGATTCTTGTACTGGCATATAATATGTTATGGACACCGTCAAATGTGAAAATGTATATCGTATCGTTTCTGATCGGTGTGCTGTCGTGGCCGGGACTGGCGCGTCTTGTGCGCGGGCAGATTTTGTCACTTCGCGAACAGGAATTCATGCAGGCCTGCGAGGCACTTGGTCTGAGTGATTTTTCAAAAATATTCAAGCATCTGATACCGAATGTTTTATCCATGATCATTGTTAATGCAACATTGTCCATGGCGAGTGCTATTCTGACAGAGGCCGGATTATCTTTCCTTGGTATGGGTGTTACCGCACCTACGCCTTCCTGGGGAAATCTGATGGAACTGGCAAGAAATACCGAAGTCTTCCAGGACTTTCCATGGAACTGGCTGCCTGCCGGTATCATGTGTCTGCTGACCGTTATCTCCATCAATCTGATTGGAGAGGGACTGCGTGATGCGTTTGACCCGAAAGATATACGATAGGAGCTGGTGAGTATGGAACAAGTAAAGAACAAGAAAATATTGGATGTTGAAAATCTGAAAGTATATTTCTATACAAAAAAGGGTGTTTCCAAGGCGGTAGACGGAAACAACTTCAAAATGTACGAAAATGAAACACTGGCAATCGTTGGGGAATCCGGCTGTGGAAAGAGTGTTACGGCCATGAGTATCCTTGGTCTGGTGGATGAACCCGGTAAAATCGGGGAAGACAGCAAGATCATGTACGGTGACAAAAACCTTGCGACATTAAAGGATGATGAAATCCGTAAGATTCGTGGTAACGATATCTCTATGATTTTTCAGGAACCGATGACTTCACTCAACCCGGTATTCACAGTAGGAAATCAGATTATGGAAAATATCCTGCTGCATGAGGATGTAAAAAAGGAAGAGGCACACGAACGCGCTGTCAAGCTTCTGGACATGGTTGGAATTTCCCGTCCGGAAAAGGTTGTGGACAACTACCCGCATCAGCTTTCCGGTGGTATGCGTCAGCGTGTTATGATCGCTATGGCGCTTGCATGTAATCCAAAGCTGCTGATTGCCGATGAACCGACAACAGCACTGGATGTTACCATTCAGGCACAGATTCTGAAGCTGATGAATGATCTAAAGGAAAAAACAGGAACCTCCATCATGCTGATTACGCATGACCTTGGTGTAGTTGCACAGATGGCGGATCATGTAAATGTCATGTATGCCGGTAAGGTAGTGGAAAGTGCTCCGGTATTTGAAATCTTCAAAAACCCGAAGCATCCGTATACCGTTGGCTTAATGAGCAGTATGCCTTCCCTGAACAGCGGAAGCAAACGTCTGAGTACGATTGAAGGGAATGTACCAAACCCGATCAATCTGCCAAAGGGCTGCTATTTCGCAGACCGTTGTCCGAAGGCGATGCCAAAATGCAGGGAGTCCCAGCCGCATGACGTGAAGGTCGGATCCAGACATCACGTTAGCTGCTTCCTGTTTGATGATGCGAAAGGGGAGGAATAAAAAATGGAAGACAAGAAAGTAATTCTCGAAGTCAAAGACCTGAAAAAATATTTCCCTCTTGGAAAAGGTAAGCTGGATAAAAATAAAAAATATGTAAAGGCTGTTGATGGTGTATCCTTCAAGCTGTATGAAGGGGAGACGCTTGGTCTTGTTGGAGAATCCGGCTGTGGAAAATCCACACTAGGACGTGCAATTCTTCGTCTGCATGAACCGACAAGCGGAGAAGTGCACTTCAATGGTGAAGATATTCTGAAAAAGAACCGTAAGGAAATGCGAAAGCTGCGTGAGGAAATGCAGATTATTTTCCAGGATCCATACAGCTCTTTAAATCCCCGGATGAATGTATACAACATTTTGAGTGAACCGCTGGTTGCGCATGGCTATTATAAAAAAGGTGACGAGCTGAAGCAGTATATTCTGAATCTGATGGAAAAATGCGGTTTGCCGCCATACTACTGCTACCGTTACCCGCATCAGTTCTCCGGAGGTCAGCGTCAGCGTATCGGTATCGCCCGTTCTCTGGCACTGGATCCAAGCTTCATCGTATGTGATGAGCCGGTATCCGCACTGGATGTTTCCATTCAGTCACAGATCATCAACCTGATGATGGATATGCAGGAAGAACGAAAGATTTCTTACATCTTTATTTCTCATGACCTCAGTGTTGTGAAGCATATCAGTAACCGTGTAGGTGTTATGTACCTTGGTTCACTGGTAGAACTTGCGGATAAGGATGAAATCTATGAGAATCCGCAGCACCCTTATACAAAGGCGCTGATGGCCGCGATTCCAAAGCCGGATCCTACACAGCGTTCCAGCATGGAAGCAATTCATGGAGAGATTCCAAGCAATGTCAACGTACCAAGCGGATGTAAATTCCACCCGCGTTGTCCATACGCGAAGGATATCTGTAAAACACAGGAGCCGGCAGCGAAGGAAATCAAACCGGGTCACGTTGTTCTCTGCCATTTTGGCGGTGAGTTCTAGTGTTCATCAATAAACCGAAATTTAAGGATCTGTTGAAAAAGAAGGAAGTGCGGGAAGGGAAGGAAGCAAATCTTGAAAAGGGTGACTTTCTGGCTCTCATTATGGCTGCATTCTCGGTGTTTGTACCGGTAATTCTGCTGTTCTGTGCCGTACTCGGTATATTTATCTGGCTCTTTCTTCTTTATATTCACTAAGTCGTTAAAGACGAAGGCACAGGTGTCTGCAAATATTTGTAGAGCTCTGTGCTTTTTTTTGTATTGGCTTTTTATGACTGTATCCAGACGGAAATGACTACATTTGGTATTTTCCTTGAAGCTTTCAGCTGCAGGACGTGCGGTGGTACAGCTTTTCCTTTGTCGAAAAAAGCGCTTTGTAATGCATTCTTCCATTGCTTATAGGCTCAAAAAATGTTATTATTTTAGGTAGAGATAGACTCATGGAAGCGTTGTGATTCTATCAGATAAGGACTACTTTTAATAAGTATTACATGAAGTAAGAGGAGGACATACTTATGTTAAAAGGTATTGCAGCATCCGCAGGGATTGCGATTGCAAAGGTTTACAAGCTGGAAACACCGAGCTTCGAAATTGTTAAGACAGAAGCAACACCTGCAGAAGAGGTAGCGAAATTCAACGCTGCTTTGGAAAAAACGAAATCTGATATCGAAGGTATCAAGGAACGTGCCGCAAAACGTCTGGCACCGGAAGAGCTGGCAGTTTTTGATGCTCACCTGATGATGGCAGGGGATCCTGAGCTGGCAAGCCAGATTATCTCAATGATTGAAAACGACAAGGTAAACGCAGAATTTGCGACCAATGAAGTTGCGAATATGATGGTTGCCATGTTTGAATCCATGGATAACGAATACTTTAAAGAGAGAGCAGCTGATGTTAAGGATGTTACATTCCGTTTGAAATGTAATCTGCTGGGACTGACGATTCCTGATCTGAGTGCAATCAACGAGGATTCCGTTATTATCGCACATGATTTGACACCTTCCGACACAGCGCAGCTGAATGAATACGCAAAGGGCTTTGCGACGAATATCGGTGGTAAGACAAGCCACTCTGCTATCATGGCAAACTCTCTGGAGATTCCTGCTGTTGTAGGCTGCAGTGGTGTTCTGGATGCCGCAAGCAATGGCGATACGGTAATTCTGGATGCATTGGACGGCGTTGTTATTCTGAATCCAACTGCTGAGGAAATCAAGGAATATGAAGGAAAACGTGCTGCTTATATGGAAGAAAAAGAAGCACTGAAGGTATTAAAGGATGCAAAATCCATTACAACAGACGGACATGAGGTTGAGCTTGCTGGAAATATCGGTACACCGGATGATGTAGAGGGTGTGTTGAACAATGGTGGTGAAGGTATCGGTCTGTACCGTACAGAATTCCTGTATATGCACTCTGATCACTTCCCTACTGAGGATGAGCAGTTTGAAGCTTATAAAGCAGTTCTGGAAGGTATGGGAGGACGCCGTGTTGTCGTACGTACACTGGATATCGGTGGTGACAAAAAGCTTCCTTACTTCACGTTCGATCCGGAAATGAACCCGTTTTTGGGATATCGTGCAATTCGTCTGTGTCTGGACAGAACAGAAATTTTCCGCACACAGCTGCGTGCACTGATCCGTGCTTCTGTTTACGGAAGACTGTGCATCATGTTCCCGATGATTGCGACGCTTGATGAATTCCGTCAGGGTAAGGCAATCTTTGAAGAAGAAAGAGAAAAACTGATTGCAGAAGGTGTTAAGGTTGCAGATAAAATCGAAGTAGGTATGATGGTGGAAATTCCTGCTGCTGCAGTAAATGCAGATAACTTTGCAAAGGAAGCAGATTTCTTCTCCATCGGTACAAACGATTTGATTCAGTACTCTATGGCAGCTGACCGTATGAATGAGAAGGTATCCTACCTGTATCAGCCATACAATCCATCTATCCTGCGTCTCATTAAAATGACGATTGACGGAGCACACAAGGAAGGCAAATGGGCTGGTATGTGTGGAGCAATGGCTGGAGAAGAATATGCGGTACCTGTACTTCTCGGTCTTGGACTCGATGAATTCTCCATGTCAGCTACACAGATTCTGAAGGCTCGTAAGATGGTTACCAACCTGAGCAAGAAGGAAATGGAAGGTCTTGCTGAGGAAGCACTGAAGCAGGCGACTGCTGAAGATGTTCTTGCACTTGTGAAAAAAGCAGTGGAATAATATTTATAAATGGAACCGGATGGCAGACTGCTGTCCGGTTTTTTTATAGTGAAACAGACTGAATTTCCAGTGAAAAATACGAACGGTACTGCAGCTTTTGCTGTATCAATCATTCAGACAGTCTATGAAATCGCTAAATAGTATGTAAAAAACTGCATTTATAGACACTTGTATCGACAGAGTGTTTAAAAACATATATGATTGTGATATGATAATACCATGAAAACAGATAAGTTAGAGAGCTTGTATACACACATTGAAGAAAAAAGAGTCCTTCGTGATTTTGAAGGCATTTTTCATTATGCCTCCCTGTTATACACAGCCAGCAGGGAACAAAACAATGACCATTATTTGATAATCAGCTGTTATTTTCTAGGCAGCTCCTATTTCAACACAGGTGTTTATGATAAAGCGATGAAATATCTGCAGGAGGGAATTCGCATCGGAGAACATGCGCCCTATCCATTTTTTCAGATGATGTGCTATAATCTGGCAGGGATGGTGAGTGGTACGCTTGGTGATGATATCATGTCGGTTGAATATATGCTGAAGTCCTATTATATCGCTTTGGATCATCAGGAGCTCGGGTATCTGTATATCATTTTAAACAATCTGGGTGTACTCTTTTTTAACCTTGGTTATTATGAAATCGCAAAGGAATATTTCACCAATGCCTTTGATGAGCGCGGAATCGGTAGCTATGATGATCTTAAAATCAATGATGGCTTCAATATCATCAATCTGATGGGGACAAGCATTTATCTGAAGGATGATCTTGAATATGAGCGCTGGCTGATCTGGTACCGAGAATTTCAAAAACGATTTCAGATCGTTACAGTAGATAATGACTATCAGATGTATCAGGTTCTCTTGTGTGCCCATACGCAGGATATAGCAAGGCTGCGTGCTGAAGTGGTCCGCTTTCTGGAAATTGCCGGCAGAGAAGAGGATCGTTTGCATACGTTTAAAAATCTTCTTAAGGTATTTAAGGTCTGCATGCAGTTTCAGGAACAGAAGCTTTCCTCACAGATTTTATATGAGCTTCAGCTGATTCTTCAGGATTATCCGAATTATCAGAATCATTCCGAGCTTAAGGAATGTCAGGTCATTTATGCGAACACTTTTAAAGCTGAACAGGAGCGTCTACAGGCGCTGGAGGAGTATTATGATATTCGGCAGCTGGAGCTTTCGGCTGCACACAACAACATGAAGAATACGCTGCTGTTAAAGATAGACATGGAACAGCTGCTGTATGAACGTAATCAGATTTTAAAGGAAAACAGGGAGCTGGAGCGTCGTTCTGAAATAGAGGAATTCACAAATGTCATGAATAAAACGGCGTTTCGGACACATGTGAGTGCAGAGCTTGAAACCATGCATCAGGATCAGTATGTCTGCCTGCTGGTCATTGATATTGATAAATTTAAAAGCATCAACGACACCTTTGGTCATCTTGTCGGTGACCAGGTGCTTCTGCATGTCGTTAAGGTGTTGAAGGAGGTTCTTCGCAGCAGCGATTTCATCGGTCGCATCGGCGGTGATGAGTTCTGTGTGTTTATGAAGAATATCCTTTCTCTGCCCTATCTGTATGAGCGTCTGGATGAGATTTTAGATCGTCTGGTAAATACAAGAATCGAGGACAGACAGGTCCTGAGTGCCAGTATCGGTGTATGTATGAGCAATCATATCTGCAGGTATGATGAGATATTCCAAAAGGCGGATGAAGCGATGTATCACGCAAAGCACGCCGGTGGAAACTGTTATGATATTACAGAATTGAGTACATGACAAGATATTGCTAAAAATGACAAGATATTTTATATTTGATACTGTATACTATGTACTGTAGTCGGCAGATATGCCGCTTAATCACAAAGTTATCAGAGAGGAAAACAGCCGCGGTAAACCCCGGACATGAATGCAGTTCAGCGGTTTTTCAATGATGGAGCGATATGAGGATCGTCTCTATTGCTGATAATCTTGTATAAAGAAATGATTCTTACGATCCCTTTCAAGAATCATTTTTTTTATTTTTCACGCGTTTTCAATTTGTCTGTGATGTGATAGAATGATTCCATGAGAGCGGGGATGAGAATGAGAAAAAAAAGACTATGCGGAATCGTGTGCCTGTGTCTGGTGCTGAGTGGCGGATGCAGTGCAGCTGAGCCAAAGGAGGAGAAAAAATCCTCACAGTATTTTCTATTTGCCACACCTTTATCTACGCATACGCTATGGCAAAAGGCCAGAGAAGGGATGCAGGATGCCTGTACGGAGCTGGAGGTGCATTGTGACTGGAAGGGACCTATTAAAATTTCCACCGATGATATGGTGGATGTCATCAATACAGGTCTTTTGAAAAAAGCAGATGGCATAATCACACAGGGGGTCATCAGCAAGGAGCTGATCCAAAAAGGAAATGACAAGGGTATCCCCTTTGTCCTGGTGGATTCTCCTGTTGAGGGCAGCAGTCCGCTAACGACGATCAGCAAGGACTTTGATGAACAGGCCAGACTTCTGTTAGCCGATATCGAAGAAAAGCTGGGTAAGAATAAAATGCTTCGCATCGGCATTCAGGTCAGTGATTTGAGCTTTGACCTTGCAAGGGATCAGATTGCATCCATTGAAGCTGTATTTGCACAACATCCCGGCGGCTTTGAGATTGTCGCAAAAAGTGAATCACGCAGTGACCAGCTCACCTCCCGCAACGAGTGGATCAAGGTGCTGCAGAAGGATACCGGTATGAATGTTTCCATCAACCTTGCAGGGGAGAATGCAATCGGCTTTGTGGATGCAAGCGAATATATGGACAATCGCGATACGATTCTTGTGTACGGCGTTGATGATATGAAGGAAACACTGGAGCTGATACGGGAGGGGAAGGTGGAAGGCAGTATTGTGACATCCTTTTATCAGTACGGATATGAATCGGTACATATATTATATGATTATGTCACCAGGGGAGTACGGCCGGAAAAGGAGCGGATTCCTTCCTATCTTGTGCTCGTTAACAGGAAGAATCTGAATACCTATGCATCCGCTTTGCAAAAGGAGAAAATGCATGTGGAATAGATCGAAAAGCTTTCGCAGTAAAATCATGAACTACAATCTCATGCTGATCGTGGTGATGGTACTTGTCTGCACGACCTATGTACTTATCAATGATCGAACGATAAAGAAATTCAATTCCACCTATACCACCTACAATGAGCTGAATCAGTTTTATGACAATTTGAAGAATCTCAACGATGCGTTACAGGTGTACCTGTATTCTCCAGATGATCAGAATTATAAGGATTTTCACAGATATCGCACAGTTCTGCAGGGGAATGTGGAAAAGGTAAAGGCGAGTCTGAAAAATCAGGATCATGTCTGGCGTTTCGAGCTGCTGAACAATATGGTGGATGGCTATATGGCGCAGGCAGAGCTGGTCATCGCTTCCGATCTTCAGCAGGAAAAGGAGTTCAGTGCGAAGTATCAGGAGCTGCTGTATGAATATGATCTGATCAATAAGACAGCTAGTGAATATTATGGCCTGGCGACGCAGGATATGCAGCTGCAAAAGGCGGCAGTCAACAGCAATCAAAAGACCATGCAGCTGGTGTCGCTGTTCTTTATCCTCTATCTGATTGTATGGATGATCTATTTTTCCATATCCACTATCAAATCCATCACCGATCCTCTGGAAAAGGTAATCAATAATATGAACCGTATCAAGAAGGGAGCATATGACCTTACGCAGATTTCCAATACGAATAAGGAGATGAATGTGCTTTGTCTTGCCCTGGAGGATATGGCGGACAGTATCGAAAAAAACATCCAGTATGAGAATGAAAAGGCAAGGCTGGAACGCAGGGTTCTGGAACAGCAGAATGACAATCTGCGAAAGGATGAGCTGCTTGCCCAAAGTGAGCTGCGCATTTTACAGAATCAGATCAATCCGCATTTCCTGTTTAATACATTGAATATGATTTATAAAAAGGCGTACAGTGAGGGAGCCTATGAAACAAGTGAGCTGATGGAAAAGACGAGCCAGCTGCTTCGCTACGGTCTTGATAATGCAAGTAAAATCAGTTCTCTGAAAAAGGAAATCAAGGCAATTTACAACTACAATTACATACAGGAAAAACGATACGGTGACAGAATCCGCTTTCTGATGGATATTGAGGAGGATTTGCCGGATATCCCGATGCCCTCCATGGTGCTGCAGCCGCTTGTGGAAAATGCGGTGTCACACGGCTTACAGGATATTATCGAGGATGGAGAGGTTGTGATTGAGGTAAGCCGTCTCAATGATGAAATCATGATATCTGTCAGTGACAACGGTACCGGTATGCCTGCGGATGAGCTGGAGAAGCTTATTCTGAACGATTTCCGCATGAGCAGTGATGAACGCTCTCATCTTGGGCTTTATAATGTTACAAGGCGCCTGAAGGCCTTCTATGGCGATGGGGTACGTATCATTGTCAACAGTCTGGAGGAATGCGGATTTGAAATCAATATACAGATTGATTTGAAGGAGAACGGATATGTATAAAATCATGATCATTGAGGATGAACAGATTGAGCGGGAAACGCTGTATAAGATCATTCAGGAGGGTTTTCCGGAATGTCAGGAGCTGTATGCTGCGAAAAATGGTAAAGAAGCACTGACCCTGTTTGAAGAGCATCATCCGGATATCATATTAGCCGATATCAATATTCCGGGTATCAATGGTCTGGAGGTGATTCGCCGCATTCGGCAGACAGCGGGGGAAGTGGAGTTTCTGATTTTATCCTCCTATAATTACTTCGAATATGCACAGGAGGCGATTCGTCTTGGTGTGGAGGATTTCATCTTAAAGCCGTATACGATTGATCATTTAAAGGATGCTCTGCGAAAAACGATGGAGCAGTTACAGCAGAAGCAGAATGAAAAAAAGCATCAGAGTGATCTGCTGGAAAAAATAGAAAGGATTACTCCGGTCGTGGAAAATGAATGTCTGTTTGCCATATTGTCGAATGAGGATGAGCTGGTGCTGCGCAAGAATCTAAGACTGCTCAGTCCGCGCATCTGCAGCGGCTTCTGTTTCATCATCCGATCCTCTCATTACGATCAAACCTATATGGAAAAGGTGTCCGCAGGCTTCATACAGCTGGGCTTTCGCTGCCTGAAGGAGCTCTTTCATGAGCTGCAGATTTTTTATATCCTTGCAGAGCGGGCTATTCCGCAGGAGGATTTGCAGCATTTGGAGAGCTATATCACTGCATTGCAGTCGGATAGCCTTGAATTTGGTATCGGACCGATTGTAAATGACATTGCGCTGTTTCACCATTCCTTCCAAATAGCAAGAGATCGCATCGGCATTCAGGAGCCGATCTGTTCTCAGCTTCTGCAGGACAGCAGCGATGATTGCAGGGTGGATATCGATCTGGATAAAATTGTTGCACGATTTGTGTCCATCTTTCAGAAAATGGATGAGGAGGGTCTAAAAAGGGCAGTTCATCAGCTCTGTCTGACACTGATTCCTCATGAGAGCAGGCAAATCGTCCAGGAGGTGGCCGATTTGTTTGAAAGGCTGCGTGATACGTTGCAAAAGGAGTATGCGGATATCAATCTGCAAAGGATAGAAATAGCACCGCTGCAAATCAGTACGAATATTCATCAGGAGGTGCCGCTGTATCTACATATGCAGATGCATCGACTGTATGATCCCATTGTTGAGGAGCGCTTCCGTAACACCAATCAGCTGGTACGTCAGGCAGTCCGCTATATTGATGCCAACTACCGTAAACAGATCACCCTGAGTGATATGGCGGATGCATTGCAGGTTTCACCGTTTTACCTGAGTAAGCTGTTGAATAATTCTCTGCATAAAACCTTTACCGAGCTTGTCAGCGAGCGGCGGGTGGAGGCGAGTAAGGAGCTGTTGAAAAGCGGTAAGCGAATCAAGGAGATTGCTTATGAGGTCGGCTTTCAGGGACAGAATTACTTCACAAAAATATTTAAGAAGTATACCGGTGTAACACCGAAGATGTATAAGAATTCCTTCGACGACAAATAGGAAATAAAAGGAAACTGCAAATAATTGCTAAAGATAACAAGAATTTACTAGTTTAACAGTTATATAATAACATTGCAGATAAAAGACCAATTTAACAATCATAATTATATCTGCAATACCATAATGGTAAGGCTGTTACCAGCCGGCCTTACTTTAATCCTTTTTCTTTAAAAAAACCATGTTTCTCCCAGAACATGGTTTTTTTATGCCAAGCGTAAAAAGAAAAGCAATATCCGAATGGGATGTATTCCACAAGCGAATATTGCATATTCATTCATTGTTTAACCGACTTCAAAATTCATGTATGCACAATGCTGTTTTCATAAACAGGTATTGCGGTATCTCTTTTTATTTGGTCAGCTCCAGAAATTCATCAATACGCTGTGCGCATGTATCCAGACAGCTTGTCCAGAATGCTTCATCACACAGGTCGATATCAGCCATCACTGCAACATCTTCAACACTGGATACCGTTGTTGCTTTTAGAAGCTCACGGTATTTTGGTACGAAAGCGTCTTTCTCTTCCTGATACTTCACAATCAGTCCCCGTGCAAACAGAGCTCCGAATGCATATGGGAAATTGTAGAAGCTCAAACCGCTGGAATAGTAATGGGACTTGCAAATCCACATATACGGATGCAGATAGTCGGGATCCAGACCGTCCCCATATGCCTGCTTCTGTGTTTCGATCATGATGGCTTCCAGCTCGTCCGCAAACATAAAGCTGTCTTTGCGCTTTTCAAATACTGTCTTTTCAAACAGGAAGCGGGAATAGATATCACAGATAACCTGTGTCAGATCCTGCAGCTGATTTTCAATCAATGTGATTTTTTCCTGACCCTTCGCCTCCTCGATTGCGGCATTCATAATGATGTTTTCATTGAATGTTGAAGCAGTTTCCGCAACCGGCATGGAATAATCGGTATTCAGGGGACGGTGATTCTCAATCATCATACCGTGATAGGCATGTCCCAGCTCATGGGCAAGCGTAACGATATCACCAAGCGCACCGTCATAGTTCGTCAGAACACGGCTCTGTTTTACGCCGCTTAAATTAGCACAGAAGGCACCGCCGACCTTTCCCTTGCGCGGGAAGAAATCAATCCAGCTTTCGTCAAAGGCACGCTCCATCATATCTGCCATATCCTCTGCGAAAGGACGGAAGTGCCTCAGCAGGTATTCCTTTGCCTCCTCTACACGATAGGTTTTTGTTTCCTCACCGAGTGGCGCAAACAGCTCATACCAGGGAAGACCGTTCTTATATCCGAGAAGCTCTGCCTTGCGTCTGAGATAGGCATGAAATTTCGGCATATAGGATTGCATGGTATGCAGCAGGGCATCCAGCGTTTCCTGCTTCATGTGCGCATTGTGCAGTGTCATGGCAAGTGGAGAAGCAAAGCCGCGCAGCTCACATTCTGTCAAAACCTGTGCCTTGATGCTGTTTAAGGAAAAGGCAACGGCATCGCGTATTTTATCATAGGCCTCCAATTCTGCCTCATAGGCACTCTTGCGCACCTTTGCATCACTGTCATAGGCCATATTGCGAATCTGAGAAAGGGTGGAGACTTCGCCCTTATACTCTACCTCTACAATACTCGTCAGATATTCCTGCAGATTGGCCCAGGCTTCACCGCCGCTGATATTCATTTTGGATAATACATCCTCTACATCATCACTGAGCAGATAGGTACTGTCCTCTTTTATTGTATGCAGCAGGTAGCTGTATTCCTTCAGCAGTGCATCCTGTTCAATACACGCATCCAGATCCTCAATTTCTGCCACGTAGCGGTTGAACCTTGCATTTGCTTTCGTGATGCCGCTGAATTTCTGTGAAAACTGATTCATCAGCGAAACCGTTTTTCCATCCGATGTATTCGTGGACTGCTTCAGAGAAATAAAGTGCCCGACGCGATCGGCTAGTGTGTGGAATTCCTCCAGCAGGGACAGCATATCGTGTAAAGCTTTCACCTCGTTATCATGACACAGCTGCTCAGCAGCCTGTGTACAGCGTTGAATAACGGTATCCATTTTTTTGAAGTCATTGACAAAGGCTTCATCATTATATCCCTTGTATAAAACATCTAAAGACCATTCATTCATAAGTATCTACCTTCTTTCATCCTTTAGACAATACCCATATTATATCCCATCTATACAGGAAATGCACAGTTTTACAAAGCTTATTTCAGGAAACTGTGCAGTTGAGAGGATGCCATGTAAAAAGACTCCACTTTTCATGGGGTCTCTTATGCAATTCAAATAGGAATACTCTGTTGTGCTGATTGCAATTTTTTTGGTATTTGTGACAGGTTGCAGGAAGGTGTTTTTATCCGTGTGTTCCAACGTGACGGCGTGAAAAGGTGTAAATTGCGTAGGCACATACCATAAGCACCGTGCTGTATCCGATGAATATCAGATTGTTGCCGGGGACGGCTTCAAACAGGGTCAGCGAGCCGAAGAGGAAAAAGATGAAGGAGCTTCCCACCTTGACCGTATCTTCACGAAGGTGAGAGAAGATCAGCTTGCCTGCAAAGATACCGAGTATATTCGCCATAATCAGCCCCAGAGAAGCACCGAGGAAAATCGGAAAATGCTCACGCATGTGATCGGCGGCCAGCGCAACGGTGGCGAGCTGCGTTTTATCACCAAGCTCTGCGATAACAAAGGTAAATGCAATGGATATTACGGGGATTTTCAATGCAACATGATGCCCTGCTTCTTCCTCGGTGCTGCAGCGAAGATTCATCAGTCCAAAAAACAGAAACATGGCACTTGCCGCCAGCTTGATCAGACGCATGGGAATCAGATCACCGATCAGATCACCGGCCAGTACGGAGACACCGCTGATGGCAAAGACACCGAGTATCATGCCGGCAATTACGGTTTTTAGGGAGTAGCGGTTTGTCAGCGCCATAATCATCAGCTGTGTTTTATCGGCCATCTCCGCCAGAAAAACAAATAGAAATGTATGAAACAGCATAGGTTCACCTCTTTCAACTATATGCGTGGGAAGCAGGCGGTATGCAGGGAATATAAAAAAGATTTTCTTCAGAGCATGGTTGCATATTCTGAAGAAAATCAAGGGGAAAGCTAGGAAATATATGCGAGAATCAGCTTCATGGTGTTTTCCACACCATCATAATGCGTTCGTTCCATTCCATGGGATGCATGTACGCCCGGACCGATCAGTGCACCGCGGATATCACAGCCTCCGCGCAGTGCCGCGCTGACGTCGCTGCCATACATCGGATAAATATCAACGGCATAGCACAGCTTCTTTTCCTTAGCCAGCTCAATCAGCCGGCTGGTCATTTCATAATCATACGGTCCGCTGGAATCCTTGGCACAGATGGAAACATCCTGTTCACTGCAGGCCAGATCAAGACCGATACAACCCATATCCACGGCTATCAGCTCACTAATGCATTCCGGTATGTGTGACATGCCATGACCGACCTCCTCATACGTGCTCATCATGATAATAAGATCGTATGCAGGGGTGATGCTGTGTTCCTTCATATGCTGAAGGACGCCCATCAGGGCACTGGCACTGATTTTGTCATCCAGAAAGCGGGATTTGATAAAGCCGCTTTCCGTAATCTGAACCTTTGGATCGATTGCCACAAAATCACCGTTGCAGATGCCGAGTGCTTCCACATCCGCTTTTGTTTTCACAACCTCGTCAATGCGGATTTCCATCTCATCGACCTCACGTTTTCTGGTCGACGCGTCTTTATATACATGCGATGCGGGAGAACAGGAAAGTACGGTACCGGTATATACCCTGCCATCTCTTGTATGAATGCGGCAGTATTCCCCATCCAGTGTGGGAATGATCGGGCCGCCGATGTTGGTGACTGCCAGCATACCGTTGCTTTTGATGGAGCGTACCATCAGCCCAAGTGTGTCGCAGTGCGCACAGAAGCCGATTGTTTTTTCACTGCTGGAGCCCTTTACATAAATCAGAAGGTTTCCTTTATTGTTGCGCTTTGTCTGATATCCCAAGGCTGCTGCCTCGTCGGCTACAAGGTCAATTGCCTTTTTTGTATAACCGGTTGGGGAGTCCGTCCCCAAAAGTCTTGAAGCAAAATCCAATACGTATGTCTTATCCATTTGTCTACCTCACTTACTTATAGAAACGCCGTCGTTTCCGTCAATCTCGCTGACTCTGACCCGAATGACCTCACGCAGGGAGCTGGGAATATTCTTTCCTATATAGTCAGCGCGAATGGGAAGCTCCCGATGCCCGCGGTCCACCAGCACAGCAAGCTGAATTTCCCTGGCTCTACCATAGTGCATGATCGCATCCATCGCAGCCCGTACGGTTCTTCCCTTGAAGAGTACATCATCCACAAGGATGACCTTTTTATCCTTTACCGGCAGGGATTCCATCGGCAGGGGATAGGGCTTTTCCCGATCATCTCTCCAATGCGATACATCCAGGGCAAAGCAGGGAACACTGACGTCCTCCACGTTGCATATAATGTCTGCCAGTCGTCTGGCAAGAATTTCTCCTCTTGTCTTGATACCGATTAAGACGATATCCTCTACGCCGCGGTTATGCTCGATGATTTCATGCGATATGCGGATGAGAGAACGTTTCATCTGGAGCGCGTCTATGATTTCCTTTGTTTCCATGTACTACCTCCTGACGTACAGCTACTATAAGTATAGCGGTTCGTCTTCGTTTTCGCAATCATTTCCAAGGATTTCACGTAAAATCGAGGCTGTATATTCCTCATACAGCTGCGTATTGTTTTCCGCCCTTCTCGTGTACAGAACATAGACCGGAATATCCTGCAGATAGAGGATGGTAAAGAAATCCCGCAGGAGGGCGTCACAGACAGGCTTGTTTTGAGCACAGCCAAGCGGATTGATGAAATAGGAGGAAATCAGCTGTCCGTTTCTGCGGCAGGGTCCCTTGCGGAACAGGTCCAGACATTCATCCAGTGTTTCCAGTCGCCGATAGCCGTATTCATCGCTGACATTATCCAGATAAAACAAATGTGTAACCTTGTGAAACTGCAGGGTATTTGCATGCTGAATAAGCGGCAGAATCTGATACAGCTCCTGATTTTCCTGTATCAGAAACAGGCTGTCGGAAAAAGTGGAGAATACCGAGGTGATACGGGAATGTGTGATGTTTTTCAGGGCACCGATTTCTCCGCCGGTGCTGACAATTTCCTCATCCAGATAATGCAGGGTTCCATGATCATCATAAACGGGGGCTGCCGATAGCCCCTTCTGTTCACAGACTCGAAGACAGGCATCAAGCATCTCACTTTTGCCGGTTCCGCTTTCTCCGGCAAAGACCAGTCCTTTCTTTGTATCACCTGCCTGCATCTGAAGCATGGAGGCATGAATGGGCAGATCGTGCTTCTCCATGCAGATTGCATTGTAAAGGGTCTGCAGCATATCCTTGAGATAGCGTATATGATGCATACGCGGGGTTCCGCTGACCAGTCCAATGGTGATCTGATTCGTTTCATCGTAATAGTAGCAGGCCTGATCCTTTGCGGAGGCTAAGGCAAAAATGAGAATGAAGTCCTGTTGCAGGGACAAGGCAGTGATCGGATACAGGGCGGCGAGACAGACGCCCAGCTGTACGCATTCTCTGGACAGATAAACAATGCCCTTTTTATCCGCAATCGCAATACTCATTGCAAAAAAAGCATTTGCATCCATACTGATATCGCGGTAGATGAAGGTGGAGGAGCGCTCAATAGAAATATTGGCGGCATCCGGCTGCTGAAAGAGTGGTACATGATGCAGCTGTACCTGTGAAATAAAGGGAATCTGCTCCAGAGGAAGGTGCGCATAGGGATGGGATACCTCATATACGCGCAGCTGCAGGGTAGCATCAAATCCAAAGGGCTGCATATGCAGCAGGCTGCTATCCTTTTGCTTTAGAACGGCCATGTTCTGAAACAGGGTGTCCAGAGAAGGATTTCGTGCTGCTTCACTGCTGCACAGACGAAATTTTGAAAGAGTCGCGGCATAGGTCAGAAATTCCAGCAGATACGGACTGGGGTGCGGCTGTGCGGTAAGCAGGGCGAGTACTCTTGCTTCCTCAATATCATAAGGATAGGCGTCTATCAGACGGCGCAGGTATTGCTCACCGTCACAATCCTGTGGAAATAAAAGTTCTTTTTTCATATGGGATCACCTGTTTGTAAGCTATGCGGCGGCTGTCGAAAAAAGTACAAATTTGCACAACAGTCAGCAGAGTGGCTCTATTCTACATCATACCGCTTTCACCAGCTTCAGATAGAAAATGCGGAGGTATGCAATCCACTGATGATTTTAAGGGGAAAAGCGGCTACAGAATGCATGTCTTCGCTGTATACGGTTATGGAGCATTTAAAAATCAGAAGGCATCGTTCGTTTTTCTTTGCTGATATGGGAATGAGATGCAAGAAACCGCTCATTTTTATAAGCAGCGAAAGAAATAACATGCAATCGGTTGCTTAACGGAGAAAAGATATGCTGCCAGCATGCTTCCCTATGTCTTTCTCTTCCGCAAATGAGTAAGACAGCCATTGCGCTGTGAAAAGCGTTCAGAGGTCTATCGTAAGGTTGGATATAGAAAAAGACGCAGTACATGGGAGTATCCAAATGTATATGCGTCTTTGTTATGATAGCTACAGCTGTGCATTATGCCATGCTGTTATAAAAGACAGCCTTATAAAAATAGCAATGAAATTCAGCTTGTGTAAGTATCTCTATTTTTGTACATGACCTTGTCAGACAGAGGCAGTGCGCTAGAACAAATTCATCAGATCTTCCTTGCTCATGCTGGTGATGATTCCCTCGTTATTGTGAATAATGGAGTCGCTGAGGTCCTGCTTCAGACTCTGCAGCTGCATGATTTTCTCCTCGATGGTATCCTTTGCTATCAGCTTGACAACCTGTACATTGTTATGCTGACCGATGCGGTAGGCGCGATCCGTTGCCTGATTCTGTGCAGAAACGTTCCACCATGGATCAAAATGGATAACGACTTCCGCACTTGTCAGATTTAAGCCGGTACCGCCTGCCTTCAGGGATATCAGGAAGATGGGGGTATCATCACTGTTAAAGCTGTTTACCAGCTGCTGCCGCTGCAGCTTCGGTGTGCTTCCCTTCAACAAATAGTAAGGGATATCCTGGCGTACCAGCTCCTTTTCCAGCAGCGAAAGAAGCGAGGTGAACTGTGAGAACAGGAGAACCTTTTTTCCGGATTCCCGGCAGCTTTCAATAAACTCCATACAGGCACTGATTTTGGCACCGATACCGTTATAATTTTCATACAGCAGGCGTGGATCACAGCACAGCTGACGCAGTCTGGTCAGCATACTGAGAATCATGATTTTACTGTTTGCGAAGCCTTTTTCCTTAAAGCTTTTGTTAAGGTCATCCCGTATGAGGGATACATTGGCCATATATAATTTTCTTGTTTCTTCATCCAGCTCGATCAGCATGGTGTTTTCCACCTTTTCCGGCAGTTCCTTGAGGACATCCTTCTTCACACGCCGCAGGATAAATGGTTCAACCATACGTTTCAGCTCCTTCAGCATTCCCATATCGTTTTCCTTGACGATGGGCTGCTCATACTGCTTTTTGAAATAGGAATAGGTATACAGATAGCCGGGCATTAGGAAATCAAATATGCTCCACAGCTCTGCCAGTGAATTTTCAATCGGTGTTCCGGTCAGGGCGAACCGATGGCGGGCCTGTATCTGCTTTACGCTGATGGCATTCTTGGTGTTGTGGTTTTTGATATACTGCGCTTCATCGATAATCTGATACTGGAAGATAAAGTCCTCGTAGGCTTCAATATCCCGTTTTAAATAATCATAGGAGGTGATAACGACATCATAGTCCTTACAGCTGCGGATTTGTACCTTTCGCTCATCACTGGAGCCGCTGATAATGATGCTCGTCAGCGTCTTGGAAAATTTCTCAATTTCACTTTGCCAGTTGAGTATCAGCGAAGACGGGCAAACGACCAGTGACAAAGAATCTTTGCACTGCAGCCGTTCATCCTCCAGCAGCGTGATGACCTGCAGGGTTTTACCGATACCCATATCATCTGCCAGTATACCGCTAAAGCCATAGGCAGCCATGGTTTTCATCCAGCGAAAGCCGGTTTTCTGATAATTACGCAGTGTTGACTTCAGCGCTGAAGGGACTGCAAAGTCACTGTCCTTGACATTGCGGATGCCGCGAATGATATCCTTGAAGGAGGAATCCCGGTCGACCTTGATCATATCGCTATCCTTCAGACTGTTGTCAATATACAGAGAACGATATTTGGGAACCTTGATCACACCGCTGCTGATTTCCTTTTCACTCACGTGCATACCATCCAGAATTGCACTGAGCTCCTGCAGTGCACTATCCTCGATATTGACAAAGGAGCCGTTTTTCATACGGTAATACTTCTTATTCATACGATAAGAGGCAAGGACCTCCTGCAGCTCATTAACAGGGAAATCGTAGGTATCAAAATTAATTTCCAGCAAATCACTTTCAATGCGGACACCCATGGAAATATTGACACTCTCCTTGATCTGCAGCTTTTTAAATTTATCTGTAGCAAATATCTCACAGGTATTGCCAAGCTCCTTCAGCCCCTGATTCAGAAATTCATACATGGCATCCTGCGAATGCTCGATATAGGCAATGCCGTCCACTGCATCGATTCGGGTCATGTAACGGGTAAAGACAAGCCGTGTCGCAATTTCATCATTGAAATTTCTGGAGGTGGACAGGGCACTTGTGCTGAATGCGTTGTATTCCTCATTTCCATAGCAGTACATCAGGCGTGCGGAAATCACATTGTGCTTGGGCATATCGATATACAGACGGCATTCCAGAGGAAGCGGTGCAAAGGCAGAAATATCCACACCTCTCAGCGGAATATACCGGCGTGTATTCATAATGACATTATTATAGAAGGTGGGCATGAGTTCACTGCTTAACAGCAGCGGTTTTTTCTTTTCCAGATATGTCTGCAGCAGGCGGCTGCAGGCTTTGGAATAAGCGGTATCACAGCGGTACAAAATATGATCCATTAACAAATATACATGGCTGCGGCCTTCAAATATGCGATAGCTCAAAGAGCTCAAGGCGATTTCATAGGAGTCATCCTCCTGTTTTTTAACTTCCATGGTAAGCTTTGGATTTTCATCCAGAAAGCGCATGTTGATCAGCATTTTTTCCTTCATGCGATGCATAATATCCTCACCGGCGTACAGCTGGAAAAATTCATCAAGCGCATCCGGTGTCATACACAGGTTACGCGCCTGTGGACAGCGCTCCAGTGCATGGCGGTTCTGGAAATAGAGGACATCATGCTCATGGCGCAGCATAAAGTCAAGCAGCTTCTGACTTTCTTCATCAAAGCTTAAGCGGTTATGCAGAAACTCCAGCTCCTTGCCATAGCTTTTTTTCACATTGTGGCGGATATCGTCAAGAAACTGCGCAATATCCTTTACGATATAGCGCTTTGCATTCCCCACCTTCAGTGTCAGTGCCAGGATAGTTCGCTGACGAATCTCCAAAACAGGCTCGATATGTACCGCCTGCTTCAGATTCATAGCCAGCGAGGAATAGATGATTTGTTCCTCATAGGCATTCATAAGGGAAATGGCGTAGCTGTCATGCTGCTGAACTGCGGTATGTGCATCCGTCTCCTTCTGCTTCTTTTCATGCTCCTCATTCAGCTTTATTAAAACAGCCGTACAGTGCTCACAGGACAATGTATCTTTCCCATGCTGCGGACAGCTGCATAAATGTGCGCGCACCGTTACATCATCCTTGTCGATGGACATGTTGACTTCCCGGTAGTCCTTTCCATCCTTAATGGTAGCGTTGATCATGATGATTTCCCTGGAAGAAAAATCATCGATATCCAGAGATACGATTCTCTGCTCATCCACCAGTCTTTTCGCTTTTTCATATTGTTCATCACTTCCGGCAAAATCCCGGATTTGTGCATTGGTAAACTCCATACATACACCCCTGCTTTCATCTTATTATTGTACCATCTTTTTCACGTAATTTGTCCCTGTATATGAAATGTTTTTCCATAAAGAGAAGATATGTATACCGTTCAGTGTTTGTAAAAATACGCCTGCTGCTTGCATTCAGACTGTGTCTGCGAAAAAAATGTTGTAAGGCAACAGTTGCTGAAGGTACCGGATATACATAAAGGATCAAATGACTAAGACGAGATTACACAAAGATAAGTCAAAGCTGCTGTTTACAGTATGAAGCATGTATATACTGTGAGAGGATAGCATGTTAATAAACTTTTCGTTATGTTTCATAAGTATGAATGATATATTCCTCTATATTTCTTGTAGGTTTTATGCTACACTGTAAATACAAAAAAGGAGAGGTCGGCCTATGAGAAACTATATAAACAATACAATGCATTCACATCTAATTCATCCGCAAAAGCCCCGGCCTTTCAGTAGCTCAACCGCTTGCTAGAAGCGTTTTTTCTTATGCTTTCATTCAATTATTAAGTAGTTTACAGCAGCTGAACACCGCTTGTCGGCGGTAAGCACTGCCTTGTTTTTGTTGTATCCGTTCCTGCGTATGATACAAAACAGCAGATACTTCTATTTGCTAATGAAAACAACAGCAGAACAAGAGCACCACCGGATCATATCCTTAAAGTACAGATAGCAATAGGAGAAAGAAAGGATATGATTATGACAACAAAAATGAAAACAGAAGCAGCAGCTATGATTAGCTGCTATGATAATAAAAAGAAATATGACATGTACTGTAAAAAGCTATTATCAAACAAGCAGATTCTCGCCTATGTGATGAAGGGCTGTATTCCGGAATACGCAGATATTCCACTGGAGGACATACCGTCCTATATCGAAATGTCTTCCATAAACACAGCAGACTGTGAATATATCGATGATCATCAGGTTGAGGTTACGGATGAAGCCATACCGGGTGCACAGATCAAATACGACATTCAGTTCGAGGCGACAATCCCCATGAAGCAGAAGAAAGCCGATAAGAGCACACCTGCGGATAAGAAAGTTCGCATGATCATCAATCTGGAAAGCCAGGCAAAGGATGATCCCGGTTATCCTCTGATCAAGCGTGCTTTGTATTATTGCAGTAGATTGATGGCAAAGCAGAAGCATCCCATGGATGGATTTCAGCATTCGGATTATGACAGGATCAAAAAGGTCTGTTCCATCTGGATCTGTATCGGACATAACAATCAAAAGAATGATGTCATCAACACCTATAAGATACAGGAAACGTGTGAGACAAAGATATGGCATGCCGCAAAGGAGGACTATGATTTGCTCACAGCAGTCATGGTGTATCCGAAGAAGGAAGGCGTACGAAAAGCGCAGGATATTCCGAATGCGGTAGAGCAGCAGGATGAGAACAAGCAGAGACTGCTGGAGCTGTTAAAGATTTTGTTTATAAAAAATCTCGCAGTAGAGGATAAAAAGGAACAATTACAGAAGACGTATGGTATACTAATGGAGAAGGAGATAGATCAGGAGGTCATGACGATGTGCAACTTTAGCGATTTTATTGAGCAAAGAGGGATTGAGCAGGGCTTATTGCAGGGAAAAGCTGAAGGAAAAGCAGAAGGGAAAGTGGAAGCAACACTTCTACATGTAAAAAAACTGATGCAGAGAATCGATGTCAGTGCGGTGGATGCTATGAATATACTGGATGTTGAAGAAGACATACGACCTACCATTCTGCAATCTCTACATCTATCCTAAAAAGCTATGCCCACAATACTTTTAAAGAGCTGTATCTCAGCTCTTTTTCATTTAATATTCGTTGTTTACTTTTCTTGATGTACATAAGTAATGGAGTACTATTCTGATACTATAATGTTAGGCTTTTACCTTCAGCATACCAACTATGAAAAAATTGATATTACAGACGATTCAAGAAAATGAAAGTCGGATATGCTTTGCATAAAAAGAAGCACTGAAAAGGAGTCTCTAAAAAATCACTTGACGTATCAGTGTCCTACGTATAATATTAAGTAAAGGATATAGAAAGACAGAGGAACAGCTGCGATGAGAATTTGATAATCTAATTTACAAAAACGTGAAAACTAGCAGACATACCATAGCGTATGTACTGTTTTGCGGACTGTGGGTTAAATTATCATTGTGTTTTTTTATCAATCTGTTCTTTTCTTATACTTCAATGCATGTAGAATGCAGGTAAGATAGATATTGAGCATAGATTTTTTATATATGATAATCCACCCGCTCATAGGGAGGGATTCTATGCTGCTGGAATTACAGCATGTAATAAAAAGGTTTCATGATAAAGAACTGCTTCATATACCGGTATGGCAGATACATCAGGGTCAGCGGATTGGACTGATTGGCGCAAACGGATGCGGAAAAACCACACTTTTGCGGATTTTACAGGGAGTGTGTGTGGTTGAAGAAGGTGTTGTACGTAGATTTTGTACGCTTTCCTATTTTGAACAGCTGTCACAACAGGTTTCTTATGGGGATGGAAGACTACTGAGGGAATTATCTGTTTCTCATCTGCAATTGAAGAAACAGGTAAGCGGTGGGGAACAGCAGAGGCTGCGGTTGTCAAAAGCACTGAGCACACCCTGTCATCTGTATCTTCTGGACGAGCCGACAAGCAATCTGGATCAGCAGGGAATTGCCTTTGTGAAAAAAGCCCTGCAGAATATGGATTCCTTTGTACTGGTTACGCATGAGCGTTCCCTGTTACAGGAGGTATGCAACCAGATCATTGAAATTAAGGATGGTAGGCTGCACATATATGAAGGTAATTATGAAAGCTATCTTTATCAGAAAGAGGAACATAGAAAATATCTGCAGCACCGTTACGATACAATCGAGAAGCAGCGTCACCAGCTGCAAAAGGCGTATGAGCAAAAAATAAAGCAGGCACAAAAGGCGAAGCGGAAGCCGCGAAATGTTTCAAACAGTGAACGTAAAATGCGGGGAAAGGTCGCGCTTCGAAAGTCCAAGGACGGTATCAGTAAGGCGATGTATCGGCAGGCGGATGCGATTGCAAGCCGTATGGAGCATTTGGAAAAGGTTGAGGTGTTAAAAGAGGAAGAAGCAATTGTGATGGATGTACAGGCGCTGGATCTGCCAAAAGGAAAATGGCTGTTGAAAGCAGAAGGACTAAGTGTTTCCTATGGAAGGCACAATGTGCTAAAGAATGTGCATTTCTTTATGAAAAATCACAGCAGAGTAGCTCTTGTTGGAGAAAACGGCTGTGGCAAAACAACGCTGCTGCAAGCGATTGTACAGGGAAATCCTGCGATATGGAAGGCACCAAAGGTGAAGATTGGCAGACTGTTTCAGCAGTTTGAGAATTTGAAGGATGAGCAAAGTGTATATGAGAATGCCATGGCGGATAGTGTGCAGGGGGAGCATGTCGTGCGCACAATTCTGGATCGGTTGTTATTTCAACAACAGGATTTGAAAAAGCCGGTAGCTGTGTTAAGCGGTGGAGAGCGGATGCGGCTTGGCTTTGCGAAGCTGATGGTAGGTTCCAGCAATCTGCTGCTTCTGGATGAGCCGACAAATTATCTCGATCTTCCTTCCATTCGCTGTATCACAAAGCTGCTGCAAAATTATGAGGGAAGTGTATTGTTTGTATCTCATGATGCGGCATTTATCAAAGAGGTCGCAACTGAGGTATGGGAGCTTCGCGAGCATACGTTGTACATGCCGCAGGACTGTGTGAAGTCATGCAGTAAAAAGCAGGGACAAATCGATCCGGATATAGCGACAAAGCGAATGATTCTGGATATGCGAAGAAGTGAGGTGGCACATCGACTCATACAGGCATCAGATGATCGGGAAGTACTGGAGAAGGAATATGCTGAAATTATGGAAAAACTGAAAAATCTATAGAAAGGGATTTGTCATTCTGTGCTTTTCATGATACCATGGACGGTAGCAGGTAGTCCGGATAGGAAAGAGATGCATGATTCGCGGATTCATGAAACTTCACAGGAGCATCAGGGCGATGAAATTCTTTCCAGGTCACTGCAAATCGTTGCCGCAGGGGGATTTGTGAACAGGCATATACGACCAAATATCAAACAGATATTTCTGATTCGACGGACTGACACGCTATCTTATATGAACGATAGCATTGCAGATGTCTTCTATGGAAGCTTCAATTCATTTTTTGATGCAGAGACGTCGCAACGATACAGCAGCTGTGGATATGTCGATATTCTGCACAAGGTTGGCAAAGAATATGAGGCGATGATGAAATGGAAGGCATTATAAGTAAGCGTAGCATTCGATTACGTAAATGTTAACAAGGAGAAGCATACATGGACATACATAATCATAATCTGAATATACATTATTCCATACCGGAAAACTTATGGAATGAGCTGGTAGAAATGTTCGCACAGCTGCCGCATTATCGGGGCTTTAGTGATGGCTGTCCGCAATGGTATGGATGTGACGGAAAGCTGATTGAGGCTTCTTTGGAGACCAGTGGTCTGCAGTTTTACGCAGAGCTTCCACAGGAGGAATGGGATGCGTGGTTTGCGCAGTTTCAGCGCAGAGCAGAGGAAATCCTGGGATATCCCATAGGAGAACCGGAAGACGGATATGAATTTCGGATTTATGACTGAATAGAAAGATGAAATGATAAAGAACCGCTCAGATGGCAGTGGACGATGATTTTCTTCGCAAAAATCCATTGGCATTTGAACTGGCATCTGCCATTGTCAATGATTCTGTTACCAGAGAAGCGAATACCCGGAAACAGCAAATAGATCTATTTGACAAAATTCGAGATAGATCCGAAACCTTGCAGTATATTCTGGGTCACGCAGACATCAGTGTAGCCTTGAACACATACACCCATGTGAATTTCGATATGCAGAGGAAGAAGTATATCGGATAGTGAAGGATTAAAAAAGCCCGTTGGTAAGGATGCTTGCTTTACCGATGGATTTAAAAGATTGCAGGAAAAGACATGAGAAAACACGAAAAGGTATGAGAGGATACCTTGAAAAACGGAAAACCCTGAAATATCAAGCGTTTGGAAAGAAACATAAGACTTAAATGGAGATATGAGCACATGATAAAAATACTATTCATTTGCCACGGCAATATCTGTCGATCCACAATGGCGGAATATGTTATGAAGGATTTGGTGAAAAAAGAAGGAATGCAGGACAGATTTTATATTTCATCCGCCGGCACAAGCCGCGAAGAAATCGGAAACGGAGTTCATTATGGAACACGCCGTAAGCTGCGTGAAGAAGGAATACCGGTAGGAAATCACAGGGCTGTACAGATGTGTGAAGCAGATTATAAAAAATACGATTATTTGATCGGTATGGATAGCGCAAACATGAGAAACATGGAACGTATTGTTCATGGTGATCCAAAGCATAAGCTGTATCTGCTGCTTGACTTTACAAGCCGCCCGGGCGCAATTGCCGATCCATGGTATACTGGTAACTTTGATGCTACGTTTACCGATGTGATGGAAGGCTGCAGTGGTCTTCTGAAGTATTTGAAATCACAGTGGACAGATGAGAATTATTGACAGTGATATACGCAAGAAAAAACACGCATGAAATTGTGAAGGGTTCTTTCTTACTTTAGGGTGTTTGCAAAAGGGAGACTTCAACTTCTATTGATAACTGCAATCGTATGGAAGTCTCCCTATGTTAAGTTTACCCACAATCGAGAAAGAACCTTGTGAAGAGCATGCGTGTTTTATGCTATACAAAGAATCTGAAGGGCGAAGAGAGCAGATACTGCACATATAGGAAGCTTGCCAGTTCACTTCTGTTATAAAAGCTTTACATTTTGTTTAGATTGCCTTTTCGTACCTATGATATAGTTCTTACAGCCACATACTACCTGTATACTGTGGCATATTCATTTAATTCCATAATTCTGGATATGGAATCCACAAAGAAACCGCCGGTGTCCGTTACATCCGGCGGCTTTCTTATTTCTGGCAGTGTGGACAGTAATAAATACTTCCCCCGAGATATTGCTCTTTCTGAATTCTGCCTCCGCATTTCGGGCAGCCATCCTTATAATGCCCTGCCGACATGACACAGTGATACCCGCCCTTTTCACCATAAATGTTCTTCTCACTATCTCTGCCGCCTTCCAATACCATCTGCTGCAGCGTCTGCTTCATTGAGAAAAACAATGTGTTTACTTCATCCTTTGTCAGTGTATTCATTTTCCGTTTCGGATGCAGTCCCGCATAAAACAGGATATCCTGACAGACACCGTTTCCGATTCCTATAAACCTCTGCTTTGTCGCCAGAAAGGCTTTCACACTCAGCTTTTCTGTTTCATGATGCAGCTTGCTTAAAAAATTTTCGTACGTGAAGCACTCGTCCAGCAAAGAACAGCTTTTAAGCTCTGCCTCATAATAGGCATCCTGTGCACCCTCAGTCTTTGGAAAAACATGTATTGCCGCATACATGGAGGTCGTAACGTGCAGGCAGCTTCCATCTGTAAACATAAGCAGCAGCTTGCTTTTCTTGAATTGCTGTGGTTTTGCAAACCAGCGGATATTTGCTCCATCACGAAAGGTCAGCACCTCATCCTCAATCTCCAGTTCCACGTAGAAGCTGCGCTCTACTACAGCGGTTACGGCTTTGTTTTTCAGTCGATCGTGATAGGTATCCGGATTACCATAATAAAACGTGAATTTGTGATCCGTGAAATTTCCGGACACACTTTGAATAGTTTTTCCAAGAACCTCTTTACGTAAATCTGCTGCTATTGTTCTTGCTTCAGGAAGCTCAATCATATACATCACCTGTATAGATTGTATCAGAAAAAGGTACAGCTGCCTATGATCCTCCTGTATTTCCCAAAGATGATGAAAAAAAAGATGCTCGAATGAGCATCTGAAGATGTAAACTGGCAGGGGTAGAGAGGATCGAACTCCCATCAGCGGTTTTGGAGACCGTTATACTACCATTGTACTATACCCCTAGGCTTTAACGCTTTATTATATTATCACAGAAAAAGATTTATGGCAATAAGAAAATCGTAAAAATTACAGGAACCGCGGCATCTGATCCATCCATTTCTCAGGTTGCCGTCTCTGCAATATCATTGATCATGCACATCGCTTTTTGCATATTGCGACACAACTCCTAAAATCCTAAAAGGGTATGGCATACTGCTTATTCATAGCTACAGCACCTGGTAATCAGCAAACCTTCATAGGGAAATACCACTGCGTATCAAAGCACTTCCCTTTATACCATGGACATAGTGAATATATCGCTGCTGCACAGCTTACTTTCAATCTATGACAGCGAACAATCATATGAGTATCACAATATTACTGTGAGCAAATAAGTTTGCATATACAAAAAAAGGTGATACAATAACCATGCCATCAATCTTCTCTATAAACTCCCGATGGTGCTGCTCTTCACATCCAAAGAGCGGCTTTTTTTTGTTCCTCAGCTGCTTATGCGAATAAAGCGATACTTATGAATACATGAATGCACAGTCCCAGGAAGTCTCTATTCAAAAAAGGCTCCCATGAAAGAGAGCCTTGTGTCATTTCCTGCTAGCTATATCTGAATGGAGATTTCGTAAATTATCTGCCGCAATCAGCCATCACTGCCTATATCCGTTGCGTTAGTTCTGCTTTTACAGGCGGCGATACACATTGTCTGATCATAATCACCACATGGATTTCCGTTCATATCACGGAAGAATGCTATGCTTGTAAAGCCTGCCTCCTGCAGTGCTTCCTGCAGCTCTGCTTTCGTAAAGGTATGCTCCCATACATGAAACTGACGGATATCATCCTCTGTTATCGCGATATATCGGTTCAAAACAGTATTGTCTTCCTCATAGCGAAAAACATCATGCAGAGTCAGGCATCGCTCATCCGCCCAGAAGCCATCCTCTGTAATTTCCCATGTTTTAGATTCAGGGACTCCGTCGTAGCGGGAAGGAAGAAATACATCAAAAAGCAGGACGCCCTCCGGCTGTAACCAGCTGTAAACGGAAGCCAGCAGTTTCTTTCTGTCCATAGCAGACAATACACCAAAATCACAGTAAATCAGGGTGATGATGTGAAATCTGCTGTTCATGTGCAGCTGTGTATAATCAGCACACAGATAGTGTATGGAAAGCTGCTGCTGTCTGGCAGAATGCATTGCATAGGTAATCGAATGCTCGGAAAAATCCACACCGGTGACTGCATATCCCTTTTTGCAGAAGCGCTCCGTATAAACACCGGGTCCGCAGCCAAGGTCTAGTAGTGTCGGATATCTTTCCGCTGGAAACTGCCTGCTTATCCAGTCGATGGCTTTTTCCACGGTTTCGATCCTACGAGTTGCGGAGTCCTCGGTAGTATCCAGATGTGCTTTCAGCATACGTTTTACAGTATGCGGATCACTCCAGATATTGTCCTTGCTTGTTTCATACAATGCCGGTTTTTGCATTGCCATGGTAAATAGTTTTTTCATTTGTTCTGTCCTTTCTTTTCCTGATGGCAGCTTACGAAAAGCCTGTGGATATCCCACAGGCTGTTATAAACATTTCTGTGGAAGTAGCTGATACAATGACCACGATATAAACCCTGTCTGATACAGGCTGTTTTATATCTGTTTTCTGATCATTTTCTACTTTTCCACGTTTCACTTCATTACGCCTTCAACAGCGTCAAGTGCGCCGGACAGAACCATCTCCTTTAAAAGCTGCCACGCTCTCATTATACAGAATATGGACGACAGATGCAATTGAATTTTCAAGAAGCTGTAAATCTGTTAGCATCTACCAATTTACATTACCGATGCAGTCGCATACATAGCATTGCTTTTGATAGTTCAAAATGAAGGTATGTAAAAACAACCGCTCGAAAAGTCGCTTTTGTGGCGGTAATGTTCCTGTGAAAGCATGCGACAGCATGCAGGGGTAGCCATATTAGCTTTTTCTATCAGGCAACCTGACGGGCACGGGTTGCACTGCCTGATGGCATCCATTCCTGTATGGATTCGAACAGAAAAGATTAACGGCTGTTTTTTCGTGCAATGAAAAGATTGTGATTGCTGTGTCCCAAAAAGGATGGTTTTTCACATGTTTTCAAATGGTATCGCATCCATACCTGAAATTCCTCTGCAGTAAAGCGATTGATACGCTCACTCATCAATTCCGCAAGACCGTCTGCCGCAACATGCTTCAGGTTTTCTAGGGGAAAGGATTGAAACAGCTCATCTATGCTTTGCTCATCATGAAACACAAACGGATCATTGTGAAGCTGCAGGGTTTTCGCATCAAATTCATCTCCCGTAAGGAATCCCTCCACATGCATGGTTTCCGTTGCCATAACCATATCGTGTGGAATATAGGCAAACATCAGGATGCCCTTGTTTTTGCATACCCGGCAGGCTGCCTCGATAGCCTGTAGCTGCTCCTGTGTTTTCGAAAGGTGATACAGGGGACCGAAGCAGAGAACCATGTCAAATTTTGAATTCCAGTCCTCCGGCAGGTGTGCGGCGTCACGTTCCAGAATGGTGATATCCATATCCTTTGTTTTTCTGCTTTCCATAATCTGGACATGCTTTTTAACCGGTTCCACCGCAGTAAGGGAATACCCCTCCTTCGCTAAGGCGAGAGAATATGCACCACAGCCTGCACCGATTTCCAGAATCTGCGCCTGTGTATTTGCATATTGATGAATATAGTGCATGGTTGTCAGGTACTCAACCTGACTTGCATAACCGTGAAAGAGTCTTTTTTCCTCCTCAAAGTGTTCATACAATTCCTGTAATTCCATAATCACTACCTCCTCTTGTTTCCCAAAGTATACAGGAAACCGTACACAGATATGGAAAATCTGCAGATTGCTGAGAAAAGAGGTGTTAAGCTGATGAATTCCTTATCAGGTGCAGAAACACTTTATCAGAAAAGGGAACTTCAAGGCTGTTGCAATATCAATGTATTAAAATCTTCAAGTAAGCTGTGTAGGGAATTTGATTACAGCTGCAGCTGTTTCATATAAAGATGCAGATCCTTGTAATTTCTGGTTTTAGGAATCAAAAGTTGAAGCTCATGAAGAAAAACGATTTGAAATTCCACTGCGAGATCATTCATCAATGGCAGACATCGCTTCATAAGATAATTCTGGGCAGTCCGCGCATCCGCATGAGGCAGCAGTTCATAAAACCCCCACAGAGTCTGCAGACGTTCACTGCAGTCACGCATATCATAGGATTGCGCAAGAACCTTTTCAATTCCTTTCCCTTGAAGCCGCTGATTGTGAATATACCAAAACATGAATGGCAGAAGCTGGCGGGTATGATTTTTCAGAAACAGGCAAAGATAATATTCCTCCTTCTCATACTCCTTCTGGTTATGATAAACACCCGAGAGATTGAAATAATAGGTGATTCTGCGCTCTGCCTTGATCGTATGCTCCAGCAGCAGCTTTTCACACATCCTGTGCAGGTCCTCAAAGGCAGGTACATGAATGCGGGCACTGATCAGGCAAAGCCAGTGATACAGATCAAACAATGCTGTCCAGTTTCCGCTGTGCTCCTCCTTCCTTCGAAATTTCTGCAGCTGCCTCCATGCAGGCAGGTCATTATGCTCCAGATTTGTCTGATGAAGCGCATAGGTAATACAGTTTTTCACAGAATCGGGATGAGAAAGCATAGGAAATATGGTCAGCAGATTGCGCAGCTGATTTCGATCATGGGGAAGGGTATATTGATAGTGATAAAGGATGGAGGCATACACAGATTCCAATTCTCTTGGCAATACGCTATGAAACTGCATCAGCCAGTCATATTCCTCTGACTTCAGCAATCTGTCCTTTTTCAAAGCATCCAGCAGGATGGAAAGACTTTTTAAAACCACGCTCTCCCAGCTGTATTGTCTATAGGGGGAAAGAAGCTGCAGCAGCTCCCGGATACAGCTACAGCATGCCTCCTCCTCATAAGCGTTCCAGCTTTCAAAGAGCTTCTGCAGAAAAGGCGTCAGCAGGGGATCAGGATTGCATGCATAATTATACTGCAGATCAAGCAGGGCAAACAGCTGATCATAGATATCCATATCCAGCAGCGCTTTTCCGTTTTCCAAGGCAATGTAGCTGCGAAGTGAAACAGCATGACCCAGCGTTTCGACAAGCGCCTTTTGGGTATAGCCGAGTGCTATTCTTTTTTGCCGAATCAGCCAGCCATAGCGTTTTCTGTGTTTTTTACATATATCCAGCAGCATATGATCATGTCCTTTCTTACAGGTGAAGACTCTCATACCAAATAACACGTATAGAAAATCATGTCGATTCCTACAATGATTGGAGCTTGTCTATTTTGTCGTTCTAACAGTCTATTCCCGCTTTCTGACAGTCTGCATAATGGAAGTAGATACAACTCCCCATTATGGAGGATATGCAAACGCAGCTGCTTTCTGCCAGCCTGCAAATGGAATTAGAATGTTCACGTTGCATGTTTAAGCCTTTCCTCCATTATAGCATATGGATTGGGATTGCAATAAGCAAACCAGTGTTTCATATAGGAAAAACAGGGGGTGGATTACAGGGCATTCTGCATGATTTCCTTGATGCTTTCGTATATTTCAATAGAAGAAATTCGTATTCTGCTATAAAGAAGCAAGCTGCTGCATACCTTTTTAGGGTACAGGAAATATCAGAATAAAGGAAGCATGAGTAGAAAAAGATTTGAAGAATGATATGAAAATATTTAGAGAAAGTTAAGATTTAACTGCTATACTTACTCGAGAGCTTAGAAAGCGGGGTGTTTTATGCAGACTACCTGGAAAAATCGAATCCTACAGATTCTATTGCTTCTGTCACTGACAGCCTTTGCCTGCTGGTTTGCGTTAAAGGATGATTGTGCAGAGGTTTTATATAATATTTCTCATATATCCTGGTATTGGATTGTGCTTATTGCGGTACTGGGCACCGCTTATTATCTGCTTCAGGGAATCGTCTTATACAGGATAGCAAAACCCTATAAAACGGATATCCGCATATGGGACGGAATACACAATGCGTATATTGCAGCTTTTTTCAACGGTGTTACCCCGTTGGGCGGAGGACAGGTGGCTCAGACCTATGCATTTCGTAAGCTGGATATGCAGTACAGTGATATCGCCAGTGTACTTTGGAAGGACTTCTTCCTTTATCAGAGTACAGTCCTGTTTTATGTGAGCATACTGCTGCTTACACGGTTTTCCTATGCAATGGAACATTTTCAGATCTATTTTTTTCTGGTGCTGCTTGGCTTTGCCATCAATGCCTCTGTCATACTGATTTTATGGACGATGGCCAGATTTCCAAAGCTGTATGTGAAAATCAGCCGTGGAATTGTCAATGTCGGCTTTCGTTTTCATATTGTGAAGAATAAGGCGTATACACTGGAAAAATGGCAGGGACAGATTTTATACTTTAATGAGGAAATCAAAAAGCTGAAGGAGGACCGCCGCATGATTGTGGAGGCTGTTCTTCTGAATTTTCTGCGTATGACAATTTTCTATGCAATTCCCTATGTGGCGGCATTGGCGCTGCAGGTACCCTTGTCTCTTTCTGATTTGATCAATGTTTTGCTGATGTCTGCGTGTATCCATATGCTGAATGCCTTAACGCCTCTTCCCGGAGATACCGGATGGACAGAAAGCGCATTTATTCTGATATTTGCAGTTCTGTTTGGTAGAACAGAAGCGAGCAGTGTTATGATATTATGGCGTGTGGCAACGTATCACATCCAGCTCATTGCAGGAGGGATCATTTTCCTTTATGTGAAATCAGCAGACACCAAAAGACAGAGGCAGCTGCCAACAGCGAAGTCTCTTCCATAACGTTCCACCCACAGGTGATATGCTGTAAATACTGTAAATACTGTAAATACTGTAAATACTGAACTGCGAACGAACAAGCATAAGCTGGAAAAGAGGGCTAATGAATGCCTCTCAATGAAGCAAGCAATATCATGCGAAAAGTATATCCAAGTATGCCAGAGCGAGAGCGATTCGTAGAGGTACTGGGAACGTACCAGCTACGTGTATCTGAACACGAACAAAACGTTTTGATGCATACGCAGGCATGCGTTAGAAGCCGCTTGCTCTATAGCTGACGGCAGTTCACAAAGCTGTATCATCCATCATACTGTTACCCAGGTGCATATTCCTAAAGCAAACGGTGCACCTTTTTCTGCTTTTTATGTATGCTTTCAGGCCAAAACCTTACAGCTGTACGAAATGCTGTTACGCCGCATGATGATAACAATCGTGTTCACTTTCGGATATCCGCATCTGCAGCCTGCTTCCATGTCACCCTTGCTACAAACGGGCAATGGAAACAGCCGGCAGATGGAAACTTTCCTGTTATCTTATGAATAAAGTGTGGTAAAATAAAACAGATAAAGGAAAAAAGGGTCAAATATTATGAAGACTGACAACAATGGTACGGTGCTGTACAATCGTTCAGAGCTACAGGCTGTTTTTTCTCAGCTGCAGCCGCGCGAGGAATATTCTCTTCTGCATTTTAATGTTAAGAAATTTCGATATTTTCTTGGCCGATATGACCATGAAACAGGGGAGGAGCTGCTTCAACAGATTCTGAAGACTTTCACAACGGGATTGAAGAAAGGACAGTATCTGCTGTATACAGGTGGGGATGATTTCATATTCCTCATTCATGAGTGGCGAAAAAAGAAGATTATTGATGAGCTTATTCAAAGAGACTACGAGGGCTATGAGTTGAAGGATTCTCGGTTTTTCAACAAAGTGTTTTTTTCCATGGGGGTGTGTCGTCTGCGGGATTTCCCGGAGGCGGATTTTGAAACCTGCTGCTTATATGCATGGCTTGCCCGCATAACATCAAAAGAGCATGAAAAGAAAAGCTCGGATTTTAAGTTTTTTACCAGAAAACAGCTGCAGGAATTTCAAATGCGATCGCAGCTTGAAGTGAAGACAGTCGAGGCCTGCCGCAAGGAAACCTATGCGGTTTATATTCAGCCTAAGGTTGATGCCAAAACCCTGAAAATATGCGGAGGAGAAGCATTGCTGCGCTGGTTTGATGAAGATGGTACAATGATTCCTCTTTCATTGTTTCTGCCGGTGCTGAATGAAAACAGCTATATCCGTTATGTAGATCAAATGGTGTTTGAGCTGGTATGCAAAATGATACAGGAGAGCATACAAAAGGGTATGAAGATGGTTCCCATCAGCTTTAACCTTTCCAAGGCAAGCTTTGAGGATGAACCGTTCATGCAGGAATATATGGAAGTGTTTCAGCAGTTTGACATACCGAAGGAGTACATCGAATTTGAATTGCTGGAAAGCATAAGCATGGATAATTCCGATAAGCTGATCAAGGTGGTGGATACAATACATAAGGCAGGATTTCGCTGTGCGCTGGATGATTTTGGCAGCGGCTATTCCTCCATGAGTGTCCTTGCCAGGGTTCCCATCGATATCATTAAGCTGGATCGCTCTCTTTTTCAGAATCCATACAGGGATATCGATAATTTTCTGATTGTGGATGGTCTGCTGGATATACTGCATCATTTTCCTGTACAGATCGTGGCAGAGGGAGTTGAGGATGAGACTGTGGCAGAGCATATGCGCCAGCATGGCTGTGATATGATTCAGGGATTCTATTATTATCATCCGATGCCGATGGATGAATTTCAGCGTCTGATTGCAGAACAGGGAGAGTGTTAGCTTATTCATAGCAGACCCTTCCCGATATGCACGCTGCTGGCTTGTGTAAGCTTTTCGGATAATCCGGTATGGAATGCAAAAAGGCTGTATGCAGAGAATATCTCAACGCATACAGACCTTTTTTTGCTTAGCAGGATTTTTCGTCTTCCGCATATCAAAGAGGATGAAGCATTGCTTTGCCAAGCAGCACTCCAAGCAGGCATAAAAGAACGGAGGAAAGAATATAGGTGATTCCCATCCCTGTTTTATGCTGCTCCAGCAGGGAAACCGCCTCCAGGGAAAAGGTGGAGAAGGTGGTGAATCCTCCGCACACACCGGTTTTCAATAACAAAAGACTGTGCTCCGTTAACAATGACTGCCTCATGCTCAGGGCTGCCAGTATCCCGATTGCTACCGCACCGAGAAAATTGATAAGAAGTGTCATATACGGAAACTCACTTTTTACAGGCACCATGGACATTCCATAGCGCAGCATCGCTCCTACGGCACCGCCAAGGCCGACAAACAAAAACTCTTTCATAAACATCGCTCCCGCAACCATTTTACCATACTTTTGAAATGAAACCGCATAGCCTGCAAAACTTTTTCACTTCCGGCAGGAGTTTTCTCAATTTGCTTGCGCATTCCCTGATATGGGCTATAATAGTAACATTCAAAGGGATGATTGGGAGTGTGATGAAATGTTTACAAATGAGAATCTGAAGCGGCTGATTCTGCCGCTTGTTGTCGAACAGATTCTGGCGGTAACGATCGGGATGAGCGATACGATCATGGTGTCGAGTGTGGGCGAGGCGGCGGTTTCCGGTCTTAGTCTTGTGGATACGATCAACATCCTTCTGATCAATATCTTTGCCGCACTGGCTACCGGAGGCGCTGTTGTCTGCAGTCAGTATCTCGGTGGTCGCGACCGCGATCGGGCATGTGTGTCGGCAAAGCAGCTGATTGTTTCAACCGGTATTTTTGCTGTTATCATCATGGGAATCGTTCTGATTGGCTGTACGGCAATCCTGCAGCTGGTCTTTACGGATGTGGAGCCGGCAGTCATGTGGAATGCAGAGATCTATTTTAAAATATCCGCATGGTCCTACCCGTTTATCGCGCTGTATAATTCCGGGGCTGCACTGTTTCGCTCCATGGGGAATTCCAAAATTTCAATGATTACCTCATTGTTCATGAATGCCTTCAATATCCTCGGAAATGCCGTTTTGATTTACGGCTTCCATATGGGGGTGGCGGGTGCTGCCATATCCTCGCTGGTTTCCCGTATTCTGGGTTCCCTGTTTATGCTGTATCTGCTGCGCAGTCCGGATAATCTGATTTATATTGATTCCTACAGGAAGCTGGAATTTCATCCGGATATGATACGCCGTATATTGACAATCGGAATACCAAACGGTTTGGAAAACGGTATGTTCCAGATAGGAAAAATCCTTGTTCAGGGACTGATTGCGGGCTTTGGTACGGTTGCGATAGCGGCCAATGCCGTAGCGAACAATATTGCACAAATGGAAATCATACCCGCTGCCGCAATCGGACTTGCAATGATAACGGTCGTAGGGCAGTGCGTTGGGGCTGGGGATTATGCGCAGGCCCGTCTCTACATAAAAAAACTAATGAAAATCGCATATATATCCATGCTTGCGGTAAATCTTATCATCCTGTGTCTTGTGCCTTTGCTTCTGAACATATATAATTTAAGTGCACAGACGTATGATACCGCACTGGAGCTGCTGCTGTATCACGGCATATTCGCCATGGTGCTGTGGCCGGCATCCTTCACCTTTCCCAATGCATTGCGTGCAGCCGGAGATGTGCGCTTTACGATGTGCATCTCGATTCTATCCATGTGGCTGTGCAGAATTTGTCTGAGCTGGCTGCTAGGGGTGATACTGGGGCTTGGTGTATTGGGCGTCTGGCTCGCAATGTTTACCGACTGGCTCTTTCGCATACTCTGGTTTTACTGGCGGTATCGAAGCGGCTCATGGATGAAGAAACGTATTAACACATAAGGAGAACATATGAAGTTTACGACGCTGTTATTTGATGCAGACGGAACGCTGCTGGATTTCGATGCAACGGAAAAGCGGGCTCTGCAGAGGGTATTTGATCTGCATCGCTACCCGTTGACAAATGAAATGAAGAAACGCTATCAGGACATAAACGTACAGCTGTGGTCAGCGTATGAGGAAGGCGAAATCTCAAGGGAAGCAGTGATTTACACACGGTTTGGAAAGCTGTTTCGTGAATTCGGTATTGCGGATGATGGCATCGCCTTTGAGGATATCTATCAAAAGGAGCTGGGCAGAGGGCACGATATGATACCGCATGCTATGGAGGTGGTACGCCGCCTGTATCCGCAGTATCGTATGTGTATCGTGACCAACGGTGTTGTCGCAACACAGTATGCGCGTCTGCGGGATTCCGGTCTGGACGCGTATTTCCATCATATGTTTGTATCGGAGGAAATCGGATTTCGGAAGCCGGATCGATCCTATTTTGATCACTGCTTTGCCAGATTAAATGGAGCGAAGCGGGATCGGACCCTCATAATTGGTGATTCGTTATCCAGCGATATGCAGGGAGGTATCAATGCCGGTATTTCCACCTGCTGGTATAATCCTGATGGGAAAAAGAATCACAAGCAGCTTCCGTTAACCTATGAAATTCGGGATTTGCGGGAATTATATACAATATTGGAGGAGGAAAATGATGGATAAGGATATCCTGTTGTTTGATTTGGATGGAACATTGACAGATCCAAAGGTTGGTATTACCAGATCGGTAGCCTTTGCTTTGGATAAAGCCGGTATTCATGTGGAAAATCCGGATGATTTGTGCGCATTTATCGGGCCGCCCTTAAAGGATATGTTCATGGAGCTGTATTCCTTTGACGAGGCGCAGGCCTTGCAGGCAATTGCGGATTACCGCGTTTATTTTCGCAAGCAGGGAATGCTGTAAAACGTGGCATATCCGGGGATTCGTGAACTGCTGGAGGCATTGCAGAAGCAGGGCAAAACGCTTTTGGTCGCTACCAGTAAGCCGGAGGAATTCGCCTGTACCATCCTGAAGCATTTTAAGCTGGATTCCTATATGCTGGATATTTGCGGTGCCACGATGGATGGTACCCGCAGCGATAAGGCGGATGTCATTGCCTATGCTGTGCAGAAGCACCGGCTGCCAATTGAACGGTGTGTGATGATCGGAGATCGCCGGCACGATATCATCGGCGGGAAAAAGAACGGCATGCGCACGATTGGCGTATTATATGGATACGGAAGCCGTGAGGAGCTAAAGGAAGCAGGCGCTGACTGCATCGTGGAGGATGTGCAGAGTCTGTTGGATGTATTGAAAAAAGGAGGTTCATAACATGGCTGATAAAAAAAAGAAGAGTACAGCAGAGCTGCTGGAGCAGGCCCGCAAAGCCAAGCAGAAGCCCCGCACCAAAGCTTTGGAAAAAACACTGGGCAAGGGGAAGAACAGCGCCAAGTTTAATAAAGTGAATTTTAACGGATAAGAAAAGAGCGGCTATACCAGAATGGTAACCGCTCTGTTTTTATTCAGGATATGAACGGAAGCAGTGCTTCCCCCATCCTCACCATCCAGTGTCCAGGGAATCTGTTCCTGTGCTTCTATGCGGATATCACAGGCTTTTCGAAAATACATCCAGGTTTCATTAACCTCATGCTTTATCAGTGCCGCAATGATATTTTGTACATCCAGTGGATTATTGGGAACCCGGATGAGCAGAAGCTCAAACTGACCATCATCCAGCTGAGCATCCTTTGAGTTTACGGCAGTAAAGCCTGCGACAAACTTGGAATTGGTAACACAGCCGAAGATACAGGAATCCTCAATGACTTCATTCTGATCAATGACGGCTTTGACATGATAGCGTGGGATATTTGTCAGCTGTTTGACGCCTTCCAGAAAATAAGCGATTTTTCCAAAGGAATTTTTGGTGCTTTGCGGTGTGGAGTAGGAAATTTCTGTGAAGATACCAAACGCCGCAACATAGGTGAAATAGCGGTTATTGAACTGGCCGATATCACAGGAAAACGGATGGTATTGTGCAATGGTGTCCATGAGCTTTCCAGCACTTTTCGGCAGCTTCAGCGTAGCCGCAAAATCGTTGACTGTCCCGCTGGGAAGATAGGCAAGCACAGGCTTGCTGTCTATTTCCATAATGCCGCTGATCACCTCATTCCAGGTACCGTCCCCACCGATGCATACGAGAATATCACAGCAGCCTTCACTGGCTTTCGCAAGCTTTTGTGCATGTCCCGCATACTGGGTTACATAAACCTGTATCGTATCCTGCATGGCACAAAACCGGTCACATAACGTAAATAAAGCCGTTTTTGCCGTCTGCTTTCCTGCCTTTGGATTCATAATGATTCTGATGCTTCTGTCCATACACACGCCCCGTTTCCTTTGCATATAATTGTATAGCATAAAGACGGAAAAGGGAAGTGGAGTGCAGGAATTAGTGTTAATATCCTAAGACACCGTCGAGTGATTCATCCTGCAATACCCAGTCGTTGTATACATCAATCATACGGTATTGGGAAGGCGTATCCCGTATATAGACTTTTGAAATTCCTGCATTGATGATCATTCGCTTGCACATGGAACAGCTGTTCGAGCTTTGAATCAGCTCCCCGCTGACTGCTTCATAGCCTACCAGAAACATATCGGCTCCCAGCATTTCACTGCGCTGTGCACTGATGATTGCATTTGCTTCCGCATGGACACTGCGACATAATTCATAGCGTTCTCCCCGGGGAACCTGCAGCTTCTCCCGGATACAGTATTCCAGATCCAGACAGTTGGTACGTCCCCGAGGGGCACCCACATATCCGGTGGAGACAATTTCATCATGCTGAACGATCACCGCACCGTAAATTCTTCTGCGGCAGGTGCTTCTCTGTGCGACTGTTCCTGCGATATCCAGATAGTAATTGATTTTATCTACGCGCTCCTGTTTCATAAAAACCTCCCTTTCTTTATCAAATATTATTATAAGGGGAGCTGCTTTTTAATACAATCATCTAAAGAAAGCTGACAGAAAAGCTATGGGAATGCTTGCGGAAGTAAAAAGAAATCATATCGGTATATACAAGTAGGATAAGAGAAAGTCGTATGCTAAAAGCAGTGAGTAAGTCCATGGATAGCAAACAGCTGTGTGAAAAGAGCTGCTGAATATGGTGCAGCTTGCATCATAACTACATGATTACGGTTTTTTATGTAAAGAGGTCGACCACATCGAATCAAGTCTTCCATAAAGCTTCCTGCTTACGGACATCCTGAATCTCAAAGGGTTGCAGGCAATGAAAAGTGTGCGGGTGAGCGGTGAAGCTGTTTATTCTGCATTGGTATGAAGGAGATAATGGTAATCCATATCTTCTTCCTTTTCGAAAGGAGTAACCAAAAAGCAGACGATACGTTTATCAATCGTCTGCCTTTCAGAAATTAAGCTATTGCATTCACTTTTAACATGCGCCCTGCAGCCTCATGTTACATGCTGCATTCAGCTTCAGTTATTACGAGTACCTTCAGATGCCTTTCACACAGGAAAGAACAGCCTCATAATCCGGTTCGTCTGTAATTTCCCTGACATACTCGACATAGCGCAGGATATTGTCCTTATCAACTACAAATACTGCCCGCGTCAGTAAACCTAACTCTTCGACATAGGTTGCAGTTGCCGCTGCAAAGCTGTGCAGCTTGTAATCACTCAATGTAATTACATTTTCATTGTTTTTTGCCTGACACCAGCGTTCAAGAGCAAATGGCAGGTCCATGGATATTGCACAGACGGTAACATCCTTAAGCTCCTTTGCGTAATTGATAAACTTTGCGACCTCCATACTGCATACACCGGTATCCAGGGAAGGTACACTGAGGAAAATACGTGTACCTGTACTGTCCTCACTTCGCCACTCGCTCATATCATTTCGTATAGCAGTAAACGGCTTTAATGTCTCGTTTTCCTTCACTGCCTCATGCTTTATTGTCACAGGATTTCCCTGAAAGGTTATATTCATTTGATATCCCTCGCTTTCTGTACATAGTATACCCGGATTGTTTGAAAAGGTGAACTTATTTGCCTGGAAATTTATGAACAAGGATACGAAACGAAAACAGTGTGTAGCTTCTGCTTTTTTCTTGTATATTGTTTACAAAACTGTTTCCATTTCCCTTCGAATCCGCTATACTGTTAGAGGAAAGTTGAGGGGTTGTGCATGAATACAGATCAGCTGCTGGATGTGGCCAGCTATGCAGGGAAACTGCTCATAGAAAGCGGAGCGGAAATCTATCGGGTGGAGGAAACGATGGTGCGGCTCTGCACGAGCTTTTCCGAGGTGGAGGATGCACAGAGCTTCGTTACCACAACCGGCATCATGTTCTCCATCACGGTTGCCAGCAAAACACATACAAAAATTCTTCGTGTGCATACACGCGGTGTGGATTTAAACTGCATTGATAAGATCAACAGCCTCTCAAGAGAAACCGCCGTGCAGAATTACACAATCGAGGAGCTGGCGCTAAAGCTGAGAGAAATAGAAAATGAACAGCGCTATTCCTTTTGGATAATCATGTTCTTCGGAGCATTGAGTGCAGGTGGCTTTGCGGTTTTCTTCGGTGGAAATTATCTGGAGGCAGGTTGCAGCTTTTTGATCGGACTGCTGATCAAAGCGGTAAGCGCCCTTATGGAACAGCGCGGCCTGCACGGCTTTTTTACGAATGCAATTGCGGCGGCGAGCGGTGCGCTTGCGGCACTGGGGGCACATGCCCTCTGTCCGGATACGGATGTCGATATCCTTATTATATCCAGCATCATGCTGCTTGTTCCCGGCTTAGCCATTACCAATGCCATACGGGATACGGTTTCCGGGGATTATCTGTCCGGTGTTGCCCGTGCAACCGAGGCCTTTCTGGTGGCGATTGCAATCGCTGCCGGAATCGGTGTTGTCCTTTCCATGTCCATCGGACTGAGCGGAGGTATGTGACATGTATCTGATCAATATGATGATTGCCTCTTTTTTTGCCTCACTGGGATTTGGCGTAATGTTTAATATTCGTGGAAGGAAACTGATTCTCGCAGGAATCGCAGGGTCAATCGGCGGTGCAGTCTACCATGCGGCACTGCTTGTGGGCTGCTCGGAGCTGACTGCCATGTTTCTGGGGTCGGTTGCACTATCGCTGTATTCTGAAATTTTTGCCCGTATCTGCAAGACACCGGTAACAACCTTTATCATTTGTGCCCTGATACCGCTGGTACCCGGAGGTGGAATGTATCGCACGATGCTGAAGGCGATAGAAGGGGATGTGATGCAGGCGTTGTCCATCGGTCTGGATACGCTGACCACCGCAGGCGTACTGGCTCTGGGAATCCTTGTTGTTTCAACAATCATGAAGGCTGTATTCAAACCGGAGAGAAGGAGTGTGAGAAGGCATGTGGAAAACTGAAAGAAAAGTGGAGCTGCTGGCACCTGCCGGCTCTATGGAGGCGCTTCGTGCGGCAGTCCAAAATGGTTGTGATGCTGTGTATCTTGGTGGCAGTATGTTTGGTGCCAGAGCATTCGCCAATAATTTTGATGAGGACGAAATTCAGGAAGCAATCGCCTATGCCCATGTGTATGGGGTCCGTGTGTTTGTTACCGTCAATACCCTGATTCGGGAAGAGGAATTTGAGGACTGTGTCCGGTATGTTCAGTTTTTATATGAGCATGATGTGGATGCGGTAATTATTCAGGATTTGGGCTTATTCTCTGTGCTGCACCAACGCTTCCCGGACATGGAGCTGCATGCATCCACACAGATGCATATCCATAATCCGCAGGGAATTCACTTTATGGAGTCCTGCGGTGCCAGCAGAGTGGTGGTGCCAAGAGAAACTCCGCTAAAGGAAATCCGAGCATATGCGGCTTTAGGCGTAGACCTGGAGGTTTTTGTTCAGGGAGCCCTGTGTGTATCCTACAGCGGGCAGTGTCTGATGAGCTCACTGACACTGCAGCGAAGCGGAAACCGCGGCGAATGTGCACAGAACTGCCGTATGAAATATCAGCTGGAAAAGCGGGAGGACGGTCATAGGGAAATTCTGCAAGGAAAAGGGGAATACCTGCTGAGCCCGAAGGATATGAATACGCTGGAAAGAGTTCCGGAGCTGATTGAAGCGGGAATTGCCTCCTTTAAAATTGAGGGCAGGATGAAACGCCCGGAATATGTGGCATTGATGGTTGCCTTATACCGTAAGGCGATCGATGCGTATTATGAGGGAAGAGCATTTATCTATGATGAAGCTGTGGATATGGAGATGAAAAAAATATTCAACCGCGGCTTTACCCAGGGACATTTGTTTCATCATTACGGGGCGCAGCTGATGAATCCGATCCGTCCCAATCATATCGGAGTCAAGGTTGGTAAAGTCATTCAGGTTACCAGAGATAAAATTGTGATACGCCTGCAGGATACCCTGCGGCAGCAGGATGGTATCCGCATTTTGCAGGAACCGAAGGATATCGGCTTTCAGGTAAATTTTCTGTATAAGGACGGATTGCTGGTCAATCACGGAGCAGCAGGGGATATTGTGGAGCTGGATAAAACAGCACCTGTTGTGAAAGGAAGTATTGTCCTGAAGACCAGTGATGCACAGCAGCTGCAGGCATTGCAGAAAAGCTATGAGGCAGCACCGCGTAAGGTTGCCGTTTATGCACAGTTCACCATGCAGGCAGGCAAACCGGCAGTCCTGGAGATTATGGACGAGGAAGGCAGAAGTGTACGAGTGGAAAGTGATGCCGTATGTGAAACAGCACGTAGGATGCCGCTGAAAGAGGAGCGAATTGCTGCGCAGCTGAAAAAAAGCGGAGATACGCCGTTTGTATTCGAGAACATTTCCTATCAGCTGGATGCGCAGGGAATACTTCCTATCCGGGAACTCAATCAGATGCGTCGAAGTGCATTGGCGAAGCTGGAGGAGCAGCGGAAAATTGTGCATAAGCAGCGCCGTACTCTTGCGGACAAGCAGCCCGTAATCCATTCAATACAGGACGCTCCATCACTCTGTGCTGTTGTGCATACTGAGGAACAGCTGCAGGCCTGTCTACAGGAGGGCTTGGATATGATCTTTGTGGAAAATCGCAGCCTGTATGCGTTGATGAAGGGGACAGAGGGAGTTTATCCGCGTATGCCACGAGTGATGAAGGAGGAGTATCCTGCTTCCCTGATGATGATTCAGGAAACCGGCGGCTTGCAGGCGGGAGAGGTCTTCTGTGATACCTCGCTGAATATGACGAATTCCCATACCGCCGCATTTCTGCTTACTCACGGTGCAAGGGGAATCAGCTTTTCTCTGGAAAGCAGCCTACAGGACTGTAGTGCAATCAAACGGTGCTTTCAGGAACGATATGCGGTGGATGCACCCTTCTTTTATACGGTATACGGCAGAGCTGAGCTGATGCTGAGCGAATACTGTCCAATCAATTCCGTTATCTGTAATCATACAGACAGAAACTGCGGTCTTTGCAGGCAGGGGGCGGAATACGCTCTTCTCGATGTGAAACAGAATCGCTATCCGATTTTGTGTGACGAGTCTTGCCGTACGCATATTCTACATTATGAGGTGCGCAATCATATCGATTCGATTCCGGAAGCAAAGCAGCATGGGATTCAGCATTTTCTATGCACGTTCACCATGGAAGGCGCGGCTGACTGCCACAGGATTATCACAGCCTGTAAAGCGCAGCTGCAAATGAAATAGGGTGTATAAGAAAAGGTATGTCATAGGATATACCTAATTGAAAAGAGGATATATATGGTGAATCTTATACAGGCAAAGGAGCAGTTTGCCTCCTATTGCAAAGGATATGATACACAGGATGAGCGGGTGGCTCTTAAAATCGTGCATTCACAAAAGGTGGCTGAGATTTCAAAGCAGCTGGCGATCCACAGAAACTGCTCTGCTATGGATGTGGATCTGGCCGAGGTGACAGGCCTGTATCATGATATCGGAAGATTTGAACAGCTGAAGCAGTATCATACCTTTCTGGATGCGAAAAGTATCAATCATGCGGCACTTGGGGTACGGATTTTACAGGAACAAGGGCTGTTATCTGTTTTCTGTGATGATCCGAACCAGCAGGAAGTAATGCTGCATGCGATAGAAAACCATAATAAGTTTCAGATTGCAGACGACCTGGAGGAACATGCATTTCTGCATGCCACGATTCTGAGGGATGCGGATAAAACGGATATCTTCCGTGTAAATCTGATGGAGAAAGCGGAAAATGTCTATCTGTGCAGTGAAGAGCAGCTGCTGCAGGAAACGGTGAGTGAGGAGGTTCTGCAGGATTTTTTGAACAGCCGTCCCATTCTGTCCGCAAAACGGAAAACGCATCTCGATATCCTGCTGTCCCATATGGCATTTATATTTGATTATCATGATGCCTATGCACTGTCTCTTGTTTTACAGCAGCATTATATTGAACGCATGGTAGAACGTTATCCGTTTCAAAGAGAGCAGGCACAGCAGGCAGTACAGCTTGCTGTACAACATGCACTGACATATATGCAAAAGCGAATCACTGCATAAAAAAGAGGCTTTCATGCCTATCAAGGAGTAAAGCGTTTTCCGTTTCTGTAAGTATATGGAGGATGTAAAAAGTTTCCCCTGCTGATTTACAGAAAGCAGGGGATGAATGCATGGCATTTTGTGAAGCATACGTTTGAATTATGAGAAAGCAGGAATCCGGTTATGGGAAAACCTCCATACGATCGGATTCCTTTTTTTATCATCACCGTATGGCTGATATACAGCTTATTTCATGTATCCCGACAGGGGAAGCATCTATATGAAAAGCTGTATTGCGTGAATGCGGAAAGGAACACATCAGCTTTTTATAATCGGCTGTTTTCGACAGTACCTAGCATGGCTTCTTTTTCTGTGAATGTCTGCAGCGAAACCGTCAGCTGAATTGCTTGACTGTAACATGTCCTCTCAGCATCCCTGTCGGAAAGAAAATGCAAAGGATGCCTTTTTCACTATTCTTTGAATTGCGTGACGGATTTAGAAAAGTTTAAGATTTACCTGCGTTTTATGGTAAGAAATTTCCTGCATAATAAGGACTGTAAGGAAGGGAGCTGATTTCATGAAGAAGAAATACATCGTTATGCTGGGTGGTGTTCTTCTATTGGCTGGGGCCGGACTTGGTCTTCTTTTTGGCAGTATCGACATGAATCAGATTTCCCGTATGCTGGAGGATATCCCGCATGGCCTGCGTGAGATACTCATGATTGTTTTGATTGCCGCACAGATTTTTCTGGCTTTTCTGCCGGGAGAGCCGCTGGAGCTTGCGGCCGGATTTCTGTTTGGCTCCGTTGGCGGGACATTGCTTTGCCTGGTGGGATCTCTGCTTGGGACAGCCCTTGTATACCTTCTGGTTCAGCGGTATGGGAAACGGCTGGTAACCGTCTTTTTTAAACAGGAGCAGCTGAATGAGTTTACCGGAGTGCTGAAAAAAAGGAATAGCATGCTGTGGATTTTCCTGCTGTTTCTGATTCCCGGCACGCCGAAGGATATTATGACCTATGTCGTATCCCTATCCAATATCGCTCTGGGAAAATGGCTGCTGCTCACAACCGTGGGACGTATTCCCAGTATTGTGACATCGACATTTCTCAGCGGTTCATTGAAGGAGGGAAATTTCGTCGCAGCTGCCGGAGTGGCAATACTTACGATTCTGCTTGTAATTGCAGGAGGCTTTGCTTATAAACGCATGAAGGAGGATACAGCGATATGATACAATTTATTATCTGCACATTCTGTGCAGTTGCAACCTTTCTGGGGTTTCTGCTGCATAACATGGAAGAATCATCCGGAATATAGTACAATTACACTTGTTGAGAGGGAGTGAAGGCTATGGATCATAACATACTCGTCGTGGAGGACGAAAAAGGAATACGGGAGGCTATACAGATATATCTGAAAAATCAGGGATATCGTGTATTTCTGGCTGAAAACGGCCAGGAGGGTCTGAACATAATAAAACGTGAAATAATTCATCTGGCTGTGGTGGATATCATGATGCCGGTTATGGATGGAATCACTATGACGATGGAGGTGCGTAAGGATTATGATTTTCCAATCATCTTTCTGAGTGCGAAATCCGAAGATATCGATAAAATAACCGGCTTGAATATCGGTGCGGATGATTATATCACAAAGCCGTTTGGCTCTATGGAGCTGCTGGCCCGTGTCCGCAGTCAGCTGCGCCGCTATGAACAGATTCTGATGCTGAAGGAGCATGCGGTATCCTCTGTGAATCGTGAGGAGGAAATTTACAGTATTGGGGCACTGGAATTAAACAGCACGACAAAGGAAGTGCGTGTGGATAATCAGATCGTCAAGCTGCGGCCGAAGGAGTTTATGATACTGGAGCTGCTGATGAAGCATGCGGGCCGTGTTTTTTCAGCACAGCAGATATATGAGGCTGTCTGGAATGAGGAAGCAATCAATACGGAAACTGTGATGGTGCATATCCGTAAGCTGCGGGAGAAAATTGAGCTGGACCCCAAGCATCCGCGCTATTTAAAGGTGGTCTGGGGAATCGGCTATAAAATAGAAAAATAAAAACAGGTGATCTTATGAAGAAAAAAAATATATTTCTAACAACGTTCATTGCACTGCTTTCTGTAATGAGCCTTATGATTTGTTCCGTATACCGTAACGATCAGATTCAGGAGCTGGGGCGTTCCGGCAAGCAGGCGGTTATCTGGTATCTTGAAGATGATATTCAGGAGGGAATTCTGGGACTTGCTCAGTCTGTGCGTCCCAAGGATGATATTATCAAATTCGATACCGGGCTACCGAATTATCTGAAAAGCACGTTATCCAATGATCTGAAAGAAAAAGTCACAAAGAGCTTTCTGGAATTGAAGGAGGATGCCAATTTTCAATACTATGCGAAGGATTTGAAAAACGGTAGGGAATATGGAAATAAAAAGCTGAGGGATATGTCTCAGAAGGAGCTTCGTGACAGCAGCCTGCTGTATGGTATTCTGGAATATGATGAAGATGGAGTAGCGAAAATTCTGGGAGACTTCAGTGATATGGATTTCCAGCCGCAGTCACTGACACGATATCTGCGCTATTTTGATTCCGTTGATGAAAACGGACCCATGACTACCTATAATATAAATGATGAAGAATTCACACAATCACAGGCAATGATTCAGAACCCGAAGCAGATGAAAATCATCTTCCGTGTACCACAGGAGGTTATCAAGGATCAGGGACTGATAGCACGTACGGTGTATGACTGGTCAAATTATACGCAATTCTCTGTAATAGCCGCTATGATCGGTACAATGGTCCTGATTTTGTATCTGTTGTTTTATCCAATCGCAATCGTTGAGGAAGTGAATCCGTTCCTGACATTTAAGAGAGTGAAGTTCGGTTTTCTGTTTATTCTGCTCGCTACCGGAATCACGCTGGGGACTGCCGGCGTTCTGGCACTGAGTGGAGCTACGATCAGCGGAACATTGCAGAGTGTCATGAATGAATATCATATCATGATGTCTGATGAGCTTCTGTTTGTGGCGAATGTCGTTTCCTGGATGCTGCTGTTTCTGATGATCAGTATCGCCTTGTTTGCAATGAAATATATATTTGTAAAGGGATTCTGGAAATATATGAAGGAGGATACGATTCTGGGCAGTATGATCGGCAGTATCCACCGGCATATAGACACTCTCGCGGATATCGATTTGAAGGATGACGCAAACCGTAAGCTGTTGAAATTCATGCTGATGCAGATTGTCATCATGATAGTGCTGTGTCTGTTCTGGTGGTTCGGCATGTTTCTGGCAATTATCTATGGCTTTGCCCTCTTCCTGTGGCTGAAGCAGAAGCTCAATGCTGTACAGCATGATTATCGTACCTTGCTGAAGCAGACGCAGGAGCTGAAGGAGGGCAACTTCCAGGCAGAGCTGCCGCAGGATGTCGGTATCTTCGATGCCCTCAAGGATGAATTCAGTGAAATCCGCGTCGGCTTTGAGAAAGCGGTACAGGAGGAAACGAAATCACAGAACATGAAAACAGAGCTGATCAGCAATGTGTCACATGATTTGAAGACACCGCTGACCGGAATTCGCAATTACGTAGAGCTTCTGCAGCAGGAGGGCATAAGTGAAACGCAGCGTAAGGAGTATGTGAGCATGCTGGATCAGTATGCCAAGCGGCTGCATGCTCTGATGGAGGATTTGTTTGAGGTTAGCAAGGCAAACAGCGGAAATATTCAGTTGGATATGGCCCGTCTGGATATTATCGCACTGGTGGAGCAGGTACAGGCGGAGTGCAGTGAACTTCTGCAGGAACGCGGGCTGGAGGTACTCTGGAATCTGCATGGTGAAAAACAGCTGAGTGTACTGCTGGACGGAAGTAAGGCATTCCGGATATTTGAAAATCTGTTTATCAACATACACCATTATGCACTGGAGCGTACCCGTGTGTATGTGGATATCCGCAAGACAGCCAACCGGGTACGGATTGAATGCAAAAATATATCAAAGGAACCGTTGAATTTTGATACGGAGGATATTGTGGATCGTTTCGTTCGCGGAGATAAATCGCGTCATGACGGAGGCAGCGGACTTGGACTGGCTATTGCAAAGAGCTTTACAGAGGCGATGAAGGGAAGCTTCCGCATTGAGACGGATGGAGATTTGTTTAAGGCGGTTATTGAATTTCCACTTGTTAGCGATACTTTAGGTGAGGATCAGGAGTAAGACTGGACGCCTTACAGGAAAATACAATGAAGGGACCGGATATATACAAACCGGTCTTTTCTATGTTTTTCCAGCGAAGGGTTGCAAAAGGCTGATTTACAGGTAACATTATCTTCTCCTAGTATTGTTTTGATTGCATAGTATTTGAGATTTGATTATGTTAAGATATGGTCATAAATTAGAATTTGTATAGGAGGTGTAAATATGCATCCGTATTTTTGGTTAATTATGTTTTGTGCTGCTGTAGCGATTGTTATAGCTATTGTTTTGAGTAAGAAAAAGAAGTAAAAATATAAATGAATTAGAATTCATATCAGTTTTATTGATGCAAAGACAAATTTCAGTTTGTCAAACAGGAAAATTAGAATTGGTGAGATTGAGAATGGAAGAAAATTTTATAAAGAGAAAACTTCATATACAAAAAGTCAAAAACTGCATAGAGAATTTAGATGGCATTGAACTGATTTGCATTTTGAAAGAAGATGAAAATCAAAAGTTGTCCACTATTAAACAAGAGTATTTCCCCTATATTAATTCATATTCATATGCTAAAAAACCTGACTCAAAAATGAATTACAATGCTACTGAAAAACAGCTATACCAATGGATTAAGGCACAAACAAACTTGAATAGCCACAAAAAATATTACTTTTATTGTTCTGGAGTGTGGATGCAAATTTATATAAGAGATATAGATTTGGGAATAAAAAGTCTGTGGTATCATAATAAATATTTAGGTTATCCTCAAAGTTATGGTTTTGTTTTCGTAGATGAAGAAATAGAGAATATGATAGAGATTGGTTCTGATTCCAGAGATGAATACCACTATTTATACGATATGTATTCTTTGATAAATTTATAATTAATTTCAGTTTGTAAACTCATTTTATAGAATAAAGCACTCATGATCAAATAGAGTTATTACTCTATACACATTCTAAATACACAACAAGTCTATGGGAATGCACTATACCAGCAAGCACTGGATTTGGATAGCCTTAACAGCTATCCTTTCCTTTTTTCTAGGGAAAATCCCTAGAACCTTTTTGCCAACATAGCGTTTCATATTTGATTATGTTAAAATAAATATATAAATTAGAACTTGAGGAGGAAATTATGGAGAAATTAAAAGTATTAGATAATGAAATCTCTGTAAAAACGATCGATAATAAGGATTTCATATCACTTACAGATATGTTGAGATCGAAAGATGGTGAATTTTTTATATCCGATTGGTTAAGAAATCGTAATACAATTGAATTTTTAGGTGTATGGGAAAGTATGTATAATTCAGATTTTAATTATGGCGAATTCGCCATAATTAAAAGTAATGCAGGATTAAACAGTTATAAAATAAGTGTAAAAGAATGGTGTGCCAAAACGAATGCTATTGGGTTAAAGGCAACGGCGGGAAGATATGGTGGAACATATGCACAAGCTGATATTGCATATGAATTTGCATCTTGGATTTCAGTGGAATTCAAACTATATTTGATCAAAGAATTTCAGCGCTTGAAATTGGAAGAACAAAAGCAACTAGGTTGGGATGTACGTCGAGAATTGACCAAAATAAATTATTTAGTGCATACTGACTCTATAAAAGAGAATCATATTCCAACACTTAATGATAATCAGAAAAAAGTTGTGTATGCAAGTGAAGCTGATTTGTTAAACGTAGCATTATTTGGTAAAACAGCACGTGAGTGGAAAAATGAAAATCCGAAACTAAAAGGAAATATAAGAGATTATGCAACTATTGAACAACTATTGATTTTGGCAAACCTTGAAGTATTAAATGCAGAATATATAGAAGCTGGAATAACGCAAACAATAAGATTAGAAAAACTTAATAAAAGTGCAGTTAGACAATTGGAGTCTTTGCAAAAACGAATTGAAGTATCAAAGATATTAACAGTAGATAAATGATCTATATAGATAGTATACAAATTAGAATTTTATGTGATATTAAGGAAAAGTCTGAATCTGAGATTTCTAATATAGATTATATAATGAAGGAGTGATTGTGTTAAATGAACTAAATAATATTTTTCTTGATAAAGTTAGTGTGGTTGTTGAAGAAGCGAGAAAAAATGTAAAAACTGCAGTTAATATTATGATGGTATATACTTACTTCGAAATAGGAAGAATGATAGTAGAAGAAGAACAAAGCGGTTCTAATAGAGCTGAATATGAAAAATATATTAGAATGACTGCTATAAGCCTGTAGCATTTCAGGCAGAGCATTGCCTGTATTGTGCCGATGGCAAATTACATTATGAATATAATGGAAGATGTTTTGATATGGATACAAATGCGATGCAGCGTATGCATAGTCCGGATCAGTTTCCTTCCTTTATTTCCATAGAGAAGTAATGAGGAGCTTATATGCAAGGAGATGCATCATTCGGGGAGGACGTAAGGAAGCTTATTGCTATTGAAAGTATATATATGTAATACACAGGTATGAAGAAACAAGCTGTGCTTACGGAGGTAATTATCAATGATGATGAAGGAAAGCGATATAGAAACGATTATGTTTGCCCCATGCGGTATGAACTGCAAGGTTTGTTATAAGCATTGCTATCATAAAAAACCATGTGATGGCTGCCTGAAAAGTGATCGGGGTAAAACTGAACACTGCCGTAGGTGTAAAATCAAGGACTGTGTTAAAGCAAGAGATTTATCCTATTGCTATGCCTGTTCGGATTATCCCTGTAAGCTTATAAAAAACCTTGAGAAAAGCTATAAAAAAAGATATCAGGCTAGTCTCATGGAAAATAGTGAGATTGTGAAAAATCAGGGGGTAGAGGTATTTATGGAGCAGCAGAAAAAGAAATATACCTGTTCTACCTGCGGTGGCGTTATTTCCATTCATGATAAAGAGTGCAGTGAATGTCAGGAGAAGGCATTCACTACGGAAAAAGGGTAGGTATAGAAGCTGATGGAGGGAATATGATGTTTGATGAAATCTGCATATATAAGCAATGATGAATAAGCAGGAGGAAATCGAAGCGCCGATGAAGGAAGTGGCTGAATTTTATTTGAAGCAGGACGGTGTCCTTGCTGTACATTACATAAAACATACACACCGGCAAAAGGATTTCAATGCGGTCAAGGAAGTGGACTTGCCAATCCGTCTTACAAGGAATGTGTGAAACGTAACCTATGTCCTATATTGGGAATTGGTGAATGAAGAAGCGCATGCAAGTGTATCGAGGCTTGGGCTGGAGAAATATTATAAACGCTGGAATCGCTGTTTCATCACAATGCCTAAGATTATTTTGGGTGAGAATATTGTTTGACAGTCCTGCTTCAGTCGAGTAATGAAAGCTTTCGCCCTGTTTCTAAACCTCACCATGCTTGATAAGGTATGTGTACTATATGAAAAAGAGCCCGAAGCTTAACGGGTTCTTTTTCATATGTTTAACAGCGTCAGTATAGGTCAATGGTTGCCTTTCGCATGGCTGCACGCTCCAGGATTCGAAACATCAGGTAGGCAGCGCCAGCATAGATCACCATACAAAGCACCTCCTGCAGCATCAGAAAAGTGACCTGCGTATTCCATGTTCCATGGATAAGCAGCTGCATTGCCTGCAGCCCATGTGTCAATGGCAGAACAGAGGCAATCCACTGCAGGGGGAGTGGCAGCAGATGAATGGATATATTGGCACCACATAGGAAAAACAGCAGGGTGATAAATAAATTATATACAAAATTGATATCCGGCAGGATAATGCCGAAGGAGCCAAGCAAAAATCCGATGCTGATACAGGATGCACAACAGAGAATGATGCATACTATCATACCACCCGTAAGGATGGAAAACGGCAGATCAAAGATCAGAAAACCGATCACAATGATAATAACGAAGGAAATCAGAGAATCCAGCAATAAGAAAAAATGCGAACATTCGCATTTTTTCTTATTGAATAAGCATACACACATCCTGTATGAATTGGAATTGCTTGCGGCTATTCATGAATTCAATGAATATTGCAGGAATCAATGGTCAGCTGTATCAGGATTCACGATATGAGGATCAATGGAATTATGCGGCTCATGCATGGTATGCAGCCTTTGCGTGGCAGGACCCTTGATGATTTCCCCGGTATAGGAAAACCGTGAACCGTGACACGGGCAGTCCCAGGTCTTTTCATCTGCATTGAAGCGCAGTGTACAGCCAAGATGCGGGCAGAGGATATCAACGATATACAGCTCATCGTTCTCATCCCGATACACGCCATAGCGGTGATCATCCAGCTCCATAATGGTACCTTCTCCGATATGCGGATACGCCGTGTTGCTTTTTTGCAGCTTGCTTTTCAGAAAGGCGCCGACCACATTCAGATTCTCTTTGACAAACTGCAGCGAAAATATGCTGGAAAGACGCTGTGGAGAGAACATCATGCGATAGGGGGAGCCGCGATGCAGTGCGTAGGAGCATAACAGCTTGCCTGCAATACAGCTTGTGGTGTTGCCCCATTTGTTATAGCCGCTCGCAAACAATACGCGATCCTCATGCTTATCCAGCTTACCGATCAGAGGCAGCTGATCAAAGGTCATATAATCCTGTGAGCTCCATGCAGAGGTGATTTCCTGCACGATGAAATCCTCACGTAATGTATTTTCAAATTCCTGCAGATTCATAGCCTTATCCTGTCCGCTTTTATAGGTGTTGCCGGCATACAGCAGTGTATCCCCGCATGTGTTGTAGGACTGTACACGATCGTCTATGGACAGCATCATATCCTTTGGCAGTGGATTCTTTACACGGGCACTGATTATGCTTTCCTGATCACAATACATACGCGTAAAATAAAAGTGTCCCTGATCGATAAACGGAAACTGCGTTGCGAAGATTACGATATCCGCATGTACGCACGTACCGTTGACTATCAGACGATAGCCCTGCTCCTCCTCCTGCATGTCTGTGACAGGAGAATGCTCATAAATATCAATGCCTCCCTCTCTGGCAATTTCGGCAAGCGCACAGCCGTAGGCATAGGGATCAAAGCGTGCCTGATACTGCATGCGCAGTCCTGCCTCCATGGGGAACGGTGCATCATTTTTTTCGATATAGGTACACGGGATATGCAGATCCAGATAGGCCTGGTATTCCTCCTGCAGTTTGGCTACCTGTACGGCATCACGGGTAAACAGCATGGAATCGCATCGCTCAAAGCTGCATGCTATATGGTGCTCCTGAATAATTGCTTCTATGGAATTCAACGCTTCCTCATTTGCTTCATAATACTGCCGGGCAAGGATACGGTCATAATGCTCAATCAGATTTGCATACAGCAGGCCGTGCTGCATGGTCAGCTTTCCGGTATTTCTTCCGCTGGCACCAAAGCATAGAGAATCAGCTTCGAGAAGGATGGCATCCTCCTCTGCCTGTGCGAGATAATAGGCTGTTGTTATACCGGTAAGACCGCCGCCGATAATGGCGATATGGGCATCCGTCTCCTTTTGTAAAGTCGGATAGTTCGTCGTTTTTGTGTTTCGTTTCATCCAGAATGATTCTGTCATGTTCTTCACCTCTTCTACAGACTACCCAGAAACCGGCATTTCTTTCTCATAAAATAGAAAGACCTGCAGAAAACTTTGTCGAACGTTTGGTCTATCACTCCACAAGCATCATATACTTGAAGGAGGAGGAACAACATGATTACCATTCAAAATATAAAAGTAAATGTTACACGCGCAGGGAATAACGAGTCTGCCGTGGTACTGTTGCACGGATGGGGACAGAATCAATACATGATGAAGTTTCTGCAGGACCATCTCTGCGACACCTTTACGGTTATCAATCTGGATCTGCCGGGGTTTGGAGAGAGTGAGGAGCCGCCGCGTGTCTGGAGTGTAGACGATTACGTGGATTTTCTGCAGGAGCTTCTGGACCATCTGCAGATTACTCATGTGAGCTTTATCGCTCATTCCTTCGGAGCACGCATTGCACTGCGCTATGCATACCGCTTTCCGGTGGAGAAAATGGTTCTGACCGGTGCAGCCGGCATTCAGGCAAAGCGCGGGCTGGGCTATCATATCCGCGTGAAAACATATAAGCTGCTGAAAAAACTGCATGCTGCCCCTGCCATGGGAAGCAGTGATTATCAGAGTGCTTCAGCAATCATGAAGGGGGTTCTCGTTGCCAGTGTTGAGGATGATCTTTCGGGAATACTGAAGGATATATCCACGGAGACGCTGCTGGTCTGGGGAGAAAAGGATACGGCTACACCGCTGTGGATGGGCCGTGTCATGGAGGAGGAACTACCAAATGCCGCCCTGGTTGTTCTGCCGAAGGAGGATCATTTCGCCTACTTCCACCTCAGTATACAGTTCTGCCGCATTGTGGATGCCTTTTTAAGACCATGATGCTGTTCTGTTTTCTGGCGGTGTATCTTTTTTTTCTTTATGTTCCTTTGAAGCAGTCTATGCATATGTTCCAGCAGAACCGTTACAACAAAGGGCGGTATCAGACATGGCTGGTGTCCTATATCCGCTTATCCTGGAAGCTGATTGTGAAAATACTGCTGACGCTGATGCTGAGCTACAGCCTTCTTTTGCTGCAGCCGACTTCCATGCAGGAGGTTCTGCTGCTGATGCTGGTTGCTATCTTTGCCTACATCAGCTGTAAAATGGAGGAGGAGCGCGTCTATCGCAAGCCGCTGGTGAAAACAGCGCGAATTCACCGCCTTGCGATCCTGCTGTATACGTTATACGGCATTTTGCTGTGCCTGCTGCATTATTTCCTGTCTGCTGCAGCGCTCATTCTTGTGACACCGTTTCTTTTTCTGTCCGCATGGCTCATGGTGCTACCTGCCGCATGGATTTCAGAGCCGCTGGAAATGGCGATTCGCAATCATTATGCAGCGGATGCCGCAAAGCTGTTAAGAAGCAACAACGCGCTGTCCATTGTCGGCATCACCGGAAGCTATGGGAAAACGAGTGTGAAAACTATTCTGAATGAGCTCTTGTCAGATGTTTACTATACCCTGATGACGCCCGGCTCCTATAATAATCAGATGGGAATCACTCTCACCATACGCAATAAGCTGGAACGGCTGCATGAGGTGTTTTTATGTGAAATGGGAGCGGATCATGTGAAGGAAATTCATGATCTGATGCAGTTTGTAAAGCCGCAGTATGGTGTTGTGACCTCTGTCGGCGCACAGCATCTGGCAACGTTTGGCTCCATGGAAAATATACTCCATGAGAAAATGCAGATGATAGAATGTCTTCCTGCCGACGGTATCGGCTTCGTGAATCGGGACAATGCCTATATTCGTACCTACAGTATTCAAAACACCTGCCGAATCGTATGGTTCGGGATGAGCGAGGATGCGGATTATCGCTGCTGTGATATCCGTTACAGTGAGGAAGGCACATCGTTTACGGTGATACAGGAGGGACAGTCTCACCGGTTTCACACAAAGCTTTTAGGAAAACACAATGTCGTGAACATCACCTGTGCCATCGCAGTTGCGCACACACTTGGTGTTTCCTGGGAAATAATGGCGTTAGCTGTCGAAAAGCTGCCCTATGTCGAGCATCGACTGCAGGTACGGAAAAGCTTTTGCACCCTGCTGGATGACGCCTATAATTCCAATCCGGAAGGAGCGCGCTGTGCACTGGAGGTTTTAAAGCAGATGAAGCATCAGCGGTTTATCATCACACCCGGTTTTCTGGAGCTGGGAGAACAGCAGGAGGAAGAACAGTACAAGCTGGGTGAGGAGATTGCGGATAGCGTGGATACGGCGGTATTGGTAGGTGCTGTCCAGACGAAAAGCATCGCCACAGGATTGGCGGACAGCGGATTTCCAAAAGAAAGGGTCCATGTTTGCGACAGCTTTCAGGAGGCACTGGCAATCGTGCAAAAGCAGGCACAGCTGCAGGACTGCGTGCTGCTGGAAAATGATTTGCCGGATGCATTCAACCATTAGCAGCCCGTACTCACATGAACACGTTTTAGGCATTCGCATACACTGATAATGTGTAAGGAAAGGAAGAATGCTATGAAACTTAAAATTGCCGTGGCATTTGGCGGCAGAAGTGTAGAACATGAAATCAGTGTCCTGTCGGCTCAGCAGGTAATGGCTGCTCTGGATGAGGAGCGCTATGAAATACTGCCGTTGTATATTGCCAAGGATGGCAGAATGTTTTGTGAGGAGGAATTACGGGAGCTGGAAACCTTTCAGCATATTGAAGAATTCATAGCGGATCATACCAGTGTAGCTCTGATTCGAAGAGATGCGCATACCTACTTGATTCCATCGCGTCGTAAATTATTTGCCAGGGATAAGGAGGTTGATCTGGTGTTCCCGGTTCTGCATGGAACCAATGGGGAAGACGGCACCTTTCAGGGATATCTGAAAACGATCGGGATACCCTATGTCGGCTGCAGTGTTCTGGCAGGCGCAATCGGACAGGATAAGGTGATTATGAAGCAGGTATTGCAGGATAGCGGGCTTTCGGTTGTACCGTGGTTTTTCTGGACATTGCATCAGCCGATGGAGCAGTCCTTTTTCAAAAAAGCGCAGCGTCTTGGTTATCCGCTCATCATTAAGCCTGCGAATCTGGGCAGCAGTGTCGGCATCGCCGTTGCCCACAATGATGTGGAGCTGCATAAAAGCATGATCGAGGCCTTTCAGTATGATCACAAGGTTGTGATTGAAAAGGTGATTGAACCGCTGCGGGAAATCAACGCCTCGGTACTGGGGGATGAGGACGGCTGTCGCTGCAGTACACTGGAAGAAGTTGTCAAGCAGGATGAAATACTGTCTTATGACAACAAGTATAGCGGACAGGGAAAATCCAAGGGAATGCTCAGTACCAGCCGGAAGCTGCCGGCAGAGCTTAGTGATGAGCAGGCTGAGGAGGTTCGCACGATGGCGATGGATGCCTTCCGTGCGCTGAATGCGGCAGGGGTCGTGCGGATTGATTTTCTGATGCATGCAGACAGTTCAGCTCTGTATGTGAATGAAATCAATACGATTCCAGGCTCCCTGTCCTTCTATTTGTGGGAAAAGGAAGGTCTTTCCTTTCCTGCCCTGCTGGATGAGCTGATCTCGTTAGCACTTCAGCGGGTACGCAGGGAACAGAAGATGATTTTCAGCTATGACACAAATATTCTGCGGGATTATAAGGGCAGAGGAAAACTGATGAAGTAGAAAAATGCGGACAATGCTTCGCATCTTTTCTTTTGCAGGAAGACAGAACGATGGAAGAAGGGGAAACGGTAAAGGATGCTGATGTATACTTTGAAGCATAGACAGAAAGAAATTTCGCTGCGGGATAAGCATAGGCAGTCACAAGATGTTGCATTCGCTTTTCATACAGGAACGATTCAGCGGGAAAGTTTTTTTTTCATAACAGCATGAACTTCACCGTTGTATTTACTGCTTAGAATACATCCGGTACGGTTCACAGGGGATAGCGTTCAATCAGACAGCGCAAGGACTGCACTTGCAGGTGTGGAAAATCGGCTTTTTGTTTCATGAGAATCATGCGTAAGAAGAATTTGATATTTCATAATCAGTCCGGTATAAAAAAGAAGATGACGAGCATAAAGCATTGTCATCTTCGTATCATTCATTCATTTTCAGCTTTTCCGTTGCATATTCGTCCTTTACAGAGAAACAAGAAACACCTCATATGCAATCAAGGACTCCCTGCTTTCTTATTTGAATTTTGAAAGGATGTGTGAATTTCAGCTTTCCGGCATAAGGGGGGGAGCGTACAGCTGCTTGGCATAAACACTGTAAGCAGGGCTTCCTACGGTTTCTATTGTGCTATATCAAAGCATGAGCGGCTATGTGATGTCATTTGCGACGACCTTGCCACGATCACTGCTTTTGCGATAGGCATTCGGTGTCATCCCACATGCTTTTTTAAAGACCTGTGAGAAATAAGACTGGGAGGAAAAGCCGCAGGAGTCGGAAATCTGTGCTATGGAATAATTAGTGGTTTCCAGCAGCTCCTTAGCCTGCTGTACACGCAGTCGGATGAGATAATTGATGGGGGAGACGCCCTTGTACTGCTTAAAGGCATGTACCAGATAAAATTTATTCATATAGGTTTTTTCACTTAACAGCTCCAGCGTGATATCCTCCTGATAATGATTGTTGATATACTGCTCCACAAAATGACATTCCTTGGTTATTTTCTGAGACGGCGCTACAATCAGGTTCGCCTTAGTCCTGCGTACCATGTTGATGATCAGCACCTCCAGCAGATTCTGACATACCGCCTCGTAATCATCATCCTGCTGCGCCATTTCCTGCACCAGTGTTTTCAGATAAAACAGAATCTCATGCTTGAATTCATAATAGTTGTGGACACTGTAGTCCTCATATTCCATATGGTTGGTAAAGCTGGTAAACTGAAGACCCTCAATACCGAGAACGATATATTCCAAAGGGGATTCATCCCTGCTCATTTCCGTATGCGGGACATTGGGATTGACAATAATCAAATCATCCGCCTTTACATCGAAAACATCATCATTTACAAGAAAGCTTCCCTTGCCGCTGGATACATAAAATAATTCCGTACAGTGATGGGCATGCGGCGTGCTGTGCCAGTCACCCTCATAACGACTTGTTGAAATATAGAGAAGGTGGAAGCTCATCTTATCCAGTTTGCGATTCTTCAGCTGATATCTTTGTATACTCATCATATCACATCCTTATATCTGCTTTTATTATAATAGACACCGCTGTCGTTGACAAGAATTATATTTATTGGCAAAAAGTAAAAGTAGCCAATATCTCTAAAAAATGAAATACAATGCTTGTGTTTATCGAATAAATAAGAAATGCCGGATTCGCTTTTTTAGATATCTTGCCCGTTTTTTTGCAGATCGACGTGCCTGGACGGTTTGACAAGCGCTTCATAAGCCCATAAAATGAAGCTAAAGATGATCAGGAGGAGTTTGACATGAATACGAAAAAGGGGCGCGTAACTGTGCCGACCGATGTTGATGTAATTGAGGAAACCTTAAACATCATAGAACGATGGGGGGCGGATGCGATCCGGGACTGTGACGGCACCAGCATGCCCGAGCAGCTGCGTGAGCTGGATGTGAAGCAGTATGCGACCTATTATACGACGAGAAAGGATAATGCATGGGCAAGTGCAAATCCGCAGGAGATACAGCAGATGTATCTGATGAGCGATATGGTGACGGCAAGTGCACAGACCCTGACCATACCGTTGATGAAGCATTATTATAAGGAACAGCTGAAGGTCAATACACTGGATGATATAAAGCGGTGGTGGGAGGTGATCGACCGTACGAGCGGTGATGTGGTTGCTGCGGACAAGTGGGAATATGACGCGGAAAAGGAAGCGGTTATCGTGTTGGAATGTGTGCCGTTTCATGCGTATACAGTAAGCTTTCTGGCATTTGTGATCTGGGATCCGGTGCATATGTACAATGCCCTGACCAATGAATGGAAGCATGAGGAGCATCAGATGACCTATGATGTACGGCAGCCAAAGACCCAGGCATATGTTCTGGATAAGCTGCGCCGCTGGATTGCTGAGCATCCGGAGGTGGATGTTATTCGCTTTACGACATTCTTTCATCAGTTTACGCTCATGTTCGATGAGCAGGCGCGGGAGAAATTTGTAGACTGGTTCGGTTACAGTGCCAGTGTGTCCCCCTATATTCTTGAACAGTTTGAGCAGGAGGTCGGATACCGGTTTCGTCCGGAGTATATCATCAATCAGGGATATCATAATTCCACCTTCTGTGTCCCTACAAAGGAATATCGTGATTTCATGGACTTCCAGATGCGCGAGGTTGCGAAGCTGGTGAAGAAACTTGTGGATATTACACATGAAGCCGGTAAGGAAGCGATGATGTTTCTGGGAGACCACTGGATTGGGACAGAACCGTTTGGGCCTTACTTTCAGGAGCTTGGACTGGATGCCGTAGTGGGCTCTGTCGGGGATGGACGTACCTTGCGTCTGATTTCCGATATCAGAGGAGTGAAGTATACGGAGGGACGGTTTCTGCCGTATTTCTTCCCCGATGTATTTCATGAGGGCGGTGACCCTGTTCAGGAGGCGAAGGTAAACTGGGTGACGGCAAGGCGTGCAATCCTTCGCTCACCATTGGACCGTATCGGATATGGCGGGTATCTGAAGCTTGCATTGAAATTTCCGGATTTTGTTGATTATATTGAAGAGGTATGCAATGAATTTCGTGAGCTGTACGAGCATGTACACTCTGCACAGCCGATGTGCATGCCGTTTAAGGTGACGATTCTAAACAGCTGGGGAGCACTTCGGGGCTGGGGAGCGGAAATGGTCGCTCATGCGCTGTGGTATAAGCAGATTTATTCCTATTCCGGTGTTCTGGAGGCTCTGAGCGGCATGCCGTTTGATGTGCAGTTTATCAGCTTTGACGATATACTGGAACATCCGAAGGTACTGGATGATGCCGGTGTGATTATCAATGCAGGGGATGCCTATACAGCCTTCAGCGGCGGAGATTACTGGAAGGATGCACGCATTGTGAGCGCCCTACGCAAATTTGTATACGAGGGGGGCGGCTTTATCGGCGTCGGAGAACCGAGTGCAGCACAAAAGGAAGGACATTTCTTCCAGCTGTATGATGTGCTGGGCGTGGATAAGGAGGTTGGCTTTTCCCTGTCACAGGATAAATATAACTGGGAGGAGCAGCCGCATTTCCTGAAGGAGGAGCTGCCTGAAGCTTTACAGCTTGGAGAAGAAATACGCAATATCTATGCATTGCCGGATACGACGGTTTTGATCAATGAACATCAGAATATCCGTTTTGCGGCCAATACGTATGGGAAAGGGAAAAGTGTCTATCTGAGCGGTTTGCCATTCAGCTTTGAAAATGCACGTCTGCTGTATCGCTGCCTGTTCTATGCGGCAGGAAAAGAAACGGAAATGAAAAAATGGTACAGCGAAAACTGCAATGTGGAGGTCAATGTTTATCCGAATACAAACAGCTACTGTGTGGTGAACAATACGTATGAGGTGCAGGATACGCGGATTTATACGGACCATGATGTATTTGATATCCGTTTACAGGCAAATGAAATTCGCTGGTTTTCCATCAGCGGAGAAGAATAAGAATTGTGCGGCATGAATGCCGCATTTTTCCATGCGGTAAATGGATGTAGGAGTGTACAGCGTATGAGATAGAATTTTCATGGTTTCAGTTCTTTCAGGCAGTATTATGAACTCATATCGTGGTTTTTGATTCTGTAAAACGGCATTGAGAAATCAGCTTATCTAAGTCTTTCAGGCTTGGACTGATAACACAGGGATTGGACAATCAGTAAGTAATTGCTTCATGTGCCTTTCTACTGTCCTGCAGGGGATTCACAAGAGAAATGTGGTAGCCGATTTCAAGATATAAACGGCCTGCACAATTCTTACATGGAACAAATGTTACACTGCTTTTGCATATTAAAAAATAATTTTTGCTTTTCTGCAACCATTTTCTTTCTTCAGAGGTATTAAGGGTGAACAGAGAAAAAGAGGCAGTTCAAATAGAACTGACGGAGTGTTTTGCGGTATTTGCCGGAATGGACTGATTCTCTGATGATATCGCATTGCGTATTCGGGTACGAAAACGATGGAGATAAACGAAGCTGCTGTATTCGAAAGAAAAGCAATGGGTTCAGGACAGTATGAGGGAGGGTTTCATATGCTGAAGCTGTCAAAATGGAAGAAATGAAAAGGAGAGCTGTATGAAAATCAGAAATTACGGATTGGTGCTGCTGGCATGCGGCATGCTGTTTGCCGGCGGATGTTCAAAAGAGGAAGCGAAGAAAAAAGCAGAGGACTTGAAGCTTGAAGATCTCACGATCGTACTGCATGATGAGAATATCACCATTTACCAGCCGCTGGGGGATCTTCTGGATACCTGGGAGCTGGATCAGGCTCCGGAGCATATCGAAGCGCTGGGACATGATATGGTATTTTTAACATATAAGGATAATGACCGGGAATCGATGATTCTCCGTGTCTTCAATCCGAAGGATGAAGAAATCAGTGTGAACGATGCGCTGATTCAGCGTGTAGTCTTTTCAGACAGAAATACAGAAAATGTGAAGGAATACAAGCTCCCTCACAATTTTAAAATCGGAAGTACTACTGAGCAGGATGTAATCAAAGCACTGGGAACGCCTTATGAGTATAGGATTTCCAACGATGACAGCAATATGGATTATGTCACAGGCACCTCGTATGAAACCTCTGAGCTGGCAGAGTTTTCATTTGAAAAAGGAAAACTGAGCAAGGTTGCATTGTCAGGAAGTGAAAAACGCAAGGAAAAGAAAGAGAATATCAGCTTTGATACGGCTAAGGCAGTTGGGTATTCTGTATATGATATCCCCTTTGCGAAGGGAAGTGCTGCGGATGAATTTGCGAAGGGAAGCATACAGTTCGATGGTGTGAGCATAAACGAAACGACACCTGCGAAAGCACTTATAGAAAAAGGGTGGAAATCCAAATATCTGGATGAATATAATAAAAAAGAGACTACCATCAGTGCAGAAAAAAGTGATATGCGTATTGATTTGCGAGTGGATGGAACGATTTCTTCCACAGATCAGCTGACCGAAAAGCATTTGATTCAGGAAATATTTGCAGCGGATGAGTCTCTGGAAGCTTTGACATTCGCATCTGGTGTTAACGGTACATCAACACTTCAGGATGTGTATCAGGTACTGGGAAAACCGATGAGTGTGCGGTATAGCAAAAACGGTGTTCGCGTTCGGTATAGGACAGAAAGCAATACTGCCGTTTCCATGTCCTTTAAGACCTCCGGAGCAATGGAATACTGCAGTGTGAAATTTGATTCCGAATGGGAATAGACAGTGCGACAGATAAAGGATTGAGCCGGGTGCTCTTTTCTTTTGCATTGTTTGTTGAGGAGTAACCTTTGACCGCGCATAAGTAGAAGCTTATCCTTTATGCTTGATACGTGTTGTCCGGAAAAATATGCAGCGGTTTTGTCATACGGCGAAAGCCTGTGAAGGAAACGATTCGTATTCTGTTTTTTTGAATACTTTCTATGTGTCCGACAAGTATGCTCAACAGTACAAATTCATTTGTTTAAACATTTAATAAGTGCTTCAGATATGAAAAAGGAACATCTGAATGACCGTGTGGAGAACTCTGTCCGTTGGACTGTCATGTGCTCGAAAAAAGGATTCTCGGCTGAGAATCCTCCTTTGTTAAGCCTCCATGGAATCAATGATGCTGTCAACCAGATTATCCATTTCAGATTTATTATTATCATTCAGGGCACTGATCATGGATACTTCAGAATTCAGAATACTCATCTGCTTCATCTGATTATCCAGGAAGTCCTTCATGAGGGAACCGGATTTCGGTGCCCAGGACCCGTTTTCAATGATTCCCACTGTACGCTTCTGCATATTGAGTGCCTTCATATGCATGAGGAAATCATGCATAACAGGATAGATTCCCAGGTTATAGGTTACCGAAGCCAGTACGATATGGCTGTATTTAAACGCATCACTGATCAGGTAGGATACATGGGTATTGGAAACATCATGCACCACAACATTTTTAACACCCTTTTCCACCAGCTTGGCAGCCAGTACCTGTGCGGCGGATTCCGTATTTCCATACATGGAGGCATAGGCAATCAGGACACCGGTTTCCTCCGGCTCATAACGGCTCCATTTGTCATATTTATCCAGCAGATAACCGAAATCATTTCTCCATACCGGTCCATGCAGCGGACAGATGACCTTGATATCAATGGTTCCCGCCTTTTTCAGCAGTGCCTGTACGTGCGGTCCGTATTTTCCTACGATATTGGTATAGTAACGGCGGGCATCATCCAGCCAGTCGCGGTCAAAGTCAACCTCATCGTTAAACAGCTTGCCATCCAGTGCGCCAAAGCTTCCAAAGGCATCAGCGGAAAACAGAACGCCGTTTGTTACATCAAAGCTGACCATTGCTTCCGGCCAGTGCACCATCGGAGCCTCTACAAAGGTGATGGTGTGCTTACCGAAGCATCTGGTATCGCCTTCCTTGACCTCCTCTGTGCGCCCGTCAACGTTAAAGCCGAACTGATGCATCAGCAGGAAGCTTTTTTCGGTTGATATGATTTTCACCTTTGGATAGCGAAGAAGAATTTCCTCAATGCTGGCACCGTGATCGGGCTCCATATGATTGATAACCAGATAATCCAGGTCACGCCCGTTCAGAACATGCTCTACATTTTCCAGAAACTGACGGCAGGCATCCCAGTCTACGGTATCAAACAATACCGTTTTCTTATCCAGCAGCAAATAGGAATTATAGGATACGCCATTCGGAATCGGGTGAATATTTTCAAACAGGGCAAGACGGTGATCATTTCCTCCCACCCAGTACAGATCGTCAACTACTTTTCTTACACAGTACATACTACATCCTCCTTCTCTTTATTTAATCCAATGTCTCGATGAACTGATCCTTTGCTTCTCCGCATTCCGGACAGATCCATTCCTCAGGCAGCTTTTCAAACGGCGTACCCGGAGCAATATCATTTTCCGGATCTCCCAGCATCTGATCATATTCATAGCCGCAGCCATTGCAGACATGACGCATATAGGAAGGAGCTTCCTTTTTGATAAACGGACGTTTCATTTTCTTCATTGGCGGAGCCGGTTTCTTTTCTCCGGTATCCAGAGCCTTGCTTAACAGCGGCAGTATTTCCATAACATCACCGACAATCCCGTAGTCGGCATTTTTAAAGATCGGAGCATTGGCATTCGTATTGATGGCAACGATGGTGGTGGCATCCTTGATTCCCTTCAAATGCTGTCCCGCACCGGAGATACCGCATGCGATATACAGATTGCCGGTAAATTTCTGACCGGACATACCGACATAGCGGTTGATCGGTACATATTTCAGAGTTTCTGCGACCGGACGGGAGCTTCCGATTGCGGCCCCTGCACTTCTTGCCAGATCCTCAATCAGCTTCATGTTCTTCTTTTCGCCGATACCCTTGCCGGCTGATACCACACGCTCCGCATTCATAATCGGGGTATCCATCGGGATACCGACTGTGAAATCATAGCCGTCTTTCTGTAAGGCTTCCACCAGGGCATTGACACGTTCCTGTGCATCGCCTTCCTTGAAAATCTGTTTTTTGCGTTCTCCGGTGATTGCACCTTTTTTCTTACGGACACCGCCGTCCTTTGGCGCTTTTCCTATGATATGAGAGGCAATAACGACCCTCTGAATTTCATTGGTTCCCTCATAAATGGTAGTAATCTTTGCATCACGATACGCACGTTCCACTTCCATACCCTTCAGATAACCGCTTCCGCCGAAGATCTGTAAGGCATCGTTGCAGATTTCCAGCGCAACATCACTTGCATACTGCTTCGCCATAGCGGATTCCATGCCATATGGTTCATGGTTTTCCTTCAGTTCTGCAGAAGAGTAAATCAGCATTCTTGCACAACGCAGCTTGGTTGCCATATCGGCAAGCTTGAAGCTGATGACCTGCTGCTGTGCAATCGGTTTGCCGAACTGCACACGCTCCTTTGCGTATTCCAGCGCATTCTCATACGCACCCTGTGCAATACCAAGCGCCTGTGCAGCGATACCGATACGACCGCCATCCAGTGTGGCCATTGCAATCTTAAAGCCCTGACCAAGCTTACCAAGCAGGTTTTCCTTAGGTACCTTTACATCATTGAAAATCAGCTCTGCTGTTGAGGATGAACGGATGCCCATCTTGTCGTAATGATCACCGAAGGTAAAGCCGTCCCAGCCCTTCTCCACGATAAATGCGGAGATTCCTCTGGTTCCCATTTCCGGATTTGTGGATGCGAAGACGACATACGTATCTGCCTTATCAGCATTTGTAATAAAGATCTTGCCACCGTTCAGAATGTAGTAATCACCCTCCAGAACAGCTGTTGTTTCGGTACCTGCCGCATCACTTCCGGCATTTACCTCCGTTAATCCAAATGCGCCGATTTTTTCACCGCTTGCCAGCGGTACCAGATATTTCTGCTTCTGTTCCTCGGTACCAAACGCAAAAATAGGGTAGCTTCCCAGTGAGACATGTGCGGACAGAATAACACCTGTACCACCGTCTACACGGGATAATTCTTCTACAGCGATGGCATAGCTGATTACATCCAGTCCGGCCCCGCCATATTCCTTTGGATAGGGAATACCCATCAAACCCATCTTTCCAAACTTCGCAATCGCCTCACTCGGGAACTCATTTTCCTTATCGAGCATAAAGGCAATCGGTTTGATTTCGGTTTCCGCAAATTCCCGAACCGTCTTGCGGATTTCCTCCTGCTGCTGTGTCGTTGTAAATAGCATAGTTTACGTCCTCCTCACTTATCTCTATGATATTCCTTCTGCTTTCATGATTTTTCTTAATATGAGAATCATTTTAAGAATGTAAATCACTTTACACTCTGATAATATCATAGCGCTTACAATAAGTCTAAAGATATGCTCACAGAATTTTCCTTTTTTGGATTCGTTTTAAGAAGTACCTGGAAAACGGCGCCAGCGCTTTTGGAATTTCCCGAATTAGGTCCCACAGGTGTAAGATAAGCAGATGCTGGAGCGCAGATGATTTGTAACGTTCTGCGTAAGAGAATACGGCTTCATTTTCAAACAGGTATATCGGCTGTACACTTATTCAGCCTTTGAATTTCCTTCACCTATACGATTTATGGTTTCGCATATACATACAGGTATGAAAGAATGTGTGTTCGTCCCTTCCTACCTCTTTCTGCAAATTACAAATCGATAAGATTCTCTTTCAACATGCGGACTTTTACTTCTCAGCCTGCGGACTTATGGTCTGCCGTATGCTATACTGTACTTAGCGGAAAACAATTGGAAGGAGGAGCTGTATGTCGGAAAAGAAAAAGGCGGAGGAAGGGTTTCTGTATAATGCGAATTACAATGCAGCACTGCTGGATGAGCGTGCCTGGTGTAAGGATCAGTGTCATATGTGCAATCAGCTGCGTCCAAGCGATACGGAAAAGCGCTATCAGATTTATCACAGCTTATTCAAGCAGATGGGAAAGCATGTATACATAGAACCACCATTCTGGTGTGATTATGGCTATCATATCAGCATCGGAAATGAATTTTTTATGAACCATAACGGTGTCATACTCGACGGAGCAGAGGTAACCTTTGGTGATTATGTCTATATCGCACCAAACTGCGGCTTTTATACGGCAGGGCATCCGTTGGATGTGGAACAGCGTAAGCAGGGGCTGGAGTATGCCTTTCCCATTCATGTAAAAAGCAATGTATGGATCGGAGCAGGCGTTCAGGTGCTGGCGGGCGTTACCATTGGGGAAGGCTCGGTGATTGGGGCAGGCAGTGTTGTGAACAGAGACATTCCTGATCATGTTCTTGCGGCAGGTGTTCCCTGCAGGGTAATTCGCCGCATTACAGAGGAGGATCGAAAGAAGTACCGTATTCAAATGGAGGAAAGTTGATGGGAAGCAGGTGAAACCCGTAAACAGCGCACCTGTATAGGCAGTAAAGGTCTTTTTGGATACGCCGTAAGTCGTCTGTGAGGCTGTATTTGCAGTCTGATGGCGATAGGGAATACGGAAGAAAACGGATATGCATATGACTGATAAGCTATGCGAAAGCTGTCCCTGCGATAAAGAAATGTCGAGGAGAGTCTTCCTTTTTAAAGAAGTTATTTGCATGTCCTCACTTGCGGCGGTATGGCTATGATATAATAAGGATAAGCAGGAGGTATGAAACCATGTTTTATGAACAAGTAGAAGAATCCGTGCAATATATTCGTAAGCACGTGAAAACAGAGCCACTTATTGGCATCATTTTAGGAAGCGGACTGGGCTCGCTGGTGGAGATGATGGAGGATAAAGAGGTGCTTTCCTATCAGGATATTCCACATTTTCCGCAATCCAGAGTGGCAGGTCATGCGGGAAATCTGGTCTTTGGCAGAATTGGAAATCAGCGTCTGATCGTTATGCAGGGGAGGTTTCATTATTATGAAGGCTTTTCCATGAAGGAGGTCACCTATCCGATTTATGTGATGAAGCTGCTCGGTGTTCGGGATTTGATCGTGACCAATGCCTGTGGCGGTATCAATCCGGATTTTAAACCGGGGGATTTGATGATCATTGATGATTTTATCAATTCGCTGGATGTAAATCCTTTGATTGGAGATAATGATGAGCGCTTTGGACCACGCTTTCCGGATATGTCAGAGCCTTATTCCATCCAGCTGCGTGAAAAGGCAGAACAGGTGGCGGATCAGTTGGCAATTCCTTACCGCCATGGTGTATACACCCTTTTTCAGGGACCGTATTATGAAACAGCGGCGGAAATCCGTATGTATGCCAGAGCAGGCAGTGATGCCATTGGAATGTCCACAGTGCCGGAGACTATAGCGGCAAATTATCTCGGTATCCGTGTGCTGGGAATTGCATGTATCACCAACATGGCAACCGGTATTGCGAAGGAAAAGCATTCACATGAAGAGGTTGTGAAAATGGCAAATAAGAGCAGTGCCCGGCTTTGTACATGGATGGAAGCACTGTTAAAGGAGTGGTAAGAAGGAGGGGGATGCTTCATGGAACAGAATTCGCTGTTTCAAAATGATGTACAGAAGGATCCTCTTGCCGCCCGACTGTGTCCGGCATCGCTGCAGGATTACGTAGGGCAGAAGCATCTGCTTGGAAAAGGGAAGATACTGTATAACCTGATAGAAAAGGATATGGTTTCCTCCATGATCTTCTGGGGACCGCCGGGTGTTGGAAAAACGACGCTTGCCAGAATCATCGCCAGGCAGACACAGGCACATTTTATCAATTTCAGTGCCGTCACAAGCGGAATCCGTGAAATTAAGGCCGTGATGAAGGAAGCGGAGGACGCGCGTCTGTATGGCAGAAAGACGATTGTGTTTGTTGATGAAATACATCGTTTCAATAAAGCCCAGCAGGATGCCTTTCTGCCGTATGTGGAAAAGGGCAGTATTATTTTGATTGGCGCAACAACGGAAAATCCGTCGTTTGAAGTCAATGCCGCGCTTCTTTCCCGCTGCAAGGTGTTTGTGCTGAAGGCACTGGAGGTTTCGGATCTGGTGGAGCTGCTAAAGCATGCTCTGCAGGATGAACGCGGCTTTGGCTCACAGCATGTTCTCATCACAGAGGAGCAGCTGCATATGCTTGCCGTGTTTGCCAACGGAGATGCCAGAACAGCGTTGAATACGCTGGAGATGGTGGTTTTAAACGGAGATAGCTCAGAAGCGGGAATCGTCATCACAAAAGAGGTGCTGGAGCAATGTACCTCCCAGAAGTCGCTGTTGTATGACAGACAGGGAGAGGAGCACTATAATCTGATCAGTGCCCTGCATAAATCCATGCGCAACTCCGATGTGGATGCAGCTATTTACTGGCTTGCGAGAATGCTGGAGGCGGGGGAGGACCCGTTGTACGTGGCAAGGCGTCTGGTTCGTTTTGCGAGTGAGGATATCGGGATGGCGGACAGCCGTGCCTTGGAAATCTGCGTTGCGGCTTATCAGGCATGCCATTTTCTCGGTATGCCGGAGTGTAATGTACATTTGACACATGCGGTTACCTATCTTTCTCTTTCTCCGAAATCCAATGCCCTGTATATGGCATACGGCGCAGCGAAGGAGGATGCTGTGCATATGCTGAGTGAACCGGTCCCCCTGCAAATACGAAATGCACCGACATCCCTCATGAAGGACCTGCATTATGGAGAAGGCTATCAGTATGCTCATGATACGCAGGAAAAGCTGACAAACATGGAATGTATGCCGGAATCCCTGAAGGGAAGGGAATACTATCACCCAACGATACAGGGAAGTGAAGCAAGGGTAAGCAAGCGATTGCAGGATATCAAGGAATGGAAACGGAAGCATCAAAATAAATAGAGGCCGGTGTTTTAAGAAGACCTTCCTGCGAGTGATGAAACGCTGGGATATTGGCAGAATACGGATAGGCGCAGATTTCAGGATGCAGGCATTTGACAGCGCTGTGCATGATCAATGCCTCTTTCCGTAAGGAAGAAAGGCCGCATAAGAAAGCCATGAAAGCATCCGGGCGGCTGTACGCAGACAGTCTGTATGATACAGATGCTCATGGAGCTGCGTTTGCGTATTTCCTGAATTAGGCAGCTAGAAAAAAAGGTAATCCAGCCTTGATACAATAGGTTCGGATTGCCTTTTTATATGTTTTCATCAGCGGTAAAGGTGCCATGCATACCACCGTTTTCTGTTTCTTATTTTACAGTTTTTATGACATACTTATCGAACAGCTCACGATTTCGCTCATCGGCACCGTCCATATTGCTGGAGGCGAACACCGGAGCCTCCATGCCATGCTCCTTCAGCAGCTCGACAAATCTTCCCATCACACACTGTGCAAGGAAGCATCCGGTCAGGGTACTGACAGGTCCCATACTGGTTGCTTCATCGATTGGTGTTGTCGCATCCCCATACGGAGCATGATTGTCCAGAATCACATCCGCTAGCTCAAACAGACGCAGCCCGCTTTCATGACGGGAAGCGATGGTTTTGCTATGCGATAAGGAGGTGATCACGATAATACGGGCACCCTTTTCCCTGGCTCTCATCGTGTATTCGATCACCAGTGGATTTCTTCCGGAATTACTGGTGACAAGCAGAACATCTCCCGCTTCTATCGTGTAAATTGCATCCAGTACATCCGCATAGGAAGCTGTCCGCTCCAGTGTGGTACTCTTTGTCGGGTGGGTTGCCAGCGTCATTTCGATTTCATTGATCGGATAAACCTTTGCATACCCTCCGGCTCTGGCATAGATATCCTGCCCGATCATAAGCGAGTGCCCGCTGCCGAAGGTGTAAATGGTATGATGTTCCTTCTCCGCTTCAAACATCAGACGTGCTGCCTGTTCCAGCGGCTCCCGCTCCTGTTTCATTACCGCGAAACGCTGTTCCACTTCTTTAAAATACGTATCAATAAATGCCATAATCAATCCTCACTTTCTTCTGATTTCAGTATACCATGATTATATGTAAAATGTATAATTGGATATAAAGTTATAACATTTTATACAAAATACGTAATTTAACCGTTGTTTTCGCACAAAACACTTTTAATTATTCTATTCTGCTAAAATAGGAAAATTTTTCCATTATAATAATTACAAAAACTGGAGTGGACGGAATGAAAAAAGTAACGGAAATCAATTTAAGAGTGGGAGATGCTATACGAAAAGGGCTTCAACGAAAGGGAATGACGCAAAAGGAGCTTGCTGCACTGGTTGGTTCCACGCAGCGCTCGATTTCTTCATATATCAATGGGAATGCACAGCCCCCGCTTGATATTCTGTCTTTGATTTGCCGCATACTGGAAATCAATATGAATCAGATTCTGCAAATACCGGATTTCAATTTTCCCGGACGTATGCTGCATGATCCGATGGAGCTGGAATTCATGAAGATTTTTGATCAGGTGCCGGAGGAACGGCGGATGACCTTTACAAAGCTGATGAAAAGTATACTCAGCTTTCATCTGGAATAGGAAGTAAAATTGCAACTGTTACATAACATGGAAAATAAGACGATTCTTTTGGTAAATGACAAATACAGAAAGATGGAAAATTTTTATTTTTATGATAAAATGCCGTATTTATCGGTGTTTTTTTATATTTTGCGCAGAATTCGTATGGAAGAAAACTTTTTCATTTTATATACTATAGAAGTAAAAGGGAGAGAGAGGAGGAATATGGAAGAAAAACATACCTGTGTACTGAATCATGATGAGTATGAGCTGCTGAACTTTTATCGACAGCTCAGTGAAGAGCGCAAGCAGAAATTTTTTGATCTTGTGCAGACACTGGATATGCTGTTGAACCAGCAGGAGGATACGACTGCGGTCGCAGAGTAAATCACAGGTGTTGAAGTCATGGTTCTGAGAGCGCAATCCTTTTCATAAGAGAATGAGAAGGATGTGTGTTTGTTATACCGTGCACTGCTATCCTTACGGCGCAGGATACCGCACGGTGCATCAGCTGTAAAACAAATCCTGCAGGATCCATCCTGGTGTTGCAGCGGCTGAGCATGCATACTGTTTTGAAACCGGATGAGGACCGCAGGGTCCTTTTCTGTTTCTAGGCACTGACTGGTTTTCAGGGTACTGGATGAAAAAGCTGTCCGCCATAACTGACCGTGGTGTGGGGATCATTCCATTTCTGATGCTGAAGCGTTCCACGCAGGGTCCTATGTGAGTTGTCGATGTTGATACAGCTGTTTCTTACATAATTATTTCATGAAAATATTTCAGAAAATGATTGACTTTTTCATCCCTGGAATGTACTATAGTAATATATGAAATGCGCTGACGGGAAATAGTATGGATATGGACATGACAGAGAGTCTTCGGCTGGTGGAAGAAGATATGCGAAGTATGCGGAACACATCCCCGAGCAGCAGAGGTGAACTCAGTAGCTTCTGCCGGAATCCTGCATCCGTTACCGTGCTAGAGTATGCTGGTACTCGAAGAGATTGATATCGTGAGGTATCAATAAAATAAGGTGGAATCACGTAAGGTAACTTTCGTCCTTTGGATGGAAGCTTTTTTTGTATAAGCGTATAAGGGAGGATATGAAGCTATGAAAAGATTTGCTATACCGGAAGGAACCCGGGATCTGATTCTGGGAGAATGTACTGCGAAGAAACGATTGCAGGGTGCAATCGAACAGGTGTTTGACAGCTACGGCTATAAGGAAATCGTAACACCGAGCATTGAATTTTATCAGACCTATCAGACCGGCTTTGAACAGGTTCAGGAGGAAGCGATGTACAAGTTTTTTGACCATAACGGAAGCATCCTGACACTGCGCATGGATATGACGGTACCGATCGCCCGTGTTGCGGCAACCAAGTTCAAGGATCAAAAGCCGCCGCTTCGCTTTCGTTACTGTGCCAATGTATACAAGGTCAAGGAGTCCTTTGCCGGAAAGCGCAATGAGGTGACTGATTGCGGAATCGAGCTGCTGGGGCTGAACGAAAAGCAGAGCGATCTGGAAATTCTGGTGTGTGCACTGGAGGTTATGGAGTGTATGCAGCAGCAGGCGTATACGCTGGAAATCGGCAATGTGAATTTCTTTCACACAGCAGGAAAGCTTCTGGGACTTTCTGCGGATGAAACAGAGCTTCTGGCGGATTTGATCGATCGCAAGAGTCTGAGCGAATTGAAGGAATATCTGCATACCTTGCCACTGAAGGATGAGGACAGAGAATTCTTCCTGCAGCTGCCGTGGCTGTGTGGAGATGCAGGAATGCTCAAGGAGGCATTGAACTGCTGCTTCGATGACAGACTGCGCAGTATTGTGGAAAGTCTTCAGGAATTGTATGCACAACTAAAGGCGCTCGGCTATGAAAACCGCATTACCTTTGATTTGGGAAAGCTGCCGCATCTGAACTATTACAGTGGCATTCTTTTTGAAGGCTTTGTGCCGGGAATCGGTACCAGTGTGCTGAGTGGCGGGCGCTATGATTCTCTGCTGGAGAAATTCGGAGAGCCGCTGCCGGCAATCGGCTTTTCTGTAAAGCTGGATGCCGTGCTGCCGGTTCTGGATTTAAAGCAGAAGGAGGCAACCCTCACGCTGTGCTATCCGTATGCACGAAAGGTGGAGGCACTGCGCAAGGCGAGGGAATTAAGAAAAACCGCACGGGTGGAGCTGCTGTGCGGGGAATATGATGATATTATCGTGAAAGGGGAGAAGGACGCATGAGTATATCCATAGCATTGACGAAGGGGCGTCTGGAAAAGGCCACCGTGAAGCTGCTGGAGGAGCGCGGGTATGGCATTGAATCATTAAAGGATAAGGGAAGGGCGCTGGTGTTTCAGGATTCCAAAAAGGATATTCGCTACTTCCTTGTGAAATCCAATGACTGCATCACCTATGTACAGCACGGCGTTGCGGATATTGGTGTTGTGGGAAAGGATACGCTTTTGGAGGGTGGCAAGGATTATTATGAAATGCTGGATTTAGGCATCGGAAAATGTAAATTCATCGTTGCCGGTCTGCGGGAACACAATCTGTTTGACAAGGTGGGCCATGTGAAAATAGGAACGAAGTATCCCAATATCGCAAAGCAGTATTTCCTGGAAAAGGGCATGGATGTGGAGTGTATTAAAATAGACGGCTCTGTGGAGCTGGCACCGATTCTGGGCTTGTGTGATGGAATCGTGGATATCATGGAAACGGGGACGACGCTGAAGGAAAACGGTCTGGTTGTCTTTGACACCGTCTGCGATATCAGCGCAAGGGTGATTGTAAATAAAGCGAGCTTTAAGCTGAAAAGAGCGGAGATCCTAGCAATCTTGGAGGATATGAAGAAAGGACTGGAAGCATGCTGAAACGAATGCGAGCATCGGATACAGGGAACCTGCAGACGTATCTGGAAAGCAGAACAGAAGAGATCGACAGTGAAATCATTGTCAGGGTCAGTGCAATCCTGCAGGATGTGAAAACCCGCAGGGATGATGCTGTCAGGGAATATACAAAGCAGTTTGACGGAATTTTATTGGACAGTATGCGCGTGGAGCCTTCTGATATAGAAGCGGCTGCTGCCAAGGCGGATCCCTTCTTTGTGGAGAGTATGAAGAAGGCGAAAGCAAATATCGAGTATTATCACAATGCACAGAAGCAAAACGGCTATCTTTTGCAGAAGGAGCTCGGCATCTATCTGGGACAGCGTGTACTTCCATTGGACAGCGTAGGTATTTATGTGCCGGGGGGGAGAGCACAGTATCCTAGCAGTGTGCTGATGAATGCGATTCCTGCCCGTATCGCCGGTGTAAAGCGCATTGTTATGATTACACCGCCGGCGAAGGATGGCAGTCTGCATCCCAATATTGCGGCGGCAGCACAGATTGCCGGTGTGGATGAAATTTATAAGGTTGGCGGTGCTCAGGGGATTGCGGCGTTAGCCTATGGTACCCAAAGCATTGCGCCTGTGGATAAAATTGTCGGACCGGGAAATGTATACGTTGCGGCAGCGAAGAAGCTGGTCTTCGGGAAGGTGGATATCGACATGATCGCCGGACCGAGTGAAATTCTGGTGATTGCGGATGCGGATGCTCCTGCGAAAAGCGTTGCGGCGGATCTGCTGTCACAGGCAGAGCATGATCCGATGGCGAGTGCCATTCTGGTGACAACCAGTGAACAGCTTGTGGATGCTGTGGAGCTGGAGCTGCGCAAGCAGAGTGCTCTTCTGCCGAAACAGGAAATCGTGGAACAGTCGCTGCAGGCCTATGGAACAGCCATTTTATGTGAGAGCATGGAGGAGTGTCTGGATGTATCCAATGCGGTTGCGCCGGAGCATCTGGAGCTGATGGTGAAGCAGCCGATGGACTATCTGGGAAAGGTACGCCATGCGGGTAGTGTGTTCCTTGGCTATCACACCTGTGAAAGTGTCGGAGATTATTTCGGCGGCTGCAATCACGTATTGCCGACAAGCGGGACAGCGCGTTTCTCCAGTGCACTTGGAGTGGACAGCTTTATCAAAAAAAGCAGCTATCTGCACTATAGCGAGGAAGCTTTACAGACCTATGGAGACCATATCATAGAAATGGCGGAGCAGGAAGAGCTGCAGGCTCATGCCAATGCTGTGAAAGTGAGGCTGAAATCATGAAAAATATCGAAAGCTATGCGGCGCGGACAAACGGTACCGTCATGCTGAATGCAAACGAATGCTATAAAAATATCAGTGGGGAAATGGTAAAGGAGCTGCAGGAGGCAATCGCAGAGCTGGAGTTTAACCGCTATCCGGATGAATCCAGCAGGGAGCTGATACAGGCATATGCGAATGTAAAAAAATTAGATGCTGATTATCTGATTGCCGGCAATGGCAGCGATGAAATGCTGGGGCTCATGATTGGCTATTTCCTGGGAAAAGGTAAGAAATTACTGACCCTGTCTCCGGACTTCTCCATGTATGATTATTATGCATCCATGCATGAGAGTGAGGTTGTGAAATTTCCATGTGAGCAGGACGGTTCCTTCAGCATTGCGGATTTTATAGAATTTGGGCGGGAGCATCATGTGGATATGGTGCTGTTCTCCAATCCGAACAATCCGACCGGGCATTTTGTAAGCAATGCCCAGCTGTGTAAAATTGCGGAGGCGTTCCCCCGTATTCCGGTGATCATAGATGAGGCATATGGGGAGTTCGCAAAGGAAAGCATGCTGGCGTATCTGGACACCTACCATAACCTGTATGTGACCAGAACCCTATCCAAGGCGTATGGCTTTGCCGGTGCGCGACTGGGCTTTCTGATCAGCTGTCCATCCAATATTGCGAAATTGAAACCGGTGCTGGTTCCTTATAATATCAGCTCTTTAACACAAAGGGCCGGTGTGATCGTATTGCGGCATGCGGCGGAATATGAGCTGCTGGTGGAGGAAATACAGCTGGAGCGGGATATGCTGTATCACAAGCTGAAGCAGTTAAAAAACGTTACCTTCTATCCGAGTCAGGCGAATTATCTGTATGGAAGAAGCAAATATAAGCAGGAGCTGTTGAAGGCAATGGAAAAGGAAGGCATTGTCATTCGCAACTACGAAGGAAAGGACAGCTTCCGGATCACGGTTGGTTCCCCTGCGGAAAATGCCATTGTATTATCCGTATTACAGGAATTTGACAGAAAGGCGGTTACGGTATGACACCAGAAACGAAGGAAACAGGCTTTGCGCCAAGAACGGCAGGCCTAAGCCGGGATACCAAAGAAACAAGCATCAGCTGCACGATGCATCTGGATGGTACGGGAGTCAGTGAGATTCACACAGGCATCGGCTTCTTCGATCACATGCTGACGCTGTTTTCCTTCCATTCCGGGATTGATCTTATGCTGCATGCAAACGGCGATTTACAGGTGTGTGATCACCACACGGTTGAGGATTGCGGTATTGCGATGGGAGCCTGCCTGAAGGAAGCCCTGCAGGATAAAAGAGGAATTGAACGCTATGGCAGTATGCTGCTGCCGATGGATGAAACACTGGCACAGGTGGTACTGGATATCAGCGGGCGCAGCTTTCTGGTGTATAACTGTGAGCTGAAGCGGGATACGATCGGTTCGTTTTCCTGTGAAATGGTGGAGGAGTTTCTTCGTGCCTTTGCCTTTCAGGCAGGCATCACCCTGCATGTAAATGTAGTGTATGGTACCAATGATCATCACAAGGTGGAGGCGATTTTCAAAGCGCTGGGCCGTGCCTTAAAAACGGCGATTCGTGTGAGCGGCGATACGCTGCCGAGTACAAAGGGGAAGCTGTAATATGATTGCGATACTTGATTATGGAATGGGAAATCTGCACAGTGTGGAAAATGCCTTACAGCATATCGGCTGTACCTGCTGTGTAACGGATAAAAAGGAAGACCTACAGCGTGCGGATCAGCTGATTCTGCCGGGTGTGGGAGCGTTTGCGGACTGCATGAAGCATCTGCAGGAGCGTGATTTGATTACGGCTTTAAAGGAAGAGGTTCAAGGAAAGAAAAAACCGCTGCTCGGTATCTGTCTGGGCATGCAGGCGCTGTTTGAAGACAGCGAGGAAAACGGCTATACCAAGGGACTCGGTTTTTTAAAGGGCAACATCGTGAAAATGAGTGATGCTGCAGAAAGCAGGGTGCGCATTCCGCATATCGGCTGGAATCTGCTGGAACAGTGTCAGGAATCCAGTGTATTTGAGCGGCTGAGTGAGCGTCCGTTCGTCTATTATGTACACTCCTATTATGCACAGAATTATGCACAGGAGGATTTACTGGCAGACAGCGGCTATGGCGGGATGCGGATTCCCGGGCTTGTACGCAGGGACAATGTGGTTGGTGCCCAGTTTCATCCTGAAAAAAGCGGAGAAGACGGACTGCAGATTCTGCGGTGGTTTAAGGAGGAGTTTGTATGATCATTTTACCTGCAATTGATATACTGGATCAGCAGCCCGTGCGGCTGTATCAGGGAGATTATGAACAAAAGGAATGTGTTGGTGACAGTATTGGGGATATCGCCAAAGCATTTGAACAGCAGGGGGCCCGGTATGTGCATATGGTTGATCTCAACGGGGCGAAGGAAGGAAAGAAAATCAATCAGGACATCATCGTGAAAACTGCACAGAGTCTGCAGATTCCGGTTGAGGTTGGCGGCGGCATCCGCAGTATGGAGGACGTTCGATTTTATCTGGAGCATGGCATTGCGCGTGTTATTCTGGGAACGGCAGCCATAGAGAATCCGGAGTTTTTGCGGGAAGCACTCGCACAATATAAAGAGAAAATCGCCGTCGGCATTGATTGCAAGAACGGCATGGTTTGCGGTCATGGCTGGCTGCAGGAAAGTGAGCTGCAGTATATCGATTTTGCAATTCAGATGGAGGCCATGGGGGTAAAGACGATCATTGTGACCGATATCTCCAGGGACGGCACCATGACAGGACCGAATACAAAGATGCTGGCGGAGTTAAAGAAAACGGTTTCGATCGATGTTATAGCTTCCGGGGGTATTCGTGACATCACGCATATCGAGGCATTGAAACAGCTGGATATTTACGGTGCAATCACAGGAAAGGCGATGTATGCCGAAACATTGTCCCTGTCCCAGGCCATCGCACTGTGCGGAGAAGCCTGATGCATACCAAGCGTATCATCCCGTGCCTGGATGTAAAGGATGGCAGGGTTGTCAAGGGAATCAATTTTGTCGGATTGAAGGAGGTCGGTGATCCGGTCGATCTGGCAAGAGCCTATTATGAGCAGGGGGCGGACGAGCTGGTATTTCTGGATATCACAGCAACGCATGAACAGCGGGATACCATGGTTCAGGTTGTCGAGCGCGTAGCAAGAGAAATCTTCATCCCGTTTACCGTCGGTGGCGGCATCCGCAGTGTGGAGGATATACGTAACATGCTGCTGGCAGGAGCTGACAAGGTTTCGCTGAACTCTGCGGCTGTTCGCAATAAGGAGCTGATCCGCGAGGGGGCAGCGATGTTTGGAAACCAGTGCATTGTGCTTGCCGTGGATGGAAAGCGCCGCGAGGATGGCAGCGGCTGGAATGTATATGTTGCCGGCGGTCGTGAGGATACCGGTCTGGACCTGCTGGAATGGGTACAGGAGGGTGTTCGTCTGGGGGCAGGGGAAATTCTGCTGACCAGTATGGATGCGGATGGAACAAAGCAGGGCTTTGATATCGAGCTGTGCAAGGCGGTGCATGAGCTGGTGGATGTTCCGGTGATCGCCTCGGGCGGCTGTGGGACGCTGGAGCATTTCGCACAGGTGTTTGAAGAGGATGCCAGTGATGCGGCTCTGGCGGCAAGCATGTTTCACTATAAGGAAGTAACGATTCCCGAGGTGAAGGCATATGTAAAAGAGAAAGGAATTGCAGTGCGGCTATGATACAGGTGAATTTTGATAAAGGAAACGGACTTGTTCCGGTTATTGTCCAGGATGTGCATAGCAGAGCTGTCCTCATGCTGGCGTATATGAATGAAGAAAGTCTGCGCATGACGATGGAGACCGGGCGTGCAACCTATTACAGCCGCAGCCGTCAGGAATTATGGATCAAAGGAGAAACAAGCGGGCATTACCAGTATGTGAAGGATATCCGCATTGATTGTGATGAGGATACGATTCTCCTTCTGGTGGAGCAGGTGGGAGCAGCCTGCCATACCGGACATACCAGCTGTTTTTACCGGAATATGGAGGGAGAAGAGTTATGAAGGAACTGGATGCATTATATGAAACCATAAAGGATCGCAAGGAAAACAAAGAGGAAGGAAGCTATACCACCTATTTGTTTGAAAAGGGTCTGGAGAAGATTCTGAAAAAGGTCGGGGAGGAGTGTACCGAGGTGGTGATTGCCTCTTTGACGCAGACGAAGGAAGATCAGATCAATGAAATAGGAGATCTGCTGTATCATCTTACCGTATTGATGGTGGAGAAGGGAATTTCCATGGAGGATGTCAATGCGGAGCTGGAACGCCGTGCTCAGAAAACGCATAACCTGAAGGCGGAGCGAAAGCCGATCGAACATTTGTAAGCCGAGCAGTCGGCTTTTTTTCTGTTCCATGAGCTGTTTGAGGCTATGGTATGGTGTTGAAATCAAAGATGCCGCATAGCGGATGCAAAAGAACGGATGCCAAAAATGATGAACGGTATGGAGGCGGTTCTTCTGGTATACTATGTACGAGGTGATTCATATGAGGACAAATCAGGAGATGATGCAAAGCATACTGTGTTACATTGAGGAGCATTTGGATGGAGAGCTGACGCTGGATACGATTGGTGCTTTTACGGGCTATTCCCCCTATCATGTGCATAAGCTGTTTACTGCAATATGCGGTATGCCGCTGCATGCCTATATACGGCGCAGACAGGTATCCATAGGGGCACTGCTTCTTGTACAAAGCGATTTACGTATTGCGGAAATCGCCTCTGCCTGCGGTTATCTCTCCCAGCGGGCATTTCATAAGGCGTTTTTGCAGCTGTATCGCACAACACCGGACGCCTTTCGGAAAAAGAAGAATGCCTATGTGCTGCAGGAGCCGCTGCAGCTTCATCAGCAGCCGGATATCAACCATATGCATATGGATATGGAAGTACAGCACTGGACAGAAATACAGCTGGAGGGCTATGGTGCAGATACCAGACACGGCTTTCATGTGATTGGCAAATGTCAGCGCAAATGCAACCGGTATCTGAAAGCATATCCGCAAAAGGATTCGGTAGTGTATGGTATCCATGATTATACGGATGCCGATATGGATGCCAGTCAGCCCTGCTTTCAATATTTTGCAGGTATAGCAGTTGAGCAGGTGCACAGACAGAAGCTGACGCATAGAATCCTGCCGGCAGGAGCCTATCTTGTGTTTTCCTTTTGCGCAGATCCAAAGACCTCTATGGAGCCGTTTGCACAGGATATTTATCAGAACTGGCTGCCCAAAAGTGCATACCGGCTTCGTTCGGACTGCTGTATGGATATCGTCAAATACGGAAAAGAAAATGAACAGGGAATTGCCCGTATAGAATACTGTATACCGGTTTTAAAGTAAATGAGGGGAATGAAAACGCTGTCGGACACTAGGTCACAATGCGTTTTTTTCTATACCTTCAGCTGTAAATAAGCGGGATAACATCGTGTTATGTTGACATAAATATTTATAATTTCATTTTTTGGAAAAGGTATCGTATACTGACATAGCTGCCTTGCATGTCATGCTGGAAGGCGCAGATTCAGAAAATGAGAAAAGGAGAACCGTATGATTTTTATAAAAGAAAAGGGGAAGGGACTGCTGGTATGCTTTGGTATTGCCGCTGCTGCCCTTCTGCTGGGGCAATGGATTCCCATTATCGGAGGGCCGGTATTTGCCATCCTCATTGGAATGCTGCTGGCATTTCGCATTAGAAAAGAGGAAGCCCTGCAGGCTGGCATCACCTTCACCTCCAAGAAAATCCTGCAGTATGCAGTCATTTTACTGGGGTTTGGCTTAAATCTGTCCGTTATTGCTAAAACAGGACAGCAGTCGCTCCCAATCATTCTGGCAACCATCACGACATCCCTCGTCATTGCTTACGGTTTGAAGCGTCAACTTCATATGCCGGCAAATATCTCCACTTTGGTGGGAGTCGGCTCATCCATCTGCGGAGGCTCCGCGATTGCAGCGACTGCCCCGGTCATTGCGGCGGATGACGAAGAGGTGGCACAGGCCATTTCTGTGATATTTCTATTTAATATTCTGGCAGCTGTTCTGTTTCCATGGCTGGGAACACTGCTGCATTTTCATGGCAGTGAGGGCTTCGGCGTGTTTGCGGGCACCGCTGTGAACGACACCTCCTCCGTAACAGCAACCGCAGCAACCTGGGACAGCATGTTTCATTTAGGCTCTGCCACACTGGATAAGGCGGTTACTGTCAAGCTGACGCGTACCCTTGCCATTATACCGATTACGCTGTTTCTGGGTGTTCAAAGAATGCGAAAAGAGGAACAGGAGGAGAAAAGGGAGGGGAAAAAGCTTGCATGGAAACAGATATTTCCGGTATTTATTCTTTACTTCCTTATGGCCTCCGTCATAACGACTGTCTCTACGAATGTATTGCATATATCCCCGGATATCTTCTTGCCCTTAAAGGAGCTGAGCAAGTTCTTTATCATTATGGCGATGGGGGCAGTCGGTCTGCATACCGATATTGTAAAGCTGGTAAAAAACGGTGGTAAGCCTATCTTTATGGGGTTCTGCTGCTGGGTTGGTATCACGCTGATATCCCTGCTCATGCAGAGGCTGCTGGGCATCTGGTGAGGAATTACAATAGCGTAAACAGTTTTTCTCATGTGCCTTTACAGACAGGCTTGTACATTTGAAAAGGCATGAAATTCATGTTCTTGCGGATAATTATGGAAAAATATGATATGATAAGAACAGCTATATGAGGAGGCCGTTGTATGAATTTGAAAATTGAAAACTGGAAGCTTTTGATTCTTTCCATTTTTTATATGATATTTTCCATTTTATCCTATACGATTGAAAAGGAGAAATTCCTGAATTTCTTCCAGATTGCAGGGATTGTGATCATTTTGGTAGGCTTGTTTCAGATTCTTGTATATTTCTTTAAAAAGGAATATATGAAGCCGAATGAATTCAGCTTTTCCTTTGGGGTATTATACTGCATAGCAGGACTGATCGTTGCTACCAAGCCATATCTGATTGTAGATAATTATCCTATCGTTATTTCCGCTCTGGTGGTATTGGATGCGACACTGCGTCTGCAGTATTCCATGAATCTGTTTCGCCTGGAGGATGCACAATGGAAGATTCATCTGGCTCTTGCCGTAGTTCCGCTGCTTATGGGAATGGTGCTGATACTGGTATCCTTCGAGGAAAAGACACTGCATAATCTGTTCAGCTTTCTGCTGATTCTGGATGCCATTGCGAATTTCTATACAATTTTGTATTATCGCGGTGTTGCCAGACGCTATGGCCGTCACAGTGAACAGATTCTGGATATTTCCAATCAGGAAGCCACTGCACATGAAGTAATTGACGGAAAAGATAATATGGTATGATAAAAAGCGGTGGAAGCATCGCTTTTTTCAATTCGGACAAAGGAAAGCAGAGATTGACGAAAGAGGGCTGCTTCCGCTGTATGATTGCCGAAGCGTATCAGGGTACGGAGGTACCTGCGGATATGCATGTCCTGACGATACCGGAGGTTACCTGGGCAAAGTTCATGGTGCACTGCAGGCCGTAAATACAAAGCTTTTCTCAGCATGGCTGCAGGAAAATCAGGAATATGATATCGCGGCGAACATGTACATTGTGTGGTATACATCGGATGAGGATGAGGTTAGCTGAAAATGGAAGTGAGGTATGGATTCCTGTGAAAAGGTTGACTGAGAAGGGATAGGAGACTGATTCTATCTGCATATCGCATGAAATAAAAGAAGCCTGCAGGGTACATCCTGCAGGTCGTTTTTATGAATGAAAGAAAAGAAGTAAGGAGTACGAAAAAAACAGCGCTTTACAGGCTCTCCCTGAATTACATAAAGGCAGCGTATTTTTCAATCGGTTATAAACGCAAATAATCCAGTCTGAGCAGGGCTTTTCCATTTGGCAGGGGGTATATCGTGCGTTTCGACAGAGAATACTCAATAGACAGCATACTGCGCGTGAGCTCCACTTTCTGCAGCTGTTCATGGATGGAGTTTCATACGGCAAACGAATGCTGATACGGGGAGTCGGATACAAAGCCTTCATCCGTATCCTGCATATGTGCTTCATATGTCTGTAGTTCGATATCGGTCCATGGATTGTTCATAGGTTATCTCCTCGTTTTGTATATTGTAACGTACATGGTGCGAAAATACAAAAAAAACAGAACATGATGTTCTGTTAGTGAAACATATCCTTTTTCTTGAAGATAAGAGTTGCGATGATACAGCACACAGCTGCAATGACTGTCGGGAACCACCATTCCGGATAAGGCAATCCGCTGACATTCATGCCATAGAAACTGAAAATGATATTCGGGATTGCCATGACGATGGTAATTACCGTTAAAATTTTCATCACGATGTTCAGATTGTTGGAAATGACGGAAGCAAAGGCATCCATTGTTCCGGAAAGGATGTTGGAGTAAATGTTACACATCTCTATCGCCTGATGAATCTCAATCAGTACATCCTCCAGAATATCCTGATCCTCTTCATACAGCTTGATCAGCTTTCCGCGCATGATTTTGTTTAAGGTAACCTCATCGGTTTTCAGTGAGGTGCTGAAATAGACCAGAGACTTTTCCAGACCCAGCATCTGAATCAGCTCCTTGTTTTTCATAGACTGGTGCAGCCTCTGTTCGGTACGGGAGGAAATCCGATCGATTTGGCGTAGATAAATCAGAAAGCGCTGGGAAATACGAAGCAGCAGCAACAATAGAAAACGGGTTTTCATATCGGTATTCATACCCTTGATTCTACCGTTTGCCATATCCTCGATGCTTAGATTCTCATACAGGGAAATCGTAATCACATAGCCCTTCATGATAACAACACCCAGTGGCAGTGTGGTATACAGCAGGGTATTTTCATCCAGATTGTCATCTTCCTCTGCACTCGGGTAATCGACGATCACCAAGGTCTGGTTTTCATCATCGTCATAATCGATATGGGAGCTTTCCTCTTCATCCAGTGATGATTTGATAAACTCCGGCAGCACGCCGATTTTATTTGTCAGGAAATCGATATCTTCCTGTGTAGGCGCAACAGCGCTGATCCAGCAGCCTGGTTCCGGCTGTTCCAGTTTTTTTGTGACAGTTCCATATGTCTTGTAAAATTCCAACATAAAAAAGACCTCCTTCTTACAGGAGGGATGTAGATACGCCTCCTGTATTATGATTTATACAACTTCGATATGGACTTTCGGGCTCAGGAGACATACAAACACCTTCTTTCTCAACTTAGCTATTATAACATAAAAATAGAATTGTGGGAGTGTGTGCGGGAAGGAAAAATCAGAAATTTGGCAGAAATATGGTACAATAGGGATAAATGAGGAGATGAATGGGACATGAAGGTTCGATTTTATGATTCTGTACAGGATGAAAAGCTGAGGTTTGCTGTGATTGCTGTGTGGTGCAGGAGTGGATGGCTGTTTGTACGCCACAGGGAACGTGATACATGGGAGCTGCCCGGGGGACATCGGGAAGCGGGGGAAAGCATTGATGCCTGTGCCCAAAGAGAGCTGCTTGAGGAAACGGGAATCGCAGATGCCCGTATGAAGCGTATCTGTGTGTATTCGGTTGAAGGCAAAACACGGGTGAATGAAACAGGTGAGGAAAGCTTCGGCATGCTGTATCAGGCAGAGGCTTCCTCCTTCAAAGAGCTGCCGCAGAGTGAAATTGCGGAGGTAAGGTGCATGACTGCGCTCCCAGAGGCCCTGACATATCCGGCAATTCAGCCGCTCCTTTTTCATATGGTTATAAAAAGCTGTCTTCGATATGAGCTTTTTGACGGCTGTAATCCCGACGACTCGCGTGCAGTATTAAAGCAGCTTCCGGAATGGTTTGGTCTACCGGATGCTTTGGAGGAATATGTACAGAAAAGCAGGGAGATGAAAACCGTCGGCTGTTATTTCAAGAATTACATGGTTGGCTTTCTGTCACTAAAAAAGACCAGTCCAAAGGCGATGGAGGTTTATGTTATGGGTATTCTTCCGCAGCTGCATCGTATGGGAATCGGTACGAGGCTGATGCGGATGGCAGAACAGGAGGCAGAAAAAGCGGCAATGCAGTATCTGCAGGTGAAAACATTATCTCCTAAGGTGCAGGATCCCGATTATTTGAAAACCTACGCCTTTTATGAAAGAATGGGGTTCTGTCCGCTGGAGGTGCTGCCATTGTGGGATGAATGGAATCCGTGTCAGCTCATGGTGAAGTACATTGCGATGAAGCAGCCGCCTGCTTTGTGTAAGCCTTGAACTGCTACAGTAATTTGATTGGTAGTTGTACAGACACGCATTGAGGTAGTATATAAAAAGAATAGCGTATCATCCCTTCGTATGCATATCTATGTAATAAAAAAATAGACGAAACAAGAAATCGCCTATTTTTTGCAGCTTTGCGCAGGTACAAGCTTTTTTAATCCGTAATATGTTAATAATAAATCGATGCCTTCACTTCCTCTGCCTTTTTCCTTCCCTCCAGCTTTTCAATGATGGCGAAGGCGAAATCAATCACAGCGGCTGCACTTCTTCCGGTGATGATTGTTCCATCAATTACCGCATACTGATCCACATACGTTCCACCGAAATCCTCATTCATACTTGTAAAGCAGGTGTACTTTCTACCCTTGAGATAGCCCTGTCTTCCTAGAATGGTCGGTGCTGCGCAGATTGCACTCACCAGCTTTCCCTGATTCATAAAATCCTTTAAAATGGAAAGCACACGTTCATCGGCTTCCAGCTTCTGATAATGCGGACCGCCCGGCAGAAACAGCATATCATAGTCTGCCGTATTCACATCCTTAACATCTGCCATATTGCTGATGGTAATATCAAAGCGTCCGGTTGCTGCTGTGTGATCAATCGCATAGACATCAATCCTGATACCTGCTCTTCGAAGCAGTGCAATCGTACCGACAGCCTCCAGCTCTTCAAATCCATCCGTTAATATACACATAACATTCATAATGCAAGACCTCCTTAACGACACCATTATATCACCTTTTTCCCGCTCACTTCCCTGTATTTCATTCTTTTTATAGAGGTATAAGAATATAGTATAACAGGAGTGTGAGGTTATGGATAAACTGATGCTGATGAATGATCAACTCAATGCGGTTGTATGGGGGAAGTACATGATCTTTTTTTTATTGTTTACGGGCTTCTGGCTCATGCTGCGTACCAGATTCCTTCCCTTTACCCATGCACGGCTGATTCTGCGTAAAACATTGGGCTCACTGGGAAAAGGTGATAAGGGGGACGGGGTTACTCCCTTTCAGGCTGTAGCGACCGCACTGGCTGGAACACTGGGAGTCGGCAGTGTGGTGGGCGTTACCACGGCTTTGACGATGGGAGGGCCGGGTGCACTGCTGTGGATGTGCGTCAGTGCCATCTTCGGCATGATGACCAAATATGCAGAGGTTGTGCTTGCCATCCATTATCGTACGAGGGAACGGGATGGCACCTTTATCGGCGGACCGATGACAACACTGGAGAACGGCTGCCATATGGGCTTTCTCGGTATTTTGTTTGCCGTGCTTTGTATTTTTGCATCCTTTGGTATCGGGAATGTCACACCGGCAAATACGATTGCACATACGATCACATCTTATATTTCCATACCTTCCTGGAGCATAGGTCTCATCATGGCGCTTTTTATTACCTGGATCATATTCGGAAAGGGAAATCTTATCATGCGGTTTAATGAAATTACGATTCCTGTGATTTCCGTGCTTTATATTGCCGCGTGTCTGTATCTGATTGTATTGCATGCCGATGCGCTGCCGCAGGCACTGCGACTTGTATGGTATGATGCTATGCGTCCCATGGCCGGGGTTGGCGGTATCGGCGGCTTTGCCATCAGCCGGGCCATGCATTTCGGTATTTCCAGAGGCGTATTTTCCAATGAAGCGGGGATGGGAAGCTCACCGATCTCCCATGCCTGCGTTTCTCATGCCAATGCAATCGAGCAGGGGTTCTGGGGAATCTTTGAGGTGTTCTTCGATACGATTGTCGTCTGTACGATTACCGGTCTGATGATTTTGACCAGTGGACTGCTCGACAGCGGGATGGAGGGGGTGGCATTAACGGTTGCCTGCTTTACCTCCGGCTTCGGTCACCTCGGCGGTATCATATTTTCCTTTTCCATTGTTGCCTTTGCGATTCCCTCCATTCTCGGCTGGTATTATTATGCGCGGGAGTGTTTACGGTATCTGTTTAAGGGAAAACTGATGCTGTATATCTATCAGGGGGTTTTTCTGGTACTGCTGGTTTTCGGAGCACAGCTGCAGCTGACATTCGTATGGGATGTTGCGGATACGCTGAACGGACTCATGGCGATACCCAACCTGATTTCTCTGGTAATTTTATGCCGAGTTGTGGTAAAATTAACGAAAGAGTATTTGGAAGAACATGGGAGTGATTAGATGAAGGTTGTAATTGCCTGTGATTCTTACAAGGGCTGTATGACTTCAAGAGAGGTTGCCGAACGTATTGAACTGGGGATTCGACAGGTGGATGATGCTGTTATCACAACATCCTATGTCATTGGTGACGGCGGGGAAGGGACAGTGGAGGCATTTCATGAAACCTGTCACGGAAGGAAACAGCCGGTAAGTACCACGGATGCTTATGGAAAGAAAATCATAAGTGAGTACACGATCATTGAGAATGGTGAAACAGCAGTGATTGAGGTAGCGAATATCATAGGATTAAATATGCATGAGAGGGATAAGCGGGCACCGTTTTTCGGCAGCAGCTACGGTGTAGGTACCGTTATGCTGGATGCGGCTGCACAGGGCTGCAGGAAAATTATCATCGGCCTGGGCGGAAGTGCAACCAATGACGGCGGAATGGGTCTTCTGCAGGCACTGGGGTGCCGGTTTTATGACAGCTCCCATAAATATCTTTCCCCGCAGGCGATGAATCTGGACAAGGTCCGCTATATCGATTTCAATCGACTGAACAAGCTGGAGGGTATTGAACTGATTGCAGCCTGTGATGTGAAGAATCATCTGCTTGGAGAAAACGGGGCAACCTATGTATTCGGAAAACAGAAGGGTTTTTTCCCGAATCAGATTCGTAAAATCGATCTGGGAATGGAAAATTTCCGCAATCAGGTGCGGCGGTATCTGCATGTGGATATTGATTCCTTTGACGGCGGAGGAGCGGCAGGGGGCATCGGTGCTGTTTTAATCGGTATCCTGCATGCGAACATGATTTCCGGCATTGAGCTGCTGCTGTCCTTCAGTGACATGGAGGAGCAGGTGAAGGATTGTGATCTTGTGATTACAGGAGAAGGGCAGAGTGACCGTCAGACGATGTTTGGAAAGGTTCCGGTGGGAATTCTGAAGGTTGCCAACCGCCATCATAAGCCATGTATCTGTATCAGCGGTGCCTTGGGAATCGGATATCAGGAGCTTTATGATCTTGGATTTATCGGAATATACAGTATAGCGGATCGGGCTATGACGTTTCAGCAGGCTTTGGATAATGCTCCGGATAAGCTGACAGCCACCACCTATGGGGTAATGAAAACGGTTATGTATTACATGAATCGCATCAACGGGAACAGAGGATGATCTGTTCTTTTTTTTACGGTCATATGGTTCTGCGGTTTTGTAAATCAATGGAGCGCTTCTTTCGTTTTTGAACCGGTATATGATATAGCATAAGCGAACAGGCTGTGAATTTGGCGGTTGTGCGTCTGTAATGCATTGTGTCCGTTCGGCTTGCAGTCTTATGATTTTAAAAAGATTTTATTTTTCTATTTACAAAATGCGGATTCTCACATATAATACATATGAACAGATGTTCATATGTTAAAAGAAATGAGGAAATCAAATGGTAAAGGAAGCTATGGAATGTGAAGTAACAGAGGTGCATACGGATACCGTTGCAAGATTAAAGGATACTCTGCTGAGTCAGGAACAGTTTCAGAATCTGGGTACCCTGTTTAAGATGTTTTCGGATCCGACAAGACTGAAAATACTGAGTGCGCTGTTTCAGGAAGAACTATGTGTATGTGATTTGTCGGAGCTGCTGGAAATGACACACTCCGCAGTTTCCCATCAGCTGAGCGTTCTTCGGCAGAATCGCCTGATAAAGTACCGCAGAAGCGGGAAGAATATTTACTATTCTCTGGATGATGAACATATTCAGCTCATATTTGATGCAGGTTTATCCCATATTATGGAGGGATGATATGCTGTCGAAAAGGTTTTGTTTCAGGAAGGCACAGCCTATGACCTCTGGAATTCTGTATCCTTGCAGGATAGTGTCGCAGTTTCGCAGGCCAACCGGCTTTGGCGGACGCTGTGCAACGCGAGTAATGAATATTATGAATCGCGCACAGTATCACCGGGTCTTAAAGGAGCTGCCGCTGCAGGGACGTATTCTTGATATCGGCTTTGGAAACGGGAATATGCTGAAGCGAGTGTTGAAAAAGGGCTGCCGCAGTGTTTATGGGACGGAAATCAGTGAAAGCTGTATGACTGCGGTGGAATGGAAGCTGCTGCCAAGCCTGCAGCAGGGATATCTGAAGCTTGCTATGGGCAGTGCCGAATCCTTGCCATTTGCAGATGCCTGTATGGATACGGTATACAGCATTAACACGATTTATTTCTGGGAATCACTGGACAAGGGGCTGTGTGAGATAGCACGTATACTCAAGCCGCAGGGTACGCTGCTTTTGGCCTTCTATGATAAGCGTTTTATGTCACGTCTTCCCTTACGTGAATACGGTTTTCAGCTATACGATCCAAAGGATGTGAAAGCGGCATTGAGGCATAACGGATATATGTCTATTGAGGTTCATGAAGTGAAAAAGGAAAAATCCTATTGTATTCGTGCAAAACGCGGATATGTTTAGGAACGTAGAACATAAAGCTTTTGTACAATTTTATACAGAAGAGGCAATAACACAAGTAATTATAAGGTAAGGAGGCAGCATATGGAACGCATATATATACTGGATGAGCTTGATTGCGCTAACTGTGCAATGAAGATTGAAAGGCATGTAGGAAAAATCAAGGGTGTGAAGGAATGCTCGGTGGATTTTGTTAGTAAAAGGATGTTTGTAGATATGGAGCATGAGGGGATTGAAGCTGTGCTCAAAGAAACGGTGCAGGCGATTGAACCGGATGTAATCCTGCGGCGTAAGGATGATAAAAAGGCAGCTTCTGCCGGAAAGCAGGGGGCAAACGGGAAAGCTGGACATCCAGAGGCAGAGAAACACCATTCTGCACAGGAAGACTGCGGCTGCAAAAAAGCGCATCATCACGACCATGCAGACTATGCCTGTGCACACACGGATGGACATGATCACCACGAAGCCTGCAATGGGTCGCATGCACATGAAAACGACGGACACCATCATCATGAAGGCTGTGGGCGTGGACATGACCATGCTCATGAAGCACATGAGGATCGTGAAATTCAGGGAGCACTCAAGCTGTATGTGAAAAATCTCGATTGTGCAAACTGTGCAAATAAAATCGAAGCATATGTCCGCAAGATGGACAATATAAAGGATGCCAGCATGAACTTTTCACAGGGTGTTCTGTTTGTTGAGCTGCAGGATGCAAGCCGCAGCGAGGACACCATCAAAGCGATTATGGCGGTTATACCTACCCTGGAGGACGGTGTGACTGTTGAGCGGGAGAAATCTACAGAAGAGGAAAAGCCTTCCCGAATGTTTTCCTTTCAGGAAAACGCACGGCTGTATCTGGGAATTCTGCTGTTTGCGGCAGCTGTTGTATTGGAAGCACAGTCCTGGTCTGTCTGGCTGTTTCTGGCTGCCTATGTGATGGCAGGAGGTAAGGTGGTCTATATTGCACTGCGCAATATACTGAAGGGGGAGGTTTTTGATGAAAACTTCCTGATGAGTGTTGCGACGATCGGAGCACTGGCTATCGGCTCCTATGAGGAAGCAGTTGCTGTTATGATTTTTTACGAAATCGGGGAGATGTTTCAGTCCTATGCAGTGAATCGTTCCAGAAAATCGATTTCCTCGCTGATGAATATCCGTGCAGACTATGCCAATCTGTGGAAGGATGGAAAAGAGGTCAGGGTTTCACCGGAGGCGGTTGGCCTTCATGATCTGATTGTGATCAAGCCGGGTGAGCGGGTACCGCTGGATGGTGTGATCGTTGAAGGAACGAGCTCTCTTGATACCTCGGCTCTGACAGGAGAATCCCTTCCAAGAGATGTCGGTGTGCAGGATGAGGTACTTGCAGGCGTCGTCAATCTAAGCGGTGTGCTGAAGGTGGAGGTCAGCAAGGCGTATGGGGAATCTACCGTATCGCGTATTCTTGAGCTGGTGGAGAATGCGAGCAGTAAAAAAGCACCGATGGAAAAATTCATCACACGCTTTGCAAAGGTGTATACGCCAACGGTTGTCTTTCTGGCAATCGCACTGGTTGTGCTGCCGATGCTGTTTATACCGGATGCCGTCTTCGCTGACTGGCTGTATCGGGCACTGACCTTCCTTGTTGTGTCCTGTCCGTGTGCACTGGTTATCAGTGTTCCTCTGGGCATGTTTGCCGGGATCGGAGCAGCAAGCAAATCCGGCATACTGATTAAGGGCGGCAATTATCTGGAGGCATTGAAGGATATCGATACGGTTGTGTTTGATAAAACCGGTACTCTGACAAAGGGCGTATTTACAGTGACACAGATACATGCCATACAGCGCAGTGAGGATGAACTGCTGGAAATGGCAGCCTATGCGGAAAATTATTCCACTCACCCGATTGCACTTTCCATTCGCAAGGCATATGCAAAGACGATCGATGCGGAAAGACTGAGCCGGTATGAAGAGGTTGCCGGAAACGGGATTCATGTACTGCTGGATCAGCATGAGCTGCTGGTGGGAAATTACAAGCTGATGCAGGCCAACGGAATCACCTATGAAGAACATGATGCATTGGGAACAATCGTGCATATCGCCGTTGACGGCACATATGAGGGCTATATTGTTATTGATGATGAAATCAAGGAAACTAGTAAGGAAGCCATTGCTTCTTTGAAAAGCAGCGGTGTTAAGAAATGTGTTATGCTGAGCGGTGACCGCTATAAGGTGGGAGAGCATGTTGCGTCCGTTCTTGGATTGGATGAGGTTCACATGCAGCTGCTTCCTGCGGATAAGGTGGAAAAGGTCGAAGAACTGCTGCAGCAGGAGAGTGAGCATGGCAAGCTGGCCTTTGTCGGCGATGGCATCAACGATGCGCCGGTACTTGCAAGAGCTGATATCGGTGTTGCGATGGGAGGCATTGGAAGTGATGCCGCAATCGAAGCGGCGGATGTCGTCTTGATGAAGGATGATCCTTCTGCATTGAGCACTGCAATCCGCATCGCAGGAAAAACCATGCAGATTTTATGGCAGAACATTGTATTCTCTCTGGGAATCAAGGTTGTAATCCTGATCTTAACAGCCTTTGGCATGGCAAATATGTGGATGGGCGTGTTTGCGGATGTCGGTGTGACACTGATCGCCATTCTGAATTCCATGCGCGCTTTAAAGATACGGTAGTCTAACTGTTTGTATTGCATAGAAAGAGAAGCTTTTGGAAACAGAAGCCTCTTTTCTTTTGCTTTGTTTCACAGCTGCTTTTTTCTGACAGGAAGGAAAGTGATTATCCATACATATGACAGTGAAAGAGGGAGACTCAGCGTTTCAATGTGTCTGATTGCTGTTGAATAATGTAAGGGAAATGGGTATAATAGGGAATATTCCGAAAGGATGAGGTGATATCATGAAAAAATTTATGCTGTCTGTTTTCTGTTGTATGCTTCTGCTTACCGGCTGCAGTAATAAGGTGCAGGAAAAGGGGAAGGTGCAACAGATTGGAATCGAGGATGCGTTTTCCAAAATGGATAAAAAAGAAACGTTTCTGCTTATGATTACAAGAGATAAATGCTATTATTGCCAGCTGATGCACAAAATGCTTGACGATACGATCGAGGATCATCCGACGACCATCTATAATGTAAAAATGGATGATTCCACGACCGAGAATCTGTACGCGGATAATGACCTGTTGAAAACCAGACTGGAAAAGCCCGGGACAACACCGCATGTTTATTATATTAAGGATGGGGTGGTCAAGGATGACATCACCGGCTTTGATGAAGAAAATCCGCTGGAGTTCTGGGATTGGGTAAAGAAGCATAATATCGAGAATCTGAAATAGAAACAGGAGGATGGAAAAACGTTTATTTCTTGCTTTAGAATATCGTTGCATCCTGGGACAGAAGGGAATCAATTTCATCGCTTAAAAACAATGAGGTTGATTCTTTTTTGTCTCACTCATTACGGCTTTGCCTATTTTCAGGTAGGAATCAGACAGGGGGTATTCTCTTATGTTATGTGTCCTGCACAGATTTTATGACAGGAGAATGACATAAAATGAAAAAACTTATGAAAATCTTTTAAAAGGATTGATAATTTTTTTCATAACCGCTATAATAGTAAAGTGAGTAAGAAAGCTTTTCATGGAAGTTGAAGAAAGTGATGTGTTGATATGAAAACGTGGCAGGAGGTTTATGCAAACGCAAAAACTCTGTGCGCAAAATGCAGATGCTGTCCGGTATGCAATGGATTGGCATGTCGAGGCGAAACACCCGGTCCCGGAGGAAAGGGCAGCGGGAGTGCATTTGTAAGAAATGCTGAAATGCTGAAAAAGGTATTCATTACCATGGATACAATCAGTGACAATACGGAAATCGATACGACTTCCGAATTTTTTGGCCATAAGGTATCATTACCGGTGTATGCGGCACCAATCAGCGGTATCCTGCAGAATTATGGTGCAGAGCTGGATGATATGAGCTATACCAGAGCGCTGGTGGATGGCTGCCGTCGTGCGGGTACGCTGGCATTTACCGGAGACGGTATGCATGATGAAATGTTCAAAGGTCCGATGTCTGTGGTCGCACAGCATGAAGGCTTCGGTGTGCCGACGATTAAGCCGTGGAGCAGGGAACATATGGCCTGGCGGATCGAACTGGCGAAAGAAGGACATGCGCTGGCAATTGCCAGTGATATTGATGCCAGCGGTCTGACAAATCTGAGAACAAGCATTACACCAGTCGGATTTAAAAATGTTGAGGAGCTAAAGGAAATTACGCGAATCTGTGGAGATGTTCCTTTTATTCTGAAGGGGATACTCAGCGTGAAGGGAGCCCGCAAGGCACTGGAGGCAGGAGCATCCGGTATTATTGTAAGCAACCATGGCGGCCGTGTTCTGGATGACTGTCTGTCCGGTATCGAAGTGCTGGAGGACATCGTAAAGGTGGTAGACGGACGTATGAAGGTATTTGTGGACGGCGCGTTCCGTACAGGAAATGACGTTTTCAAAGCACTTGCACTGGGGGCTGACGGCGTATTGATCGGCCGACCGGTATCCCAGGCGGTTATTGGAGATGGCAGCGACGGCCTTGTGACCTATTTGGAAAAAATCAGACTGGAGTTAAAAGAAGCGATGGCAATGGCTGGTTGTAAGACGATTCAGGATATAACCAGAGATTGCGTCAGCGTAACATTCTAAAGGAGGAGATCATTATGAATTCTTTTGAAAACAATGCATTTTTCTGGCAGAAGCTGGATACTTTGTTTTTATCAAGCAAGCTCGTAATCGACAGGCCTAGAAATACCTGTCATTACAAATACAGCAACCTGGTATATCCGGTGGATTACGGGTATCTGAATGATACCACAGGCTCTGATCAGGCACCGATTGATGTGTTCAGAGGCAGTGAGAAAAGCAATCTTGTACAATCCGTTGTAATCAGCGCAGATATATTGAAAAAAGACTGCGAGGTCAAGCTGCTGGTTGGCTGTACGGAGGAAGACGAAAATGATATTCTGGAATTTCTGAATCAGACAGAATTTCAGAAGGCTGTATTGATTCGTCGCGGAAATGAAGTTCCGGAATGGGCACAGAACGATTAGGCTGAAGTAATTCAGCTTTTTTTCATATTTATGGACAGGGAATAAAGCTGTTTTGTGATACAAGGCATATGTAGAACAGGGAGGTGCTATCCCCTGTATGTGGAAAGAGCTTCCTGCCGTTTCCCGGTATTTTATGCAGGAGCTGTTGTTTTTTTGATTCTTACCATGCATGAATCCTTCTTTTTTTCCATACAGTAGAAAAGGAGGTCTTTTGCATGAAAAAATTATTGATTATAGGATTGCTGCTATGCCTGATGAGCGGGTGCCAAAAGAATACGGGTACCTTTGCACAGGGGGATAAAAATCTTTCCAGCGTATTTGCGGATATCAATGAACAGATTGCGGACGGAGCCTTTTCAATTCCATTGTTAAAGGACACTGCGCTGAGTGAGCGGGAGGTGGAAACACTCTATCAGCTGGATATGACGAAAATAGAAAGCTGTATGGTGAAAACCGCTGCTGTGCAGGCACAGCTTGGAGAAATTGCATTGTTTCAGGTGAAGAAGGAACATGAGGGGGATGTGAAGAAGGCGATCAAAAGCCGCAAGGAAGCATTGAAAAAGCAGTGGGGCGCTTATGTTCCGGAGGCGGCAGACCTGCTGTATCAGGCAAAAGAAGGCAGAATCGGTCAGTATTATTACTTTGTTCTTGGTTCAGACAGTGAAAAGGTGGTAAACTATATGCAGAAGATGGATGCATAACGCATGCATTTATGGTATAGTAGAGCAGTTAATGAAGCAAGGCAGGTGAAGGTATGAAGTGGATCATGGATCTGTATCGGGAATTTACATCGTTTGAAGGAAGTCTCTTTAAATACTCCCTGTCTTTTTCTCTGCTGCTGGCACTTGCCCCCAGTCTGCTGCTGATTGCGATGCTGTTTCGCTTTGCATATCTGCCGATGGATATCATTATGAAGTTTCTGATCAGCTTTATGCCGGATATGAGTATGGACGGACTGGATCAGGTATTTCAGTTCTTCGCAAATCAGAATTACAACATCACCTCCTTTATTGTGACGATGTGCGTGTCCTTTTATCTGGCAAGCAGGAGCATTTTCTCCTTTCTGCTGATTAGTGCCTCCCATGAGAGTGTAGAGGTTCCCAAGTGGTCGATTCGCATTAAGTCCGTGGTGCTGTTTGTGTCCCTTGTTCTGCTGCTGGTCTTATCCATATTCATAGCAACAAGGCTGAATGAGTTTCTGCCGATTGTGTCCGCAGTTATCATGCTGCTGTTGTTCACCATGATGTATCGGGCATTGAGCTTTCGGAAGCGGAACTGGTCATTCGGTATCATCGGAGCGATGTTTTCAACCATCTGCATCCTGGGGCTGGCTGCCTTATTTGTAACAATTGTCAGTCATTTTACATCCTATAAGGATGTTTACGGCCCTCTTGCATCTCTGGTCACCCTGCTGCTGGCCATCTATCTGATATCCTGCATCATTTATCTGGGATTTTGTCTGAATCTGATTTGTGAGGAGGATTATGGCAGAGAGGAAGCACTGCCGTTAAAAAATGAGAAGTTTTTTATTCTGTGCAGTGAGCTGACGAAGAGAATACGCAGCCGTTTTTAAAGAAGGAAGAGGAAGAATTATATGAAAGTAACTATAAAGAAAACAGGGATCAACGGGGAAGGAATCGGGTATATCGACCGCATGCCGGTATTTGTACCGCAGGCACTGATCGGTGAGGAAGTGGAAATCCGCATTGTGGATAAACAGAAGCGCTATGCGACAGCAGAGCTGCTGCGGGTGGTTAAGAGCAGTAAGAACCGCATCCGTCCGAAATGTTTTATTCAGAATACCTGCGGTGCCTGTCCACTGATGATTGCCCGTTATCCGGCACAGCTGGAATACAAGCAGGATCTGTTGAAGCAGTCTCTGATAAAATATGCGCAAATCGATCCCAGAAAGGTTGCCCGTGTAAAGGCGAGTGAGGATGTATTCGGTTACCGGAATCAATTTAAGCTGCCCTGTGCCATGGAGGAAGGACGTCTGGTCAGCGGCTTGTTTATGCCGAATTCCAATTATTTTATCGATGTAAAAAAATGCTGGATACATGAGGACGGTCTGGAACGGGTCCGTATGGATATCATGCATGTGTTGAATACACACGGCTGTGTGTCCTATAATCCGCATGATAAAAAAGGTATCCGCAATCTGGTGGTTCGCGGCTTTGACAATCGCTACCAGTGTACAATTGTTACGGGCAAGGATGAGCTTGATGAACGCCTGGTTTCAGTTCTGATGCGGATAAAGGGGCTTACGAGTCTGTGGCAGAGTATACATACAATTAAAAAGACACCGGAGGTGTTCGGTAATAAAATGATGCATCTGGCAGGTGAAACGAGTCTTGCGATGGAGCTGGACGGCTTAAAGCTTCGAATTTCACCGCGGTCATTCTTTCAGCTGAACAGCAAACAGGCAGTGCAGCTGTATCGGACGATTGCATCCATGGTGAAGGAGAACAATGAGCTGATCGTGGAGGCCTACAGTGGTATCGGTGCAATTTCCTTATATCTGAAGGATAAGGCAAAGGAAATCATCGGAATCGAAAGCATAAAGGATGCGGTCGTGAATGCCAATCAAAATGCAGCGCTGAATGGCTGTGAGCATGTTTCCTTTCTGTGTGACGATGCGGCAAACAAGCTGACCTATCTGTCAAAGAAACGCAGTATTGATGTACTGGTTGTGGATCCGCCAAGAAGCGGTCTGGATGACGCCATGCTGGAATGCATTCTGCGAAGTAAAATAAAAAATATCATTTATGTTTCCTGTAATCCGGCAACGCTTGGAAAGAATCTGGCTGTGCTGAGCTCACGTTATAATGTAGACAGGATTCAGCCAATTGATATCTTTCCTCATACTCCGCACGTTGAGAGTGTTGTCTTGATGTCACGAAAGAATAAATAAAGTGTCAAAGAACATCTAAAACAAGGGATTTCTGGTGTCAGGCGGAAGAGTGCTGGATATTGGAAATTCCTTTCCTTATATTTGTCAGAATCAATCTATCTTTTTTCCAGAGAGTTATGTGTAAATATTCGCAAGGATACTAAGGTGACGGCCGTATGGATAGCGAACAGAAAAGAAGAATCCTAGATGCCCATATGCATCTGCCGGTCCAGGGAATATCCTTGTCGGAGAAAAAAGAAATACTCCTTAAGGAAATGCAAAAAAACGGCATTGATGAGGGAATCGTCATCAGTGATTCCGCAATTACAAGTGAAATCGGAAGCTTAAAGGATTGTCTGGAACTGTTCTCAGATACCTGCAATGTTCATGTCGTTGGCGGAATCAGTCCTTTCTTCAATTACAAGGAGCAATGTAAACTGCTGGATACGGCTCTATCTGAAAAAAAGATTGTAGGAATCAAGCTGTTTTGCGGACATGAGTCGTTTTATCTGTCAGACAATATACTGGAGCCGGTTTATGCGCTTGCTGAAACATATAATGTGCCGGTGCTGTTTCATTCGGAAAAAGACAGCTCACAATATGCATCCTATTTTGCCGTATGCGAAGCGGTACGACAACATCCAAATATCACCTTTGTCTGCTGTCACTGCCATTATCCGAATGTAGAGGCATGCTTTCAACGGTATAAAAATGTAAATAACATCGTGTTTGATATTTCCTCCATTGCGGATGTACAAATGACAGCGGATATGAGAAAGGCTGTTCAATCCGAATTGCAAAGACATCCGGACGCTATCATGTTCGGCTCTGATTATGCAGGGTGCTCTCAGGCAGATCATTTGGATTTCGCGATGTCTCTGGCAGTATCGGATGATATACGAAGCAGGCTGTTGTATAAAACTGCATACCATGTTTTTCATTTGGCGTAGGAAAATGAAGCGCTGCATAAATTTATGAATATATATAGCCATATTGATATACATACAGCCTGTGTCTGTAGCTATCCACTATGGTGGCAGACAAATCGTGCAGTTGTATCCAATACATTTAGCTTTTCCTATGCCATCGGATGATTTGTATGCAGAATTCGCCTTTTTTTGCGGACTTACAGCAAAGAGAGTTCCTCTTTTCAACAATCTATAGTATAATACCTGTAATTGAATGTTGAGAGGGGGGCGCATATGTATTCCCTGGGAAAAAAGCAGAAAACGCATACAAAGCTGACCATCGGTATTCTGATTCTCATGATCATAACAATGATTGGATTGAGTTCTATGATGATACAGCAGAGCAAATCACTGATTATGAATGAAACACAGCGGTATCTTTCTGAATTATCGAAACAGACATCAAGCAGAGTGGATCAGAACATTGCAAAGAATATTGCACAGCTGCGTGAGGTCAGTGCAAATCTGTCAGAGATTGCCACAACCGATGCTGTCGGACAGACCATCATAGACAGTGTTCTAAAGGAGAACGACTTCTCCTGGATTGGCTATGTGGATATGAACGGTCTTCTGCATGTAAAAAATCATAAGACAGTCTCTGTCACAAAGCTGGAAATCGTTCTGGATGCTCTCCATAAGCAGAAAAGCGGCGTGAGTAAGCAGCTGGAAACACTGTATGATGAAACGGGTATTCTGTATGCAGTTCCTTTTTATGTACAGGGGCACATAAAAGGAGCGATGGTTGCCTGGAGCAATACGGAAAATCTGCAGCTGCTCTCGGATACCGATACCTTCAACGGCGTTGGCTTCAGCTATATCATTTCGCAGGATGGCGATTTTATAATGCATTCCAGTAATCCATACGCCGTATTCCTGAAAAATGACTTCTATAAAAGCATTCAGGATGTGGCGGATATCGACAGCGGAAGCTCTCTTTCTAAAATGAAGTCGGATATCCATAACAGAAAAAGCGGTACCATACATTATATGGTGCATCAGGATGTCCGTGGAGAACCTGAGGAAAGGACTCTGTACTATACACCTCTGCAGGAGGGGAGCTGGTACCTGTTGTCCATAGCACCAAGTATGATTTATGCCAAAAATATACAGGACTATACGAATTTTTCCGTTATGATCAATGTATTTATCTTTCTGGTCTTCGGTATCCTTATTCTCTATATTTTGTTTACGAATACGAAATTCAATAAGGAAATCTATCGTGTTGCCTATGTGGATCCTGTGACCAACGGCTTTACTGCACCACGGTTTGAAAAGGAGCTGCAGGGAATTCTGGATAATTTTCAGCCCTTTGCGTTCGTTTCCGTCGATATTCGTAAATTCAAGCTCATCAATGACTCCTTCGGGAGCAGGGATGGAGACCGGGTATTGCAGTATGTGCATGACTGCCTGCAATCCTATTTGAAGGAAGGTGAATTTCTTGCCAGAATCTCATCGGATACATACAATCTGGTGTTGTTTACAACGGATATGGCAGAGATTCGTGAACGTCTGGAAGCAATGACGGATAAGGTGAACTCCTATAATCAGAGTAAGGAACAAACCTATTATCTGCCGTTGGATTGCGGCATCTATATTGTGACAGACAGCAGTATTGATATCGTCAATATACGTGATCGGGCAAACACCGCCAGAAAAAACAATAAGGACATGATCAGTCGCCATATGTGCTCCTGTGTATTTTATGATGACTATGACCGTGTGCAGATGCTGAAAGAGAAGAAAATGGAGAATTCCATGCAGCAGGCTCTTGAGAATGGTGAATTTATTGTATATCTGCAGCCGAAAATCAATCTGGAGAAGAGCGAAATCGTCGGAGCAGAGGCACTGGTTCGCTGGAATTCACAGGATGGACTGATATCACCCGGGGAATTTATTCCGTTCTTTGAGAAAAACGGCTTCATTGTCAAGCTGGATCTGTATGTGTTTGACTGCGTCTGCCGTCTCTTGCAGGACTGGGAAAACAGGGGAATCGCGCCTATTCCAATCTCTGTGAACCTGTCAAGAAATCATCTTTTGGATCCGCAGTTTTTGAAAAAGTATGAGGCAATACAGAAAACATATGGTGTAGCTTCCCATCTGCTTGAGTTTGAGCTTACGGAAACTGTGGTATTTGAAAATCTGGAGCTGCTGAAAAATGTCATTGCACAGATTCATGCGGCTGGCTTTCAATGCTCGATGGATGATTTTGGAAGCGGCTATTCCTCCCTGAACGTATTGAAGGAAATACCGGTTGACATATTAAAGCTGGATGGTGCATTCTTTGATAAGGAAGGGGATCCTAGAGGCAATGATGTTGTGGAGACTGCGATTGAGCTTGCCAGAAAGCTTGGGATGAAGACTGTGGCAGAGGGTGTGGAAACCTTTACACAGGTGGAATTTTTGCGAAATGCAGACTGCGATATGGTGCAGGGATATGTATTCTCCAAACCGTTGTCAATTGAGAATTTTGAAGTTTTGGCGTTTTCGGCAAGGAAAGCAAAAACGGACACGAATTCTGAATACAACGGGACGGGTAAGACTTCAAACGAATAAAGACGAAGACTGCCACAAGCACAGGGCAGCCCTTCTGAAATTCAGTTTTAGCGGGATATGATGATCAATATCACCTGAAATACAGGTTTTGCGGCATAGGATGATCAATACCACATATTTGTCATAACCAATACGTTTGAAAGAATAACGGGATCGACTGAGACTCGTTCAGAATCATGTATTTCAAAACAGACACAAGAGGAATATGAGATGATGCAGTTTCTCAGGTGCTTTCTCGATTGTGGGTAAACTTAACATAGGGAGACATTCATACGATTGTAGTTATCAATAGATGTTGAAGTCTCCCTTGCAAACACCCTAAAGTAAGAAAGAACCGTTTCTCGATTTCCTCTTTTTCTTATACCGTTTTCAGAATTCATGATACGTTTGAACGATATATGCTTTTGTGCACAGGGTTACTTTCAATGCAGCTTTTCGCATAGATTTCGATCATGCTTTGTTTTATTCGCAATCTGCAGGATAAGCTGCAGTATTACTTCACCGGCTCACTCTTATCCTGTGGTAGTATAGGAGCTGTACCTGAGCGATATCATATAAGGAAACATGACCTGTTCTTACAAGACGTTCAGGAGCACCTGTGATATCATACGTAAAAAGAAAGGAAGCGCAGCAGAATAGGCACTGCGCAGATTAGACAATGACAAACCTGGATATAACAAAAACAGGCCGATGGATGCATCGCAATGCCAGAGGGCTGGAGCTGGCAAAATGGCGTTTTTACTTTGAGGGTGGTGATGCAGGGGCTGTGGTTGACGAATTGCAGTATTATCAAAATACAGATGGAGGATTCGCTCATGCTTTGGAGGCGGACTGCTGGAATCCTGCCTCTGCACCCTCTCAGATGTTTTATGCGATACATATTCTTCATGAGCTTGATTACAAGGATAAAACACATCCGGTTATACAGGGGATGCTGCGCTATCTGGAAAGTGGAAAGGATATGGAGGACGGCTTCTGGATCAGTATTCTTTCCTCCAATAATGAATATCCGCATGCTCCATGGTGGACGAAGACAGATATAAAAACATTTGATGTCTATATGCCGAATGCAGATATATGCTGGTTCATTCTGAATTTCGCACAGAAAGACAGCTCTCTGTATACCAAAGCGGAATCAATGGTACAGCGGATGCTGGATTTATTCCTTTCGCAGAAAGAGGTTGAACCGCATTCTCTGGAGTCTATGATGTTTCTTCTGCGTGAACTGCAGAAGACGGGAAGCTTTTGCGGACCGCAGACAGATGCTGCCGCTGCCCATGGAATTCAGCTGATGCGGGGATTGATTGAAGAAGATCCTGATCATTGGAATGCATACTGCATTATGCCGTCATTTTTCATACACGATCGTCTTCATCCGCTATATCCGGAGTATAGTACGCTTCTAAAGCTGGAGGTTCAAAGAATTACGGAAACAAGGGATGCCGAGGGTTGCTGGAATATCAACTGGGTATGGCAGGGGTATGAGAACGAATTTCGCCTGAGTGCAAACTGGTGGAAGAGCAGCGTTACCATGCAGAAGCTGATGCTGTATGAGACCTTTGCATAAAAACGTGCATTGCCGTAAGACTGTATCAAATCTCTGCTGTAAACGGCTGGATCCATCACATCCATGCCTATAGGACAGCATAGCCAACGGCTTGTGATAAAGCGGTTTTATGTCAGGGTAAATGTTTGACAGTAACGGAAAAATGAATGATTTATAGGAGGATGACTTATAGCGAATGCCTGGTCATCTCTTTTTCATGCTTACAGGGAGGATGCTGTGTGAGATCGCGGAAACGTGAATATATGTCTCATAAAAGTTATTGCTTCATCAGTATAACAAAGAACATGTGGTGATAAAAAATAGAGGATACAGGGAAGATATAGGAAAGTGAAGTGAACCCTTTCCTTTGGCTGTCGAAACTTTGGCGTTCGTTTCAAAGCGTCTTTTTGTTACAGATTCAGCTGATCCTGTTTATTCATTATTATGAAATGCATATAATTATCGGGAACGCTTTTTCATACAAAAACAAACAAAAGGGAAAACAGATGGTTTACCATGAGAAATTACATTTTCTTTAGATGAAATACTATGACGATAAAGGAACTGCAAATCAAGGCTCTCAGTATAATGGTTTAGGAAACGCATTGCCGGAATTATAAAGTAAGGGGGTCTACCCGTTAAGCGGCCTATGCATGGCTTGAAAGTGGAAAGCCATACGGATTTCTCTAAAAGACTTTTTATTTCAGGGGTTTTGTACTAGAATAAAGGAAGAGCATAAGAGGAGGGTATTATGAAGGATACAATTAAATTAAAGGATTTTCTGGATTTTACATATCTGAGTAATCTGTCATTTGCACCGGATGAGGAGCATGGTGTTTTTGTCGGAAGTAAGTGTGTGGAGAAAGATAACAGCTATCAGATGAAGCTGTATCTGATGGATGGCGATACTGTGCGGCAGCTGACCAGCCATGGAAAGGAACAGCTCTATTTATGGGATGATAATGAAACTGTTCTGTTTGCCAATATGCGGGATGAGGAGGATCGAAAGGCTGTTGAAAACGGAGAGGAGAGAACCTGCTTCTATCGAATCAGCATTCATGGAGGAGAGGCTGTTAAGGCTTTTACCATACCATTACAGGTAACTTCCATCAAGAAGGCGGCAGATGGAGAATATGTATTCTGTGCGGATTATCATTTGGAATATTCCCGCATGTATCAAATGAATGCCGATGAGAAGGAAAAAATCCTTCAGGAAAAGAAGGATATGCAGGATTATGAGGTTCTGGATGAACTGCCCTTTTATGGAAATGGCATGGGATATACGAATAAGAAACGAAACAGCCTGTTCCTGTATCGCGAGCATGATGAAGATATAGTGCGCATCAGTGAAAAAACCTGCAATGTATATGATGTAGAGCTTTCGGATAATCATGAGATTGTATATTACACAGGTGAGAGCTATGCATGCAAACCCATAAATAAGGAAGGGGTATATGCTTATTACCGAAATACAGGAGAGCATCGTGAAATTCTTCCTGCAGGACAGTGGTCGATTGGGAAAATTCTGCCATGGAAGGATAACATTATGATGCTGGCGAGTGAACAGAAGCGCTACGGTCTGAATGAAAACGGCATGTTTTATCAGCTGAATCCAAAAAGCGGAGCGGTAGAGCTGTTTGCCTCCTATGAGGATGCTGTTGGCTCTAGCGTAGGCAGTGACTGTCGTTATGGTGGCGGTAAGAGCATCTGTCTGTATAAGGATACGGTGTATTTTATTACGACATTGTTCAATAGGAGCAGTGTATATGCATTGCATAGTGATGGAAGCATTATACCTGTGTATGACAGGGAGGGAAGTGTGGATGTCATCGCACTTGCAAAGGACCGTTTGTATTTTGCAGGTATGCAGGATATGCGTCTACAGGAGCTGTATTCATATGATATGCACGGAAAAAGCTGTAGGCAGTTAACTGGATTCAATGAGGAATTTTATGCGGAGAAGGATATTCGTCCATGCGTACCATGCAATTTCACACAGGATGGAATGGAGCTGTATGGCTGGGTGCTGGAGCCAAGGGGGTTTGATCCAAAGAAATCCTATCCGGCAATTCTGGATATTCATGGCGGACCGAAGACGGTGTATGGCGAGGTCTATTATCATGAAATGCAGTTGTGGGCAAATCAGGGATATTTTGTGTTTTTTATGAATCCGCGTGGAGGCGATGGCAGAGGTAACAGCTTTGCGGATATCCGTGGTAAGTACGGTACGATTGATTATGAGGATTTGATGAAATTCACAGATGAGGTACTGAAGAAATATCCGGCGATAGATACCGCGCGTGTCGGTGTGACAGGTGGCAGCTATGGCGGATTCATGACAAATTGGATCATTGGTCATACTGATCGATTTAAGGCTGCGGCAAGTCAGCGTTCTATCTCCAACTGGATAAGCTTTGCGCACACATCCGATATCGGAGAAATGTTCGGTGCTGATCAGCAGGGTGCTGACACATGGAAAAATGTAGATAAGCTGTGGTGGCATTCTCCTTTGAAATATGCAAATCAGTGTACGACGCCGACGCTGTTTATCCATAGTGATGAGGATTTCCGTTGTCCATACAGTGAGGGAATGCAGATGTACAGTGCCTTGTGCGAGCATGGTGTTGCGACACGCTTGTGCATGTTTAAGGGAGAGAATCACGAGCTGTCCAGGAGTGGAAAGCCAAGACACAGAGTAAAGCGTCTAAAGGAAATTACGACCTGGATGGATACCTATCTGAAGGATTAAATAGAAAAGAAAAACGAGCAGACTGTATTTGTTGAGGATACGAAGTCTGCTCGTTTTAATGCGGTTCAATTTCAAATAAGAGAGTAGGGTATTGAGACTTAGCAGTGCGGAATGCCGGTATGATTGGATATTTCTGAGCTGGTTGTGCAGAGATCTTCCCTGCTGAGGTCGTGAATACAGGTGTGTCCGCTGATTCTTGCGAAGGATTTCAATTCCTCCCGTAGTACATGCAGATAGTTTTCCAGGCGTTTCGCCCCTTTGTCTATGGAAAAATTCTTGCGTAGCTCAGGATCTTGCGTGGCAATGCCCATCGGGCATTTTCCATTGTGGCAGATACGGTACTGCTGACAGCCGATTGCTATCATGGCAGCACTTGCTATTGCGATGGCATCCGCTCCCATTGCCAGTGCCTTGATCATTTCTCCACTTGTACGAAAGCCTCCGGTAATGATGAGCTCCTGTGTCATATGGTGCTGGTTCATGTATGCGCGGGCGCGGGCCAGGGCATATACGGTAGGCACTGTAGAATTGTCTTTCAGGTATTTTGGAGATGCTCCGGTTGCGCCACCGCGGCCGTCAATGGTAATGAAGTCAGGCTGTGAATATGCTATCCATTCCAGATCTGCTTCGATATGCCCGGCTGCGATTTTTATACCGATCGGACGTCCGTCACTGCGTTCTCTGAGAGAGGTGACCAGCTGCTTTAAATCGTCCTTTGTTTTGATTTCTTCAAATTTCGATGGGGAAATGATGTCCTGATGCAGTGGCTTTCCACGTATGGCGGATATTTCCTCAGTGACTTTTTCTGCAGGAAGATGACCGCCCATGCCTGGTTTTGATCCCTGGCCGATTTTGATTTCAATTGCATCACTGCGTTTCAGGTTTTCATCGGTGACACTGTATTTGTTGGGAACATATTCAAAAATGTATTTGTAGGCATGATCGATTTCATCCGGGAGGATGCCGCCTTCTCCGCTGCATTGCGCGGTATGTACGGCTGCTGTTCCTTTTGCCAGTGCAGTTTTGGCTTCTTTGGAGAGGGCGCCGAAGGACATGTGGGATACGTAGACGGCATGATTAAGAACCATTGGCCTGCGTGCATTTTTCCCAATGATGGTTGTTGTATCAACATCAGCTTTATCAGCAAGTGGCGGGTGAGCGAGTTGTCCTCCTAATAGCAGGATGTCGTCCCATCCTGGTACGGATTTGTGTGTGCGCATTGCTTCGATACGGCTGGCGTTGTGAATAGCCATTTCATGAATGAGGGACATGCTGGTTTCCAGGGTGTCTTCCTTTTTGGCATTTTTCTGTATGGCAAGGGAGGTGGCATCGTTGCTTTTGGATGTAGCTGACGCGTCTTCCTCTGATGCTACTTTTTTAAAGCATTCCTTTGGAGCGGTGCATAGTGGGCATTTCCATGTGCTATCAAGGTTGACCCAGGAGGTGCCTTCGACAGCTTCATCATACATGTAGCCGCATATTTCGCATACATATTTCATATAAAAAATCTCCTTCCTGTAAGCGTTTACTTTATGTGTTTATTGTACGCTGTTTAGAGAGAGATTGCAAATGGTATTAGATGGGAAGTAGTGTGGAGGAATGCAAAATCTGTACTGAGCTGTTTGATCGCCAAGCTCTGAAAAAGAGCTTGACCGATAAAATAATGCCAGAGGATGTGAAAAACTGATTTAGATCAACAAGCTCCGCGAAAGAGCTTGACTACAGGGCGGCGTTGAATTCCCGTTGCTGACACTATTTAGATCAACAAGCTCCGCGAAAGAGCTTGACCTTTTTCGATGGATAACATTCAGGCTGTGGCGCAGATTTAGATCAACAAGCTCCGCGAAAGAGCTTGACATAAACAGATCACCATCCGGACCAATAAAATAAATTTAGATCAACAAGCTCCGCGAAAGAGCTTGACCTCTGTCATCTTCCATCCGGCTGACCAATTCACCAGACATTTAGATCAACAAGCTCCGCGAAAGAGCTTGACTCATGACAATGTAGTAAAGGCGATTCATCGGTATGTATTTAGATCAACAAGCTCCGCGAAAGAGCTTGACTATGCTGCGAAGCAGGCAGGCGATACGCTGGATATTTAGATCAACAAGCTCCGCGAAAGAGCTTGACTTACTAAAATTATTCATAAACTGTCTAACCTTCTTAATTTAGATCAACAAGCTCCGCGAAAGAGCTTGACTGCGAGATTTGTGATAAACCACTCAAAATGTAACAGAAAATATTATTTAATTTAATTATCTATCGTACTTTTATTGTAAATTGTTACATTTTGTTTTAGAACACAATTATGTGGCGCGAACCTCCTTGGAAAATCATGTGAGCTTGGGGTTCGCGCAAAGAACATGTGAGTGGATATGATATCTCTACTTTTATTATAACAGAAACTTTACAAAGTGCTAAACAAAAATGTAATTGAGGTCAGTTTTTAGAATCTGTTAGTGTACACCATACGAAGGTTGTGAAATTCACCCATCAGCTATTGAAGGGACCGGTCTTTTCTTTTATAATGAGAGAAATATGAAATATCAGGAAAGAGGGAGAATATGAAATTTTCCAAACGAATGGATTTACTTGCGGAAGGTGTTTTCAGCAGGCTTGATGAAGAAAAACAAAAAATGCTGGCTAGTGGGAAAGCCGTGTATGACTTTACGATAGGATCCCCTAACATAGCACCAAGTAAGGAGGTCATGGATGCACTAATCACTGCTGCACAGCAGCCAGAAAGCTATATGTATTCACTTCATGATACAAAAGAATTAAAAGAAACAATACAAGCCTGGTACAGAAAACGATATCAGGTGGAATTGGATACAGAAACAGAGATACTGTCTCTGCAGGGATCTCAGGAAGGACTTGCACATGTCGCATTGGCACTATGTGATGAAGGTGATATTGTTCTCATCCCTGCTCCCAGCTACCCTATCTTTGCGAACGGACCGAAAATAGCAGGGGCAGTGTTATATGAAATGCCGATGCTGAAAGAATATGATTATCTGATTCAATTCGATGCAATTCCTGAAGAAATAGCAGAAAAGGCTAAGATGATGATTATATCCTATCCGAATAATCCAACAGGCGCTACGGCTCCAGATAGCTTTTATGAAGAATTGATTCAATTTGCAAAGGCACATGATATTATCGTCATTCACGATACAGCCTACAGCAATCTTGTGTTTGATGGAGAGGAAGGAAAAAGTTTCTTATATTATGCAGGTGCAAAGGATATTGGTATTGAATTTAATTCCTTTAGTAAAACCTATGGCATGGCTGGAGCACGTATTGGAATATGTGTGGGGAATGCGGAAATCGTCGGTATTCTGAGAAAACTGAAAAGCAATATTGATTACGGTATGTTTTTACCTATTCAAAAAGCCGCAATCGCAGCTTTAACGCAAGACCAGAGCATTGTGAAGGAAACCCGTGAAACCTACCAGAGAAGAAGAAACCGTATTGTTGCCGGCGCTGCAGCTGCAGGCTGGCACATCGCTTCATGCAAGAGTACCATGTTCTTATGGGCACAGATACCGGAAGGCTATGGAAGCAGTGAAGAATTCTCTTTAAACCTGTTAAAATGCAGCGGAATGCTGGTGACTCCTGGCAGTTCTTTTGGAGCATATGGTGAGAGCTTTGTACGAATTGCACTTGTTCAAAGTGATGAAGCTATCGAACAGGCATTGCAGGCTTTAAAGGAAAGCCGGTTCTTTCTGAAATGAAAACACTGATTGCAATCGGCGGCGGAAGCTTTCAAAAGCAGGAAACATTGTCAATCGACACCTATGCGATTTCCAGGTGTGGAAAAACACAACCACATGTATTGTTTATTCCACTAGCAAGCAGAGACGATCAGGGCTATGCGAAACGCTTCAAGCAATATTACCGCAGCCTTGGCTGTCAGGTCGAAGCTTTGCGCCTGCTGCATACAAAGCTGAGTAATGAAGAAATATATAAGAAATTCCGTTCACAGGATATGATATATCTTGGGGCAGGCGATACCGTGTTTCTCATGGAGCAGCTGAAACAGAGAAAGCTGGATTTGCTTTTAAAGGAGCTATCCCAGCAGGGAATCGTTATCTGCGGAATCAGTGCCGGGGCGAATGCTCTCTTTGAATATGGCTACAGCAACATCGCTTCAGACACATTTGAACTTGTGAATGGTATGGGTATGATTGAAGGGGCGTTCTGTCCACATTATCAGAAGGTAGAACGTAAATCCTTCGATATGGTATGCAGGAAACAGAATTTGCCGGCTATCGGCTGTGCGGATCAGTGTGCTTATGTAGTTACGGATGAAAAGAGATTTTTCCTCGAGTGAAGAATCTTTTTCTTTTATCAGATCTTCGGGTAATATTACTTGCAAATTGTTTCATTTTTGTCTATAATGTACAAGTCTATAGAAACATCGTATATACTTTCGACATGATGGTGAAAGCGTTTCTACCTGAAAACCAATTTCAGACTACGATGGAAGCTTATATACGAATACTGCGGCTTGCGGTGTTTTTTTGTTTTGGGAGACAGAAAAGAGGGAATTATGTTAGAGAAATTATTCAAATTGAACATGAAACAGACTTCTGTGAAAACCGAGGTGATAGCCGGTATCACAACCTTTCTGGCAATGGCCTATATTCTTGGGGTAAACCCGTCTATTCTGCATGACGCTGGCATGGATCGTGCATCTGTATTTATGGCTACCGCTATTTCTGCGGGCTTTGCCTCTATCGTTATGGGACTGGTGGCAAATTATCCGGTTGCTTTGGCTGCCGGTATGGGTGTGAATGCATTGTTTGCGTACACGATTTGCGGACAGATGGGAATGAGCTGGCAGGCTGCGTTGGCTGGCGTATTTATTTCCGGTTTGATTTTCATCGTGATTTCAGTTACCGGTATTCGTAAAGCGATTATCAATGCAATTCCAAAGCAGCTGAAGATGGCAATTGGTGCCGGTATCGGTTTCTTTATCGCCTTTGTTGGATTGAAAAATGCAGGAATCGTTGCCGGCAGTGCGTCTACCTTTGTGACAATCGGTAATTTTGCGGATCCACAGGTGCTGCTTGCACTCTTCGGCATTCTGCTGACCATCGCTTTGCTTGTTAAGAAGGTACCGGCTGCTGTTTTTGTCGGAATGGTGATTACTGCGGTGATTGGAATTGTCTGCGGTGCAGCATTTGGGTTAAAGGGAATGCCGGCATTGCCTGATAAATTGTTTGAAATGAATTTTCATCTGAATGCGGCAGGTTCTTTTATGGATGGTTTCGGTGAGCTGTTCGCGAATCCGTTGAATGCGTTTGTTGTGATTTTCTCCTTTCTGTTTGTGGATTTCTTTGATACTGCCGGTACGCTGGTTGCTGTTGCGAACCGAATCGGTCTGGTGAATGAAAAGGGTGAGCTGGAGAATGTGGAGCGAGCACTGGTTGCGGATGCAGTAGGTACTGTTGCAGGTGCTGCGTTAGGAACTTCTACAGTTACCTCCTTTGTGGAATCAACTTCCGGTGTTGAGGTTGGCGGTAGAACCGGTTTAACTGCATGTACGACGGGTATACTGTTCTTTGTATCCATTCTGTTTTCACCCATCGTGTTATCTGCGGTAACAAATGCGGTTACGGCTCCTGCTCTTGTTGTTGTGGGTATTCTGATGGCGCAGCAGCTGAAGGAAATCGAATGGGATAACATGGTTTATGCGACTGCCGGATTCATTACCGTTCTTATGATGATTCTGACATATTCCATTTCCAATGGGATTGCGTTAGGATTTATTGCCTATGCGATTGCAATGACGGCTGCCGGTAAAACAAAGGAAGTACATATCACAGTGTGGGTATTGATGGTGATTTTCCTAATCTACTTCGCACTGCCGCAATTTATGTAGAAAAAGATTTTAAAATCAGAAAAAAAATGATATTATAATACACGGAAATCTTAGTATTTCAACGACGCCGATACTATACATATTCGCTATGGTATCGGCTTCTTAATAAGGAGGATACATTCATGGCTGATAAAATTATCGTACTTGACTTCGGAAGTCAGTATAACCAGCTGATAGCACGTCGTATTCGTGAGTTTGGTGTTTATTCTGAATTGCACCCGCACACGATGACACTGGAAGAAATTCTGGCACTGAAGGATGTCCGGGGAATCATTTTCTCTGGTGGACCAAACAGTGTATATGATGAGGAAGCGTTTAAATGCGATTCTGCAATTTTTGAATCCGGTATTCCTATTCTTGGTATCTGTTACGGTATGCAGATGACACATTTTATGAATGGCGGAAGTGTGAAGGCTTGTGAAGCAAAGGAATATGGAAGAACAGAGATTACGGTTGAGACGGATTCTCCGATTTTCAAAGGACTGCCGGAAAAGCAGATTGTTTGGATGAGTCATGGTGATCAGGTGGATACACTGGCTGATGGCTTTGTGAAGGATGCGTACAGCGATACCTGTACATTTGCGGCTACCAGCAATATAGAGAAGAATATTTATACGCTGCAGTTCCATCCGGAGGTACGTCATTCCGAGTATGGAAATGAGATACTGAAAAATTTTGTTTTTGAGGTCTGCAAGGCGAAGAATGACTGGTCTATGCACAGCTTCATCGATATGGAAATTGAGAAGATCCGCAAAACTGTCGGTACGGACAAGGTGCTGTTGGGATTAAGCGGAGGAGTGGATTCCTCTGTTGTTGCGGCACTGCTGCATAAGGCGATCGGGGATCAGCTGATTTGTATGTTTATCGATCACGGCTTGCTGCGCAAAGGCGAGGCGGAAAGCGTTATGGAGACATTTGGGCGCGAGATGAATATCAATTTGGTGAAAATCGATGCAAAGGAGCGTTTCCTGAGTAAGCTGGCGGGCGTGAGTGATCCGGAGAAGAAGCGTAAAATCATTGGAAATGAGTTTGTGTATACCTTTGATGAGGAAGTGAAGAAGCTGACTTCAGGTGAGGATATCAAGTGGCTGGCACAGGGTACGCTGTATACGGATGTCATTGAGTCGGGGACAAAGACAGCACAGACGATTAAGTCACATCACAATGTTGGTGGGTTGCCTGAGGATATGCAGTTCAAGCTGATTGAGCCGTTGAATACGCTGTTTAAGGATGAGGTGCGCGCATTGGGTACGGAGCTGGGATTGCCCGATGAGATGGTTTGGCGGCAGCCGTTCCCGGGTCCTGGCTTGGGTATTCGTGTGCTGGGCGATATTACGGAGGAGAAGCTGAAAATCGTTCGGGATTCTGATCTGATTCTGCGTGAGGAAGTTGCGAAGGCAGGGCTGCAGAAGGAGATTTGGCAGTATTTTACGTGTCTGACGAATATGCGTTCCGTTGGTGTTATGGGGGATCAGCGTACATATGATTATGCGGTGGCTATCCGTGCGGTGACTTCGATTGACGGAATGACGGCGGATTGGGCGAAAATTCCGTATGAGGTGCTGGATGTTATCAGCAATCGTATTGTGAATGAGGTGAAGCATGTGAATCGGGTGGTGTATGATATTACGAGCAAGCCTCCGGGTACGATTGAGTTTGAGTAGTTGAAGCTGAGCTGTAAAGCCTTTGTTTACAAGGGTTTTACAGCTTTTCCTTTATAGGATTGCATTTTCATTGCATTATTTTTCTTCAACTGTTCTGTGATAGATTGCTGTATGCTGATTGCTGGTGTAATCGGCAACACTGGTTGTTGCCGGAGTATAAGTGAGAACGCCAGTTAATTTTTTGGCAACTTCCACGTTGGTGTTGGGATATAAATGTCCATAGGTTCCTAACGTGGTCTGTATCTTTTCATGCCCCAGACGTTCTTTAATCAATAAAGGATTTTCTCCCATACTGATGAGCAGGGAAGCATGGGAATGTCTGAGTGCATGAATTTTGATACGGTGTACGCCTGCCAATCCAGCAAGCTTTTCTAATGCCCGTGGGAGGGTGTGCTTACTGGTGGGAATCCCATTATAGCTTAGTACAAGGTCGCAGCCCTTTAAAACCTTTTGCTGTACTTCCTGCCATGCTTTTAATTCTTTAATGGTATCTGTGTCAATATAGATAGTGCGAATACTGGCTTGTGTCTTTGGTTCCACAAATTTGTATTCATCCATTGTTTTATAGTACAGCGTTTTCGTTATACTTAAAAGTCCGGTTTCAAAGTTGATGTCCGACCATTGCAGGGCTGCGGCTTCTCCAATTCTCATTCCGGTCATAAACAGGAGCCAGTATGAGATGAAAAGGTAATGTTCGTAATAATCGCCCTTGTAGAGCAGGGAAATTACCTTTTGAAATTCATCCAGTGTCCAAAAATCCACTTTTGTTTTCTTGCTCTTGATGTTTCCTATCATTCGTGACGGATTTTTCTTTGCAAGACCGAGAACAACTGCTCTGTCAAAGGCAATGGAGAGCATACCCTGTACAATACGGATATAGTTTGGACTAAATTCTTTTGCGAGTTCAAGCTGCCAGTTCTGGACGTTAATGGGTTCTATCTCATCCACCGTCATTTTGTAAAAGTATGAAAAATGCTTCTGAATGGTAGAACGGCGGTTCAGATAGGTACTTTCCTTTACCTGTGTTTTATACCAAGGCAGGTAAGTTTCTTCAATGAACTGTTGAAAGGATAGCTGCTGTTTCTTTTCCGTTAATTCCTCTGTGGATGTCAGCATAAGCTTTGAATATGCTTCTCTAGCTTCCTTTTTTGTCTTGAATCCGCTTTTGTATTTCTGAATCTGTTTTCCGGTAATCGGATGAAAACCTAAGTTTGCTCTAAAATAATAAGTTCCGTTTTCTGCTTTCTTAATAGGGTCTTTTGCCATGATTTCACTCCTTACATAAATGTGCAAGAAGTACAATCAGTTTGATTTATCAGTAAAAGTAATCCCTAGCAATTCTTCCACAGCTTCTCTGGGAACCCTGTCCAGTTTGCGTGACTGATAGTAGGTATGCCCTTTTGAAATCATAAGTTTTTTTGCTTCTCTTATGATGTCTGCTGCGAATGAAGTCCCATAACCCAGTTCTATTAAGTCTTTTTTTGTTACTGTAATCATGTTCCTCCTTTCCATAGACCAGATATGGAACCCTCAATATCTGTCTATATTATATCAGATTTTATGGCAAAAGTAATATTAAGATTGTATTTCCTGCAAATAGTTATTTGATTTTGAATGAAAAATTATAATTCAAAATAGTATATAAGCAAGCCGAACAGCTTTCGCTAAAGCTCATGGGAATCTCACCCCTGCATGGTTCTCATCCAGCCGTACCCTTTGTCAGCGGTGCTACATCATCACACAGACTAAGGCTGTACGGAAGTATCATTATCACGATAGAAAGGTCATGGCGGCAGCTTTTGCGGTAAGCTGCTTATGGAACGCTGGCAGGAATCGCTATCCGGTTTCATCCCTCCTTTGGTGGGTCACGGCGTGCCAGCCCAACGGCTCTCTTTCTATCGAAACGTATTCGGCTGCTTTATGCTGCGTTGATTAGACGCTTTCTTTTTCAAGGAACAATCCGGCTTTGTCAGCCTGTTAAAGTGCACTGGTGATAATGCACTTTAATAGACTGGCAAGCTCTGTCTGGGAAGCATGGGCTTGTCCATGCTTCCACAGGAGAGCGTTATTTTTAGTTTGGTTCCCTGATTTCAAAAGATAAAATCTTTGCAATCAGACGTGTTTCCATCCGGCGGCGTAGGGTTTCATCTACAACCATGTGGGTATTCCCATATTCGTCTTTCATGGGACGCATGGAACGGCTGGCAATAAAACCGCTGTAATGGCGTACAATCTGGTTGACTGCTTCAATATCGCCGTCCGCAGCCCTTACAATCACAGGAAACGGAATCATAGGGTGCTTTGCTGTCATGCTTCGTCCTCCATAAATTTTTTGATAAATTTCAGTCCGGCGTGTCTTCTTCTCTGAATGGTAGAACGGTTGACTTCCAGAATTTTTGAAATTTCCGTATCGTCAAATCCAAGAAAATAATATCTCAGGATAACGTCACGTTTCTTTCCATCCAGATTTTCTAATGCTTCTGCTAATAGGCTGTTTTCAATGCGGACAGTAAATCCATCCATTTCAAAAGTATGGAAATGGGAGGGATAGGTGTCTTCGGAAGAAAACAGATTGACGGTGTAATTGTCCATATCACAGAACAGGGTTTCCCGTTTACACTGTCTGGACAACGCTTTGAAATAGTCTTTGCATTCATCGTCCATAGCGACTTTACAGATATAATCAAACTGGTTCTCTATGGTTGTCTGAAATTCAGATGGCTTCATCATTGCTCACCCCCTTTCCAGCCTTGAAAGGGAGCGAGTTGATAGGAATTTCTGCTTCTTTCCCCCTTTTCGCTCTTAGTCCCGACAGGACAGGGGGCACAGTTGCATTTTTGAATAAAAAAATACACCCATTTTAAAATAAAAATGAGTGCATGAGAAATAACAGTAGAATAAATATGACTTGTCAGTTCATATTCAAAGTTGGACTTCCACAGTGGAGGAGCTATACTTTTTTTAATGAATGTAGCCTATGTACGTTATATAGCAGCAAAGAAATCCCCATAGCGGCAATCCTCCTAAATGCCGCTATTTATATTCTGCGTCATTGTTGGTTCAGTAATAGACAAAAAGAAGCGGCGGCTCTAAAAATCAAAGCCACCGCTTCAAAAGCACGTGAAAATCTGTCTGCGTTACGACGGCTTTTTTTCTTTTGCCGTCGTCCGGCAGATAACAAACAAATATTATGTTTTGATTTATTTTATCAATATCAACTTACTTTAAGATGAATTTTAGCTTACGGATTTGTAAGATAGAAAAAGAGGGGGCACTTTTGAAATTCCCCCTCTCAAAAGATTATTGTGCACTAATATTTTCGACGATAGACATTCGCTGTAACCGTTTTGCAGGTCCTTTAACTGCCAAAAGAGAAGTCAACAGTACAATAGCGATTATGAGTATAAGGGGAATAAACGGAACACTCCATGCTGTTCCCCAAATATTTGTTATAAGACTTACATAGATAACCCAGTGCATAGGAAGTCCAATGATACAACCCCAAATCACTCCGCTTATTGCGTAGGTTCCTGCTTCTGCGATTATCATTTTTATAAGTTGGCGATTGCTCATTCCAATCGCTCGCATACTTCCGTATTCTTTCATTTTTGCGGCAACTCCCAGATTGATTGTATTCATAATATGGAAAATGGTAATCGCAACGATAATAGATAGGAAGCCGTAAACAAGAACTGCAAAAGTATAATACAGATTTCTTTGCTGCTGCACTTGAGAAAGGCTGTCTGAAAATATTACGCCACCGTTAGTAAATATGTTTTTAATTGCGTTTACATCTTCACTGGAAGCGTTGTTCTCAAATTGAATGTCGATAATAGTATAGCCAGTTTCTCCGGTCAGTGCGCTAAAGGTTGCTTCCGAACAGAAAAAGGTTTCCGTACCCTTTACACGGGCTAAGGGGCTATCAGACAAAATTCCTGCAACCGTAACAGTTTTTTTCGTATTATTGATAGATAAAGTTATCTTGTCGCCAACTTGTACATTAACATTTCCCGTCTGTACGAATAGCACTTGATTTTTTTGCTGCATAACTGTTTCTATGGAACCTGCTACCAAAGAGTCCGCCGCCCATTGAAATTGATTTTCCTCATAGGAAATAAGATTTGCATTGTAGCTTTTTCCACTATTTTCTGATGGAACATCATAAGCAAACATACGCCCGTATGCCCGCTTGACATCATCATTTTTCTTAATCTGTGCTAACATTTCGCTCTCAATCGAACAAGTATTAGTTTCACTTGCTATGGATAATTCCGGCGTATAAACCGGGGGCACAAAAGCATTTTGCATAAAATCAACAAGTGTACTGAACGTGAGAAACAATGTAATACAGATAGCAAATGCCCCTGTCATTAAAATGTAATTTCTTTTCTTTGCTTTTGCGTGATGAATACCCAATGCGGTTTCAATTTTAAATGTCTTTGTGTTAGCTGCTTTGTGAAATGTAGCTATTTGTCCAGCATTTCCTGATACAGCGGTAAGCGGAGAAACTTTTGCGGCTCTTCTTGCCGGAGAACGAGCAGCCAGTAAAACGGTCAGCAATCCTAACAAAATACTTGCAACTATACTTATCCAACTAATACCCCAAATCGGCATTGAAGAAAACCATTCTGGACTTATTACCCGCATGGCGGCAGACAAAATCCAAACAATCACAATGGAGAATATAATTCCAATGGGAATAGCCGTTTTACACCAATACAGCCCCTCTAAACGTACAAATCGCATTATTTGTCTTTTGGTTGCCCCCAGACACCGGAGCATACCAAAAAATTCTGTTCTCTCTGCGACATTGCTGTTTAGACTGCTTGAAATCATCAAAATGCAAGTCAGCATGACAATAAGGGAAAGAATAAAGGCTACTTGATAAATCTGATTTACACCTGATTTCCCCTCTATTTGCCCTTGTATGCTCAAAAGAGGTGTATTTCCGGTTATCTGTTCATCAGTCAGATGATTGGCTGCTTTTATATCATTGATTGCGTCCGGTATATTACATAAATGTGAAAACTGGGCGACATAACTTTCATTCGCGTTAGAAACAGCAAGCGTTCCTAAGCCCTCTGGTGTCATTACTACAATCGGCAAATTCTCAGCAATCAAGTGTGAAGTTTTTGTATCGTCTAAAAAGCCAACTATCTGATAATCTGCCACACTTCCGTTCGGATTATACAATTCAACTGTATCATTCAACAAAACAGAGGCAGTATCTTTAAGTGAAGAAGATATTGCAATCTCGTTTGGCGCGTCTGGATATTTTCCCTCTGCAATCCCGTTCAGAAATATATCTTCAAAAACCCCTTTATCTTGCGCGCTGATAGTAATAGGCTGTTCTTTAATAAAATATCCTGCTTCGGAAGAAACTGTATTATGCCACCCGGAAATTTTTACCTCTGGACGAGCTGAAATAAAGGAAGCTGTCTGCGAATCAATAGCATGAAACGCATAATGCCAGTTTCCGCTTTTCTCTATTTCGTGTTGCGTAACACCCTGTAAATACATATCGGCAAGACCAAACATGACAGCAACCAAAATAACCGCAAGAGTAATACAAATACGGGTCATTCTACTTTGCTTGCGGTAGATTTTGGTTGATATAGGGACAAGTTTAAGATAATGCTTCATTTGCTGTCCCCCCTAAGTCTGTAAGAATACCGTCGCTCACACGAAACACCCTGTCAACCGAAGATGTTAAATTATTATTGTGCGTTATCATCAAAATTGTTTGTTTAAAATGTCTTGACGCACTGATAAGCATATCAATAACGTCTTGACTATTTTTACTGTCGAGATTTCCCGTCGGTTCATCGGCTAAAATTAGTTTTGGCTGTGTTATCAAAGCTCTCCCAATCGCTACTCGTTGTTGCTGTCCTCCGGATAATTGTCTCGGTAAATGATAGCGGCGTTCTGCCAATCCAAGTAAATTGAGGATTTCGTTTACTTTTTTAGGGTCTGGCTTTTGATAATCTAACAGTAGAGGGAAAATAATATTTTGTTCTACATTCAGCTCAGACACAAGCTGGAAAGACTGAAAAATAAATCCTATGTTGCGTCGTCTGTAAATTGTCCGTTTTTCTTCTTTCATAGAAAACAGATTTTGCCCGTCAATAAAAATAGAACCCGAAGTCGGCGTATCTAAAGCACCGATGCAGTTAAGCAAAGTACTTTTTCCAGAACCAGATTCACCTACAACAGCAGCAAATTCCCCTTTTTCAAGTGAGAAAGACACATTTTTTAAAGCATTTACTTTTGCTTCGCCTTTCCCGTAAGTTTTACATAAATTTTCAACTTTTAAAATTTCCATAAATCATAGACCTCCTTTCTTAAAGGATAACAGGAACAGCTTACAATCCGGTGAATTTCACCTTACGATTTCGTAAGGAAAGAAACTGAAAAAGTAGTACCTTCATGTAAAACACTTTGAACAGAAATGAGCCCCTCTTGTCCCTCTATAATAGATTTTGCAAGAGGAAGTCCTAATCCAATTCCCGGAGTGTTGAGGGAATATTTACTGCGATAAAAGCGTTTGAAAATATGGTGTATATCTTCCGGGGCAATTCCACTTCCATTATCAGAAACTAAAATTCGTATCATAGTTGGTGTACTTTCCCAAGTAATCTTTACTATTCCTCCTATTTCTGTATGGTCTAACGCGTTCTTTACAAGGTTTCCAATCGCTTCACTTGTCCAATCCATATCACACATAATAACTTGATTAGATGTTCCATTTACAATAATCTGTTTTTTTTCTTGTGTAGCTCTTATTGTAAGTTCACTGATAGCGTTTTTAACTAATTCCTGTATAAGACAGGTACGCTTGTCAAAAAGAATATTTCCAGTATCTAAACGTGCGATTTTAAGCATAGACAAAATAAGCTGTTCTATTCGTTTTAAGGCGGTTCCGGTTTTTTGCGAAAATTTTTTTACTGTTTCAGTATTATCCGGTTCCGCTTCTATAATTTCTTGATACATCATCAAAGCTGCTAATGGAGTTTTCAGTTGATGTGAAATATCTGAAATTGTGCTTTTCAAAAATTCTTTTGTTTTATGTTCTGTTTCACTTTTGGCTTTAAGCATAGTTGCAAGCTGTTCAACAGATGCAAATAAATGAAAAAGGTCTCCCTCACTGTCTTGCGGTAAATGACAAGAATAGTCATTGTTAATATAGTTATCTATAATTTTTCCAGACTGTCGATATAGATTATTTCTAATTTGTAGGAAAGAAATAACCCCAATGACAAGAATTATCACTAGACAAATTCCCCCTCCTAATGCTATACGCAAAAAGTGATATTGAAACTGGGAAAAATGTGGCAACAAGCTACCAAACGTATTTGTGGTAATTCCCAAATTATCTAAAAATTCCATTCCCGCGGTACTTATATCTGTGGAAGAAATAGCATTGGCAATTACTTCTTTTGAAACCTCCTGTTCCAACAAGGCAGATACAATAGCTCTATCATGTTCCAGATACATAGACTTTGCTGTATTTAATTGATTTATAGAAAACCATGTAGAAACTCCCACAAGTAAAATACTGTATATAGCAATAAAAAGAGAAAAATGTTTTATTTGCTTGTCACGAAAAATATTCATACTTACACCTCTTTCCACTGATAACCAAAGCCGCGAATGGTTATTAAGCGCTGCGGGTGGGAAGCGTCAGTTTCCACTTTTTCGCGAAGCCGCCGGATATAAACCGATAAGGTGTTATCGTCAACAAAATTTCCTGTACCGTCCCATAAATCATTTAGAATAATATCTCTGGAAACAATGCGATTTGCATTTCGTACTAACAGACAAAGCAGACGGTATTCTGCGTTTGTCAGTTCTAGTATTTTATTGTTCAAAATTACGCGGCAACTTAAAAAGTCAATCGAAATGTCCCCACATTTCAATACACTTGCCTTGTCCTGCGGTGTTACTCCTGCACGTCGTAACAAGGCACGAATACGGGAACATAGTTCCCCCAACTTAAAGGGCTTTGTAACATAATCGTCCCCGCCGCAATCCAAGCCACGAATAATATTGACTTCTTCATCAGAAGCAGTCAAAAAGATAATCGGTATCTGTTTGTTATGTTTCCGCACATTTTCGCAAACCTCAAAGCCTGTTCCGTCCGGCAGTGTCACATCAAGAATAAGCAAATCGTATTTTTCGATTTGTGCTAATTGCTTTTCTGCTTCTTCAACAGTACGGGCAATATCAACGTAGAAACCATTTTTCTTTAGAGAGTAATGCAATCCGTCTATTAAGCTAATATCATCTTCTAAAAGTAATAAGTTACTCATGCTTAAACTCCTTTCTCCTTGCGTCAACAGGTTTTTCTGCATCCTTTGGTATCAACCACATATAACCGATTTTTGAAACTCCCGGTATTCTATCTTCCTTACAAAGAATCTGTACTCGTCGTTCAGAAATGCCCCATTTTTTAGCTGCTTCGGGGCAAGACATATATTCCATAACAGTCCCAGTCCTTTCTATAAACCATATTATCATAATTATAGTCGGACATACGAATAATAGCAAGTGCAAACATATGAATTATTATGGCTACAAATAGGAACTGTATAGACGTATTCAGTATGAAAGAGGAACAGTAGAATGTATATGGGTGAATAAATATGGCAAAAAGACCAACAGCTAAATATGACTTTAAGGCTTTCGGACAAGCTATCAAAGCAGCGAGAACCGAACGAAAAGAGAGCCGCAAGAAAGTAAGTGATGAAATGTATATCTCACCACGTTATCTTGCTAATATTGAGAATAAAGGGCAACAGCCGAGTTTACAAATTTTTTATGAGCTTGTAACACGTTATGATATATCCGTAGACCAATTCTTTTTTCCGAATAAATCCGCGGAAAAAGATACACAACGCAGACAACTTGATACATTGCTTGATAGTATGAGTGAGAAAGGAATACGGGTAGTCACCGCCACAGCAAAAGAGATAGCCGAAGTCGAAGCAGAGGACAGGTGAATGTCCAGAACAGAATTTTAAAATGAGAAGACACATTGTAATTTTTTGAGAAATACAATGTGTCTTCTGTTTTATATAGCTTATTTCACAATCTTCCAGTTTTCCCCGTTCTTTTCCAGTACAAGGTTAAACTGTGATACCTGTGTTGTCATGGTCTGGTTATCCAGATATTTTACTGCAAGGGAAGCTGTCACCTGATTTCCGTTTCGGTTATAAACCGGATTTACCAGTTCCGAGAAAATATACTCTTTTCCCACAGTTTTCAGCACACCCTCATTTACATAATAGGTCAGTTCCTTTGCGGTTGCCGTAGGGTACAGCTTGAAAAAGGTGGTGAGAAATTCGTTGATTTCCTCTGTGGTGATGGAATCCACCGTACCGTCACTTTGTACCGCTTTGGGAGTGTAACCGGATTTTACGGGAACACTGGTAATGGTTGGATTCTGGATAATCGTCAGGTTTCCAGAGCCGTCCACATAGACTGTCACCTGATAGGCGGAACGGACGGTTTTACTGGATTCCCCCTCTGTGATACGCTGTTCCACCGTATAGGTCACTTGATAATGCTGCTCCTTTTCTTCTGTGATTTCCCATATCTGAAAATCGGTCAGGGCAGACGATACGGGGATGTCCTTTCGGACAGTATCTACATTCAGGGCTTGCAGCTCTCCGGTGAGATACCCTTTTAAAGCGTTTGTCCGGTTGTCAATGGAAGCGGCGGACTGTTCCCATGAATAGTAGACTTCTGCGAAATTCTCCACAAAATTCTCTATCTTGTGAGTGTCGAGGATTTGTTCCTCAATCACTTTCGTTTCATGGACAGTGTGAATGTCTATCGCCGTGAAATTCTTATAGACGGCAAACAGGAAGCTCATTGCCAGCAGCACCCACAGGGCAATCACGGTTTTCTTATGGGTATTGACTTTGTAGACTTTCAGTTTCTTTTCTTTCTGCTTTTTCTGGTTTTCCTCTTTTCTAATCTGAATCATATCGGTTCATCCTTTCTTATTGTTTGATTCGTCCGGCTCCGGCAAGGTGCTGTTGCCAGTAGGAGCCTGTCAGGTCTGCGTAACCAATGGGATTTCCGGCATGGTACATCCGGTTATTTCCCACATACAGCCCCACATGGGTGATGTAGGTTCCAGCATTGTAGGTGGAATGGAAAAAGACCAAATCCCCTGCTTTTGCTTCGGACAGGGGGATATGCTGCGTCACATTGTACTGTTCCTGTGCTGTCCGTGGCAGGGTGATTCCTGCCTTGCCATAGCACCACTGCACCAGTCCCGAACAGTCAAAGGAAGTGGAGGGGGAATCGCCCCCGTACACATACGTCCAGCCCTCATACTTTAAGGCTTCCTCCATGATAGCCTGTACCGTTTCATCATCAAACTGTGCCACGGTCAGGTATTGCGATACCAAGAGGACATAGAACATATTTCCATAGGAATACCGCCAGCCCCCGTTTTTCTCTACGGCAACAGGGTTGGTGTAGGTGACTTTCTTTCCGCCGGATTTGTCCCTTGCAAAGCTCTCTGCCAGTTCAAAGGTGTATTTTTTCCCACGTCCTGCCACATAGTCTAGGAAACCGCCGCCGTAGTTGTAGGACTGAACCACACTGTTTAAGTCACAGCCCTTTGCTTCTGCCGCTGCGAGCAGTTCCGAGAAATATTTGCAGCCCTGTTTGATGGATTCCTCTGTACTAAGGGAGTTCGGGGGAAGCCCCAGAGATTCCGAGGACTGCATAACGTCTTCCAGCGTGCCGCCGGATTCCACCTGAATGATGGCGAGCAGCACATTTAAGTATTCCTCTATGCCATATTCCCTTGCATACTTTTCCAGCATAGGCTTATGGGCGAGGACTTCCTGTGATACGCTCACGCCCCCATAGATAAGGTTTCCGCCGCTTCCTCCGTCTTCCTCATCCGAGAAGACAATCACCACCAAAAGGAGCAGGGAGAACATCATCACGAACACGCCGGAACAGGCAAAGAAAAGGTGTTTTAACTTCATGGCTTCTCCCCTTTCTTCTGTTTGGACGCCGCTGTTACTGTTTTTGTCCACTCCTTTCTGGCGGTGGTACGCCGGATGGTAAAGTTGGATTCTTTTACCACAGGGGCAGCCCGTTTTCTTTCCGGTATCACAGGAGCCGTATCATTCTGGACAGGTCTTGTCGGAGGGGGAGCAGCAGGTGTAGTAGTTGTCTTTTGTCTTTCATCTGGTTTGTCTGGGGAAGCCGGAGGATCTATCTGGCGTTCTGTCCTTACAGGCGGCGTCTGTTCATGGTGGATGGAAGCCGCTTTTACCACCGGAACCGAAGACCGTTCTGCCACAGTTCCCCCATAAGAAACCTGTCCCCGTTCCCTGATGGATGGGGAAGTTGGCTGTATAGCTGGCTTTCCTGTATAAGAGGTATCTGCATGATGTCGGAAATCTTCCGGCTGCTTTGCAGTAACAGGGCGTTCATGGACAGGAGCCGCCCCTTTGGGTACTTCGGAAGCTGTCTTTTGCGGCTGTTTTGCCTGTTCCAGTTCCGCCCTGCGTTCTGCGATGGTCTGTCTGCGGCTTTCTGCCTGTGCGTTCCGCTGTTCCGCTCTGGCAGTTCGGGTCTGGGTCACGCTGGAAGTAAAATCCCGTACTCCCTCTGATACCTGTGTTTTCCCGTGGTAAAGGGCGTACTTTGCATTGACAGGCAAATCCTTTGCCTGCTCCCGAAGCTGTCCGGCAGTATCGGCTATCTTATCTTTGGTATCTGCCGCCGCACCTACCGCAGAACCAGCCCATTTCCATACGGATTCCTTTTCCGGTGCTGCCTGTCCGTCAGGTCTGCTGTGGTCTGCCTGTGTCCGTTTGGAAGAACCGGAGTGGGAAGCAGTTCTCTGGTCTGAGCCAGCCTGTTTTCCTGCGTGGTAAGCAGCCGTTCCAGCCCCAAGAGCCGCCACAGAACGTCCTAACTTATGCTGTAAACGGTGCATATGGGCGTGCATGAGCATACGGGGTCTTCGCATGATACGGCTCCCCATGCTTTGGGAATCGCCGCTCTGTAAGGAGAACATCCCCATCAAATCCCCCAGCTTGAAATAGATTCCGGCAAAGGTCACTATCTGCAAGAACGCCGTCAGGAAGAACGGATATTCCCCAGACAGGTTGTAGAGCATGGTGGAAATACTGAACGCTACCGTGATAATCAGGGTGATTCCGGCTCTGGTAAGGATGGTGTTGAACAGTTTCGTAATGGCACGCTTTGACATCCCCTCAAAAGAGGGAACCATGCTAAGGAGGAAACTCACAGGCAGGAACATGGCGTAAATGATAAAAAGTACCTGTGAGAAAATCATTATCCCCGTGAGCAGGAATACAAAAATGGAGATACCGATATTGAACAGGAACAGGAAGAAGACGGTTCCCAAGCGGTTGATGGTCTTTGTGATGGTAAGGTTCGTGTTTTCCCTGTCTTCGATTTCCTCCACCACGATTTCTTCCCTGTCCTGCCCGTTGTTTTCGTCTGGGCTGGTTGAGAGCAGGCTTTCCACACGGTCAGCCCCAATGCTTTCCACATCCGAGTTGCCGTATTGCAGCAGGAGCCACGGCTGCTTGACCTGAATGGAAAACAGGCTGTCCCGTATCAAATCCACACTGTCTTTTCCTTGACTTTCCGAGTTCGGCAGCACAATCTTTTTACCAAGGGTCAGGCTGGCATTGCTGATGTCTGCGGAAAATTCATTGATTTTCCCGATATAATCAGGGGCATAAGCGATAAAGGCAGCGGACAGCACGAACACCACCACGAAGTTCACAACGGCATGGATGGCTTTTGTGGTTTCCCGTTTGATAAGCCCTGTGTAGGCAACGTAAATCCCCACCACCAGAATGAGAATCAGCAGGAACCCGACATAAAATCCCTCCGAGGACAAGCCGCCAGTGGTAACGCCTGCAAGGGTCTGCATATTTTTCCCAATGGAATCCGCCGTAGAGGAAATGAAATCCAGTGAGTAGGCTTCCTGAATCAGATACCCTGTGGCGTTGGAAAGGTACAAGCTGATTGTCCAGATAAAATTTGTGATGGCATACAGCCCGTACATCACCTGTTTTCCGATACCGTCCAGCCAGTTCCACGGGAGCCAGTTCCATCCGCTGTCCACATAAAAATCAAGCTGGTAGTTGTCCAGAGGATATTTGCTGTATTCGTTGGCAGCGTCCACCGTATCATCCACCAGTCCGGCAGCGTGGGCGGCTGTGCCGAAGACTGCAAGCAGCAGGAGGATGAGCAGGAGTGCCAGAAGCACCCTGCCAATCACTTTTCCTGCCGTCTTCCAAGACAAGCCCTTTTTTGTGTGATGAGGAACTGGGAATTGCGGTCGGTTGGAAGTTCTATGTATCACCATCATTCCACCTCTTTTCTTACGGGCGGTCTGGTATCAAAGGCGTGGAACAGGTCTTCAAAGATAGGATGGAACTGTATCACGCCCACACGCCCGTACAAATCACTGATAAGGCACTGTCCGTTTTCCAAGTCACGGAGCCGCTTCTGGTTGTTTTCATCTTCGGAATCTACCCCGAAAAAGGCGAGGGTCTTCTTGATTTCGTTGATGTCCGTGGAACGGAACGCAAACTTCAAGCCCAGATTGTTTTTCAGCTTTTCATCCAGCAAATCGTCCGTGTTCTGGGTCACAAAGTAAACGCCTGCGTTCATGGCACGTCCGGCACGAACCAGCTTCATGGAAAGGGTCTTGCCCTGTGCCACCTGTAAGAAGCTCCATGCTTCATCCAAATCCACAATCTTAAACACGCTGCGGTCGGTGTGGATGAAGTCGAGGGCAAAGGTGCTGATTACAATGAGCATTGCCACGGAAAGCAGCTCCATTGTGGTGTATTCTTCAAACGAGGTTTCTTTATCCGGCAGCACCAAATCTGCCACCTGAATGATGTTGAGCTGCTTTTCAAGGCTGATGGACTGTGTGACATCTCCATCCGAAAAGAGCAGGTGTGCAAAGTCATAGTCCGTAAAGGATTCGATATGGTCGGCTATGCTGGTGCTGATGGTGGTTCCCTCCGCCCGAAGTTCCTCAATCACCTTGAAAAGCCCCCGTTCCTCACTGTTTGTCACCGCACGAATGGCTTTCCGAAGAACAGGGAACTTTTCCCCGTCACGGCTGGAAATGCCCGTTAAAAAGGTCAAGATGTCGATTGCCAGTGATTCAGAATCCTTTGGGTTTTCCATAATCACATACGGGTCGAGTAAGCCCCTGTTCTGTTCTTCCGAGGTCAGGTTTACGATATTGATTTCATGGGCGATTTCCGGCAGGGTTTCTTTCCAACGTCCCCGTTCCGCTTTCGGGTCAACAATGAGTGCCTGTGCCCCAAATAATACGGAATAATAGACAATCATGTTGTTGCTGAATGATTTTCCACCGCCGAGGGAGCCGACAAAAGCGGCAGCAAGGGCGTTGGTGACGGAGCCTTTTACCCCTTGACTGGCAAGGGCAGGCTTTAAGTACACGTTTCTTCCTGTATCAAGGCTGTACCCGATATAAATGCCCTCCGGTTCCCCCAACATCTGTGTTGCCCCGAAGCCAAGACCAGCAAGGAAGTCACTGGTGACATACTGGATATAATCGTTCAGATACCGTTTGCTGGCAGGGAGAAATTCCCCATGCAGCCCCAGCATATCCCCAAAGGGGCGAACCAGCTTCACGTTCAAATCGTCATAAAAATCTTTCACCTCATTGCAGCGGCGTTTCAGTTCTTCCAAATCGGGAGCCGTCACACGCACCACATAGGACAGCTTGTACATGGATTCCTTGCTCTGGTCTAAGGTGGATTCCAGCTCATTTACGCTGTCCAGAGCGTCCACCACGTTTGTACTGGTTTCGCTGTCATTCTGCCATGCGTGGTTGTCCAAATCTTTCAGCTCTTTTTTCTTGTTCCGCACCGTGGATAGGGCTTTCCGGTTTGTCACAATCTCCACATTCATAGAGGTATCAATGGGAAAGGTAAATTGTTGCTGCTGATAGTAAAAGATTTCCGAGGATGGGAAGTCCAGTTCCCCCACAATGCTGTTGATGGTAAAGTAGGCGGCATAGACTGTCCCGTCTTCCTGTTCGATTTTCAGATACCGCTGGTTTTCCTCTATCAGACAACGCGTGGGTTTGATGAGGTCATAGTATTTCACCAGCGTTTCCTCCTGAAACCGTTTCTTCGGAAGATAATACTCATAATCTTCGTAGGCGGTTCCGGTCTGCCCGTATAAATGCTCAATCAGATAACCAAAATCGTCTTTATCAAGCCGCCGGACTTTAAAGCGGCGTGAGATTTTACTTTCTAGCAGCTTTTCCATCTTCTGAAACCGCCAGATTTCCTCATTGCTCATGGAAACAAAATCCCCCATGAGCTTGTGGTTGACTTCATGGAGAAAATCGGAAACAGCGGTCTTTGCTTCCCTGCGGAACTGTTTCATGGTGACTTCCTGCTCATTGACAAGCAGCTTGAAGCCGATAAAAAAGCGGTAGTCCACCTGATTTTCCCCTATCATGGAAATCAGGGCTTCGGTCTGTGCGTCAATCTTTGCATAGGCAACATCCTTTAACTTGCCCGTCACTTCCTGTTTGGAGCGTTCCTGTGCCGCCCGTATGCTGGATTCTGTGCTGATTTGCAGGGCGTGAATCTTCCCGTCCCTGTTCTGGGCGATAAGCTGCCGGAAGGAATCGTGTACCTGATATTTCTGTTCGGGGCTTAAAAAGGAATAGTTGTAGGGAAGCAGCTCATAGTAAGCGAAGCACTCCCCGTCATGGTTGAACACAAGGTTATTTTCGATATACTTAATCGGATATGCCATAAATATCACTCCTTACTGCCGTGATAGGCTGTGCCGGATATTCCTTTTCCAGCTTCACGGGCTTTCCTGCATACGTTAGTTTCGGGCGTACCAGATATGCCAGTACGGATTTCAGGAAGCCGTAAGGCTTCTTCCCGTCAAAGGTCTTCTGGCACATGAACCAAGTGAGGGCAAAGGGTATGCCGAAATATTTTAAAAATGCCCCGTCAATGAACGAAAGGGGAGGGAGGTTCCCCAAGAGCATCACTGCAAACACCGATACCACGAACCATGCCATCTGTGTGAACGTGATGGGGAATGGCAGCTTAAAATCATTGATGGAATAGAGTACCTTTTCCACCGACCAGATACTGGTATAGCTTCGTATTTTCTTCATAGTGTCTGTCCTTTCTAAAAGATGGGGCAGCAAAAGCCGCCCCTGAATAAAAAAATCCGCCTGTATTTCCTGAAAGAGATACAGACGGGGCTACCGTAAGATTTCATATACGCCGTGGTTCGTGATAACAAAGGTTCCCTCCAATTCCATGTCACGCCCATAGGCTGCATAGTCGATATAGTTTTGTAAGTGTGCCGGAAGTTCGCCAAGCTGTCCGCTTTCTTCCAGATAGTAGCGAGCCACATCCGCCATATCATCACAGCCGGAATGGCAGAGAATATCATCTTCATGCTCACAGAGTTCTTCAATACTGCCAAAGTAGGATTGCAGCTCTGATAGTTCCTCCTGAATGTATTCCGGTAAGTCCTCCACCATTTCACACAGGCGGTTGATTTCCTCAATGGGGGTATATTCGTCAATCTCAAAGGGCAGCTCATAGTCATGGATGGCGTATTCCTCATATTCATTATTCAAACCGATACGTTCTTTGACTTCCTCAAAGTCTACAGGCGGCGTGAACCATGCCCCTACCAGTTCGCCCACATTGTATTTGCCTAAGTTGGCAATGTAAATCCGCATTTCTTCCAAGTTACTCACCTCCTTTTAGCGGTAATAAAAGATACCATTGTCCGTAAACAGGTAGTTTTCGCTGGTTTCCAGTTCCCGACCAATGGAAGCGTAGTCGATATGGTTCAACAGGTCTGGATGCACTTCTCCAAATAGCTGTACCTCCTGCACCAGATAACGGGCGAGGGATTCTCCGTCCTGCACCGGATAGCAGTGTATCTGGTCTTTGTGGTCGATAAATTCCGTAAAGCTGGGAAACCACCGCTTTTGTACCACATCCATTTCATAATAGAGGGGCGTTCCCTGCATTTCCTGTATCATCCGGCAAAGGGCGTTGATTTCCCAGAGTCTTGTGTTTCCCTCCAATGAAAACGGCAGCTCATAGTCTTCAATTTCGATTTCTTCCTCACTCTGAACTCCAAGACGTTCCCTGATTTCTTCAAAATCCACAGGACAGGAAAACCATGCCCCAGGATATTCCTCAAAATCTTCATGGTAAAACCTTGTGGTGTTCAGGATGTAGATTTTCATTTCCTCAATCAGTATCACGTCCTTTCTCTGTCAGGTTTTTGGGGAGTTACGCTCCCCAAGCCCCCAGTGGACTTCCGCCATGAAGCAATCAGAGCTTGCTCCATAACGGAAGTGTAAAATGGGTTCCCTATGCACCGATAATCTTATTGAACAGTTCCAGTAAGATGTCCTTTACACCGTCTGCATTGAAGACCAGACCGACCGCTACAAGGGACACCACCAGAAAGCCGATAAGTTTGGAAAATTCCCTCTTAAATCCAAGGTACAGTCCAATCACCACGATTGCCAGCAGTACAAGGGACTGGGCGTTGGATAAAAACCAGTTGTAAAGATTCTGTCCGAAATTCATAAAAGCTCCTTTCTTTCCTGTAAGAGTTCTTAGGTTCTAAAATTGCCGCCGTTAAAGCACCACCTCCTTTGCAGCGGCGGCTTGCTGCTTCAGGATTTTTTCGTGTTTCTCCGTCAGCTTTGCATGGGTGATGATGTCATGGACAATCTGGGTGTGGTTCATCTTATCCAGACGGAGAGCCAGCTTTAATGTGGGGGCTACCTGATGGGAGAGCCAGTGCAGGGTACGTTCAAAGGAATAGGGTTCCGGTTTGGTTGTCAGCTTCATGCTGCCCCTGTGTTCTCCAATGAACCACGCCCATTCCTCACTGATACGCCAGTCAGAACGGGGCTTCGTATCGTCCCTGTCCACGAACCGGACATAGCGGTTGATGATTTGAAAGGCTGTCCGTTCTGGATTGTCATGTTCTAACAGGTCACGGATGGCGTAAAAGGCACGCTCATTTTTCAGCCGGATTTCAAAGCGGTTCTTTACCTCTGCGTCTGCAATGGGAATATCATGCTTTTTGTACTGCTCATAGTCTTTTTCGTAAATGCAGAAGTACACCTCACTTTGGAGGGAGCCGATATACAGGGTGTTCCCCATACATTCTTTTTCCTCACGCCGTACCAGTTCGCCGCTGCGGTAGCTTTTAAAGCTGCGGAAGACCGAGATACATTCCTCATTCCGGCACTTCTCTGTCAGATGGGGGATGTTCAAGATTCCCGTTTTGTCATTGATGGCGAGGTCAAGCCGCTTCATCACGCCGTCCTCCATGAGAACATCCATGAAAAACTCATACCAGCTCCGTTCCTGTGCCAGCAGATAGCTTTCAAACTGGCGGCAGCCACGCCCTTTCAGTTCCAGCAGCACCCCTTTTTCCAGTTCCGGCGATACCAGAACGAAAATATCACCCAGATAGTAATGCTCCGTGTACGAGTAGAAGCCGTAGTCTTCATGGATAAAGTAAGGCAGCTTTAGCCGCAGCACGTCTTCCACGATATGCTTCACATCCGTAGTGGGAAAACGAATCCGCACATAATCAAAGAGCATTTCAAGGGGAGTGTCTGGGTTGAAGCGTTCCAGAGCTTCCGTGATGGCTTCCTGTAATGCTTCGGATGGGTGAGCCTTGCCCGTTTCAATGTCGCTCAGGTACGGACGGGTGATTCCGGCAGCTAACGCAAGTTTCTGTTGTGAGATACCGTAACTTTCCCGTTTCTCTTTAATGTCCCGTACCCATGTTTCTTCATTCAGTGAAAATCCCTCCTGTCTAAAAAAGCGTATGTCAACTTTTGGAGCCTTGTTGACATACGCCGGATATGGGAAAAATCCCTTGTGTACCGTGGGATTCTGCCCTGTTGTTTAGTTGTTGCCTGTCGATTTGTACCCCTCTGTTAGATACGAGGGGTTTATGCTGGCGTGCCTTGCGGCACACCAGCCACAGCAGGTCAGTCCGTTTCTGCGGCTTTCGCTTCGCACGCCGCCTGCACTCCCTGCCTGCTGTCTATGAGCTTTTTTATTTCCTTGAGGAAATCATGCCCTTTTGGGACAAGGGGCGTGTAAAACTCCGAGATAACGCTGGTTCCCACATCCACATAGCCACGCCCTTTTATCTGCTTGAGAAAGAAGTCCTTTGTGGTTTCTCCGAACATCATCCCATAGCCCATTTCCGACATCCGCCCTAGAGCCACACGGAAATTGAACTGGTCACGGATTCCGTCCCCCAGATACTTTGCGTCCGGACGCTGGCAGGCGAGTATCAGGAAGAAGCCTGCCTGCCGCCCAAGCATAACGATTTGTTTTAACTTGTTGAGGACGGCGGCATTTTCTTTTGTGCCGAGCATTTCCATAAATGCCACATATTCATCAAAGATAAGGAAATTTGCCGGAAGTCCCAAGTAAGCGTAGTTTTCCCCTGTCCGGTAATTCTCCATGAGCTTCATGTCTTCGCTGCGTTTCATCATTTCTTCATAGAAACGGTCAATGCAGGCGAGCATATCTTCCTTTTTGTAGTACACATCCGGCATAACCGCCTGTAAATCCGCAAGGTCGGCGTTCTTTGGGTCTAACACGAACAGGACGGCGTTAGTGCGGAGCAGGGCTTCAATGAGGGTCAGGATGAAATAAGTCTTTCCGCCGCCGGTTCCTCCGGCAATGAGCATATGGGGGAGCTTGTCATATTCCCACCAGACATTTTCCATGAGCCGGAGCCTGCCGTCCTTTGCCTGTACATCCTCAATGGAAATACGGTTGGCAATGGTATCATAGAGCAGGGTGTACTCCACATAGGAATCCTTTAATTCCTTATCCGTCAGCTCACAGTACAAGCCGCTTTCCAGCTTTTTCTCCAAGTTTAAAAGCTGTTCCTGATATTTCCCCAAGGTGATTTCTACACGGATATGGAGCAAGCCCTGTTTCATCCGGTAGTAGATTTTGGGAAAGTAAGTGATGGTTTCTTTGGAACGGCTGGAAGACAAGTCCTTGAAAAAAGCGTCTTCCTTTCTCTGTTCCGATTCATACCACTTGTTTTCCAATACCATCCTTGCCAGCTTTTGGCGGTGGATGAGCTGCTTTACTTCATCCCTCCGGTATCGCCAGAACAGAAGAACGGCTGCAAGACACACCAGCCCTGCTACGCCCATACTGAATAACAGGTAAGGGATGTTTACATCCTGTACTATCTGGGAGAGGGACACTTCCTGCCAGTTGGTTCCGGCAATCTGCCCTGTATGAAACAGCAGGACAACCAGCAGGAAGACAGGGAACAGGGCGGCAAGGGCAGTATGGAACACAAGGTCTTTATCCGTGGGGCGGATACGTTTTCCACGGGGAAAAAGCTGCTTCATGGGAACAATCCTCCTTTTGCTTTTCTCTTATTTAGCTGCTATTTTACAGGGGGAGCGTCTTTCTTCGGTATCTGCGGATTCATGGCAGCCCCTTTTTTCAGGACAATATCCTCTGCCTTGATGTACCAGTCCACCTCTGCTCCCTGAAAGGTAGCCGTTGCCACGGTATCTGCCACTGGATTGATAAGTTCCACCTCTGCGTTGTAATCGAACTCCTTTAACGGCACGCTGGCAGGGATGGAAACCTGAATCATACGCCCCTGTCCTCTGGATTTTAAGTCATAGGTACGCTCCTTGATTTCTTCTGATACCGAGCCGTCTTCATTCTGGAGGTGAACCTCACGGCGGAGGGCAGAAAATTTCAATGCCCCGAATGTTGCTTCCTTGTCAATCACGATTCCGTTTGCTAATCTCATAGTCTGATGTCCTCCTTTTCCTTACGCTTTTACCATATCGTCAGCGTGCAAAATGTAGTTGGTAAAGCCCCTTGTGCCGATTTTATAGCCCTCTGCGGTGATACGGGGATTGACGAGCTTTACACGTTCTTCAAAGTCAAAGTGTTTCTCTCCGGCTTCGGCAGGGAGGATAACCACAATATCATCCGCCCTCTGTACGTCTGAATAAAGATTGAAGCTGCGGGAGAGTACCGCCATGCGTCCATTGATTCTTCTCTGTTCTGTTTTGGCTTCTCCGGCAAACTCCAAGTTGCCGAATGTCTTTTCCATGTTGGGGATAACGAATTTTAATTCCATATAGATATACCTGTCCTTTCTGAATGTTGTGTTTGATAGTTGGTTTCGGGTTACGGTCTGGAAGCGGAGGGGAACGCTCCGGCGGTGGTGATTTCTTCGTGGTATCACATCCTTTCTGGGACTATTGAAGAAATTACAGGGTTGTGATATTATCTAGGTGTTAAAAATTAAATAGTCATGGTTAGGATTGTTAGCTTGTGTTTTCTCATGTAGCTCTGTCATGTACTCCCAACAACTTAAAAGTAGATTTCAGTGGAGATTTATAATATCAGGAGGTACGCTTATGACAATAATAACAACTGTAAAAAGCATTATGGTGGGCGACGGAATTTCTGGGAATTTTTGCTAAAATGTGCAGGGGCAATGGAAAAAATTACGGCTGGCATGACATGAAGAATCCGGGAGGGTCAAATCTCCAATTCCCATCGGGGCTGTTTTCAGCCCCATTTAATTTTGAAACAAAAAATAGACGCTCATTGTTGAACGTCTATTTTTGGATGATATTGAGGTTTGCTGGTCTATCTTATAAAATCTGAATGTACTTCGATTGCATTTTTATTGCATTTTTTATTTTTTTTCATATAGATTTTAGTGGTTGATAGTTCCTGAAAATGCCTTAAAATCAATGATTTTCACTTATATGGCATACTGTCTGTCTGGAGTTTGAATAGTGTACTATAAAGAAAAACGCCTTTGTTTAGGGCGTTTTTTGAATTGAAAATAATAAATGACCTTAAATTGACCTTAAAAAGTCAAAGAATGGGTCATTTTTTGTTCTGCATTAAAAAAGAATCGCCTAAGATGACGATTCAAGTTGTACTCAATTGTATTCACTGAAGAGTGTTTAAATATTGTCTAGTCTGTTTTATGTTTCATCAAATATATCACTTATAATTTTATGATACTCATCATAATAGTTTTTTATTAAATTCAATAACTCATCTAAACTACTATTTTCTTTTTTATATAATTTATAAGATTCTTTAATTTTTTCCATAATTTCAACTATTTCATCATCGTTAATATAACATAAATTATCATCGATAGATTTAATAGTGTCATCATCAATATCTTTGGTCTTGATTACATTATTTAATATTTGATAGCATTCATCAATATAAGGATAATCAAATTCTACATTTGAACATCCAATTAAATCAACAAGTTGTACTCGTTCAAAACTGTAGTTATTCTCATCATATATTGTTTCAACTTCGTCTACTAAACCCTGTGGAATGTTTCCATTTGAAATACTATTGATATAATCCATTACTAGAGGGGGATCGAAATCTAAAGGAGTAATATCATCTATAAATTTCAAATAAGCAGACTTTTCTTTACAATTTCTTAAATATATTAATAACTCTTTAAATGAAATTCTTTCATTTATTTTTCCTTCAATTAATTTATAATTTCCTAAAAACACTTTTTCAGCTTTTGACCCAACTCTAAGTTCATAAGTATAGGTATTATTTTTTTTGCTTCCTTCTAAGATTAATTGATAATATTTGTTAGAAATACTTCCAATTACTTTTCCTAAAAAATCTTTAATATCATCAGTCAGCAAAATACACCCATCGAACACGCTTCTTTGAACTTGCCTAATGTGTTTGTTTATATATGAATTAAACATATCTATTTCAACATCTTTTTTTCCATTAATATTGTATCTTTCATATCTAGCGGATTTATAAAATTTTTGAAGTAATAAAATTAAATCGTTTTCTCGAGAATTAAAATCTGGGACTTTTAATCCCTTTGTATATTTTTTTATTTCATCTCTTAGAAGCGTATGACTGTGTGTGATTAAACTTTTTTCAAAGTCTTCCTTGTTTTCGATTGTATCAAACTTCCATAAAACAAGTATGATTTTTTGCAGTCTTTCTAAGCCAACAGAAATGGTATAAAGAGTAAAAAAAGTTGAAGCATTATCTCTAATAACATCCATTCCATTTAATTCGGTTATACCATTATAAATAAATTCACCAGCAATATCTAATTCTTTAACCATGTTAAAATTTTTATAATGCCAAGACTCATCCACTTTTATCACACCTTTCTAGTTTAGTAAATGTTATTAAGTATTTATTACTTAGACAGCCATTTTTCTCTAGGTAATGGATTAGCATAATTTTTAGAATATTCAGGATATTTCAACATCCAATCAATAAATTGTTCTTTTGTGATATCTCCTGATTGAAAAGATTCGTATGTATCGTACCATTCATTTATATCTTTAATAAATGAACTGTCTGCAATGTTTTTATCTAATTCTAGATATATTTTCCCGTCAATTTTAACAGGATGAAGTCCATATGTATAATAATATTCAAACATAGTAAAAATCGCACCATAATTAGTCGTTAAATCAGGTGTGTCCAAAGCAAATTCATTTACATCTAAAATGTTTGCCAATTTCTCAATAATATCTTTTCTTGGTGTTTTGTGATCAGATTCATATTGAGATATTCTAACATCAGCTTGTCTTTCAGGAATATTAATTTTTGTTCCAAGTTGTTTCATTGTTAAATCTCTATGATTTCTAATTCGTTTCAATCTTTGTCCAAACGACATGATATAGTCACCCCTTTCCCCTAAATTATATCACCTAAATCATAAAAGTAAAGAATATACTAAACTAATATGATTAAATATTAATCTAAAAAAATTAGAAAATATATTGACTTAATCTATAAAGATTAGTGTTATAATGATGCACTAACTTTTAAAGATTAAGAGGTGGTGATGGTGAGTACAGAATTATTCATAAAAGCATCAGAAATAGCAAAGGTTATGGGAAAGTCGAAATCTTATGGCTATAAAATTGTGCGTGAGTTGAACAAAGAAATTGCTCAAAAAGGATATATGATAATAGAAGGACAGACCAACCGACAATATTTCTATGAAAGATTTTACGGGCTGATACCAACGAAAGGAGATGATTGAAATGCCTGTTTATCAAAATGATAGGAATAAAACATGGTATGTAAAATGTTACTACAAAGATTGGCAAGGTATTAATCGACCACATACAAAACGCGGATTTCTAAAGAAATCTGAAGCACAAGCGTATGAAAGAGAATTTAAATTGAAAAAATCTCATTCAACAGATATGAAATTTTCTGAATTTATTGAGATTTATGAACGTGATTGTTTGGCTAGATTGAAATATAACACAAATGTAACAAAGAAATATTTAATTAGAGATAAAATTCTTCCTTATTTTAAAGAAAGAAAATTAAATGAAATTACTCCAACAGATATTTTAGAATGGCAAAATGAAATGTTGTCATATCGCAATAGTAATGGAGATTGTTATAGTCAAACGTATTTAAAAACAATCCATAATCAATTAAGTGCAATATTTAATTACACATGTAAATATTATAATTTACCTGATAATCCCGCAAGAAAGGCTGGAAATATGGGTAAGGAGCAATATGGTGAAATGAAATTTTGGACAAAAGATGAATATATGAAATTTTCTGAGGCGGTTATGGATAAAGAGGTGAGTTATATTGCATTTGAGATTTTATATTGGTGTGGTATCCGTTTAGGAGAACTCTTAGCATTAACTCCTGCTGATTTTAATTTCAAAACAGATACTCTATCAATCACAAAATCTTATTAACGATTAGAGGGTAAGGATTATATAACTGATCCCAAAACTCCTAAGAGTGTACGTAAGGTTAAAATGCCTCACTTTTTAACAGAAGAAGTACAAAACTATATCAATTCAATTTATAAAATTGAAAAAGATCAAAGATTGTTCCAAGTGACAAAATCATTTTTACATCATGAAATGGATAGGGGATGTAAGGCTTCAGGAGTTAAACGTATCCGTATTCATGATTTAAGACATAGTTCTGTATCGTTGCTTATTGAATTGGGATTTACACCACTTGCAATTGCAGAAAGAGTGGGGCATGAAAGTATTGATATCACATATCGTTATGCTCATTTGTTTCCTACAAAAGGTGTAGAGATTGCTAATAGATTAGATAGAGAAAAAGAGGAGGCGATGACAGGTGTCAGTAAAGAATTGTGATTATAGAGGGAGATTTCGTTCAAAAATTGTATCTTTTAGAATGTTGCCTGAAGAAAGTATTCTGTTAGATAGAAAAGTCAAAATGTCAGGAATGAAAAAACATGATTATTTGATTCAATCTGTTAATAATTTACAAATTGTTATTTATGGAAATCCCTATGTATATTGTTCTTTAAAAAGAGAGTTAGAAATTTATATTCAGTTGTTCAATGAAATACAACATTTAGACGAATTAGATGTAGATGATTTGGAAATCCTTGAGTATATGTTGGAAATTATAAGAAATTTGAAAAATAAAAAAGAAGCACAAATCAAAACAAGAAAGGACACATTTAAGCCGATGGAATCCCTTTTGAATCATGCTTTAACTTATGCTCAAAGTAATTGTAAAGTATTTCCTCTAAAAGTCAATTCTAAAAATGGACAAGCATTAATTTCATTAAAAGAAAAGGCAACAACTGATAAAAAACAAATCACTAAATGGTTTACTAACACTGACTATAATGTTGGTGTTAGTACTGGTGAGGGTATGATTGTTATTGAAGTTGATGCTCAAAAGAACGGAAAAGAAATAGTAGAACATTATATTAAACAATTTCCTATTACTTTGACTGTAAGAACACCTACTGGTGGATGGCATTTCTATTATCAAGTCGATAAAGAAATAGATACACAATTTAATTTATATGAGGGTATCAATGTTTATAGCAATGGGAGTTGTATTTTAGGTGCTGGCAGTCAATTGGAAAATGGAAATTATTATATCTCTATGAACAAACCAATAGCTAAAGCAAATGAATTTGTTTATGAATTTTTAAAAGGTAAAATCAATGATTTTCAAGTCACTTGGAAAAGTGCTTTAGAAATGAGTCAATCACCTCAACAAGAAAATACGGATATTATTAAGCAGTTGTTGGCGGTTGGTGTTACTTTATTTGGGGCACCTTCAAAAATGGGTAAAACATTTCTATGCATGCAGTTAGCTAATGCAGTAGCAAAAGGCACAGAATTTTTAGGATTTATATGTGAAAAGAGGAATGTATATTATATTGCTTTAGAAGATCCAGAGAATAATCAAATTGAAAGATTAAAAAAAGCATCTTTCGATATTGCATGTGGATATGATATTGAAATCACACCAGCGTATCAAGTTGGCTTTGATTTAGAGCAGAAGATAATCAACTATTTACATTTTAATCCCAATCTTGGTGTAGTTATTATTGATACTTTTGAAAAGATTAGAATGAATAACGATAGAACATATACCATTGAATATAAAGAAGTCACTCACTATCATGAACTTGGATTGAAGTATGGCATTGCAATTATTTTAGTTATGCATACGATTAAGAATATTAATTATAGTAATACTTTTGCTAATATTAGTGGCTCGGCTGGTACACTAGCAGCAGCTGATGGATTAATGATGTTGTTAAGAAATCAGATAGATCAAGATATCAAAATGCTTTATATAGATGGTAAAGGAATACCAGCAGACATCATTCACATGATACAAGACAAGAATATGACTTATTATAAAATAGAGAATGAAAATGATAAGGCTGATATTGATTCGGATTTGATGGATATTATTCATTATGTTATTGAAAATGGTAAATATATAGGTTCATGTGAAAAACTTGCAGTTGGTGCTGGAGTTACTAATTGTAATGGTAAGCATATCAGAAGTTTGTTAGATAAGCACAAGACTATCTTAGAAATGTATTTTATTCGATATACAGTTCCACCAAGAACATCATTTTCAAGAAAGATAGAACTTGTGTTTTATGGTGAAGATAGATTTGATAATGACACAAATGACGAAATGACGAAAAAATAGTGCTGATAGAAAAGACGATAATGAATTAAGCAAAAAAAACGTCATTGCGTCATTATCGTCATTATTTGAAAATCAATATTTGATTAAATAAGGAATACCTTTTGACGATTATTGTATCAGCAAGCAACGTATTTTGGGGGCAAAATACAAATTTAGGGTTCCCCTAAGACCCGATGAAAGGAGAGTGGCGCAACTATGAAACGTAACAAAGAAATCAAGATTTGTTTTACCAATGATGAATTATCGTTATTAAATAGCTATGTTTCTAAGGCAGGATATACCAGCCGAGAAAAATATATAAGAACTGTTTTATTAGAAAGTGTTCCTAAAGAACAGCCAAGTATTGATTATCAAAAACTTATTAATGAATTTAATTCAATTGGAAATAATTTAAATCAGCTAGGCAAATTATCTTACTATCAACCTCTAATAGAGCAAGATACTCTGTTGGTATTAGCACAATTAAAATCGCTTATATCTTCAACTGAATTAGCAGTAAGGGGTGTAAGTTAATGGCAACAACTGGAATGTGGTCAGTTAAAAGCCGATTAGATCATTTAGTTAATTATGTATCCAATCATTAAAAACAGTTACTCAATATGTGATAAATGAAGAAAAAACGATGGAGAAAAGATATGTGACTTATATGAATTGTTCTTTTGACAATCCAAAAGAAAGTATGGAAAACACAAAAAAACATTATCATGATGAAAGTGAAATTCTTGCATTTCATGGTTATCAATCATTTGAGGAAGATGAAATTGATGCAGATTTAGCACATCAGTTAGGCGTATTACTTGCTCAAAAAATATGGGGTGATCGATTTGAAGTCATTGTATCTACACATTTAGATACAGATAATATTCATAATCACTTTTTGGTTAATTCAACTTCATTTAAAGATGGCAAACGATATTGTAATACGTATAAAGATATTTATTACATGAGAAAAGTATCTGATGAGTTATGCTTACAATATGGATTATCAATTGTTGAGGAAAAGAAAAATATAGGAAAGTCAAGACAACAGTATTTTCATGCTAAAACATTACGTGAAATGATTCGGGAAGATGTTGATAGTGCAATCAATGTAAGTTATACTGATAGACAATTCTATAGGGAGTTAGAGTTACTAGGCTATGAAATTAAAATTAGTGAAAAAAATATTTCAGTGAAACATCCAATGAATCAAAGATTTGTTCGATTAAAATCATTAGGTCATGATTATGAAAAAGAAAAGGTATTTGAACGCATATTAGATCTTAACAAATCTAATGGGATAAATAGGTCGTGTTATTCAAAATATAATTTTAATATAGAACCTTATTTTATAAAATATAAACAACGAAAATTAACTGGATTACAGAGATTGTTTCTTCATTATCAATATGTCTTAAAAATCATTTCAAGAGATAATCAAACCCATTTACGTCCTGAATATAAAAAAGAATTAAGGGAAGCAGTAAAAAAATTAGACGAAATATCTCAGCAAACTATTATTTTATGTACTCATAATATAAGCACGATTGATGAGTTGAATTTTTATATGAATGATTTGCAAATACAAATAAATTTATTAGAAAAACAACGAACAAAATACCGCAATGATATAAGAAAATATAATGATACATCTATGAGAAACGAACTAAAAGAAAAAGCTAAAGAGTTGACACCACAAATATCTAAACTTGGAAAAAATTTAGCATTGTGTCAAAAAATTGAAGAAAGATCATTAAATATATCAAGATTTATAGAACCAATTGAAAGAAAGAGGGGAAGAAAGCATGAAAGAAATTGAGTATATTGAAATTGATGGATTATTATATCCTAATCTAAAAGTAGAACCTTTAGAACAATTAAATCTAACAAGATTTGGTAGAATGAGATTAAATTTTCTTAAAGAACATCACAAAATCATTTATACTAATATGTTAACTAACAATACATTAAATGAACATTTACAAAGTATTGATGATGAGGCAAATCAATTATATGACAAACTGATTGATGATTATAAGAAGAAAAGAAATATTACTGAAGAACTTAAAGAAAAAAATCAATTAGAATGGATTCAAGAGATGAATAATCTTGAAAATTGTGTAATGGAAATCATATTGAAAAGTATTATATATTTTGTGTGATTTATTAAATATTTTTACAGCTGAAGTGAAAAAGTTAAATTCCACTTTCAAAAGGCGAATAAAAAATGTGGAACTTTCTTCTACAAAAGTCTATACAGAGCATAAATATAGCGTTAAAAAGGGTTTCAAATAGGTAGAAGTAAGTAAAAATGTGAAGAAAGTGGTCATTGTGCGAATGATAGATAAAAGGGAATATAGCAAAAGATGTGTAAATAGTAAAAGGCGGGTAAGAATGTAGATACGAAACATACTTACAGGAGGAAAAATACTATGAACACATCTTTTATTTCGACAAAGCAGATCAAGGACCTTGTTAATGAACAAAAGTTTACATCAACACAGGACATTATGGAGTGCATGAAAGGCATGTTTGCGGATGTATTAGAACAGACACTGCAGGCTGAAATGGATCTGCATTTAGGCTATGATCGCGCTGAAAGAACATCTTGTGAAGGCAAGAAAAACTATCGCAATGGCACTGTGAAACGCACAATGAAAACACAATTAGGTGAAGTGGATGTGAACGTACCACGTGATCGTAACGGCGAATTTGAGCCGCAGATCATTGGGAAATATCAGAGAAATGCTGATGGCATCGAGGAGCGCATTCTTTCTTTATATGCAACTGGAATGTCCACAAGAGATATCAAAGATCAGATTAAAGGACTTTATGATGTAGAAATTTCAGAAGGACTGGTGAGCAAAATCAGCGAACGTATTTTGCCAGAAGTGACAGAGTGGCACACTCTGCGCCCCTTTGGGGGAATCGTCCATTGGAGGCGTTCTATCCGTTTATATTTATGGATGCGATTCATTATAAAATCAGAGAAGATCATCAGGTCGTGACCAAAGCAGCCTACGTTGTCTTAGGCATCAATAATGAAGGAATGAAGGAAGTTTTAGGATTATGGGTAGGAGCCAGTGAATCTGCGAAATACTGGATGGGAGTGCTGAATGAGTTGAAATGCAGAGGGGTTAAGGATGTTTCCTTATTCTGCGTAGATGGTCTTACAGGCTTCAGATAAGCCATAGGAGCTGTCTATCCAAAGGCACGTATTCAGCGTTGTATTATCCATCAAATTCGCAACAGCACACGCTTCGTGAGTTATAAGCATATCAAGGAATTCACGCCAAGGGCGGGCAGCGCCTGAGGGATTTAAAAACTGTTTACCAAGCAAATACAGAGGAACAGGCACTGAATCAGTTAGCTATTTTCAAGGATAAATGGGGCAAGCAATATCCAACCGCAGTACGTAGCTGGGAAGAGAATTGGGATATACTAAGCACATACTTTGATTATCCAGTTGAAATCCGCAAAATCATTTACACGACAAATGCGATTGAAGGATTGAACAGACAGTTCAGAAAAGTCACGAAAACAAAGACGGTTTTTCCAAATGATGACAGTTTGAGAAAGATGCTTTACTTGGCTATTCAGAACCTCAGCAGCAAATGGACACAGAGATGTCGAAACTGGGATATGATTCAAAATCAACTTGCCATTATGGAAGAGTAGAAGCATAATAAGTAAAGATAAAGGCATATAAAAAAATCAGTATAACCCTTGATGAATTGGGCATACTGATGATTCGTCATCTACTATCTAAACCTGTCGATTTTTACTTACACATAATTCTTCACATCCCCTGAAAATTGCTCTTAAACTACTATTGCTGCTGTAATAGCGTGCTTTATGGAACAGTGTCTTTGCACGATACCATCCGTTTAGCCTATTAGACCTCCCTAAAAATTAAACACCTTCTCCCATGCAAAACTACCCGATGCCTCCAGGTTTTTCGGCCAATGCGCACACCACGCAGGTACTTCAGGAGCCTCAATACGATCAAGACTAGGCGTATAAGGCTTTATATCCAGAACAGGTGAGCCATCATTCGCATCAATATAAGCAATCTGTACTACGCCCTTTTCATAATCAATATGAAGTTTCTCAACCGCGGTTAACGCAATCGGGTTCGGACGAATCGGAGATCTTGTCGCAAAGATTCCCATTTCCTCCGGAGCCTTTTTATATGGCTGTTTCGTCTTTAAAACAGTTCTGTACACATCCTCATCATAGCCGTCAAACCACCAGATAATTTGCAGATGGCTGAAACCATCCAATGCCTGCAACGCTGGAATATAATTCTCATCTACCTGAATAAATGTACCTCCCTCCTTACCACTGTGAATAGAACCAACAGAATGAACTTCAAATTTTGTCATAATTTTTTTCCTCCATTTCGTCTGTACTAATACAATAATCCCTCACACCATGTGAGGGTCAAGAGGTAAATTTCAATATTTGTTAAGCATGCGCAAAGGAATCTGCAATTCCGTGAGATAACCGCCGGCATCTTTCTCATTCCACGGACCACGGTGTATCATCTGCCGATTTGCACCTTTCATTTCATATTGTCTGTTTGTCTCCAGCCATTTTGCAAAGGATTGATAGGCCGCAGATATATTTGAAAAATCTCCATATACCATAAGTGAGGCCGTCAATGGCTCTTCTTCCACCTCACGACATTGGAATCCATCACAATCCCTGATTGCTTTTTTTACAGGCAGACACAATTCCACATCCACATTCGCTTCTCTGTAATCCTCATCATGATAAATGGAAAAAGTGGTTGGAGAACAATCAACTCTATGTTGCCTTGCAAAATCAGATAGCTTCTCCCAGAGCTTTTCTTCCGCATAATAATCGGGAATCAGTTCTCTTATTGATACCACAAAACAGCTAGGAATCGATTTTATTGTAACATTGAAATGCATATCAGCAGTTCCCTGGAGAAGGTCCTGCTTTGCATGATCAATTCTATGAAGCTTCTGTTCCTCTGCTTTTATCGCAAGCGCAATCTCCTTTTCCTTATTCTTTAATGCCTCCATCGTCCTATCGTCATTTCCTAAAACTAAACCTTCCATCTCAGCAACTGTAAAACCACAATCCCGTAAATATAAAATCCTGTTCAAAACAGGAATCTGCTCCACAGAATACATGCGATATCTTGTCCATGGATCACTCTGTGCCGGCTTCAGAAGCCCCACCTCATCATAATAACGCAGCATTCTGACAGAAACCTGCATCAGCTTGGAAAATTCACCAATTCGAAACATAAACCGCCTCCGTTCTGCTTCTTATTATAAGGCAAGATTTTTATACTTCAATAGGAAACGCCATGTACATGCCAAAGCACTAAATCTTACTTGAGAAACCAGTAGACTATCTGTAAAAACAGCGTTTAACACTTCCTTATCATCGCGATAATCCATCCTGAATATGCTCTCTGTAAGGAAAACCTTTCATGTGAATAAAAACCAATCATAATTTTCAATATATCACGCAATTTGATCATACAATGTATGTTGAACAACGAATAATGTCTGCCCTCTATTTATATTTCACATGCATCCCCTTTTCCTGAAATATTTCCTTAGCAGCAAATACAGCATTCAAAACCCTTGGAAATCCGGTATATGGTATACACTGCAGACAGGCTTCGATAATCTTCTCCGGTGCGATTCCTACATGCAACGCGGCATGAAGGTGGACATCAAGCTGTGCTTCACATCCTCCTGCAGTAAGCAGACTGGTAATCGTAATCAGCTCCCGCTCCTGCAAGGTCAATCCTGGCCTGGTATAAATATCACCGAACGCAAACTCCACGATAAATCTGCCCAGATCCGGCGAGATATCCTCCAGCGATTTGATCACCTGCTCTCCATCTGTTCCATCAATCGAACACAGCTGCTCCAGACCCTTATGAAATCTTTCATTTTTCATTTGATTTTACCTCCTTGAATCATTACAATATAACCGTACAGCTTAGACTATACTGTAAGTCAAGCATATTGGAATAAAAATATAAAATCATGAGTATCTTATCAAATGTATCCTCACAGGGTACGGGAAACCGGAGGTATGTATGACAATAGGCGAATTGGCAAAGAAAACGCAGATCAGTGAATATACGCTGCGCTATTATGAAAAAAAGGGATTGATACGTGTAAGTCGCGATGGTAGCGGCAGAAGATGTTAAGAAGAAAGTGATATCAGCTGGGTAGCCTTCATCAAACGCTTAAAGGATACCGGTATGCTGCTGAAGGACATTAGACTGTACGCTGACCTGCGCTACGAAGGCGAAGCTACCATGCCACAGCGATTAACACTTCTACAGAACCATAGAACATATATTCTGGAGCAGCAGAAAAAATGGGAGGGATATCTTCTGAATCTGGATGACAAGATTCAATACTATCAGAAAAATATCAAAGAGCAATCTCAATAAAACACAGAAAGCAGGCAACTGCTGAAGATGAGATTCTTCTAAACCCTGCGGCAGCAGCCGGACGCACAGCAGAATCGGAGGTCCCCATATGGATGAGCATTTTATTTATATCGTACTGGAAATCGTATCGGAAATACCCAAAGGAAGCGTCGCAACCTATAAACAGATTGCGGAGCTGGCCGGCAGAGAGCGTAATGCCAGGCAGGTTGGCAAGATTCTCTCCGCATCCACCCTGTATGGCGAATACCCGTGCCATCGCGTCGTTAACAGTGCAGGCAGAACGGCTCCGGACTGGGATGAACAGAAAAATCTTCTCATAGACGAGGGCGTCACCTTTAAACCAAACGGAAACGTTGATCTCAAAGCCTGTCAGTGGAAGATATAAAGCAAGCACCTCTATCAAAAGAACCACCAGCAAAACCCAAACAGAGGCACGCATAACCTGACGGGTGATCTTCCCAACTGCTGAATGACAAATTATTTTCAAAAAGCATACACCAGCTGTGCAGTTTCTAATGAGAAACCATCATTTCCGGAATTCATGCTAACAGATTCGGAAAAAGTGTCTTATAATGTAACTGACAGGGGAATTCTCCCCGCAAACTTTACAAGCCAAGGAGCAATCGATTATGGAAAAAAATATACGTCTGGTTATATGTGATATTGACAGTACCCTCGTTACTTCTGAAAGAGAACTGACACCGAGAACGAGAGCTGTCATCCATCAGCTTCACGCAAAAGGAATTTACTTCGGCATCGCATCGGGCCGGCCATTGGATGAACTGGCAAAAAAAGCAGCACTGTGGGGAATCTCATACCCCTTTGATATCCTGATCGGCATGAACGGCTCCGAGCTTTGGGATAACCTTCATCAACAGGAATACAGCTACTTTAAAATGAAAAAGGAGTGGATCAAAGAAACAATGGAGCTGATGAAGCCCTTTGATTCCAACTGCTTTATCTATCGCGATGATTGCCTGCTCTGTGAACGCGATGATGCACAGATGCGCAAATCCGCCCTAACCAGTGACAAGCATATGGTTGTCGTGGACTCTCTCTCTGTCATGTATGAGCAGGAAAACGCTAAAATCATGTATCGTGTCAAAGAAGATATCGTGGATGAAATCGAACAGTATTTGAACGAACATCCCTCTCCTTACTATAAAGGCTTCAAAACACAGCCGACCCTCATTGAATTTGCAGATCAGCGGGTATCCAAAGCCTATGCACTGAAAAAATTCTGTGAAAGTAACAGAATAACACCGGAAGAGGTCGTTGCCTTTGGCGATACGACCAATGACAATGACATGCTGGCATACAGCGGTCTGGGTGTCTGTATGATCAATGGCAGCGATGATACCAAAGCAATTGCAGATGATATCACCGCATACAGCAATGATGAAGACGGCTTTGCCAGATACATGGAAGAGCATTTTCTGAAATAACAGAGGCATACAGGTAAATATCTCTCGCTTATCCGCCTAAACACAATAGACATACAGGAACGCATCTTCATTGGATTGTTGCAGCCTGCATGCAGATTCTGACATCCCCCCCAGCAGGGTCAGTAATTTTATATGAACAAGGAAACACAGCATTCAATCACCATTACTGACAATAACATACCTGTAGGAATCCCTGGTTTATGACGATCTACAAACGAACGCAGATCCAAAGAACACAGCCTGCACAAAACACGATAATGCCCATAGAAAAAGTATCCGTAAGGATTCACTTCCAACAGGAATAAATCCTATCGCCAGCCGGATACTTTTTTACTACGCAATTCTTTCCTCTTGTTATTATCACACAAAATTCAATAAATATGCCAATCAACACGTTTGGATTCACACCTATCGCTGTTCCTTTACTCCATGCTCTTCAAAGACTCCACCATATCAATATGATTCAATACACGGTTTGTAATCAGATTTACGATAACCGCGAAACCAAAGGACAATAGCACCGTATACAGATAGCTGATGGGATGTATCGTCACTGCGAAATGGATCGAAGGCATATTCAGCACATACGTAAGGCTCTGCGCAAGTATCGTACCGGCAGGAAGCCCGATCAGAATACCCAGAAATGTCAGAAGCAGTATTTCCTTATTCACATAGGAATGCACTTCCTTATCATAAAAGCCCAGCACCTTAATCGTCGCAAGCTCCCGTACCCGTTCTGATATATTTGTTGTGGACAATGTGAACAGAACAACGAAGGCAAGAGCGGCAGCCATGGCTAACATCAGATAGACAACCGGGGTTATCAGGGAAAAGGAAGCTTCAAACGCATCCTGCATCGACGAAGTGCTTACAACAGACAACACACCATCCCTGTCCTCCAGCTTCTGCACATAGCTGTCCTTCTGCTGTTCACTGATATTGCCCCTAAAATTCGCCAGCACTGCATTCTCCCCATAGGAACCAAACAGCGTCTCATAGGTGTTTTCACTCATATAGATGGTATTTCCCAGATAATTCTGAACGATTCCCGTGACCTTTACACGCTTTTCCATCAGATCGCTGTTCTGCACACGTATCGCATCCTTCACAGAAAAATCCAGAACCTGTGATGCATTCTGCGTCACGTATACATCGCCCTTTTCAAGCGTTACCGGATCACCGTTCAAATCCTCCAGTGAGAGATACGAAGCCACATCCGCCTGTTCGGAAAAGACCATCAGCTGTACGCGCTCTTCCTTGTTTCCACTGCTCTTGATTGTGGCATTATCCACCAGCAGCGTCAGGCACTCACTCACCTCATCATCCTTTGAAAGCGATTGGTATACATGCGCATCATCCGTCATCACCATGAGGTCATAGCGGTAAATATGCTCATACTGTCTCGGAATCAAGGCACTGACGGAATCATTGATCGCCATGGCACACAACACCAGCGCACTGCAGCCCATAATTCCGAACACCGTCATCAGCATTCGTTTCTTATAGCGAAACAGATTCCTTGCCGTAACCTTATTCAAAAACGTCAGATTTCTCCATAACGGACGAATCCGCTCCAGCAGAACTCTTGCGCCTGTTTGTGGCGCCTTAGGCCGCATCAGTACAGCCGGCATATGCTTCAGCTCTCCTTGAACCGCAATCCACACGGCAATCAGTATCCCGCCGGTAAACAATGCGATTCCACCAATTCCATACCATGCGTCAAACTGCAGACTGTAATTCGGAAGCAGGTATAATGTCTGAAAGATACGGAACACAAACTTCGGAAGCAGAAGGAAGCCGCCGATATCCCCGATGATACCTCCCAGCAGACAGGCACTTCCCGCATACAGGAGATATTTCTTCATGATTTCTATATTTCGAAACCCCAGCGCCTTGTAGGTTCCAATCAACAGGCGTTCCTCCTCCACCATTCTGGTAATCGTTGTTAACGCAATCAGAATCGCAACCGTGAAAAATACGATAGGAAAGGCTGTACCAACTGCCTCGATGGATGCCGCATCACTCTCAATATTGCTGTAGCTGGAAAGAGAGGAACGATCCTGAATGTACCACTTCGGATGCTCAATGGAAGAGGTATCCACATGGGCGGCGGCTTCCGGATCAACCGCAGCTGCCGCAAGCTTCATCTGCTCCACCAGCTCGTCATAGCGCCTGTCCTCCTGCTGCTTCTTCACATCCTGTTCCAGCGTTTTCTTCGCCTGTTTAATCAGCGCCTCATATTCATCCGAATACGACGCCATATCCCGGCTGCCCTTCACCTGTACATAGGCTGCCGTATAGGCAGGGATAGAAATACCGTCCTCCCTGATAAAGCATACGTAGCGGCTTGCCGATATGGAGCGAAACGATGCTGCACCGTCTTTATTGTTCAAATCCGAAGGGTCCTGCACAATGGCAGATATGGTATAAGTGCTTCTGATCTGCGATGGTTCATGAAACCGGATCGTATCACCGATCGTTTTTCCGCTGTCATCCGCATAGGTTTTGGAAACAGCGATCTCTTTCTCGTTTTCAGGCAGCCTCCCCTTCAGGAGATAAGGTGTATTCAACTGTCCGCCCAGTGTCTGTACATCCGTATTCTGTGAACTGCCGTTTACGGAGGTATACACCGTTTCACGATAGACACCTTCTGCACGCCCGATCCCATCCGCCTTTCGCAATGCCGCAAGATCGTCCTCATCCAGCCCCATCGTTGACACAATCTGAATATCGAATACCTGCTGTGCATCGTAAAACTGATCCGCACTGTAGCGCAGATCGTCACAGGCAGCCTTCAATCCGCTCAGCATCTTGACACCAAGCGCAGTGATAATCAGGATGGAACAAAAGCGCTTCTTGTTGCGGAATATCGTTCTGCGGATATCTTTATTGGATGCTTTCATCATCATCACCACGCAATTTCGGAAATCGGCAGCGGTGTATTGCGTACCATTTCACTGACTGTCCCGTTTTTAAAGCGTATGATGCGATCCGCCATCTGGGCAATGGCCGCATTGTGCGTAATGATGAGTACGGTCATCCCTTCCTGGCGGCTCAGCTTCTGTAACAGCTCCAAAACCATCCGTCCGCTTTGATCATCCAGCGCACCGGTCGGCTCGTCACAGAGCAGCAGCTTTGGTTTTTTGGCAATGGCTCTGGCAATGGCAACCCGCTGCTGTTCTCCTCCGGAAAGCTGCCCGGGGAAATTACTGCTTCGATGGGACAGTCCCACGAGCTTCAGAATTTCTCCTGCATCCATGCTGTCCTTCTTCATCTGATTTGCCAGCTCGATATTCTCAAGGGCGGTCAGATTCGCTACGAGATTATAAAACTGAAACACAAAGCCGATATCATAACGCCGGTATTCCACCAGCTGTCTGTGATTGCAGGCGGTGATATCTCTGCCATCCACAAGCAGTTTTCCGCTAGTAGCGGTATCCATACCGCCCAGAATATTCAATGCCGTCGTCTTGCCGGCACCCGATGGTCCCAAGATGACCGCAAGCTCGCCCTGCTCTACGGTAAAGCTGGCACCGTCCAGGGCTCTGGTTACGACATCTGCACTGTGATAATGCTTTGCGATGTTGTCAAATGTGATATATGCACTCATAAAGTCCTCCATAATTCCTATGAACTATTATAAAATGGAATGTAAAGCGTATCAATAAACAATATGCGACATGCTGTTGAGTGATTGAAATACAGTGGCCGGCATGGTATCATAAAGCAAGGTAAAGTGTAAAAGAAACGCTGTGCAGGCAGCCTTGCATGATTAGAAATGAGAATATGCGATACCGCTGTTACGCTTTTGATTATGGTGTTCATTCGCAAGCCCTATTCCCGTGATACGCGTTCCTCATCTGTTCGTTTACCAGCAAAATCATACATAAGTGCCACATACATGTTTTGCAGTGTTATAAATTACACAGCAAACGATTCTTTCAGAAGTATGTATTCCGTTATTCCATCAGATTCTATGCCAGCATAGCCGTCTTACCATACAAGAAGCAACCCGACAGCGGCATAGAACGAAGCAGCTTTGCTTAGGAAATACGTGTGTACCACCCTATAAACGTCAAGGGTTTTCCTAATAGTGCTGCGTAAAGAAAGGAACTACCACCATGAAAAAACAGCCGCAGATTACAGAACAGACAAAGGACAAGCTGCGCTCAGCCTTCTGGACGCTTTATTCCAGTAAGCCGATCGATAAAATCACCATAAAGGAAATCACAGATCTGGCAGGCTATAACCGGGGAACCTTCTATTTATACTATAAGGATGTCTATGATATCTTTGCATCCATAGAGGCCGAGCTGCTGCAGGCATCTGAGCAGATTCTTGAAACAGCAAGAGAAAGCGAGCTGTCCGGGTTAAAAAATCATATGAGCATGATTATGGAGCTGGCCAGGAAATATTCCGCCTATGTAAGTGTATTGCTGCGGGACCCTTCCAGCAACCAGTTCAGCAGGAAGCTGCGGGAAATGATATGGCCGGTACTGCGTCCGTATGTAATTCAGCATCCCTGTACCGAGCAGGAGGAAAGCATTCTGGAGGAATTTTACCTCTGCGGTCTGCTTGCCGCAATTTCAAGCTGGGTCAAAGAGGAGGAGCCGCTTCCCATTGATCAGTTTATCAGCTTTGTGTTATCAAATATATTGCCATTCAGCTGGAAAGCCTGAACACAGGATTGCAGGCAATCAGGAATGTATGCAGGAAGCATATGCATACGGATGCTGCGCATACAGAACCGTGAAATTGTCTGCGCATTATCCACATGTATATAGGATGATCGAGCCAGCTGTGAATTGCATATATGCATACAGGCTGCAGGAAATCATGGAACTGTCTTATGAGGTGTGCGCATGAATTATGAAATGAGATGAGAGGGTGACGATATGAGGATAGCTATTGTAGAGGATGAGCAGGATTTAGCCTTGGAGCTGCATGCACTCCTGCAGAAGCTGGGCAGCCACAGCATTGCGCTGTTTCCCGGAGGAGAGCAGTTTCTATTCGCATGGGAGGAGCAGCCCTATGATCTGGTGTTTCTGGATATACAAATGAAGGGTATGAACGGTTTAAAGATAGCCCGCAAGGTGCGGGAAAAGGACGCACACGCCTATCTTGTGTTTCTGACAAATGATCCATCCTTCGTATTTGAAGGCTATGAGGTAAATGCTGTCCGCTATTGGCTGAAGCCGGTACAGGAGGAAAAGCTTTGTCAGCTTCTGGATCAGCTGGAAGCACCGAAAGCGTATCTGTTATGGTCCATAGATGGAGAACTGCGCAAGCTGTATGAGGAGGATATTTATTATTTGGAAAGTGATGCACATTATGTGCGCTGTCATCACCGCAAGGGGATCTTCCGCATGAAGGGCAGCTTTCAAAAGGAATGTGCCGGACTTTCCAGCGACTTTCTGAACTGCCATCGCAGCTACTGTGTGAATCTGAATCACATCCATGCTCTGCGCAAGGATGGCTGTGTGCTGGATAATCAGGAATGCATCCCGGTAAGCAGAGGAATGAAGCAGCGGGTGCAGGAGGAAATTATGAAGCGCTGCAAGCGGGATTTGTTATGCAGATTCTGATACTGCTGCCGCTGCTGGTTCACCTGTGGCTGCTACGGAAGCAGAGAAACAGACTGCTGTTGGAAGGCGCAGCTTCCCTGATCGTCTTTTCTGCACTCCTGTATACAGGGAATCGCCGGCTGTATGCCGCATTTCTTCTGCTTATTTTTATCCTGGATACAGGCGGGGAGTATATCCTGCATATCATCGTACCCGTTTTTATCCTGCTGACCTGGCCGCTTTCGTATGCCCCCTTTGTCTGGACACTGATGGAGCTTGTGCTCGTACTCTATGATAAGCTGATGATCCGCAGCTATGAACAGCAGCTGCAGGAATATCAGAATAAGGTATTTGACCGGCAGGTGCAGGAGGTGGAGCATATGTATACCACCATGCGTGCATGGCGGCATGACTATCATAATCACCTGCAGAATCTCAAGGCGAAGCTGCGGAAAGCGGAGGTGGAGGAATCTCTCGGTTATCTGAATGAGCTGGAACAGGAGCTGGATGATATCCGTCAGCTGGTGGAAACCGGAAATGCCAATATGGATGCAATCCTCAACTCCAAGCTTTCTCTGGCACTGGCGCAGGGAATCGATATCCATGTAAAGGCTAGCGTTCCGGAAAGCATACCGTTTCAGGATACGGATATGTGTGCTCTGCTGGGAAATCTGACGGATAACGCGGTGGAGGCCTGTGCAAAGGTAAAGGAGCAGCCGTTTTTACGGCTGTATATCGGTCTGTACAAAGGACAGCTGTATATCTCCTGTACCAACGCCACCAGTGAAGTGGTGCGTAAGCTGGATGCGGACTATGTGACAAGGAAACGCGGCAATCACGGACACGGGTTAAAGCGTATGGATCTGATTGTTGAAAAATATGATGGCTTTATACAGCGAAAAAATGAGCCGGGGGTATTTACTACAGAGATTATGCTGCCGCTGCAGGAATCTGAAATACTCGGAAGGAAAATGCTGTAAGAACACTGATGAGGTATTCCTGCTGTATGCATCAGCCTCTGCACTGGCATGATCCGGTTTATTTCAAACTGCGCCATATCCTGTAATGGAGAGGGGCTACAACCATTCGTGTACGGAAATCTGCAATTCGTGCACGTTTTGTTGTTTTTGAGAGCTTTTGCTTTATACTGCAGATGTGAGGTGAGAATATGAAAAAAACGATACCGGGAAATATGCTGTATCTGCTTAACATTTTATGGAAAATTGACCGCAGCACCTTTTGGAGCATGCAGCTTCATATACTGCTTGGCGCAATCGTCCCCTTTATTTCTGTACTGATTCCCAGTGTGATTATAAATCTGCTGTTGAAGGAGCGCTCATTATCAACTTTTGTATTTGTATTGGGAGGGCTGTTGCTGGTGTATGGAATCCTGCAGGGGCTGGTCAGCTATCTGAATGAATATAATGCATTTGCGTTTATCAAAAGCCGTGGACTGTATTTTGTCCGTAATGTATATCTGGGAAGAGCACATCTGGATTATGCTATGCTGGAAAGTGAGGAATACAAGAAAATACTGGAGGATGCGGTAGAGGCAATCGAATCCAATAACAGGGGGCAGGAGGGGATGTTCCATGACTTCATCATCTTTGCCACATCCCTTCTGGGGCTGATACTGTACGCACTGGCAAGCTTTGGACTCAGTATATGGTATGTACTTGGTCTGCTTCTGCTTGTGGTTTTGCAGTATGCATTGTTTTCCATTGCCAGACATTATGAATATTCACACCGCTCAGAGCTGGACGGCTATCTGATTGAAACGCGCTATCTGAATCAGATTGCATACGACACAGCGGCAGGGAAGGACATCCGCCTGTATCAGCTGCAGGATTGGATCAACGATAAATTCGAGCATGTAAACCGTTTGATTGCACGTATTCGTGCCAGAGATTACAGTGCCTATATGCTGGTAGATACACTGGGGGTGCTGCTGGATTTTGTGCGTGATGTCGCCTGCTATGCATTTTTGATCAACCGTCTGATTGCAGGCATGGCAATCGATGAGTTTGTATTCTATCTCGGTATTATTTCCGGTTTTTCCCTCTGGTTCAAAAAGGTGGAGGAAAGCTATGCGAGAATGTCGGTGAACAATGTACTCATCAACCGGATGCGTACGGCATTGCATATGAAAAACAGGATGCATCACGGCAGCGGTGTCAAATTGGATCAGAAAGAGATTACGATTACCTTTGATCACGTATCCTTCTCTTATCCGAATCAGGATAGGAACATACTGGATGATGTTTCCTTTACCCTGCATGCCGGACAAAAGCTTGCACTGGTCGGCGCAAACGGAGCCGGGAAAAGTACGATCGTAAAGCTGATTCTGGGCTTTTATACACCAAGTGCGGGAAGCATTTATATCAACGGCACGGACATATGTGAGCTGGATCTGGATGATCTGTATACACATATCACAGGTATTTTTCAGGATGCTGTGATGCTCAGCTATTCCATTGCGGAAAATGTAAGCATGCAGGATATCACGGATACCGATCTGCAGCGGGTAAAGGACTGCCTGAAGCGCAGCGGACTCTGGGAGTTTATCTTTGCACTTCCACAGCAGGAGCTGACGCATATCGGCAAGGATATTGAAGAGGATGGAATTCAGCTGTCCGGAGGTCAGAAGCAGAAGCTGTTCATGGCCAGAGCGCTGTATCGCGACTTCGGGTGTCTGCTGCTGGATGAGCCGACTGCCGCGCTGGATGCACTTGCGGAAAAAGCACTGTATGAAAGCTATCATGAGCTGACACAGGGAACCTCCAGTCTGTTTATTTCTCATCGGCTGAGCTCCACAAAATTCTGTGATGAAATTCTCGTACTTGATCAGGGACATATCATAGAACGGGGAAGCCATGAGGAGCTGCTGGGAAAACAGGGAATTTATGCGGCAATGTTTCAGGCACAGTCGCAATATTATGAGGAAGAGGGTGATGGATGTGAATGCATGGCAGGAAATTAAAAAATTTACCGGCATTGTCCGGTTGAGCAATCCGCATATCGTCTGGATCTGGGGCGGCTATGGGATTACAAATGCGCTGTCTCCGTTTATCACCCTGTATTACTCCGCGGAAATTCTGAATCAGCTCATTGCTGAAGCATATACAACAGCATTTCAAACGGCGCTTCTCATGTGCACAGGGGTACTGATCTGCTCCCTGCTGGCAAAGGCGTTTTATAACCGTCTTCAGGTTATCTGCCGCACAGCGGTACAGCGAATTGATCAGAAGCTGCTATATAAGGCAATGCGCATGGAATATGAGCTTATGGAAACACAGGAAACCATGGATACGCTTAGAAGAACACGCAATTCCAGCAATGGCTCCGGTAAGATTGACTCCGCAATCGAGAATTTCGCATTATGCAGTTCCTCACTCTGTACGATTCTTCTGGCACTGCTTGCGTTAGGCACTTTGATGCTGCAGATTCGCACCTGGGATATATACCTTCTTCTTCTGCTGGCAGTTCTGGCTGTATTTCTGCTATTTAAGAATGCATTCGCAAAGAAGCACGGTGCGCTGCTGGAAAAGCTCTGTAAGGAAAACGATCATAACAATGCTTTGGTTAATTATCTGTGGAGTCTGTTCTACAGGATGGAAACGGCTAAGGAAATCCGTCTTTATCATATGGATCCGCTGTTTGAAGTGAAAAATGAAAAGCTTATGCAGGATCCGGCTTTCCGCAGCTTCGGAAAGGATAACGGAAAGCTGCTGTTTCAAAGTGATTTGCTGGGGCAGGTACTTTCCTTCAGTGCCTACATTTATGTAGCTACCCTGGCTATGCGCTCCATCATATCCATCGGACAGGTATTGTATATGGCTGGTATCATCCTGAAGGCAGTGGATGCGATTGCACAATTTCAGGTAGACTATGCACAGCTTCGCCATCAGCTCTCCTATCTGAATGCATTTTATGATTTTCTGCACCTTCCCAATATGCATTATGATGGAACGCTTCCCATTGAAAAGCGGGATGACGGAGAATACGAGTTTGAATTCCGTCATGTTTCCTTCCGTTATCCGCAACAGAAAAACGATGTCCTGCATGACGTGAATATACGGTTTCATTTAAAGGAAAAGCTGGCGATTGTAGGGATGAACGGCGCCGGGAAAACCACGATTGTGAAGCTGCTTTGCCGGCTGTATGATCCAAGTGAGGGTGAAATATTATTGAACGGTATCAATATTCAAAAGTACGATTATGCGGAATATACAAGTATCTTCTCTGTCGTATTTCAGGATTTTGCGTTATTCTCCTATCCGCTGGATGAAAATGTCGCAGGAGCATCGGCACCAAACGCCAAAAGGATTGCGTCTGTCCTGCAGCGGCTGGATATCTGGGAGCGCATCAAGTCGTTTACCGATCAGGAGCATAGTCTTCTGTTTACGGATTATGCGAACGGTGTGAATGTATCCGGCGGGGAGGCACAGAAGCTGGCCATTGCCAGAGCCCTGTATAAGGATGCACCCTTTGTGATACTGGATGAGCCAACCGCCGCACTGGATCCGCTGTCGGAGGCGGAAATTTATGAGCATTTCGATATGCTGGTACAAGGAAAAACCACCCTGTACATCTCCCACCGTATGAGCTCCTGTAAATTCTGCGACCGCATCATTGTTATGGAACAGGGGGAGGTGGAGGAAGAGGGAACACACGATACTCTGCTGAAGGAAAATGGTGTGTACGCACAGCTTTGGAATGCGCAGGCGGAGTACTACAGTGAGTAATGCTGTTCCTGATGAATTCCTTATACGTGAACATTGCTCGGCATGGGACTCCGGTGTTGAAAAGAGAAGTCTGAAAAATGGCTGCCTCCTAATGCTTGATATAGGAAAGCAGAAGAAAATTATTTGATAGCATGCACTTAGGATGACCCTGTATATCTTCAGGATAGTAAATCAAAGCAATGAGAAAGAACTTCCCTGTGAGGTTCTTTTTTAACGAAGTCAAGACGATTTCCGTAGCGTATCTGGTATCAGATATATGGAAGAACCAGCTTGAAATCGGACTGTGACAGTACTTTCATCCATAATTCGATGGGGATACACTGTTCTAAGAACACTTATGCATACACGCCATATGCTGGAGCATCCTGTGTAGAATGTGATGAATCACCAATATTTCAGAAAGAAAGTCATACAGCTGCCGTATAGAAGGAGAAACTGAAACAATGTGTATGATCAGCTATGACATCCCTTATAGTTTGTGCAGGCTTTCTCAGAATTTCAACGGCAAACAGCCACTACAGCTTACGAAAAAAATGTAAAAAAAACTATCTTTTTATTTTCATACGGGGCAAAAAGCGTTAAAATGAATCTGTGCTATGCGCAAAAAGAAAAGAAAGAGTTAATTGGAGGTAAGACATGAGCGGTTTTTTTGGAGTAGCTTCAAAAGAAAACTGTGTACTGGATGTGTTTTTTGGTGTAGACTACCATTCACATCTGGGCACGAGACGTGGAGGAATGGCGATACATGGAGAAAAGGGCTTTGCCCGTGCCATTCATAACATCGAGAATTCTCCGTTTCGTACGAAATTCGAAAAAGATATTGAGGAATTTGATGGAAATCTTGGAATCGGATGTATTTCAGACAATGAGGCACAGCCGCTTCTGGTAAAATCCCATCTGGGCTCCTTTGCCATCACAACGGTTGGCCGTATCAACAATCTGGAAGAGCTGCAGAGTCTATGCTTTGAACGCGGTGTTACACACTTTCTGGAGATGAGTACCGGAGAGGTGAATCCAACAGAGCTGATTGCTTCGTTAATCAATCACAAGGCAACCATCGTAGAAGGCCTGCAGTATGTACAAAGTCTGGTCAAGGGCAGTATGAGCATATTGCTGATGACACAGTATGGTATTTATGCGGCAAGGGATTTACTTGGAAGAACACCAATCGTTCTTGGAGAAAAGGAGACGGGCTTCTGCGCAACCTTCGAGAGCAGTGCATTTTTGAATCTGGGCTACCATCACTACCGTGATCTGGGAGCCGGAGAAATTGTCTTCATCACTCCGGAGCGTATTGAGGTACTGCAGAAACCAAGGGAAAAAATGAAAATCTGTTCCTTTCTGTGGGTTTATTACGGTTATCCGACGTCCACCTATGAGGGAGTCAATGTGGAATGTATGCGAAACCGCTGTGGTGAGCTGCTTGCCGGTCGTGATGATGTAGAGGTGGACAGTGTCGCAGGTGTTCCGGATTCCGGAATTGCACATGCAGTAGGGTATTCCAATGTCTCCAGCGTGCCGTTCGCAAGACCGTTTATCAAATATACACCAACGTGGCCGAGATCCTTTATGCCAACAGGACAGATGCAGCGGAATATGATTGCGAAGATGAAGCTGATACCGGTACAGGAGCTGATTCGGGATAAGCGCCTGCTGTTAATAGATGATTCCATTGTGCGGGGAACGCAGCTTGGGGAAACTACGGAATTCTTATATGAAAGCGGTGCGAAGGAAGTACATGTCCGTCCAGCCTGTCCGCCGATTATCTTTGGATGTAAATATCTTAATTTTTCACGCTCAAAATCGGAAATGGATCTGATTACACGCAGAGTCATCCGCAAATTGGAGGGTGATGATGTATCGAGTGAGGTACTGGCGGAATACGCAGATCCTGACAGCGAACGCTATCAGAAGATGTGTGAGGAAATCCGTCAGCGCTCCAACTTCACATCCCTTCGCTATCACCGTCTGGACGATATGATTGCATCCATCGGACTGGATAAATGCAAGCTGTGTACATATTGCTGGGATGGCAAGGAAGACGACGAGGAGTAGGGAAAAGAGGCTTTGTCTGCTTTCTGAAGGAGAATAGAGCGGATAGTGAGAACATCTTACCTGTTTTCGAAATAATAAAGAAATGGAGATACCTATGCAGTTGATGCAAGTCAGGCATACGTATCTCCTTTTTTTGTAGGAGCAATATTGCTTTCTGTGTAATTTACTGCAGTAAGACAAAAGAGCCAGTTGCTTTCACAAACAAAAAGAATACAGCGTATGTGCTTGACAGCTAACGATTATTAGCCTATACTGACAGTAGAAAGGCTAATGAGTGTTAGCTGAAGGGAGAATAGCTATGAAACAGTTATCCACAAAGGAGCGTATCCGTACGGAGGCACTGCATTTGTTTGCACAATATGGATATGATGCAATCAGTGTCGCACAGATCGCAAAGGCGGTCGGCATACAGGCTCCGTCCTTATACAAGCATTATGCAAGCAAGGAGGACATTTTCCTTGCCATCATAAAGGAAATGGAAAAGCGCTATGCACAGCACGCTGCCGGTATGCAGATCAATGGCAGTGATGCAGAGGAAGACGGAAAGCTGTACACCCGGATTACCGATGACCAGCTTGTTGATATGGGCGTGCATATGTTTTCTTATTTTCTTCACGATGCGTATGAGAGCAGCTTTCGCAAAATGCTAAATATGGAGCGCTACCATAATCAAAGACTTGCAGAGCTGTTTCAAAAGCAGTATTTCGATGATGCAATTGCATATCAAACAGTGATTTTTCAACACTTGATGAAAGCAGGTATTCTGAAGCCGCTTGATCCGCAAATTACGGCACTGCAGTTTTATTCACCAATCTTTCTGCTGCTTCAGCTATGCGATTCCAACCCACAGTATGAACGAACGGCAATCGAACTGCTTCAGCAGCACATTCGACAATTTCTGAAGCTGAATTCTACAAAGGGTGACTGATATGAAGGTTACGCTACTACATGGTCAGAATCACAGGCAGTCATCGTGGCATGCGGCACACCTGCTGCTGGAGCAGCTGCCGGTGGAAGCCCTGCATGAATTTTATTTACCTAAGGATATGCCGCATTTCTGCTGCGGCTGTTATCGCTGCATGGAGCTGGGAGAGGACTTCTGCCCGCACACAGCATATATGGCTCCTATTATGAAAGCAATGAAAGAAGCAGACTTACTTATATTTACAACCCCTACCTACTGCTTGCGGACAAGCGGTTCCATGAAAGCATTTCTGGATCACTGCTTTCTAAATTTCGTTGTACATCGTCCCCTGCCTTCCATGTATCATAAGCAGGCGCTAATCTTAGCCTCCGGTGCAGGCAGCGGGATGAAAAAAGCCGCAAAGGATATCCGCACAAGTCTGACGGGATGGGGAATATCCCATATAAGCAGCTATGGCTTTCGATCCATGGCAACTACATGGGAGGCAGTACCCGAAAACATCAAACGAAGACTGACGACAGATCTTACAAAGCTCGCCAGCCATATCAAACGAAAGCAGCACCATAAGCGTATCAGCTGGAAACAGAAGCTGCTGTTTCATGCGATGCGGCAGATGCAAAAGCACGGGATGGGGGTAGGCGAGCTGGACTATCAATACTGGAAGGAACGGGACTGGCTTGGACGCAGTCGTCCATGGACGGATGATGAATAGAATACGTGTATTTACTTCCGGTGCACTACTTGCATTTGCCTGCTATTGTATGCTGTTTGATAGAAATCTGCCCTTTTCGCTTCCTTTCCCTGTTTATGCTGCCGCGTTTCTTTACTTTAGCGTGTTTCCGATAAAGGATATGCTGTCTTTCTGCAATACCACCCTGTATAAAGGTCGGCAGTTTGAGAAAAATTATGAGGCCGGGGAGGAATCAGCGCAGGGACTTCTCACGGAAAAACGCAGCTATGACCGGCGTGCTGCCGGCGCAATGCTGTTCTGGCTGACCTTTCTCGCCATCCCCGGGTATCTGTACTGCAACGGACTTCTCGATCGGATCTGGATATTCCTCCTGTTTACTCTCTCCAATTTTTCCGTATTCTTCGCCATATTCGGCTGGTGCCCGTTTCATTCCATCTTCATTCGTCCGGACTGCTGCATGGAATGCAGAATCTATAACTGGGACTCCTTCTTCCAATACAGCTTTCTGATCTTCTTTCCCAATGTATTCACCCTCACACTGGTTCTGCTCGGTGTGCTGTCCCTGATAGTCTGGGAAATTCGACATGCACTGCATCCGGAGCGCTTTTACAAATGCAGCAATGCACGTCTTACCTGTGAAAACTGTGACCTTGACGGCTGCCGAAAACACAAGAAAAAACTGTTTCATAAGACGCTGAAAGAAGAATATAGAAACAAATGAATGGATAACGCTGCTGTAAAGGATCAAAAGGTCATAAAACAGCCGGGTATTTTTGAATTATCAAAATCTGCTCTTGACGAAGCAGCATCGTGTGAGTATCATAAATACTAGCATTTAAAAAGGGAGAGTAGAAATTTTATGGAGGTAGAGGAATCAAAAAATTTAATGACAGAGGGAACGATATGGAAGAAAATCATATTCTTCGCCCTTCCCCTGTTTTTGGGAAATCTGTTTCAACAGCTGTACAATACAGCGGATTCATTGATTGTAGGAAATTTTCTCGGCAGCAATGCACTGGCTGCCGTCAGCTCGTCGGGAAATCTCATCTTTCTGATGGTCGGCTTTTTCAACGGTATCGCAATCGGTGCAGGGGTTGTGATTGCCCGTTATTTTGGCGCCAGAGATATCGACAATATGCAGCGGGCGATTCATACAACAGTCGCCTTCGGTCTTGTTTCCAGTTTGATTCTAACGGTGCTCGGCGTACTTCTGGCACCTCAGATTCTGATCTGGATGGATACACCGGCGAATGTTCTGCCGCAGTCGGTAACCTATTTCCGCATTTATTTTATGGGCTCTCTGGGGCTTGTCATGTACAACATCTTTGTGGGCATCCTGCAGGCGGTAGGTGACAGCAGACATCCGCTGAATTATCTGATCATTTCATCAATTATCAATATCGTGCTGGATATCGTATTGATCGTTGTCTTTCACATGGGGGTTGGCTCTGCGGCCTTTGCGACGATTCTTTCGCAATTCGTCAGTGCATTTCTGTGTATGAACCGGCTGCTGCGGACAAAGGACAGCTATCGGCTTTCCTTGCGCAAAATCCGCTTTCACAAGGATATGCTCGCACTGATTATCCGCTATGGTCTGCCAAGCGGTCTTCAGAATTCCATCATCGCCATCGCCAACGTGGTCGTGCAATCCAATATCAACGGCTTTGGGGAAATGGCAATGGCCGGATGCGGTGCCTATTCAAAAATCGAGGGGTTTGCGTTTTTGCCAATTACCAGCTTCACCATGGCACTGACAACCTTTGTCGGTCAGAACCTGGGGGCACGTCAATACGAACGTACGAAAAAGGGCGCAAAATTCGGTATGCTGTGCTCCATGGCGATTGCAGAGGTGATCGGAATTGTCATTTTTCTGGGGGCACCGCTATTGACAGCTGCCTTTAACAATGATCCGCAGGTGGTAATGTTTGGAACCGAGAGAGCCAGAACCTCGGCAATGTTCTTCTTCCTGCTGGCTTATTCACACTGCATATCCGCCATACTGCGCGGTGCCGGAAAATCCATGGTACCAATGATTGTCATGCTGCTGTTCTGGTGTGTGGTGCGAGTGACCTTTTTAACGGTTATGATTCACTTTTTGAATGATATCGCCGTTGTATACTGGGTATATCCGCTGACATGGTCCTTAAGCTCCATCGCCTTCTTCCTATATTATCGTAAGGTGAACTGGATGCATGCGTTCGAGGCGGCCTGAGACACGCACGTGTTTTCAACCGGAAGGCCTGTATGGCGTCATAGTAGCTATGACATTTTTCGCTAGTTGCAGGATAGGAGTCCAAATATTTGCCTTTTATTTCCAAGCGGCTTCAAAAAACGCTTCAAATCCGGGCATGATGACATACTGAGCTGAAAAGACTTTACAGAGATGAACATACATATTGAATGAACCGAAAGAAACAGGTAACCTGCATGCGGGCACGCTGTTCTTTTTATATGCGGTTTTTATAACATTAAGGAAGCATACAGCTGTAGGGCAAAGAATACAGCGGCTTTTGCTTCATGCGATTTCTGCCGAGAATGTACGGTGAAATATGAAATTGCCTGTTCGCTATGGACAGAGAGCAGCTACAAACGGATAACGCCCCATCGATTAGGAAGCTGACAAAATTCTTTTCTTTTTTCCTCAGAACTCTTATAATGAAAAGAGCAGCTCAGAAAGAACAACAATACGTGATGCTTTACGCTGGATACTATGAAAGAAGTGAAATGATGAACAATATAAATATCGGAATGCTGGCACATGTGGATGCCGGCAAAACAACGCTGTCGGAAAGTCTGCTGTATGTGTCCGGGAGTATTCGTCAGCTGGGACGGGTGGACCATGGAAATGCCTTTCTGGATTATGATGCACAGGAAAAGGATCGCGGTATCACGATTTATGCCAAGCAGGCAATCTTTGACTGGAAGGATACACGCATTACCCTGCTGGATACACCGGGACATGTGGATTTCTCCGCAGAAATGGAGCGGGTGCTTCAGGTGCTGGACTATGCAGTGGTGATCATCAATGCACTGGATGGCATACAGTCCCATACGGAAACGATCTGGAAGCTGTTGCAGCATTATCATGTTCCTGCTCTCGTATTTGTGAATAAGATGGATGTCAGCCATACAGAGCGCATACAGATCATGGAGGATTTGAAACGGCATCTGGATGAGCATTGTGTGGATGTTACCCTGCAGGATGAAGCATGTCAGGAGCAGCTGGCCATGTGCAGTGATGAATTGCTGGAAAGCTACATGGAAACAGGAGGAATTACCGATGAGCAGCTGGCGGATGCGGTTGCGCAGCGAACCATCTTTCCCTGCTGCTTCGGCTCTGCACTGAAAATGGAAGGAATTCAGGAATTTCTTGATATGTTAAACTCCTGTACAAAGGCTCCGGCATATCCGGAAGCCTTTGGTGCCCGGATATTTAAAATCAGTCGGGATGAGAATGGAAACCGTCTGACGCATATGAAAATCACCGGCGGCAGTCTCAAGGTAAAAACGAAGCTTGCGGAGGATGAAAAGGTCGATCAGATTCGTCTGTACTCCGGAACCCGTTATCAGCTTTGCGAGGAGGCATGCAGCGGCTGTGTATGTGCAGTAAAGGGATTGACCGCTTTTCATGCAGGGGATGGTCTTGGCTTTGAAAGGAGTCGGCAGGAGGTTCAGCTTACCTCGTTTATGAATTATCGTGTGCAGCTTCCAACGGGCTGTGATCCCTTTGTCATGCTGAAGCAGCTGCGCCAGCTGGCGGAGGAGGATCCACAGCTGCATGTAAGCTATGATACTCATTTAAAAGAGTTGCATGTACGGCTGATGGGGGATATTCAGACCGAGGTATTAAAGCATACCATACAGGAGCGTTATCATACCGCCGTGGACTTTGATGAGGGCAGTGTTGTATATAAGGAAACGATATTGAACACAGTTGAGGGGATTGGCCATTATGAGCCGCTGCGTCATTATGCAGAGGTGCATCTTCTTTTGGAGCCCATGCCAAGAGGAAGCGGTCTGCTCTTTGAAAGTGACTGTAAGGATGAGGTGCTGGACCGTCACTGGCAGCGTCTAATTCTGAGCCATTTGCAGGAAACGGAGCATGTCGGCGTTTTGAGCGGGTCTCCCATTACCGATATGAAAATCACCCTGCTTTGCGGCCGTGCCCATCAAAAGCATACCGAGGGTGGAGATTTCCGGCAGGCAACCTATCGGGCATTGCGGCATGGACTGCGCAGTGCAGAAAGCATACTGCTGGAGCCTTACTATGAATTTACCCTTCGCATTCCTCCTTCCTGCGTCAGCCGTGCGGTATTTGACATCGAGCGCTTTCACGGTACCTTTACCCTGCAGGAGGACAGTGGGGAGATGAGTGTCATCAGCGGCAGTGCACCGGTACGGAAGCTGCAGAGCTATCCACAGGAGGTATATGCCTATACCAAGGGGAAGGGACGCCTGTTCTGTACACTGAAGGGCTATGAGGCGTGCGCAGATGAGGAGGATGTGCTGAAGGAAGTGGCATATGACTGTGATGCAGACATGGATCATCCGTGTGGTTCCATCTTCTGTTCTCATGGAGCGGGCTATTATGTGCCTTGGAATGAAGTGAAGCAGCATATGCATATGCAGAGTGACTGGGGCCGTATGCAGCTGAAAAGGGAAAGCTATCAGAGCTATACGGCAAAGCCTGTGGATGAAAAGGAGCTGGAGGAAATCTTTATCCGTACATACGGTCCGATCAAGCGAAGACCACCGCAGAAAACGAAACCCGCCTCGAATATTATAGATTTGGAAAAACAGAACATTTGCTATCAGCCGCTCCCGGAATGCCTGCTGGTGGACGGATATAATGTGATTCACGACTGGGAAGAGCTGAAAGCCATGGCAAAAGAGCATCTGGATGCGGCACGGCATCGATTGATCGACATCATGTGCAGCTATCAGGGGTATCGCGGCTGTCAATTGATTCTTGTCTTTGATGCCTATAAGGTAAAAGCAGGTATCGGCTCCTCTCATAAAGAGGGAACGATTCATGTTGTGTATACAAAACAGGCGCAGACAGCCGATATGTATATTGAACAGGCAACGCATCAGCTTGCGAGTGAATTCCGTGTAACTGTGGCAACCTCTGACGGTATGGAACAGCTAATTGCCAGCGGACAGGGGGCATCCCGTATGTCATCCCGCCAGCTGTATGCCGAGGTATTGCGCATGAAGAACACCTCGGTAAAGGAATTTGAGCGGAAGCAGCTGCGCGGCGGTGCGGAGCCGCTGAAAAAACTGCGGGAATACCGGATTGAGGATGCTGATGAGGAAATGAAATCATAAAACAAAAGCACCGGGAAACATGGTATGATGGAAGCGTCAAAGGTTCCCTCTGCAGAAGATTGTGCAGGCATAAGCGCCTTTTGATTTAGAAAATACACCGCTGTAAGAGATGATATTGCAATGTATCGCCTTTCTACCGGTGTTTTTTCATATCCATCATGCACACACAAGCCTATCCGCTGTAGAAGGAAACAGGGCTGAACAAAAACGAAAAAGAGACCCTCATGCTGCAGAGCATATAAATGAAAATGCCATGGAATCAAAACAGACCCTATCTGTGCCGGCATGCAGACTGCTTAAATTTCTCTTTGTGCAGGACATCAAAACCATGGTATGCGCTTGGTTTCTGAAAAGCAAATACCCGCTATGATCCTACAGCGGCTTCATTTCTGTGTGCCGGAATAGAAAGCTTTTGAAAAACGGTATACACAGCAGTCCTGTGTTTTTTCTTTGTATGACAGGGGTAAAAGGATGCAGAGTGTGATAAAATAGAAAAAAGGGCAAGAGCATATGGCGGCAGCTTATCCTGATACAGGCGTTATTCAGAGTACCTGTGTTTGGATGTGCCGGCCTACAAAGGAGGTAAGACCATGCACCGACTATCATGGAATAGCATAACAAGCGAAACACGGATTCCGCAGAAAACATCCGCAAATGCAGAGAAATACCGCAGTGAATTTGAAAGTGACTATCATCGGATCATCCGCAGTGCATCCTTTCGCAGACTGCAGGATAAGACACAGGTATTCCCGCTTGACAACAGTGATTTTGTACGCACAAGACTGACGCATTCTCTGGAGGTATCCTCCATCGCAAAGCTGATTGGCAAGCAGGTATGCATACAGGTGCTTGATCAGCAGCTGGCACCTGCCGGGGATCAACCGGATTCCTTGAAGGTTATTGAAATTCTCAACTGTGCAGGTCTTCTGCATGATATTGGCAATCCGCCCTTCGGTCATTTTGGAGAAAGTGCAATTCGCAACTGGTTTGAGAAAAATGTATCCCTGTTACAATTCAAGCAACGGCCTTTACAGGCATGGCTGGATGAGCAGCAGCAGGCAGACCTTCTGTATTATGAGGGCAATGCCCAGGCGCTGCGTATAATCACAAAGCTGCACCGTCTCACAGGACGAAGCGGTATGCATCTGACCAGCAGTGTTATGGATACGATTATCAAGTACCCGGTGAACTCTCTGGAAAAGCTGGCAGAGGATACAAAGGAAAAATCAAAGCGCAGTCTGCTCAGAAAAAAGGTCGGTTACTATCAGAGTGAAACGGATCAGTTTCTGGAAATCAAACAGAATACCGGTACAACGGGCTGCCGGAATCCGCTGTGCTTTATTCTGGAGGCGGCAGATGATCTGGCTTATACCTTTGCGGATTTGGAGGATGGCTATAAAAAAGGTCTGTATTCCTATGAACAGCTGCTGGATGTAATCATGGAAGCGCAGGATGAGCGGGGAGCGGAGCTGCTGCGGCAGGGGCTGGAGGAAGGACGCCAGCTGAAGAAAACGAGTGAGAAGGGCTTCGATCCTTATCAGCACGCAGTTTTCACATGGCTGACAAAGAAACAGCTGTTCAGTATTTCCGGTGTGTCTGATGCATTTCTGAAGCATTATAATGCGATTATGAACGGGGAATTTGATCAGGAGCTGCTTGCGGTAAGCAAGGAGGGACAGCTGATCCGAAGTCTGAAGCAATTCGCCTTTGACAGAGTTTATAATGATGCCGCAATATTAAAGCTCGAGCTGATGGGGAATGAAATCATCACCTTTCTGCTGGATCGCTTCATGGATGCACTGCTGCCCTATGACAGCGGCTTGAACATGAGTGAAATACAGGAAAAATACATTGATCTGCTTTCCGGAAACTACCTGAATACCTACCAGTATACTGCACAGGATAAGGAGGATGGCGAACGGCTGTATCTGCGTTTACTGCTGGGAGCGGATTTTGTGGCCGGCATGACAGACAGCTATGCAATCCGTCTGTATCAGGAGCTGAAAGGAATCTAGGTGATGCTATGAAGCAGGAAATCTTTGAACAGCTGAAAAGGGAGCTATGCGCCTGCCGGCTCTGTGAAGGAAAATTTGACCATGAGCCGCGTGCGATTTTTCAAGGGGCGCAGGATGCAAACATCATGCAGATTTCACAGGCACCCTCTATTCATGTACATAACAGTGGTCTGCCCTTCCATGACGCCAGTGGGAAAAAGCTGCGCAGGGAATGGTATCAAATCGATGATGCACAGTTTTATAATGAGCATAACTTCTATATCGCTTCCATGGGACACTGCTATCCGGGAAAGGGGAAACAGGGAGATAAAAAGCCTCCCAGAATCTGTGCCAGAACCTGGCTTATGCGTGAGCTTGACGCGGTGGATAATCAGCTGTATATCATCATCGGGGCAATGGCCGCAAAGGAGCTGTTTCCTGAACGAAGCTTTGAGGAGCTCGTATTTCACGATCAGCAGCTGCGTGGAAAGCCGGCTCTGGTGCTGCCGCATCCATCTCCACTCAATGTACGCTGGATGAAGGAGCATCCGCAGTTCGAAGCGGATCGCCTGTTGCATATTCGAAGGCTGATACATAGGGCTTTGCAGCTTTGAAGGCAGGATTTCCTGTTGGATATCACCATATTCTATCGGGAAGACAATTAAGAATTGCAGGATGCAGGATGCCATACAATGGGCATACTGCATGGATGTAAGGCTTTCTGTATTATCATGAGCAGTCCTGCACAGGTATGTTATACAGCAGTAGGGCTTAGAATAAGGAGTGCCGTTTGCTTGTTGCACAAACCAGCATGCGGGTGCTCCCTTTTTATTTGTGAAAAAGTAAACCACCAATAAGGTTCAGCAGCTTCCGGTGATGTGGGAAGGCATACAGGCGCTGAAAGCAGCCATTGCAGAAAATAAAAAGAGACTGTATCTATCAGACGGTATAGATGATTGCTATGGTGCATTAAGTAAGGAACCTGCTGTGCCTGTTTGTTTGCACATCCGGCAGGGGCAAGCAGATTTCTGTGTTATTTTCCATAAACAGGAAAAAAGTTTACTTTCTTTATACAAATCACTTTAAAAAATAAAGTTACTATGGTATAGTATGGATGTAAAGCAGGGAAACACATGCTGCAGGAGGTATTTATGAAATCTTACGACGCAATTATCATCGGCTTTGGAAAGGGTGGAAAGACCCTTGCCGGATATATGGCAAAACAGGGAAAACGGGTGGCAATGATTGAAAAATCAAATCAGATGTATGGAGGTACCTGCATCAACGAAGGCTGCATTCCCTCAAAATCCCTGATCATACAGGCAGATAAGCAGTCCTATGGGCAGGCGGTAGAGCGCAAGGAAGCACTCATCGAGAAGCTGCGAAAGAAAAATTTTGACAAGCTGGATTCTCTGGAGCTGGTCGATGTCATCACGGCAAAGGCTTCCTTTGTCAGTGACCACGAGGTACATGTACAGGGGGCAGGTGTGGATGAAACCCTCTATGGAGACTATATCTTCCTCAATACCGGTTCTGTTTCAAACATCCCCAATATAAAGGGGATACACGAGGCACGGCATATTTACACAAGTGCGGAAATGATGAAGGAACGCAGTCTTCCTGCGAAGCTGGCCATTATCGGCGGCGGCTACATCGGTCTGGAGTTTTCCAGTATGTATGCACGCTATGGAAGCACAGTCACTGTATTTGAGCATGGAAGCCGTCTGGTAAAGCGTGAGGATCAGGATGTTGCGGATGAGATTCAGAAGGTGCTGGAGAAGCAGGGGGTAGGCTTCGTATTTGAAAGCAGTGTAAAGGAGTTTGCCAATGACGGGGAACAGGTTGTGATTACGTATGATGATGCGCATGGTATACAGCAGAAGCTTACAGTGGATGCAGTCCTGCTGGCGGCCGGAAGAAGTGCCAATACAAAGCAGCTCCATCTGGAGAACACCGGAGTAAAGCTGGATCAGCGCGGCAATGTCATCGTGAATGAGTATCTGCAAACCAGTGTGCCTCATATATATGCGATGGGTGATGTAAAGGGTGGATTGCAGTTTACCTACATTTCTCTGGATGACTATCGCATTGTGAAGGATCATCTCTTCGGAAACAAGCAGCGAACTACAAAAAATCGCGGTCATATCGCTTATTCCGTATTTATTTCGCCAACCTTCTCCCGTGTGGGACTGAGCGAACAGGAGGCACGGGAACAGGGCTATGCCGTAAAAACGGTTTCCATGCCAGCCGCCGCAATTCCACGGGCGAATGTCATTTCACAGCCCGATGGTCTTTTAAAGGCGGTTATTGATACAAAAACAGATCAGATTCTAGGCTGTGTACTGTTTTGCGCAGAATCTGAGGAGGTTATCAATTTTGTACAGCTGGATATGAATCAGAGGCTGACGTACCAGGAGGTCGGAAATCACATCTTTACACATCCGACGATGAGCGAGGCCCTGAATGATTTATTCAGCTGATAAAGCGGTTTAAAGCATTCGAAAGAAATGAGGCAGGAGGGGCGTGTCAGGAAGCTGTAGCTTTCTTCTATGGTTAGGAATTCTCATGATGCAGCCCTGCCTATCTTGTAAACAACATAAAATAAAAGGAGGAAAACATGATGTCAAATGTAATACATGCAAAGGAAGCGGAATTTAACGAACTGATTCAAAAGGAGGAACTGGTACTGGTGGACTTCTTCGCTACCTGGTGCGGGCCATGTAAGATGCTGGCACCGGAAATCGAAAAGCTGGCAGATGAGTTAGAAGGAAAGGCGAAAATTTTAAAGGTGGATGTCGATCAGGAGCAGGCACTGGCTATGCGCTACGGGGTACAGTCCATTCCAACGCTGATTGTATTCAAAAACGGCGTACAGACTGAAAAGCGCCTGGGCTATCAGCCGTATCCGAAATTGAAAGAAATGTTAAACAGATAGGAGAATAGAATGCTGAATCCCAACGACGTATTAAGCCATATCAGCTTTCTGCTGGTCTTTCTGGAGGGCTTATTATCCTTTTTATCACCCTGTGTATTGCCGCTGCTGCCTGTCTATATGGGGTATCTGGCAGGGCAGGATCAAGAGCAGCCGCATTCGCAGCGCAGAATTTTCCTGCTGACGGTCAGCTTTGTCATCGGAATTTTTACCGCGATACTGCTGATGAATATTTCCGTACATGTGCTGAGCAGCTTTTTCAAGGATCACATGGTGTATTTCGTACGAATTGGGGGTATCCTGATTGTGCTTCTTGGCCTGCATCAGCTGGGAATCTGGAAATTCAAAAGTCTGGAGCGTACATGGAAGCTGCCGTTTCAGAAAAAAGGAAGTGTGAATGCAGTTATTGCCTTTCTGATGGGCTTTACATTCAGCTTTGCCTGGACACCGTGTATCGGCCCTGCGCTGTCTTCCATTTTGCTGCTGGCGTCATCCTCCGGCAGTCTTTGGGTGTCCACCTTCCTGATGATTGTATACGCACTGGGGTTTACAATTCCCTTCCTGATATTGGGATTGTTTACCGGAAAGGTACTGCACTGGATTTCCAATCATAAGAATATCATGAAGATTGCTGTCAAGCTGGGGGCTGTTATCTTAATTGCAATCGGTTTGATGATGTTTACCGGTAAAATGAATACCATCAGCTCGTACATGAGTACCTCGGATAAGGCAACTGCCAAAAAGGATACGGATACGGCCACACCAGAGCAGAAAGAGGAGGCTGCGGATACTCCGGATGCACAGACCTCGGCGGAGCAGCTGGATTTTGTTCTGACGGATCAAAACGGAAAACAGGTATCCCTTGGCAATTATCGGGGAAAGGTTATTTTTCTGAATTTCTGGGCAACCTGGTGCCCGCCGTGTCAACGTGAGCTTCCGCATATTCAGGAGCTGTATGAGAAGTACAGGAACAGTGATGAGGTAGCTGTTTTAACGGTGGTGAATCCCGGCGGTCAGGAGAAATCTGCAGAAGGAATTCGGGCATTCCTTGATGAGAATGCATATACCATGCCGGTTTTGTTTGATGATGGCTCCATGTATTATTATTTTCAGATAACAAGTATGCCGACGACGTTTATGATTGATAAGAACGGGAAGCCGTTTGGCTATATCAAGGGACAGCTGACGCCGGATATGATGGAGAATATGATACAGCAGACATTGTCAGGAAAAAAATAAGGAATTGATGGTATATATGGAAAGGGTTATATAAGGTGATGGTATGAAAAAACAGTATGATATGCATTGCAATATCGCACAGACACTCAATCTGATCGGTGACAGGTGGACACTGCTCATTTTGCATGCAGTGCGTGAGGGGAGACGCACATATAAGGATTTGCAGGAGGGGCTGGAGGGCATACCGACAAATCTGCTGTCCAGCCGATTAAAGTCCTTGTGCGAGGATGAGCTTCTCAGCTGCAGCCTGTATCAGGAGCATCCGCCGCGCTATCAGTATGAGCTTACGGATAAGAGCCGGGATCTGGATGATATTTATAATGCAATGATGATCTGGGGGGACAGGCATCTGCATAAGAGCTATAAGTGTCTGAAGCATAAGGACTGCGGGGGGGCTGTTGATATACAGTATGTATGTAGGGAGTGCGGAAAGGTCATACGAAAAGAGGACCTGATTGCGAAACCGGTTGAGGGTTGAAGCGGGTACAGCTGGCGCGGGCTGGCTGTATCTTTTTTGTATGCATTCCTGGAATTTGAAAAGATTAACGATAAAGTATATGAAAAATATGATATGATAGTAGCTGAGGTGAGTCTTTCATGAAATTGATGTTTATTATTGCAGGAGATGAGTATGCTGCCGATATTTCGGAAAAGCTCAAAGAGCATGCATTTATGGCGACAGAGGTTGGAAGCACAGGTGATTTTCTGCAATATGGACAGACCGTTTTGCTGCTGGGGGTGAATGAGCAGGATTGTGACAGAATTTTATCAATTCTCGATCCGGAAGCTGACTGGAAGGGCACAGAACACGGATTCCCGTTTCATGAGGAGGTTTCTATATTTGTCACGGATGTAAATGATTATGTGAAGGTAAATGCATAGGGATGGTCGGTTTATTTCGGGCTTTAAAATGGATGACAGAGCATCCTTTTCTTTTGGAGTATTTGATTAAAAGGCCTTGTTTTAAAGGGGTTAAAGGGGTTCGATTTCGTTGGATAAAAAAATTCAAAAAAATTCAAAAAAGTTGTTGACATAAAAAAAGTCTAATGGTATTATATATGAGCGCTGATGAGAACGGTGCGAAAAAAGAAGTTCAAAAAACGTGGAGGCTTAGCTCAGCTGGGAGAGCGTCTGCCTTACAAGCAGAGGGTCGGGGGTTCGAGTCCCTCAGCCTCCACCATAAAAATGTGCCGACTTAGCTCAATTGGTAGAGCAACTGACTTGTAATCAGTAGGTTGTGGGTTCAATTCCTATAGTCGGCACCATCTTTTAAAAAAAGAGTCGGGGAGGTAGCGAAGTGGCTAAACGCGGCTGACTGTAACTCAGTTCCTTTTGGTTCGGCAGTTCGAATCTGCCCCTCCCCACCATCTTTTATTGGGGCATAGCCAAGCGGTAAGGCACCAGACTTTGACTCTGGCATTCCACTGGTTCGATCCCAGTTGCCCCAGCCAATTAAATTCAACATATAAATGACCCGTTAGCTCAGTTGGTAGAGCATCTGACTTTTAATCAGAGGGTCGGGCGTTCGAATCGCCCACGGGTCACCATTTATCTGTTGCGGGTGTAGTTCAATGGTAGAACTTCAGCCTTCCAAGCTGACTACGTGAGTTCGATTCTCATCACCCGCTCCATTATGAGTAAGATTTCTGCTCAGAGCCAATGGCTCTGGGCATTTTTATTAAATCTTACGAAATTCGGAAGCGAGTTCGTTTGATATATACACGGGATGTGTAAGGAATATTTCTCCTTATACATCCTTTTTTCTTTTCCTCCACCGTTGTGTATGATCTTTGAAAATAGAATAGCGAGTACTAAAACAAGAAGTGAGCGACATCTGATGATACGCCACGACGGCATTATCCTTCCTCTCATGGATTCCATAATGCAAGAGCAATACCTATCAGGCAGAAAAAGCGGTCTCGAAAGCCGGTTCGCCATGACCTTCGTATAATGATACTTATAATCAAAATGCCCCGTGGAGGGGTTGGTGTGATTCCAATGAATGCTAGCGATAGCTGTTTAGTGCTGCCCATGCCGAGGGATACGAAAGATATCGGTGTTTTGACTTTTATAGTTTTATAAACGGGTCTTTGACTCGTTGTTACATAGAACTGCTGAGACTTTTTTGCTTTCGGCAGTTTTCTTGTACCAACAAGTCAAGATATGGCTTTGTAGATACAATACAGAAAGGAGGATTGCAAATGCCGCATGAAGATGAAGACCGATGTGTCCATGGTACCTGTGTCTGGTTCAGCGATGAAAGAGGCTATGGTTTCCTATTGTCTGACGGTGGTGTTTCCAGTATGGTACATTACACGAACATAAAGGAACCCGGCTTCAAGAGACTCTATAGAGGGCAACGCGTGGTCTATGAGGAACTTGATACAGAAAAGGGCAAATCAGCTCATCGGGTAAAATATGAAAAAGATTTCACTTATATAGCAGATCATCGCGATGATCTGGCTGCTTGAGAAATAAAAGAAGATCAGAAGAAGATAGCGGAAGAAACCGCACGGAGGAAAAAACTATTATGAAAACGATCGCGATCTATAACATCAAAGGCGGAGACGGGAAAACGACCACCGCAAAACACCTGGCTGTCGGACTTGCAAAAAAAGGTATCCGTATATTACTTGCTGATGCAGATGGCCAAGCCAATTGTTCCAAATCTTTTATTGACAAGAAATTGAAACGGGATCCGGAATATTATGAAAACAGTTCCGCAGAAAATAAGGAACAAGCTTTTATCAGCCGTTACATGAACCAAGACCATGGTACGACGATATCGACGATATTTGAAAGTCCTAAGGCCGTGAGCACGTGTATCCAGCATACATCATACGAAAATCTGGATATCATCCCAAGCGATCTGACGCTCTACCTGGCTGATACAAAGCTTCGCCTCAGTGATGGTACACGGGAAAATAAGTTAAAGAGAGCTACAAATTTTATCAAGAATGATTATGATTACATGATCTTCGACTGCTCCCCTGTTAAATCCCTTGTTTCTGTGAACGTACTTTACACAGAGCCTTTGGTCATCATTCCTGTCAGTCCTGCAGATGATTCCATGCAGGGTTTAGCACTGACACTCAATGAGATCAATGCCCTGAAAGATCTATATGAGGATCTGGAAATCGATTACAGGATCCTGATCGTCAAACGAAAGGATAATATCGAGTATCGCGAAAATATTGCAGAGATCCGCTCAGCGTTCGGAAACAAGGTATTCCAGACGATGATCCGTGATCAAAGTAAACCGGTAGAAAAAGCCGTCAGAGAAAGAAAGACAGTGCTGGATCTCCCACAGACATCTATCGCAGATGATTACCGTGATTTCCTTGGAGAATTGGAGGTGATGCTGCATGACTGATGTTATAGGAGAAATGCTGAATGATACCTCAAAGGATATGCGTTATAAGCGGATATTCATTTATGATATAGATCCCTGCGAATATAATATGTATCCAATGCAGGAGATCGAAGAGCTTGCCCGGAATATAAGTGAATGCGGGCTTCTTCACCCTATCACGCTATATCGAAAAGCAGATGGTCGTTATATGATATTGAGTGGAGAGCGGCGCTATCGTGCGATGTGTCTGAATTATGAGAATGGTGATGAACGCTGGGAAGAGGTCCCCGCCATCATCAAGACGCAGGAGCTCACGATGCGTGAGATCAAAAGATTCGTCCGCAGAGGAAATGCGAATCGTGAAAGCCTGTCTAAAGAACTGAAAATGAGGATCGTCAAGGAATCTTTGATAGACTTCCAGCAAACAAAAGCAGATGGACTCATCCCTGCCGGTATGTTGAAAAGAGACTGGATAGCTATGGATACCGGATTCAGTGCACGTTCCGTCCAGGACTATCTCAATCTATTGGAGGAGCATCCGAACAAGGAGAAAAAGGAATCGCAATCTTCAAAATATGAGGATTTACAAAACTCGATGAATGATGTACTCAAGCTTCCGGTAAAGATAACTGATAAACAGATCAGTATAAAAATAAAGAATGAATGTGACCTTGCGCGTATTCTCGAATTACTGGGGATCGAAACCCCGTAAACGAACGATATGCAAGAGCAGAGATCTACCTACTTAAAGAAAGGAGGAAGCGGATGACGATCCAAAAGAAAAGGAAGAAGAAAAAAGGGCCAATACCGCAAAAAGGAATAACGAACGAAAAACTGGCTCCCAAACTGAAACAGATCCTATGGGAGAAACAGTTATCAAAAGAAGAATTCGCCAGAAAGCTGGATGAGCCATTACCTTATATCCTAGAAGTGCTAAAAGGTAAAAGGAGCATCCAGCTTTCTACGTTGATACGGATGTGCAAAGTATTGAATGTACCTATCATAGACTTTGAAGGATGTATCAGGAAGGATGATATCTCCTGATGTCTGGCTCATCAAAGAAAGTCACTTTAGTAGGGATCATCTTTCTACTCGCAATCATGATGTTCGCGGCAGTTGGTATCGGCAGTGGTGGAGATACAGCTAATACCGACCTGACCTCTTCTCTATTGAGCGAAAAAGTAGAGAAATATCGCGCCTATGTGACAAAAAGAGCAGAGGTCTATGATATGCAGGATCATGTCGAATTGATCCTTTGTGTAATGGAAGTGGAATCTCATGGCGAAGGTCTGGATCCTATGCAGGCTGCAGAGGGTCCTTTTAATAAGAAATACCCTAAGATACCGAACGGTATCCGTGACCCTAAATATTCTATCGATTGTGGGATACAGGAGCTGCACTCTGTATTGAAAAAGGCCGGAGTGACATCCGGAAAGGATACCGAACGGATAAAAGTAGCTTTGGCCGGTTATAACTTCGGAAGTGGTTATATCGAATGGGTCGATGCAAACAAAGGTGGGAAATGGACGTTAGAGAACGCGAAAGAATTCTCTGCAATGATGGCAGCCAAGATGGGATGGTCAGTCTACGGAGATCCGAACTATGTCAATAAGGTCATGGGATACTATGAGAACGTCGATAGCAAACTGGAAGGCAAGGATGCTTTCTTAGTGCCGATGAAAAGCTATACACTGACCAGTGGTGTTGGACCGCGAAGTCTCGGAGATTATCACTATGGAACAGATATCGACGGAGGATATGGATCCAATATCTATGCACCGGCATCCGGTACGGTCTACGAGGTATCGAATGTCTGTCCGCCGGATAATGGCTATCTGGGAAATACTTGTCCATATAATGGTGGTTATATCGGTGGTGGGAATTATGTAATGCTGAAAGTCTCCTATAAGAAGGAACAATACTATATCTTCTTATGCCATATGAAAAGGACCATGGTTACAAAAGGTCAGAAGGTAAAAAAAGGACAGAAGATTGGTGAACAGGGACATAGCGGCAACAGTACCGCTTCGCATCTGCATATCGAGATCCACAAAGGAACCGCACGTATTGCTACCAAGGATGGCCTGTTAGATCCGGAAAAACTCATGAAATTCAAAAAATGAAATAGAACGACCTGCAGGCTAGTGGACGAGAAAAAAATATTGGAGGAGATCAGAGCATGAAGAAAAACTATGTAATCTTAGCGTTATTCTGTCTGGGGATGGCAGGCGGGTTTGGGTATGGTGCCGGCCAAGCATCGAAGGATGAAATTGTACCGGAACCAACAAGAGTGAAACAAAAAACATCCTCTGAAAATAAACAGCAGAAAGAAACACCACAAAAGGGTCAGAACATTGAAAAAACGAATCAGACGGCATGCGGACAGAACGTATCGGAAGCCTCAGCATATGCAGCATCTGCTGTAAGATATATCAAAGCGGTAAAGACCGGCAGCTCTACAGACATCTATTATGAACGGCTGGATAAAGTTAAAGATATACTGAGTGACAGCATGTATAAGAAACTGTCACCGGAGATGAGTAAAGAGGAACTGGAAGCTGCAAAAGAACAGGCTGAAAAGGTCGACAAGGACTCCATCACCGAGACAAGGATCACAGATACGCAATATAGTTACCGATGGAAAGATGAAGGAAACTACGAAGTCTCTGTGATCTACACGCAGCGCATCACACGAGGAGATTTCAGCGATCAAGAACGATATCTGTGTCGTATGGAGGTCACAAAACAAGATGATAGATATATCATCACGAACATATATGAAGACAGCACTCTGTCTGAAGGTCTATATTGAATAAGACATTTTGATTACTATCAATATATAGAGTGAAAGAAGTGGTTCCGTTGCTTATCAAGATCTGTTTATATTAACATAGCACCATTTCTATATGAGACTCTTGCTATCCCCTCACCTTATCACCACAGAAAAGCCTCTCTGAGAGGCTTTTCTCATCTATAAAGGAAATACTAATGTAGTATAAAAAGACCGTCAAAACGGCTGAAAATAAGAAAATCAGATGATTTTAATTTCAAACAAACATCTATATAAACAAGTCGCGCACGAGGTTGTGTATAGATAAGAGGCCCTCTCAAATGGGAATCTTCAATAATCTACTATTATTTTGAAAGGAATGAATGTGTGCATGGAACTCGACCAGATGATATTCGATGATCTCATCAAGTGTTATAAGACGAAGAACTATCGCTTCGATTTCGTATCTGATGAACTCTTCGTAGATGGATATTCCAAAGGAGTGTATATCCACTTTGAACCTTTGAACAGGGATGCTTTTCTGAAGTATATAGAGGATACTCCTTTTTTCTTCGACATGGAACTTCCCATGCAAAAGGACGCCTTCTGTGAAGCCTATATGGATTTCATGGATTCCTATTGCTCAAAAAAACGCAATACCCGCTATGCGGTCTCCATCACCATCCTGTATCCGAAGAAGCTTCAGACCATCGAGGAACGAAAACGTTTCATACGCCAGTATGTCCTGCAGCTGTGTGGTCTGAAACAGCCGATTCCTTATTTCGTTGAAAACATCACCATAGGATGCGGTACTTATGCTAGAATAACCATGATAGACAGGATCTATATCGCCAGGACACAATGGATGGTCTACAAGAAGGATGGCTGGTTCGACAGCAGGAGCGGTAGATTCGCAAGTGCGGATTGCCCGGAAAGATACAAGGTGTTGAAATATAGAGCCGGTGACTATCGACTGGATAAAGATGGTAACCGTATTCCATCGAAGGCTGTCTTCAGCAATTCCCTGCAAAACTTCGTTTACGGAAAAGACATGCAGAGCGGCCGTAATCTGTGGGATGAATTCATTTGGAAGCTGCGTCAAAAGTTCCTGGACGCAGTATTGCGAGTGTGCGGTAAGACAGATCATGTCAAAAAAGGAAAACGGCTCCATAAGACAGAAAGCAAGCCGGAGTATCATCGCTATGTACGCAGACGCATTGCTGCATTGAATTTCGCAAAGCAGACCATCGAATATACGACGAATTATCTATTGAAGAAGTTCTGCGCAGAGGATATCGTATTCACACACTACAATGAAGCGAAAGGCGGACGGACAGAGCATAGCCGGGCTTATAAACAGGTCTTGTCTATCTTTCACAAATACAGGACCAGGTTCCGTAACGGAGTCTTCCATGATGAGACAGGGAATGAACATCAGCTGGACTATTATCACCAGAACGTCTATGAATTAGATCGCAGTATCCGATGCCTGCTGGATCTGTTCTTTTCTGATATAAAGGCATTGTAAGATGAGGAGGAAAGAAGATGTGAAACAAGCAAAACAAGTATTCCTATTACGGGATGATCTGACATCCACTTTGCAAAGAGTCATCATCGAAATCAGTGAGGAAGATCATGAATACTGTATCGGACGTGGAGATGACAACAGGGAATATGTTCTAAAACAAAGTGAACGATACAGGGTGCTTGAGAATCCGCGAGGGATCCAGGTATATGGAACAGACGAGGATATCTGCCACTATCTATTGTTCAAATACTGCAGAGATATAGCACCAGATGTGGCATATCCCACAGGATGGCTGAAAGAACTGGAAAAACGATTCGAACAGATCCGCTGTGACGATCTTTCTGTATTCTACAATAAAACAAATGAATAGATATGCTGTAACACTGCTTCTCATGCGGTGTTTTATTTTCCTCTCTCAGCCTGACCTCTGCTGGGAAAAGGACAAAAACGACCTTCAGCTGGCCTAACAAATACAAAAAGCTGAGTCAAATGACTCTGACGGCATGAGCGCCGGCGGCTACATGGCAAGTTGCCATGTAGCTATGGAATACCGCATGTACCTACACCGTCAATGATCGGGTCGTATTTTCCTATCGGAAATCTCCACCCTACGTTCCGTTCCTTGACTGCTCCGGCCCATCGCGGTACGTAGAAAGTGTAAGGTACATAGCTTTACGATAAAAGTAATATGTAAGGAGGACATAAAGTATGATGACGTTTCATTTCAAAAACAAGGAAGAATTCTATGAGCGGATCGCAGATGGATCCCTGCAGAAGAGCATGATGGAATATCTCGATAGATGGGCAGACATGGAGCTTCCGATCGAAGAGGATACCCTGCTCTATAACTTCGAAGCAGAATTTGAATGTGTATTAGAAAATGGAAGGCGTTGTATCACGGATGAGGAAGTAGCACATCGACATGGGGAGATAGGTAAGCTGCTGCATGACACGATTGTCCTGGCATGGAAGGATTTTCAAAAAAAGGAGATCGAAGAAAGATTGGAATCGTCCTTCGAAGCTGACTTTATCAGACAGGAAGCTACAACCTTTACGCTGAGCCATGTCGGAGAAGAGGATGAAACGCTGGAATATGTCTTCCTGAAGCATCGGCTCTTCATCTTCAATGATGACTTCTGTACGGTATTCAGCCTTCCCCAGAGTATGAGGAGCAAGGATGACTGGACAAATATGACGGAAGCTGAATTTGCCGGATATCTGACAGATAGTCCGATCGAAAGTATGATCTGGAGCGGCGATGCTGCACATGATGACATCATAGAGCATTACCGGCAGCAATACCGAAAGGTAGATGAAGAGGGACCGATCTCCCTGATAGAATATGAACGATATCTACAGTATGCGCAAGAGTCTTCATATCATGAGGAATTCCTTCTGAGGATCGAGCTGGATGAAGACCTACCCTATCGTCATGATCAGAATGAGCGATGGCTACGGACAGAATGCGGGATGCGCCCGGATCCCCATATCGCAAGATATCTGGAAGGTCTGCATATAGGTTATAAAAAATTACATCATGCTGAGCCAGATCCAGATGAGGAGGCATCCCATGACTGAGGCTGGTAGGAGGAGCTTCCCGAAAAGAATGCATATGCGGATCTATCTGTACCGCGGATGTGACGGGTTGAGGCAACATATCCAAATGATGAAATGGATCCATCATTTGGGTGTAGAAGAAGCCTATCATATCGTACGGGATCTGTTCGATGACGCATGGGAAACATCGATCGAGGAATGCTTACGACGAGCAGGATCTGATAAAGAAGAAAACAGGAAATCGTAGGAAGGAGAGAAGATATCATGATCAACAGAGTAGTATTAGTCGGACGATTGACGAAGGACCCCGTATTGCGGAAGACAGCGAATGGCGCATCGGTCGTGTCTTTTACTGTAGCATACAACCGGCTTTTCAAACAGGAGGGACAGCCAGAAGCGGATTTTATCAACACCGTCGTCTGGAACAAGACCGCAGACAGTGTCGCAAAGTATACGCACAAGGGCTCTCTGGTAGGTGTAGAGGGCCGTATCCAAACGCGAAACTATGATGACAAAGACGGCAAACGCGTATATGTAACAGAGGTGGTCGCAGATAATGTGCGCTTCCTGGATAGTAGGAATGCGGGAGGTACGAACAGTGCCTATGTCCCGGAACAGGAGATACCACAAAGCAGCGAACAGACGAGCAACACATATCAGAGCTTCTCCGGCGACTTCACAAGCAACGACACTCTGGATATCGCAGATGATGATCTACCGTTCTGACACAAAAAGGAGCGATACGGATGATAACACAAAAAGAGAGCGTTGTGGAAGTGTGGAAGCTAGTCGATATGACGAAGAACCCTTACATCTCCAATATAGGGACCTTTTACAAACTGAGAAAGAAATATCGTAAGGAGACAGAGGAATGGAAGACATAAGAAAAATGATCCTATTCCTGATCATAAATATCTTAGCATTCCTTTGTTTCCTGTTGGGAAAAGAAAATAGAAGAAAGAGAGAGAATGAACATGAGAAAGAATAAATACCTAAAAGCAAAATTGACTGCAGATACAGAAGAAGATTGTCTATACAATACATTCTGGATCTATCTTGCCGGTATATCAGAACTGTTACTGATCGTTATGTTGCAGGGAGAACTGAATTATATCAGTATCCCCTGTCTCATTGCAGCCGGCATCGTATTAGGTGTTTGTGCATATCGGGTCGGACAGAATTCCAAAGAAAAAGACAAATAAAACATGAGGAGGACGAAATCATGGAAACTTTAGAAGATTACTTACCACAGATACAGTTGCTTACTTTACAGAATTACAACAATACCATCATCGCTTATCAGGCATATGTGCGTTTTGGAAAGAAAGCGATTGCGGACTACTGCAGAGAGAAGATCAGAAAGGAAGTCAGGGTCACAGTAAAGGATGATGATTACATCAATGAAGATGGGTCGATCAGTCAAAATCGCTCGAAGCCTTTCGGATCGAGAACGGTGATCCTGGAGGTCATCAGTGAATGACGTACGTGGTCGTCACGATCATGTACTTCCTCCTCATCGGATTCCTCCTGTGGAAGAATGAGGCGGGGACCTATATCCGGCATATGACGCCGCATCATCTGTTCTGTATCCTGAAGACCTCCCTTTCCATACTGGCCGAAGTGGTATTGACGATGTCCCAGACATTCGCATGCGTCTATACACTTTGCGGCTTGCTCGGAACGCTCCCTGATGAGAAGGAGATCCTGTTGTTGTGCCGGACGGTCCTGTTGTTCATCGTGCCGGTACGCTACTTGATTCAGAAAGGGGTGGGCTTCCCGTTCCTCCTCTTCTATATGAATGTGACCATCTTTTCCGACTACCTCTATCAGGGCGCGGATATCCTGCGTTCCCTGCTGTATCTGGTGTTTCTCATACTACATGCACTCTTTTGCGTCTGCGATGAGGGAAGGATGCGGACATACCGCAAAACAGTCGCGATCCTAACAGAGGAAGATATCGATATCATCGCCATCCATGAAGTCGGACATGCCATCATGTCGATGAACGATGGCGTGATACCGATGGAGATCGTCCTCCTGCAGGGGAAGGATGGTCCGGTGGGAGGATATTGCCGCTATGAGAATCAAGAGCTGCCTCTGCGCGTGATACTGTGCAGGTTACTCGCCGGAGATATCGCAGCGAGAAGATATGGGATGCTTGCACAGAAGATGGTCTATTCCGAGCTATCCTCAGTTGATGACCATAACCGGTGTTTCGAACTCCTGCAGCAGGTGCCGCGACAGGAGCGCTATACGCTGTATGAAGACTGCCGTAAGCACTGTACACAGGTCCTGTATGCGCACTGGGATCTGGTAGCCCTGATCGCACAGAGACTGCTTGAGGAGAAGAAACTTGAACGACAGGAGCTGGAACTGCTCTGGCAGACATATGGGAAGGAAGACGGGATGAACCATGAAGACGATAGAAGACGATCGGAAAGGAGGTTAGGGTCACAATGAAACGTGATGATCTGTTGAGTGTGGAAGAAATGCGTAGCCGGCACTATAAGAACTCTGACGCTCCACACACTGTGATCTTGGAAATCATCGAATGAAGAAAAAGAAATATCTAGTACTGAGAAACAAGGAGAACGGGAATATCGTAACCGTCGACAAGACTTGGTTCTATGGTCTGCCTAGGCATATCCAAGCGCTGTATCATGCAAAATGGCAGATCGTGATAAAGTAAGACATCACCTGGCAAGTTGCCAGGTGATCGATCCAAACTGTAAGGAAGAACGGAAGGTGTAAAAAAAATGGAGGCATTCAAAAGAAGGATGAGGCCGGTCCTCGCTCATTTCTATTTTCTGGCAGCATGCATAGCTCTAGCAGTATGCGCAGCCTTAGTATTATGCGTCATAGTATCCATCGTACCTTGCTCCCTCTTCATCTTTCTCAAAATCGTCATGTATGCTATGGAAGGAGCTGGTAAGCTGCGGCTCCTAAACATCGTTTGCTTACTTTGCCAAGCTATCGCTTTCATGCTTCTATCAAAACTTATGATAGAGTATCTGGATACTCACAAGTACCCCAAAAGCGGGAGCAGTCATAACGATATAGAAATGATAGAAGAAAAGGGAGCAGAAGGAATCTCGCCTACCAGGGATCTCAAAAACGTTATACAAGCCCTCGCCGATATCCTATGCGGCTTCGTATTTATTCCGATCGGTATAGTCACAGGACTTCTGATAGGAATCATCGTTGCTTTTTATGATGTAATGTGGCTTTATGATAAAAAAGTGGATGTCCCTTTTATCGAAATGGCTGAATATCTTATTCTTGTGGGTTCCATGATGGTCTTGTTTAGAGTGTATATGAACATCATAGTAAATATTTCTGATCTTCTTGGCATTTTTCTGGATGCTTGATCGATTCGAAACGATCTTATCGAGATAAGAGGTGAAAGGATAGTGGTATCATCTTTTGAAGACCTGCGCGAACGTGTATTGAAAAGCATAGGATCAAAGATCCTTCCCTATCCGGTGTCATTCAGCTTGCACATGCTTTAGAAATCGATATGAACAGCTTTTGTTCATCAAGTTGGAAACCTTACAGGAAAACAGCAAATGACCAGTCGATGGTCTTTGGGAGGAAACATATGAAACACAAGTATAAAGAGCAATGTTGTCGTTGTAAGAAATGGATATATGACTATGATACGATTACCGGGAAGCTCCTTTGTAGACAGTGCTTACAGGAAACCGGAGGCAAGCTGGAATTAGAGGAACCGCTCCAACTGACGATCGACGCATTTTTATATCCGGATGCGGAAGGCAGTGATAATCTTTTGGATGCCGGAATAGATGTGCGTAGAGAACACTTTATATCGAAAAACTACAAAAGAGTAGAAGTATCTTCACGGGAGGAGGCAGCATAATGCTGATGTTTTTTGTAGGGATGATCGTTTCCCTCTTCATCATATTGTCCTATGCTCTTTGCAGAGCGAGTGATGAAGCTGACAGCATGTTCGGGTACAAAAACATGAGCGAAGATCGTGAGATAACACATGAAGGATACGATAAGGATTTAACATAACAAAGATATTGTATCTACCTGGCAAATTGCCAGGTAGATAGAAAAGGAGGTGTTCAAAAGCTATGAATGACTTAAAAAGCAGAAAAGAATATATCAATACGAACTGTGAACGAAAGTATCCGGGAGTCAAAGACTATTATCTACGCTGCGTCAGTGACGAGGTCGTAGACAGACTGCGAAAAGAATCTTTAGATGGTGTTTGCTTTCTATCTTTATCAGATCTCAGAGAAGCATATAATCTCACCAAGAGTGAAGGGCTAAAAGTGATGCTGTTGATCGATGATGAACCGGATATACAGCGTAAGGGCTGGCATAAGAATCTGGTCGAATATAGAATACAGGATCCAAAGGAAATGAAAAGCATAACAGTCCGGCTTCAGGACGAAGCTATGGATCTCTATGACGAAAAGGACGACGCACTTCAACTGCTCGGGCATAAGTTGCTGCCGGGACTTGTCTATTCCCTTGCGCAGGCACGAAAGATCGCAACGGATCTGGTCAACATTCTCCAGCATAAGGAGATGCCGAAGAAAGTACAGGAAGGACTATTGGAGGCGTACATACGTTCACATAAAGGCTATGCGCTGACAGAAGAGATCCAGGAAGATGGCACCCATCTTCAGGTCCTCTTATATGATGGCCTTCCGATAGCAAGAGGAAGCGGCACTGAGCTCCTGAAAACGATAGGAATCGAAGGTGTCACAGTTTCTGATCTGAACGTATACACGAAGGAAGATATGGAGCCTGTCCTATCCCGCTATCACGAATATGTCCAAAAAGAACAGATCAGCGATATCCTGAACGATCGTTGGAACAAGCAATTAGCTGCTCATGACCTGGATGAAGACAGCTTGGAGGATACCTTCGATAAAGATGATCTGACGCTAGAGTTATGGGGCAAACGAGCTGCGCTGGACCCCACATTTCCTTCCCGCCCTGCTTTGGATATAGAGGACATGCGATGGATGCATGATGAAGCAGACATCCAGCTGGAACGGATATTAGTTACAGAACTAGAGAAAGAAAAGGGATTGTCTTATGGATCCTAATGTTTTAGAAAAATTCATGAAAAAAGATCAGGAGCGCATCTGCGGATTTCATGGACTATCTTACACCAAGAAACTATTACGACATCTTTTATGGATAACGGTCGGTGTCATCGTCCTTGTCCTTCTCGCTATCGTTATCCTGCAGTTCCTATATGACAGTGTCCGTCTTGCTTCCCTATTCCTTCTGATCATCATCTTTCTTGGAATCGCTTTTCTTCTATATCGCAAAGCAAGGAAAGCAAAGACTGAAAAAGACAGAAATGTTTCAGATGGCAGATAAACAGGCTAGGCTTGTGTAATACGACTCAACGTAGTAAAATTTAGATGACATAGGGCTTCCTCTATTACCTGGCAAGTTGCCATGTTGAAATGATGAGACACAGAAACGTGTGTTACCTGGCAAATTGCCAGGTATTGAAATGAAGGAGATATTTATGAAGCTATTCATCAAATTGTTATTGGCATCCTTACTTACTCTTTCAATGACAGGCTGTACACAGCCTGTCGAAAGGGATGCGCAGAACCAGTCGATAAAAGACATCTCTAAGGTCCCTGCTTATTCCGGCACTCCATATGTAGAGCTGAACAACAATGTTCCGGCATTTTCTGATGAGGAAAAGTCTGAAACATCCTTTGAGAGGTACAGTGAACTGGATGAATTGGGACGATGTGGACCGGCGATAGCGAACATCGGAAAAGATCTGATGCCAAGAGAAAAAAGAGGCTCTATCGGTATGATCAAGCCCTCCGGATGGCACACTGTGCGATATGATGACCTGGTGGATGGGAAATATCTTTATAACCGCTGCCATCTGATCGGATTCCAGCTGTCCGGTGAGAATGCCAATGAAAGGAATCTGATAACCGGTACACGGTACATGAATGTGGAAGGCATGTTGCCATTTGAAGATATGGTCGCCGATTACGTTCAGGACACGAACAACCATGTATTGTATCGGGTCACACCGATATTTGAAGGCAAAAACCTCGTAGCTTCCGGTGTACAGATGGAAGCACAGTCAGTGGAAGACCATGGAAAAGGAATCGAATTCAATGTCTTCGTATACAATATTCAACCAGGCATCACGATCGACTATGCTACCGGAAATAGTCATTTGGAAAAAGCTTCAGGAAATGAAACAAATGATAAAGACTTCAAGATGGAGATACGTGGAAATAAGAAATCAAAGATCTATCACTGCCCCAATCAACAAGCATACGATGAGATGGAAGATTCCAAAAACCTGATCATATTCCATAGTGAGGAAGAAGCACAGGCAGCTGGGTATAGGAAAGCACAGCGATAGATAGAAAGAAGGAAGATGTAATGAGTAGAAGAGATGTGCAGTTGCAACAGATGCGGGAGCAGCGGCTGGTAGAAACGACCAGCAAGATCTACGCATCGACCGTGGCAGAGGTATTATTCGAGGCAGGCTTACCAAAGGAAGACATCGAGTATGTGCTTTCTCAAGTCATGAACAAAGCGGAGGATCTTTCAAAAGGCTATATCGATGTAGATACGTATGTGGAATCAGTGGAAGAAAAAACAGGAATCACTTTAAAGTGACCTGATATAAAGTAGAAAAAGCAAGCAATATCAGCTACCTGGCAAGTTGCCGTGTAGGAGTAGACAGCGGAGAGACCGCATGGAGAAAAAATATATGAACGAAAACAAAAAAATGGTCGAACATGGACCGAAAGGTTTGAAACGGATACCGATCGGTATCTCAGATTATCGAAAATTGAAAACGGGAGATTATTATATCGTCGATAAATCCTTATTGATAAAAGAATTTTTGGATAGTGGCGCAGAAGTTACATTGGTGACCCGTCCTCGCCGATTTGGAAAAACATTGAATATGAGTATGATGGCAGAATTCTTCGACATCACGAAGGATTCAAAGGATATCTTCAAGGATACGGCGATCATGGATACAGAATATGTTCGTGAGATGAACCAATATCCTACAATCTTCCTGAGCTTTGCGGATGCGAAAAATAGCCAAACAAATGTCGTCATGCAGATAAAATCCCAGCTTTTGAAGGAGTATCAAAAGAACAAGCAGTTATTCAAAGAAATCGATATGTTTGAAAAACCCAGATTCGAATTGATTATGAAGGGACTTTCCAATCTACAGGACGGATCCCTGGAGACGGTGCCGAATGCAATCAGTTTTTTGACAGAAAAACTTCATCAGTATTACGCAAAAAGAGTTATGTTATTCATCGACGAATACGACATGCCATTTATAGAATCTCATATACATGGATTTTATAATAAAGTACATTCTTCTTTGTCAGTTATGTTAAGTAGTGCATTGAAAGATAATTCATATTTGCAATATGCAATGTTGACGGGAATACAGCGGGTCGTGAAGGAGAATATCTTTTCCGGTTTGAATAACCCGGAGGTGCGTACAGTAAGTGATCCAGCATACTCCCAGCATTTTGGTTTTATGAAGGAAGAAGCAGAAGCTTTATTGAAGTATTATGGCTTAGAATGTTCTGAAGAAGTGAAGGCAATGTATGATGGCTATTATATCGGTGGAACTGAAATATATAATCCCTGGTCTATCATCAATTATGCGAAGAATCATAAACTGATTCCCTATTGGGTGAACGTAAGCTCTAATCAGCTTATAAAAAAAGCAATGGCGGAAATGAAGAAGGAACCAGGAGAGAACGGTAAAAGTAAGTCTGAGTTTGAAACCAAGTATGAAGAGCTGATAGAAAATAAGCAGGTGGAGACCGTCTTAGATCTTGAAAGATGTTTCTATGAAGAAGCGGATACCGCAAGTCTATGGGGGCTTTTCGTAAATGCCGGATATCTGACCATAAGACAAGAAAAATCGAGTACGTATTTGTTGGAGATTCCCAACAATGAAGTCGCAGAAGAGTTCCAAAGACTGACCTTGAATTATTTAAATAAAGACTATGACACGTTTACTATGATGATACGAGGTCTATATGATAAAGAACCAGGTGAATTCTTAAAAAACTATCAGAGCTTTCTTTTAGGTTCTACAAGTTATCATGATCTGATCAGCGAAAACAGTTATCACACCCTTCTGTTAGGGATGTGTGCCTGTCTGTATGCGGATTATGAGGTGAAGAGTAATCGAGAAGATGGAAAAGGCAGATATGATATCCTCCTGCAAAGCAAGACGGACAAGTATCCTTCCTATATCATCGAATTGAAGTATTTAAAGAAGGAAGAATATGATAAGCATCCAGAGCTGTTGAAGGAAAAATGTGAGGAAGCTTTACAACAGATCGAAACGAACCGTTATGATGTTACGCTGCATGGACAAGTCATCCATATCGCATTGGCACATAGTGGTAAAGATGTAGAGATGCTTTGGAAAAAAGCTTGATGGACGATGTTCCACATAACATGGCAACTTGCCGGGTAAGCAGAGGATAGCGGCAGAACCGCACGGAGGAAGAGCGATGAATCTAAATGAAGCAGCATTATTATGTGGGATTCAGATGCGACCAGTACTTAAAAGTGACGAATTCGTAATCGAACGAAGTGAGGTAGAAAACCTAACGGAAGCGCTGGAACATTTGTTAGAGGAAGGCTATGTAAGATATGAAGATATCGACCAAGGAGCAGTAATAGATACATTAAACAGTATCCGACCGGAGTCAGTCTTTTTGAATATAGAGGCTCTCATAAGAGAACTCGGAGGTGTGCAGCTATTCTGCTATATACCTACAAAAAAAGGCTTAGAAGCAGTGACGGAATTTGAGCATCTAAGACAATATATGATCTATCCAGAGCTGCCCAAGGAAATGACGCTGGGAAAATACCAACATGACTACGAAAAAGAAGAAGAAAAATTTAAACGAGAATTCATAAAAAAATATTTTGCAAAGCTGAAGAAAAAATAAATCGATAAAAAAGTCTAAATGGGTGATAAGGAGGCAAAGAACATGAAGAAATTATTAAGTATCGCTGCGATGGCAGCTCTCGTATTGACAGGATGCAACAAGGATTTAAAAGTCACACCGACAGACAAGCTGACTGTGGAATATGGTGATAAACTCGACAACAACAAACTCTTTGACGCAAAAAAATCTGATAAAAATATCAAAGTAGATAAAGTACAGGATTTTAATGCAAAGAAAGTTGGAGATCAGACCTTGAAGGTCACATTTACGGATGGGGACAAGACTATCCAGAAAGATGTGAAGATCACAGTTAAAGATACGAAGAAACCTGAAATTGTACTGAAAAAGGATAAAGTCACAATCGCAGCTGGTGATAAGCTCGATCTGAAAGACAATGTAAAATCAGTAAAGGATCCCGTAGATGGTGTTTTGAAATACAGCGGTAAAGAAATAAAAAAATCTGGCTACTACATTGATAAAGGAAAATTAAACACAAAGAAAGCCGGAACTTATGAAGTCATTATAAAAGCATTTGATGCTAACGGAAACAAGACAGAGAAAAAATTCAAAGTCATCGTAAAGAAAAAAGAAGAGGCAAAAGCAACTACTGAAGGGCAGAAAGCTGAAACAGCCCAAAATAACAGTAATACAGGACAGCAATCACAGACATCCTCTTCATCTACAGGTAATCAAACTGCAGGAACGAGCGGAGGACAAGGAAGCAGCACTGCGAATACCGGAGGCTCCTCCGGTTCCAATGGAGCACAGAGTTCCGCTCCTTCACAGGCAAAGCCGTCAACACCTACTCCAGCACCTTCTGAGCCATATATCGTAGATGATGGAAGGAAACAAGGATTACCGATTTCTATGCAATCTCCTTTATTTGATTCTTATGAAGCAGCGTATGCATGGGCTGATCAATTTTTTGGTACTCTTGATGAAAAAAGCCCGTATTATGATTTAGGATATGCAGGTACAAGTGTCCACTATAGTGATGGATCGAGAAAATATAGCATTTATTGGTATTAAAAGATTTATCTAAAGAAGCGAATCTCGCTTCTTTTTTGTTAATAGAAAATCAAGACGGACTGAGATTCGTCTTTTTTTGTTGGAGGTGACCATATGAATTACTACAAGGTAAGATATGACTCGCAGCTGCTCGCAGCGTAAGGCGAATACAAGAAAAGGTTTCATATATGTCATCGTATGAGTAATTCCTACATCAAAAAATAAGTGAAAATTTATGGAGGAAAACAAGATGCGGAAGAAATTAAAAAGTATCGTCATGATATTCGCTTCGATCTTGCTATGTGGATCCAATATGTTGTCCACGGTAATGATCAAAGCCAATGTCACAAAGTTGGAAGATACCGGATACTGGCATAGTGGACAAGCACATAATCCGGATAATCCTGCGCAAACTGCATGGTTCGATCATCAAAAGATTGAAAAGATCCATGTCGAACAAGGTGTCGGTGTATGCAGTGAGCCTTGGGAAGTCATTGGTGATTGGGGTGGGTATGTTACTTCTCCTATTCAAGAAGGTAGAATTGCCGATATATGGTATTATGCGTATGTCAACACAAATCAATCCAAGTGGAATTATGCAGTCGGTCAGCTGATGGTGTGGGAATATCTGGGTTATAAGCCAACAGCCCATAATGTCCCCAATTATGAAAAACGAAAAGCTGAAGTCAATGCTTCTATCGCTAATATGAGTAAAAAACCAAGCTTTAGTGGTAAAAAAATAATCTTAAATATTGGGGAAAGTAAAACTTTAACTGACACAAACGGTGTTCTTTCTGATTTCAAAGGTAAAGAAAGTGTTCCGAAAGGAATCAGTGTTAAGCGGAACGGCAATAAACTGACAGTAACAGCATCAACTACTGCAGCTGAGAATAGCACATATAGTCTTAATAAAATACGTCCTGAAATGATTGGTCAATCTATCGTCCACCGTAAACCGGGCGGACAAGATATTTTAGTCCCTTTAAGGGCTGATCCAGGAACTTTCAAACTAAAAATTCAGGTCAATAAGTATGGTGCACTAAAGATCACCAAGCAAGATGAAGATGGAAATCTAGTCCCGAACACATCCTTCAAGGTATCTAAAAATGCCGATATGTCCTCCCCGATCGGAACCTACCAAACAGGCTCTGATGGTACTGTTACGGTAAATGACCTTGCACCTGCAACTTACTATGTGCAGGAGAGCGCTGTACCGAATCATCTTATCCTGGACAAGACGATCCATACGGTAAGCGTATCTGCCAACAAGACAGCCTCTTTCACCGCTCGAAACAAATGGAAGAAAGGTCGTGTCCAGATCCGTAAGGTCGATACGGATTCCAAGAAACAAGTCGCAGGTGCGACGTATGCGATTTTCAACCAACAAGGTCAGGAGCTCCAGCGCCTCGTTACGAAGGCATCCGGGTATTTCATGTCCGGGTATCTGCGTGTCGGAGCGTATTATGTGCAAGAGGTCATTGCGCCAAAAGGATATACGCTCAATAAGACGAAATACCCTGTCACAATTTCCAATAATAACCAGACCATTACCGTGACAGGCACAGATAAACGCCAGTCCGGCACATTGAAACTATCCAAGGCAGATAGTAAGACGAATAAAAAACCACAGGGAGACGCAACGCTGCAGGGCGCTGTCTATGAGTTGCGAGCGAAGGAGAATATCCTGGATCCTGCCGATCAGAGCGTGAAATATAAAAAAGGCGCTTTGGTCACAACGCTGACCACGGATAAGAATGGTAATGCCACGAAAACAGGTCTCTATCTGGGAAAATATACCCTGAAAGAGACGAAGGCCAGTCCGGGATATCGCCTGGATCCTAAGTCATATGATGTGACGATCAATCCTGCAGCACAAACGACCAGTGTCATCACAGTTTCAAAAAATGTCCTAGAGGATATCATCAAGCTGCAGATCCATAAGGTCCAGGAAGAACCTAAGCTGAATATCCCAAATACGATCTTCACATTCACAAAACCGAATGGAACTACCTCAGAAGTAAAAACAGATAAGAGCGGACTCATTCAGTTCGTCGGTCTTCGCCCGGGCGTCTATAAATTGAAGGAAAAAGCTGTCATGGATGGCTATGATATCAATCCTAACGAAGTACGTTTTGAAGTGGTATCCGGTGGGGGCGTCAAGGTACTGACAGACCTGACGAATACAGGTATCACCTTCCGGAAAACAGATGCATTCGATGGTATCGTCACGGTAAGTGATAAGGTTTCTCCGTTCACGTTGAAGATCACGAAGCTCAACGACCACGAACAGTTGCTGGACGGTGCGGAATTTACGCTATATAGCGATAAAGCCTGTACAAAGGTAGTCGCAAAGAGAACCTCATATAACGGTGTATTGAGCTTTGCAGGTCTGAAGGATCGAACGAAGTATTACCTCAAAGAAACGAAAGCACCGGATGGATACCGTATCCCATTAGATCCGGATACGAAACAGCCTTATATCTATGAAATCGAGACCGTCTCTTCCCCGGTCAATGACCTGTTCGAGTTATGGGTAGACGGTAAGAAATATACACCGAAAGATACGGTCACGACAGGTGCTATCCGCATCGAGGGTACGAAGAAAGCAAGAGTCGTGCATATGGAGATCGTGAATATGGTAGGTATCAAATTGCCGGAAACAGGCAGTGATCTCATGTTCCCGATGTTTATCATAGGCATGGGATTGATGTTCTTAGGGAGAAAAAGCTTACAAGGAGGAGTTAGAGAATGAATAAAAAGAACGTAATGAAATATCTGGGGATCCCTGCTTTAGCGACAGGGATGCTGTTATCCGGTGCACTTCCGGCATTGACCATCACTAGTCTAGTGATCCATGCAGCCCAGGAGATCACGACGCCGGGCGGTATCGTAGACCTGAAGAAAGGCGGTGCCGCCATCACCATCGAAGCGAATGAAGGACAATCGCTCATAGGAAAGAAGTTCCGGCTGTATCAGCTGTTTTCTGTAAAGAATGCAGCGCATCTGGAAAGTGTGAACTATACCTGGACACCTGCCTATAAGGATGTCTTGCAGAAGGTCATCGGGAAACGCCTGAACAAACCGGCAAAGGATGTGACAGAATATGAAGCAGTGGATTACATCCAGTCCTTGAATCACCACAAGGTAGAAGGCGCTGCGACAGAACAGAAGTTGGAAGGAAGATACAGCGAATTCCGCTATTTCATCGAAGAGATCACTACAGAGCTGCGTGCACAGAAGAAACAAGGGACCGATATCCATGTCACGCAAACGATGGATAACGGCAATATCCGTTTCGACGGTCTGGATTTCGGATACTACATCACCGATGAGATCTCCGATAATGCAGGGACGCACTCCGCAAGCTCTCTGTGTATGGTAAACACGGCTAATCCAAATGCTGCTGTAAAGATCAAATCCGACTATCCTTCGATTACGAAGAAGATCCTGGAAGATGACCACAAAAAAGAGATCGGTGCAGATGGATGGAACGATATCGCAGATTATGAGATTGGTCAGACTGTTCCGTATCGTTATGATACAGCTGTACCGGATATGAATGGATATCACAGCTATTACTTCGCTTTCCATGACAAGATGGATAAAGCACTGACCTTCGACCCGGATACCGTAAAGATCCAGATCATGGATGGAAAGAAGACCTATGATGTCGATCCAAGCGAATACAACATATTGGAAAATGTAGGAGGAACGACGTTCAAGATAGAGATCGAAGACCTGAAGAAGATCGTAGACCGCGAGTTTCCGGAAGGCATGAACAAAGACA